>Ga0206125_10000007_pt1 | contig 458161 bp, 374 predicted proteins | sample Helgoland_Spring_4_FD_148598 | JGI IMG/M metagenome (GOLD analysis project Ga0206125, IMG submission 148598) | Pelagic subsurface seawater microbial communities from Kabeltonne, Helgoland, North Sea - Helgoland_Spring_Bloom_20160331_1 | ecosystem: Environmental > Aquatic > Marine > Epipelagic...
AAACAATTACGAAGTTGGTCTTTTTCGGATTAGCTTCAAACTCCCCAAAATATACAGCATGAAATACGCGAAATTAGGCAGTAGCGATCTGCAAGTGTCCGAAGTGTGTCTAGGGTCTATGACCTGGGGCCAGCAAAATAATCAAGCCGACGCGGATGCGCAACTTGATTACTCTATTGAGCAAGGCATCAACTTTATTGATACGGCCGAGATGTATTCTGTGCCGCCTAAAGCTGAAACCCAAGGGTCGACAGAGCGCATTATTGGGACATGGCTAGCCGCAAACCCAGAACGCCGTAAGGATATTGTTTTGGCAACCAAGATCGCTGGCCCAGGAGTTCCTTGGGTAAGAAACGCGGGTCCGATTACTAGAGCGACAATCAACGAGGCTGTCGACAATTCTTTGCAGCGCCTGCAAACCGATTACATAGATTTGTATCAATTGCATTGGCCAAACCGGTTGTCGCCACATTTTTCTAAGCACTGGCCGGGAGTAGTAGACCCAACTCTTGTTGATGCAGACAAAGAACGCGATGGCTTATTGGATATTTTACGCGGTCTTGACGATGTTGTTAAAGCCGGCAAAGTGCGTCATTGCGGCTTATCCGACGATACACCGTGGGGGATCATGCAGTACTTGGCATTGGCCAAAGAGCATGACTTACCGCGTATGGTGTCTATCCAAAACGAATTCAGCTTGCTGCACATTAAGGACCATCCGTATTTGATCGAAGCGTGTGTATTTGAAGATGTTGCCTACTTGCCGTGGTCACCATTAGCCGGCGGCGCTTTATCAGGTAAGTACGCAAACGGTGCTAAGCCAGAAGGCGCTCGTTGGACCATGCAACAGCGGAATAGCATTTTTAGAGACACGGCGTTCTCGCACGATGCCATCGCCGCGTATCAGACAGTTGCTGAAAAACACGGCATGACCGTAACGCAGATGTCTCTCGCATGGGTTTATCAATTTGCAGGAGTCACGTCGACCATTATTGGTGCGACGTCTATGGAGCAACTAAAAGAAGACATCGGTGCTTATTCGATGACGCTCTCTGAAGATGTGATAAAAGACATTGATGCGGTTATTCGCCGTTATCCAGTGCCTTTTTAGAGAATGACTCTGCGCTGGTTGAAAAGCTACAGGTAACGAAAAAAACGAATGTGTTAGTTAGAGCGTTTTAGGTCAAAGCATGCGCGTTGTTACAGATTTAAAACACCAGCTGATTAGCAGCCCATCACCCGTCTTGCTGGTTCAATTAATGAGCTGGTTCAAGACCGAAGACGATATCCGGATTTGGGGTGGGCCAGAGTTTCGTTACCCCTACACTCTGGAAAGCTTTGTTGCGGACACCCAATTAGATAACTTACTGACGGTGTGCCTGTTAGACGGTACAGGTCGGTTAAGTGCATTTGGACAATGCTACAACCGTTTAGACTGTTGTCATTTGGCGCGTCTCGCCATTGCGCCTGATTTAAGAGGACGCGGTTTAGTTATACCGCTCATTCAAACTTTGGCAAATGAGGCAAAAGGTGAATTCCCCTTTTCTGAGCTCTCGTTGTTTGTTTTAGAGAGCAATGAGGGCGCGCGTCTTGCTTATGAAAAGCAAGGCTTTAATTACCTAGATTACCCTGCCCATAGGCCAGACTCTTACGCAGGGCCTGACATTCTTTATATGCGCAAGACCTTATAGTTAGCCAAACCAGTGTTCGCCAAAACTAAGCAAATTGCTATTTTGCTGAACGTGGGTCACATTCAACGTCAACGCTTTCATTGAGAAGGCCATCAGAATTAGAGGAAAGCATAGTGGGTGAGTTGTACATACAGTATGAATATTGGTTCGCAGCATTTCAGTTAATTACCGCTATGTTGGGCATGGGCGCTACGCTCACCGCCAACGACTTTAAAGATGTAGTACGCGAACCAAGGAGCATTAGTTTCGGCATGCTTATTCAGCTGGTTCTGGTTCCTATCATTGCCTATTTGTTTATTAGCTATGCGGGCGTGCTCGGAGGCGTTGCTATTGGTATAGCGCTCATCGCGGCGATCCCAGGTGGAACCACTTCAAATATTTTCACGTATATGGCGCGCGGCAATGTACCGCTGTCTATTTCGATTACGGGTCTAACCACATTGGGCTGCTTGATCACAACGCCGTTCATACTAGGCGTGTTGATTACTGAGTATCTTCCGGCTGACTTCACTATGCCCACGGGTCAAATCGTCACCGAAATTGCGCTTACGCTTCTACTGCCCTTATTCGTGGGTATGGCTATTCTACGTTTTTCCAAGCCCATTGCCGACGTGCTCTCAAAGTGGAGTATTCGTGCATCACTGTTTGGTATTTTGATGATTGTTGTTGGGTCATCCAGTGCGGGCAGACTTGATCTAGAGGCATTTGGTTACGATAACGCCTTAATCGTTCTGCTGTTTATTGTTGCCTTAACGATGATGAGCTGGTTTTCGAGCTGGGTGCTCAAATTGTCATCGGCTGATCGAACGGCAGTAGAAATGGAAGTGATTATCCGCAACGTAAATTTGGGGGTATTGATCAAAGCATCGTTGTTCCCGATAAGCGCTACGGGGTCGAACACAATAGGTGATGCAGTGTTGCTGACCATACTCTTGTACGGCGCCCTGCAGATACTCTTCGCTATGGTAATTATTCCGCTAAAACGCAGACAATCACAGGCTTAGATCTTTACTGGCATTGAAATTTAAAAGCTCAGAGTGCTAAGAGCTTACGCTTTCTTTACGAACTCTGACTTAAGCATCATTGGGCCAATACCTTCGATTTTGCAATCAATGTTGTGATCGCCGTCGACTAGACGGTTGATCTTAACCTTGGTGCCGATCTTAGCGGTGGACGACGAGCCTTTAACCTTAAGGTCTTTGATTAGCGTAACAAAGTCACCATCTTGCAATGGATTGCCGTTGGCGTCTTTTACATCTAGGGCGTTATCAGCGGCCGTGTCTTCGTTCCACTCATAGGCGCATTCAGGACAGACCCATAAATTGCGATCTTCGTAGGCGTACTCAGACTGGCACTTAGGACATGGGGGGATGGCTGTGCTCATAATGCTGGATTCGGTGGCGTTGGAGTCAGTGGGGACAACTAAGGCTTGAGTATAGCTCAGGCTTAACGCAAATTGAGAAGGTAAGCGAACTTACCTCACACAACCAGTAATGCTAGTTACCTTTGTTACGCTTCGCTTACCGAGCCTCTAATGCTTTTCAAAGGCGCTTTGGTAGCGCGGTTAAAACGCTCGATATACTCGGGGTGCTCAGTACCCATGACACGATCCCAAAAAGTAAAGTAGAAGGCGTAGTTACCACCACTTTTTTCGTGATGTAAGTCGTGGTGCGTGACGGTCGCGAATATTCCGAGAATAGGGTGCTCGGCCCAACCGCGTGGAAACAGCTCATAGCCGCAGTGTGCCATTGCGTTTCGAATAATTTGGATCAACATGGCCGCAATAAATGCATTGTGATGCATCGGTACCAGAATAAAGAATATTGGCGCAAACGCATACACAAGCGCGGCTTCGGGTGGCGCAAAGGAATAAGCCGTAAAAGGGGTTGGGTTGTGCGAGCGATGATGAGTTAGGTGGAAGAATCGGTAAAAACGTTTCATATGCATAAAACGGTGAGTCCAGTAAAAGTACGTATCGAGCACAATGCTCCAAAGCACAATTGAAAACACTAGGTAAGGCCAGCCATATTCACTGACATCACTGTAGATCTTAAACATTGATCCACCGTAGAACGTTTCCATAATTTGATTGGTAACGCTAAAGCAAAAAACGAACACAATGACGGTGAGTGTTGAGTTGCGTACTTCTCTCACAATTTGCTTATTGCGCAGTATCTTCGGCATAGGTTTGCGAATGCGCCGATTCTCTAACACATCACTTAAGAGTATCCAGGTAACGAACCATACGCCCACGGCCCCAATGACATAACGCGATGCTTCGGTGTAAAAGTCTTGTGGGAAGTAGGTGTAGAAATTTGTAAAAACGCCCGTTATAAAGTCAATCATTGTTCTGATCCAAAGTTTTTAAGAGCCCTACGCGGTTTGCTGCGTTGATGACATCTAGTTATTGATGAGGCAAGTTTAGTCATCGGGTATTGTTGGGTCTGCGCAATACTAAAAAGAGTTGATCATTTTTAAAACTGATCAGCTTTATTCAGTTTTGCACAGCAAAACGGCTATTTAAAGCAGTAGAGCAGGAGCTAAAGTTTACTTATTGGACTGCGCTTGTTCACGAAACTGGGTGGGCGTGATGTGTTCGCTTGCTTTAAAGGCTCTATTGAACGGCGCTAAAGAAGAAAACCCGCAGTCCAGCGCTAACGTTAAAATGGGCGTTCGGAGCTTGTCTTGGTTGGCTAGCAGCTCTTTTACAGCTTCAATTCGATACGAGTTTAGGTAGCTCGAAAAATTGCGATAACCCAAGGTTTGATTGATGAGCTTACGCAAATGATGTTCAGCTAAACCTACTTCGCTGGCGAGTTCACCAATTGAGAGGCCGTGATTTTTATACAATTGCTCGCTCTGCATTACTTGTGAGAGCTTTTCGAAGGCCACTCGATCTTTAAGATCCATGGCATCAGTAGAGTCGGTACTCGGTTTTCTTTGTACAAGTCCAAGGACTTCGGGGTGCAATCGAGCCAACCAAAGCACAGACCACAAAACAACGGGCAAGCATAATACGTAGGTAATCCATATGGTGAGGTCTTGATCGCCGCCCATCCAGCCGTAGATGCGTTCAATAGAGATAGACAACACCAATATTAGAGCGATGGCGATCACAAAACGAATTCGCATTTTTCTACGTAGCTCTACCAGATCTTCTTTTCGGCCTTTAAGCGCTCTGACGGCTAAGTGAACCATTAGCCCTAAGCTAAAAATAGAACCTGCGTAGTTGATTTTATAAGCCCACTCAAAACCTAGGCCTAAGTAATAGAGTCTGATGGGGACAATTACGGCGGCGAAAGCGAGCACAATCACCCATTCTCGCAACCCAACGCGGAAATCATCGTCAAACAACGACATTCCCAACAACCAAATAAACGCGGGATTGAGGGAATCGTAGAGTCGCAACGGCACAACGATGGGGCCTGAAAGAGACAGCTCGGGCGATCCTGTCGTTATGAACATTGCGGTAAGAGCAAGAACCAACGGTAGAGCAAAACGCAGAGCACGGATATGCCGCGCATCTCTTATGATCAGCGCACTGATGCCTATCAACAGGCCAATGGTGGCAAACTTAAAAAACGCTTCCGCTAATAACATCGGCTAAGTCTCTAGGTCAGTCTCTATGCAAATCTATACGATCTGCGATAATCAGATCTTAACCTGTTATTCGGCTGATACTGGACCTGCAAGAGCTTTGAGCAAAGCGGCCAACGCTTCTTTCTCTTCAACTTCTAACTCAGGATTGTCTGAGCAACGTGGATCGGTTTTTTGAATTGCTGAAATGGCTGGGCGCGTTAATTGAATTGGATCACAGCCATGGTCTTGTTCGCAGATCATGTCCCATTCTGGTTTGGCTTGAACGTGGCATGCAAAGCAGTTACCGCCAAATTTATTCACAACATCAACAAAGCCTCGTTTATCGATATTGCTGCCTGACTCGTCAACACTTAGCTCAAAAAACTCCCAGTCGCGCGTTGCCGCGTTAAACCCTTTAGGGTGCTTAACCATCACTTCGGTCGGAACGAGTTGCACCACTGAACCTGGAGGGTAGACCCCGCCGACATCAGAATTGGCAACAGCCAGAGTGCCATCAAGGTCATCCATTAAGTTGTCTACAAAAAAGCCTCGGACTCTAGACATTTCGCTCAAACATCTGAAGTTTGATTCGTCGATGCTTAGCGCGGCCTGTTCATCTTGCGCGATCGAAGTAGGTACAAAGCTAAGACTGAGTAAGCTTAATAGTAGTATGCGAAGCATGGTTTTCTCCCTTTGAAGGCGGCATAACCGCGGTAATATTCTTTTTGTTTGTGCGCTGACTGCTGCCATTGAATATACCTATACTGGTATTTAAAAGCGGCGCTTCGGTTGAGTATAGCGTAAGGATTCAATGGCGAGCAGTTTCTAGAACAATCGGTATTTCCCACAAATGCTATGGTCAGTTGAGCCGTGGTTCCATATTATGTCCATTCAATATAATAAAAACTGCTGAGAGGCCCACCATGATCAAGGCAAACTGGACTAGTAAACTGCGTACCTTCTCGAGCTATTTATTGGGGGGTAATGTTCTTTCGCTGTTTTTGGCGGCGAGCATCGGAATAGCGCAGGCAGCGCATCATGCAGACGATTCGAAGGTTGTTGAGTACATCAATGGCATTATTTGGACGGGTACTTCAGGCCAAAACTATCAAGCGTCGATAATGGTGACGGAAGGAAATAAGATCAGTTACGTCGGTAATCAGCGACCTGCAAAGCTTGTTGCCGATACAGTGGTTGACCTTAAGGGTGGCTTTGTTATTCCTGGTTTAATCGACAACCACGTGCACTTTATTGAGGGTGGCGCGGGTCTGGCGGCAGTGCAATTGCGCGATGCGAAGACTAAAAAAGAATTTATAAGTCGAATTGCCGTGCAGGCAAAATCGCTGTCGGCAGGACAGTGGGTTTTATACGGCAACTGGGATCACGAGTCTTGGGGTGGCGAGCTGCCCGAAAAAGAGTGGATTGACGAGCAAACCGGCGATACACCTGTATTCGTAATGCGAATCGATGGACACATGGGGTTTGTAAACTCTGCTGCGTTAAAGTTAGCAGGCATTACCAGAGATTCTAAACAGCCTGCAGGTGGAGAGATCGTATTCAACGAAGACGGCGAGCCAACGGGCGTTTTAAAAGATACAGCGCTTGATCCAATTTTGGCAGTGCTTCCAAGTCCGACAGATGAAGAGCTGCTAAAAGCGGTTGATGCCGCTCAACGGCACGCGTTAAGTCTTGGCTTAACTCAGGTACATGTGATGACCGCCAGCGCCAACGAATCAGACGCGTATAGACCGTTTGTTCTAGCCGATCAAAAAGGTCTGTTGCGGCTTCGCACTATCGTCTATACGCCCATTCAACAATGGCAGGACGTTTTAGCTGACAAAAGTAACAAGGGTTCTATCTACAATTACAGTAGTGATTTATTGCGATGGGGCGGTTTTAAAGGGCTTACTGATGGTGCTTTAGGCTCGACCACAGCGTGGTTTTACGATCCTTATTTAGATGCGCCTGATAAAACGGGTTTTCCTCTTATTGATCAAAAGGATTTAGAAATTATGCTCAGCGATTCTGATGCGACGAGCGTGGATGTGGCCATTCATGCCATTGGCGACCGAGCCATAGACGCGGTTATCGAGGCGATGCAAAATGTTGCTGGTGATAACATTGCCAACAAACGCTATCGAATAGAGCATTTTCAGCACCCTTCCAAAGCAGCGATTGAGGCATTAGCTGCACACAAGATTGTGGCGTCCATGCAGCCTTATCACGCAATTGATGACGGGCGTTGGGCGGAAAAACGAATAGGTGCTGAGCGAATACTGACGACGTATGCATTCAAAACAATACTGGATGATGGCGGTATTTTGAGTTTTGGCTCGGATTGGCCAGTGGCTCCGCTTGCGCCACTAAAAGGTATTTATGCAGCGGTAACTCGCCAGACTATTGATGGCGCAAACCCGGATGGTTGGATGCCACAAGAGAAAATAAGTGTTGATCAAGCGTTACGTGCTTACACGGCTAGCAATGCCTATGCGGTGAATGAAGACAGCATTGGCGGCACTCTTGAATCAGGCAAGCGAGCTGATTTTGTTGTGCTAGATCAAGATTTACGAACAATGCCTGCTGAGGATATCGCTGATGCGACTGTTAGGATGACAGTGCTCAATGGTGTGGTTGAATATCAAGCGAGTAAATAAAGACAACGGTAAAGCTAAGGATTAGCACACAAAAAAGGGAGCCTGAGGCTCCCTTTTCTAATGGCAAATATCTATAACCGTTAAGGTTACGAACTAGCCAAGCTGTGACAAGATAGTGTCTGCGCCGCTTACTTCAAAGCCGCCGCCTTCTTCTACGTTCAAGCTTGTTATCTCGCCATTATCAACGATCATTGAATAACGTTGTGAGCGAATACCACCAAAGCTCGCAGTGTCGAGCACTAGATCCAAAGCTTTAGTCAAAGCGGCGGCGCCATCAGCAACCATCGCAATGTGTTCTGCATTTTGAGCCGCTTGCCATGCTTTCATTACAAACGCATCGTTAACTGAAAGACACGCTACAGCGTCTACGCCTTTGGCGATGATATCGTCATAATGCACGACGAAGCCCGGTAGATGCGCTTCTGAGCAAGTTGGAGTGAATGCGCCTGGCAAAGCAAACAAAACTACTTTCTTCCCAGCGAAATAGTCGCTTGCGGCTACATTTTTTTGTCCGTCTTTGTCGATTACAGTAATTTCTGCACTAGGTATTTTGTCGCCCACTTGAGCCATGATGTACTCCCTAAATTGATTTGAGGTTTAATAATAATCTAAGTATAAGTGATTCATATTGAATGTGAGTGAAACCTAAGACTTTATTATGCATAAGATCGACTCCGACGTAGTTCCCGAAATACCTGTCCAATGGCAGTCGTTATTGGGTGCTGAGATAGAGCAACCCTATTTTGCGCAACTTGTAGCAGCGCTCAATGAACGTCACGACCAGGCTGCAACGATCTACCCCGCCAAGAACAAAGTGTTTAATGCTCTGGCAAGTACACCACCTGAAAAAGTACGTGTGGTTATTCTGGGTCAAGACCCGTATCACGGCCCGCAGCAAGCGCACGGTCTGGCGTTTAGTGTCAGCAAAGGCGTTAAAGTACCTCCATCTTTAAAAAACATGTATAAAGAGCTGGTTGATGACGTTGGCTTTATGGTTCCCGACCATGGGTGCTTACAGGAATGGGCTGCTCAAGGTGTGTTCTTGCTCAATAGTGTATTAACCGTTGAGAAGGGCTTAGCCGCCAGCCATAGCAAGTTAGGTTGGGAAACCTTCACCGATGCAGTTATCGCGGCACTCAACGAAAAGACAGAGCCGTTGGTCTTTATGGTGTGGGGTGGGTACGCGCAACTTAAGGCCAAGCTCATTGATCGAAAAAAGCATCTAGTTTTAATCGCCCCGCACCCTTCGCCGTTGTCGTGTTATCGCGGTTTTTATGGATGTCAGCACTTTTCCAAAGCAAACGAGTTTTTGAGTCAGAACGGTCAGCAAACAATTGATTGGCAGTTGAGTAAATAGGTAATGGAACGCAAGATAGTGCACATCGACATGGACGCTTTTTTTGCGTCGGTTGAGCAGCGCGATAATCCAGATCTGCTCGGTAAACCTGTGATCGTAGGCGGCAGACCCCAGAGTCGCGGAGTTGTGGCGGCGTGTAGCTACGAAGCTCGTGTGTTTGGCATACACTCTGCCATGCCTAGTGTTCGCGCGGCTAAGCTCTGCCCAGATGCGGTATTTCTCAAACCACGTTTTGAGGCGTATCGAGAGGCGTCGAAGCAGATACACGTTGTGTTTAAGCGCTATGCCTCTGCGATCGAACCCTTGTCGTTGGATGAAGCCTATTTAGATGTATCTGAGGCGGCGCACGAGTTGGGCAGTGCTACTGAAGTAGCCAGGCGTATCAAACAAGAGATTCTCGCTGAGACTAACCTGACCGCATCCGCAGGCGTTTCGTACAACAAGTTTCTTGCAAAAATAGCGTCAGATTTAGATAAACCAGATGGCCTCGCCGTAATTACGCCCGCCGCCGCCGAGGCGTTTATTGAGACCTTAGAGATTCGTAAATTTCATGGTGTTGGAAAAGTCACCGAAAAAAAAATGCATAAGCTAGGTATCTTCACAGGTCTCGATTTAAAGAACTTAAGTCTAGTTCAGCTGCAAACTCACTTCGGCCGGATTGGCGAGTACTACTACAACATAGCGCGCGGCATCGATAATCGAGCTGTCAGCCGATCGCGTAAATCGAAATCCATTGGCAGCGAAACAACCTTCGTTGACAACGTGCTGGATAAAAAATTGATTTGGCAGACGCTACTCAAACTCGCAGAAGGGGTAGTAGCAAGCTTAGATAAGCGCAATTATGCTGCCCGAACCATTACCATTAAAGCGCGCTACTCAGACTTCGAATTAATCACTCGTAGTAAAACACCGTCGACACTCTTAGTTAGTTTAGATGACTTTAAAGAGTGGATGCCGGAGTTATTAAAGCGCACCGAAGTTGGGAGTCGACCCATTCGACTGATTGGTGTCACCGCGCATAATATAGTTGATAGACAAGTGCAAGAAGATAACCTCATGCCAAGCGAAGAAGCACCTCAGTTAGGCTTGTTTTAGCTCGCTCAGCGCGGCTAGAAATTTACCAAGGTACGACTGGTATCTGCTGGGTATCTAGAATACTATTCGTTGATTGCCTCACTCTATAACCATAAAAAAAAATGAGCCGACGACAAAGATTCTATCGCTATATCTTGTATGACCTAATGGGTTGGACTATTGATGGCGAAATCCCACATGATGAGCGACGGGTACTCGTAGTATTTCTGCCTCACACCAGTAATTGGGATTTTGTGATTGGCTGGTTGCTCATTTGCGCGGAAAAGATAACCATTACTATCTTTGGTAAGGATCAGTTTAATTTTTTCCCGTTTAATTACGCATACCGCTACTTTAACGTCGTTCCCATATCGCGTAAAAAATCTCAAAATTTCGTTAAACAAGCGGCTGCGCAGTACGACGACGATGCTGCATTGTGGACGGGAATGGCGCCTGAAGGAACGCGTAGTTATCAAGCGGCTCTGCGCAGTGGTTACTATCATCTTGCCAAAGAAGCTGGCGTGCAGATTTTAACGGTAGGGCCAGACTTTCGAAATAAACGTATATTGATCGAACCCTTGAGAAATGTTGAGGAAACCTTCGAGCAAGACGCCGCTTTGTTGATTGCGTTCTCTAAGAGGTGTGTCGGAAAGCGGCCAAACATGAGTATCTGACTCGACCTTCACCGCGCGCGCTTTAGGATGACCTAGTAATTATCAAACTATAACAATCCGATATGCTGCAAAAGTTCTGCTATTTTGTCATTTTTAAAGTATTTGGTTGGCGCATGATTGGCGCGCCACCCAAAGACAAGAAGTATTTGTTCGTGGCATTGCCGCATACAAGTAATTGGGACTTCATTATCGGATGGATGGTCAGCCAAGCGTTAGGGCTAAATCTAAAAATTCTAGTCAAGGATGTGTTCTTTTTTTGGCCTGCAAACCATGTTTGCGCTTGGATTGGCGTATTGCCGGTAAATCGGCGTGAGAGCACCAATTTTACAGAGGCGATGGCTAAGCGTTTTGACGAGGAAGACGAGCTACATGCTTTGATCACCCCGGAAGGTACGCGCAGTTTTCAACCAAACCTTAAAAGCGGTTACTACCACCTAGCAAAGAAGGCAGGAATTAAAATTGTTGTTGCCGGCCCTCACTTTGGAAATAAGACGTTTACGCTCAGTGAGTCGCGCTACCCGCTAGACACATTTGAGGAAGACGCCGAGCAAGTAATTGCTTTCTGCAAGACCCAGCAAGGCTACAGACCCGATTTAACCTACCGCTAAGCCCTAGCACAGACTTGAATTGCATAAACCCGATACTAAATTGTTTGTTAGCTTTAGCGCTATCGGCTAGCGCGTTGGTAGACTCAGTCCTCATTATGTTTAATCAATGTGCCTTGGGTGCTGTAAGCCAAATATTATTTGGTCTTTCTATGAGGAAAAAATATGTCAACTGAACCACAGGAAAAGCTCGTTGTTGCGATATCGTCGCGCGCGCTGTTTGACCTGCAGGCTAGCCATCAGGTGTATGTAGAGCAGGGCGTTGATGCGTATTGCCAGTATCAGATCGAACATGAAAACGAGCCTCTTGAGCCCGGCACGGCGTTCCCTTTAGTTGAAAAACTACTGCGCTTGAACCAACTTGGTAATCCGCGAGAACGTGTGGAAGTAGTGTTGCTGTCGCGAAATTCAGCCGATACCGGTTTGCGCGTGTTCAATTCTATTCAAGAGCATGATCTACCCATCACCCGAGCCGCATTTACTAGTGGAAGAAGTCCTTTTAGGTATGTAAAGCCCTTTGGTGCGGATGTGTTCTTGTCGACTGACCCCTCGGATGTTGCGAGCACGTTACAAGCAGGTTTTGCCGCTGCCACGATGCTACCTTCTAGAAAGGCCAACAGCGATGAGCGGGTAGACCAACTGAGCATTGCTTTTGATGGTGATGCCGTGATCTTTTCTGATCAAGCTGAACAGGTTTATAAGAGCAAGGGCTTAGTAGAATTTTCGAAGCATGAAGTCGAATCAGCAAGAACGCCATTACCGGGCGGGCCGTTTCGCAATATGCTGGCCGCTCTGCATCGGTTACAGTCTGAGTTTCCGGTGGAGGATTCACCGATCCGCACGGCGATTGTTACAGCCCGCGCTGCACCAGCACATGAGCGAGTTATTAGAACGCTCAGAGCGTGGAATATTCGCATCGACGAGGCGGTTTTCTTAGGTGGATTACCTAAGGGGGAATTTTTAAGTACTTTTGGAGCAGATATCTTTTTTGATGACCAACAGGGGCATTGCGATTCTGCGCGTGAACACGTTCCTACCGGCCATGTTCCTCACGGCGTCGCCAACGCATAAATGATTTGTACACTATGACTTATTTTATTTCTCAAGCTCATTTGTTAGCGGCTGATTCCGCCAATCTTTCTCAGTCCAATTTTTTGTGGCTAAGACGCGTTCTTTTAAGTGGCGTCTTAGTGATGTGTGGCGTTTTTTGGAGCCCAGCCCCATTGAGCGCAGCATTGCCTATGGTGGTCGATGGCCAACCATTACCTTCGCTCGCGCCGATGTTGGAACGAATCGAAGGTTCGGTTGTTAATATTTCGACAGAGTCCGAAGTGCGGGTTCGACGTGGAGCCGACCCATTTTTTGATGATCCTTTCTTCAATCGCTTTTTCGGCAAGCGCTCATACGACCAAAAGCGCAAGCGACAAGGCTTGGGTTCTGGTGTTGTATTTGATGCAGACTCTGGACTAATACTGACCAATGCGCATGTAATTCAAGGTGCGGATAAGATCACAGTGACTTTGCAAAATGGTCAGGAAGCTTTGGCCAAGGTGATTGGTGCTGATAAAGATTCAGACGTCGCGGTTATTCAAGTCGATCTTCAAGGGCTTAAGGCTATCCCTTTAGGGGACTCTGATGCGTTGCGCGTCGGTGATTTTGTGGTGGCCATTGGTAACCCATTTGGACTACGACAAACGGTTACATCGGGCATCGTTAGTGCGTTAGGGCGTAGCGGCTTAGGCATAGAAAACTACGAAGATTTTATTCAAACAGATGCATCTATTAACCCAGGTAATTCGGGTGGGGCGTTAGTTAATTTACGCGGCGAGTTAATCGGAATCAACACTGCTATTGTTGCACCCAGTGGTGGTAACGTAGGTATTGGTTTTTCTATACCTATCAACATGGTGGTTCAGATTAAGCGTCAGTTGCTTGAATATGGTGCGGTTCAACGTGGTCGTTTAGGTGTGCGTATTCAAGACCTAACCCCTGAACTGGCGGAAGCGTTTGGAATAGACGCGCGACGCGGCGCAGTGATTACGCGAGTTAATAAAGATTCGATGGCTGATTCGGCCGGCTTAAGAGCGGGCGATGTCGTGGTGAGGGCCAATGGTAAAGAAATCACCAAGGGCGCTGAGTTACACAACATCATTGGCCTATTGCCCATTGGCGAGCGACTCACTCTCAACGTGGTCCGGGATGGCGAATTGACCACCGTCGCCACTACGGTTAAAAACATTGACCAGGACGCCACAGTTGGCGCATCTATGAACTCTCGGCTCTCCGGTGCTACCTTTGGCGTACTAGGCAACCAGCTTGCTGAAACGGCTGTAGAAGGCGGTATTTTGGTTACTGATGTCGAACGTAGCAGCCCAGCGTGGAATGCCGGTCTGCGCAAGAACGATATTATTGTGTCGGCCAACCGAAAAACTATTGCGGATTTAGATACATTTCGAATGGCTGTATCGCAACAGTCAGTGTTACGTCTGTACATTATTCGTGGCAGCGGAGCGTTGTTTTTGTTGCTTCAGTAGGATGGCAGTAGGATGGCAGCCTATCTTTGCATAAAGTTTCCTGCCCTTGCTTGGTAACCATTTAGACTTCTAACTCGAATTTAGCTCGATTTTCGCTCTGTTTTTTCGAGAGCACGCTCTTGATGTTCGGACTTTGGCTGCAGACTGTATATAATTAGCACATACCCTAATTCTAGCGAGTGACTACATCGTGTCAGATCTTATAATTGCGCCATCAATTCTTTCAGCCGACTTTGCCAAGCTAGGCCAAGAAGTCGAAGACGTACTTGCTGCTGGAGCAGACTGGGTACATTTTGACGTAATGGATAATCATTACGTACCTAATCTCACTATTGGGCCGATGGTTTGCGAAGCACTGCGCGCTCACGGAATCACTGCGCCGATTGATGTGCATTTAATGGTTGAACCGGTTGATCAGATCATTCCGGAGTTTGCCAAGGCGGGCGCTACGTCAATTACATTTCACCCTGAAGCCTCCAAACATGTGGATCGTTCTCTGCAGCTCATTAAAGAGCAGGGGTGCCAAGCTGGGCTCGTGTTTAATCCCGCAACACCATTGAGTATTCTAGATTGGGCTATGGATAAAGTAGACATTATTTTGTTGATGTCAGTTAACCCAGGATTTGGTGGTCAGTCTTTTATTCCACATGTTAAGCAAAAGATCGCTGCAGTGCGTAAGCTTATTGATGCCAGCGGCCGAGATATTCGACTTGAAGTTGATGGCGGCGTTAAGGTTGATAACATTGGTGAACTAGCCGCATTAGGCGCCGATACTTTTGTGGCCGGTTCTGCAATTTTTAATACTGACGACTATATGCAAGTGATCTCGCTCATGAGAGCTAATATGGCGGCGGCATTAGAGGGTAAATAGGTCGGTGCCGTGCTACAACACTTGACCTAACTCTAATCATTGGAGATCATTGCCTTATCAAGGATAGATAGTCCTTTTACCTCATGCGAAATTACTTAACAGAATCAATTTGGGATCGTTGGCGGCGCTGGCAAAACTAGCGCAGTAAACCCCTGCGTGATGAGTTAAGGATTAAGTCGCCGTTTCATCCACTAAAAGTCTGTTTTTCTGGATAGTTTGTAAAATAGTTGCAGAGTGTAGTTTTAGACGCTACGCATGCAGCGAATTCAGATTTCGCAAAAGACGAGACGTTTCCCCAAAGCTTATCCGCGCCACTAATACGCACCATCTCTCATGTCATCTATTTATCGACTTCGATCCATCGTAAAGTAAACAACATAAGATATGTAAAGTGCATCTTGATTTAAGGCTGCTATTAAAGCAGATCGATGCGGAGTAACAACGCAATGCCACACAAGATTAGAACCAATAAAACTGACTTCTCCTCGGTGCAACCACCTAGGACAAAAGAAGAGTTTGATTCGCTCGCCGCGCAGTTGCGCGCTGATGGGTTTACCCATTGCCCTGTAGTGCAAGAAACGCTGGCGGATTTAGACACACCCGTCAGTACTTATTTAAAGCTTGCCGATAAACCTTTTAGCTATTTATTCGAATCTGTCCAAGGGGGTGAAACTTGGGGTCGTTATTCGATTATTGGGTTGCCCTGCAAAACAATACATCGTTATTTAGGGGACGAGCACTCGGTACTGACCGATGGCGAACTCACTCAACAGCAAACTGTAGACAATGCCTTAGAGCACATACGTTCGATTCAGGCCGAGTATGTGGTGCCTGATCTGGCGGGCTTGCCCGAAATGACAGGCGGGCTGGTTGGGTACTTTGGCTACGAGACCGTTGGCTACATTGAACCCAAGCTAAAGTTTGCCGACAAACCTGATGCGATTGGCGCGCCCGATATATTGTTGATGGTGTCCCTAGATGTAATCGTGTTCGACAACTTGTCGGGACGAATTTTTATGGTGACTCTCGCTGACTTATCAGATCCGAGCGCCTATTCGATAGCACGAGAACGCCTTAATCAGAACGTTGCTGATCTGGCCGCAAGTTTCACAGCGCCACGGGTACCGCAACAAACCGACAAGATTACTGAGAAAGATTACGATCTGCATTTTGATCAAGGCGATTTTATGCAAGCGGTCGAAACCTGCCGCGACTACATACACGCAGGAGACATCATGCAGGTTGTGTTGTCGCAGCGATTGTCAGCCCCTTTTTCAGGTCGCTCAATAGACCTATACCGTGCGCTGCGGACCATTAATCCTTCGCCCTATATGTATTATCTCAATTTGGGTGAGTTCGATATTGTCGGTTCTTCCCCCGAAATCTTAGTGCGCTTGCAAGACGGTAAAGTAACAGTTCGGCCTATTGCAGGAACCCGTAAACGAGGTGCAACCGAAGAGCAGGATATCGCGATGGAAATGGAGTTGATGGGCGATGAGAAAGAGCTCGCCGAGCACTTAATGTTAATCGACCTAGGCCGCAACGACGTTGGGCGAATTGCGGAGATAGGTAGCGTTAAATTGACCGAGAAAATGCAGGTCGAGCGGTATTCTCATGTTATGCATATTGTGTCGAACGTAGACGCCACAATAAAACCTGAGCTAGATGCGATAGACGTACTTAAGGCAACCTTCCCAGCGGGTACTGTCAGCGGTGCGCCTAAAATTAGAGCGATGGAAATCATCCATGAACTAGAGCCGATTAAGCGCGGCATTTATTCGGGCGCGGTGGGCTATATCGGCTGGAACGGCGTTATGGATACAGCCATTGCCATTCGCACAGCAGTGCTAAAAGACGGCACAATCAATGTACAAGCGGGCGCCGGTATTGTGGGTGACTCGGTTCCAAAATACGAATGGAAGGAAACGCTGAACAAAGCGCGCGCGATGATTAAAGCCGTTGAAATGGCTAATGCGGGGCTTGGCCTTGCAGCACCCGATTCAGGAGAAGCCTAATGTTACTGATGATTGATAACTACGACTCGTTTACCTATAACCTGGTGCAGTACTTAGGCGAGTTGGGTGAAGAAGTAAAAACGTTTCGCAACGACGAAATTTCCGTGGCGCAGATTGAAGGTCTATGCCCAGACCGAATTATGATTTCGCCAGGGCCATGTACGCCTAACGAAGCTGGCATATCACTGGATGTTATTCGCCACTTCGCAGGAAAGTTACCGTTGATGGGTGTGTGTTTAGGCCACCAGAGTATTGGCCAAGCGTTTGGTGGCAAAATAGTGCGAGCAAAAACAATTATGCATGGCAAAACCTCTAGCATTGAGCACACCAACGTTGGCGTGTTCGCGGATTTAGAAAATCCGTTTACGGTGACCCGATACCACTCATTAGTGGTGGATCGTGATTCATTGCCCGATTGCCTAGAAGTAACAGCATGGACGGCGGACGGCGAGATAATGGGTTTGAGGCATAAGGAGTTGTGCGTGGAGGGTGTGCAATTTCATCCTGAATCGATATTGAGCGAGCACGGCCACGCACTTTTGAAAAATTTTTTGGAGTTAAGTTGATATGACTATTCAACAAGCGATTGCGGCACTGCTCGAGAAACGCGATCTTGCGCGCAGTGAGATGCAGGACGTAATGCAACAGATTATGACGGGCCAATGTACCGACGCTCAGATTGGCGGTTTGCTGATTGCGCTAAGAATGAAAGGCGAGAGCGTAGACGAAATTACTGCAGCGGCCCAAGTAATGAGTGACTTGGCGTCGGGTCTAACCATTGATTCGCCACATCTGATCGACATCGTGGGTACAGGTGGCGATTCAACCGGTACGTTTAATGTTTCTACCGCCGCGTCGTTTGTTGCTGCAGGTGCTGGAGCAACTGTAGCAAAGCACGGTAATCGATCAGTCTCGAGCAATTCAGGCAGTGCTGATGTGTTGGAAAAAGCTGGTGCAAACCTCTCGCTCAATGCTGAACAAGTGGCCAATGTAATCGCTCAAGCAGGCGTCGGTTTTATGTTTGCACCAATGCATCACAGCGCGATGAAGCACGCTATTGGGCCGCGCAAAGAAATGGCGGTTAGAACTATATTTAACGTACTTGGCCCACTTACAAACCCGGCCAAAGTAAAGCGACAAGTTATTGGTGTTTATGCGCCTGAGCTAACAGCGACTCTCGCCGAGGTGTTTGGCCAACTGGGTAGCGAACATACAATGGTGGTTCATTCTGATGACGGCATGGACGAGTTAAGTGTGTGTGCTCCATCACAAGTGAGCGAACTAAAGAATGGCAAGATTAGTCATTATAAAGTCACGCCAGAAGAGTTCGGCATCACTAGAGCGAACATTGAAGATTTAGTGGTGAACGATTCCACCGAGTCTCTGCAAATGATAGACGCAGTACTGGCGGGCGAATTTGGTGCTCCACGAGACATGGTTGCGCTGAACGCCGGTGCAGGTATCTATGTTTCGGGTTTGAGTACAACGCTCGCTGACGGTGTTAAAGCCGCTTATGCCGCTATTGATAATGGCAGTGCTCTAGCCGCTAAGAATGCGTACGTAAGTGCGACCAACGACGGGGCTAAAGCATGACTTCTTCGAAAACTAAAGCGACAGCTCACGCCGTTATGAATACGGGGTCCGACGTATTGGACCGAATAATGCAACACAAAGCAGGCGAGGTCGCGAGTGCCAAGCTTCTGCGTAACAGCGCGGCCTTGCTTAGCGACATTCAAAGCTTAAATACACCAACCCGTGGTTTTGCCGACGCGGTCGCTAGTAAAGCGGCTAGGGGAGAATCGGCAGTGATAGCCGAAGTTAAAAAGGCATCTCCCAGTAAGGGCGTAATTCGAGCCGACTTTGATCCAGCCTTGATCGCTAAGCAGTACCAGGCGGGTGGAGCTTGTTGCTTGTCAGTGCTCACAGATCATGAGTTCTTCAAAGGCTCAACCGACTTTCTCAAACAAGCGCGAGCAGCAACTGATCTTCCTATCATACGTAAAGACTTTATGCTGGACCCTTATCAAGTGTTGGAAGCTCGAGCTATGGGCGCGGACGCAATTCTACTGATTGTGGCGGCGCTAGAAGATGGTTTAATGCGGGAGCTTGCCGACGCGGCGGCAGAGCAAAATTTGGATATTTTGGTGGAGGTGCACAACGCACACGAGTTAGAGCGAGGTTTAGCGTTAACTCCAAAACTGTTAGGCATCAATAACCGCAACCTCAGAAATTTTGAGACGTCGCTTAATAACACTCTCGATCTGTTGTCGGATATTCCCGAAGGCACAACAGTCGTGACCGAAAGCGGTATTCATTCAAAACAAGACATTGAGTTAATGCGTCAACATCATGTGCATGCGTTTTTAGTGGGTGAGGCTTTTATGCGGGCTTCTGATCCTGGTGCAAAACTGCGCGAACTGTTTTTTGCCTGAGCTAGAGAGAGCTGAAATCCGCTCTTTAAGTTTTTCAAAAGAGCAGCATATTCTTTAAAAACCTATTAATGAGTTAAACGATGAAAGCAACTATTGAATTTCAACACGGTGTTCACTTTAAAGGCACCTCAGGCACTGGCCACGATATTTTGATGGACGGCCCTCCTGAGAGTGGAGGTCAAGATTTAGGTGCACGTCCGATGGAAACGTTGCTTATAGGTATGGGAGGCTGTGCGTCTTATGACGTAGTGTTTATACTGCGCAAACGCCGCTTAGAAGTAACCAGCTGTATTGCAGAGATTGATGCCGAGCGGGCTGATACTGATCCAAAAGTACTTACTAAAATCCATCTGCACTTTAAGGTAAGTGGTGTTGGACTTACCGATAAGGCCGTGTCCAAGGCCGTAGAGCTTTCGGCAGAGAAGTATTGCTCAGCCTCTATTATGTTAGGTAAGACCGCCGAGATCACCCATTCGCACGAAATTATTGAGTGACGGCCGCTAGAAGCAAAACCGTAACTAAAACCGTAAGTATAAATATGACTAAGCTAATAAGACCTCAGCATTCAGGTATGCGCCACGTTGCGCTAAATGTTTTAGAGCTAGCGCCGATGGAATCGTTCTACGTCGACTTATTGGGCTTCGCCGTCGAATGGCGGCCCGATCCAGACAATGTGTATCTATGCAGTGGGGTTGATAACCTAGCACTGCATGTTGTGCAAGACCGTGGCGGTAAAGCCCAAGCGCTGGCTCACACGGGCGTCATCATCGACGACATTGAAGTGGTTGACGATTGGTATGCGTTTTTGCAGGAAAATAACGTGGATATGATCAACGAACCCAAGACACATAGAGATGGCGCTCGCAGCTTTTACTGCCGCGACCCTGAGTCAAATGTAGTGCAGATCATCTACCATCCGCCTCTGTCAGACCAGTAAACTAACTGATTCTAATCGCTCAAACGCTAAGTATTGGCTCCTAAAAAATACTTTTTAATGGCTAGTACTCTTTAGTGCTTGGTGATATGATCGCCCCGCCATGTACAGGAAAGCTTAGCGTTTTTCTCTACGTAAACTAAACATCAAAAACAATGACTACCGATAATATTCGTAATTTTAGAAAACCACTGAGTATCATGCTCATAGCGCTTTTCAAGTGTCTACGCCATCATCCGTTATGGCTAACGATGCAGACCTAAATAAAATACTTGAACGTTTAGAGCGCCTAGAAGCTGAAAATGCCGCGCTAAAGAATCAAGTTCAAGCGTTGGTTGAAGCCAAAGCCCACACCGAAACTCAAATGGCGTCGGAACACACAGCACACGGTGATCACCAGCATGCTGTAAGTGTAGAAGAAGAAATTGAACGTGACTCATCCGACCGACTTATTACGTTTAACCCAGAGTTTGGTTACGACTTTCTTGACGCAAATACCAATATCAATCGTAAGCAGCAGATGATCTTACGTGCTCGCCAAGATGGCAGTCTCGCTAAAAATGCGGTTAACGTGCAGGGTTCTGTTACGGCGATCGCTAACGTGCAAAGCAGCAATGAACCAAACTTGTTTGGTTATTTAATGCGTCATCCAACAGGAAACAATCAACGCGGAACTACCGTGTCCGAAGCAACTATCCATTCAACACAATTGGGCTTTACAGCAACAATGGGTGATTGGGTGTCTGCTAGCGCCGAGTTCCTTTATGATCCAGAGCAAAGCTTTGGTGCAGGTACTAATACCGCTCTCACCCGAAACCAGGTGCAAGCACGTAAAGCCTATGTTTTGTTGGGTAACCTCGACAAGTCACCGTTCTACGCCAGTCTGGGTAAGCAAGCGATTCCGTTTGGTCTAACGGACTCTGTTAATCCATTTACCAACTCAACGGTTTGGCATGCCTTTGGCGGTATTGCAAACGGAGGTATCGTTGGGTACCAAGGCGATAGCCTTAATGTATCGTTTATGGCTGTACAAGGTGGTGCTCAGTTTAGATCTGCGAATGTGCCTGTCGAGGGAACATCGGTACCGAGCAAGTTGAATAACTATGCAGTAGACGCAAATTACACGATTAACCTAGACAGTGCCGCGAACCTTTTACTAGGTGCTTCTTATCAACGTGGCAGTGCGTATTGCCAGTCGTTCCCCATTACGCATTTCTCGCCATGTGAAGAAGAAAATCCAGCTTGGGATGTTTACGCGCAATATCAAAATGAAGCATGGACTGTTAAATCAGAAATTGCCAAAACAACCGATGAATGGGCTGGCACGTTCAACCCTTCTCTGCCTCAATTTGCGGCCTCTAAGGTCACCAGTTTTGACTTAGGAGTGCAGTACCGCAATCAATTGTTTGATCTTCCAGTTGCATACTCTGCCGAATTCAGCCGGTTTGAAGCTGGACCAAGCGGTGCTGAATGGGAGAAACAAGATCAGCTAGTACTGGGCTTAGCAATGCGCTTGGCGCCTAGCGTAGAACTGTTTGCGGAGTACGTTGATGTGAATGGCTATGCGCCGCTTAACTTCCTATCCGGTGGACACATTCCTGGAATGCCACAAATACCAGTAGCTGATGCTTCAGCAGATTCTGAAGTGTACATGCTTGGTGTCACTGCATCTTTCTAAGTACTTTTTTATGTACTGCTAGTGCAAATCATTTTGCACGCATTAGAACCGCCTTTTGCCTCGCGCAGGAGGCGGTTTTTTAATACGCATTTTTCTACTTAAGGTTGGGTTCAATTTTAACCGCGCCATCAGGCTTCTTACCAAAACGCCAGAGGCCTGTAACCAAAGCTAGACCCAACAAAATAATACCGCCGCCCACAATCATGTAGCCGGTAATGTGTTCATTAATAAATAGTGCTCCCCATATACTTGCAAATACGGGTATTAAGAAAGTCACTGTGAGGGTTTTCGTAGATCCCGCTTTCTCTAAAAGGTCAAAGTACAGGATGTTGGCCAGCGCGGTACTGATAATCCCCATCGCAATTACTGCTCCCCACGCTTTGAGCGAGATAGTGTGATCCGGAAATACCGACATTGAAAAAGGCAAAAGAAAAAGGGTTGCAGCCACCAGGCTAAATGTGGCGATGCTCAGGCTAGAAACTTTTTGCAGGTATTCGCCGGTATAGTTGGCGGCGATGCCGTACAGGATCGATGCAAATAGACCCGCGCTAATAGCCAATATGACAAAAAGTGGATCGCCACTGGGGTTAGTTATTGAACCCGACACCAGCACCAATACACCAAAAATACCCAAGCCAAGGCCGATCACTGCTTGTCTTCCAATCGCTCTCTGTAACCACAGATAGCCAACGATTGCTCCCCAAATCGGTGCAGTTGAGTTAAGGATTGCAGAGAAGCCACCTGTTATGTAGAGGGTGCTGAAGGCAAACAGAACAAACGGAATGCCGGAGTTGAGCACACCAATAACTGCCAGTGCGCGCCACTTTCTTTTAACCGTAGGGTATTGCAGCTTGCCTTCACGTATCCACCATATAGGCAGTAACACCAGACTGGCTAAAGCGACTCTAATTTGAATAAGTGCGACTGCGCCGAACTCGGGAGTGGCGACACGCATGAACAAGAAAGAGGCTCCCCACAAAGATGCAAGTAAAACTAACTGACAGAGTTGGCGCGGTGACATCAGACGTGGGCTCGAATTAAGTTTGTTGCGATCAGTTGATCCTTGTCGGCTATTCTAGAGCAACTGCCTAGTCATACTAGCCAATTTCGGAACAGTATTGATCGAGAGTTGAGCGAGTCTGGCCCCTTAATGGCGCGTCTAAAAGCAAACGAGATGCTCTGCGTTAACCTGAATCCCCACTTCGTCACCAATTTCATGGTCTTCATGGCTAGAGGCTAATGCGAGAAGACGCTCTCCGCAGTTTAAATCTATGCAGTATAAGGTTTGAGCACCTTTGAAGGTTTTGCGCGAGATCAGCCCCCTAATTGGGCTGTCTGAGTCCAGCTCAATGTCATCTGGACGTAATAAGAGTTCTATGTGCTTGTCTACACTACTAGCCCGTATAACTTGACCAACCAGCTCTCCGAAGCCAGTCACCACTTGTTGGTCGCTAATGACCTCGGCTTTGACAAATACGCCTTCGCCAATAAACTGGGCAATAAACCGATTGCTGGGTGCATGGTATAAATCGAAGGGAGTGGCAATTTGTTCAAGCTTGCCGGCGCGCATTACGCCTACTCGGTCACCTAAAGCAAACGCGTCGTGTTGATCATGAGTGACTAATATAGCCGTTGTGTTGAGCTCTTTAAGAAGACTGCGAACCTCATAACCTAAAGATTCGCGCATTTCAGTATCTAAATTTGAAAATGGTTCATCCAGTAACAACAGTCGGGGGCGAGGTGCCAGAGCGCGAGCAAGCGCGACACGCTGACTTTGACCGCCTGAAAGTTCATGGGGGTAGCTTTTTCGTTGATTACTCAAACCGACCAGTTCGAGCAACGTGTTTACGCGAGCTTGTTTCTCGCTACCTTTGAGCTTTTGCAGGCCAAAGGCAATATTGTCTTCTACGGTAAGATGCGGAAACAAGGCATGGTCCTGAAACACCATGCCGATATTGCGCTCTTCCGGAGCCAATGATTGCTTAGTGTTAGCCAGTAATTTGCTGGCAAGGTGAATCTCACCAGAATCTAAGTCGTTGAATCCAGTAATGGCTCGAAGCACACTGGTCTTGCCACAACCGCTGGGGCCGAGCAAACAGACCAGCTCACCTTCTTTGAGCACAAAGCTAACACCGTCAACCGCACGACTGTCAGACGTGTAGCGCAGGCTAACATTATCGAGTTGAAGATAAGAAGGCATATCTAACGTGGGCTCAGTTTTTGTTTACAAGCAATTTGTCGAGCAACGCTTTTTGCGCATGGAGGCGGTTTTCGGCTTCTTGAAAAACCACGCTGTGCGATCCTTCAAACACTTCTTCGCTAACTTCAAAGCCGCGATAGGCGGGAAGGCAATGCATAAACAGAGCGTCGTTGTTGGCCAGTTGCATTAACGTAGTATCAACGCAGAAGCCGTTGAAGTCATCTAATCGTTGTTGCTTTTCGGACTCTTGCCCCATGCTTGCCCATGTGTCAGTTACGACTAAGTCTGCATGCTCTACTGCGGCCTGTGGGTCGTTGCCAACCTTGCAGTAGCTTGAATCAATCGCAACAACGTCGTTCGAAGGCTCATAGCCTTTTGGGGTGGCGACCGTTAATGAAAAGCCTAAAATACGAGCGGCATTGATAAACGAATGACACACGTTATTGCCGTCACCAATCCAGGCAACTCGGGCACCCTCAATGCTGCCGCGTAATTCCATGAATGTTTGCAAGTCTGCTAGTAATTGGCAAGGGTGGAAGTTGTCTGTTAATCCATTAATTACTGGGATGGTGGCTGCATTAGCCATTTCGACAACATCATTATGATCGTCGGTTCTAATCATAATGGCATCGACCATGCCTGACAGAACTCGAGCGGTATCTATCACTGGCTCGCCTCGGCCAATCTGACTGCCGTCGGCAGTAAGGTTAATAGCAGCACCGCCCATTTGATTCATGGCTGTTTCAAACGACACTCGTGTGCGGGTCGAAGACTTGGCAAAAATCATGCTCAGGGTCTTACCCACTAAAGGGCGATAAGACTCTCCCTTGTAATGCGCCGTTTTTAGTTCGATCGCGTGCTCAAGCAAATCTAATATCTCTTGCTTAGTGAAGTCATCCAGAGTCAGAAAATGTCGAATCGCGTTTGCCATAATGATTAATGTTTGAGGTGGTTTGTGGGTGCCGGCAATGGGCAATAAATTAAATTACTAAAAGCAATTTAGGAAATTAAAACTAAAAAGCGCCCCAAAGGGCGCCTTTTAAAACTAATCTTTTTGACTTTAACATCATGCCCGCAAACGTTCTACGGGCACGACGCTTAAAGTAAAGTCGATCTATACGTTAGTTCTATAGACCGGTGCTTATAGATAATGAAGCGTCAAAGCAAGAATAGCTGTTAACGCTACGCCACTATGAATAACACCTTTTACTGACGCCATTGGGCCTTGTTTACCCATTAACGCATTGATCTCTAGAATAACGACTACCGCAAGCGCGATGTACAGGCCGTTGTCTAGACCATCGGCATATTGTTTCTTGTGGGCTGATGCCAACATGAAATAAGCCATTGGGAAAGAAAACAAAGTGTTCGTACGAGAAGCCAATAAAGCTTTTGCGCCAGCAGCAGGACCGTCGCCTTCCACCATGCCCAAAGCGATTTTTTGCGCAGGCCAAATAACCAGCCATACGTTCAAGAACATAAATGTGCCCAATAACGCGCCGACCATAATGTAGTCGTTGGCGATTAAAGTGCCACCCAATGTATGCAATAAGTAGAGACCCGTTAAGAAGGTAAACATTGCACCCCAACGGAACCACCACAATGCACTTGGGGCAAGCTTTGCTTTTGCGTCGGCTAAGCCTTCAGGAGTAGCTGCCTTAAAGTAGCCGCCTTGTACAAAGTTAAAGTAGTACAGCATGCCAATCCAAGTGATACCAAATAACAAATGTCCGTAACGGACGATAAAATTTAACTCTTCCACAATGTTCCTCTCAATCAGTTATTCAATCGGTTTTTTAATCCGGTTTCTTAAGTTGCACAGCTTTTATTGTTACTAAAGGCTATGTTCGTGTAAACGATACACTTTTTTTGTGAAGCTTGCATCGAAATGAGCCTCCAATCTTGACCTTTTTGGTCGAAAAAATGACACTATCCATTCATTCTTAAACTCATTGAAAAAAACCTATGTCAGCAATTAAAAAAGTGGTCCTTGCCTATAGCGGCGGACTCGACACATCGATCATCCTCAAATGGCTACGCGAGGAATACGATTGTGAAGTTGTGACGTTTACGGCCGATATTGGGCAGGGCGAAGAGCTAGAGCCTGCAAGGGCTAAAGCGAAGTTGATGGGCGTAGATCAGATTTACGTTGACGACCTAAAAGAAGAGTTTGCTAGAGACTTTGTGTTTCCGATGATGCGAGCGAACGCCTTATACGAAGGCGAGTACCGACTAGGTACTTCGATTGCTCGGCCGTTGATCGCAAAACGCTTGATCGAAATTGCCAACGAAACAGGCGCAGATACCATTTCGCACGGCGCCACCGGAAAAGGTAACGACCAAGTTCGTTTCGAGTTGGGCGCCTATGCATTGCGTCCAGATATTAAAATTATTGCGCCATGGCGCGAATGGGATCTGAATTCACGCGATAAGTTATTGGCCTATGCGGACAAACACGGTATTCCGGTAGAGAAAAAGGCCGACGGTAAGTCTTTGTATTCTATGGACGCCAATCTGCTGCATATTTCTTACGAAGGTGGCATTCTTGAAGACCCTTGGGCTGAAGCCGAAGAGTCTATGTGGCGTTGGACTGTTGCTCCTGAAGTCGCACCCGACCAAGCAGAGTACTTAGAACTAGAATTCGTTAGGGGTGACATCGTAGCGATTAACGGAGAAGCCTATTCTCCAGCGAATCTAATGGCCAAGCTTAATGAAGTGGGCGGTAAGCACGGCATTGGCCGAGATGACATTGTTGAGAATCGTTATGTGGGCATGAAGTCTCGAGGATGTTACGAAACTCCAGCGGGCGCCATTATGTTACGCGCTCACCGAGCAATGGAATCATTAACGCTGGACCGCGAAGTAGCACACTTAAAAGACGACTTGATGCCGCGCTACGCCAAGATGATCTACAACGGCTACTGGTGGAGTCCTGAGCGAGAAGTGCTGCAAACGCTGATCGACGAAACACAGGAGCGCGTTAACGGCACCGTGCGAGTTAAGCTCTACAAAGGTTGTGTAAGCATTGCTGGGCGAAAGTCTGAAAGTGACTCTTTGTTTGACGAGCGTATAGCTACGTTTGAAGATGACGCCGGCGCGTACAACCAAGCCGACGCCGAAGGCTTTATTAAGCTTAATGCACTGCGTTTAAGAATAGGTGCAAAACGTCGATAAGCTCAAGTCTCTTCCAGCAGTATCAATCATTGTGCCCGTATTCAATGAGGCCGCGCAGTTAAACGGTTTAATTGCTGCGGCCAGTAGTTGGCAGGCCGACGAGCTTATCTTTGTCGATGGTAGTAGCGATGATGGTACGGCTAATAGTCTTAAGCAGGCATTTGCCGGACATGATGAGGTTGCTGTTTTGAGCACAACTGCAGGACGTGCTCAACAGATGCAATATGGTGCTGAACGCGCAGTGTGCGATTGGGTTTTGTTTGTTCACGCCGATACATTGCTACCCTTAAACTACAGAGATGCGCTATTAGCGGCCGAACAAGAATCTTGTGGATGGGGTCGTTTTAATCTTAAGTTCTCCCCCAGCTCCTCTACTTATCTAAATAAAGCGATGCGTGTTATCGCTGCGTTTATCAATACTCGCTCGCGCCTTACTCGCATTGCCACGGGCGACCAAGCTTTATTTGTACAGGCTGAGTTGCTAAAGCGCGTTGGCGGTGTGCCTATCCAGCCTATTATGGAAGACATAGAGCTGTGTAAGCGCTTAAAGCCTATGGCTAAGCACTATGCCAGCCAACTGACTGTAATCACCAGTCCGCGGCGTTGGCAGAAAAAGGGCGTGGTGTCGACCGTGTTGCTGATGTGGTTTATGCGCCTAGCTTACTTTTTAGGGGTGCCAGCCGCTAGGTTGGCCAAGCTCTATGCGAATGTGCGATGAAATTTTTCAATATGAGTGGTAAATGACTGATTCTGACCACATGCCACTTTATGTGTTCGCCAAGGCGCCCATTGCTGGTCAGGTTAAAACTCGCCTGCAGACTCATTGTTCTTCACAGCAAGCCGCAAGTATCGCAGAAATACTGTTGTCGGAAACGCTTAAGCGCTGCACCGAGTTTTGGCCAGGCGAACTGGTTTTATCGGTGGGGAACGACTCAGACCATCCATTTATTCAAGCGATAGCCGCACAATACAATATAAAGGTTGTAGGCCAGTGCGCGGGCGATCTTGGCAATAAGATGCAAAACACATTCGAGTTGTACGGCACTCCCGCCGCAATTATTGGCGCGGATGTGGCCTTAATTACTCAGAACAGTCTTGGGCAGGCTCATACGGCATTGAGCCAACACAATAACGCCATTGGTCCTAGTGAGGATGGTGGTTACTATTTAATCGGGTTGGCAGAGACCCATGCGTCCTTATTTGATGGCGTGGATTGGGGAACAGCTGATGTGATGGCACAAACCATGGCACGAGCCAATGACCATGCCATAAACTTACAAGGCTTGGAGATGATTAGAGATATCGACGAGTGGGTTGACGTCGTCTACGCGGCTAAGAAAATTCCCGAGTTGGCTTTTTATCTACGCCAGCAGCGGCTAGATTGAACTAGCGGCGCTGGTAGCTTATACGAATCGCGTTTAGCTTTCGGTGGTCGGTGTAAAGCCTAGGGCGACGCCATTGTTGCAATAGCGCAAGCCAGTAGGTTGCGGACCGTCTTTAAAAACATGGCCTTGATGACCACCGCAACGAGCACAATGGTACTCGGTTCTCGGAAGAATCATTTTGAAGTCTCTTTTAGTTTCGACTCGTCCTTCTATGGTGTCGAAGAAGCTAGGCCAGCCTGTGCCACTGTCAAATTTCTGTTCCTGATTAAACAAGGCAAGTCCACAGCCCGCACAAGTATATTGTCCAGGACGTTTCTCGTCGTTAAGAGGGCTAGTAAAAGGCCGTTCTGTTCCTTCCTTACGCAAGACATAAAAGGCTTCTTCGCTCAGTCTCTCGCGCCATTGCTCCGGCGTTAGTTCAAACGGTTCGATCGTCGTTGGGTTTGCATCAAGCATGATTGCTCCCTGTGCAGTAGGTATTGGATTTAACGGCGAAGTGCTGTCGCCGGAGTTAGTTCTGGCAAGCAGTGCTGTGCCGCCGGCAAGAGTGCTCACCCCTAAAATAATAGCTGTTCGTCTATTCATGGTTTTATCTTATCAAAAGCTGTGTGATTATTAAGACCGTACAGAGTCACTAATTCTTTCCATGGATGAATGCTTGGTTAGAACTAAAATAAGGTCTTTACTACAAACTTGGTGATATTGAGCGCATTAGTCTACACTTTGCAGGCCATTTTCTGCACATGCATTTGTTTTTCCTAGCAACCCCAAAATGACGACTTAATTCCCTATGGCCGCCCGAAGACCACTTACTGATTTTCTTGGACCCCGCTACTGGCCTACTTGGATCGGTTTAGGCCTTTTGCGCCTCATTTGTTTACTCCCTCTGCCCGTAATTGCCATTATTGGTCAGGGGTTAGGCGAAATATTCTATTGGATTACGCCATCGCGTCGCCGCATTGCATTTAAGAACGTTAGTGTTTGTTTCCCTGAAAAAACGGCTAAGGAATGTTGGTGGATTACACGTCGTAATTTTCATTACACAGGTCAGGCCATATTTTCGACTCCTAAGAATTGGTGGACGTCGAAAAAAAGCTTTAACAATTCCATCGAACTAATAGGGCGAGAGCACTATGACAATGCTTTGGCACAAGGCCGCAATATTATTCTGCTGTCGCCACACTTTGTAAGTATAGAAGTCGCAGGGCTTAGGCTAGCGCAAGAGCGAACCATGTACACCATGTATCAATATGCTAAAAATGCATTGGTGGACGAAATAGTCATCCGCGGTCGCACGCGCTTTGGCGGAGATGTTATTGAGCGTAAGGCGCCATTGCGTACTCTTATTCGCGCGATTAAAAGCGGTGATCCGTTTGTTTACTTACCGGACCAAGACGCCGGCCGCAAAGGCATTTTCGTGCCGTTCTTTCACGAACTCGCATCTACTGTACCGATGCTGGCTAAATTCGCGGCGGTTGGTGATGCCGTGGTGATCCCCGTTGGTATACGCACCAAAGCTTGGGGGCAAGGATATGCCGTTACGGTGTTACCGGCGCTGGAAAATTATCCATCGGGCGATGACGTGGTCGATACCACTCGGATGAACCAGGCGGTTGAAGAATTGATAAGGCCGTATCCAGAGCAATATTTTTGGGTACACAAGCGATTTAAGACCAGACCGCCTGCAGAAATCGATCTTGGGACAAAATTTTACGAATAGAGCATTTATTTTTAGTCTGCCTTCGGGTAACTTGTTAGAGCGTTTTAACTAGCGCACTGAATATTCTACTTGGAAAAATTGTTTTTAAAAATCTAGTTAAATCTAAACCTGCCTAAAAGGAGAATCTTAATGAGTAAACGTGACGATTTGATCGCAAAATATGCGGACGATCTAGAAAAAAATGTGGTGTAAAGCCTGACATGAAACTTCTAACTGCTGTAACAGTTGGATGCGGACCGTCAATTTACAATGCCGATGCATGTACAGTATCTGCCGGCGACCCTAAAGAATTAGATCGCGTTAAGAAAAACTTCTTGGTGAAGAAACTAGGTTTGGCTGATACGCCTAAACTAGACGAAGGCATTCAAGCGGCCGTTGAGCAGTATGGTCGTTCAAACCGTAAGAAGTATCGCGCAGTTTTTTACTACCTTTTGGTTAAACAGTTCCGTAAAGGTAAAGTTTACGCATAAGTCTTTTTGACCCAATGCTAGAAAGGCCGCTCTATGAGCGGCCTTTTTTATTTAAGTGATCGCTTTTTGTTGAACGGCGAACCAGTTTTGGTCTTTGAGATGTTTAGTAAGAGATCGAAGTAACGTCGTTTAGTTTCCTCGAGCGGTAACGGATAGTTCTGGTACTAATGGCTAATCAGTCGCGCCAAAACGTCGTAGTGAACAGCACAAGCAACGTGAAGAGTTCAAGTCGCCCCAGAAGCATCGTAAACGACAAAATCCACTTTGCGGCGTCATTGATAGACGCATAGTTGTTAGCCACTTCACCAAGCCCTGGACCAAGGTTGTTCAGGCAGGCGGCGGCGGCTGAAAATGCCGTTACCCAGTCTAGGTCCACCAAACATAATGCGAGGCCGCTCAGCGCAAAGCTAAACATATAGATCGAAAAGAAGGCCGTTACGGTATTAACGATTCGCTCGCTAATGACTTGCCTGCCAAGCTTGATCGACAAAACAGCATTGGGGTGAACGAGACTCACAATTTCTTTGCGACCTTGTTTGTACATAAGCTGTAGACGCATTACTTTAATTCCGCCAGCCGTTGAACCGGCACAGCCGCCCATGAAACTGCCCATAATTAGTAATACTGGTAGCGCGCCTGGCCACCAAGCAAAGCCGCTTGATGTAAACCCTGTGGTCGTCACGATGGATATTAGGTGAAATATGCCCTGTCTGATCGCCGATGCAGTATCTGTGTAAATATGCGCGTTCACTAAGCCTACTATTAATACTAGACCCAGCAACAACAGCACATTGAGAAAGAAGCGGTACTCGCTGTCCTGCAAATAAGGCTTTAATGAACGGTTGCGCCACGCAAAGAAATGCAAAGAAAAGTTAGCAGAAGCGAGCAGCATAAATACGATGGCGACTGACTCTATGGCGGCGCTATCAAAGTAGCCTAGGCTGCTGTCATAAGTTGAAAACCCGCCAATAGCAACGGTAGAGAAGGAGTGCGCCAAAGCATCAAAAGGGTCCATGCCTGCTGCGAAATAGGCTATCGCACAAGCAAGCGTTAAGCCAAGGTATATGTACCACAAAGCCTTAGCGCTCTCGGCAATACGCGGTGCCAGCTTGGTGTCTTTCATTGGGCCAGGTGTTTCGGCTCTGTATAACTGCATGCCACCAATGCCGAGCATCGGCATGATCGCTACCGCTAGCACGACAATACCCATGCCACCTAACCATTGCAGTTGTTGGCGATAAAACAGCAAAGATTTTGGTAACTCATCTAAGTTGGTGAAAATAGTTCCACCAGTGGTGGTTAGGCCAGACATAGACTCAAAAAAAGCATTAGTAACGCTTAGGCCGTGTTCTTCGATTAGCAAAAATGGCAGGCACCCGAAGGTCGCGAGTACGGTCCAAAACGACACAACAACTAGAAAACCATCGCGATAACGTAAATCTTGTTTGCGATTTCGCACGGGTAGCCACAGCAATAAACCGGTCAAAAGCGTAACCAAGAACGACACTACAAAGGGTAGGGCATTGCCGTCGTCGTACACAAGAGAGACCAGTAAAGGGGTTAGCTGCGTTGCACTAAAGAGTACAAGCAAGATCCCTAATATTTTGGCAACGGTTCTATAGTGCATGGTGTGAGCGGATCGCTGGTTTGACTAGTAGTGTTAAATTGATTCGTCGTTAGTCGGTTTCTGTTGAAGCAGTATTTTTAGGCTTCTAACTTATATAAACGTCGCAGAAACATGGAACAGTGCTTCAACATCTTTAATGCAGGCTTTGTTGTCCATAAAAATAATGACATGGTCTTCGGCTTCAATAAGGGTGTCTATATTCGGAATGATAACTTCTTCATTACGCACAATAGCGCCCACCCCAGTGCCTGGCGGAAACGGGATGTCGCGAACACCGCGGCCAACAACCTTGGATGATTTTTCGTCGCCATGTGCAATGGCTTCGATCGCTTCTGCTCTTCCACGTCTTAGGGAGTGCACGGCTACGACGTCTCCACGACGAATATGCGCTAGTACAGAGCCATTGGTAGCAAGGCGAGGCGAGATGATGTTGTTAATGTCTTTATGATCTAAGTAGTCAACAAACGCGGGTCGATTAACCAACGCCATTACTCTTTTGGCACCCAAGCGCTTAGCTAGGTTGGCCGACAATAAGTTAATCTCATCTTTTTCGGTGACAGCGCAAAACACATCGGCGCCTTCAATGTTTTCTTGTAGGAGTAAGTTGGCGTCCGCAGCATCGCCCTGAAGCACTACCGTGCTGTTCACTGAGTCTGCGATTTCGTCTGCTCTGGCTGGGTTGAACTCAATCAGTTTTACACTATAGCCTTTGCTTTCTAATTCTTTGGCTAAGCTCAAGCCAATGTTGCCGCCGCCCGCGATAAATACTCGTTTGGTTTTATCGATCTTGCCGCGCATTTGCTTCATCACACGCCTAATGTGCTCTTTCGCGGCCACAAAGAAAACTTCGTCGCCCTCGCGAATGACGGTATCGGACTTGGGCGTTATGATCTCTTGGTCGCGGTAAATAGCGGCTACACGAGTTTCAATCTTTGGCATCAAGGTCTTTAACTCAGACAGCTTGCAATTGAGTAGTGCCCCGCCCGCCACGGCACGAACGCCCACCAACTGCACTAAACCGTCAGCAAAGTCTAAAACCTGCAAAGCGCCAGGAAACTCGATTAAACGGCTAATATGGTCACGCACGATTACTTCTGGCGAGATCACGACGTTGACTTGGAACGCCGCATCGCCGGTGAATAATTGCGGGTTCTCTATGTACTCGCTCGAACGTATGCGCGCTATTCTAGTAGGCGTTGAAAACTGTGATTCGGCGATCTGACACGCAACAAGATTAACTTCGTCATTATCGGTAACCGCCAATATAAGTGATGCGTCTTCTGCACCTGCAGCGAGCAATACTGATGGATGAGCGGCGTTGCCTGCAACGGTACGAATGTCTAAACGGTTTTGCAGTTGAATTAGCGCGTGTTTATTGATATCTACGACGGTCACGTCGTTATCTTCAGCAACCAAAACTTCTGCAATTGATACGCCAACTTGGCTAGCTCCGAGGATGAGTATCTTCACTTTATTTGCGCTTACTTAGCGTCTTTAGAGTTTATGTCGAGATGCTTGAGCTTACGATACAGATGGGTTCTTTCGAGGCCAATCTTCTTGGAAAGTTCGCTCACATTGCCATCAACAGCTTGTAAATGGTGGACCAAATAGGCGCGTTCAAACTTCTCTTTAGCCGCGCGCATGTCGCCATCAAAATATTCGTTCATTGCCGCGGACTGCTTCTTAATATTGACGTCGGTGCCTAATGCCTCGTTGACCTCAATAGGAGTGATTTCGGAATCCGCATGCAACAAAATTAAACGTTGAATCACGTTTTGTAGCTGTCTTACATTACCTGGCCAATCGTAATCGACAAGCTGTTTTAAAGCATCCTTGCGCATGCTTGGTGGATCAACTTGGTTGCGTTCGGCAATATCATTTATAAATAAATTAACAAGTTCAGGTAAATCGCGGCGTCTTTCGCGTAGCGCAGGTACCTGTATTGGTATCACATTGAGCCGATAATAGAGGTCTTCTAAAAATACGCCATCGCTGACCGCTTCTTGGGCGTTGCCGCTGGTAGTCACAATCACACGTACATCGAGTTCAACAGCTTGTGTGCCACCAAGACGCATAAATTGTTTCTCTTGCAAAGCACTGAGTAGCTTATGTTGAGTTTCTAAATTTAAGCCCAAAATTTCATTAATAAATAATGTGCCGCCTTTAGCGTTTTCAAAAATTCCGAGGATTGGCTTTCCGTCAACCTCACTGCCAAACAATTGCTGCGCTACTCCCTCTGTGGGTGTAACGGCTAAATTCAATTCAACAAATTGTGCTTCAGCGCGTGGGCTGTTTTCATGGATTTTTTGCGCTACAAGCCGTTTTCCTGTGCCTGATTCGCCGGTTATGAACACCCAGCTATCGGTTGGACCCAACAGGCTAATGTGGCGCAGCAATTCGCGACTGGCATCGCTAGAAGACACTAATTGCGAGGTGCTTTGAAGTTTGACTTTAAGGCGTTTGTTTTCAGCGCGTAAACTGGCGTTTTCTAAGCCGCGCTCAACACTAAGCAATAGCTTGCCAGTGGAAAGAGGTTTCTCAAGAAAATCATACGCTCCCAGTTTGACTGCTTCAACCGCGTTTTCGACTGTTCCGTGGCCAGAGATCATGATTACTGGAGTGGTGGTTAACGCGTCTTGCTCGACCCAGCTTTTGAGCACGCTGATGCCGTCTTCATTAGGCATCCATATGTCCAGTAGGACTAAGTCTGGCGTGGTCGCAGCGAATTGAGTGCGCGCTGTTTGAGCGTCTTCAGCTGTCGCAACGTTATACCCCTCGTCTTCGAGAATATCTTTTAAAATATTCCGAATGTCGGGTTCGTCATCAACGACTAGTATTTGAGCTTTCTTTTCAGGCATTTTTGACCAATCTAGTTGGCATAAAGTATCTGTAGGGCATGCTAGTTTTGCCCTGTATCAGTGCTATCAGACTGTACGGCATTTTGCGCTCGATTACCACGATAGGTCTGCATTGCATTGACCGGTAATCTGATGTGAAATTCACAGCCGCCAAGCTTACTGTCTCTGGCAGCTACTGATCCGCTGTGCTCCTCTACAATACGCTTTACAATTGCGAGCCCCAGCCCAGAACCTTTTGCTTTACTACTCACATAAGGGTCGAACAAAGAGTCACGAATCTCTACTGGTACGCCCGGGCCGTTATCAGCCACGAGGATGTCTATATACTGACCTGCCACGTTGTTAGCAACACTGGTTTGTATTAACAACGAAGCCCCTTTTACTCCTTCGAGCGCGTGAGATGCGTTGATTACCAAGTTGTTGATTACTTGGCGCAGCGCCGTCGCGTTAGCCTTAATTGATGGCAGTTGTGGGTCAAGTTTCAATTTAACATCGATGTCAGACAATACACTGGCGTGCAGTTCGATGACATCGCTGAGTAATTGGTTAGCATCTAAGGGAGAAAGTTGTGCTCGTACAGGTTGCGCATAGGTCGAAAACGCATTGACCATTTCTTTCATAGACTCAACTTGCTGCACAATGGTGCGCGTACTGCGCTCTAAAGTATCTTCGAGTTCAGGGCCTACTTTGCCTGTAAATTTCTGTTTGATGCGCTCCGCAGAAAGTTGAATCGGTGTCAACGGGTTTTTTATTTCGTGCGCCAGTCGGCGAGCTACTTCGCCCCATGCTGCATCACGTTGAGCTTGAATGAGGCCTGTGACATCATCAAACACGATTACATAGTTGTCGTGCGTTGCGGTGCTAAACAAGCCCAACGAATCTTCATTGGAGGGAAAGTTCGCGGTGGAAGAGTCTAGCAATGTGCCGCGAATCAACAGCATTTGCCGACCGTGTTCGCCCAACAGAGTGAGCTCTTTCTGCCAGTTGCGCTGGCCCGAATCTATGCCTTCATCAATAACCTTAAAAAAGTTTTTAGTGTGTGGCGCTTGCTTTGCCAACATTAGAGCAGATTTTCCAACAATACCGCTTGGGTCTAAGCCCAGGATGTCGATCGCCGCACTGTTGTTCATCTGTAAACATTTTTCGTCATCGAACGCCAGAACGCCGGAGGACAAATTTGTGAGCACGGCTTCTAGATAACCTTTTTGAGTCTCAGTTTCGGCCTGGCTGTGTGCTGCTACTCGTTGTGCTTGGTGAATTTTCTGACTCATATCATTAAATGAATCAGTCAATATCCCCAATTCGTCACTACTCACGACTGGCAAAATGGTGCCGTATTCACCTTCGGCAATGCGCTGAGTGCCCGCTGCTAAATTGGCAATGGGTGCGGCTAAACGTTTGGATAAGTACACCGCGGCCAACAAAGAAAACAGTAAGCTAGCTAATGAGACTAGAGACAACGTTAAGATTAAACTGACTTTGAGAGGGCCTCGCGCAAACACAATCTCGGCATATTGTTGGTTGGCGGCCTCAACACTACTGGCCAGCGTTGCGTAGCGCAGAGGCAAAAGCTTAATGACCTGTAGACCGTAAAACTGCCGCCCCAGTTCGTTGCTCTGAATAGGTGCAACAACTCTAAATTGCTGTGCCGATTCAGAAATCGGTTCCAGCAAGGTATGGGTCTGGTTTAAACGCAATTCGGAAAACACTTGTTCGCCCGGCGTGTCGGGCAACATGGTCTCGGCATCGGCCGATGAGAACGCTATGATTTGTCCTGTGTCGGTGTAGAGCGATACTTCACTGTAATCTTCAAGCTCACGAATCTCATCGAGGGTCTTAAGTAGTTCTGACCCGCCTAGACTTTTGCCAAGGTTAGATGCGTAGGTTTCAACATCGCCGGTAATTTCTTCCTTAATGCCTTCTAAGGCGGTCTTGCTGAGCAATAGGGAGTCTTCCACTGCTTGTTCAATACGCACGTCAAACCAACTATCTACACCCTTGTTCAGAAACTGAATCGAGAAGTAGTAGACCAAAGAAAAGGGGATAAGTGTGAGGCAAAGGAATATGGCAACAAATTTTACCGTCAGCTTCGAGCCGATTTCGTTGCGTGCATATTGGCGATACAGCGCGTAGCCGTTAGTTATGAGAAAAATTATCAGTACCGCAATACCGACCGAACCAACAATCATTACATACAGCTGAGTGCGCCCCGCATTGTCGTCGCCTAGAGACTGAATGGTCAAAAACGCAAGGGCAAATAACAGTGCTGTACAGACTGTAATTACCGGTAGTGGGCCCGAGGCCTTTTTAACTAGTTCTCGAAATCCCATGTGATCCATCCGGTATCAAATTCCCATTGGTTAGATACAAATGCACCCAAGCGCACGGGTCCAGGAAGTTTGTATTTATCTAGTGCTAGCCGCAAGTGTGGAACCGATGCTTCAGTTGTCACTTGGGCTTCATGCAGCCTAGAATACTGGGCAAATAAGCGTAGTGATTCAGAGCCAAGATGATCAGTTAAGCCAATTAGTGTAGCAAATAGCTGCGGTCTGGTTTCGTGGTTGTGCAGAACCATGTATCTGTTTGATAGCGCATGACGCTTTATTTCGTATGCGTGTCGTTCGAACAGCGAATGGTTATCGACAAACAAGCGTGGCGTAATGTAGACAAAATCCAGCTCTAAATTTAAAGGGACACCGCTTACTAAGGCATCCCGCATTTGCTGCGTAAAGCTCAGTTCTATTTTTCTGAACGAGGGATTAGTAAAGGAATAAATGGCACCCCGATCTGATCGGCTACCCTGAGCGTGCGAATAACTTGAGCTGAGCACTGCAGCCAATAGAACAACCAAGACAGCAATCAGCTTTGCGCTGTGTTGCGAGTATGGTTTTATTTCAGTTAGCGAAGAGTTTGGCACTGATAGTAATGTTTAGCTTTGTTAGAAATGCTGGGTTCTGACATTAACGGAGTATACACCGCATCATTGACGCGCTTTATTACCTAATTTCGATTGCTAGTTTGAACGCAATGTTCACCATTAGAAACAAGTTCTTCAACGTGTTCAATGTGATTTTTCGAACATCGCATAGTAAAAGCCGTCCATCGGATGAACGCCAGGCAAAGTCTGGACGCCAATCTCAAGTGCAAAGGCGCATGGATGCTCTAATCTAACCGCGGCTGCCGTTTTGTGTCTTTGTAAGAATGCAGAGGCTTGTTGTTCGTTTTCTGCATTCAGTACTGAGCATGTAGCGTACAACAATTGTCCGCCTGGCTTCAGCGCATCCCAGCACGCATTCATGATTGCGGCTTGCAGTGGCTGCAGAGCTTCAATGTCTTGTACACGCCGATGATGGCGTATATCCGGGTGGCGACGAATTACGCCTGTGCCACTGCAGGGGGCGTCTATCAGTATTTTGTCATATTGCCCATCTGCAAACGGCCAAGTGCTGGAGTCACTGGCATCGGCGGATGCTACGTTGGCGGTTAGCTGCAAACGCTCCAGTGTGTCTTTAATCGATTCTACGCGAGTGCTTTCTATATCCATCGCATCAACAATCGCTAACCCTTGGGTAAGCTCTAGAATATGCGCCAACTTGCCACCCGGTGCCGAGCAGGCATCTAGTATTCTTTGATGAGGCGCTGGTGCCAAAAGCTGAACAGCAAGCTGAGCTGCCGTGTCCTGAACGGAGCAGTCACCGTTTTCAAATCCAGGTAGTGCCGTTACAGGTTTAGCCGTTTCTAATATGATGCCAGCTTCGCTCATTGGGTCGGCAATCGCATCAATTTCGAAGGCATTAAGCCTTTGTAGGTAGTCCGCTCGAGACACTCGCGTAGTATTAACTCTTAAGCACATGGCCGGACGTTCATCGTTCGCTTGCAAGACTGCTGGCCAGTGATCCGGCCAGTCTGCTTTGAGCCGTTTTACCAGCCATTGTGGGTGAGTGAGCTGGTGCAGGTCTTGCGAATTAACATCTAGCGTCTTGTCAGCGTCGTCTCTTTGAAATCGTCTAAGACAGGCGTTCAGCAGCTTTACGGCCCAGACTTTTTTCGCTTTCTTTGCGCCATTTACGGTCTCAGCAACGGCGGCATGGTCGGCCGTTGAGATGTGTTGCAGTTGATACAACCCGACCAGCAGCAAATAGTGAATGTCTCGGTCTTTTGTGCGTAAGGGTTTAGACAAAAGTTGTGTGCTTAGGTGCTCTAGGTGTCCGTGCCAGCGACACACACCAAACACGAGTTCTTTGACAAAGCTGCGATCAGCTGGGCTGAGCTGTGTTTTGTCGTCGCTCTGTGTTAGCTCACTAAGCACGCGATCTAGCGAACGCCCCTTGTCTATGATCTGCAAGCAACATCGAGCCGCGATTAGGCGAGTATTGTTCATTTTTCCTCAGGCATCATACTTGAGACCAGCTTGGCTTGGTCAAACCGTTCTCCGACGGTTAGCTCAAAGCCATTGCAGAACGAGCGCACGTCTAACGGCTTGCCGCCATCCTTTTGTAATTTTTGGACGTGCAGCTGTCCTTGTCCACACGCAACAATAATTTCTTGGTCGGTGATCTCAATGATTTGCCCAGGCATATTGCTTGCCTGTGCGGTTTCATCTGCAGAATACGTTGCCTGCCAAATCCGCAGGCGCTGGCTGCACCAATGAGTTTGACAAATAGGCCATGGCACGAACGCGCGAATTCGTTGTTCAATTGTTGACGCAGAGTCTTCCCAGTCAATAGTCGCTTCGGACTTCTCTAGCTTGTGTGCGTAGGTGGTCAGTACATCGTCTTGTGGAGTAGGCGTTTGAGCCGTGCCCGCATCCAGTTCAGCAAGCACCTGAACAATACCTTGTGCGCCCAACTCCGCTAGCCGTTCGTGCATGCTGGCGGAAGTATCATTAGAAAGGATTGGTGTGGTTAGCGTGCTAAAGACAGGCCCCGTATCAAGACCTGCTTCCATCTGCATAATACTAACCCCTGTTTTTTCATCGCCTGCTTCTATAGCACGTTGAATTGGCGCTGCCCCGCGCCACCTCGGTAAGATCGATGCATGGATGTTTAGACATCCGAGCTTTGGTAAATCCAAAACCGACTGGGGGAGCATCATGCCATAAGCCACCACCACCATTACGTCCGCGTCCATTGACGCTAAATTATCCGCTTCAGGCTTTAGCCGTTCCGGTTGTAGCACTGTTAGCCCATGCTCCAAGGCTTCGACTTTAACTGCGCTAGGTTGCAGCTTTTTACCGCGCCCAGCTTTTCGGTCTGGCTGAGTGAGTACTGCAACTACGTCATGTTCACTCACAATGGAGCGAAGTGCGGTCGCCGCAAATTCAGGAGTACCAGCAAAAATTATACGCATGGTGTCGGGCCAGGTAATGAGTTAAGAAATTAATTCGGTAAAAGATAGCGAGTTCGTATGCTCAGTGTTTTAAATGCCGTTTTCTTGTTGTGTTAAAGCCGTCATGCAATTTGGATAACGAGCTAAATTTTGCTCATTTTAATAAGTTTTTTGCGAACGCGGTCTTGCTTTAAGCGCGATAAATAATCCACGAATACTTTGCCTGCAAGATGATCCATTTCGTGTTGAATACAAATAGCCAGCAAGCCTTCGGCGCTCAGCTCAAAGATTTCGCCTTGTTCATCGAGCGCAGTTATAGTGATGGTTTCTGCGCGCTTAACCGGCGCATAATACTCGGGAACAGAAAGACAGCCTTCATCGTAAATCTGTTCGCCGTCTTGCTTGGTAATTTTTGGATTAATCAATACCAGAGGAGAGTTTCGTTCTTCACTTATGTCCATGACAATCACTTGAAGGTGCACGTCTACCTGTGTGGCAGCGAGGCCAATACCATTGGCGTCGTACATCGTTTCAAGCATGTCATCAACTAAGGTCTTAATATCATGGTCGACCTGTTTAACTGGCTTGGCGATGGTACGAAGACGTTCGTCGGGGTAAGTTATTATTTCTCGAATGGTCATAAAAAGGAGAGGGTTTGCGCTCGTTTCGCTCAGTATTTGTACTCGGTTCGCCGAGAGTCGTTTTGCTCGCGCGAGTTTACCTTATTGGATTTAATGTTTCTGTTTAAGCTGAACCGTTGATCCACACACTTTGCGGGTAAACGCCTTATTGCATTACAGTTTCATAAAAAAATAGCTTACACTGTAGTTTACCTTGTTTGCCTAACATACTAAATAACAAAGACTATTTTGATCTACAGTCACTTTGTGCGTCTCAACGCGCTGTTTTCTAAAGGTCAGAGGTCGGAGATGTAATCAATGACACAGCATATCTACAATGGGGTTGGTTTTAATGGGTTCAAGCTCGATTCTTCGCTTACAGCTAGATCTAGCGCTGCTTCGCTTAAGACGACCATGCGACATTTAATGTCTAAGCTAGGCTTGCATGCCACACTATTCGCTCTGCTGTTGTCTTTAGTCTGTTGGACTCAATTAGCTTGGTCACAAGATGCGCCGATTCTGGCGGCCGATTATCCAGACCGTTATACGGTGATAGATGGGGATACCCTCTGGGGCATTTCTTCGCGGTTCTTGCGCGATCCATGGCGTTGGCCTGAGGTTTGGCAAGGCAACCCTCAAGTTGAAAACCCAGATTTAATCTACCCAGGCGATGTGCTTTTAATGAGCTTTATTGACGGTAAGGCGACGGTACGTTCGTTGCGGCGCGAAGTGGTTAAGCTGTTGCCGACGGCGCGCGCTGAAGATTATTCTGAAGCTATACCACCGATCGACCCAGCTGCGATCCAAGCTTATCTGAACGCACCCCTAGTCACAGACGAGGAAGAGCTGCTTAAAGCTGCTTATATTGTAGAAGGCTTCGATAGTCGTTTATTATTGGGGCGCTACAATAAGTTTTACGCTCGCGGCATTACTGATCTCGAGGCAAAGGAGTATCGAGTTTTTCGCCCAGGACGGCATTTTAAAGACCCAGTAACGGGCGAAAGCCTCGGCTTCGAAGCTAAGCATTTGGGTGATGCGAAAATGCTCACAGTGAGCGATCCTTCTAAGTTAATCATTACTAAGTCACTTGAAGATATAACCATTCGTGACCGACTACGGCCAGTTAGAGTTAAGGAGGCTTTGCCGTTTTTCTACCCTAGCGCACCGCTCGACAGTTCGGTTACTGGCGTTATTCTAGAAACACCGAATCGGTCGACGGAGTTAGGTGCGCTATCGGTTATAGCGATTAATTTGGGTGAGCGAGAGCAAATGCGGCCCGGCGACGTGTTACGAATTTTTAGCCATTCTCGTACACGAGATGATCCGATGACAGGCGAAGAATATTCCACTCCTGAAGAGCGAGTAGGCTTAGCGCTCATTTTCCGTACGTTTGCGAAAGTAAGCTATGCCATTATTACTGACTCAGAACGTCAAGTTTTACCCGGTGATATTTTACGCAGCCCTGAGTACGAGAAACCGTTGGTCTCAGCGTTAGGCGCCTCGGAGTAATTGGCTTTTGATGGGCGCTTGCTAGCTACGCGCCATTAGAAATCTATTTTTTTCGCCGTTTTATGAGCCGGTTAAGAGTTTTAGAAAGCTTCAAAAAGTTTTAAGCCTCGCGATCAATTCCCCTGCTAGGTAGTCTATTCATTGGTTTAAGCAGTAGTGCTTAGTGCAACGACCGCGACTGAGGGGGACTCAATGATCCAAAATGGTTTAACGCCATCATATGATCTCGTTGGAGATTTGTTTCGCTGGATTTGTTTTAAGCATGACCCCGCATGGACGCGGCGGCAGAAGTATCAACTACTTGAGCACCACGAAAGCCCGCAGGCTCTCATCGATTGGTACGATCCGCACTATGAAAACAGCACATTAAACGCATCTCAGTCGTCCGCGCTCAAGAAAGCGGCTGAGTTTTTACGTGCTTCAAATCATCACTGCTTAGTCCTTGGTCAAACGAACTACCCACCATTACTAGCTCAAATTGCTGATCCGCCTTTTGTGCTTTATGCAATCGGTGACATTAGCTTGTTGGTCGCGCCGTGTATTGCGATGGTTGGTTCACGAAGACCCACTCAGCTTGGCGTGAATTCTACCCAGGCGTTTGCATCACAACTGGCATCTATGGGTATTACCACAGTGAGTGGTATGGCCTTGGGTGTTGATGGTTATGCGCACGAAGCAACACTTTGTGCTTCAGGGTCGACCATTGCGGTGCTCGCGTGTGGTGCTGATGTGGTTTACCCCGCGCGGCATAGGGCGTTGTATCAGCGGATAGCCAAGCGTGGCCTTGTTCTATCTGAATATCCGCCGGGTACTTCAGCGCTGCCGTTTCGCTTTCCTGAACGGAATAGGTTAGTGAGTGGGTTGAGCCTAGGAACATTAATAATAGAGGCGGCGGATAAATCAGGAACGTTGATTACGGCTCGTTATTGTATTGAACACAATCGTGATTTATTTGTTGTGCCAGGCAGCTTGCAAAGCGCTCAATACGAAGGGTCTCATCGTTTGATTCAGCAGGGCGCATATTTGGCCACCAATGCGAACGATATTGTGTCAGTGCTCGCTTCTGAGCTAAGCGAGCAGATAAGTGTGTTTAGAAAAAGCTCTGATCTTGACCTTGAAATTCTAGACATCAGCCTTGCGGAACGAACCGTTCTCAATCTGTTGCGCAGGGAGACGATGTCGACCGACTTGATTGTGAAGGAGGCCGGTTTGTCAGTGGCGACGGTTTCGGCTGCTCTCTTAAATTTAGAACTGGAAGGCCTAGCAGGGCGTGCACAAGATGGACAGTTCCACGCCATTTCTTAAGGACATGGCAATTGTTGCTAGGCGAGTTGTAAGTTTGAGGCAAAAAAATGTGTCGATGTAGAGTTTGGCGAGATTTTATCGTACAAACTTGTGTACACTTGGGTTTGTTAGCTTATTGAGCTCAAGGCTGTTACCGGTTAAATGGAGGTTGTGCGTGAAAGAAGACATGCTAGAAGTTTTGATGTACCTCTTTGATAACTACATCGTCGATGGTCTAAACAATTTTGAGCCTTCTCAGGATGAGATCGCCAAGGAGTTGGCAGGTGCGGGTTTTCAATCCGAAGAAATCAGCAAAGCGTTTGTCTGGCTAGAAGACTTATTAGAAATAAGCCAACAAGCCGACCAAGCTAATGTAGTGCAGAGTAATCTCTCGATTCGAATTTACACGGCCCAAGAAAATGAAAAGCTGGGTTCGGCTGGTCAGCAGTTACTGGATCGCTTGGTCAACCTAGGTGTTCTCAATCAGTTCTCGCGCGAGATGGTGGTCGATCGAGTGATGGCGCTAGAAAGCATGGATGTTGATATTGACCACGTTCGTTGGGTCTCTTTAATGGTTTTAAGTAACCAACCTGGCTTTGACGAAATTGCCGAATGGACCGAAGTAATCGTGACTGAAGGCTCCGTTCCTGTGATCCACTGATCGTTAGTTTTAGACAGCATTCATTGAAATTTCTTGCTCTTACGTGCTCTCGTGTGGATACTCGCGACTATAAAGTGGTATTTTTAGATAAGAATTGTTCACTTTTTCCTGTTTTATAAATAGCTGAAAGCCTATTTATAAGCGACTTAACAACGTTGCAAGGTCAATGATTTTCTTGATTTAAGTCGGTTTGTACTTACTTACTTCGCAATTCTGTCTCTCACATTCATTTAGTATCCAGCCGTAGTTTAACTGGCTAACCAACTTGGGATCTCCATGGGCAAAGCGCTTGTAATCGTCGAATCACCCGCAAAAGCTAAAACGATTAACAAATATTTGGGCAATGACTACATCGTTAAATCGAGTGTGGGGCATATACGCGACCTCCCTACGAGTGGCTCAATTAAAGCGGCCGCTGATCCGAAGGAGCGCGCTCGCCAGGCTGCTATTACCCGTAAATTGTCACCGGCTAAGAAAGTTCTGCACAAACTCAAGAAAAGCAAAGAGCAGTTGATTCGCCGTATGGGGATCAACCCTGACAAGAATTGGGATGCGCATTATGAGATTTTGCCGGGAAAAGAAAAAGTTGTCGACGAATTAGTAAGACTCGCCGAAAACGCTGACACTATTTATCTCGCGACTGATATGGACAGAGAAGGTGAGGCAATCGCGTGGCATCTGCAAGAAGCCATTGGCGGTGATCCTACGCGTTACCGTCGTGTGGTTTTTAATGAGATCACCAAAACGGCGATCAATGCGGCGTTTGAAAATCCTGGCCCAGTTGATATGAATCGCGTTAATGCTCAGCAAGCGCGGCGATTTTTAGATCGGGTCGTAGGCTACATGGTGTCGCCATTGTTGTGGGCAAAGATAGCCCGAGGCTTGTCGGCGGGCAGAGTGCAGTCTGTTGCTTTGCGCTTAGTCGTTGAGCGAGAGCGAGAAATACGAGCATTTATCCCTGAGGAATTTTGGGACTTGTTTGCAGATCTGCGCAGCACCCAAAAAGATTCCATTCCGTTTGAGGTTAAAAAGCACCTAGGCAAAAATTTCCGACCCGCTAACAAAGAGCAAACGTATGCGGCGATGGCTGAGCTTAAGGAAGGCGAGTACAAGATTGCTGAGATAAACGAGCGACCTAATAGCACAAAACCGACTGCCCCCTTTATTACGTCAACTCTACAGCAAGCTGCGAGTAACAGAATGGGCTTTGGTTTAAAGAAAACCATGATGTTGGCACAGCGTCTTTACGAGGCTGGTTACATCACCTATATGCGTACAGATTCGACCAACTTGAGTACCGAAGCGGTTAATGATTGCCGTAAGTTTATTGAGTCTCAACATGGTGCGAAGTACCTTTCTGCTGCGCCTATCTCTTATTCCAATAAAGAGAACGCACAAGAAGCACATGAGGCAATCAGGCCTTCAGATGTAGGTACGTTACCTAGTCATCTTAAAAATGTTGATCGTGATGCAGAGCGACTTTATACCCTCATCTGGCGACAATTCGTAGCGTGTCAGATGGCGCCTGCGAAATTTTTGAGTACCAGCGTGGTAGTCAACCATGGCGACTACGAATTACGCACTCGTGGTCGTGTTGTTGTGTTTGATGGTTATCAAAAAATTCATCCGCCTGTTTCTAAAAAAGAAGAGGACGGCGTGTTGCCCGCTATGAAAGTAGGTGAAGTGCTTGAGCTAGAGCGACTAAAGCCAGCGCAGCACTTTACTAAGCCACCTGCGCGTTACACCGAAGCGAGCTTAGTTAAAGAGTTGGAGAAACGCGGAATTGGCCGTCCTTCGACCTACGCTGCAATTATTGGAACTATTCAGGACCGTGGCTACGTTACCGTTGATAGACGTCGATTCTATGCCCAAAAAATGGGTGATATCGTAACCGAGCGCTTAGTTGAGAGCTTTACCGAGCTTATGGATTACGACTTTACGGCCTCTATGGAAAGTCGTTTAGACGACGTTGCCCAAGGCAAGTTGCAATGGCGAGAACTGTTGGATGATTTTTACACCGACTTCTCCGAAACACTATTACGAGCTCAGAATGACGACGACGGCGGTATGCGGCCCAACGATCCTACTGAGACTGATATAGAATGCTCGACCTGTGGTCGTCATATGCAGGTGCGTACCGGCAGTACGGGCGTGTTTTTAGGCTGCTCTGGTTATAACTTGCCGCCCAAAGAACGTTGTAAGACCACTATGAACTTGGTCTCAGATGATGAAGTGGTCAACGTTGATGACGATGAAGAAGCCGAGGCCAAGTTACTGATCAAAAAGCATCAGTGCGCCCTATGCGGTACGGCGATGGATGGCTATCTGCTCGACGAAAAGCGTAAATTGCATATCTGCGGAAATAATCCAGACTGTTCTGGTTTTAAGGTAGAAGCGGGTACCTTCAAGATCAAGGGATACGAGGGCCCAGTTATCGAATGTGATAAGTGTGGTTCTGAGATGCAGCTTAAGAACGGGCGTTTTGGCAAATATTTTGGTTGTATGTCTGACGACTGTAAAAACACTCGTAAGCTATTACGTAGTGGTGAGGCTGCTCCTCCTAAGATGGATCCGGTACCGATGCCAGAACTGAAGTGCTTGAAGGTCGACGACTATTACATACTAAGAGACGGAGCGTCAGGACTGTTTCTGGCTGCTAGTGCTTTTCCGAAGAATCGTGAAACGCGTGCGCCGTTGGTTGCAGAGATTCTTCCGCATAAAGATGAAATTGATCCTAAATATACATTTCTGTTTTCGGCGCCTGTTGCCGATGATGACGGTTTGCCGACCGTGATTCGATACAGCCGAAAGACTGCAGAGATTTATGTGCAGTCTGAGGAAGAGGGCAAGGCCACTGGCTGGAAGTCTTTCTATGAAGGTGGCAAATGGGTGAGCCAAGGGACCAAGTCTTCAGCTAAGAAAAAAGCCACTAAAAAGAAAGCCAAAAAAAAGGTCACTAAGAAGAAAGCTAAAAAAGTGACCAAAAAAAAGGCGAGCAAGAAAACGACTTGAGCTGAATTTTAGCCGAACTTGAGCTTAACCTAGTTTATTTGGTTGAGTTTGAAGTTTTAGCTGGCGTAATCTGATCCTTGACGGTCCAAAATGGTTTTGATATCTGTGAAATGGCGATCGGGCTGATCTCCATAATCATCTAGTTGCTCAGCGGTTTTACGGGCTATCTCGTCGCTTAGAACGTTCAACTCGCGACCTGTTTGCAAGGCAAGAATGTAGTTTTTTGCCGCCCGTTCAAAATAATATAAACGGTTGAACGCATCAGCAACGGAGTTGCCCAACACCAATACTCCGTGATTTCCCATAATCATTACTTGAACTTTTGGGTCGCCCAGTAATCGCGCACAACGCTCACCTTCAGACTCTAACGCAAGTCCCCCATAAGATTGATCAACTGTATGACGTTCAAAGAATGCTGCGCTGTTCTGGTCGACGGGCGGTAGATTGGCGTCCTTAAGGCTCGCTAATACGGTCGCATATGTACTGTGCACATGCATTACGCAACGCGCGTGCTCAACGTGCCGGTGTACGCCGCCGTGTAAGCCCCAGGCGGTAGCGTCGGGAGCGTTGGGTTTATCCATCTCGCCCGGATCATTAGCATCAAGAAGGATTATGTCGCTGGCCCGAATCAATGAAAAGTGACGTTGGTTCGGGTTAATTAAAAAGTGCTTTCCTTGATCCCCAACCATTAATGAAAAATGGTTGGCGACCGCCTCGTTGTACCCGAGCTGTGCGGCCATTCGAAAAGCCGCCGCTAAGTCTATGCGTTCTTGTTGATATTTCATTTTTTTAGGGTTATTCGTCCATCAATGAGTCTGGCTATCATTACAGTGGCCAATTTGGTCCGAGCAATTAACGAAGCGGCAGTAGACTCTTCGCGTGATGAGTGTGCGCCATCACCATCCATGCCTAGGCTGTCAAATGTGGGAAGACCAACGCCTTGAGCAATCGAACCGTCCGTTCCTCCACCCGCGTAGCGAGTTCCTTGAATTGGTTCGCCAATCACGGTGGATAAACCCATTGCATGAGCGATTAGGCTATCAACTGTGGGGTTTATGGCTTTGGCTGGTCGGTGAAGAGTAGCCCAGTGTTCGCTGATTGGTAGTTCTGGGTAAAGTGGGTTGTTCACAAATTTTTGTTGAGCGATCTTCTCGATCTCAGCTTTCAGTGTCTCGCCCGCGGCTTGATCTGGAAAGCGCATGTCAATATAAGCCTCGGCACAACCTGGAATCGTGTTGCGTTTTTCACCGCCGGCCATTACGCCAACGTTCACTGTGGTTTGGTTATCGTAATCAGTTAGATTTTCTACAGCAATGATTTTGTTGGCGAGCTCTAGGCTTGCTGAAACACCCGATTGGTGCGCAGAGCCCGCGTGTGACTCACGGCCGCTAATCTTAAATCGAGCTTGTCCAAGGCCTTTACGCGCTCTAGTGACTAGATTTTTGTGCGAGCCTTCAAACACTAGGCCAATATCATGTTGCTGAGCAATTTCTTCGATCAGTGGTCTAGAGCCCAGTGAGCCAATTTCTTCGTCGCTATTAAAGAGCACAGTCATGTTCGCGTCGTCAAGAATACCTGCTTCGTTTAGTGCACGCAGAGCATTTAACATTATGACGATCCCGCCTTTCATGTCTGCAACTCCCGGTCCTTTTAAAACACCATCAGGCATTACTTTTAATGTTTGAAACTCATCGTCTAGATTAAATACCGTATCCATGTGGCCGTTGAGTAGAAGCCTGATAGGCGAGCTTCCTTGGCGTGTTGCGCTGAGGTGGTCGGCGATATGAAACTCTTCGCTTGCGCATGTCAATATTGGCATTGAGGGTGATGAGTGTGTTTGCGTAGTGAATCCCAATTTTTGTAAATTGCTATTAAGCACGTCCCTGTACGCATTCAAGCCATCAATGTTTTGGGTGCCGGTATTCATCTCGACGTGTATTTTCAATTCAGCCAAGATGCTGTCACTACGCTGATCAACCCAATCAATCAATGCTTGATCTTGCGCTGTTAACGTCGTGGTGATTGATGTTACGGTTTGCGCGGCAAGGGTTATCGGCAAAGCTAATAGTAAAAGTGCGAACTTAGTGATGTTCACACTAAGGTGTTTTGATTTAAAGAGTTGCTTTTGTTTGAAAAGGAATGTCATTGGTTTATCAGTAAGCAGTCATCAATGGATATAGCCTAGCCCAAGCGGCGTTTTTAGACCAGTCTGATTGCAATGCTCAGAATATAAATTATAGTGCTTGCTCTTGCTTGAGTGTGTTTTGTACTCGTTTTGAGCACCAATTTCCAGCCTCTCTTTATAGACGATGAGCCCATCTACCAACGATAAGCCTGCAATTGGCGACTCCTCTTCAGGCGTTCTTCGCAAACCAGACAGCTGGATTAAGCAAGATTGGCGAATAATATTATTTGGCTTCGTGTTGATGTATTGCTCGAGCCCTGGGCAAACATACTTTATTGCGTTGTTTGGCGGTGAAATCCGTGCCGACTTAAATTTGAGCCACGGTGAATTCGGTGCTGTGTATTCTGCCGCAACACTATGCAGCGCCTTTTTATTGTTATGGAGCGGTCGAATTTTGGACCGAGCTTTGCTCAATTGCTTTGTTGTTGGTGTGGTGGCGGGCTTAGCCACAGCCAGCTTTGTCATGTCTTTTGCAACCGGAGCTCTGTCTCTTTTCTTGGCTATATTCCTTTTGCGTCATTTCGGCCAAGGCCTAATGGGAATGACCAGTGTAACGACCATGATGCGCTATGTGCCTGCTCATAAAGCTAAAGCAAGTGCTCTGAGTCATATGGGCTACTCAGCGGCTGAGGCGACTATACCGAGTGTCATTGTCGCGTGCTTGCTGTTTACTGTATGGCAAGATATTTGGCGGTGGTTGGCACTCGGACTGATTCTGGTATTACCGCTTTTACTGAGCTACTTACTACAGAGCCATAAAGCGGCTAAAAAGCGCGCAGCCGATGGCCATGCCAAACAGAGTAGCAATGCTGATCATGTTGTAGAGAACGCGTACTTAGAAGGGCCTCAATGGTCTCGCGCTCAGGTGGTTAAAGATCCATTCTTTTACGCCATATTGCCGGGACTGACTTGCCAGTCTTTACTGTATACCGGCTACATGTTCCATCAAGTTCACTTAGTGGAATCAAAAGGGTGGTCTCTGGCTGTTTGGGCGGGGCTTTATCTGGTGTTTTCGCTTACTACTTTGTCGATGTCGTTTGTTCTGGGTGCGCTAGTTGATCGGTTCGGCGCCTTGCGAGTGATCCCGTGGATCAATGTGCCAATGATGTTTGGTTTATTGGTTTTGGCCAGTTCTTCTTCAATACTGACGGCAGTCGTGTTTATGGTATGTATGGCTCTGTCCACAGCAGGACAAGCGTCAAGTGGAGGGCCTTTTTATTCAGAACGCTACGGTAATAAAAACTTAGGCGCGATAAAATCCTTAGGCAGTTTCTATATGGTTTTGATGACCGCTGTTTCACCCATAATTTTGGGTTACTTTATAGACCAAAGCGTGTCCATGAATGTACTTGCTTTGGGAGGCGTTGTTTATGCCTTGATAGTGTCGGTCGTTGCTGGCTTTGCTTGTAAAGCCGCCTTGTTGTCTCCAAAGCCAAAACCTAACGTTCCGGTGTAGCTTAAAATCTTAGCTTAAAGCCAAATGCCTAAAACCTAAGGGAAATCCTCCTTAGAATAAGCCTTCTGTCTCGTCTTCTGTCTCAACTATTTTTTCTTCAGGCTCAACTCGCTCAAGCTCTTCGTTAGTCGGAGCAAAGGGGTCTTGGTTGCCGCCTTCTTCTCCGGGTTCTCGCAGCGAGTCTGGCGTAAGGTCGGGGTTGTAAGGGAGTAAATCATCATACTCATAAAGCCCGTTAAGCTTATCCAAGGCTTGCTGTGCCTTTAAGCGATTAGCCACCACCAACTCAGGACGCAGAGGTTCCAAGGCGAAATATTCTTCAACGGCTTCTGGGTCTTCTTCAACTGTGCGAGCGCCGGTTTCTCGGTTAACGAATCCTCGCTCGATGTATTCAGGAACTGTTTCGGAGTCTACTTCTACGTCTTTTACGCCTTCTCGCATGTAGTCGATCCATACAGGTAGTGCTGTTCTACTTCCTGCTTCGCCTTTGCCCATCGTGCTGGGTTCGTCGAATCCAATCCAAACGGTGGTCGCCACTTTTGAATTAAACCCAGTGAACCAGGCGTCAATGTAGTCGTTAGTCGTGCCCGTCTTACCGGCTAAATCAGTACGTTCAAGCGCTAATGCTTTGCGAGCCGTTCCGCGCCGCACAACATCCTTCATCATGCTTACCGTAAGAAAGTTGTTGGCTCGGCTCATCACGCGAGGAGCTTCGTATACCAGAGGTGCTTGAAACTCCTGCTCTGGGGTAGGTGTGTTCTCTACTTCATCGATTGTTTGCGTTTCTGTACCTAGACTATCCTCTAGTTCCGCTTGCACGCCAAGCAACCCGGTCATTTCTTCCGTAAGATCCGGAAAAGGCAAATATTGGTCATAGCATTCATCGCAAAACTGCGGTTTGGGTGCTGTGAATATCACATTGCCGTCTCGGTCTTCGATTCGCTCAATGAAGTAAGGCTCGACTCTATAGCCTCCATTTGCAAGCACGCCATAGGCCGACAGCAGCTCAAGCGGTGTTACGCCCCCTGATCCGAGCGCCATAGTTAAAGACGCGCTGAAGCGGTTCATGTCAATGCCAAAGCGATCAATGTATTCGCGTGCGAATGGAATACCTATCGAACGTAAAAGTCGTATAGACACAAGGTTCATAGACTGGCCAAGTGCTTCGCGCATTCTGGTAGGGCCAAAGAATTTTCCGGAGTAGTTTTCAGGGCGCCATACCGTACCGTGCGCTGGGTCGGTCATAACAATGGGGGCGCCGCTGATCAGTGATGCTGGAGTAAAACCTTTGTCTAAAGACGCAGAATATATAAATGGCTTAATGTTTGAGCCAGGTTGCCGTATAGACTGCACCGCTCGGTTGTATTTATTTAAGAAGAAATCATAGCCGCCAGCTAATGACAATATAGCGCCTGATGCGGGGTCAATTGAAATAAGAGCTCCACTAACGGCGGGCAATTGAGATAGTTTGAAGCGTTGCGACTCAAATTCTAAGCTTAATGTCGCGCTCTCATCGCCCACCAATTCGGTTCTTTTGGCTATTAGAGTTTTTCGTTCTTCGTCGTTTAATGCTCGAGGCATAACGTAAACGATATCACCGGGTGTTAGCACTGATTTTACGTCGGTGATCCAATCGCCAATAATTTCAGCGGTTTTATGTCTGCGCGCCCAGCGCATGTCATCGAGCGCTAAGGACTTGAGTCCGGTGTCTTTTACAAAAATCTGTGCCGATTTGCTGTCAACACTTAGTACCAGAGCCGGAGATTGTTCGACGCTTCTGGGTATGTCGGCCAAAGCTTGTTCGTAAGCGTCTGCTGGTGCGCTCAAATCTACAGCGAGTTGGTCTAGACTAACTCTGGCGACGGGCCCCCTAAATCCATGACGGCGGTCATACTCCTCTAAGCCTTTACGCAAGGCAACTTGTGCCTGTTTTTGTAGTGGTGATTTGACCGTTGTATAGACATTGAGACCGGACCAATAGGCATCTTCGCCGTACTCTTCGATCAACTTAGCGCGTACCATTTCGCCAATATGTGGTGCAGAGATATCGATGGTTTTAGAGTGTTTACGGGCAGTGACGGGTTGAGCCACGGCTTGAGAGTACACCTCGTCGCTTATTTTGCCGATATCTTGCATCCGTCCTAAAACGTAGTTGCGTCGTTGCGTTGCGCGTACGGGATTGCGTAAAGGGTTATAGCTGGATGGCGCTTTTGGCAGCCCGGCTAGCATCGCGTGTTCCGCAACGCTAAGCTCGCTTAACGGTTTGTTGTAATAAACTTCGGCTGCCGCACCAAAGCCGTAAGAGCGATGACCCAAAAAGATTTTATTTAGATACAGAGACAGAATTTCATCTTTACTCAATATCTGCTCTAGCTTTAAGGCGAGCAAAATTTCTTTAATCTTACGTGTGTAAGTTTTTTCGGGGCTTAGGTAAAAATTTCGAGCAACTTGCATGGTGATGGTGCTGGCGCCTTGGCTTGAGCCACCGGCTTCTAGGTTTGCAAGGGTCGCGCGTATAAGTCCAAAAAAATCAATTCCGCCGTGCGAATAAAACCTGTCGTCTTCGCTCGCTAGTACAGCGTCTATAAGGGTTTGAGGAATTTCCGCCATTTTAAGAGGCTGTCGACGCTCGTCACCAAATTCGGAAATAAGGAGATTGTCAGCCGAATAGACTCTTAATGGAACTTTAAGCTCAATGCCACGGATTGAGTTGGCATTAGGCAGCTGATTATCAAGTTGTACGACCAAAAAGCCGACAATGATCCAGCCGATCATGAAGAACGTTGCACCCCAAAGGGCGATAGGGATTAGGAAGCGATATTTAGACAAAACATTGGATTTGATGCGCAAATTAGACGACCATGATATATGAATTGAAAAGAATCCTGAATAAAATTGTGGCATTATTGCTGCGCATTGCTTAGTATTTAAGTAATGCGTAATAAAAGCGTTGTAAATAGCTGTTTTTAAAGGAGGTTTCTTGAAGTTTTTTAGCCCAAACGTCTCGTCGGTTATCGGTTTAGATATCGGTACCCACTCTATAAAACTTGTTGAATTGGGTGGCAGTATTGCCAGCCCCAAGATCAATGCGTGGGGGGTTGCTAAAACTCCGCAAAATACCTTTGCCGAAAACGCTATTACTAATGTCGACCAATTAGCCGAAGCTGTCCGCGGCTTAATTACCCAGTCTGGCGCAACCAGTAAAATTGCGGCTGTCGCCATTTCGTCGTCGCACGCTATTACCAAAGTAATTGGCATGCCAGTTGAAATAGGCGAGCTTGAGCTAGAAGAGCAAGTAAACATCGAAGCGTTGCACTTCGTTCCTTACCCGATTGATGAAGTAAATATCGACTTCGAAGTAATTGGGCGTGCAGCTAATAACGAACAAGAGAATGATGTGCTTTTAGTCGCCTGCCGACGCGCAATTGTTGACGAATACATAGATCTTATCGAAGCATCTGATTTACAGCTTAAATATGTCGATATCGATACGTACGCTCTAGAGCGAGTTTGTCGTGGTCAAAAGCGTTTAGTCGGTGAGTCTGACGATCCACTTGCTTTATTTGATATTGGCACGAATACCAGCCACTTGATTTTGTTAGACAAACAACGTGTCATTTATTCGCGACACCAAAATTTTGGTGGTGTTCAGCTTATTAAGCAGATCCGTAAAGAGTATGGGGTTAGTGCCGAAGAAGCTGAAGGCATCCTTAATTCTGCACAATTGCCAGGTGATTTCATTGCTTCTGTTCAAGAGCCGTTTGCCGAGCAGTTGCAACAAGAGATTAATCGCGCATTACAGTTTTTCTATTCATCTAGCCCACATTCAAGTATTGATAGTTTGGTGTTGTCTGGTGGTTGCGCTTCTCTTGAGGGTCTAGCTGGCGATTTGGAGATGAAGTTACGTACAAAAGTAAGTGTTCTTAATCCATTTTCTAGTGCGCGCGTTATGTCGAATAGATCGACTGTGGCAAGGTATTCTGCCTCAATGTCTACGGCCTATGGTCTTGCGCTTAGGGGGTTAAGCTAATGGCTAACATTAATTTATTACCCTGGCGTGAAGAGCAGCGAAGAGAACGCAATAGAGCAACTCTAATGACTTGTATTGCCATATGGGTGGGCGCTGCATTTTTAGTGTTTGTTGGCAACATGGTTATGAATAGCCGTATTGAATACCAACAGAGTCGCAACAATTTTTTGACGTCAGAAATTAGTAGCTTGGCGGTTGTGATTCAAGAGATCGAAGACTTAAAGGACAAACGCGATGCATTAATTGAGCGAATGGATGTTATTCAAACGTTGCAAGAGAACCGAGCGCAAATTGTGCATGTTTTTGACGACCTAGCGAGCAAGCTACCTAAAGGCGTTTATTACGAAAGTATTGACAAAAATGACGACCGTTTACATATTGATGGCAAGGCGCAATCAAATGGCCGAGTGTCCGCGTTAATGCGAAATCTTGATGCATCAGATTGGTTTAGTAACCCTGATTTAAAAGTGGTTGATCTGGCAGATCAAAACGGATCATCGGTGTCCGAGTTTGATGTGGAAGTTAAAGAATCTAGATCGGGCGGGGGAGACGACGGAGTCGAAACTATAGAGTGAGCGTTTAACGTTACCTATCGGAAAGAATGGCCGGGTGTTTAGAAACAAAGTATTAAAGAATCAGTCTCGTGAGTAAAAATATGACTTTAATTGAAGAACTCAGTAATTTAGACATAAACGACATCGGCTCTTGGAGTCGACGCGTTAAGCTGGTTGTAGCTTTGCTGGTGTCTGTCGTTATTTTATTTGCAGGCTATTACTTTGTAGTCAAAGATAAATTCGCCGAGTTAGAAACGGTTCATAGAGAAGAGCAAACGCTTAAGAATCAGTTTTTGGAAAAGAAAGCTCTTGCTATAAATCTTGATGCCTACAAAGCGCAAATGGTGCAGGCCGAACAAACCTTTGGTTTATTGCTTAAACAATTACCAAATGAGAGCGAGGTTCCTGATCTGTTGGTTGATATGACTCAAGTAGGTTTATCTAGAGGTCTACAGTTTGAACAATTTAGATTGGGTGAAACGTTTGCAAAAGACTTTTATGCCGAAAAACTGGTCAATATTCGAGCAAGCGGTAGTTATCATCAGATAGCAGGTTTTGTGAGCGACATTGCCGCTTTGCCCAGAATTATCAATGTGACAAGCTTCAGGCTGAACCGAACGGAAGGTGATGGCAATGTCCTGACGCTTGAGGCAGTGACTAAAACGTATCACTATTTAGACGAAGGCTATGTGGCAGATGAACAACCTCAATAAACCATTTCAAGCTTTGGCTGTGCTCGGACTGACGTTGGCGTTGACCGCCTGCGGCGACTCCAGAATGAGTGACTTACGTGAGTTTGTTGACACAGCCTATGCTGACCGCAAGCCAGAGATTGAGCCCTTGCCGGAAATGAGACCATTCAAAGCGTATGAGTATTCGGCATATGATCTCGACGACCCTTTTGATATTGGCAACGTATTTGTCGGTCGTGATGGTGGCGGTGCAGACACTACAGGCTTGCGACCTGATGAAACCAGAGCGCGCGAGCCTCTTGAGTTTTTTCCGCTAGACGCTCTGAAAATGATGGGTACGCTAGAACGCGACAATAAGCCTTGGGTGATTTTGCAGACCTCTCAGGGCACTGCCCATTATCTAGCTATTGGTAATTACATGGGGCAAAACGAAGGCCAAATAAAAGTAATTGATGTTGCCCAGCAGGCGATTGTGTTGACCGAAACCTTTTTAAATACAAGCGGTCAGTGGGAAACAAGAGACGTTGAACTAACGATTGAAGAATAGGACTGAGTCCGGAAGAAACCTTATGTTGAATGAAAAAGTAAACATACAGATAGGCGAATGGTCATCTGCCCATGACGGCAGACTGAACAGAGCTAAAGTGGGGATCGTGTTTGCTGTGTTGATGATGTTCGTGGGCGTTTTCGTTAGCAGTCAGCTGGTTAACGCGCAAGATAAGACAGTATTAAAAGATATCGTTTACAGCAGTCTCTCCGGAGAGAATGTACAAATAAATTTTGTTACAGATGGTACTTTGAGTGAGCCCGGTAGTTTCGTTACAGACGAGCCGGCTCGTATCGCCCTGGACTTTTTTGGCGTGAGCTCAGAAGTAGAGACACGCAAGCTTGATATCCAGACAGGGAAAGTTGAAAGTATTACAACTGTAGAGGCCGGTGACAGAACGCGCGTTGTAATTAACCTTTATGACACCGCGCGTTACGAATTGCTGCCCGCCTCCAATGGGTATTCGATTACTGTTTTCAATAGTGAAATTGATAGTACTGCAGTCGTTAAGCCAAAGCCGTTTACTGCACGGCCTGAAGTGGCGACTAAAGAAGCCATTCAAAATATTGATTTTAGACGGTCTGAAGCGGGTGGTGGTAAGTTAGTTGTTGATCTAAACGACCCAGGTGTAACGATCGATACGCGTGAGAGTGATGGCGAAATTGTCGTAGACTTGCTCGGCGTTAAATTGCCCAGCACTTTAGAGCGCCGGCTTGATGTCGTGGATTTTGCGACACCGGTACAGACCGTTGATGCGTTTCAGAATGGCGACAACGTGCGCTTGGTAATCGTGCCTCAAGGCAGATACCAGCACCTCGCGTTTCAAACAGGCAACCGCTTCAACTTAATCGTTGATCCGATTGTTGAAACCGATGCTGATCGCAATCGCAAAGCACAAGAGGATTTGGGTTTCTCAGGTGAACGTTTATCGATTAACTTGCAGAAAATTGATGTTCGTAGTGCTTTAGCGGTTATTGCGGATTTTACTGGGATTAATTTTGTGACCAGTGATTCGGTGCAAGGAGAAATATCGGTCAACCTCAAGGATGTGCCTTGGGATCAGGCATTGGATGTGATCATGCGCAGCAAGGGTTTGTCTAAGCGTCAAACAGGTAACGTTATTTGGGTTGCGCCCACTACGGAAATTCAAGAATTCGAAGAAGAGGAGTTAAAAGCCAATGCTATTGCGGCCGAATTTGCGCCACTAGTTTCTGAGATGATTACCGTGAGTTACGCAAAAGCTGAAGTGCTTGCCGAAGTGATTAAGAGCGTCGGTGCTGGCGGCGCTGCGAATAATGGCGGTGGAGCTGATTCAAATCGCCAGTTTATAGGTGGTGGAGACGGTGGTATTGCCAATGGAATGGGTTTTGGTGGCGGTGGTTTGACATCAGGTGGTAACTCACTGCTTACACCGCGCGGTAGCGTTACCGCCGATGTGCGGACTAATACACTGCTTATCCAAGATGTTGCTGAAAAAATTAAAGAAATTCGCATTTTAGTGGGTAAACTAGACAAGCCTGTTCGTCAGGTACTAATTGAAACACGTATTGTTGAGGCCACAGACACGTTTAGCCGCGAACTCGGCGCACGACTCGGTTTTCAAAGGATCACAGACAATGCTCGCTTTCCTGGCAGCAATGGTAGCGATATTGGAGGCTTTGTTGGAAGCGGAACAACGGAAGGTTTGGGCGTTATTCAAAATTCGCGAATCGATGATGAGCCAGGTTTACTGTTTGATAGTTCACGTGGTGCGCCAGGCGGGCTGGCCGTTGACCTTGGCGCTAACGGAATCTCAGGACAGCAAGCCGCGTCGTATGCCTTTGACGTATTTAAAGCTGGTGTGGGCTACGCACATTTAATTACGCTGGAACTATCTGCGTTGCAGGCCGATGGTCGCGGTAAGGTTGTTGCTTCGCCGCGGTTGATCACGGCAAACCAAAAAGAAGCGTCAATTCGCCAAGGCGAAGAACGCGTTTTCGAACTCGAGGGTTCTGAGGTGGCTGGAATCGAGACCAAGGAAGCTGTTTTGAAATTAGTAGTTACGCCGCAAATCACGCCAGATGATCGTGTGATTATGGATGTTCAAGTGAATCAGGATACGTTTATTCCTGGCACGGCAGGGAATTTAAGTATTAAAGAAGTTAAGACTCAGGTTCTTGCAGATAATGGCGAAACGATAATCATTGGTGGTATCTATCAGGAAGAGAATCAATATTCTGAAACAAAGGTGCCCTTCTTAGGTGATATACCGATTATAGGAAACCTCTTTAAGAAAAAGTCAAAGAGAGATAACCGCATTGAGCTTCTGATTTTCTTAACACCTAAGATCATTAGCCCTAAGTTAGATTTAGGTTAAACTGCATACCAAAATAGGGGTGCTTTAATCTAAATAGCCCCTATCTGGTACTTAATTGGGATAGTTACAAAACTGGATAGATGCTAAAACACTTGATTTTGACGCATTAAGCAGTACATTCCTCGGTAGAGCGCTGTAGATGGATAGGCGGCGCGTCCCTCACATACAAAGAGAATATGCAGAATATTATTTTGATAGGCCCTATGGGGTCAGGCAAGACTACGGTTGGTCGTCAGCTAGCGAAGCGAACTCGGATGGAGTTTGTTGACTCTGATCATATGATCGAAGATCGATGCGGAGTTTCAATATCAACCATATTTGATATAGAAGGTGAGGACGGATTCCGAAAGCGCGAAACCAAGATGCTGACAGAGCTTTGTCAAATGAACGGTATTGTATTGGCAACGGGTGGTGGTGCAATTACAACGGAAGGAAATCGTATTCTTTTGCGTAAGAGTGGATACGTGGTTTACTTGAAAACCTCTATAAATACTCAGATTGCGAGAACTCAAAAAAACCAAAACCGACCTCTATTAGAAAACGTGGATCCAGAGGTAAAACTCCAAGAACTCATGGATGAGCGCGGCAATTTATACGAACAAGAAGCAGATTTGATAGTGACCTCTGGGGAGCGAATTGTTTCGAAAGTGGTTGAAGAAATAATGTCCCACCTAGACAACTAGTGATCGGTATAGCTTAACTTTGGTATAACGTATAAGCGCAGGCCTCGTTGAAGCCTTATAGATTCAGTAGATATACCGTATAGATTTTGACCTCATTTTCGCTGAAGTGGCTTAAAACATACCACTTACTTCTGTTTTCCCGATTTGCGGCCGTCATTGCCTAATGACTCCAGAGCCGTAAACGCCTATAATCCACGGCCTACTTTCGGTATTTACTGAAATCGGATTTACTCTGAGCCAGTGATGCTAACGCCCGACAAAGATGCTCGGGCGGCCAAGATTCGCCGTCAGCGGGAATGTACAAGGATGTTTGTGCTGCGTGATGAACTTCATCGTGCTCTTCGATCAATTTAATCTGAATGGGTCTCAAGCGTGAAAAACTTGTATCACTCATCTGAGGGCTTGTATCGCCCTGAGTTTGAAAAAGACAACTGTGGATTCGGTCTTATTGCCCATATGGACGGTAAGCCTAGTCATTGGCTAATCCAAACCGCAATCGGAGCGTTAGCTCGCCTTACCCATAGAGGGGCCGTAGCCTCTGATGGTAAGACAGGTGATGGCTGTGGCGTGCTTATGGCAATGCCAGACACGTTTATGCGCGCGCGTGCGGCAGACGCCGATATAACGCTAAGTGGCTTTTTTGCTACGGGACTCGTGTTCAGTAGCCGTGCGGCTAGTCACTTCGATGCTATTAACACAACGTTTGAAAGTGAATGCGCTGCTCACGGATTACAGCTTGCTGGCTGGAGAGATGTGCCCCTTGATGAAAGCGCTCTTGGTGAACAGGCCAAAGCCTCGTTGCCGGCGATTAAACAAGTGTATATCTGCCAGGCAGATAACGCAGACCAAGATCCCACCCAAGACCTCACTCAAGAAGCGTTTGAGCGCCAAGTGTTCTTGGTTCGTCGTTGTGTCGAAAAAACCATAGCCGATATTGATTCAGAGTTTTACGTTCCTAGTCTATCTAGTCGTGTAATGCTTTTTAAGGGTTTGGTAATGCCAGCGTACCTACCCATTTTTTTTAAGGATTTAAGTGATGAGCGCATGGAATCCTCTTTGTGCTTATTCCATCAGCGTTTCTCTACCAACACATTACCGCAATGGCGCTTAGCGCAACCGTTTAGGTTTCTTGCTCATAACGGCGAGATCAACACGATTCGTGGCAACAGGAACTGGTCTTTGGCGCGAGGTAGCAAGTTAGTTTCCCAAGAGCTACCCAATTTGCATGAAGCACAGCCTTTTGTGAGCACCGATGGTTCAGACTCAATGAGTATGGACAATATGTTGGAGGTGTATTTGATGGGTGGCATGGATATTTTCAAAGCCACGCAAACTCTAGTGCCTCCGGCTTGGCAAAATGCTGATTTTATTGATCCTGACCTAAAAGCGTTTTACCGATTTCAAGCGATCAATACCGAGCCTTGGGATGGCCCTGCAGGCTTAGTGATGACCGATGGTCGGCACGCATGCTGCACCTTAGATCGTAACGGCTTACGTCCAGCTCGATTTGTGATTACCAAAGATCGAATAATTACACTCGCATCAGAAGTCGGTGTTTACGAATACGCCGAAGCCGATGTGGTAGAAAAAGGCCGCTTAGGTCCAGGCCAGATGATGGCTGTGGATACTCATACGGGTACAATCATCACGCCAGCAGACGTACATCAACACGTTAAGAGTCAGCACCCGTATAAACAATGGTTGCGCAATAACGTGATTCGTTTGAAGTCGGACATAATGCTTGATGAAACGACGGTTACATTGAACGCAGCCTCGTTAAAGATCTATCAAAAGATGTTTCAAGTGTGCAGCGAAGAGCGCATAGAGATTATTAAGGTGCTTGCTGAGTCAGCTCAGGAAGCGACAGGTTCAATGGGAGACGACACGCCCATGGCTGTGTTGTCTGAACGCCAGCGACTGATCAGTGACTATTTCCGTCAGCAATTTGCTCAGGTCACCAATCCGCCTATCGACCCATTGCGCGAACAAATAGTAATGTCACTAGAGACTTACTTCGGAACTGAGAGCAGTTTGTTTTCGCCTCAAGAGAGAATGGCGAAAGCGATTGTGGTGGATTCGCCGCTTTTAGCGACCTCTAAGTTCCAACGCTTGCTGGCAACCGATGATGCTGATTTTGCTCATCATAAAATTGATCTAACTTTTTCGACAGATCAAAGCCTTGAGCAACGTATTAAGGAGATCTGCGCCGAAGCAACCCAAGCAGTGCAACAAGGTAAACGAATTGTAGTGCTGTCTGATCGGGATATCTCGAAAGACCTAATGCCTGTTCCAGCCTTGCTGGCTACGGGTGCGGTTCATCATCGTTTAACTTTAGATGGGCTACGTTGTAATGCAAATATTGTGGTTGATACTGGCGCTGCGCGCGACCCGCATCAGTTTGCAGTGCTTATAGGGTTTGGCGCTACAGCGATTCATCCATACCTTGCTTTTGAAACTATTCGAGAGATGTTTAACGAAGGCCGACTAAAAGGCGACCTAAATCAGTCGTTGCGCTCTTATCGTAAGGGCATTATCAAAGGCTTGTACAAGATTATTTCAAAAATGGGTATTTCGACCATTCATAGTTATCGTGGCGCACAGTTGTTTGAAGCCATAGGTCTTGCTACTGAAGTGATCGATCTTTGTTTTAAAGGGACAACGAGTCGGGTTGAGGGCGCGTCGTTTAATGATCTTGAAGCTGACCAAAGAGTACTTTTGAAAAAAGCTTGGAACTCTCAAGCATTGCTAGACCAAGGCGGGTTATTGAAGTTTGTTCACGGCGGTGAATATCACGCGTACAACCCCGACGTAGTGAACACCTTGCACGAGGCTGTAAAGAGCGGCGACTTCGAAACTTATCGCGGTTACGCAGATACTGTAAATCATCGAAATCCGATGGTCTTGCGCGACCTGCTTAAAATCAAAGATGACATTGTTGCAGTTGACTTAGAGTCTGTAGAGGCTTGGCAGGATATCGTTTTGCGCTTTGACAGTGCTGGTATGTCTTTGGGTGCGTTGTCGCCCGAAGCGCATGAGTCTTTGGCTGAAGCAATGAACAGTTTGGGCGGGCGATCTAATTCGGGCGAAGGTGGCGAAGACGCTGCGCGCTATGGAACAGCCAAGATGTCTAAGATAAAGCAAGTGGCGTCTGGCCGATTTGGGGTCACTCCGCACTACTTAGTTAATGCGGAAGTCCTACAAATTAAAATTGCTCAAGGCGCTAAGCCTGGTGAGGGTGGACAATTGCCTGGTCACAAGGTGAATAAGCTGATTGCTCGGCTACGTCATTCAAGCCCTGGTGTAGCATTAATTTCGCCACCACCACATCACGACATCTATTCGATTGAAGATCTGGCCCAGTTGATTTTCGACCTTAAGCAAGTGAATCCTGATGCCATGGTATCGGTAAAGCTTGTCGCTGAAGCCGGGGTAGGGACTATTGCGGCTGGCGTTGCTAAGGCTTATGCCGACTTAATCACCATATCTGGGTACGATGGCGGTACTGGCGCAAGCCCGTTAACGTCTGTTCGTTATGCAGGTTCGCCTTGGGAACTTGGTTTAACCGAAGCGCATCAAACTCTGCGCGCCAATGATTTGCGCGACAAAGTTCGCTTGCAAACCGACGGCGGTTTGAAGACTGGCTTAGATGTTGTTAAAGCCGCTATATTGGGCGCTGAAAGTTTTGGTTTTGGTACGGGGCCAATGGTTGCACTAGGGTGTAAGTATTTACGCATTTGCCACTTAAACAATTGCGCGACAGGTGTAGCCACTCAGCACAATGTATTGCGACAGAAGCATTACGTTGGCACGGTTGAACGTGCGGCAAACTACTTTATGTTTATTGCTATGGAAACGCGTGAGTGGATGGCTAAGCTAGGCGTGACTAAATTAACTGACTTAATTGGTCGTACTGATTTATTGAGTATGATTGAAGGCAAGACATCAAAACAGAAAGGCTTAGACCTATCGAAGATATTGTCGGATGCGGGTGTTGACCCGAGTAAGCCCCAGTTTTGTATTACGCCAAAGAACGAGCCGTTTGATAAAGGCGAGTTGGCTGAGCAAATGGTGCGCGATATGACAGAAGCGATTACCAACAAATTGGGTGGTCGTTTTAGTTACCAAGTGCAAAACATACACCGCTCTATTGGTGCACGCCTATCAGGCGTAATTGCTAAGATTCATGGGCACGAAGGTTTGCAAGATGCGCCTATTACGATGGATCTAGTCGGCACAGCCGGGCAGAGCTTTGGTGTTTGGAATGCTAACGGCTTAAACATGAACTTGAAAGGCGACGCAAACGATTACGTTGCAAAAGGAATGTCGGGCGGACGTATAGCAATTTACCCGCACGCGGATAGTCGTTTTGTAGCGGCTGATTCAAGCATTATGGGGAATACCTGTCTTTACGGTGCTACGGGCGGCGAACTGTTTGCTGCGGGTCGTGCTGGCGAGCGTTTTGCGGTACGCAACTCTGGCGCGTTTGCTGTTGTGGAAGGCGTTGGTGACCACGGTTGCGAGTACATGACTGGCGGCGCGATATGTGTGTTGGGTGAAACCGGCGTTAACTTTGGTGCCGGTATGACTGGCGGTGTTGCATTTGTATTAGACGAGAGTCGTCGTTTTATCGATCGCTATAACCATGAGCTTATTGATACCTACCGTCTAATGCCCGAAGCCATGGAGTCTTATGCGCAATTGTTGCAAAGCATGATTGAAAAACACTTAGCGGCAACACAGAGTGTTCGAGCCAGAGAAATTTTGGATGACTTTCCAGACTTTCTACCTCACTTTTGGGTGGTTAAGCCCAAGGCAAGTGAGCTGGATACCTTGATTGATTCACTAGTGGCCGCGGCTTAATCCTATGAGTAATAATTTTCAGTTTTTAGATGTGCCTCGGCAAGACCCTGCAAAAGTTCCTGCGCGAGATCGCGTTGAACAATTTGCAGAAATCTATGGTGAGTATGATGAGGAGCAAGTTGCTGCTCAGTCTGATCGTTGTTTAGATTGCGGTAACCCTTACTGTGAGTGGAAATGTCCAGTTCATAACTACATCCCTAATTGGTTAAAGTTAGTCAGCGAAGGCAATCTATTTGAAGCAGCTGAATTGTCGCATCAAACTAACTCTTTGCCTGAAGTGTGTGGGCGCATATGCCCGCAAGATCGTTTGTGCGAAGGCGCGTGTACGCTCAATGATGGCTTCGGTGCTGTGACTATTGGTTCAGTCGAGAAATACATCACTGACGAAGCGCTCAAACAAGGCTGGCGTCCAGATATGTCGCAAGTTGTTTGGACCGATAAGCGCGTTGCCATTATTGGTGCGGGTCCTGCTGGACTAGGCTGTGCGGATATATTGGTACGCAATGGTGTAAAGCCAGTAGTTTTTGACCGCTATCCAGAGATCGGTGGTTTGCTAACATTTGGGATACCTCCGTTTAAGTTAGAGAAAGACGTTGTAAAAACACGTCGTCAGATCCTAGAAGAAATGGGCGTTGAGTTTCGCTTAGACACTGAGATCGGTAAAGATCTCCCTTTTCAGTCGTTGCTAGACGACTACGACGCAGTGTTTCTTGGTATGGGTACTTACACATACATGAAGGGTGGCTTCGCGGGTGAAGAATTTGATGGCGTGCACGAAGCTCTACCTTTCTTAGTTTCCAATATCAATCGACTCATGGGGTTTGAAAAAGACGCTCACGACTATGTTGATATGAAAGGCCAGAAGGTTGTGGTGTTGGGCGGCGGCGATACCGCTATGGACTGCGTACGCACGTCTATTCGCCAAGGTGCAGAGAAAGTAAGCTGTGCTTATCGGCGTGATAAAGAGAACATGCCGGGCTCTATGCGCGAAGTAGCCAATGCCGAAGAAGAAGGCGTTGAGTTTTTGTGGAACAAACAACCGCTGGAGATCGTAGGTAATGGTACTCAAGTGTCGGGAGTTAAGTTTGTAACAACACGCTTAGGTCAGCCTGACGAGCGCGGCAGACGTCGTCCAGAGATTGTTCCTGGCTCAGAAGAAATTATAGAGGCTGATCAGGTGATCGTTGCCTTTGGTTTTCGACCGAGCCCACCGGCTTGGTTCAGCGACTTTGACATTCAGATCAATGATTGGGGTGGTGTTCAAACTACCGCGGATCTAGCGTTGAAGTTTCAAACCACCAATCCTAAAGTTTTTGCAGGCGGCGACATGGTGCGCGGTTCTGACCTAGTAGTAACCGCGGTGTTTGAAGGTCGTGAGGCAGCGACTGGAATCCTAAATTATTTAAACGTGTCGTAACGAAGCGACTGACGAGAGCTCCCTTTTAATGCATACAAAAAATGATCTTTATCTGCGCGCATTGCGTGGAGAACGAGTAGAACGAACTCCAATTTGGGTAATGCGCCAAGCAGGCCGTTATCTGCCAGACTATCGAGCGACTCGTGCGCGCGCGGGCGATTTTCTTACCTTGTGTAAAACTCCAGAAATGGCGTGTGAGGTAACTCTTCAGCCGATCGACCACTTTGGATTGGACGCCGCTATCCTGTTTTCTGACATTCTGACTATTCCTGATGCTATGGGCTTAGAGCTGGTTTTAGAGGAAGGGGTAGGCCCGGTTTTTCAAAAACCATTAATGGGCGCAGCTGACATAAACGAACTGGCCGTACCTGACATGCATGCGGACCTTGGCTACGTTATGGATGCAGTCGCGCTGATCCGTCGTGAGCTCAATGATCGAGTGCCCCTGATAGGTTTTACAGGTAGTCCGTGGACGCTCGCAAGCTACATGGTAGAAGGTAAAGGCAGTAAGGATTTTGCTAAAGTAAAAGGCTTAATGTTTGGTGAGCCTGAGTTGATGCATACTCTATTGAATGTTGTTACTGACGCGGTAATAGAGTATCTAAGGGCTCAAGTTCGCGCAGGTGTTCAGTCTCTAATGGTTTTTGATACTTGGGGAGGCATGCTATCTACCGCCGCGTTTAAAACATTTTCGTTGGCCTACATGCAACGCATAGTTACGGCTATTAAGTCTGACTCAGACTGTAAGGACGTACCGATCGTGCTGTTTACCAAAGGCGGTGGGCAGTGGTTAGAGATGCTTGCGGATACCGGTTGTGATGGTCTTGGTTTGGATTGGACTATAGATATTGCTCAGGCAAAACAGCGAGTCGGTGACAGAGTGATTCTGCAAGGCAATATGGATCCAGTGGTTATGAGTACTACTGGTGCTGCAGTTGAATCACAAGCACGAGCCGTTCTAGATGGTTATGGACAGGTTGGTGCGCAAGACCGTGGACACATTTTTAATCTTGGGCACGGGATTCAACCGACAGCCAAACCAGATAACATGCGAGTGTTAGTGGAAACAGTTAAATCGTACAGCCCTTCATTTCATTCATAGGGTTTTAGCCGGGATACAGTTGAGTTTGTTCTTGGCGGAGTGCGCTTTGGCCCCTATATTCGGACTCGATGGGTAGAGTCAAATGACCGTTAGTCGTGCTTAGTGCGGCGAAATGCCCCAAAAGCTTGAATTTGATGCCCTCCTAGGGTTAGTGTAGTTGCCGATGATAAATTTCAGTCAGATAGAAGCCGACATTTTTTTAGGTTCGGCGCCGCTCAACGGCGTAGATGTGGCTCGTCTTAAACAGATGAAAATCACATCGGTGGTGTCGTTACAGAGCGATGACGATTTGAAAACACACCGAATCGACTGGAAGAAGTTACAGGCCGCATACAAATACAACGGCATAGTGGCGCAACGTTTTCCGATTACTGATTTTGATGAGCATGATTTAGGCGAGAGACTCCCAACGGCGGTATTGGGCTTGCATACGCTACTTACAGAAGGACACCGAATCTATGCGCATTGCAATGCGGGGGTGTGTCGAGCGCCCGCCACAGTCCTTACGTATTTGTGTCATTACCGAGGAATGGATATTGATAAAGGTTTGGCCTATATTCGTCGTGCGCGACCACAAGTAAATCCATACCGTTCAGCCGTAGAAAAAGCACTTAAAGAACTAAAAGACGAATTCTAGATATCTTGTTTAGGTATCGATGTGGGTAATGTCGGGGTAGGTATTGGTGCGGTCAATACAGTCGCGAGACTATTAGTCGACCAATTTTTCTGCACGCAAGAAGTCGAGCACTAAGTCCCGAACTTCTGGCTGAGCAGCCGCAGTTGGGTGAAGTCCATCAGCTTGAATGTAGTTATCTTTCAGAAAAAACTCTTCTCGATAAAAATCAAATAGCGGTACTTCGAATTCTGCAGCTAGGTCCTTATATACAGCTCTAAACGAATCGATGTAACGCGGTCCATACGTAGGTGGCACCGAAATTCCGATTAATACGAGGTCGATATCACGGTTGCGTATCTGCGTGATCATCCCACGCAAATTTTCTTTGAGCAGGTCAACAGACCCTCCGCGCAAACCATCATTGGCGCCTAGCTCTAGCAACACTAAGTCGGGCTCTAATTCATCCAGGGTTACTTCAATTCGTGCAAGGCCACCACTGCTGGTTTCCCCAGAAATGCTCGCATTAATCAAAGTATGGTCTGTGCCAAGCTCAGCTTGAAGTAACTCTACCCAGCCATCCTTAGGGTTGATACCGTAACCTGCGCTTAGACTGTCGCCATATACTAATAGGCTCTTGCTATGAGTAAGTTGAGCTGCGCACAGGCAAGCGAGTATGACCGCCGCTGTGCGGACAAATGAAAAAGTAATGCGGCGATAAATCCAGAACTGCATGAATAGATATTAAACGGTTACGACGGGCATCTATTTTATCGGAGGTTTTGAAGAGCAATGTGACGGCAGCTCGGCTTATGCTGTAATTAACGCCGCAACATAGGCTGCAACTCATGCTGCAACAAGCGCTACCAAAATTTGTCTTGGCCGGTCGCCGCTAAAAGGTCTGCGACCATGCATGGTTAGCTTGTTGTCAATTAAAGCCACGTCGCCGTCTTGCCATGGAACATCAAACGTAAAGTCGTGGCTTAATTTTACAATAAGCTCCAGGCCTGAGGCCGGGATATGTGATCCATCGCCAAATGTGAGTGCGCTTGAAGGGTCTTCTTTTACCCCTTTCCAGCCCAGATAAGCGGCAACTAATTGATTGTATAAAACCTTGGCGCCATTATCGAGCACTCGTACAGCAGGCAGTATTGGCGTAGTTGCTTTAAGACTGCCATCGTCTTGCCATTCCCAGGTGTAACCTAGCTTTTTTAGTTTTGCTTCGCCCTCTTCTTTGCTGTCAACACTTAGGGTGTTTTTCCAGCTACGTCCTTGCCCGCTATCATGGTCATTTGCGGCTGGCATATGGGTAGTGTACTTAACGCCTTTGCTTGCAAGCTCTTGAGCTAGTTCAGGCTCGGCTTTCTCAAGCGCAGTGTAGAGCTGATCTGATCGGCAGATAGGTGACGCGCCACCTTTCTCAGCTGCGCTTTTACAAAAGAAGAAGAGCTTGTCAGGTGAGATCGGCGTTTGTGCCATCTCGTGATGCAAGAATATCTCAACGTCTTTGGGCGCCTCATTGGCCGTGAAAACTCTTTCTGTAAAGTTAATTCGAACGGCGTTAGAAAGTGACTCTTGATACGTAAAGCTTGGGTAATCAAATGCGCCTGAAAAGGTATCAAAGGTTTCGGCACTATCAACAGGAAACCCTCTAAACAAAATTGTTCCCGAGCTAGCGAGATCATTTTCTATTTGGCTTTTGTTTTTTTTAATCCACTCGCAAGCTTGTTCTAGGCTTTCTAGAGACGCGGGTGCTTTGACCACAATTGGGAACGGCCCGTCAGCAAATTCGAGTTGGTGGTCTACAGCAACTGTTGGTAGAGAAAGTGTCATAGCGAATCCTTGTTTTAGGCAAGAAGAGGTTTAATCGTAGATTGGAAAAAAGGTATTGAACGCGGCTTCGCAAAACTCACCGGGATCGTTAAATCTACGATCCGCGTTGAGTGCTGATATGTCGAGCATTTCTTGTTTGCTGAGTTCAAAATCGAAGATGTCTTGGTTTTCAAGCATCCGTTCAGGCCTACTAGTCTTAGGAATGATAGCGGTTCCACGCTGAACTCCCCATCTAAGTACTACCTGAGCGGGTGTTTTACCATGTCTTTTTGCGGCATTTTGAACAACCGACTTGTCTAACACCGATTCTGTTTTCTCGGCCATATCTAACTCAACGTATGAAAGAGCGCCGAGCGGAGAAAAGGCAGTGATTTCGATACTGTGCTCATGGCATAAACGCAGGAGCTTATCTTGAGTTAGGTACGGGTGAGACTCGACCTGAAGCATCGCCGGTTTAATTTTTGCGTAATTGAGCAGGTCTTGCATAAGCCCGGTATTGTAGTTACACACACCAATATGTTTACTCTTCTGCGTCTCTACTAATGCTTCCATAGCTCTCCAAGTATCCATTAGCGGTACGGGTGCTCTGCGCATTCCCTGTTCAGGTTTGCTAGGGTCGAACAACCACTCTGCAGGATAACGAGTTTCAAAAGGCACATACTCCAGCGCAATCGGAAAGTGTACGAGATACAAGTCTATGTAGTCCAGTTGTAAGTCACTAAGCGTTTTATCTAATGCTAATTCAACGTGTTCAGGTGCGTGATACGTGTTCCAAAGCTTAGAAGTAACCCATAGGTCTGACCGTGAGCAGAGCCCGTCTGCTATGGCTTTCTTAATACCTTCACCCACTTCTTTTTCGTTACCGTAATCGCTCGCACTGTCTAAGTGTCGGTAGCCTGCGGCTATCGCTGCGTACACTGCGTCGGCACAGTCTTGGGGGGCTATCTTCCATAAGCCAAAACCGACGAGCGGCATATTAATTGTATTGTGAGTCTTTTGCATAGTGAGAAAAGGGCTGTCTATTGAGCGAATTTGCGTTATTGTATCTTATATAAGACCTGCATGATAATATAAAAATCAACGTGATGTTGCTAGAGTGTTGACTGAATTGTTTGCATAACTCAGTCTATGAGGTTATCCAACTTAATGCTGTCTAATCAAAGACTACGAATTCTATGAGTACCAGTTTCCAGCCACTATATAAACAGGTCTACGATGTACTAACCCAGAGATTGCAAGAGGGTTACTGGAAGCCTGGAGATCTTTTACCCAGCGAATTTGCTCTTGCTGATGAATTGGGGGTTAGCCAGGGGACCGTACGTAAAGCGTTAAACCAATTGGTGACCGAATATTTATTAGACAGACAACAAGGCAAGGGTACCTTTGTTGCGGAGCACACCCAAGAAAGTTCATTGTTTCGTTTCTTTCGCTGGCGTGAGCCTGGAGGCGAAAAACTTATTCCAGAAACCACGGTCATCAGCCAGTCTCGAAAGTCAGCCAATGTTGATCAACAGCAAAAGCTCGGGCTGCCGGCCGGTGCTGAGATTAATGAGTTAGTGAGAGTTAGGTCATTGCTAGACCAGATCACTTTATTAGAATTTGTGGTTCAGCCTCTATCGGTATTTCCTGACATTGATCTGGTTAAGGAATTACCTAATTCGCTCTATACCTTGTATCAAGAACGCTACGGAATTTCGATCATTAGCGCTCGTGATGAGCTCCGCGCAGAAGCATTGCCAAAGAAATTTGCTAAGCATTTAAATCTACCGCCTCAACATCCTGTATTGGTCGTAGAGCGTCTTAGCATCAATATTGATGGCAGAGCGGTTGAATACAGTACGGCTTATTGCAGTACTGAATCATTTTCATACGTCGTTAATTTGAAGTAAGTGAGTTCTTTGTCTTATTCCATCTACGGCTTTAGCCACCTCTAGTTTTATAGTCTTCTTATGAGTAATTTAACCCGTGATTATTTAACGAGCGATTACATGCGCTCTCCAGACTGGAATACAGTACAACCGTTGAACCTTCGCGACGAACTTGTGTTGCAAGACGATAATTCGGTGCGGTTAAACACCGGTGATGAAATTTTGGAACTTAGATTTTTGGAGATCGAAGGCAACGTTGCTCTACGACTATCTTCTGTTCCTCATCAACGAGTTGAATATGGAATGCTCGTTCTTGATGCCCCAATCCTAAAACCAGAAATCGTAACCAGCGATCAAGGAGTTGAGCTTTGTGTGCGGGACTGCACGGTTCGTTTAGGCTTTAATCCCTTCACCATAGAGGTTGAGCGATCGGGAGAGGCTCATGCCCTCAAGTCGCCCACAGACAGCCATTTTGAGCGAGTTCATCGTTTGCCGCCATTGTCTAAAACGGATGAGGGTTGGTTGTTAAGCCTGAACCTAAGCTCAAACCAAAGCGTTTTTGGTCTAGGTGAAAAGTGGGGCAAGCTGGATAAGCGTGGCCAAATAATACGTTCTTACAACCATGACGCACTCGGTGTAAATGCTGAGGTGTCGTATAAGAACACGCCCTTTTGTTGGACTCATGAAGGCTGGGGGGTCTTTGTTCATACGCCTGCGCCGGTTACCCATGCGGTAGGCTACGCTCCGTGGTCCCAACGCAGCTATGTGTTGTTGGTCGAGGATGACTGCCTAGATGTATTTTTCTTCCTGACTAATGCGAGCTCCGAAAAACACAATGCTGGCGCGGACATTTTGAGTCAATATACAGCGCTTACCGGTCGAGCACCTGTTCCACCGTTGTGGAGCACAGGCGTCATTCTTTCTAAGGCCTACTATAAGACTAGCGAAGAAATTTTAGAGGTGGCGCATGAGGTACGTGAGCGGCACATGCCGTGCGACGTTATTACTTTTGACGGTCGCGCCTGGCAAGACACTCAAACACGATTTGCGTTTGAATGGGATGCAGCACGATACCCAGACCCTAAGGCGGTTATAGATGAACTCAAGGCGCTTAATTTTAAGATTTGTGTTTGGGAATACCCACTAGTTTCTACTCAGCACCCTTGGTTCAAAGAGTTTGCCAGTAAGAGGTGGTTGTTAACCGATCGGCGCACTGGTGATGCTTATGAATACGAATGGGATCAGCAGGCTTTTGGCAGTGTACTAACACCACTTCCCAATTCAGGCATTGTTGATTTTACTCACCCCGACGCCTACATCTTCTGGCGCGATGCGCACAAGCCATTGTTTGAAATGGGTGTTGACATGATTAAGGCCGATTTTGGCGAACAGCTAGAAGACGATAATATGCTGGCGTCCAATGGTGAGTCTGGCAGAGCACTGCACAACGTGTATGCGCATTTATATAATCGTTGCGTCTACGAGGCCGCCGAGCTCTATTCACCGTCTGGGCCATTTCTATTCTCGCGCGCGAGTTGGATCGGGTGCCAGCGTTTTAACAGTCAATGGGGTGGCGACCCCCAGGCTGACTGGGAAGGCATGATTTCAAACATTCGTGGCGGTTTGTCTTGGGGAATGAGTGGCGCGCCCTTTTATGCCACGGATGTTGGCGGCTTTTATAAGGATCGTCGCGACGACACGCTCTACGTTAGATGGGCACAGGTAGGTATTTTCTCCGCCCACTTTAGATTGCACGGCATAGGCGCAAGAGAGCCGTGGTCGTATTCAGAGGCTGCCGATGCAGCTGTGAGTAGGGCATTACGCCTACGTTATCGCCTTCAAGCATATCTCTACAAATCAATGACTCAGGCGAGTAAAACCGGGTTGCCGGTTCAGCGCAGTATGGCTCTCGCACTACCAGCTGAAAAACAGGCATGGGCGTTTGAGAATCAGTTTATGTGCGGTGACGACTTATTGGTGGTTCCGTGCTTTGATCCTGATGGTTGGGTTGAGCTTTATTTGCCTGATGGTCATTGGTATCCGTTTGAGCCTGATGTTGACCACAGTCACGATGTCTTGCTAGGTCAGAAGGTCTATAGACGCCAGCTTGCGCTGGACGAGATCGCCGTTTTTGCACGATCTGGAACCAGAATTGAACTGAGTCCTGACCGAGAGTTTACGGGTGACGAACAGCAACCCGCCGTGGAGAAAACCTGGATTGCGACGTCTAAGAACTAAGTATCTTATTAAGTATCAAAATAGCGATCAAAGTAAGTATCAAAACTGGTTGTTAACTAATAGTTGCCAACAATAGAGCCACAAAAAAAAATTATAAGAATCGCACCAATGTGCGACAGATAAAAAGAGCAGCTATAGCTCAAAAATTTAAAAGAGGGAGATGTATGGAGTCTGATCAAATATTTTTTACGTTGTTATCTTGCGTGTTTTTCATGGGATTAGTGGGGTGGATCTCATATCAAAAAACTAAAGGTAGTGTTGACGACAAAGACGGCTACTTTTTAGCAGGCCGAGGATTAACTGGCATATTTATTGCAGGCTCTATGCTATTGACCAATCTATCGGCAGAGCAGCTGATAGGCCTAAACGGGTCGGCATACGGCTACAACATGAGCGCAATGGCCTGGGAAGTGACAGCCGGATTTGCCACAATTGTTATGGCGATTTTGTTTTTACCTCGATATCTCGCTGGCGCTTTTACGACGTTACCGGGATTTTTAAAAAACCGCTTTGACGACGACGTAAGGCGACTCACCGTTATTCTATTTATGGTCGGCTACGGTTTAGTAACCATACCCTCAATACTCTATTCTGGCTCCGTTGCTGTCTTGAGGCTATTTGATGTTCCGAGTTTACTCAATATTAACTACGAGCCAGCACTGTACCTAACGGTATTGGCAGTGGGCAGTATCGGTTCGATTTATGCCGTTTTTGGTGGTCTAAAAGCAGTGGTTGTGTCGGATACCATTAACGGTATTGGATTGCTGATTATAGGCTTGTTAGTGCCGACTCTCGGATTGATCGTGTTGGGCGACGGCAGCTTTGTTGAAGGTTTGACCATAGTTGCTACGACCGAAACGCATAAACTGAATGCGGTAGGATCAGCAACTGATCCAGTGCCTTTTGGTACCATTTTTACGGGCATGATCTTCGCTAATCTATTTTATTGGGGTACTAACCAATATGTGATTCAACGAACACTAGGGGCGGCGAGTTTAGCCGAAGGTCAGAAGGGGGTTTTACTCTCTGGCTATTTCAAGCTGCTCGTCCCTTTTATGATGATGATTCCTGGGATCATCGCTTTCCATTTATATTCAAACTCAGGTCAAGAATTACTCTCCATCGATTTAGCTTATCCGCAGCTGGTTAAGGACGTGCTTCCACTCTATTTGTCGGGTTTCTTTCTAGCCGTATTGCTTGGCGCGGTCTTTAGCTCGTTCAACTCCCTGCTAAATAGCGCGGCCACCTTGTTCGTGCTCGATGTCTATCAGCCACTAGTAAAGAGCGAGCTTTCCGACGCACAGCTAATTAAAGTGGCAAAGATTGCAAGCGTGGTCATTGCATTGTTTTCTTTTATGGTCGCACCACTATTACAGTACGCACCAGAAGGTCTATGGCAGATCATTAGAATTTTTACGGGCTTTTACAACATTCCAGTCATCGCAGTTGTATTGGTCGGTCTGTTTACGCAAAGAGTGCCTGCCCTCGGTGCCAAGATCGCCATTATCTTCCACGTATTCGCTTACGCGCTACTTAAGTTTGTGCTGGATGTCGAGCTAAACTTCATTCACATTTACGCTGTTTTATTCTTTATCGAAGTAGGAATAATGCTGTTGGTCGGACATTTTCGACCAACCACCACAGACTGGACTTACGACAACGAGGCTAAAGTAAGTCTCGTGCCTTGGCGCTACGCTTACCCTGCTAGCTTTGTGCTGCTGGCAGGCATAGCACTAAGTTACGTGCTGTTCTCGCCTGTTGGGCTGGTTGATGGCCTTAGCGATTCGTTTTGGTATTACGTGGGAGCGATTATTCTTACAACGGTTGTTGCGTGTCGCTTGGCGTTGAAGCGTTACGACAGTCAACGTAACGTTTGATCACCTAAAATTTAATGCGATTTACTCTTCTAGATCTTTGTCTAGATTATATGTCTTATATAAGATACTATAACCGTACAAGATGGCTAATCGAAGCTCGTCTTATTACCCGCTAGAACCAAGCAGAATAGTAAATTCGGCACGATTTAGCGGAGACTTATCAATAGAATTTATGGAGGAGGAGTGATGAAAGCACCCACAAACGCAGTATCTGTAGCACCTAATCAAACTAGGCGCGCCGCACTAAATTGGCGCACAGCTTATAAAACAGTAGTTCTCGTAGCGGGTTTAACAATGAGTGCCGCGCCCGCAATTCAGGCACAAGAAAGTACCGGTTTCCTAGAAGAGATAATTGTTACGGCACAAAAACGCGCGCAAAGTGTGCAAGACGTGCCTTTGGCGGTAACTGTTCTAGACAGTGCTAGAATTGAATCTGCACATGCGAATGGCTTTGAAGACCTACAACAGCTGATTCCGTCAGTGTCGTTTCGTAAGGGTAATACCAATCGGAACTCTTCGGCCGTTGTCCGTGGTATAGGTACTATCTCGTTTTCGATTGCCGCCGAACCTAGTGTCTCAACAGTAGTCGATGGTGTGGTGCTTGGTCGTTCAGGACAAGCCTTTACTGATCTGTATGATCTTGAACGTCTTGAAGTCTTACGCGGTCCTCAAGGAACATTGTTTGGTAAGAACGCTTCTGCTGGTGTCATAAATATGACGACCAAGCGACCTACTGAAGAATTGTCTGGTAGTGTTGATTTGTCCTTTTTCGAAGATAATGAAACTCGTCTTAAAGCCAGCGTGTCGGGTGCTTTGTCAGACAATGTTCGTGCTAGCTTAACGGCGTTTAGTGGCGACTTTGATGGCTACATTACTAACACGTTCAACGGCGAAACTGTTAACGGTTACGACCGAGAAGGTTTTCGTGGCATGTTGGAGTGGGATGTTAACGACAACGTCAATGTGCTCGTGATTGCTGAAGACTACACGGCAAACGACAATTGCTGTGCCGACCTAGAACTGCTTCCGAGTGGTCGTAACCCTGCGTCACCGGCCCAGCCAAACAGTAATGGTATTGTGGGCGGCGTAGCAGACATAGATCTCGATCAGCGGTTTGTTGATCACGATTTAACAACTCGCACAATGGATGATCATCAAGCGATTTCAATTCAAGTTGAAGCTCAGGTTGGCGACTACACGTTAACGTCTATCACTGCGACACGTGAGTGGGACAATACGGAAGTGCGAGAGGGTGACTTTACCTCTAACGCGGGTGACTTTGCTTTGCCTGTAGATTTCTCATCTACATTCTTCCAGTTGCATGATGTTGGTATTCAAACATGGGAGCAATTCTCTCAAGAGTTGCGCATCGCTTCACCAGACGAGGGCGCTTTGACTTGGCAAGCGGGATTGTTCTACTGGAATATCGAGTCAGACCGTAGCTTCCGCCGTGATGCCAGTTGTCAGGTGCACCCTAACAATGCCGCTACGTTAGCCGCCAACCCTGGTCTTACTTGTTTGGCGAACGATATTGTGGCGGCAACGGCTGTTATGGATACCGAGTTCGACAATATTGCCGTATTTGGTCAAGGCGAAGTTGATATTACAGACAATGTGAAAATGATTTTTGGCGCTCGCTATACTGAAGATGAAGTGTCATTTACACATCGTCGTACTAACAATGATGCGTTTGGTCGACGTGGTGTTGGAGTAAGAAGCGCAATGCTCAATACCAACTTTGCTAATGAAACTGATGCTACCAATGCATCCGGTAAGATCGGGTTGCAGTGGGAAGTTAATGACAAAGGCATGATGTACACGTCATACACCGAAGGCTATAAAGGCCCTGCGTTTAACGTGTTTTACAACATGAGCAACAATGACACGGCTCCCATAGCAGAAGAAACGTCTAACGCTTTTGAGATCGGTTATAAGTTTACGGGCGACAACTTGTTTGCCAATGTTGCTATCTTCAAAACTGATATCGAAAACTTTCAAGCCAATAATTTCGATAGTTCAGGTGGCACAACTATTACGCGTTTAACGAATGCCGGTGATGTTTCAACTCAAGGTATTGAAGTTGATTTTACTTGGCAGCCGTCTGAAAACTTAAGTTTTACTGGTGGCTTTGCAAGTATAGATGCTGAAATTGATCGTTTTAATTGCCCAGTAGGAGTGGCTCCAGGTTCATGTACTAGTCGAAGTGGCTTAGATGTACCGTTCTCTCCAGATCTTAAGTATTCAGTTGCAGCAAACTATGTGTTGCCGCTAAATAATATGGATGTGATTTTTAACGGGTCATTTGTACATACCGATGAGCAGGTATCTGATTTACCAAGCAATAGCGGTGCAGAAAATCCTGCCGCGTTATTGCCGGAATACGATATCTTTAATGCGAGTGTCGCATTCTCTTTCTCAGAAGATAAATACCGTGTGACATTGATTGGTAAGAACCTAGGTGACGAGAGTTATGTTACTACTTACAGTGGTGATGGATTCCGTTACCAAATACCAAGAGATGCACAGCGTTACTTTGGAGTGAGTTTGAGAGCTAACTTCTAAATCGCTTTCTAGACTTAGATAGAGTTTCAAGATTAAGAGCTGCTTTTGCAGCTCTTTTTTTGTGCATGTGAATAAAATTCAATGCCATAGCCTCAGATGAGCAAGTGTTAATCATTCGCAATAATCGTAACTCAGTGACGTTCTGTGCACTAAATATTCGTATGATGTGGCGCTTAAAGCACTAAATCCTGAGCTGAGCCTTAAAGCCGCTAACGGTTGCATGGCTTGTTCGATTGAAATCCATATTTAAGTACGCACAAGAGTTAGACATTATGTCCCAAGTAAACGTTGAGTCGCGGCCCGCAACCGCGCCTGCCGCAGTTCAAACTGAACCTGTCTTGCAGGTCAAAAACGTCAGTAAAATTGTACCGACTGGTGATATTCAACTGACCATTTTAGATAACGTCAGCCTGGAAATTAACCAGGGTCAGAGCATCGCTATAATCGGTCCAAGCGGAGCAGGTAAATCAACTTTACTAGGTCTGATGGCGGGCTTGGATACACCGACCTCAGGCTCTATTAGTTTGGGGTCGCATGAGATCACAGCTATGGACGAAGAAGGTCGCGCGCGCGTTCGAGCAGAGTTAGTTGGATTTGTCTTCCAAACGTTTCAATTGCTCAGCAGTTTAACGGCATTAGAGAATGTTGCTTTACCGTTAGAGTTATCGGGTCACAAAGGCGCGGCTGCAAAAGCTAAAGAATATCTTGAGCAGGTTGGTCTAGGTGCTCGCCTGAGCCACTATCCAAAGCAGCTTTCTGGTGGTGAACAACAAAGGGTTGCCATAGCACGCGCTTTTGCTTGCGAGCCCAAGATATTGTTTGCCGATGAACCTACTGGAAATCTCGATCAAACTACGGGCGGTGCCGTTAGTGATTTACTGTTTGACCTTAATGACAAGAACGGCACTACCCTAATCCTTGTTACTCACGAACAACGTCTAGCGGAACGTTGTTCGCGCATCGTAACGATTGATGACGGCCGTATAGTGGATTGAGCCAATGTTGCTAGATATAAAATTACTATGGCGTGATTGGCGTGGTGGACAGTTAGGGCTAATTGTTTGGTCACTGGTATTAGCGGTTGCAGTCGTTACTGCAGTGAGCCTGCTGGCCGATCGTGTTGAACGAGGTTTGAACGAACAAATCAGTGCGTTTCTTGCGGCGGATATGGCGGTAAGAAGTGGCATTGAGATAGCGCCGTTGTACAAAAGCCAAGCGGATGACGCTGGATTACAAACAGCCAATACGGCTACGTTTGTGTCGATGCTGTTCTCTAGCAACCCCGACAGTGAAGCCAACCATCTTGCCGCTATTAAAGCGGTAGAGTCAACCTACCCCTTGCGCGGGGAGCTTGAATTGGTTGATTCATTTGAAGACACAACAATAGAGCTTTCTCAAAGCGGACCTCCCGTTGGAGAGGTTTGGGTTGAGCCACGACTCTTAACCATTTTAGATATTAAAGTCGGCGATACCTTAGAAGTCGGCTATGCGGAATTTACGATCAGCAAACTTATTGCCAATGAGCCAGATCGAGGTGGTGGGTTCTCGTCTGCAGCCGCTCGCGTAATGATGAATTATGCCGACCTGGCTAAGACTGAGTTGATTCGCCCCGGTAGTCGCGTGAACTATCGTCTGCTATTGGCTGGCGATACGGCGGCCGTTGATCAATACAAAACTTGGTTTGCTGAACTTGATTCGGGCGATAGCCAACTGCAATCGCATGTCAGATTACAAACGGCTGAAGAGGAAGAGGAGCAACTAGGTTCGGCGTTACAGCGAGGTCGATCTTTTCTTCTGCTGAGCGGAACCATCGGTGTATTGCTAGCCGGTTTAGCAATGGCTTTGGCGAGTCATCGATACGCCAATAGATTGATTGATCAAGTCGCGCTAATGAAGGCGTGGGGTCAGTCGGCGAGACGCATTCGTCAGAGTCAATTTGTACGCTTGAGTGTGCTTACGCTAATTGCAACAACGCTCGGCCTCTTCTTTGGCTGGTTAGCTCATTGGTTTTTGCTTGAGGTCGCTAAAGAGTTCTTTGGTGCCGACTTGCCCTTACCGAGTATGCGACCGTGGTTAGTTTCCGGGGCTACTGGAATAGTGTGTGTATTAGGCTTTGCGCTTCCCGCGTTATGGCATCTACCGGCCATAGAACCTTTGCGTGTATTGCGGCGTGACTTACCCGATTCGCTAATGAGTCAGGGTATGCGTTTGTCCATCGGAGTGGTCGCACTGTTATTACTTACCTTTTGGTACAGCGGAAGTTTGTTAATCGCTGCGCTGTTTCTTGGGTGTCTGTTTGCATTGTTCGCTGTGAGCGGCCTGTTTGCTCTACAGTTTTTGCGTTTAGTTCAAACTATGGGCAATTGGCGCGGGAGTTATGTGAGGCTTGGGCTAGCTAACCTTTGGCGTCGTCGTGGTCAGACCATGGTCCAGCTCATCGGTTTTTCTACCACTCTATTATTGCTATTAGTCGTAACAGGTCTACGCACAAGCTTGATCTCTGAATGGCAAGCACAGCTGCCAGAAGACACACCGACCCATTTCGTTTTTAATGTGGCGGACCAAGATCTAGAGCAAGTTAAAAGCACTCTTGATGAGAATGGCGTGTTGCACAACACATGGTATCCGATGGTGCGGGGTCGCATCGTTGGCATCAATGGCGAAGCCTTAACGCGTGAGCGCTTGGCGCAAAGCGATGGTCTAGCGCGTGAGATAAATTTTACGCAAACGGCAGAGTTGCCTGTTGAGAATGTACTTACAGCTGGAACGTGGTGGGGCGAGGACTTTGACCCTGCTATCTCGCAGATATCTATGGAGCAAGATGTTGCCCAAGAAATTGGCGTTGGCTTAGGTGACAACTTGCAGATCAGCGTTGGCGGAATCGAATTTAGTGCGCAGTTGACCAGCATCAGAACGGTCAACTGGCAATCTATGACGCCTAACTTCTATCTTATATTCACACCAGGAAGCTTAGATAAATTCTCGCCTAATTGGTTGAGTGGGGTGTTGGATCCAGTCGTTAAAGCGCAAGAGTCTCAGGCACCTAATGACTCTACCACCGTGGTACAGAAAGAAGCGGCTTTTGTTACGTCCATGGTCAAACAGTTTCCGACCGCTGTTGTTTTGCAGCTCGGCGATATCATTGAACGTATTCGCTCGGTGATTGATAAGGTTACTCGCGGATTAGAAATGATTCTACTCTTAGTGTTGGCGTGCGGTGCGCTGGTTTTGTTTGCCGCAATTGCCGTTTCGTTTGACGAACGATTGCGTGAAAACGCAATATTGAGAACACTGGGTAGCTCGCAAAAATTGGTGTTTGGCGCACTGGCTGTTGAGTTTGCAACCTTGGGTCTTATTGCCGGGTTGATCGCCAGCGTGGGCGCTGAAATTGTTTTGTACTTTATGCAAACCAGAGTATTTGAAATGGAGCCAGGATTGCATCCTTCTTTATGGCTGTTGGGTATGGGCAGTGGCGTATTACTCATCGGTGCATTAGGGCTGTTACGTAGCCGCCCGATAATATCGGTGCCGCCATTGCAGTCATTACGACAACTTAACTAGATATGCGCGTGTCGCAATAGTCGAATCGGTTTAACTGGTATAATCAGGGTATGAATACAATCAGTCACAATTCCACATTTGTTCTATCGCTCGCATTATTGTTTATTGCTGTATCAGGCGCTGTAAACGCGCAAGGTATGGTGATCATGGGCGACAGTAGTGCGGCTCAAGATTGCCATAGAGCGGCGGATACAGCGGCTGTCACGCGCATGGTGGGTAATGAAGACATCAAGCAGTGTGATCTTGCTCTTGAGTACGGAGGCTTAAAGGCAAAAGACAGGATAGCGACCTACGTAAACCGGGGGATTTTGTATTCGGCGAACGAAGACTATAGAAAGGCCGAACTGGATTACGAACGCGCCGCCGCGATCCCTGGACACGGCGCTGAGGTATACGCTAACAAAGGTAATTTGTTTTTTGTTAAACGCGATTATCAGAGTGCTCTAAATAATTACAACAAAGCTATCGAGATGGGAATGTCGCGCGTACAGATCGCGTACGCGAATCGTGGCATGGTTTACGAAGCACAAATGCAGTTAGAACTAGCACAGGCTGACTTTCAGAAAGCGTTGGAAATTTCGCCTGAGTGGCTCAAGGCCCAACAGCTTTTGGCTCGCGTAGAACGCAAAATCCAAATGCGCGATGGCGAGCACAATGGCGAGCACAATGACCTATAAGGTGTTGCGTGGATAACGCCAAACTCGCGGTTCAAGAATGGCTGAGTGGTGTTGTTATTGGATACAATTTTTGTCCCTTCGCGGGTGACGCCTTGGGCAAAGGCAAAGTCCGCTTTGAGGTGTGTAGCGAGACCAGCGAAGAACTGATCCTCAGTGACCTCGAATCAGAACTCAATATGCTCGCGGCCTCACCCGATATCGAAACATCTCTATTGATTATTGACAGGGCGCTGAACGACTTTGGTCAATACAATCAGTTTCTCGACCTTGCCGAAGCCTTAGTAGTTGAACTGGGTCATGCGGGTAGATTTCAAATAGCGAGTTTTCATCCGGATTACTGCTTTGCTGATGTTTCGCAATCCGACCCGTCTAATTATACTAATAGGGCGCCCTACCCAGTACTGCATATTCTGCGCGAGAGAAGCGTCGAATGGGCAGTTGAAAACTACACTGATGTAGACCTTATTCCAGAAAAAAACATTGCGCGCTTGCACGCAACAACAGATGCAGAATTGGAACAGATCATACGCCTGAGTAGCCCTAGCAAAGATTCAAAGGAAAATACGTAATGACTGCAGTTCCGTCTAAGCCAGTATTCGGACTGTGGACGCTGGTTGCACTCGTTGTTGGTAATGCCGTCGGTGCTGGTATTTATACAACCTCTGGATTTGCATTGACCGATTTGGGCTCGCGAGAATGGGTGCTGTTAGCCTGGGTCGTAGCTGGCTTAATCGCATTATGCGGCGCGGTGTCTTATAGCATGTTGGTGCGAGGCATTACTGAATCCGGAGGAGAGTATCTGTATCTCTCTCGGTCGATACACCCCATTGCAGGTTACGTTGCGGGTTGGATTTCGTTACTCGCTGGATTTCCTGGAGCCATTGCATTTGCCGCTACGGCGTTTGAATCTTATACGGTTGCGTCTATCCCTTTTCTAGAACAACTTCCTAACGATGTGCTCGCTGTAATTGTGACTCTACTGGCAGGGCTAGTGCACATAGTGCGTGTTCGTTCAGGAGCACGCGCACACGAGTGGATTGTTGGCTTTATGCTGCTGGTGTTAGTGGTGTTAATTGCGTGGTCTGGCTGGCAATTGGTCAGTGTTCCGCGTTTGGCTGATACAACAACGTTAACTACTTTTAGTCTGTTCGCATTCGCCAATAGTTTGGTGTGGATATCACTCAGTTATTCGGGATTTAACGCAGCGGCCTACGTGGCTGGCGAAGTTGACGATGCCAAACGAATTGTCCCATTGGGGATGATTTACGGTACGTTTGCAACGCTCTTACTGTGTGTGCTGGTCAATGCCATTATGCTTTATGCAGCACCCGCCAGCGAGCTGGTCGGCAGGCCCGACATCGCTTTAGTCGCTGCGCGCTCTTTGTCGGGAGACATTGGCGTTTGGGTAATTCAACTGGTTATTGCTGTATCGCTACTCACGTCGATCACCGCTATGGTACTCGCGGGCCCGCGGGTCTATGCAAAAATGGCGGAAGACGGCGCACTCCCTCGTTTGTTTAAAGCTAAGGAAGGCGAGCCGCCTCGCGCATCGATTATGTTACAGGTGGCAACCGCTTTGGTGCTCATTCTTATTGCGGATTTACGCGATCTTTTGTCTTACTTAGGCTTAACTTTATCGCTGTGTTTGGCGTTAGCGGTGACGAGCTTGTTTGTTAGGCATTTTCGATTAGGTGAACGTCCTGTCTCAAAACTATATCCAATCGCTCCCATTACCTTTGTAGTCTGCACGGTTGGGTTCGCAGGGCTCTCGGCGATGCATGCACCGCTGCAGTTTGTCGCCGCGATTCCTACTATCTTGGCGGGCGTAGTTGCTTACTACTTGACTCGGCGTCAGCCGAATTAGTTTGAATCTAGACAGAGCGCTTAGTTGTTTTCTTCACATCAATTGTCTTCAAGGCTGTCCAGCCTACTCGTTATCTTGCTCTTGAATGAGGGTTAACAGGTGTGCTGTAGCGCGCGCGTCGTCTAGGGCTCTGTGATGATTCTTAAGGTCTATATCAAAATGCTCCACGAGCTTGCCTAGGCTGTATGACTTCAAACCCGGGAACGCCTTACGTGCGTTACGCACTGTACATAGCTTAGGCATGCTAAACGACCGATCAATTGCCAGATACGCGGCCTTGATAAAGCCATAATCAAAGCCAACATTGTGCGCCACAAATACACAGCCCTCTAATTGCTTTTTAAGTTGATCGGCGATTTCAGCAAATATAGGTGCATCTTCGACCATAGCATTGCTAATACCGGTTAGGTGTGTGATGTGGCGAGGGATCGAGCGGTTTGGTTTGACTAAGGTCGACCATTCGTCGATAACCTTTTTGTCTTTTAATTTAACTACAGCGACTTCGGTTATAGCATTGCCGTTTTGTCGTCCGCCGGTCGTTTCGATATCGACCACTGCGTAGACTTGGTTGGGGTCGGTGGTCCAATGAACGGGTCGAATTAGTACAGTGAATCCAGCGCGCTGCAGGCGGTTTATGCTGACCAATTGGTTGGGTCGAATCACATCGCCTGGCGCCTTTACTTCTTCAAATCGCAGCCCGTTCTCGTCTAACACTAAGATGTCTGGATAACCATCTTTGGTGTTTTTGTAATCTCTTGCCATGCGCATCATTACTTTCGCAAGAGCGTCAGCAGGCGCATGTTTGAGAACGAGCAACATCGTCGAAAGCACTGTTTCAGACCACCGAAACAGACCGGTGGGATAACCGTGTTTACTCACAGCCATTCGCGTAAAATATTTTCTGGACCTTAGTGGTTCATCCAATATCTTAAGCTGGTCATTTATAGCCTTTTCAAAGCGGGTGTAAAAGTCACTCCGTTGGAGCACTAAAGGTAGGCGGTCAAACTCGTTTGCTTGCGCTCCGTCTTGTTCAAACAACAGATCCCAAAAGAGTAAAGCAAAGAAAGCACGCCACACCTTATTTTCTACGAACTCGGCATGTGCGCCAATGCGTTGATAGTAAGCGATAACGCCTTGTTCGGATGAGTTGAGGTAGAGCTCGTCAACGCCAATAGACTCGGCGGCATTTCTCAGCATGTCGGTATAAATGCTGGTGCGCTTGCCGGTAAACTTACGAGCATAAAAATCCGCAATAAATATTTCGCTAGCAGCGCTCATGCCTTGTTCTTGAGCGCGCTCTTGAAGCAACTCTAACTCCAGCTTTACCTGCTCCGTATCGCCCATTTGGTACTGCAAGCGCAAACGCTTCTCTAAAACATCGGCCTGTTCGCTCAGTTGCCAAACATCAATAGCGGCCTGCGGTTGCTCGGCTAACAATTGTTCACCTAATTTTAAAACCAGGCGGTCGCGGCTTGCAGAGCTGAACTTGCGAACTGATTGAAAACTAGGCATTGAGTCGCCTTTTAAGAACTTCAATAGCTCTTTGTAGCGAACGCTTCCTTGGCTAATATCTCGTAGGTGCGTATGGCACTCAAATTCATGACGCGCTTCGTCTAAAGATATAAATCGTGCGACTTGTTGTGCATCCTTAGCCTTGTTTTTGGTCGAAAGCACACCGAGATCTCGCATACTAAAACGCTGAAAGCGATTACGTAAATCACCGAAAAACAGAAACAATAAATAATCGACGACGTCTTGTTGTGAACGTTCTACATACTGATCTAAAACGTCGAGCTCTGGCTCAATATTGTTATTCTCGCTGCGCCACGTTAAACACATGCCGACCAAGGAGGCTTTAGACGTGCTCGCCGGAGCGCGAGCACCTACGCCATCAAGAATACTAAGGAGCTCTGGCTTGGTTAGCGAATTGAATAAGGAATCATCCGAATTCATAAAGCTGAGGTCGTTGGCTAAGCCAACGTTTTTTAGAGTTTCTAAACACTCATATGGCTGAGTGATTTCGGCGTACATTAGGCTAGAACGCTTTAAAAATCGTGGTTTGCGAGACCACAAGCGAACGAGTAGGCATTGTTCATCCCGATTAAGCGCCCGAAACGATCTTATATAGCTTAGTGCCTCACTCGGTAGCAAATGTAGGCAGTGGGCTTCTAAATAGTCAAAAACCTCAAGGCCGTGGTCTAAGTAGTAATGTGTGGGTAATGTAATAGCAGACATGGGTAAATACACAGCGCTGTAAAAATAAACAGTATACGTTTAAACCCCGAATTTGGGAATTTTAAGTGTTGCAGGCAAAGGTAAATGTAATGAACAATATGTTTTCTATTGCTGAAGGTCAGTGATGTAGGCCAAGGATGGCTTTGAAATTAAGTATTCAGTCAGTCAGCTTTTCTTAAGGGGTGGCAAGCATAGTCCATCACATTTCATCCAACACCATTCATCCAAAACCATTTCACGAGACGACCTAAACCTAACTACGTCTGAGAGGGATTTCATGCGAGCCACACTTATCATTTTCTGGGCACTAATCATGAGTTCCAACGCTTTACCGCTCCGGGCAGAGTATTTTGTGCCAGCTAAGGCGCTTGCAAATCAAGCTGAGTATGAAGGCGAGCCTTGCCAAGAAGGTAGCCCATATTACTCCGCTCGTAATATTGGTAAGTGGGCTTACTCCGACCGCCACCAATTGGACTTTATGGAACTCGTCAGCGATGTCCCACCTATCCTAAAAGATCTTTATGGTGAGTGTGTCGAACAGTTGGGTGATATTGAATCACTGATTGGACTATTGAACGTATCGGTTTACGTCAATGTAGCGTCCTTAAAGGCAATTAAAGAATTAGTGATCCAAAAAATCGTTGAAGGTGTATGCAGCGAAATTGATGAGTTCGCCTTAGAGGTCTATGCCGAAATAGCAGATGCTCTCCCACTCGGAGAGTATGCCTATAACTTAGACGAACTGTTTGAGATTAAAGTTGAGGTTGGAAAATGAACGTTTACCTCCCTGCACTACGTATTCGAGTTTGTTGTGGATTAAAGGTGCTGCTGCTATTGGTGATTATGGTAACGCCGACTCAACAAGCTCTTGCTCAGTGCGATGCGTGTGGTACGGCGTCAGTCGCGGCCGCAGCGGTTACGGTTACGGCGGCAATTGTACAGCTTGAATCCGTGCTCTACTACGAGCTCTATAATATAGGCAATGCAATAGCGTCATTGATTACGTCTAATGCTACTTTGCTTCAAAGCTTAAAAGTATCAAATGAGAAAGGCTTTGATTTGTTGGTAACTGAGGGCCATGTCCGCTTAGCAAAAATGGGTAGTTTAGAAGTGAAACGAGATATCAATATTGCTTTTGGTGCTATCTCCTCCGACCATTGCTACGAAGTTGAAACTACCATGGGTGCTTCTGGATCTAATACCAATGAGTACCAGCAGGCCTTGTTTTCGGCAAAGTCATTTGGCGTAGAGATTAAAGCCAATACAAAATCACCTGCGTTACGTCGTCGAATCATGGAGGAGTATTTTCCTGACGGTGTGGATTTTGGACGCTATTTTTCGTCTAATCAAAGCTTGAACGAAATGGATATGCTGCACGTACCAACGTTGACGCATGTGTTGAGCCAGAGTGTCGTGTTGCCGGTTGCGCCGGTCAAGGGGCTATCCAAGGAGAATGATCGCACCCGATATTATCGCGAACTGAAACGTGAGCGCGACACTCATGGTGCGATTGTGGAAGACGTGCTTGCACGTGCAATTTTGACCAATGCGCCGGTTGTAAATGCCGGTGAGTACGTACACAAAACGTTAGAAAACGCGGGAATCGATCCGAGTAACTTCGTTCAAGAAGAATTCACAAGCGAAACGGGATTGGTGAAAGCAATAGGCCATTCGTCATTCGGTAACGTCTCTGCCGTGCGAAACTCAGCGTTGAGTGGCGAAGAACTTATGCGAGTACTGATAAGCGAAGTTGGTAAGACCAACTTTGTGTTGTCAAAGCAGTATGAGGCGCTCAAAGATATCCGCATGCTACAGAGATTGAGCTTTGGCAAACAGGTTGAAAGTTTTTACGAAACGCGGTTAGAAAAGGCTTTCCAGCAGCTTAACTAATTACATCAATCCAGTGTGTTCATTCGCGTGCAAGAAATCAAAAAATAGCGAAATGACTAATCAGGTGAACAGGGGAATTGCATGGAAGCAATGTTGGCAGAACTATTCGGTGTGGGCTGGGTAAACCTGCTCAGTAATGGCGTAGACGATAATAGCTTTGGTTCAGTCCTTGGGCTGTTGTTTGGCTTGTTTAATGCGGCCGTTGCTCTCGTTACCGTAGGCGTTTTGTTTATGGTTGCAGTGACCGCCATTGCTGATACAGCACAGTCTGGCCAAGTAATGGGCCGCAATAGCTCGCTTTGGGTGCCTGTACGTGCGGTACTCGCGGCCACTCTTTTAGTGCCTGTGGTTAAGGGTTTCTCTCTCCTGCAGGTCCTTATTCTTTCGTTGGTAGTCAACTTTAGTGTGACGCTAGCCAATACCATGGCAAGCGAAGCGGTCAGTTCGATCGTGCAAAATGGTATAGGGTTTAGTGATCCCGTTGCCGCACAGGTGCACGGTGTTGCAGAGCAAGTGTTGTTTAGTAGCGTGTGCCAGAACTATTACAATACGATCGAATACGACCCTGGGCAAGGTGCGGGTGGCCAGATTGTAGAAGCACAGTCAGTAGAAATAGCGAATGGTCTACGCAGAGTCCGTTGGTCATTTAACGGTGATGCATATTCGGGGCAAGGCGAAGCCGCCTGCGGTGCCTATTTTGTAACCTGTCCAGACCAAGACGCCGACACACTCACTATGTGCGATGAACAACTGGCGTCGTTAAAACAATTGAAATTGGAGCTAGACCCAATAGCGTTGAGCATAATTGCTAGTCAGTCAGCGAGCAGTATAGAGGTCGCTCGCGCTTCGCTGCGTTATCAAGAGCGGCAAAGCCAAGTGCTTAAGAAGCGTATGGCGAAAGTGGCGTTCGACCAGCAACACACGGCTGCGCGTAACGAGTTGATTGAGGCAATAGATTCCAAGGGTTTCGCTTTCTTGGGACAGTGGTACATGACGCTCGCGGCGCTTAATCATAAAAATCAAAGCTATGCGAAAGCGACGTTGGATAGCTTGCCAATTGATCAAAGTAAGGCAATACAACACCGTATAGGGGTGTTCGCTTATTTGGAGCGAACACAGTCTATGTTGAGGGTAAAGTCTGAAGCGCTCTCATTGACCGCGGGTCGTCTCAGCGAAGACGCTAAACGACAACGAGAGATTGGGGGTGTATTGGGAGGCGAAGGCACTTTGGGTAATTATCTGGCAAGTCATTCAGAGCTTAACTTGGTCGGAGAAGGAACAGACGCATCAACGCTATTCAACTTTGATACAGACCCTCTAACGGGTTTGCAGCAGCTTGGTAGCACTATGGTAACGCTGACTACCGCGTTCTGGAGTGAGTCGCGCATGCAAGGGGCAAAGCTAAAACGCTCTGATCAGGATGAGCAAGTCACCCAGATGATTATGCGTGCATCCAACACGTTGAACTTCAAAAAAGATCCGCAACAGAGTTACGAAGGCCAATTAGAAACGTTCGCCAGCTACATTATGATTATTTTGTTTCTCGCCGGTCTAACACTCATGTATTACTTGCCCGCTGTGCCTTTTATCCTCTGGACCATGGGTGTTGTTGGGTATTTAGTGTTGGTGTTGGAGTCTTTAATAGCCGCCCCGTTATGGGCTGCCTCGCACGCACTGCCTAAGGGGCAAGGGCTTAGCTCTGACGCTTCTCGGCATGGGTACATTTTGTTGTTGAACCTTGCTATTCGTCCGCCCTTGATGGTGCTTGGTTTGCTGGCCGGTGGTGCACTAATGGCATTGGCCGCCAAGTTCGCCGTCGCAACGTTTGATATTTACAGTGCATCACTGCTTGAGAGTAGGGTGGAGATCTCTTCGTTGCTCACGTTTGTTACATTGTTTGTCGTCGAAGTGATTATAGTGATTGGGCTCGTGCACAAATCACTTGCGCTTATTTATGAGGCTAGCGACAAAGCCGTTGAGTGGGTGACGGGTGCATCACGTACAGGGTCAGATGCAGGTGATGCACAGAGAGCGTCGGGTTCAGCCTCTGGAGCGCAACGATCAGGCGAAGCCGCATTGGGGAGAGCGAGTTACTCTGCACGAGCTGGCGGAGCAGTTGGTGCCGCAGGCGGTACAGACCCTGCAGCTAACCAGACTCTTCGATAGCGTTGTAAGGCCAACTATTGCCGAATTAGGCCGCATGACGTGGCGAGAGAAAAGCCATCAAGTCGTCATAGCCGCCAATGTGTTGTTCTTCAAAAAAGATTTGCGGAACAGTAGTGCGACCACTTCGCGCAACCATTTCTTGGCGTTTCTCAAGATCGAACTCCACGTCGATTTCAGTGAACTCAATGTCACGATTTTTAAGCACTTTCTTAGCCGCGCGGCAATAAGGGCAATAGTCTTTAGTGTAGATAGTATTCTTCATGTTCAGGTCCTAGTTTTCGTTGGTAATACATTGCTCATACAGTGAGGAGTGCTGTTTATAAGCTTAGAATTGTCTCGTTGTCGCTGAGAGTCATCAGGCTTTCTGTCATACTAGTGATCTACCTAAGTTTGTACTATGTTCGGAGCACCTACCTCTATGACCGATCGTCTATTTCGTACCCCTTTAAAAACACTGACCGTATTGCTAGGTTTATTCGCGCTAGCGGCGTGCTCGTCTATCTCAGTAAAACTGCCCAGCATTGGCGCGGATAAGCCTGTTGAAATTGCCGAAGACTTTTTTGAGGTCTATCGAGAGCGTCAAGATTTTGAGGCGTTAATGGGGTTTTACGCTGAGGAAGCGTAATTAGAAGATCTAATTTACGGACACTTTGCAGAAGATAAAGCGTCTATCAGAGCGTTCTTAAATTGGAACGATAACAAGTTTGAGCTTCCTAACGGCCCGCCAGCATTAGAAGTTACATCATTGACTGCGCAAAGCTCAAGAGTGGTTGCGCAAGGTTACTTCAAACCATTTAGTTATGACGGAAAGTCTTTTGGCCCGTGGCGCTTTGTGATTATTTTGGAGTTTAATGACGATGGAAAAATCGTACGCGAAATTGATTGGATTAACTACACGCCGCGCGAAAACTTTTTAGGTGGTAAAGACATAAATACGTTGGGTCGGGTTAAGTAAGGCACTCCGTTTTCAGGTCAAACAAAAAGCAATAAAAAAGGCTAGCCCATTGCTAGCCTTTTAAATGGATAAAGAAGTATGCGGCATTACACTAAGAAAGCAGCATGTGATTAAGGTAGATTGCCGCATCTCGCATATCGAAGAAAAACGAAAATAGAACAACAAACGTAATCCATCCAGCCCATACCGAGTAAGCACTTAGCGGGCCAAGAAAAGCATGTTCTTTAACTAGCTTATATAGCCCAGGCGACCAAAACACGATATGCACTAGAGCAACTAATCCTGAAAGCGGCAGTAAGTCGAACACCGAGAAGGCGATTTTGCTGAATAGTATTCCTGCTACAAATCCGCCGATTAACCAACGTGCTGGAATGTGGTTTTTTAGAAATAAAATGCCGGCTAGAAAGCTCATTGCCATTATGCCAATCCAAACTTGTACCCACTGGGGTGTAGCTTGCCAGCCTTGTTCGTCAAACACTTGCAAGGCGCCGTGACCGGGAGTGTAAAGCTCGCCCTCCTGTGCGACGCTAACACCGCATAGGCTTAATAAAACAGTTAGACATAACAGCTTGATAGCAAAGGTCATAAATAATCCTCAATAGTGGATTGCAACTTGATGTCTAATCACTTTAGCATGAACGACAAACACAAAAAAAGCCGCAGACCCTAAGGTGCACGGCTTTAGTTGACGCTGTAAGCATTCCAATACACTAGGCTGCAAATCCAGCGTAATGGGCCTGTGTCAGAATGATCTAGCTTTGAGCGTCAGCCTGATCGATAACTAGATCAGATTTAGGAAACTCATTAAATGGGAACGGTCGTTCGTCGGTATTGAACGTCACGTATCGTAATATATCTTGTATGTATTTAGCGAGCATGTCACCAAATTTCAATAAGTTGTGGTTTGGCTTTCCCGAAAATATAGTGAAAGCACACTGCGCAACGACCACTGCCGCTATAACGAGCTGTGTGACGTAAAATACTATCCAAAATAGAACAACAAACAATACACGCATCCAGGCGTTCTTATTCTCATAATTTTGACTCATGGTAAATCCTCTAAAATAGTCTGTTTTAACTTAACTTATGAGGTCTTTTCTTTGATTTCCAAGAGCAATACCAGCAAGGAATTGTGAGGTATAATTTAATTATCATATAATTAAGAATTCCATTGCGACTTTGACGCTTAAAATTACTCAGATATGAAAATCACTCAAATTAGACTTTACTCCGTTGCACCCCGCTGGTTGTTTCTGGCTATTGATACTGACGAAGGTATTACTGGCTGGGGAGAGCCTGTTATTGAAGGCAGGGCTGATTCTGTTGAAGCGGCCGTTAAAGAGCTGTCGTCTTATATTATTGGTCGTGACCCGAGTCGAATCAACGATATTTGGCAGACCCTTTATCGTGGTGGATTTTATCGAGGTGGGCCCATATTGATGTCGGCGATTGCCGGTATCGATCAAGCTTTGTGGGACATCAAGGGCAAAGTAATGGGGCAGCCCGTTTATGAGCTATTAGGTGGTTTAGTGCGCGACAAGATGAAAACCTATTCGTGGGTGGGTGGTGATGACCCGTCCGAAGAAGTGGAACAGATGCAGCGCCTAATGGAATCCGGATGGGATACGTTTAAGCTTAATGGCTGTGGTCGTCTAAAGATTGTTGATGGTTATAAGGCCGTTGATCAGGTGGTAGCTCGGATTGACCGCATTCGCGGCGAGTTAGGCGACAGCGTCGATTTTGGTTTAGATTTTCATGGTCGCGTCAGTGTGCCTATGGCTAAGGTTTTGTTGCGAGAGCTAGAGCCCTATAGGCCGTTGTTTGTCGAAGAGCCTGTGCTTGCAGAGCAAGCTGAGCAATATGCCACTTTAAGCCAGTCGACCAGTATAGTGTTGGCCGCGGGCGAGCGAATGTTCAGTCGTTTTGAGTTTAAGCGAGTTTTTGAAGCTGGCGGATTGGGAATCGTACAGCCTGATCTTTCGCATGCAGGTGGCATTACCGAATGTCTGAAAATTGCGGGTATGGCCGAGGCGTACGATGTTGCCTTAGCACCACACTGTCCGTTAGGTCCAGTTGCGCTTGCTGCCTGTCTAGCCGTTGATTTTGTGTCGCACAACGCTGTTCTACAGGAGCAGTCGATGGGGATTCATTACAACAAAGGCGCCGAACTGTTAGATTATGTTGTGAATAAAGATGACTTCGCTATCGAGAACGGCTATATCAAACCATTGCCCAAACCTGGCTTAGGCGTTGAGATTGACGAAGAGTATTTAACTGAAATGGCCAGAAAAGGCAGCGATTGGAAAAATCCTTTATGGCGACATGAAGACGGAAGTATCGCCGAGTGGTGAAGGCGGCTATCCAAGTCACCAGCAATCCAAGTCAATACAAGTTATTACCCCCAGTTTATGAAGACATAATGTAATGCCTTGCCTGCTAGAATTGCATTTTTTAGTGTGACCCGCTATTGCAGCTCTATTTGTACTAGAATCCTGATTTTATCCAATATCTTTACTTGTACCGAATCCTAACTATGTTGAGAGCTCTTCTTTTATCACTATCCGTGCTTGCTGGGCTGGTGCTTGCTTCACTTTGGCCCAATAGCCTTGTAGCTGAAACCTCGGCGAATCGCTTCAGCGAGTACTACGACCAGATCTATCAGGTTCGCGTGTTCAGTCCAGAGGCAGGCAGCAAATCGTCGATCGGTTCAGGTTTTCAGGTTACGGCCGATGGTCTCATCGCAACCAACTACCACGTCGTCTCTGACTTTGTACAAAGACCCGAAAAACATCAAGTTGAATACCGTTCCCACACTGGTGAAACGGGTTCGTTGGAGTTGTTGGACTTTGATGTCGTGAATGATCTTGCGCTACTGCGTATTGATCAGCCAGCAGACCGGTTTTTCAGCTTGTCTGGTGATACACGCCAAGAACCCTCTAGCGCACAAAGTAAAGGTGGATTGGTCTACGCTTTAGGCAATCCTAGAGATTACGGCGTGACTTTAGTCCAGGGTTTTAATAATGGTTTGGTCGCCCACAGCTATAACGATCAACTGTTATTCTCCGGCAGCTTAAACCCTGGGATGAGCGGTGGGCCAACGCTCAACGCTAACGCCGAAGTTGTGGGTGTTAATGTAGCAACGGCAGGCAGTCAATTGAGCTTTTTGATTCCGGCCGACAAGCTTATAAACTTAATCAGCGTGGGTCGAGCGCTCGAACAATCTGATTATCAAGACGAAATTGCGACTCAGATTAAGCAATGGCAAAGACCTCGGCTCCAATCTCTCATTGATGAACCATGGCCTACAGAAACGTTTGCTGATCGAGAGCTTTTTGGAGAAATCAGAAAGGACTTTCAATGCTGGGGTGATACGAATAGCGATAACGTGAATCGGTCGGTTGCTTGGACAAATAGAAATTGCCAAACTGCCAACCAGGTTTTTCTTTCTGGCCGCCTTAATATAGGTCAATTGTTGTTTTCGTTTAGCGAGCAAGAAAGTATCAAGCTCAATAGATTTCAGTTTGCACAAACCTTGAGTCCAGATATGGGCGCAGACAATCAGTCAAACTTTGAAAATTCCACCAGTTTTAAATGTAAGACTGGATTTTTAGACACGCAGCAAAAAGGCCAATATCGCCGCATTAATAGCTGTATTAGAGCGCATAAGAAACTTCATGGTCTATTCGACAGTCTCTTGTTGGTGGAAGTGAACGAAGGCTTAACCAGCTTTCTGGCACACCTCTCCATAGCTGGTGCTGAGCCAGACCAGATTAAGGCGTTGAATACTAAGTTTACGGAGCGTGTGCAATGAACATCGCAATCGTAATTGCTCACAAAGGCGGTCGTCGTATAGAGCGCTTGACGGTGGGTGAAAGTCCTTTACGGATCGGTCGGGGCTGGGGCAGCGATATCCTGTTGGACGATAAGTTTGTGAATGAAAATCATATTGAGTTATCGGTAGATGATGGTGAGCTATACGTTCGTGATCTTTCAACCAGAAATGGAACGCTCTTAGATGGAAAACGGATTGATTCTTCACCGCAAAAAGTGCGCTTTGGTCAAGTGCTTGGCATAGGCGATTCTCAAGTACAGATCCAAAACGTGCAGGCCTCTGTGGCGCCCGCTAGCTTCCGCTCAGCATGGTTTCTCTTGATGGAGCGGTTTGGTTCGACCAAATCCATATTGTCATTGACCGCTGTAGCTCTTTTCCTCCAAGCCCTTGTTGCATGGATGGGAAGTTCACAGGAGTATGGCTTGGGTGATGCGCTGGTTGGCGTAGGCACGCTTTTGGTTGCTATTACTATTGCAGCCTTAACATTAGGCTTAGTCAGTAAACTGCTGCGAAACGAGGCGAGCCTGAAATCACATTGGCTCGTCATCGTTATTGCGTTAATCGCCAACGTCTTGATCGATTTTCTATTGCAAATAGTACGTTTCAATTTGCAGATGCCTGTATTGAGCGACTCCATTGCTATGCTAGCAATGGGTGCTATAGCCTCTTTGTTTATAGTTGGCTTTTTAAGTTATGCCACTTACTTAAGTCCGTCAAAACGTTGGCTTTGGTCTGTATCTGTTGTGGGCCTATTCGTTATTTTTAGTTACTCAGAAGACTGGTTGAAGGAGGACCATCAGCGCTGGACTAGTTACAGTTCTTCTGAGGGCTTAACTCTGCCGCCCGCGCTTCTTTTTCGCTCTACGACCAGTGTTACTGACTACTTTGATGCAAGCGATGAGTTGTTCGGTTTCACGCCAGGTGAACTGGCCGATAGTGATAATTAGACAGTAGCCTAACGTTATAACTAGGTCCGTGACTAGGCTCTCAATGAGCCTTCACAGAATAAAATTAATGAAATCTCGCCCAAATAAACCGCCCAAGCACATTAAAGCACCAGGCCGTATTGCGCTAATCAAAGAAGCAAGAACGCTGGTTGATATTGGCAGCGTGGCTGTGTCTTTTGCTCAACGTGGGCTATTAGGAAAAGCGGCGAGCCAGCGTGGCAAAAACTCTCCACCGATCATTATGTTTCCCGGTTTCGCATCTGACGATCGATATCTTTGGCCACTGCGACGTTATTTAATGAGTCTAGGCTATCAAGCCGAAGGTTGGGGGCTTGGAACAAACTTGGCAGGCGCAAACCTTCCCCATACGCTCGATGACCTTCATCCCCGTTGGGATATTGAGCATACTAGCAAGGAGTTGCGCGAGGACTATCGCGGCGAAGGCGGTGTTCCGTATCTTTGTGACAAAGCAATAGAGCGAGTACAACAACGTATTGCTGAGTTAGACAGCCCGGTGATATTGCTAGGCTGGAGCTTGGAGGGGTATGTTGCCCGAGAAGTTGCACGTGAGCTAGACAAGGATGTTAAACAAGTCATTACGTTTGGTTCGCCAGTGATTGGTGGCCCTAAGTATACGTCAGCGGCCCCCATTTTTAAGGCGCGCGGATTTAACCTCGACTGGATTGAGAGCGAAATCGAACGCCGCAATACTAAGCCCATCCAGCAGCCGATAACGGCAATTTATAGTAAGTCAGACGGAATAGTCGGATGGCCAGCATCGATAGACCATAACAGCCCCAATGTTGAACACATCGAAGTGGATGCAGCGCATTTAGGGATGGGCTTTAACCGTACGGTATGGAAGTTAGTACTCGAAGCGCTAGACAAGCACGCTGACTAGCTAATGTTTCGCGCTTGAGGCCGAACCCTCGGCCGCCTAGTTAAGTCACAGAGGCGAATAGCCTTATACGCATGAGCACAGGTAAGCGCCGGCGCGAATGAGATTCGTCGGAGATCCTTTTGAGGATGGCAATTTGTGCATTAACAAGCCCACCTTCAACTGATAGACTTGCGCGGCTAAAGTTCTGAGTAATTTCCACTATATCGTCCAATGAGCGCCGTCGCAGAAATCAAACAACTTGTTCGACTAGCCTTGCCTGTTTCTATCGGGCAGTTGGCGCTTGTTGGTATGACGGCGACTGACGTACTCATTGCTGGTTGGGCGGGCACAGAAGAGCTTGCAGGCATGAATCTAGGTGTAAACACCTGGAATATGATCGCCATGTTCTTTATGGGGATAGGTTTAGCAACGCAACCACTGGTGGCACGCCATTTTGGCGCAAAGAGATCAGCGCGTGTTAAGCACCAATTGCATCAAAGTATTTGGCTTTGTCTGGCTCTTGGTGTGTTGTGCAGTTTGAGTGCTTTGCTTGCCGTAGTGGGCTTAGGCTATATACAGTTTGAGCCTGAGCTGATGAGTATCGCGCAAAGCTATTTGCTGGTAATTAGCCTCTGTGGCATACCATTTATACTGTTGCCCGCGCTGCGTGGCACGCTAGAGGGCGTTAGCCTTACTCAGCCCGTGATGCTCGTCAATTTCGGTGCATTCCTGATCAATATCCCACTGGATTATGTGTTGGTTAACGGCCTGTACGGTTTCCCAGAATTAGGTGGCGTTGGTTGCGCATGGGCGACGGTTGCCGTGGTTTACATGATGGTGTTTGCCAATCTGTATTTCCTCAAGAAACACCCTAAAGTTGCCGAGCAGAATCTTTTGAGCGACTTTGAGCCCATTGATAAAGCGACAGTTCTAAAAACCTTCAAGCTTGGATTTCCAATTGGCTTGTCGATCATTATTGAGCTCAGCATGTTTGCGGGGGCAGGGATCATGATTGCCAAGTTAGGCTCAATCGAAACCGCAGCGCACGCGGTTGCCATTACCATCGCTTCCGCAAGTTTTATGTTTTATATGGGGTTAGGCCAAGGCGTGACTATTCGAGCGTCGCAAATGCTCGGAGCCGATGATCCTGACGCGGCACGCTTCTCTATAAAAGTGGGTACCATATTAAACGTATCGCTTGCTGCTTTTATCGCACTTATGTTTGTGCTTTTCGCTGAACCATTGATTCGCATGGCGAGCAGTGATGAGTCGGTGATTGAGCTAGCCATAGTACTACTTCTATTTGGCGCCGCGTTTCAGATTGCTGACTCGTTACAAGTTGCCATTATCTATGCGCTACGCGCGTATAACGACACGGCGTCACCACCGAAGTATCAGGTGCTGTCATTTTGGGTATTTGGAGTGCCACTCGGAGTAGGGCTGGCTTTCTTCGATTGGTGGCCTGGGCTAGAAGGCGCAAAAGGAATGTGGACTGCAATGACCGCGTCCTTGTATCTAGTGTCTCTCCTGCTGTGGTACCGGCTGTGGCAAATGATATCTAACTATCAACATGAGCCAGAAAGTACATAGTTAGCGGTCAAAATCACTTCGCAGTAGCGCTTTAATACGTTCCTTGAGGACGATATTCACGCAGCCCGTCTTTACCTGAGAGTCTCTCGGACACAAAAAAGGAGCGGTGTTAGCCGCCCCTCTTTTGACACTTTTTTGCAACAAAGTTACAAAAGAGTGTGGCTAAAGCGTTTAGGCTTTAGCTTTTACTGCGGCAACCCACTCGTTGATTTTATCTTCAACATTGCTCAAAGGCAGTGGACCGTACTTTAATATTTCGTCATGGAAAGCACGGATATCAAACGCATCGCCAAGCTCTGCTTTGGCGTTTTCACGCAATTCTAAAATCTTCAACATACCGATTTTATAAGCGGTTGCTTGCGATGGCATTACGATATGACGTTCCACCATTTTTACACCGTCAGAGACAGCGTTAGGCGTATTGTCGGTGTAGTACTTAATGCCGTCTTCACGCGTCCACTTCTTAGTGTGGATGCCGGTGTCGACTACTAAGCGGCAGGCTCTCCAGAGTTCCATCGCTAAACGACCAAAGTCTGAATAAGGGTCTGAGTACATACCGATTTCTTTTGGTAAGAATTCAGAGTACAAGCCCCAGCCTTCGATATAAGCTGTATAGCCGCCAAACTTACGGAACTTAGGAATGTCCTTAAGCTCTTGCTGAATAGCAAGCTGCATGTGGTGACCGGGAATACCTTCGTGGTATGCCAAAGCTTCCATCTGGTACGTTGGCATGGCGCGCATGTCATACAAGTTAGCGTAGTACAAACCTGGACGAGTACCGTCTTCAGAAGGACGTTGGTAGAAGGCTTTACCGGCTGATTTTTCTCTAAACGCTTCAACAGCCTTAACATTTAGGTCCGCTTTAGGCTTAGTTAAAAACAATTCGTCTAAACGACCTTTCATCGTATCGATAAGAGCGGTTGCTTCAGCTAGATAACGATCTTTGCCTTCTTGGTCGTTGGCAGAGTAAAACTCATCTGAGTCGCGCATGTGCTGCATAAATGCGCTTAAGTCGCTTTCAAAGCCAACAGTCTCTTTAATCTGACGCATTTCGTCATGAATACGCGCAACTTCGTCCAAACCAATTTGATGAATTTCTTCAGCGGTTAAGTCCGTTGTTGTTGTGCGCTTAAGAGCGACATCAAAGTATTCTGCGCCGTTTTTCCATTTCCAAACGCCGTCATCGGTAGTCGCTACCGCTTCAAGGTTGGCTAACTTCGCAATTAATGCTTCATAGGCCGGTTTAACAGAGTCATTCATGGCTGCTGTAGCGTCGGCCAACAATTGATCATGTGTCGCTTGGTCAATTTGCGCTTCTTCGCCGTCGTCACCAGCCGCTGCTAGACCGGCTATTTTTGCTTTAAAGTCACTGAAGATTGCACTGTCTTCGCAGTCGTCAAATGGCGCGCCAGTAATAATGTTTTGGCTGTCGCGAATAACGTGAGGAAAAACAAATTTCGGTGGAATGATACCAATGGCGGTACGCGCATCGATATTCTTAATCAGTTGGTCAAAGTAAGGCTTTAAACCATTCAATCGAGAAACATAGGCTTGCGCATCGGAAAGCGAGTTAACTCGGTGTTGATTGATGAGCATCGACGGAACAAAAGAATGCGTTCCGAACATTTGATTTACTGGGTAGTTGTATAAGCGCCAGCGATGATCTTCGATCTGCTCTTCAAGACCTTGTTTAGCGAGTTGGAAGCTTAGTTTTGTAGGTTCGTCTAGGGCATCAAAATCGAACTCCAAAAGAGAGGCAAGTTCTTGTTTGTTGATCGCTAATGTCTCTTCAGCGAACTCAGGACTAATGTCGTCCCATTCGCCCATGCGCTCAGAACGACCTAAGAAAGTGAGTGAACTTGGACTACGAGCAATAGAGTCTTCAAAGGTTTTCTCAAAGAAGGCATTAACTCGTTCTGATTCTGACATGGATTCGTCGGCAACCGACTCAGCAATTTCGACGTCAGTCGTTTGCGCTGTGCTATCTGTGTCTGCTGGAGGAGTGGTGTCTGAGCATGCGGCCAAGACTAGCGAAAGGCTAAGAAGAGCTGCAGTAGATACGCCAGCTCTTGAGGTTTTTTGTGGCAGTGCGCTCAAAGAACGCCACGCCGAGGTAAGGTGGTTCATGTGATGCCTCGTTGTTATTTTAAAGGGACTCGTCGAGGCGGCTACACATGGGCGACACTCACTTTCGACAAGGGTTACACTAGTTTAACAATTTGTGGGCAAATAAAACGTGACCTAAATTCTATGCAATGTTTCTTTTTAGGTTATTTAGTTGCGTCACGCTTGGCCAATTACCAACCAAGCATGACTTTAACTAAATGCTCGCTGAGCGAACGGCCAATCCGTAAAGAGGATTAAGACAGGCGAGCCTAAATCATAGATATGATGATGCCTTCTTTTGGCGACGCTTTGCCATTCAATACGTCAGCATAAACAGAGTCTAATCCTGCCAGACCGACCACCTTATTAATCTCTAACCACTGCTTGGACTTCGCCGATGCACTCACTACGAATTGAGTAGACTTTTCATCGAATTGACGACCGCCCCAGTCCTTTATGCGTTTTACTATGTGCCCAGGGGCGAAAAACTGTTCACTGCGTTCAGCAATAAAGTCAGGCCCCATGTTGGCATCGTCCCAATGAGTGATGCCGACGTTACTGCAAAATTTCATATTGTCGCCAAGGTGTTTGTGTAAACGCCCAAGCACTTCTCCATTGGCAGACATATCAACAATAACTGTTGGCTTTGTAGCGTCAATTGTCTCAATGTCTTTGTAGTCAACAACACTTTCGTAAAGTGAAATACTCTTTACAAAGTCGATATTACGACTCGATGTTAGACCAATAAGAGTCGGGGATTTATCATTCTCGGCGATAGCATAAGCTGTTCCAATGCTGGTTTTACTTGAAGCACTAATAATGACGACTTGTTCCGCACCAAACCAATCTCGGTCTTGAAACATATCGTCAATACAAAAAGCCGTTAGGTATAGAGGCGATAGCAACATACGCTCATTGTCAAAACTAGGGTTGTAACCAGCTTCGTTGGTGACTCGGCGGTAAACGTTATACGCAGGCGGGAGACTTGAGCGATGATCTGTCGCGTCGATTAGGCTAGTCGCAGAGACTCTTGTCGGCTTGATCGTTAAGCTTGTTGCTGGTGGGAAGTATCCAAAAATTTTCTCGCCTATTGCTATCTCTTCAGATTTTGACTCAACTACCTCAGCAAAACCCCACACGGGGATAACACCCCATTCAGCATTATCACTGTTCTGTGGCGGGAAGAACTCCCAGTAACGAATGCGATCACCGACTACTGCGTAGGTGATGTTGTTAGCGGTAAACGAATAGTTCTGGACAGCGCAGCGCACTTCGCCGTCTTCTAATGGTTTGTCCGTATAGTCAACGATTTGAGTTTTAGAGAAGTCGCGTTTATGCGTTTGAAATTGTTGTGCCATTCTTGAAGCCCTTTTTTAGTTTGTTCTTAGCGTGATTAGCTTATTGTACAGCTTTGCGTGTCATAACTTCGCGCATAAGCTTTGGCATATTTTCAGCAGCTGCCGGCACGGCGGCCCTTAAGCGCCCAAGTACAGCCATTTCTTCTTCCGTTGTTGATTCGTCAGGAATAGTAAGTCCGGTAAAACCGTCGAGTCGATTGCTGATTAACCATTCTCGCAACCCCGCTTCTTGTGACCACTTAAATTGATTTTGCATTTGACCTGCATTTGACAACAACCAATCAACATCGTCGTTCGGCAGAGGAACAACCGTGCATAGATCATTCTTCTTGTCTTGGTCATCGTAATTAGCTTCAACGTGCGCGATAAACGACGCACTGAAGACGGGTTGGATCGTTCTTACTGTTTGAACAGTAATTAGCTTGCCATCAAATACCGGCTTGATGTCTTGTACTGGTACCGCACGAGCCGAACAATCAATGTAGAGTGCATCTGCTTTTGCATCAACACTGCCTTGTTCGAGCTCGATGCTGGTTGGGTTTATGTGTTTAACACGCCCAAGGCGAACAACATTGGTTACTTTTCGAAGCTCGGTAATCTCATCTTGGCTCACCGTCGCACCGTGATACATTTTTGGCCGTGTATCGGGGTAGATACGTAATAGACAGCCAGCATCTTCAAGACGATCAAACAGGTCATCCATTGAATCCGCTTGTCCTATTGCTTCGGCTTGAAGGGCTTGGGCGCCCATGGTGCTCATAAAAAACTCGCGTGCAGGTTGCGCGTTTTCACGATTCATTAACCACCCATCACGAGGCATGATCCATTTGATTCTATCGGCAGGAATCTGATTCTCAAGCATCCACAAAACCGCGTCTATGCCTGTTTTACCGCCCCCTACCACCACATATTCGTTACGAGGCTCTTTTAATTGCGGCAGCTCATTTAACGGAATTACATCAATACTAGGGTCATTGCTATAGCTGCGCGTATGCGTTGCCGGTACTGATGTTTTAAAGTGTGTTCCATCAACAATCTTCTTATTAACGCTCACTTGGTATTCTTGACCAGACAACATCGCCGAAAACTTACCGTCACCTGCGTATTGGCACATAGGGAAGTATTGCACTCGGCCCGATGGTAGAAAGCGGTGCTGCATTACTTGATTAAAGTAGCTCATCACTTCACCGCCTGTCGCGAGCTCCATTAGGCCCTTGTTCAGGCCAACCTCGTCTTTACGTCCACTGCTGAGCTCCGCTGAGCCAACGCCATAAAAAGCAGAAGGCTGGTGTAATGTCACAAAGGGGTATGCGTCATTCCAATGACCACCGGGCTTATGGTGGTTATCCACAATTAAAATGTTAGCGTCGGATTCGCTTAATAGTACGTCGGCAAACGCCATGCCTACTGCGCCGCAGCCGATAATAAGGTAGTCCGTTTCTAATTGAATTGTGCTCATGGTGACTCTCAATGTTTAAAAGTTGATGTGTGGTTGTCTTTGTTTGTAGCAGCTTGTGGTGGTCAGCAGCGGCAATCGAATCAAAGCCTGTCTACGGGTTTATTTATTGCTGGAATATAACGGTGTTATATATTAGAATAACGGTGTTATATTTGTCAAATCAAATTTCGAAATTAGTTATAAAATAAATGACCGACGCTACGTAAAAGCCAAAGGTGATACAAATGATCGAGCGTAATAGCAAATCAGAACTGGCCCAGAACAATATTCTAAAGGCGGCCTCAGACTTGTTTTTGAGTGGTGGTGTTAAGGCGATATCGGCTCGCGCGATTGCACAGAAAGCCGGCGTTTCAACGATGGGCATCTATAGCCACTTCAACGGTAAGCAAGGTATTTTAGATGCCCTATATATTGAAGGATTTGAATTGGTGTCGCAGGCAATGAATGTCGATGCGGGTCTAACACCGTTGGCAAGCCTGATGCAGGCCACTGACCAATACCTAAGCCTGGGCGAAAATTATGAAGCGCATTATCGTTTAATTTTCGGTGAGGCAGACAGCGGCTATGAGCCATCGGCCGAGGCCAAGGCGATTAGGCTTGAATCGTTTGGTAAGTTGGTGGCGGTTACATCAACCTTATTGCCCGCATCTGGGGCAGAGACAGAAGGGAGCAGTGATGAACGTGGACGCCAGTTTGCGCTGGAAATATGGGCATTGCTCCACGGTTTTGTGAGCCTTAAACATCACACTCTCGGTGCAATTTCAAACGATGATTCGCCAGCAAAGCCCTACCATTGGAATTGGAAAGACTCTGCGAGAGCCGCTATACGTCGACTCGCTGCGAGTTACCGTATCGACTAGTTATTACATCAACTGCTTGCGACTTTAAAACTAGCTAACTAGCCAAATAACACCGGATATTACACCCCAGACTAGAAGCCCCAACAGGACAAACAGTGTAGTGTTTACCGTGTACTTAAGCGTCTTATAGGCGACGAGGTTTGTTTCTTTGAGATTTTTAGAACGCTCTAGAGCTGGAACCAGTCCTGCGAAAATGCGATTAAATAGCCCACGTTTATCAGCATCAGTATTGGGTACGATAAATGCCTTCATTAGAATTTTGTAAGGCCAATTCAGAATACTGCCCAACCATGACATTGGACGCTCTATGTCGCACATCAAGATTAAACGCGGCTTGTGCGCATCATTATGCGCAAAATGTAGGAACGTTACGTCAAATAATAATGGCTCGCCGTCGCGCCATGAATAAGGCGTGTCGTCTATGCTGATGTAGCATTTGTCATCGTTAGGGGTATCTAGACCAAGGTGGTACCGCAGGCTGCACGCTACCGGATCTAAATGACGCGTGAGTTGACCACCTGGGGGTAACACCGAAAACATAGCGCCGTTGACTGAAGGGATTTTGCTTAACAATTCGATTGTTTTTGGGCAAGTGCTTTTAGCTGATTCGTGAGTGTAGCCGTACCAGTTAAGGTAAAACTTGGTCCACCCATACTTATAAAAGGTACGAAATCCTACGTCATAATAAGAGGCCGACTTAGGATCGCCAATCGAATCAAAGCCACCTTCGGCCATTAACTCTAATGCTTCCTCACGAATCATTTCCCAGTTGTCTTGAAGTTCCTGTAGCTCAGGAAACTCGGTCATATCCATGATCGCAGGCTTCGCCTTAGATTTGGTAAAGAGATATAACAGGCAATTGAAGGGAGTGAATATTGGCCAACCCTTGCGTAAATATTCTCCAAAGCTGGCATAACGGGCCTGACCTCGGTAGGCATAGACATAAGTCAGAGAGGCCACGCAGAAGATCGCGATGAAAAGCATGATGAGAGAAGTCATTTTATTCGACAAGTAGGCTGTGCATTTGACGCGAAATATAGCTTAAACTGGTCCAGTTCCGAAGTAATTGACGGCTAAAACTGTCAGATTCTTATTGATCACCTTTTTATCAACACATTTTGAGACTTATTATGTCGCAGAAAAAATTGAATTTTTCCGAGTTAGACAGCACTCAGATGTTGCAAAACTCTAGCGCGTTTTACCATCACATGAAGACGCGTCGAACTGTGCGCAATTTTTCAGATCGCGCTGTAGACCCAAAAATCTTGCGTAATGCTATTCGTACAGCAGGTACCGCACCGAGTGGCGCTAATAAGCAGCCCTGGCATTTCGTTTTGATATCCGATCAAAAGGTAAAGCATGAAATACGCGTAGCGGCAGAGAAAGAAGAACATGAGTTTTATACAAGCCGCGCGCCGAAGGCATGGCTTGATGATCTAGAGGTTTTTGACACGGATCAGCACAAACCTTTTCTGGAAACAGCCCCGCATTTAGTCGCTATATTTCTTGAGCGTAATACAGTTGATGCTGAGGGAATCAAGCACAAAAACTACTACATGCCCGAGTCCGTGGGTATTGCGACTGGGTTCTTGTTGGCCGCGTTGCATAACGCAGGTTTAGTGACGCTTACGCATACTCCGAGCCCAATGAAATTTTTGAATCAAATATTAGAAAGGCCAACTAACGAAAAGCCTTACATGCTGATCGTTGTTGGTTATCCAGCTGATGGGGCAACGGTACCGGATATTAGCCGTAAAGAGTACGACGAGATAGCAACTGAATTCTAGAGGTTGTTGTCTACGGTCTATTTTTTATTAAGGCCAGTGTTAGTACTAAAGTGTAATTGAAGCTTAGGTGCCAACCCTCTACATTACTCCTAAGCGCACAAGAGCTTTGAAGAGATAGCAAGGACGTTGTTGTCTTTATTGTTCAAAGCGTGGTTTTGTGAACACTGCAGCGCCAAGGATGGCGCTAAGCAAAGGACTAAAGGATTAGACCTTAAAGTGTTATGGGTTAGGCAGCAAGGGCTTAAACAAAGCTAGGTCGGGGAGAGCGCCAAGGATGGTGTTAGGTAAGCAAAGAGTGTTAAAGGATTAACTTTCACTTATCTACCCCGATTGTTTTGATCATTAAAGTACTAATGCTCCTAACGTTATTTAGGTACTGCTATTTACGACAATAAAAAGGATTTTTATGTTTATTACGATGATCGGTAAATCATTCTATTCGCAAGATAAGTCTCCGGTGGAGGATATTATCTATTCATTACGTTTTGAAATTGATCATGCATCCGTTGAGTCGGGCACCTATGTCTACGGACCTGAAAATAGTTCAGCGCGCCGACTTGGCAGCAGCGAAGTCGGTTTGACTGCTCTGTATGACCTGCGCGTTCGCATAAAGACACGCAGTGGAGACTACAAAGCTGTTTGTGTCGATGTCAATTCGGCGATGCAAAAACTACGAAGTACGCCTAACGTCGACGGGTTACTGCTTACGGGAGAGAAGGGCAGTAGCGCGATAGTGGTTAAGGTTAATTCAAAATCTGTTGAGATCAACTATCACGTTTATAGAGACTACACAGGCCCACAAAACCAGTTTTACTTTAAAACAAAGGTCTTTGCTTTGTGTGAGTACGCGTTTGCTTAAGGTCTCTGTTTTCCAAACTTTCTAATATTTAAAATTTTTAGAAGAGGACATTAAAGGAAGAGTAAACCAAATTACGCGGTCAAGGATGATTGCGATACATCAAGGAGGATTAGCGCAATGGTGGCTAGAAGATATGTTGGGGCCTTAATTCGATTAGCACAATCAGGAGAGGGGCGGGACGCGACTCCTCAAGAACTGGCGCAATACGGGGTTATTGCAGAGCAAATCACAGAGCTTCCCAGCGTTGGTACCTATAACTTAAACGACGACGCTCATCGCTTAATGCTTATTTCATTTGATGGAACGAGCGGAGATCGTGAAGGCCGAGGCGACACACATACTAACCCTGACATTCTAGAACAACTTGTTCAAGAAAATGAAAGGGTCAGTGCAATGTACGTTCATGGTGTAGGGACGCGTGCCGCTACGCCAATTCACGGCCTTTTCGAAATGGCAACTGGTTCTGGAACAGAGCAGCGTGCCGAAATGGCTTATCGAGAGTTTGTGACCGAGGTACAGCAATGGCACGACCAAGACCCTAATATAGAGCCCCATGTTGTTACCACCGGTTTTAGTAGAGGTGTTGGTTCGCAGCGGCATTTTGCTAATTTGGTCGAGGATCATGGAGTGGCGAATAAAGAATGTACGGGGTTTCTAATAGAGCCGGGACAGGTAAAGCAGGACCTCATGCTAATGTACGACGGCGTGGTGACGGGGCAAGAGCGAGTGCTTGATCTACCGATTCCACAGAGTGTTGTCTCTAGTGTTCACCTGGTGGCTGCCCACGAAAAGCGTGCCTTATTTGATTCGGCAAGCATCGTTGATCCACTGTACCCAGATCAAGTCGGTCGGCTTGAGGTTGAAGTGCCTGGCCATCACGTAGACTCTGGAGGTGACTACGATTACGGAGGTTTGTCGGCTCGCACCCTAGAACTTGGTGTGTTGGCTTTGCAAAAAAATCATGTCCCGATAGTTGATTTGCCTGAGCAGTATCAATCCCAAGATGGTCGAGTTGACTTAACGGCAAATAATTCAATTTTGCCTTTCAACTGGGAAAGTTCGAAACGAGAAGTGGATCACTACAGCGATGAAACGCTCGGCCCCAAACTAAATGATCACGACGCTCTGGAGCAAGGATGTTCATTAAACCTCAACTAGGCGCAAATTTCGCGCAGACAGCACAACCAAGATTATTCGATTCTCTCGCTATTAGGCGCGTTGCCAGTATTCTAATTCTCCTCAGTGTTACCCCCACTTGTCTTGCCTTTGACATAAATAGTTATGTCCCTAGTGGTGAGCTCGTGGGGTCTTTTTTGGGGCCGAATGGGTGGCGCGGACACATTACCCAGAATGATAAAGGAATCAAAGTTATTTTGTGGGAAGCGCCAGACGGGCTGGTAGTGATAGGCAAATTGATTGACAAGCGCGGTCGCGACCTAAATAGGCTAGCTCAGGTTAAGCACGACACGAATGCCATCGTAATTTCGGTTCTTTCTAAAATGAGCGTGTCTAGTGACCTTATCGATGTGGGTGACGATCAGGCTCACAATATTGAGGCCGTAGCGTATGAGGAATTGCTAAAGCTAGACGAAAAGAATTATACAAGCATCGCACCTTCTCATCTTAATAATGCCTTAAATGATGGTGGAGATATAAAAGAAATGTATGCGTTTTATGACTACCAATGTCCATACTGCGCATCCGCTTTAAGACATATTTCTTCTTCAGGCCTCGCCGCAAAGGTGCACTGGTTGCCTGTTGCAATTTTGGGTAATGGTAGCGCGAACTACGGGGCAGGCGTATTGGATGGCAGCTTGGACATACAGCATATGGGGGGCGCCAGCAGAGTAGGCTACCCCAAGCCAAAAAAGCAAAGCATGGATGCTGTAGCGCACAATACCGCGTTACTTAAAGCAATACAGGGACGAGCGTCCACGCCGTTATTTTTATATCGTACGCCAAGCGGAAAAGTCCTCTCTTTGGCAGGCTTTAGCGAAGCGGCGCCGAGTGCACTTAACGACATGCTTAACACTGATTAGCTGTGGCGCGACCCAATACTGGCACGCACTACAGCAAACGCGGTTTAGACAGCGCCGATTTTGCTGACGGACGCACTCTACTCAGAGATACTCGCACCAGAAGTGAGCAACTAAGTTCACTCTTTTCCAGCGGCCCCATAGCGAGCGGAGTGTTGGCCGTAACGAGTTTGGCTCTTTTATGGTTACCCATAGTCTGGGAGCTGCTTTTTGTGATTCAGCTACTATATAGCGTATGGGTGTTCCGGCGTTTAGTCGGGCCTAGTAGTCTTCCGAATGTTTTACCCAGGACAGCCAAGCATAAAGTAGACCCACACAACCCATTGCCGGGCGGAGCTCAACTCGGGCCACCCAGTGGGGATATGTATTTAGGGGTTGAGCGGCAAACAAAAAAGCAAGTTTGGTTCAAGTTTAACGATTGGCTCCGTCACGGGCTAATAACCGGTACCACTGGGTCGGGTAAAACTGAGTTGCTCATTGCTATCGCCTATAACTTTTTGTGTGCTGGTGGATCGGGATTAATGTTTGCAGACCCAAAAGGAGATCCTAAGGCTGCACTTAAGCTTGCTTGGATAGCAAAGCGGTTTGGTCGTGAAGACGACCTGCTTATCTGTAATTACATCTCACCAGAGAATCTCGACGTCGGTACTCTAGATTACCAAGCGACTAATACCAGTAACCCAACACAAACTGGCAACGCAAAAGAGGTAGCGAATATGCTCACTTCGTTGTTGCCAAAAAACGAGGGTGGCAACAATGCTGTTTTCGCTGACAACGCGATCACTCTGGCACAAGTGCTCAGCCGATGCTTGGTTGACCTTCGTGATAAAGATGAGCTGACGCTTAGTTGGGGGGTGTTTCGAGACCATCTGAACTTACCTGCTTGCATAGAACTTGCGCGCCACACATCTTTAGACATCGAAGCACGCAGAGAGCTGGAACTTTTTGTTTATGGAATTGCTGGCGTGTCACGCACTAAAGGAGCGCATGATCAGGTGCAAACTGCTTATGATCAGTTCGGGTATTTTGCCAGTTATTGCCAACGAGGCTTGGCTACTCTTACGGGTTCGTTCGGCTATATCTATGATTGCAAATATGGCGATTTCTCTTATGACGACGTGGTGAATCGACAACGAATTCTCTTATCTGTATTACCGAGTTTGCAAAGCACACAAGATGAGATGAGTTTGCTTGGACGAATCGATCTATTTGGAAAAAAACAAGCGCTTGCCGAGGGTTTAGCTAAGAGGCTAGAAGGCAGTGGCAATCAAGTGCAGCAGAATCAATCTGAGGTTGACGGCGTGCCATCGCTGAACATCATGGATGAGTATAAGTACATCTCAGTGCCGGGGATGAGCGTTGCTGCAACGCAGGGCAGGAGCCTTGGTTGGGCATCGTTGGTCGGTGTTCAATCTTACGCTGGCTTATGTGTTGATGGCGAAGCCGAAGCTGATGAATGGTTAGAGAACACGTCGACGAAGCTAATTGGGTCTGCCCAAGGAGACTCGACCTTTGACAAAATTAATTCGATAGTGGGTCAGGAATTCGTCGCTCGTTCAGAAGGCCGAACTCAAACAGGTGCTTGGTTCGCGGGAACGGCGGACAAGATGAGCTTGAGTTACGAGAAGCAAGATATTTTGGATATCCGCGATATACGCGCTCAAATCGAAGGCGAATTTACGTTGATCGTACGAGACCGAGAAATTCGAATGCATACACTGTACGTCGACACGACAAGTAAAGAACAGTCGCATCAGAGTTTATTGATGAACAGTTTTATTGATCTGCCACCACCCAACCCACTAACAGTCGAGGCCGCGGTACTCTATTCGAAACTATTTGATGGAACCTTGCTCGAGGGCTTATCAGCATCTACCGATGCAAAGCATCTGCAGTTTGTATCTCGAAGACTCAAAGCCGCGAAGGGTCAAGCCGGTACCATTTATGCACTATTGTCGCGACCTGGCCAGTAACAGATAAGGTGCCGCTCAATTACGGTGAGTTGTGAGTTGCAGGTGCCGAAAGTCTTAGACTATGGTAAAAAGGAGTTTGAAAAATTAAGGAGAACTTCATGACTCGTAAAACACCCATTCTATTCGCAGCATTTTTATCGGCGTTAATTTGCCTTTTTGTGGGCACATCGACCGCTCATGCCGCCGCTTCCCCTGCCGTAGATAAAGATTATAAAGAGTATCTGGGAGAGCTTTTCACGCACTTTCATTTAAATCCCGAGTTGAGTCTTATAGAGAACAAGACGGCCGAACGGATGGCAAAAGAGCTCAGCGCCGCTGGTTTTGAGGTTACTGAGGGCGTTGGTGGTACCGGTTTAGTCGCCATTATGAAGAATGGCGAAGGCCCATTGATCAGTGTGCGAGCTGATATGGATGGTCTGCCAGTAGAAGAAAAGTCTGGTTTGTCATACGCAAGCCGAGCTAAGCAAATTAGCCCGATCACTGGCCAAGAGGTTTTTGTAATGCACGCGTGTGGTCACGATGTGCATATCACTAGTTTGGTAGGCACAGCACGCCAGATGCAAGCACGTAAGGATGAATGGTCAGGCACCCTTATGCTTATTGTTCAACCAGCAGAAGAGCGTGTAATTGGCGCTCGAGCGATGATGGACGATAACTTGTACGAGCGCTTTGGTACGCCAGATATTGGCCTAGCTTTTCATGTTTCTTCCGGACTTGAAGCGGGTACAGTTAACGTGGTTGATGATAGTCCTTTTGCTGGAGCTGATACAGTCGACATCGTGATCCATGGTGTTGGTGCTCATGGTGCTAGCCCACACGCGGGCAAAGATCCTATCGTTTTAGGGTCACAGATCGTGATGGCTTTGCAGACACTAGTTGCACGCGAATTGTCTCCACGTCAACCTGGGGTAGTTACGGTTGGATCATTCCATTCCGGAACTAAGCACAATATTATTTCTGATCGAGCTGTTCTGCAATTAACTGTACGAAATACCAACCAAGATACACGCAAGCTTCTTTTAGATGGAATCGAGCGCATCGCGGTTAATATGGGTCGTGTAGCGGGTCTTCCAGAAGATAAGCTACCAGAGGTTACAGTATCGAATGAAAGCGTGCCTCCAACGGTTAATGATGCAGAATTGGCCCAAGATTTACGTCAGGTGTGGGTTGATACCCTTGGCGCAGATCGCGTAACCAGTCAACAAGCCTCAGGAATGGGCGCAGAAGACTACCCATTCTTTACGACTGATCCGTACATTCGAAGTGTTTACTTTTCAGTAGGTGGAACATCAGCTGAAGATTTCGAAGCAGCTAAAAATGGCGGTAAGCCCGTAGCGAGCCACCATAGTCCGTTGTTCAAAATTGAGCCTAAGCCTGCCGTAACGGCTGGTGTTGATGCGACAGTGGCTGCGTTACTACATTTAATGCCAAGTTCATAAGCTTGTCAGGTGAGTAGCGTTGCTACAGGCTTTTCGTAGTGGATAGCCTGCATGACATTGAGGTGTTGATCGAATCTGGTCAAGGCCTCATCGTTTTAGAAACCGAGCAGGAAGCACGGTTTATTGAAGGGTTTCGGCGCATCGCAACGCGTTCTTCAAGAGCCTATTTTCAGTGGACGGTCACACAAGGCCTCGAGCGCTTGAGTGAGGGCTATTCGGCTCTACCGTTGCTCAAAGATATGAATCAACTATTTGGTCAGATTCTGTCTACACAGCATAAGGGTGTGTATATTCTGACCGACTTTCATCATTACCTAGAAGACCCTACTGTTATTCGGCATCTTAAGGACATAGGTATTAAGGCACCGCACCAGGCGCTAATTCTTTTGTCTCGAAAGATCAGCTTGCCTGAAGATTTAAAATCACGTGGAACGCGTTTTAGTATGCCATTGCCTGCAGCTGATGAGCTACGGCGAATGGTGAATGGTTATTACCGTTAATCGTAACCTCAGATTCGATCAATGGTAGCCCTGAATAGTCAGAGTGAAGAGCGTTAAGTTCGACGTCAGCGTTAAGTTCAATAGTGTCGGCACCATTACCGCTAACACAACCAGGTACGCCAGCATTGTCATCCGCGTTTGCCGATACAATTGCGTCAATAAGCTTACAGCCAACATTGTCTACAGTGATGGTCGCTGCATCCACCGGCGCAACGAGCAGCGCGTTACTGACGGCTAGAGCCAATGCGCTCAGTTTTAAAGTGTTGCTGGCGTGCTTTTTAGTCATGTTTAATTCAAGTCAAGGGACTAATACTATTGTGTAATTGTTAGAGTGATAACAGTGTTGTTGATGGGGCTAATCAAATCTCTGCCAATCTATCTACCCGCTTACGCGAAATCTTCTTTAAGCTTAAATTTTAGAACTTTACCAGCTGGATTACGAGGCAGTTCATCAACAATATGTAGGCGCAGAGGTAATTTATACCGTGCCAATTGTGTTTCTGCAAATGCCCTTAATTCCTCTAATTCTAGCGTTTTGCCTTTATGCAAGGCGGCGACGGCTGTTACGGCTTCGCCCCATTTTTCGTCAGGCATGCCAATAACGGCTACTTCCGCAATCGCCTCGTGCTTGAATAAAACACTCTCGACTTCAGCAGGGTAAACGTTTTCCCCGCCTGAAATAACCATATCCTTCAATCGGTCACATATAAATACAAAGCCTTCATCATCTTTATACCCAACGTCACCAGAGTGAAACCAGCCCTCTCTATCAATCGCTTCGGCGGTTGCTTCTGGACGGTTCCAATAACCCTTCATAATGTTTGGGCCTTTTATGCAGATTTCGCCGCGTACTTCTGCGCCTACTTCCGCATTGTCGTTATCGACAATTCGGACTTCGGTATACATCGGCGCTTGCCCAGCAGAACCAAGTTTGCTCAAGGCAAATTCAGGCGTTAGAAATGTTGCAAAAGGCGCTGTTTCTGTCAGGCCATAACCTTGGCAAAAGTCTACGCCACGTTCTGCGTAAAGCGTGAGCAATGATTCTGGCGGAGGCGCCGCACCACAGATAAAGGTTTTCACGCTATCAAAACTAGTCGCTTCAAAATCAGGGTGTTGTGCCATAAAGTTAAACATCGCAGGCGCGCCAAACATTAGAGCGACCTTGTGCTGCTCAATAAAGCCAAGTACTTGACCAGGATCAAACGCGCGTATCAATAGCAGGGTCCCGCCCAAGGTGATGGTATGCAGCGTAAGTACGTTTAGCCCTCCAATATGAAACAAAGGTGCAACCGTGAGCACAACATCGTCGCGGCTTTGCCCAAAGGCGAAGTGCGCGTTTATGTTGTTCCACATCAAGTTACCATGCGTCAACATGGCCCCCTTTGGCAGACCAGTGGTGCCAGAAGTGTACATAATGACCGCGACATCATGCTGGGTCATTGTGACTTCTTGCGCTAACGGTTCGCGCTTTGCCCGTTCGTTAACTAAAGAGTGCCAACCGTCAAAAGTCGATTCGGCGCTATAAAAGTGATGACAGCAAAATTGCTCGCGGACCGGATCAACCACACTTAGTGATGCGTCATCGACGACCAAGCTATGAATGCCAGCATCATTGATAATAAAGATGAGCTCTTGCGCCGTAAGCCTGAAATTGAGTGGTACAAATATCGCACCGATGGCGTTTGCTGCGTACATGGTTTCGAGAAACGCCGGCTGATTAAAGCCTAGAAAGCCAACACGGTCACCCATACAGATACCATGCTCTTTAAACAAGTTTGCTTGTTTGCGAACGCGGTCTGCAAGTTCGTTATAGGTGATTTGTTGATCTTCAAAAATCACTGCAGTACGGTCGGGATTAGTAGCAGCACGGCGCAGTAAAGTAGTGGCGACATTGGTCTGTATAGATGGGTAGTGCATGATTGATGTTCTCCTTTTCGACAGAGTCTAGCACCAAATTTATAATATGTTGAATACGGCTCGAGCGAGTTCCAATCTAAAAAAAATGGGCGAGAAAGGGGTTCTTGAGGTAATCTCGTACTTCATATGATTTGTTTGGATACATAAAACAACAAAAACTACCGTTCTGTGCGCACTTCAAAGTACCAATATATATGGACAGGCCTGCTGGCATTGATCTTGCTGGGAGGACTGTTGTGGGTGATAAAGGAGGATAGCGGTGCTACCCAATTGCCTGCTTCTACCTATGTTCAGTCTCGTATCAGCTATTTTTCAGAATTACTTGAAAGCGATGCGATTGTTAGTGTGAGTGCAGTAAGGCAGCTATCTAGACATTTAGGACATTTGCGAGATGGCGCTAGTGGTATTGAGTTTGATGGCCAAAATGTCACTGTTGAGGCATTGCATGATCCGACTTTGCGAGCTAGGCTTTCTGATGTTGAGATAGCTCTTGAAAGCCAGAACTCTGAGAAAATTAAGGCCGCGTTCAATCGTTTTTCTCAAGAGATCGTCAAGACTTATGCCAACTCAATAGACCAATTAGAGCAAAAACGCTTTCTGTTAAAAGTGGCCATACTAGGTGCCTTACTGGCACTTTTATTGTGGAGTTGTTGGCGGCAAATGCGTGCGGAGCGGATTGCACGGCGCGCATGGAATAAATCGCAAAGTTTGCTTAGCGCAATTATAGATGGTGCGCTTATTCTCGATAATGAAGGTTCGGTTGTTGCTCAAAATGCTCAAATAACCCACAGCAGTTTGTTGCCTGGTATTTGCATCGGAAGTCATTTCCTTAACTTTCTTTCTCCGATGCTAGATGAAGCCGTACTGCATGGTTTTAGGGAAGACCTATATTCATTGTTGGAGGAAGGCGGCGGTAATGATCCTGAGTCTAGGCAGCGTTCTATTGTTCTTGAGTTGAACGCTGCTTCTAACAAAAGGCCACACAATTTTTAAAGCTAAAGTTGAGTAAGTGCTATTGGTTGAGTGAGCCTTCGGACACCGACCTTGGACATATCTTGCTGGTCGTTAATAATGTGGACGAGCAGGTAGAAACGCAACAAACACTTGAAGTAGCCATGCGTTTACAGAAAAGCAGGCCAAGCCAAGTAGTTAAAGTAGTTTATTCAGTTCCGAGCGAAGTGCGCCGATTTCTAGCTCGCTCGAAAATGGCAGAGCACGATATTGAGCATATTCTCAGAGGGCACGAAGGCGAGGCTACTTCACGCAATGATTCACTAATAACTATTGGCCGATTGAGTAAATCAGCACTTGATGATGCAAAAAATATTGGCTTAGATTTGTTCGTTGAAGCATGGTCAGATTTCGTCGAAATACACAGTCAATTCAAAGCTAAGCGAGTTCTTAGTGAGCGCGCTCTCACTCGAATGCAAGCAAAACTGACGGACATCCATCAGCTTCGTAAGTATTTACAAGCAATGCTGCCAATGATGAGCGCAGCCAATACATACCGAGAGCAGTATGGACATGAGACAGACATCAAGGATCTTGGTGCGATAGAGCAAATGAGTCATGACTTGGTCGATGCCTATGCTTCTTTTAGTGAATCTTTCTCTGCTGAGGCTTCCGTAAATGACGTTATAGACCAATATCTAGAGGGTAGACCCGAAGAGAAAGGCTTGAGTCTACGCGACCACTTTGCTGTGCTGGCACAAAATGTAGCGTCTCGAGAAGGAAAAAAGCTTGAGATATACTTTCAGGGCTTAGATGAATTTGACTCAACTCATATGTATTTTTTATTGCTGAGTGAAGTCGGTGTTGAGTTATTGAGAAATTCTATTGAGCATGGTCTAGAAATCGAACTCGACCGAATAATGACTCATAAAGAGCGTCTAGGTCGCATTGATGTTGAGCTGTTTGAACGCGACGATAAGCTGTGTTTGTCTGTACGCGATGATGGAAAAGGATTGGATTTTTCGCGCATCAGAAGCGCGGCAATAAAACTCGGATGGGTTGACCCCACGGATACCAATTTGGATAGAAGTGTATTGGTACGCGGTATCTTCGAGAATAATATGTCCACGGCAAATGTTCAAAGCAGCGCTGATTTAAAACCTGAAGACTTGAGGGGCGAAGGGCTAAGCTTGGTAAAAAAATCCTTAAAAAGTTCTGGTGGAAAGATCTCAGTCCGATCTGTCGATGGGCAGTATTGCCAGTTTACAATTAAGCTGCCAAAGCCTTAAGCCCAATCAATCTAAGGGTGGGATATTCGTTTCATATCTCTTAAGATAAATAGCGCAGCTTTATTTATAAAATCTATTTCGTTTTAGTCTCCAAGACGTTATAAGACTCACTACACTTTCTAGATAGAAAGCCAGCAGACTAGTTTTATTACAAACCTACTCACTTTGACGACCAAAGCCTCTCTTAAAATGAATACCAAACAAAACTATGATGCTGTCATTATCGGCGCGGGTCACAACGGTTTAGTCTGCGCCTACTATCTTGCTCGTAAGGGCTATAAAACCATAGTGCTCGAGAGATGTAACGTGGTCGGTGGCGCAGCCATAACGGAAGAATTTCATCCAGGCTTTCGTAACTCTGTGGCGTCTTATACTGTTTCACTGCTACAGCCCAAAGTGATAGCTGATATGCAGCTTGAGCGGCATGGCCTTGAAGTTGTGTTGCGCAAAATCGATAACTTTTTACCAAGCGATACGGGATACTTGCTAGCCGGTGGAAATGGCCTAACGTTGCGCGAAATAGCGCGTCACTCTGAGCGCGACGCGAAAAGATATGTCGAGTATCAAGCGGCACTCGATAGCGTCGTTGATTGTCTTCGAGAATTTTTATTAGTTGCACCACCCAATGCGGGCGGTGGATTGCAAGACGTTTTAACGTTGCTTAAATCAGCCAAGATTGCGCATCGTCTGAGTTTAACGACACAAAGAGATTTGCTGGCCTTTTTTACCAAGTCAGCCGGAGAAATCCTAGATTACTATTTTGAAAACGAACGAGTTAAAGCGTTATTCGGCTTTGATGGTGTCGTGGGCAATTTTGCTTCGCCTTACGAACCTGGTTCGGCCTACGTATTATTACACCATGTGTTTGGCGAGGCTGCTGGCGTTAGAGAAGCATGGGGCCACGCGATCGGCGGTATGGGGTCTATCACTCAAGCCATGCGCAAGGCCTGCGAAGAAGCTGGAGTAGTGATTCGAACGGAATGCCCAGTAGACAGTATTCAAATAGAAGACGGTGTTGCACGGGGCGTTAATACAGCCGATGGCTTTATTGGCGCCAAAATAGTGGCATCGTCTGTGCATCCCAAGATCTTGTTCGAACGACTGATAGACAAACAGCACTTGGATCAAGATTTTGTAAGCCGAATAGACCAATACCAATCTCATTCCGCGACATTTCGAATGAATGTGGCTTTAAAAGAATTACCCCAATTTACGCAGGCGCCGACGCAAGGACAGGAAGCGGTAGACTATCTTACTTCGGGCATTATCATGGCGCCGAGCTTGGCATACATGCACGATGCTTGGCTAACCGCTAACGAGAGTGGTTGGTCGCAAAAGCCTATTGTTGAAATGCTTATTCCCTCAACACTGGATTCTACCCTCGCTCCAACAGGTCAACATGTTGCAAGTTTATTTTGTCAGCAGTTTAAGTTTGATTTACCTGAAGGCCGTTCGTGGGAAAGCGAGCGCGAATCGGCTGCAGATCACATTATTGATATGGTTGACGGTTACGCTCCGGGATTTAAGTCGCTAATAGTGGGCCGCCAGTTACTGAGTCCGCTCGACCTGGAGCAGAAGCTGGGTTTGATCGGTGGAGATATATTCCATGGTCGCATGAGCCTGGATCAATTGTTCTCTGCGCGCCCAGTGTTAGGCGCGGGAGCTTATAGAGCACCGCTTAAGAATTTATATATGTGCGGAAGCGGAACACACCCTGGTGGTGGCGTAACCGGGGCTCCTGGGCATAACGCCGCGAATCAAATTATTCGCGATCGACGATGGCGATTTTTTTAGTAAAGCACAAAAACGGTTTTACGGCCAAGAGCTTGGTGTGTATTTAAGGCCTTACTGTTCTGCACCGAAACTGTTGTCTACTTGACCGCGATTATTTGACGATGCTTTCTTGCTCGGCGACATTTTCTTGTTTAACGTCTTCGCTGGAAGAGCTCTTACTTCGCCAAACAGCAAATCCGATGTAGGCGAATATAATGCCAACAAACGGGTTAATTAGATTCAGCAGCGACCACGCGAAATAGTCTAAAGTGCTAACGCCCAAAGTGGCCGCAAAAAATACGCCCGTCGTGGTCCACGGAATCAGTGGCGTAATCAACGTGCCGCCTTCTTCGAGCGAACGAGACAGTACCGATCTATCTATACCTAAATCATCATACTTTTGGCGAAACATTTGCCCCGTTAAGATCATCGAAATATAACTTTCGCCAAGAGTTAGGTTGCTGAAGGTGGATACGAGGATAGTGGATGACACTAAGCCTGAGGCACGCTTGATTTGTCTAAGCAGGGCCTCCATCAAGATCTTTAAAAAACCAAAGTGCTGCATGATAGACCCGAGAGAGATCGCCACGAACGATAATGTAAACGTCCAGGCCATATCAGTAATACCACCTCGATTTAAAAGGGGATCTAGAGCCGCGACACCAGACTCAATTTTGGCGCCACCGTAAAAGCCGGTAACGACATCAGCCAAGGTTAACCCTTGTAAGACCATTGCGATTACTGCAGCGACCAAAGACGCAATCATCATTGCGGCCTCTGGTTTAACGCCCTTCATCGATAACGCCAGTAATACGACCATCGGCAGAAGTACTAAAACATTGATTTCAAATGTGGCGTCCAACGCGGTCAACAGTGTGTTGAGTTCAACTTCCGGAAGCGGTTGGTTTGCATAGGTCAGGCCAAAATAGGTAAACAAAGCTAGGGCGATCAGGTAGCTCGGAACCGTGGTATACATCATGCTGCGGATATGGGCATAAAGGTCTGTTTGCGCAGACAAGGCCGCTAAGTTAGTGGTGTCCGATACAGGTGACATCTTGTCGCCGAAGCTAGCCCCTGAAACGATCATGCCGGCCACCATTGGCAGAGGAATTCCCATAGCACCGCCAATACCAATCAATACGATTCCGCCGGTTGCGACAGTACCCCATGAAGTTCCTACTGCTAAAGACATGAGGCTGCACAGTATGAGACCGGTGGGTAAAAATATACCGGGATCCATGAATTTCAATCCATAGTAAATAAGTGTTCCTACTGTGCCACTTTGAATGAAGGTGGCGATAACCACTCCTATCATCAGAAATACCAGCATGGCCGGCATGGCTCTATCTAAGCCTTTTAGAATAGCCGTCTGTATGTGTTGGTATTTAGCACCTAAGAACAAACAGTTAGTAACGATCCAAACAATCCCAACCAACAGAATGCCGTGTAGGTCTGCACCTAACCCAAAGATGCCGTAAGAAATCCAAACGGCGAGTACTAACACCGTTGCGGCTGCGTGGCGGACTGAAGGTAATCGTATGGGTGAACTCATAAAGGGCCTCTATGTAGGGAGAGTTATAGGCGTGTTCTGACACAAGGGGTTCTAAGATAAATAGCGATGTAAATATTTATCAACAACTCTCAACAATAATTCTGATCAATTGCCCCAGACAATATCACGATACAGCTCTGGCGCGGTATCACCCTCTGTCGAGAACAATAAGACCTGTGATTGCGCATTTAAACCCATCTGTTCGCGCACTGCCGCATTCGCAGGGTTGTTACAGAGTTCGTAGAGTGCTCCTAAAGTAACGGCCCCCGATTCTCCCGACGTAATGGGTGGATCTTCGCCTAAAGGATTGCCCATCACACGCATGCCGCGCTTAGCAACTTCATCATCACAACATAAGAACCCGCTCGCGCAATCAGCGAGTACACGCAACGCTATAGAACTCGGTGTGCCGCAGGCTAAGCCCGCCATGATGGTGGGTAAGTGGCCGTCTAAGCTGATTGAATCGCCATTATTGCCCGCCATAGATTGATACAGACAATTCGCCATAGTGGGTTCCACTACTATAAAGTCTGGCATCTTATCAGTGCCTTTGCTCATCACCTGTAATCTTGCTGCGAGCGCGGCGGGCAATGAGCCAACACCTGCTTGTACAAATACGTGGCTTGGCCATTGGTCGGATTTAAGTTGCTCAAACGCTTCACTAAGCAAACTAAAATAGCCTTGTTGAATAATGAGCGGAATCTGCGTGTACTCATCCCATGCAGTGTCCTGCACAAGGAACGAGTCTGGCGCAGTGGCCGTTTGCGCGGCTAGCTTTACGGTGTCATCGTAGCTAAGGTCGGTTATTTCAGCGCGAGCTCCATACCCTTGAATAGCCTTTGCCCTTGCTTCAAGCGTTCCATGCGGCATATACACGTGAGCCTTACAGCCAAACTTCTGAGCGACCCAGGCAACGGCTCGACCATGATTACCATCCGTGGCAGTGACTAACGTAAGGTGCTTATAGCGCTTTTGTTGAGCACTTATACCCTCAAAGCTAAACTCATCTGAACTCAAGCCGAGCCATTCATGCAATAGCGATGCAATGGCGTAACTCGCGCCTAATACTTTAAAGGCATTAAGATCAAAGCGTTTACTTTCATCTTTTACTCTTATGCTCGCAACGCCAAGGTGTGACGCGAGCGCCGTGAGTTCTTGGGTAGGTGTTGCCTGATAATTGGGCAAGCTTTTATGAAACTTGAGAACGCGGTCTGCGGTTTGATCACTTGCGAAATCAAGTTCAACGTTCTTTTTTGAAGAGGAAGAGCGGTTGTGGTGGTATTTCATAGAACAAGGTTACGCATCTTGTGAATTCACAAAAAAGTCAATCGAGGGTAGGATGTTAGCACTAGAACCAATAGAAAAGATTAGGAGATAGCATGGATTTATTCTCAGTTAACTGGATTGCAGTAGTCGCAGCAGCCCTTACGGGCTTTATGGTGGGTGGAATTTGGTACGGGCCTATCATGGGTAAAAAATGGATGGGCGCCGTTGGTCTAAGCGAAGAGCAGATTAAGAATGGCAATATGGGACTTATCTACGGTGGAGCATTCGCTTTCAGTTTGCTCGCATCTTGGACCCTCGCGCATACCTTTACAAGTTATGCCATCGACCTTGGTTTTCAAGCAAAAGTAATGACCGCGTTTGGTGTTGCATTGGGTTTTGTTGTGCCGGCAATTGGCACCAACTATCTATTCTCGCAAAAGTCTAAAGCACTGTTTTTTATTGATGCGACATACTGGTTGCTGTTCTATATTGCGATGGGTGTTGTTCATGCCTGGCTTGGTTAACTGCTTGGCTAAATAGAATTTAAGTTGAGCTTAGGCAGTAGGCTGGAGAAGCAGTGATGACGGACAAGAAAACAAGCATAAAACCGCGCAATCCTGCTGCGCGCTCTCCGTTAATGAAAAAGGGCGGCGTGCATGAGAAAACTAAAACGTCAAAGCGCCGATCCAGTAAGGAATCTGTTAAGGGTGACCTCGAAGATTGGCGTGATGACGTGAAATTCGAACGGTCGGTTAAAAACGAAGATTAAACGTTAGACGTTTATAGGAGGTGCGCATTTAAGGCGCTTGATGCTTAGCAGCGCTTATACACGTTGGCGATGCCCTTAGTGCTATCGTCTGGATTTAATAGCGTTTGCAGCATCATTACTGTAATCTGCGCGCTTTCCGCGATTGGCGTTCTGTTGATCTGCGATGACACCAATATTTAGGTAACAACATGGCTTTTAAAGATCTTGGTTTGAATCAAACCATTCTTTCAACTTTGGATAAATTGGGTTACACCGAGCCAACTCCAATTCAGGCGCAAGCGATTCCACCCGTACTCGAGGGGCTAGATGTAATGGCCGCCGCACAAACGGGTACCGGCAAAACGGCAGGGTTTACGCTGCCTATCTTGCACCGTCTTATTGATAACCCTATTGCCAAACCAAAAGGCAATCAGGTACGAGTATTGGTGCTTACCCCTACTCGAGAGCTCGCCGCACAAGTCGCGCAAAGCGTACAAGACTACGGCCAAGACCTAAACGTTAAAACAGTGGTTGTGTTTGGCGGTGTAGGCATAAACCCGCAGATGCAAAAGTTGCGCGGTGGGGCAGATGTGTTAATCGCTACGCCAGGCCGTTTGCTCGATTTACACAATCAAGGCGCGGTAAAGTTTGACCAACTAGAAGTGTTTATCTTAGACGAAGCCGATCGCATGTTGGATATGGGCTTTATCATCGATATTAAAAAGATCATGAAGTTTCTGCCCAAAAAACGTCAGAACTTACTCTTCTCTGCGACCTTCTCTGATGACATCCGTAATTTAGCCAAAGGCATTGTTAACAACCCTGTTGAAGTGTCGGTTACGCCGCCTAACAGCACCGTTGATGCGATCAAACAAAGCCTGATCGCCGTTGAGAAAGCAGATAAAACTATGGTGCTTGTGCGCCTAATGCAAGAAAACGATTGGTTCCAAGTATTGGTGTTTGCGCGTACGCGTCATGGCGCGAGCCGCCTTGCAGGTAAGCTGGAGAAGCAAGGAATCAACGCCATGGCGATTCATGGCGACAAGAGTCAATCTCAGAGAACTCGAGCTTTGGCGCAGTTCAAGGACGGCAAGCTTAGAGTGTTAGTGGCTACTGATATTGCGGCTCGTGGAATTGATATTGAACAATTACCTCAGGTCATCAACTTTGATTTGCCGCAAGTTGCCGAAGATTACGTTCACCGTATTGGTCGAACTGGGCGCGCTGGCAAGACTGGACACGCCTTGTCTTTGGTGAGCCATGATGAATACAAGCAGCTCACGGACATCGAGCGGTTCATTAAAAAGGAAATTCCGAGAGAATACTTAGATGGTTACGAGCCGACGAATAACCTGAAAGAATCTAAGGGTGATTTCAGCGATCGTAAACCTAAGAAAGCAAAGGCTCCTAGAGGCGGAAAAGGAGGCAACGGAGGTCAGGGCGCAAAGGCCGACAAACCTGGACGCGGACGAGGCGACAAGCCTGCTGGCCGAGGAAGATCAGAAACTAGGGACTCTAAACCAAAAGCAAAATCAGGTTCGCCTTCACCGTGGGGTAAGCGCGATGACTCGAAACGTTCAGACTCGCGACGCAAGCCGAATGAAGGTGAGGGCCGAGGTCGCAGTGAAAGACCCAATAATAGTCGTAACGAAGACTCTAATCGAAGCGGTGGTGCTAGAAGTGGTGGCGCGAAAAGTGACGGGCGAAATGCTCGTGACGAACGTGGCGGTCGCCCACGCGCTTCAACTCAAGGCAGTACTAAAGCCGATCGTCCTAAAGACTTTGATTCCAACGTGTCCATGAAGCCGGCAGCGGGCGCAGACGGACCAAACCGCAAGCAACGTCGTGCGGCGTTAAGAGCTGAATATGACCGTGCCAATCCAGGTGCGAAATCGGCTGATACCTCCAAAAAGAACACTAAGCGTTAGTGTCTATTAAGCACGCTACGGTCGTAGCGTGCTTTGTTAATCTTACCAAGCTGTGAGCCACTATGTGAGCTCGCAGCTCGTGCTCACTAATTACTCGTAACCTAATCTCAAGTTCAACGCTTAAGATCTTTTCGCTTTGCCCTTTTTTGTATTAATATGTATATATGGATATGCATATATACAATTTAATAGTATGACGCCCGAAACAGTTTTTAAATGCTTAAGCGATGAGACTCGTCTGATGTCTACTTTGCTCATTTTCACGCGTGGTGAGCTGTGTGTTTGTGAATTGATGGATGCGTTGGGCGAAAGCCAACCTAAAGTCTCTAGGCATTTGGCTCAGTTGCGCGCATGCGGACTGCTCACAGACCAACGGCGAGGGCAGTGGGTGTATTACTCCATGAGCAAGGCTCTGCCAGCCTGGGTTATGCAAATATTGGAGGCAGCGAGTGCGGCCAACGCACAGCGTCTAGATAACGCTCACACCATTCTTAGCGCGAGCGACCGCATGCAGGTTTGTTAGAGGTTTTGATCATCAGCAATGTCCACAACGTCAAATGTTCAGGGGTTTGAATCATGAAAATAGGAATCAACGGGTTTGGTCGTATTGGCCGCCTAGCACTACGAGCAGCGTACGATTGGCCAGACTTTGAGTTTGTACAGATAAATGACCCTGCAGGCGACCCTAAAACACTAGCCCATTTGCTCAACTTTGACAGCGTTCATGGACGTTGGAGTCACGATGCAGACTATAGCGATTCGGCAATTCTAATCGGTACGCATACTATTAAAATATCGCGCAATCGTGCCATTGAAGAAACGGACTGGTCTGAGTGTGACATTGTGATTGAAGCGTCGGGAAAAATGAAAACCCAAGCGCTGCTTAAACAGTACCTAGATCAAGGCGTCAAACGCGTGGTTGTTACTGCGCCTGTTAAAGAAGACGGGGTATTGAATATTGTGATGGGTGTAAACGACAATCTGTATAAACCAAGTGACCACCCAATAGTAACGGCGGCGTCGTGTACCACCAATTGCCTAGCACCTGTGGTGAAAGTGATACACGAGGGTCTTGGCATCAAACATGGCTCGATGACCACTATTCACGATGTAACCAACACTCAAACTATTCTTGATGCGCCGCACAAAGATCTACGCAGAGCGCGAGCATGTGGGATGAGTCTAATTCCAACGACGACTGGATCCGCTACCGCGATTACCCATATCTTCCCAGAACTAGCGGGCAAGCTTAACGGGCATGCGGTGCGAGTTCCGTTAGCGAACGCATCGCTGACCGATTGTGTGTTTGAAGTACTTCAGCCTACTAATGTAGAAGAAGTAAATAGAATGCTCTCGCATGCGGCTCAAAATGAGCTTGAAGGTATTTTGGGATATGAAGGAAGGCCGTTGGTATCTATCGACTATCGTACTGATCCGCGCTCGGTCATTGTGGATGCTCTTTCGACCATGGTGGTTAACGAAACTCAAGTCAAACTCTTTTTGTGGTACGACAACGAATGGGGTTATGCCAATCGCACGGTTGAGATCGCACGAATGGTCAGTTTGAATGATCGGGTCGAATGCTAGCAAAGTCCATTAGTTAGGTGTGGCGTGACCCTCATGAAAAACTTGTCTGTTGAGTTGCGACAATATTTGCTCGTAACGGCAAATTATTGGGCGTTTACGCTGACCGACGGCGCTCTACGTATGTTGGTGGTGTTGTACTTTAACCAACTCGGCTACAGTCCTTTTGAAATCGCAATGCTCTTCATCTTTTATGAAGTGTTTGGGGTGATCACTAACCTTGTAGGCGGTTGGCTGGGCGCGCGCATTGGTTTAAACCGCATTATGAATATCGGACTCGGTATTCAAATCATCGCACTTTCGATGTTACTCGTTCCTAACCCCATGCTTAGCGTGTTGTGGGTGATGGTGGCACAGGCTTTGTCTGGCGTCGCAAAAGATCTGAATAAGATGAGCGCTAAGAGTGCCGTTAAGGGATTGGTCCCACAGGATGCGCCAAACAAATTATTCAAGTGGGTCGCAATCTTAACCGGTTCCAAAAATGCACTGAAAGGTATGGGGTTTTTCTTGGGTGGTTTCTTGCTGACTTTGTTTGGCTTTAAGACGGCTGTATTGGTGTTGGCTTCGGCTCTCTCTCTTGTTTGGCTTGTTAGTTTAGTTATGTTGCGAGACGCCGCGCGATTGTCTGAATCTAAACCGAAGCTGATTGAGATTTTTGCTAAAACCAGATCTATTAACTACCTGTCTGCGGCTAGGCTCTTTTTGTTCGCTGCTCGAGATGTATGGTTTGTCGTTGCATTGCCTGTTTATATGGCAGTTACACTTGAGTGGGAGCACGCGAGCATCGGTGGCTTTTTCGCGGTGTGGATTATGGTCTACGGTGCAATTCAATCAGTTGCCCCTAAGTTAATTCATGTGCCGAGGACTAACGATACAAGTAATGCCAAGGTGGTAGCGCCGGCTATTCAATGGGTGGCGGGACTAGCAGTTGTAACCGCAGCCCTAAGCCTAGGATTCTCGTTCGGTTGGGTGACGCCGCCACTATTAGTGTTGGGGTTGTTCGTATTTGGTGCAGTGTTTGCGGTTAATTCTTCGCTACACAGCTTTATGATTGTGAGCTTAGCGAGTGCCGACAATACGTCTATGGATGTCGGTTTTTACTATATGGCCAATGCTATGGGACGTCTGGTGGGAACGGTGCTCTCAGGGTTGTTGTATCAGTATTACGGACTGGAAGCCTGTCTTTACGCAGCGACTGTCTTTTTGATAATCACGTTCGGTCTTTCACAACAGCTATCAGATACGTGATTAAAACGCTGACGTTATAATTACGTTGCGTGCATCAATTTTAAAGGCTTACTTTCAACTGTTGTGCGATCGCCGAGTCGCCAGTGACAGTAACGATAAATAGGGTGCTGAAATTAGACTCATCCAGGTCTGCATAGCGTTCCTCGCCGATCATTGCATTGACTAATCCGGGCAGAGTATTACTGTGCCCAACCATCAATATGGATTGACCACGATGCTTAGCGATAATCTCAACAAGATTAGTTGGCATAGCCTCCATTAAAACAACTTGCTTGTTCTGCGACTCAGTAATGGGTAAGGCTGTGTTGCGGGTGCGCTTAGTATCCGTAGAGTAGATGGTATCCAACACCTGATTTGAAAACACGTCAGCCCAACGCATGCTTCTGTTCACACCGACTTGGGTCAGCCCAGGGTCTTTTCCTTGGTCTAGGTGCTTTTCAGCATGCCGAACCAAATAGACCGTTGTGGTTTGATGAGACGTAGTCACTGATTCCGCAAGTACGCTCTGGCTGGCTTGTTCAATTACTTCAGTCGCAACGGTCGTGCTCGTAGCAACTATGAGCATCAACAACGCAGAAGTCAGCAAGCTCATTCTGTTCAATTTAGACGTTCTTAGAGTTTTCATTTTAGTGTCTCAGTAGGTTAATTGATTTGCTTCAGTTCTCTATACAGTCAGTATTAAAGCACACTCAGCCGTTAAGAATAATATTCGCCGTGAATGCGCTCATAGTAGTGTTTTAGGTTAGCGTACTTTTTTGCCATGGTATTCATGGGGGTGTCTAAGGTGCTCAGGTAAAAGCCGGCGAGCATAGCAAAAGCAGTGACATCCAATGAACACGGTTTTTCGCCAAAAAAGAAAGGCTTGTCTCCCAGCAGCACGGATAAGCTTTTGAAGGACCGTTCACCAATTTGAAGCACTTCTTCTTTAGTATGCCTACCCAACCCGTGGCCTTCAATTTGCTGTTTGGTGCTGCGGCGAGCCACGACCGGAATTACTTTATTGAGCTGGAATGGAAGCGCATCAAAAATGTTAGTTCGAATAATTGGTCAAACGTTATCGTGAATCCATCGTGAGTAAAGGGTGCACCAGTACAGATTTTATTTAGTGATTTACCAGTGAGGTAGGCAGGTATGCGCGTTGTTCATCCGTAAGCGGGTGATTTAGCGTCGACTGTAATAGAAAATAGTTTATTTTGTTGCGCCTATATTCCAGACAGTTTTACCGACAAGTGCACGACTCTAAATAAAGAACACGCGTTTCAATACACGACCAACGGTTAGAGAAGCCTGTGTTTGTCTTGGATTAGCGCTGTACCCGAAAGTATCAAAGTCTCTGGCATAAACATCTAGCATTAGCTCCACCATTTCCTTTGAGTAACACTCATGCATTGCCTTTGACCCATTTACGCCAACTCTGCCCTTGTTGATGTGCTTTAGAGGCTGAATGAGCTTGGTCTTTCGCTGAATGACTTTAAATCCATGCGGAAGGTCTTCGAAGAAAACAACTTCATCGCACACGCGCTCGTTTTCGATATGACTGTAGTGTACTTGGTCGATATAGTGAGATCCGTTCTGGTGGTGTGTCTTGTTTAGGATTGTTCTGAGATTGAGTATGAAATTCTCAAAAGTCTCGTATTTGGCCGTATGCCCTTTGTGATTGTAATTAAAGACCGAAACTAAGCGTGTAAATGGGTTCCGCACCACGGTGAACTTGAAATACTCCTCAAACATTCGAGGGTGTATGTTCTTTTGTACGAATGCAGCAGTTGCGTGTTGCAGGTAGATTCCCTTTTTGGGTTCCCAGCCATAGAAGAGATCATAGTTTGGAATCGAAAACTTCGGTGTACTCTGCAAGAACGTTTGTTCGACAGATGAGCCGGCGGCTTTACCGACATGGAAAAAGAGAGATTTATGTTTGTGGAATAGCATCTTATGCGCTTACTCAAGGGTGTGCCACGAGTTAATATCGTAATTGAAGAAGTCAAAGTCGTGGCGCATTCGCATACCAACTTTGTTGGCAATGTCTTCGGTGTAAAAGGCGCTTGAGTCCGATTCTGATTGGTTAATATGAGGCAGTTTTGGGAGCGAGATTTGTAACTTATCTGCGAGGTCTTGCCAGTCGTCTTGCAAGTGCGCAAATCGCAACCAATGCGTTACACGCCTTACATCTAGCATTTCGTCGATAGGCAAATCGATACTAAACTCTTCTTGTCTAACCTTCACATCGACCGATAGATCCACGTATTCCGCAAAATTAATAGTTTTAAAAAAGGCAGGATTGCCGATTTTTTTTCTCAATTTAAAATGAGAGAGAATGCGCTCGTATGGATTGCGGTGAACAGCTACTAATGAATAGTCAGGATGCGTAGTCACTAAAGTACGGTCGTATTTGTGGTAGTCCGCAGATTCTCCTTTCATCATACGGTTCAGCATTGTGGGGGATAAGGGGTCGAGATGCAAAAGCGCTTCGCTTATTGAACGAGATGCCGTTCTAGGAACTTCGAAAAAAAATAGTTTATAGCGATGAGAAACATACATAGAGCTGGCGGCGACGTTGATGGGTAAAATTGCTGTTAGAGATTCTATCGGTATTTTCCTTTAACGTCACATTATCCAACGCCGAAGTTTCAAATGAGAAACCATTCTTTTTATGAATCTAAATAAGAATGATTTGCATTTAGATTTGGCGTGGATTAAAATTGAGAATATTGCAGAACTAACTACAGACCTTTTAGGGAACGAACCCTCAAAGAGCCTTTCAGAAGACTTGTCGTCAATGAATAACGGAACAGAAACAATGAAACAGCAGCGTCTCAATTGCGTCCCTCGCAGCACCGCTCATACGTTGGGGGCATCAGTTAGGATATTAGCGGCCATATCAATGGCGATTGGCGCGTTGTTACCTTCGGTCGCATTCGCAGATTCCAAGCAAGCTATCCAAGACACGATAACCATTTATGGTTCGGAGTCTGCTAAAAACAAAGTCACGGGCTCTGCACAATATCTTGATGAGCTGGAGCTAGAGAAGTTCGAATACGCTGATATTCAACAAATTCTACGCCAGATTCCAGGTGTGTCTCTGCAAATAGAAGACGGTTACGGACTTCGTCCCAATATTAGTATTCGCGGTGTTGCCACCGAGCGCAGTGGTCGCATTACTTTACTGGAAGACAACGTACTTATTGCACCGGCGCCGTATTCTGCTCCTTCGGCTTATTACTTTCCAACGCCCGCGCGCATGACAGGGTTTGAAGTTGTAAAGGGGTCTGCATCGATAACTCAAGGGCCTTACACTATTGGTGGCGCCTTAAACATGATCTCCACGCCTATTCCGTCACAAGCAAGCGGTCAGGTAACACTTGAAGCGGGTGAAGATTCTACTTTTCGACTACATGCCAACTATGGTGCTCGTGAAGACAACGGCTTTGGCTATGTGATAGAAGCACACCAATGGCAATCCGATGGGTTTCAAACGATCGACCGCAGTTCAACTGATACGGGTCTAGATGTAAGTGATTACATGGTTAAGTTGGGCTATGCGCCTGACGACTCCGCCCACAGCGTAGAACTCAAGTTGGGTTACACAGATCAGAAGTCCAATCAAAGTTATCTGGGTCTCAGTGATTCGGATTTTCGAAGTAACTCGATTCGTCGCTATGGTTTATCAAATTTAGACAATATCAAGACCGAACACACTCAAGCGATACTTCGCTATGCCTATGAGTTTAGCGATACAACTTCTTTGAGTGTCGTGGCGTATGACAACCAGCACCAACGCAATTGGTTTAAGACCGAGGGCATTGATCTGGATGGCAGTAACAACGCGCAAGATTTTTCCCGCACGAGCTGGTCTTCGGTCATTGCTGCGATTAATAGCGGTGCGGCGATTGGCGATACGTCAAGTAGCCAGTTGCAGTCTATTTTAAACGGAACGCAAGACACCCCAGAGGGGAGTATCCAGTTAAGATCCAACAACCGGGAGTACTTCTCGCGGGGCATACAACTTGGCCTAAATTGGAACGCAACCGTCGGCGACGCCACGCATTCGGTAGAAGTGGGTGTGCGATTGCATGAAGACCAAGAAGATCGTCTACAGCGCAATAGCTCGTACCAACAAGTTGGCGGTGAGTTACTACTAAACGATATTGGCGAGTTAGGTAATGCGGGTAACCGAGTTCAAGAGGCGCAAGCGTTGGCCATTCATATCTATGACCAAATAGAGTTCGGGCGCTGGACTATTACTCCAGGCCTTCGCTACGAAGACATAGACCAAATGCGCACAAACTACAGTGGTGGCGCGAATCGAGCATTTAGTGACTCGCGGGAAAATTCTACAGATGTATTGCTTCCAGGTGTAGGCGCTCTGTATAAAATCAGTGATACGCTTTCTACGTTTTCCGGCGTCCATAAAGGCTTCACAGCCCCAAGTAATTCGCCAGGTGCTAGAGAAGAAGAAGCAATTAATTATGAGCTTGGTTTGCGCTATGGTAATGGCAAGACCCAAATTGAAGCGACTTACTTTTTGAGCGACTACGACAATCTAGTTGGTGAGTGCACTTCGTCGTCGGGCAGTGGTTGTGAAATTGGTGATGCCTTTAATGGCGATGCGGCGACTGTTCAAGGTGTTGAATTTCTATTGCAAACGCAACTCGCAGAATTCAATCAGGTGCGCGTTCCTCTTAACTTAACGCTCACTTTAATCGACGGTGAGTTTGACACTGATATTGCCGATACCGAATTCTTTGGCAACGTTGTTGCAGGCGATACTTTGCCGTACATACCAGAAGCTCAAGGCCAACTCGGCGTTGGTTTAGAGTCGGATAAATGGTCAAGCTATTTAAACGTCATCTATCTAGATGAAGTTTGTACTCGTGCATCTTGCGGTCAATTTGAGCGTAGCGACAGCAGCCTAACTATTGACCTGTCGGCTAGTTATTACTTGAGCGAAGAAATGCGCCTGTTCACCCGAATCGACAATCTGAGCGATGAGCAAGACATCATGGGACGGCAACCGTACGGTGCACGTCCAAATAAAGCACGGACTTTTTCAATTGGAGCGCAATACCGGTTTTAGTGGTTGCGTAGTTGACTAACTGCAGTCGTTGAAAAGCCCCAAAATAGTCGGGCCTTTTTTATGCGCTCTACTAGCCAATGTGTACGATGTGCCAGTAACGAGTGCAAATCTAGCTAAGAAGTTCTAATGCGTTTGTCCTAAGTAGCTTTTCTCGAATTATGCTGCGTCCTGGAGTATCGGTCGTTATCAGGACCTTCGCCAAAGAGGCGCCTACATGATAAAACGGCCAGTCCGTGCCAAACAGCAAACGCTCTCCATTGGTTGCCTCGATCATTTTGTCGAGATGAGTAATGCCTTGACCGTGAGTGCCTAGCCACACGTTGTCATACTTTAGTGCAAGCTCGAGCATCGCGTCGCCATCACGCGCCCCGCCATGGCCTATCACGCATTGTAGGTTAGGGTGGTTCTTAAATGTTGCTTCGTAGTGCCGTGGCATTGCGTAAGGATGCGCCGCTTCGGATTCGATACCAGCGCGACCGCCATGATAAAACACAATGACACCCAGTTCTGCCGCACGTGTGTAGAGTTCATCTAAGCTCGGATCATCAGGAAAAAAGCGTTGTACGGGAGGGTGCAATTTCATAACTCTCGCGCCAGCCTTAACGTGCCTTTCCATATCGGCAATAGCGTTTTTATCGTCTGGCGAAACACTAAAGCCAGAGATCAAGCGATCGGTATTCGCTCGAGCTACGGCATCGCGCCACTTCTCCGTTTGACGGTCTCCAAACCAAAAACCGAATTCAATGGGAAGCAGTACCGAACGCTCTACGCGCATTGCATCCATTTCTCTGAGCAGATTTGGAATGGTTTGAGTCTCGGCATAATCACTGCCCCATAAACCCTGCGCAACAATGGTTTTTGTTAAGAAGCTCAACGCTTCTTCTGAAAAATTGCCGTTAACGTAAATATCTAAATCTAAGTCGCAACCTGGGTTCGTATCGTCACAGTCCAGTAGGTGGCGAGTGCGTGGATGTTCCTTTAATAGATCAAGCTCTGGTTCAAACAGAACTGACATACCAAGATGGCAGTGCACATCAATAGCTTTTGGGATGGACTCGTCTACACACACTAGGCGTTGTTCGGAGTCAAGTTCAAACCAAGGTAAGTCCGCAAGTCCACGATAGCCCTGATAAACATGTTTGCCAAATGGGCCTTTACCAGAATTTTGCCGTTCCAGTTCTTGTTGCCTGGCCATAAGGTCTTTATCAGCTTGTGTATATTGCTCTGGGCTAACGTCGTCTGAGCAGCCCAGTACGCTTAGAGGCAGTCCTGTTGCAAGTGCGATCTTGATTGCGTTGCGCCTATTCATTGTAAGTTTCCTTAGTGGTCTTTTATTTCTGTTTTCGGTTGTTCGGCTTCATTGTTGCTCGAAGGCGCCATTGGTGTTTGACCTCTCGGTCGAGCGCTGGTGCAACTTCGCTAGTGTCTATGTTATAGCGGTCCGATATGATTGGTGTGCGTATACCCAATGGTTTTAGTTTGTCGTCGCTTAACACCATTTTACGGTAAGCGACTTGAGGGTCGTTTAGGGCTTGCTCAACACTATTGATAGGGCTTGACGGAACGCCTTGCTTTTCAAGTGCGAACAATAGGTCTGTACTCGTCCATGCGTGGACACGATCGGCAAGCAATGCAGACAGGGAGTCTCTATGTTTGATGCGTTTAGAATTACTGCTAAAACGTTCATCTTCTCTGAGTTCAGAAACACCAAGTACATCACACAGCTTACCGAACTGACTATCGTTACCAACGGCAATGATTATCCAGCCATCGGCGCATTGAATGGTTTCGTATGGCGCGATGTTCGGGTGTCGATTGCCCATGCGCTTCGGGCTGTCACCACTCACTAGATAGTTAAGACCTTGGTTAGCTAATACGCCTACCATTGAGTCCATTAACGCCATGTCGATGTGTTGGCCAACGCCTGATGCGTCGCGTTGTGAAAGTGCGGCTTGGATAGCGATGACTGAGTAGAGCCCTGTAAAAATATCGGCATAGGCAACACCAATTTTTTGTGGGCCACCTTCGGGATCGCCAGTAATGTCCATTATTCCACTTAAGCCTTGGACGATAAAATCGTAGCCTGCTCGCTGTGCATACGGCCCTTGTTGACCAAAACCAGTTATCGAACAATATACGAGCTTGGGGTATCGAGATTTTAGGCTTGCGTAATCTAATCCAACCTTTTTTAGAGAACCCACTTTAAAGTTCTCAATGATCACGTCAGCATCTGCCAGTAGCGCATGCAGTTCGGCTTGGCCTTGGTCCGATGAAAAGTCGATGCACTGAGAGCGCTTACCGCGATTACAAGCAAAGTAATAGGCAGCGTCTTCACTGCCGTTTTCGCGGTCAATAAAAGGCGGTCCCCAGCGCCGAGTGTCATCGCCGTCCGGGCTCTCGACCTTAATTACGTCGGCGCCGAGATCAGCTAATACTTGACCAGCCCACGGACCAGCAAGAATTCGAGCTAATTCAACTACGCGAATTCCTTCTAGTGGCTTGGTACCTTGATTGGTCGTAGTCATAACTGTTTCTTAGTCTTGGATTCGCTATCGACAAGTCCCGTAATACTGATAGGTTGCTATCTTGGGGCCAGGGACGTGATGTTGTTGCAGGTCATCGATGCTAAACCCGCCATCTATTAACATTTTTGGAATAGGGCGGTTTAAGTTACAGCCACCTGCGATTTTTTTCCACATAGGGTTTATGCGGTTCTGCCACTTACGCACATTTGGCTCAGGCGCTTCGCCGTGCTCACAAAATACGAGCTTACCTGCTGGCTTCAATACACGGCGAATCTCCTTGAGTGCCGTCTCCCAATCAGGAATGGTGCACAATACGTAGGTGAGCATAACGGTGTCTATCGAATCATCGGGTAACGGAATCGCTTCGCAACCGGCAACAAGCCATTCGACCGGTACAGGTGATTCGCTAAGATTTTTTTCGGCTTTTCGTTGCATTCCTAAAGACGGCTCTAATCCCCAGACCTTGGATACTTTTTCGGGATTGTAGTACTTAAGGTTCAAGCCTGAACCCATACCAATTTCCAACACTTCGCCTTTTGCCAAAGGGACGACTTTGCCCCGCTGCCGCTCGATGGCTTTCATACCGCAGGTACAGTTAATAACATGTGGAAGGATTCGTTCGTCGTAAAAGTTCATATTAGTGTCTCGGTAGCTCTTAAGTTCCTAAGCGATAAGCAGTTTGTTAATCCGTTTACGCGGCTACGTATGTCCAAGAGCCTTGAGTCTCTACTGCGCGGTTATCCATCTTTAGTTTAATCAGGTGCGCGTGCAATGACAGCTCAGCAATTGGATGAAGGTGTGTTGGCACATCGGCGTAAACGGTTGGCACCAGCTGCGCTGGCGAAAACCCCGGATTGCTTTTTAGCGCGTCAGCAACTTTCGCCTCACGCTCCAAACGATGTTTTATTGTCCACGACACCACTTCTTGCGGGTTGGCGATAACTGCACCATGACCTGGTCCCATTTGTTGGATGCTGTGATGGGAGAGCTTCTCAAGCGATTCAATATAGTCTTTCATGCTGCCTTTAGGCGGAATGATAACTACAGTAGAGCCATTCATTAAATGGTCGCCGGTGGTTAAGAAGCCATGTTCTTCAATTAAAAAACAAATATGGTTGGCGACATGCCCGGGCGTATGAATTGCTTGCACGCTGGCACCATCATGTTCAAAACGTTGATCATCTTCTGGCTGAACGTCAGGCACAAAGGTTAAGTCTTCGTAGTCTTGTCCTGCCGGAGCGACCAAGCCAATGACTTCAGCTGCGGGCAAGGCGGACTTTAGGGCGGCAACCGCGGGGCTATGATCGCTGTGAGTGTGGCTAGAGAAGATGCGAGTAATTGGAGCGCCCAAAGTGCCTTGGGCAGCCAAAATGTTATTAATATGTGATTCAAGCTTTGGGCCTGCATCAAATATAGCGAGCTCATTCTTACCGTATATATAGGTGTTGGTTCCTGGGCCGGTCATCATGCTCGGGTTGTTGGCGCATAAACGATACACGTTATTGAGCAATTGAGTGAGTTGGCCAGGGATCGGTTCAGACGAATTTACAGGGACAGTTGTTTCAGACATCGACATTAGGTTTTGGTTATTACAGTAGTAGCGGTTGTGTGGAGGGTGACAAACTAGAGTTAGAGTATTCTCTGAGGTTGTTCTTTCATTTCCTTCTTGAATAGATCAATTAACAGTTCAACGTTTTTTAAACCCGCGTAACCAGGACGAATGATACAAGCTATACGGCGATGTGGGCTAGGCTCACTCAAACGCATGGCCTTAAGCTCAACATAATTCCCTACTAGAGATTCTAGGGCCATTTGAGGCACCAATGTAGAGCCTAAGCGCCCTAAAACCATTTGAATAAGCGTGTTTAGACTAGTGGCACTTAGCTCGTGTTGATTATTGCCTTCGAACCGGCACACTGCTAACGCTTGATCTTTTAAGCAATGACCATCTTTAAGCAACATTAAACGTGCTTCGAGAAGATCGGTGGCACTGACTTCGCTTTGCCCGGGCTTTGCGTCTTTTTGGTGCGAGATCCAGTAGAAATCTTCTTGCCAGAACTCAAAGCTCAATAAACCTTCGATATCGTAGGGAAGGGCGAGAATAGCTGTGTCGATGTCACCTTCCTTTACGGCGTGCACGAGTTCATGAGATTGAGCTTCGCGCACTGTCAGTTCCAGTTGTGGATATGCCTTTTTTATAGCCGGTAAGACAATGGGCAGTAAAAACGGGGCAATCGTAGGAATAATTCCAATGGTGATAGGAAAGCTCAATGGCGAATGCTGAGTCTCGGCTAGCTTATATAAGTCATCTAGCTGCAGCTTAATGGTGCGGGCTTTGTTGAGTACTTCTTGCCCAGCAGGAGTAATAAGCACTCGCTTGTTATCGCGCTCAAAGATCATAAAGCCCAATTGCTTTTCAAGTTCCGAGATAGCCGTACTGAGTGCAGACTGGCTTACTGAGCTATCTTCGGCGGCATTTTTAAAGTGAAGGTGCCGCTCAACTGCAAGTGCGTAATTTAACTGACGAAGAGTAATCATAGAGCTTAAAGTGAGCTTGGTGAGAAAAAAAATTGTACCTCTATTCCGACGAAATCAGAATCTGGGAAGCATGTGGTTCAGATAAATCGAACATTAGATTCATTATATTCGATTTTAAAGAACATTTAAAACTCTGTACTATCTTTTCAGCCCTAGGTAACACGCCTATTAATGGGCGCAAAACGTTACTGACGTAGAGACCTAAGTAATTAAATTAACACTAATTTCGAAAAATTTGGAGCTAGACATGACTACAGTAAATAAAAAAATTAAATCCTTTAAGGCATCGGCATTCCGTAACGGCGAATTCATCGACGTAAGTTCTGACGATGTTCTAGGTAAGTGGGCGATATTCTTTTTCTACCCAGCTGACTTTACGTTCGTTTGCCCAACCGAATTGGGTGACCTTGCTGATCACTACGAAGAATTGAGCCAGCGCGGCGTAGAAGTGTACTCGGTATCGACTGACACACACTTCACACACAAGGCATGGCACGACGCTTCTGACACAATCGGTAAGATCAATTACACAATGATTGGCGACCCGAATGGCAAAGTGACCGAGAACTTTGGCGTAATGCGTAAAGGCCAAGGCCTTGCAGATCGTGCAAGCTTTATCGTAGACCCAGATGGCATCATCCAAGCTATGGAAATCACTGCAGAAGGCGTAGGTCGTGATGCGGCTGAGCTAGTACGCAAAGTAAAAGCGGCTCAATACGTACGTGAGCATCCAGGCGAAGTATGCCCAGCAAAATGGAAAGAAGGCGAAGCAACACTAGCACCATCATTGGACTTAGTCGGTCAAATCTAATCGGTCAAGTCTAGCCTCTAGATCTAGTCCGTAAGGATCAGTTATCTAGATGTATGCGACGAAGGGAGCCGACGTCATATTCGGCTCCCTTCCAAGCAAAACAATAAATCAGTTAATAAATAGTCAAACATTAGAACAAGTATTAAGAGAATAGCCATGATAGACCAAAATATTTTAGATTCGTTACGCCAGTACACCGCTTCGATGCAGCGATCTGTGACGTTGGTTTTGCAATCAGGCGAGCATTCAAAGCGTGCAGAGTTGCTTACTTTCTTAGAGCAGATTGCTAGTGTGAGCGACCACATTTCGGTGGTCCAAGAAGACGCAACACAGTTGCGTTCGCCTATCTCATTTCGACTTGACGTCGAAGGCAAAGATACCGGCATTCAATTTTCAGGAATCCCGAGTGGACATGAGTTTAACTCATTGGTTCTCGCGATTCTGCGTGCCTCAGGCACGCCCTTAAAGCTCGATCAGAGTTTACAGGACATGATCTCTTCTATTGAGGAGCCCATGCACTTTGAAGTGTTTGTTAGCTTAAGTTGTCACAACTGTCCTGAAGTTGTTCAAAGCTTAAATCAGTTTGCATTGCTAAACGATCGCATAAGCGCTGAGATGATCGATGGTGGTTTGTATCAAGACCTAGTCGCAGAGCGCGACATTCAAGGCGTGCCTAGCGTGTACTTAAACGGCGAGCTGTTCGCTAACGGTAAGGTGGATACAGCCGAGTTGATCGACAAGTTGTTGGCGAGCAAACCAGCGGCGACGTCACAACCAGACTCACAGACGCAAACCAAAGCCGCACCGACAAAACAACTGCCGTTGCAAGATGTGGTGGTCATAGGCGGTGGACCAGCTGGCGTGGGATCAGCAATTTACTCAGCGCGTAAAGGTCTTAAAGTAACGATCATTGCCGATCGCTTTGGTGGACAAGTTAAGGACACGATGGGTATCGAAAACCTAATCGGAGTGCCCTCCACCACAGGCACAAAATTAACTAATGACATGCAGGCTCACCTAAAGGACTACGACGTAACGCTAAAGGAATACTTGCGCGTGACTGAGATTGTTCAAGGAGATATCAAGACGGTTACGTTGTCTTCGGGCGAGGTCATCAGAGCGAAGACACTTATTATTGCGACGGGAGCAAAGTGGCGAGAGCTCGGCGTACCCGGCGAAAAAGAAAACATCGGTAACGGCGTCGCGTATTGCCCGCATTGTGATGGACCCTTCTTTAAAGGCAAAGATGTTGCAGTAATAGGCGGTGGAAACTCAGGTATAGAAGCTGCGCTAGATTTAGCGGGTATCGTTAAATCAGTAACCGTGTTCGAATTCATGCCAGAGCTCAAAGCTGACGCGGTACTGGTCAAGCAGGCGGAACAGCGTAACAACATTAAGATCCTAAAGAATGTTGCGACTAAGCAAATCGTCGCGACAGACGGCAAGGTAAGCGCCATCGAATATCAAGATCGCGCTACAGATGAGGTCACTCAATTGCCATTGCATGGGGTGTTCGTTCAAATTGGGCTACTGCCAAACTCAAAGTTCTTAGGCGACGTAGTTGAGCTATCCCAGCACGGCGAAGTAAAGATCAACGAGCGTTGTCAAACATCAGCAAAGGGTATTTACGCCGCAGGGGACGTAACGACAGTGCCCTACAAGCAAATAGTAATATCAATGGGCGAAGGTGCAAAAGCATCATTAGCGGCGTTCGAGTATTTACTGACGCTTGACGTAAAAGACGAAGAAGACGTAAAAGAAGCAGCCTAATCCTCAATAGTGAAGTGAAAACCGTTAGTCGCCCCGTTCTAGTTGGTGGCTAGCGGTTTTTCTTTGCAGGTTTAATCATATCCAAATGAGGAATCCCATCTTCGTCGTAAGCTTCAGTCGCCGCTTCAAAGCCCAATGATTCATAGAAGCTTTGTAAGTAGACTTGCGCACCAATCTTTATGCCCATTGCCGGAAAAGTTTGTTCTGTGAACTTGATTGCTTCGTTCATCAACGCACGGCCAACCTTCAGTTTTCTAAATTTTTCCAACGTCAGAACACGGCTAATCGAAGGCTGTTTGTATTTAAACCCTGGGTCAATAACTCGAACGTAGGCCGCTAGCTCGCTATTTAGTGAGGCGGTTAAGTGCCATGAATGTGGATCAACATCATCGGTTTCTTGGTAAGGGCATTGCTGCTCAACTACAAACACGGCTTCGCGTGCTTTGATGATCTCCCACAGCTCTAATGAACTAAGTGATTCCAATCGGGACCATTTAAACTGTAAGTTTTCAGACTCGGATTTCATTGATGCAAGCTCCCTAAATTACGAACTTTTAAAGTGACTAATCTTTTCTCTGAGATATTCATTACCAGACTTACCTTAGCGCGCCAAAAATCTATTCATTGTAGTTTTTGGAAACGTTAAGTTCTTTTTGGGTTTGTATGCGCAATACATGTAAAGCCGACTGCAATGTATTCACATAACTTAGTCGGTGGTAATAAAACGAAGCGTACCTTTCTACATATCGCTGTAACTCATGATCTAGAGCAAGCTCACTAAATGGCGTGATGAGTGTCGGTGCAGCGCCGCTAAAGTCTCGCTCTACTCGGGGAATTATCTCTAGTTCAATGGCTTTTTGAAAATCGCTTAAGTTGGTCTGTCCTCGGCGTGATTCAGAAAGGGCTAATTGAAATTGCGCTAGTTGTTCCCGATAGCGTTTAGAACGGATGACGCCAAATTTGCCACTAGCCTGCAGTTCAAACAATGTAGAGTCTAAAAAGTCACCCGTCTTCCAAGCCCCGATTTTACTAAACTGTTCTTTAAATAGAGCCTCGTTATTGTCAGCCAAAATACCCGTCCGTAATTTTTGAGCAACCTCAAAAGTCGCTTGCGAACGGACTTTAAGGATTGATACGGCCTCTTCGTTCGCTTTTATAGATTGATCAATGTCGTCAAGCAACCGGCCAAGATAATAGTGTTCATCTATGTTGTTCTGACGTTCAGTGTTCCACGCGTTGACTTGCAGTGCTATTAAGACACCAAGTACAACTATTGCGATTTCGACTACTACAGAAAACCAATCGTGAGTTTGGAGAGAGGATGACAGTTTTCGAAGGATCATTTATTGCTCGCTCGATGAGTATTGATTTTTAAATACACGGGATTAATGCCAATAACGACTTTGTGAGGCAGTTACTATCTTATATCGAACTATCGGCAGGGCATACGCTTTTAGCGCTGTTACGGAAAACTAGTGACGACGACAACCCTGATTGATCTAGTCACCCGAAGTGTTAAAAGTGGGTGTGCAACTACTGTTGGTGAGTGCGGGGGAATTAAAAGCTAAGCAGTTTTTTAAACTCTACAGCGTTTCTGCGACCCACCTCTACTTGGTGACCGTCGCTCATGGTTAAGTCGTAACAGGTGTTAGTAGCGACTGTCCGCGACAGCCGTTACCTTGTATCGCAGTATCGGCAAGACATACGCTTTTTGCGCTGTTATACAAACCTATTTAGGGCGATGGTCCTGATTGCTCCAGTCACCAGTTGCCAGTCTGTATGTCTAGTTAAGCTACTTCTTACAATCCAAAAAGGTTGCGCGAGAAGGACTGTCGTCTAACAATTTAGCCATTTCTACTAACTGGATGAATTCAGCGCGATAACCACTTTTATCAACGCCTTTATTCTGTTTCGCTAGCTTGATGACATCCTCAAGGCAAAAGTTATTAAGGTGTTTTCCACCTCGTAGAATCTCTGAAAAGGCCGCAACAGATGCTGCAAAAAGGGCGTCTTTGTCAGTTTCAGTATTTTCTTTATTGAGTATCGGTTGCGTAATCAAAAGAGATTCCGCTGCGCCTGGGAGCTTATAACGCAGCTTTAGGAACCCGAGTTCATCATTTAACAATTCGCTTTCGGGGGTCGGAGTAGCTTCGTTATTAGTATTGGTTTGGCTGGCGTAACGAAGTGGGTCGACAGACCTAATGTCTGTATTTGTGGGCGTGATTTCGTACAAGGCCGTTACGCTGTGACCTGCTCCTATCTCTCCTGCGTCTACTTTATCGTTATTGAAGTCTTCACGCGCCAACACACGTGTTTCGTAGCCAACAAGCCGATACTCTGCGACATGTTTAGGATTAAATTCGATTTGAATTTTCACATCATTGGCGATCGGGAATAGGTGTGATGTGGCTTCGTCAACTAGTACTTTCTTAGCTTCTTGTAGCGTATCGATATACGCCGCAACGCCATTTCCATTTTGTGCAATGGCTTGCATCATGTCGTCTTGATAGTTATATCCGCCAAAACCAAGTACCGATAGATAGATACCCGCATTGCGGTTTTTCTCTACAATTTTAATCAGCTGCTCATTGCTGCTTTGACCAACGTTAAAGTCTCCATCGGTTGCCATAATGATTCTGTTAACTGAATCTTTGTTAAAGTTTTCGTTGGCTAATTCATAAGCAAGCGACAAACCTGCACCCCCAGCTGTGCTCCCCCCTGCAGATAATCGATTTAGTGCAGATAATATTTCTGTTCTGTTTTTAACCTTAGTCGGCTGCAAGACCACACCGGAAGCTCCTGCGTAGACAACCATGGCAACGGTATCCGTTGGCTTTAGGCTTTTGAGTAACAGCCGAAATGACTTTTTGACCAAAGGTAATTTGTTTTCTGCATCCATTGATCCAGACACATCGAATAAGAACACAAGATTGCTGTCTGGCTGTTGCGTGCGGTCGATGTCGTATCCTTTTATGCCAATACGCAGCAAATGTTTTGGGGCAGACCAAGGCGAATCAAATACGTTCACAGTGGCGAGAAAAGGTTGATCTTTTGACTCAGGGACTGGGTAATCGTAGTCGAAGTAATTAAGCAGTTCCTCAGTGCGTATGGCTTCATGCGGTGGCAGCGCCCCGCTTTCAATTTGAGAGCGCATCAAGCTGTATGAGCTCGTATCTACATCAATTGAAAAAGTCGATACCGGCTCCTCAGAGGTGATTTTGATCGGGTTCTCTGTGTAATTAGGATATTCCGAGCGATCGAATTCAATTTCTGGTGAGTAGTTTAGATTGCTCACAGGCTGCTGGGCGGCATAACGCGAACTGTTTCCCGACTGCTTTGATGCGGTGACCAAAATTTCTCCTAGGTTATCGCCGCTGTGAGATAGATAGGGTGCCGGCGCAGAAGCGCTAACTTCTTCTGTTTTGGTAGCACAAGCCGTCAATATACTGGACAAAGTCAGCAGAAGGAGAAGGCGAATCACGTTATTTGAAGTGAATATTTGCATTTTTGATCATTGGACATTTTTTTATTCGGCTATTCAAAATAACTGACGCAGAGCAAAAAACACTGATCAATAACCAATGCTTAATGAAGGGTCAAAGCGGAAACACAAGAGGTGATGTACCAACCAGGCTTACAGGCTTTATAGCTGTTCGGACCGAGTTTACGATTCCACCGCAAGCACCCCAATAAGGTTAGGTGTTGGAGCCAATTTTTTCGGCTTGATTTGGCAGAAACTAAAAGCTGAGTAGTTTCTTGAGCTCTATCGCATTTCTACGACTCACTTCTATGCTATGACCGTCGCTCATGGTCAGATTGTAGCCGTCGCCGATGCTTTCATCTATCGAGCGAATTTCGTTTAGGTTGACGATGTATTGTCGGTTGGCTCTAAAGAAACGCGACTTAGGAAGACGTGCTTCAACGGTGCTTAAGGCCTTTTTAATAAATGGTTTATGCGTGTCAAAAAACACTCTTGAGTGGTTTTTGCAGCTTTCGAAATAGCGTATCTCGTTTAGAGAAACTAAATGGCAATCATCGCCATCGTTGATAAATATCTTACTGCTCATTTCCAGGGCTAGCGCGACCAAGGGTTGGTCGCGCCGTGTGAGTTTATCTACTGCCGCAGCGAGTCGTTCTGAACTGACGGGCTTGAGCAAATAATCGACTGGGTTGTAGTCGAACGACCGGTACGCGTATTCAGAATACGCCGTCGTGAATATCACTTGTGGAATGTAATCCAGTTTATCCAATAGGTCGAAGCCGCTCTGACCCGGCATGTGAATATCCAAGAACAGTACGTCGGGGCGGTGTTCACGAATGAGCTTGAGAGCGGAGTCAGGATGGTCAGCCGAGCCCACCATTTCTAACTCTTCAAATTCAGATAGCATGCGCAATAAGCCTTCTCGTGCTAGTCGTGAATCTTCTACTACGATCGCTTTCACAGTTCGTTACTCTTGTGGAATTTTAACGGTTACGCAGAAGCGGTTGCCATCGATCATAGTGTCTATTGACCCCTGGCCCGAGTACAGTAAGTCTAAGCGTTGGTCAATATTAAACAACCCAATCCCAGGCTCGCTGCTCTTCTTGGCATAATTTTTTGGTAAGTCATTACTGACCTCAATCACCATCATTTGTGCTTCAAGTTTGGCTCGAACGTTAATTGTGCCGCCCTCACGAATATTATCAATACCATGTTTTACGGCGTTCTCAAGTAACATTTGTAGAACCATCGGGGGCAATTGGCACTCCATTAACTGGTCAGGGATGTCTAGTACAAAGTGCAAACGTTCTTCAAACTGAATTTTAATTAGATCAATATATCGACGACTTATTTCCAGCTAGTCTTTGAGCGCTACACTCACGTTCTTGGAGCTGTCTAAGGAGTATCGCAGTACGCTGGATAGTGACATCAACATCTTTTCTGCGTTTGTAGCATCTTCATGAATCATGAAGCGTATGTTGTTCAACGCGTTAAACAGAAAGTGTGGGTTAAGTTGGTTAGATAAACTGCTGAGTTCGGCTTCTTTAAGGCTATTTTGGAGACGCAAATTATCGATCTCCATTTGTTTAGTTTGCCGTCGGCTGGTAATGCCTATGTAAAGCATGATCCAGCACAACAAGTAGAAAGAAGAGCCGAACCAGTTTCTAAAGAAAAACTCTATAACGGCCCTAATTGACGAAATGCCAGGGGTTTGACTCCGGCTGTACATATAAAAGTCGTCAAAGTAAAAGCTCATTGATATTACGGACATTGTTAGGACAATGAAAAAGCTAAAAAATACGCAGCTAGCAACAGACTTAAACAAGACTGTTGTATGCGACTGTGTTTCCCATTTAGCTCGTTTGTAATGGCTGCGTAGTGCGAAGCCAGAAACGAAGAAGCCTGCTCCCCATATTGTTCCGGCTAGAGTTTGAAACTCCCACACGTAGGCGGGTCTTAATAAAGAATTGAGTACCAGATCTAGAGCTAGCAGCAGTACCACGCCGCCCACATGATAGCTCCAGAAGTCTGGGCTCGCGTCGAACAAGTCTTTGTTTAACGACGCGCGAATGTTTTGTGAATACTCTTTGAACTCAGCGCGAGCTTCTAGCACTCGCGGTTTATTCCAGGCTGATTTCAGACGTTTGAACATAGGTCTTATGCTATCGCGTTGTTACTCTAATATCGAACACTGAATCAAATTGATTCAATGGCGAGGTCAAGAGCATGGGTGATCGAGTCTTTTGTGAGCGTTAATGATTCAACGACAATCGCTTTACTGTAGTAAAGAGTGTTGACCACAAGTTTTTTAGTCGCATCAGAAATGCTCGACGTACTTTGACTGGTCTTTACCTGAAAGCGTCCGGTAATATTGGCACACGGGCTTAGGTTGACCGAGCTGATTAAAGATATAGGTTCATCTTCTACAGCTTTGACGTTGAATACCATAGCGGACGATCCAATTAATGCTACTACCAATATCATTGCTAAATGTGTTCGATTCATCGCGATTGCTCCTTAAACTAGCGGTGCTCAGTTATTTGTTGACGGTATTAGTTTTGCACGACTCACAACAAACAGAGAAAGAAGGTGCCGAGCGGCGATAAATTGGGATGAGTGGTGAAAACAGGACAGAAAACACCGTTTATGTGTCTTAAGCGAGGCCAGTACTGGCGCTGCAAATAACAATTCATGCTCTCGCGAGTACGCATGATATAAACTGCCACCACAGACTTGCTTCGTCACAAACACGACAATCGGAGATCTAAATGTCACTTACCCTTTATCATTCGCCAGGTACTCGCTCGATTCGTGTTCGCTGGTTGCTCGAGGAAATGGAGATACCGTTCGAACTAAAAAGCATTAAGTACGACGGCAAATACTTTGCATCCGATGAGTTTCGGGCGATTAACCCAATGGGCAAAGTCCCAGCATTGTTCGATGGCGACCAATTGGTTGTGGAGTCGATCGCGATCATGGAATACCTGCTGAACAAGTTCGGGCCTAGTTCTTTGAATGTAGGCCCTGAAGAAAAGGAATACGCGACATACCTTCAATGGTTGCATATGGCAGAAGGCGGCATGGCTAACTACATAGCGGTCAGTTTTGGTAATAAGTTTGATATGGACCCATATAAGGTCAGCGAAGGGTATGATGCCTATTGTCGCTACCAAATTGAGAAAGCACTTGGGTTTTTAGAAAGCCAGCTGCAAGGTAAGGAATACCTGTTACAGCGAGGATTCAGTGCCGCTGATATATCCCTGGGCTACACGTTGTTTTTTGCTAAAACTTGCATCGATGTAGAGTTTACAGATACTGTTACGCAGTACTATAAACGCTTAATGAGTAGACCAGCGGCTCTGGTGACTATGGCTGATGTAAAGACAAGTTGAAGCAGCCGTGAGCTAGTTGTTGCGTGAGCCTATTTAAGCTAAAGAAGGTAGATACAAATTTTGGTTTCACCTGTCTTAGATCGTCGCATGATAGTTTTGAACCGCTCGGTGTGCTTGGACCTCACTCTATATTTTTAATTTTGAACGACCCAATTGTTTTTTATAAGGCCTCCGTTTTTAAATGGCCTAACCTTTTGATAGACAAATATATGACCTTACAGCGATTACCATTAAAACCTTTGACGGCTGGCTCGTGAAAAATAATTCTCCTCGTTTGACCAAGGTAAAAATGGCCGCTCGTGTTATTGGAATCGGGATTTCTTTGCCGTTTTTCGTCTGGGGCATCATTGGCTTCTTGCCCGCAATTCCGTCCATCATCGACGTCTTTGGGTTTGATGGATTGAGGTACCCCACTGGCGTAGTCATCGCAGGGCTAACGCTCGCAGCGTTTGGTTTTGAAGATTTCTGAAACATCAACGATGCAAAGCATTAAGTTTTTTTTAACTGTTATCACTCACTCTACTGGAGAAAGTTACTATGTTTAAGATATCTGATTTTTTTATTCTTACGGCGGTCGCGATTTCATTTGCCGCATCAGGAATTTCATATTTCAATGGTTATGAAACACAGGGATTGTTTACCGCAATTTGGGTACCCTCGATTCTAGCCTTCGGAATATATTTCAAACTTGTTGCATTACTTGCAAGAGGTAAACAATAATGAATCCGGAAACTCTAATGACCGTCGCCATTGTTGTTTTTGTGCTTATGCTCGTAGGCTTAGCCTTAACAGTGTTTGAGTTTCGTCATGGAGCACCACAAGAGCAAATCGAAGACGAAGAAAAAATCATCGATAGCCCTCATCGACACGTTAACACCGAGTTAACCAAATAGTTCCAACTGCAAAATGAATTGGTGAGAAGGACACCGCCTGGAAGCAGCTTCACCAAAAAATGAAGTTGCTATCCGAGTCGAATAACCGGGCGCAGTGGCTCACGGACTATGGTTGATCTTACAGTCAACTAAACAACTGTCGCGTTAGACAATCCAATCCCCATATTCGTCTGCAAAATGGCGCAATAAATGGCGCAAAAAATATTGCTGAAGGCAGAAGCAAAAACGATAAGCTCAACACTTGCGTAACGAGCATTTAGGCGGGCTATCCTGAAGTCATAGAAGGCGAGAAATGATCTAACAATGGCGCACTTCTTTTACAGTCAATCTGTAAGATCGGAATAGTAGAGAAACTAAGCCGGACGCAGCTATAATCTCATCTAGTCTATCTAGAGCACGTTTACTTGACTCTAGTTTTATAATGCAAGCGGAGATGAGAGAACGGTTTGAAGCTCCTCTACTATTTTCAAAACCGCCATGCTCCGTTCTATTTGATTCCAGCTGTAATTAGTTGCCGCCGTAACTGCCAGTAATAATTGCCGATCCTTACATAATTCGTCAAAATCGCCAATGAGTTGATCGAAGCCCACCTCATCCAGCACACTAGACGGGCCTAGTATTCTGGTTCCCACTCGACTATCTATGTAGCTAATCTGTGGCGCCATTCTCCCGCGCAAATCCAATGCTATATCTCTGTGCGCCTCATATTCTTGAATCGCGTCATTAATCTTTCGCTTTAATGTACTATTACTCAGAGTGGCTAGCTTTCCAGTGGATTTAAGTTCGTCGATGGTGCCCCGTACTAGGTAGAAGGGGACAACCTTTCCAATCCGGTAAAGGCCAGCGGCAAAATCATTTTTTTGTTCATCTGCTAAACTGCATGTTTCTAATGATCGCGCTACCTGATTGCCAAGAGTCGCCGACTTAGACATCCAAGCGATGTCGAATTTAGTTCCTTCAATTGACTCATTTAAATCATCGGAAAGCCGAGTCAAATATTCCGATTCCTCCGATAGCTGTATTCGAGTTCTATTCCAATCGTCGACCTGTAAGCCGACAAAAATACCGATCACAACAATTAGAATTTCGACTAAAACGGTAAACCAGTTCTGCTGTCGGATACTCTCGGCTAGTTTTCTTAAAATCATTTGTGGTCAATCCGTTAATTAGATAGTTAACTAGGTAGATTGCTAAATGCTATAACGCGCCGCCTAGTAGAAAGACGATAACAGTTATGACTCAACTTTTGCACATGAAGTAGCGTTTTGCAGGTTTTGGCAACAATGTTAGAGTGACGGCCAATAAATGTTAGTTATTCGTCATTTTTAAGCTACACATAGGAGCCCATGCATGAAGAACAAAATCTTTCTAATAATTTTTCTATCGGCATTTTTACCAATATGGGCTGTTGCTCAAGACGCTAGCGACGCCTTAGCGGATAAACCTGCCGACAGCATGGTTGAAGAACAACCAATGCATTTCGAATCCAAGGGCAGTGTGCGTATAGATGGCAAAGCTATTAATTACACCGCCACAGCAGGCACATTAGTGATGAAAAACGAAGAGGGCGATCCCATCGCTCAATTCGGTTATACCTCCTACACAAAAGACGGTGCCGACAAAGGCAAACGGCCAATAATGTTTGCGTATAACGGTGGACCTGGTTCTGCATCGTTTTGGTTGCATATGGGCGTGTTAGGTCCAAAGCGTGTGGTGATCGACGACCTGACGTTCAATACGGCAGGCCCGTTTAAGCGAGTTAATAACGAGCATAGTATTTTGGCTAAAGCTGATTTAGTTATGATCGATCCGGTAGGCACGGGCTTTTCGCACCCAGTTGGCGAAGCTAAAGGCGAAGACTTTTGGGGCGTTGATCAAGATATTGCTTCGGTATCAGACTTTATTGCGCGCTACATTACCGACAATGGCCGCTGGCAGGCGCCCAAGTATTTGCTCGGCGAGAGCTATGGCGGAATCCGCAGTGGAGGCGTTGCGTATTACTTGATGCAAAAGCACTCGATTTCGCTTAATGGCGTTATCTTGGTGTCACCACACATGAGCTTTGTTGCAGGTTGGGCAGGCATAAAAATAGATCTAGCTCAGGTTAACTTCTTTACGACCTTTGCCTCAACAGCGTGGTATCACAATGCCATCGAAGACCGTCCAGATGACTTGCAGGAGTTTCTTCGTGAAGCGGAAGCATTCGCTGTTAACGAATACGCACCTCTACTGCACAAAGGTAACCGCGCAAGTGCAGCAGAGCGCCAGAAAGTGCTAGCAGGCATGGAGCGTTTCACTGGAGTAAGTGCCGATTATTGGGACAAAGCTAACCTTCGTGTCGGCGAAGACCAGTTTGCCAAAGAGCTGTTAAGAGACCAGGGCAAATTAGTAGGCCGCATAGACTCAAGATACGTGGGCGATGCTATTAACGGTGTTGGAGAGTCAATGGATTACGATCCGTTCTTCCCATCTGTTGGTGCGGCGTTTACAGCAACCTTTAACGACTACTATAGAGAAGAGTTAGGCGTTGAAACGGATCGAAAATACATAACCTCTGGAGGCTTATGGTCCAAATGGGATCAACGGCATGCACAGCCGGGTGTTTACTGGGGAAAGTTAGCGATCGCCAATACCGGTATTGATTTGACACATGCCATGATCCAGAACCCCAACTTACGCTTGCTCGTACAGCAGGGTTACTTTGACTTAGCTACCCCGTATGGCGCTACAGACTATTTTCTAGACCACATGGAGCTACCTGAGGCATTACGCAAGAACATTACGGCGGAGTACTATGACGCCGGGCATATGATGTATTTGCACGAAGAGTCGATGATTAAATTTGGCAAGGATCTATCGGACTTTGTTAAGTAAGGGCGACATAAGCCCTGGTTCAGGAGCCAGGTGCTTTCGCTAGCTCAGCGAGAGCAACTGTTTATTGGGTCGTTGATTGTGACGCCTAATGTGGCGATAAGCTGAAGGAGGTCATTGACGGTGCTAGGTTTCATTTTTGCGTGCTCCTTTGAGATGCTGCGATTTTAAGTTATCAGCTTACAGATGGTTCAAAAAGTAATTCATTTTCAGTGTATTGAGATGCAGAGAAGTGCCTTCTCCTTCAACTATGCCGTGACGTCTATTGGGATACACCATTAGATCAAACTGACGGTTATGTTTTATCAATTCGTTGATCAGCAGTTCAGTGCCTTGATAGTGAACGTTGTCGTCGCCTGTGCCGTGAATCAGCAGCAATTTGCCTTCGAGCTTTGCCGCATGCGTGATGGCCGAAAACTCAATATAGTTCTCGGCATTCTCATTTAACAAGCCTGAATACTTTTCTTGGTAGATTGAGTCGTACAGACGTTTGTCAGGCACGGGTGCAAGAGAAACCCCAACCTTAAATTGTTGCGCATAGCGGAACATTAAACCGAGCGTTAAGGAACCGCCGCCTGAATGACCCCATACACCAACGCGCTCGCAATCAATATAGCTCCAGCGTTCGCTCATTGCTTTAATGGCGTCTGACTGATCGCGTGTTTCTAAACTGCCATCGCTGGCATAAATACTGCGCCGCCACGCATGACCTCGTGGAGCTTTGGTGCCACGGTTATCAACCGACGAAATTAGGTATCCGCGTTGTGACATCATTATATGCCACACGTTGCGGTCGGACCATACGTCCCCCACAGTCTGAGCCCAGGGTTCGCCGTAGACGTAGTGAATAAGAGGGTATTTTCTCTTGGTGTTCAGCGTCGGAGGACGCAATAGGTATCCGTCTAACCGCAATCCGTCGTTCGCATCAACGCTAAAAAATTCTAGCTCGCCCAATTGCAGCTTTGCTAGCTTAGCCGCAAGCTCTGCGTTGTCTTCCATTACATAATATACTTTATGCTCTGGAATCGATATAAGGCTAGTGACAGGCGGTTTCAAAAAGCTTGAATGGCAGTGAATGGCCCAGTTAGAGTCCGCAGACATTGTATAGTCGTTGTCGCCCTCGAAGCCGTCTGGCGTTACGCGTTCCATTTTGCCGCTACCGTCTAGACGTGTGCGGTGCAAGTATCGTTGTGATACCTCTTCATGCGAAGCGATAAAGTATAGCCAGCCGCTGTTTTCGTCCACACAAACCACTTTCGTAACGTCGAAATCGCCAGGTGTTAGATTCGTCCAGGTTTTTCCATCGCGAGATATGAGATACACATCTATCCATCCGTCGCGTTCACTCTGCCAGATAAAGGCATGTGATTTTTTTAGCCATTGCGGCTCGATAACCAATTCAATAAATGTATCTTCGCACTCGCTAAAAAGCTCTTTAACTGTTCCAGTATTGGCGTCTGCGTAAAAAAGAGTATTGGTGTTCTGCTTACGATTAAATTGCTGCACAAGTAACTCTGCGCTTTCGTGTTGCGAATCGTTTACACGATTGCCTACCCAATCCATGCGCGGCACATACATGTCCTTTGCAACACCAGGCAGATTGACCCACTGTGTTGTCGCGGAGTCTATGGAGATAACGCCGACACGTGCGGCGGCGTTTTCTTCGCCTACTTTTGGATAAGGAATAGCCGTTACTTTAGGGTATTTCGTATCGGTATTATTGATGATTAGAAAATCTTTAGCCGCATGAGTATCGAACTGCCAATACGCAATACGTGTGCCGTCAGGGCTCCAGCGAAAGCCATCGCGGATACCAAATTCTTCTTCGTATGCCCAGTCAAATACGCCATTTATGATGGTGCTGGATGCATCTGAGGTTAAAGCTGTTAAGCCCCGGCTGTTCAGGTCTTGAACATAAATATTGTTCTGCCAGACATAGGCGAACTTGTTTCCGTCGGGCGAGAACTTACCAAACTTCATTTCCCCGGGGGCTGTAAATTCGCCACCCAGCTGCCACATCTCGTCTGTCTCAAGGTCACGTAGCCAATAGTCACCGCGATCTTTTTCGCGCCAAACATACTCGGCATTCGTAAAAATGAGGATCTTAGATTTATCTCTAGACCACTGATAGTCATCAACGGTTAGTGCTTTGTTAGCACCTTTAGGAGTGAGTTGCGCTAGGCTGATTAGTACTGTGCGTTTTAGCGTAGCGGCATCGTATTGCACTACTTCTTCAAAGGGTTTTATGTCTTTGCCGTTTTGATCTTTTTCTAGGTCGGCGCTTTCGTAACCCTCGGCTGTTTCAAGCATGCTGTAGCTCGCGCCTTCCTCAGACCAGCGGAGTGTCCTTGGGTGTTTTGCAACATAGTCCCAATCTTGGTAGATGGCTTCGTTAGTAAGTTGAATTCCCGTTTGCTTTGGGCTGGCTTGGGCTTCGGTGGACTTGGAGGAGGAATTCATAGTAGGGGAATTCATATTAGTTACTTTGGGGGTGATCAGTGTTTATATCGCTAAAAGCGCTTTTGAGAAACCAATTAGCTATCGTTGGCGTTGCGTAATCGCTCGATCAATTCTTCCTGTTCTTCGAACGCGGCCTTTATCTCCTGCATCACTGAATCTACGTCGGCAGGTCTTGTATCAAGCTCGACCATGCCCGTAAGTTTAGTGTCCGGCGTGAGATCACCGTTCTCGAACAGTTGCCAAATTTCCTTCGCGTAATGAGCCTTAGATAACTCGGGGGCAAACTGGCTGTAGTAATTGGTCATATTGCGTACATCGCGTTCTAACATCGCTTTAGCGTTGTTGTTGGCAGCGGCATCGACCGCTTGTGGTAAGTCGATAATGACTGGGCCATGCTCATCGACCAACACATTAAATTCAGATAAGTCGCCATGAATTACGCCTGCACAGAGCATGCGAATAACGCCTTGAATTACCACAGCGTGGTCGTGCCTTGCTTGCTCTGGGCTTAGATTCACGTCATTTAGGCGCGGTGCTACATCGCCATCTCGATCAGTGATCAGCTCCATTATAAGAACGCCGTTGAAGCAACCGTAGGGTTCTGGGACTCGCACGCCCGCATGCGCTAGTTTGTATAAAGCGTCAACCTCGGCGCTCTGCCAGATCTCTTCTTGTTGCTCACGACCAAACTTAGAGCCTTTCTCCATAGCCCGCGCCCGTCTGCTATTGCGAACCTTACGACCTTCTTGATATTGCACAGCCTTCTTAAAGCTGCGCTTGGCGGCTTCCTTATAGACCTTGGCGCAACGAACCTCATCATCAACGGCGACGGTATAGACAGTAGCCTCCTTACCGCTCATGAGCTGGCTCAGGACCTCATCGATTATTCCATCTTCAATTAAGGGTTGTAAGCGTTTTGGGGTTTTCATTTTGGTTTAAAGGCGAGAATCAAAAGTGACAAAGACGTATGTGTTGCTTAGATATAAAAATATGACTTAGACCACTCCGGAGCGAACAAAGTCCAGACAAGATAGTCTGTTCAGTAAGCGCCTTGTGAGTATGTCAGTTCGTAGCTATGCGAATAGACTTCAAAAATGAGGCCGAATGGATCTTCAACGTAACACATTTTGTAAGGCTTTTCGCCTGGGTAGTATTCTCTAATAGGCATGCGTTGTTTGCCACCATGTTCGACAATTTTTGCGACTAATCCTTCGATGTCAGGGTCTTGGACGCAAAAATGGAATGTGCTCGTCTTCCAATACTCGAAGTCCTTGGGCGTTTCATTGTTCTTAAACTCAAACATTTCAACGCCAATCTTGTCGCCAGTGGACATATGCGCAATCTTAAACGACCCCCAGCCTGCACCAAACACATCCATACACATTTGACCAATGGGTGTGTTCGCTTCTTCAGTAATAATGGTAGGTTCCATGATGTGGTACCAGCCCATGACATCACTGTAAAACTTGGCTGCTTTCTCAACGTCAGGGACTGAAATTCCAATGTGCGAAAAGGTTCTTGGATATGTAGACATCATGTTTCCTCTGAGGAGTCGTTTGTTTTCGAAAATTGGAGTATCTGGTTTTGCTTATGTCTTTTTGTTGCGAGAAGTCGAAGCCTATAAATATTCCTTGACCGCCTCACAACTAAAATCCCAAAGCTTTTCTGCCAGAGCCTCGTCTTGCCCATAACGGCTAGGGCGTTCTTCGTTTGAGTCTGCAAAGTACTTGCCGCTGACCTGAGCGAGTTCCGGTGCTGTTGCTACATAGCATTGAGTGGCTGCCCCTTGAGGAACTGTTTTCGAACCTATTACTTTGCCAACGACCCAGCCGGTTAGAGGATTGTTGAATACGAAGCCCTGTACGCCGCCCATACTCCGACTCAGGTTGGTTCTGATCACCCCAGGGTGAATGGCGTTAGCAGTCGCGTTAGATCCTTCTAAGCGTTTGGATAGAGATACGGCCGTCAGTAGGTTGGCTAACTTAGATTGCCCATAGAAAGGCCAATCCTTGTACCAGCGTGAGCCGTCTAGATTATCGAACAGTATGCCGCCTTTGGGTGCCATCTTATGCGACAGGCTAGACAACATGACGATGCGGCCTTGTTCGGCACGTTTAACCGAATCAACCAGCGAATGGACCAGAATAAAGTGGCCAAGGTGATTGGTTGTAAATTGCTGTTCGAAGCCGTTTGCAAGTTCTAGCTTTGGAAGCGCCATAATGCCTGCGTTACAGATAAGCACATCAATCGGAATGTCCAATGCTTTGATCGCTTGGGCGCAGCTTTGTACGGACTTAAAATCGCTCAGTTCGCATGCCAACGGAGTTACTTTACCATCGACGTCAGCGGCTGCAGCTTTGGCTTTTTCCATGGTTCGGGCAGTGCCAATAATATGCGCACCACGACTCGCGAGCACACGCATCGACTCTTGCCCGAGACCTGAATTAACCCCGGTAATGACAATGTTCTTGCCGGTGAGATCAATGCCTTGAGTAACGTCTTCGGCGGTGCTGTCTTTAGTAAATGTGCTGCGAATCATGGTGAGCCTCTTAGGTTTGTATCTTAAAAATCTATCGTGTAACTAACTGTCTACGCAGTTTCAACAGTAGTCCCTGTTTTACTCAATGCGTAACGAATGATCGCGTAAAGTAAAAAGCCCACTGGACCCGCTAAGAAAGTAAGTATTAAGCATGGGACGATCAACAAATGATGAATATTGCGGCGTTGCGAATCACGAGCGATCCAAGCGCCTACGAACAGATCAAATGCCAGGTAATGAATCCACCCTGCAACAACTAACCATGGCGCTGTAAACGCGGTCATTACTTCTTGCAACGAACCAAAGCCGCCGCCTTCTGGAAATGGCATAGCGTTTGTCATCGCGTATATATAGGCGATGCCTAATAGCATTGGAATCCAAGCATGGAATACCAGCTTGCTAGTCCATTCCCAACGAGGAAGTAGTAATAAGAGCAGCCAAGCTGGAAGTACTAAGCGGCTGCATAGTGTAAAAAGCATATCTGCGTCGATCATGATTGAGTTCCTCAAATAGTGAGTTAGTTTAGTAATGTAGTGTTAAAGCTCTCGTGTAATAAGATAATTCGATTTAGCGTTTCTTACGCGTAACGTTAATCCAAGTTTCTGCGACAAGCAGGTTGATTGCAATGCCGAGCCATAAGAGGGGTCCAAAGATTTGGTCGAATGGGGCCAATTGGAACGGCATAAAAATAAAAATCAGGATGCGTTGTGTGCCTACTCCTAGACCAATAGCGAAGGCACGCATAATCCATTCGCGATGCGCTGGAATCATACGGTTTCGAGCGCACCAAAATGACCTTAAGAAACAAATAATAATGGCGATCCCGAAGAACCAAACGGCCAACATAGTACTAATTCCACCAAAGGCCGGAAGCCAAAGCCCCGCTAAGATACCGGTTACGCCCGCCACTAGACCCGCGGTCATCAACACGCGGCCAATCCAGCGGTGGAGCGTCAAGTTTTTGGCTCGGAATTTAGTTGAAAATTGCAGAGGTGCGAACAAGAGGAACAGTATCCCCGTACCCATATGAATAAAACTGACCAACGGGTGTCTATAATATCGGTCAGCAAATTCAGGAGGAGGGCCAAAGTCGCCAGAATCACCTAATGCCCCACCATTTAAGATCTCTAGAGTGCGTACGGTCGCAAATACAATTAAAACAAACATCGTAAAATAGATCAGTGGCCAGACTATTCGTGGCCCCCACTTCTTAACCGACTCGCTCATTAATTGCTCCTTTGGCGTGCTTTCTAAGTTCTAATTTAGATACGCTCTAAAATTTAATTTGCCTAACGCTTAGTAAGCGTTTTTAAGCGTATCGCCCAATACTATACCGTACTCTTACGTATTAGGCCTCTCAGGATAAGTGTACTCGCCACAGTCAGTTCAATATTGGGGAAAGAAAGACCTTTTAATTACACCTAAAAGCCGACGTTGCTCTGGTATTATCCTGCGCTTAAGTTAGAAGCGGCTTAGCTAAGCTGCTCTAACAAGACCCTTTAGTCACATAACGAATTCAAATGATCAAGAAAATCATCCTCCGCACAGTCGCCGTAATCGTCGTAGGCGTAGTCATTGCGCTTGCCTACACGCTGTATCACAAATCTCCTGAGCTTTTTGAGCCTAGTGTCGTTGGTTTGTATCAAGAAGAGCTTCCTGCACTTGATCCCACTAGCGCAAGAACCATTGACTCCGGTGACCTAGTTGGTGTGTCCGACGCTTACAATACTCAAGCGTGGGTCGGTATTCCTTACGCAGCCGCGCCGACGGGTGATCTACGCTGGAAAGCACCGCGCCCTGCAGTGCCTTGGACTGGCGCGTTGGAAGCCAATGATTACGGTACCCCATGTTCTCAATACATGGGTTTAGCGGCTGGTTTGGCTGGCGAAGACGGTGAGGTGGTTGGCAATGAAGATTGCCTTACTCTAAATGTTTGGGCACCTGCACAAGAGATAGTCGACGCAGAAGAATATGAAAAGCACCCGGTTATGGTTTGGATACACGGGGGAAGTAACGATTCAGGAACCGCAAATATGTATCAGGGGCACCATCTATCTGGATCAAAAAAAGTGGTTGTTGTGGGAGTAAATTATCGACTTGGCTTGCTTGGTTGGTTAAGTCATGACGCTATTCGAGCGACTGCCGAGACCCCAGAGGATGCATCAGGTAATTTTGGTACTCTGGACTTGATTGAAGCGTTAAAGTGGGTGCAAACGAATATAGATCAATTTGGTGGTAATCCAGAAAACGTAACTATTTTTGGAGAATCCGCAGGTGGCCGCAATGTCTATTCTCTGCTTGCGTCGCCATTAGCAAAAGATCTTTTTCACAAAGCGATCGTTCAGAGTGGCACACCCGATACAACAAAGTTGAGCCTGGCGGAAAACTTTGCAGATGACAAAGCGACATCAAATGACGCAGGGCTGATTAATAGCTCAAATGAGTTGTTTTCTGCGGTGCTAAGAAAGGCGTATCCGGCGGAAGACCAAGCGACGATTCGCGCTCGTTTAACCTCAACTCCAAGTGATGAGTTGATGGCTTTATTTAGAAGCTATACGCCTACTGAGCTGATGAATGTCGCATCAGAAAATCTTGGTCGTGAAGGCGAGCAAGAGACGGCTGACGTACTGCGCGATGGCTATGTATTGCCCAAAGAATCAACGATGAGCTTGTTTCAAGACCCGAGCCGTTATAACAGTGTGCCGTTGATGACGGGCACTAATCTTGATGAAAACAAGCTATTTATGTTCCGTAACCCAGACAACGTTGAGATGATGTTTGGAGTAATTCCTGTTATCCGTGACGAAAAGCGCTACAACAGGATTTCTAAATTGGTATCCGACAATTGGAAAGCGGGCGCGGTCGACGAACCCGCAATCGCAATCACGGCAACTGAACAGCCGGTGTACGCATATCGTTTTGAGTGGGACGATTTTCCACCCAATTTACTGGCAGACCTGTCGGTACTGATAGGTGCAACTCACGCGTTCGAAATCAGTTATGTCTTTGGTGATTTTACGGGAGGGACGCCTACCGAGATCGCTGAGGGCCGGCTGAACCTAGAGCGTCGTCGAGATTTGTCTCTCAGCATGATGGATTATTGGGCGGAGTTCGCTTATTCAGGTAAACCAGGCAAAGGACGTTCAGGTACGCAGCCAGAATGGTCAGAATGGAGCGATGCCGGTGATAACCTGATGATCTTGGATGAATCAAGTTCCGGTGGAATTCGAATGAGCGAAATCCGTCATCGATTCGCTGATATAAAGCAGGCGCTTAAGACGGATGACGTTTTAACAAGCTTGGAAGAAAAGTGCCGTGGATACGCAGACTTGTTTATGCACGGGTATCAAACAGACGACTTTTTTGATCAGAAAGAGTACGAGAGTTGGGGCTGCGTAGATTATCCAGCTGCAATGTTCCGTACGGACTGATTTTTGAAAGTAATACTGTTCAAAATTGAAAATAAGAAATTGAGAGAAAGTTCTTCGCGAGCATTTACGGATGTTGCGGAGACTTTGGAGACCTGATTGTGTTTAAGTGGTTTGAACGAGCCGTACCGCCTTTTCCTGATGCGCCTATAGAGATGCCGCCGGCGGGACTGTGGGCTTTCACTTGGCATTACACTAAACCGTTTAGATTTTTATTACTGTTTCTTTTGTTTACAGCAGCAGGGGTGGCAGTGATCGAGGTCTACATGTTCCAGATTATCGGCAATATGATCGACTGGATGAAAGACAGCGACCCAGTCACATTTTTTGATGTGCATGGTGTGACCTTGCTCAAGCTGTTCTTTTTGATTGCGGTTGTCTGGCCCATATTGAGCTTTGTTGATTCAGCGTTAGAGCATCAAGGCTTACTTGGCAACTTTGCTATGCAGATCCGCTGGCGAGCGCACCGTTATTTATTACGTCAGTCGTCGACTTTTTTCGCCAATGATTTTGCCGGCCGGTTAGCAACCAAAGTAATGCAGACCGCATTGTCGGTGCGCGACACCATCGTAAGTATTACTGGCTTGATGGTCTACGTGGTTGTTTATTTTGTAAGTGCGTTCATTATTTTTATAAATGCTGATGTTCGTCTGGCTGTGCCATTAATGGTTTGGTTGTGCGCGTACTTTTTTGTGATGCGCTACTTTTTACCGAAATTACGCAAAGTGTCCGAAGAACAATCCGATGCGCGCTCATTAATGACGGGTCGCGTAGTCGATGCGTATTCGAACATTCAAACAGTAAAAATGTTTTCGAATAACAACACCGAAGAAGACTACGCCCGCGAAAGCATGCAAGACATGTTAGGCAGCGTCTATACGCAGATGCGTCTGGTAACTCTGCTACACACCTCCTTGATCGCTATTAATGCTTTAATGGTGTGCGGCACTATCGTGTTTGGTCTTTACTTGTGGACTCAAGGGGTGATTTCTACCGGAGCCGTAGCGGTCGGTGGGGCGTTGTCTTTGCGTTTGCAGTCAATGAGCCAATGGTTTATTTGGGAGTTAGCGCGTTTGTTCGAATCAATCGGCACGACACAAGACGGACTAAATACCATTGCCCAGCCAGTGTCCGTAGAGGATAACGCTGATGAGCAATTACACGTTTCAAAAGGCGCAATCGAATTTGAGAAAGTGGGTTTCAGATATTCTGAGAATGTTGGGATCATTAACGAGTTTGATTTAAGCATTAAGCCAGGAGAACGGATTGGTCTTGTCGGTCACTCTGGAGCAGGCAAATCAACGTTGGTTAATTTGTTGTTGAGGCTTTATGACATCGGCGAAGGCGCTATTAAAATAGATGGGCAGAACATTGCGAAGGTAAGCCAAGAAAGTTTGCGCGCCAACATTGCCATGGTGACTCAAGATACGTCTTTGTTACATAGGACCATTCGCGAGAACATCGCCTATGGCAAACCGGATGCAAGCGAGGACGATGTAATGCGCGCTGTCGAATTAGCTAAAGCGGATGAGTTTCTGAGCGATCTGGTTGACCACGAAGACAACAAAGGCCTTGATGCCAAAGTAGGCGAACGGGGCGTTAAGTTGTCTGGCGGCCAACGTCAGCGAATCGCGATAGCGCGAGTTATTTTAAAGGACGCGCCTATTTTGATTCTAGACGAAGCGACTTCAGCATTGGATTCTGAGGTGGAAGCCGCTATTCAGGACCAACTTAACAGCTTAATGGATGGCAAAACGGTGGTGGCCATAGCGCATAGACTATCCACCATTGCGCAAATGGATAGACTCATTGTGCTGGACCAAGGACGGATCGCAGAAGAGGGTACACATGCCGAGTTGGTAGAGCAGGGTGGTATTTACGCACGCTTGTGGTCGCGCCAGTCTGGTGGCTTTATTGCCAACAATTAAGCTACACTGAGTCTAACACTAGAATCTACAGATAGAATGTTAGCCTATTCACCTCGGCTTAGAAGAAAGCCAAGACAACAATAAATTATGTTTGAAATCGTAAAGAGTATAGAGTTTTGTTATGGTCACCGGTTGTTGGAGCACCCAGGGTTGTGCGCCAACCTGCATGGCCATAATGCCAAAGCTGACGTTATGCTGGGCAGTGAGACTCTTGATCACCTTGGTATGGTGATGGATTTTAGCGATGTAAAAGCTGTGCTTAAAAGTTGGATCGACGCAACCTTGGATCACACTCTGATTCTTTGTAAAGATGACCCGATGGTCGAAGTGCTGAAGACCAACGGCGAGCGCTTTTACCTAATGGACGATAACCCAACAGCTGAAAATATAGCGAAGCTGATCTATAAAAAAGCACAGACAGAGAACTTGCCAGTAGTGAGCGTTACACTCTGGGAATCAGATTCAAGCTTCGCCCGATATTCCGAATAGTCTTTAGCTGTTCTCTAGAACAATCCGATACCTTGCTTTCCCATCTTCTAGATGCGTCATGGCTTCGTTTATTTTACTCATTGGAAACACTTCGATCTGCGGACGAATGTCATGCCGCGCACAAAACTCCAGCATAGTCGCTATCACTTGTGGGGCGCCAACGGGAGAGGACGATATCGAGCGTTGCTGACTCATTAAATCGCCTACTCGAAGTCCTAGTTCGCTCGGTACGACGCCAACAAAATGCAAGCGTCCCTTGGGCGCTAGGGTTGCCGTCATAGCTTTCCAATCCATATCAACCGCGACCGTCGATATCACGAAATCAAATTTTCCTCGAAGTGATTTCCATTCTTCGCTGTCGCGTGAACTTACAGTGTGGTGAGCTCCAAACTCCTTGGCTTCGTCTGACTTATCAGGCGAAGAGGTAAATGCGGTTACTTCGCAGCCCCACTTATTGAGGAACTGAATCGCTAGATGACCCAGACCACCAATGCCAATAACCGCCACTTTGTCGGTCGGCTTTAGGTCGAATTGGACCATCGGGTTGAATACGGTAATGCCACCGCAAAATAGTGGACCTGCAGACTTAATATCTAATGAGTCAGGCAAAGGGATTGCCCAAACTGATTGGCATCGAACAGTGTCTGCGAAACCACCGTAACGACCCACGATAGTCATTTCGTTGCCCGCAGAAAGGTTGTGGTCTCCTGATAATGATTCAGGCGAGTTTAGGTTGGAGCGAGAAACCCAACCAACACCGACTTTTTGACCCACTTTCAAATGTTCTACCAACTCACCAATAGCGGATACTGTTCCAACGGCTTCGTGTCCTCCTACAAATGGATAGGCCGTAAAGCCCCACTCATTGGTCCACATAGAATAGTCCGAATGACAAAGACCGCAGAAGTCGACTTTAACTTCTACTTCATCGGCCTTTAATGGGCCTACTTCAGTTTCTTTGGCTTGTATTGCTTGTTTTGGGCCATCGGCCGACCATACAGTGATTTTGCTCATGGGATCTATTGTCTAGTGTTTGAAAAGGTAAGTTTAAGAGCTAAGTATTCTTCTAACGAGTGGTTACACTCTTGGCATTAACCGCGAGCAGGCAGCCCGCGCACCATAGTTAGAAAATCTAAGCGTGTGCCAGCGCGTCTGAATTCGCTAAGCGCTTGGTAGTCAGCGTCAGCGTACCAGTCCTTAGCCGCTTGCTCGCTTGGAAATTTGAATAGAATTGCGCGCCCTTCAATAGGCGAAGTGCCTTCGAAGGTGTGCGGTTGATCGTCGTAAGTGACAAACTCTCCGCCGTACTTTTTCAAAATGGGGAAAAAGCCTTTTTCGTATTTACGATATTCGGCAGCATCTGTAACGTGCAGTTGCACCATTATGTAAGCGGGGATATCTGGCATTGCGCATTCCTTTAACTAAAGAGCCATGACTGAAACGCCAGTGGCTTGGATGATATGTGCAGTTTAACTTGTTTTGATCAATTTAGTGTAGCCAGAGAGAACCCAGGCACGACCTTTACTGCCTGCGAAGTAATAGAGCAAACCGATTGGTTGATTGGGTTGAACGTATTGATCAATTAAATACCTTAACCGACTGAGCTGTCAATTCGCATATTGGCCCTTTGGCAAGCGAGGTGCTGGACTTAGTTTTTTTGTTGTGCTTGGTTTTGGCAATCGTGCTGGTGCTTAAGTCGTCCTGCATGTGCTGAATTTCTTCGTCGCTCAATATGCGCGGTTTGAGCACGGCGTTCATTACGACCTCCTTGCCACTTATGTCAGTTGGTACGAAAAAATTGTAGTCCTGAAATGTAACTCGGGTGTAGAAATCATCTTCGCTAGCGATAAAAAAACATCCTTTCGCTTGGCATACTTCCGACACTTTAGTCTTCACGGTGACGTTCTTACCTTGCTCACAGTCAGAATCTTTGACTGCTTTTTTTAGGCCAAGCGTCTCACCTTTAACAACAAAGCGTGCGCCAAAAGTTTCACTGAATTGATCTGTCTCTACGGGCTCAGATAATCTTTTTACGTTACCCGCCGTTGCGGCAAACGAAAAACCCAATAGCGCTATGCAAACTAGATAAAGAGAACGGGGAGTGCGGATGTCAAGATGTTTCATAATAATTTCCTAGTTTCGCTGCATCTAACTGAATAGATGATGAAGTCTGTCTGTATTGGTACGGCGACCTATTTATTTGTTGCTAAGATTATTGTTCCGCCTTAAAGAAGCCATTATCCAAAGCAGACCATAAGTGTAAAGACCAATATGATCGAAAAGGGCTGGAAATACTAACAGCCTTGTCAGCTTTCTCAGAATCTCCCTCGTACAGAAAACTAATCGCATTCTTTAGACCAACATCACCTTCAGACCAGACATCAGTCATTTTAAAATACCCAATAGCGCACATTTCGGCAGTCCATTGCCCTACGCCCCAGAATTGGCACAAATGGTTGATGAGGTCTTCATGGTCTAAGGTTTTAAGTTTGCGAGCACTGAGTTCGCCCTGACTATCGGCTCGAGCCAATCCAGTGATTGTCTTGGTTTTCGCGCCGGACAAGCCACAGCTTCGCAACTCATCAAAGTTAGCTCGTTGTAAAAACAGCTTAAAGGGCAGGTCACTCGCCTGATGAAGGATTTTAACTCTTCCCCAAATAGTCGAGGCGGCTTTCGTGGACAATTGCTGTCCAGCGATAGCTCGACACAAATACTCTAATAGCGAAAAGCGATTGGTTTTACGCAGAAACTGCTGACCGTTAAAAACCAACATTTGATGCGCACGCTTGTCGCGTTCAAACGTTGCCAATAAATGCTGGTGAGCTTTATCGCATGTAGAGGTCATTTTCTTTAGTACGCGCTTAAATGCCGTCTTCCAGAATATAAACTGGTTTGCTGTTAGAGCCCCATCGAAATTTACCAGTAGACATGTCGCCATCGTCCATCAATGAATCAAACATCTCAATGTCAGCCAGGTCGGCTGTGTGCTGGTAAATTGATATGCCAGCATAGGCGTACCTATCCGGGCCTTCCCAGTTCCAGCTACCGCCTAGCGGCGGGTCTACTTCCCAGGTGCCGCCCATGTCTATTCCAGGTGGCCCTACTATATGACTGTCCGGTGGGTAGCTACCATACTTGGCACGGTATTGCATAATTCGATCGCCCATTACGACAAGGGCAGCTGCACTTTCGCCGAGCTCTGCTTTGCGAACGTATCGTTCATAGCTTGGAAAAGAGATAGCAGCAAGGACACCGATTATTGCAACGGTTATCATTAGCTCTAGCAATGTAAAGCCCGTGGCTTCTTGTTTGGTTCTCACATAGTTCATTTTTTGTTCTCCCAACATTCAAGGAATTGCTCCAGCAATCTATCCTGTATTCTAAACGAGTATATGACGCAGCGTCATCGCTTGTGAACGCTATGATTGTCGAAAGCAGATAGACGGCTACAAACATAGACTATTCGGCGGTATGTTCAATGAAATACATTTGGTAACCCAATACTTAGCAATAAATCATCTTTTGACACGGTCTTTAGGCTCAGAGACTTATGCTAACGCGCTAAACTGCGTCCCACAATCACTAGGTTTGAAAAGCGGACGTGAGAAAAAACAAGCCCTTAAGCGAGCAAATGTTGCAGAATGGTTTATCGGGCAAACCCCAGCACAAAATCAGGAGGAGCAAAACATGAGTGAATATCAACCACCTAAAGTTTGGAAATGGAATCAAGATAACGGTGGACGTTTTGCCAATATCAACAGGCCGACAGCGGGTGCCATTAAAGACAAGGATTTACCGCGTGGAAAGCACCCATTGCAGCTTTACTCATTGGCGACACCCAATGGCGTTAAAGTCACGGTAATGCTCGAGGAATTGCTCGCAATGGGTTTCAATGGAGCGGAATATGACGCCTATTTGGTTAGAATTAACGAAGGCGACCAATTTGATAGTGGCTTTGTTGAGATAAATCCTAATTCAAAGATTCCAGTGCTACTTGATCAATCAACCGATAAGCCAACGCGGGTTTTCGAGTCAGGAGCAATTTTGTTGTACCTGGCTGAAAAGTTTTCTGCGCTATTGCCTACCGATCCGCATAAACGTGCCGAAGCGTTAAACTGGTTGTTTTGGCAGATGGGTAGCGGTCCATTCTTGGGAGGTGGTTTTGGCCACTTTTACGCTTATGCCCCAGAGAAGATAGAGTACGCAATTGACCGATTCGCGATGGAAGTAAAGCGTCAACTCGACGTGTTAGATCAACATTTAGCCGAAAATGAGTATATGGCGGGTGACGAGTACTCAATTGCCGACATCGCAATTTGGCCTTGGTACGGCGCTATGGTTCGCGGCATTTTGTATGAAGCGGGAGAGTTTTTAGACGTTAAGAGCTATAGCCATGTAGTGCGCTGGGCGGAACAAATAAATAAGCGACCTGCGGTTAAACGAGGGATTATGGTAAATCGAGCTTGGGGCGCCCCTTCTCAGCAGTTACACGAGCGACATGATGCAAGTGATTTTGAAAATACCACTCAAGACAAATTGAATCCAGAAAAGAGCGAAGGCTAGTTTTAGCTCAAGATTTAGAAAGCCGCCATTTGCGATTGCAGGTGGCGGCTTTTTTGATGGGGTTGCTTTATTTCTTATTTAGGCGGAGCGGTGTCTGCAAATGTGGACCATGTATTGGCGAGCTTAACAAACGATAAGAGGTTGGGATGCTCATCAAGAGAAATGCGCTTACGAAACAGTGCCCAATCTAAGTAACAGGCTAGCCGAGTTTCGGCAATGTTTAGTGGTAGTGCTTTGGGCAAATTAGTTAATTCTAGAGCGGCTAAACTGGCGTCAATTCGATTACTTTGGCGTTTTAAGTAAGCGCTGTGTTGTGGTGTTACGTTGTCTTTTTCTAAGAAGAATAAATTGATCGTGGTGTCCATGGCCGTATTGCTCAGCGCATACAACTCCATTTGCTCAGCGGTCTCAATAAAGGGTATTCCCTTACTATGATAAACGTGCATTAAAATACTGCTTGAATCAGACAGTTGCAGGCCATTGTCGTGCAGAAAAGGCACGCGCATCGCAGGTGACCCCTCAGCGCTAGCCGTGTAATCGGTGTCTATAAAATCGAAGGTAATGCCGAGGTCAAATAATGCCACGCGACAATGCCGAACATAGGGCGATGTATAGCTTCCGAAAAGTTTCATATTAGAAATGCGAAGATTAGCAGAGAGCTCAGTATACAAGTTTTTAACCTCTTAACTAAAAGCGAGTACTGGTAAACTGGCGTCAAATTGGTTTGAGGAACACAATATGGAACTCGCAATTAACGAACAGCGCCTGAGTCAGAAGTCTCAATTCATAATTTTGGCAGTTGCATTGGCACAAGGAATCGCCCTTTATTGGTTTCAGCATAGCATCGAGATTTCGTGGTGGCCCAGTAAAAGCGGACCAAGTGTGACTGTGTTGGGGCTTTGGCTCTCGATACTTCCGACGAGCTTCGCCCTAAGTTACCGTAGTTCTGTGGCGACTAAATCGTACTGGCTCTCACTACTCGCAATGATGTTGCTATTGCTCGCGATTGGAGTTTACTTCGGGCGAGCGTACGACTTAGAGGCAATGCGCGAAGGCGGGTTCGCGGTACTAGTGGCCGCTGTTGTGCTATGGTTTATTGTGCTGTTCTGGTTGAAGGCCGCACTGCATGAGCAGAAGCTCTGGCCGTCTTACGCATCGCTGTTTGGATATTCTTGGCACAATTTTTTGTGCATTACATTGGCATCTTTGTTTGCGCTGATCTTCTTCGGTGTACTTATGCTGTGGGGCAAACTGTTCGAAGTCATTAATATAGATTTTTTTACTGACTTGTTCCTGCGCAGCTGGTTTCTATTTCCTAGCCTTGTGATGGCGTTTGCGTATGCGCTAATTCTGTTCAGAACTCAAATTAACGCTGTGGGGGTAATGCAGCGGATACTGCGCGCCTTGTTTTCGATTCTGTTACTGGTTATTGGGCTAGTGGCCATTTTGTTTGTTGCGTTTCTTCCTGTAACAGGCATTGAACTTATTTGGATGAAGGGCTATGGCAGCGACACTATATTGCTGTTTGTTGGAATTGCATTGTTTCTGTACAACGCCGTTTTTCAGGATGCGAGCGAACAACCCTATGGGGATTTGTTGACTCGGATTGCTCGCTTCATACCTGTGGTATTACTCATATTGGTGGCTTTGGCTTTGTATGGCATTGCGCTACGAATACAGCAACACGGTTTGAGCGTGCAACGAATATGGGCGGCAATACTGGTGGCTATTATGGCGGCTTTTACCTTAGCGTATTCGCTACAGACACTATTTAGAAGCGAAGGTTGGCAACAAAAATTTAACGCAACTAACCGTGTTATGGCATGCGTTATCGCGCTCCTACTGGTCTTTACAGTGAGCCCACACAGTAGCTTAAATAAAATGGCGATCGCTAGCCAACTTAACCGCTTGCACTCAGGCCAAGTTAGTCCAGAGCTATTTGACTATGCTTACATTGCACGACTGGGCGAGACAGGAATGAACGTGCTCGAAGAGCTAGCAAGTGATGACCTACTAGCTAATAACCCCGACGCATTGACGAGCTTGAATCATGCCATTGAGTCGAACGGAAATAGGTATTACGCTAGCCCACCTAAAACGACCGAACAGCGAGCGCGGATCACTGAAAACTTAATCGTTTATCCTCCAGATGCAGAACTGGATCTAGACCAGTTACTGTTAAGCCTGTCTTCTAGTAATTTCGAATGGTGCGAGAAAAGCCGCGCCTGTGTTTTGTTATTGCTTGATGTGACGGGAGATGACATTGATGACAAAATACTACTAACCCCCAGCTATCAAAACACCTATCAAGCATCAAGACTTGTAGAATACGCCCCAGGTCAATATCACAATGTGGGGTATGTGAACTTTGAAGCTGATTTAGATGCACTGTTAAATGCGATAGAACGTGGCAACGTTAAAACTAAACCGTCACCTTGGAAAAATATTAAGATTGGTGATCAGACCATAAAGTTGGGTGAGCCCACTCAATAATGAGAATAGTGATATTCTGATGGGCACAACGCCTGTTATTGGCGATCTTGATAGGGCGCGTTGATAGACAGGCTGATGAACAGGCTGATGAACAGGCTGATGAACAGGCTGATGAACAGGAGAGTGCAATTTTGAGTTTCGAATATGCAATTGAGCAAGCAAGCAACGACACGTTGATCTATTGGTTCCTACCGATTTTTTTGATCGCGCTAGCGCTAGAAGCGGCAATTAGCCACCGATATAGATTAAACCTCTTTGAGTCGCAAGATACTAAGGCGTCACTTTGGATGATGTTAATGGTGGGCGTCGTAGACGTGTTGCCTAAAATCGTAGCGTTCTGGGTGTTTCTTAATTTAGCAGAGCTCAGCCCATTGAAAGACATCGTTGTACGACAATGGTGGGCTTGGGTCTTATTGTTCTTTGCCGATGATTTTATCTACTACTGGTTTCATCGTGCAAACCATGAAATACGATTGTTCTGGGCCGGTCATGTGTCGCACCATTCTGCCGTAAAGATGAATTTTGCAACGGCTTTGCGACAAGGAGTAGGCGAACGTCTGCATAAGTATCTGTTTTGGATCCCTTTACCTTTGCTCGGATTTGATGCGTTAATGATCTTTACCGTTATGGCGATCAACTTGTTCTATCAATTTTGGGTGCACGTTGAGTGGATTAAAAAAATGCCGAGTTGGTACGAAGCTATCTTCAATACGCCATCCCATCACCGAGTGCACCATGCGTCTAACATTCCTTATTTAGATCGCAATCATGGTGGGGTGTTAATAGTGTGGGATCGTCTATTCGGTACCTTTGCACGCGAACAAGCGGATGAGCCAGTCCGTTATGGGCTTACCAAGCCTTTAGATTCGTACGACCCAATTAATGTTGCTACACATGATTATCACGCGCTTTGGAGAGATGTACGTGGTGCCAAGACTTGGCGAGACAAGCTGGCCTATATGTTTCTCGCGCCTGGTTGGCACCATGCAGGACCAGATTCTCGCTCGAATACACTAAGAGTTAAGCACCAAAAAGACAGCTCTTGAGTTAGCTTTTGGTCTATTACTGTGAAGAACTTTATAAGCAGTGCTCGAAGTAGCAACAAGAGTAGCAATAGGAGTTGCTACAAGCGTTGCCACAAAGACAGGCTTGATTTTTGAGGATTCAGTCTCAACTTATTACCTCAGAGTATTTACTTTTGCGGTGCGTGAAAGATGTATTCTTAGCATTGCACTAAACTTAGAACAAGTTAACTAATTCAAACAAAATAGCAAAGGAGATGATTTATGGCACTTCGAATAAACGACCAAGCCCCAAATTTTAAGGCACAGACTACCCAGGGAAATATTGATTTTCACGACTGGATAGGTGATTCATGGGCAGTGCTTTTCTCGCATCCGAAAGACTTCACACCTGTTTGCACAACAGAGTTAGGCTATGCCGCTGGACTAGAACAGGAGTTTGCTAAACGCAACGTTAAGGTGATTGGACTGAGCATTGATGCAGTCGACAACCATGCTGAGTGGGCTAAAGATATCGAAGAGACCCAGGGTCATGCAGTGAATTTCCCGATGATAGGTGACACAGACCTGAACGTATCTAAGCTTTACAATATGTTTCCGGCTGATGAGACTGGCTCTGCGGAAGGCCGAACGGCGTTGACTAATGCCACTGTCCGGTCGGTATTTGTAATAGGCCCAGACAAAAACATTAAGTTGATGATGACGTACCCCATGACCACGGGGCGTAACTTTAACGAGATTTTAAGGGTTATTGACTCTATGCAGCTAACGGCAAAGCATAAAGTAGCGACTCCTGTAAACTGGGAGAACGGTGACGATGTAATTATCGTGCCAGCGGTTAGCGACGAAGAAGCTAAGGTAAAATATCCGAATGGCTGGAACACGGTAAAGCCTTATCTTAGAATCGTGAAACAACCCACATAGCGTACTTTTAGAAGCGGTGAGCTACGCGTGAATCGAGCATAGTGAGTACTGCTTATAATTAATACAAGGCCGCGATAAGCGGTCTTGTTGTTTTACAGTAACCTTAAAACTACACGCGCCGGACGATATGGGCGTGTTTACGCGAAGAAATATAGTCAGAGCTATGAAAAAAATTATTCAGAGAATACTACTGCCCATTGTCGGCTTGGTCGTTTCAGCGCAGTCATTTGCCACAGACCCTTATAACGTTTTTGGTTTGTTTCTAACTGAAGAACGAAATTCTGTGATCGAAATATCAGAGTGCAACGAATCGGTATGCGGGAACGTAGTCTGGCTGAACCCTGAAACCTTAGACGATGGTGTTACGCCAGAAGAAGCTAAAAGCAAAAGTGGTGAAAAAGTATTAGGTCTCACTATGCTGCAGGGCTTTGAAAAAGCCGGTGATGATTGGCGAGAAGGGACTATCTACGATCCAGGTAAAGACAAGACTTATTCGTCGCGTCTTGAACGGTTGCCTAATGGGACGTTACAGGTGAAAGGGTGTATCTCTTTTTTCTGTCAAACACAGATTTGGACATCAGTAGAAAGTCTGGAAGATCCTTTAGGCTCTGCCGCAGATAATACTTCAATCAGTAATTACTAATAGGAATTTTATATGGACATCAAAGATAAAGTTGCCGTCGTTACAGGTGGCGCATCTGGATTAGGCGCGGCCACGGTTAGAGCTTATGTTGAGCGTGGCGCTAAGGTAGCAATATTTGACATGAATGAAGACGCCGGCACTGCATTGGCGAAAGAGTTAGGCGCAGACAATGTGGCCTATTTCGACGTTAACGTGTGCGACGAGAAGACCGTAGAAGCAGCCATAGAGGGTACGGTAAAAGCATTTGGTGCGATCCACATTTGCAATAATTACGCAGGCATTGGCCACGGTGAAAAAACTGTTTCCAAAGGCGTGCCGCATAAGCTAGAAACATTTTCCAAAATAATTAATGTGAACTTGATTGGCACCTTCAATGTCGCTCGTTTGGCAGCAGCGCAAATGATTAAGCAAGACCCTGTAACGGCTGATGGTGGTCGAGGAGTCATTATTAACACGGCATCGGTTGCAGGTTACGAAGGTCAGATAGGACAAGCGGCTTATTCGGCGTCAAAAGGTGGCGTGATTGGCATGACGCTTACTATTGCGCGAGACCTTGCGTCAGATGGCATACGTTGTAATACCATAGTGCCTGGGTTGATCCACACACCACTTTTTGACTCATTGCCAGAGAACGTATACAAGTCGCTTGAAGCGAGCGTATTAGGTCCACAGCGTTTAGGTAAGCCCGAAGAAATTGCTCACCTCAGTGTCTACCTTGTAGAGAATGATTATATGAATGGTGAGAGTGTTCGTATGGATGGCGGTATCCGTATGCAGGCCCGTTAGTTGAGAGCGGGACAACATTGAGATTGAAAAGGCGCACTCAGGTGCGCCTTTTCACTTTCTGTTTATCGGTAAAAGTAGGAGTTTAGAAATACTCAGCTAGACTTCAGCCATTTTACCGATTACGAGACCCGCAAGCGCTAAACATCCTGATAGCGGCGAATAAAAAAAAGCCGGAGCAAGAGCTCCGGCAAATCCGAGGGGTAATGCTGGCCGCCTAAGCGACCGGTGAAACTAGTTTGCTACTACTTGAGCAGCTTCACAAGCAGAACCGCTTACGCAGCTTAGTGCTATTGGCGCGCCGTCTTCAGAAGTACACGTCATTACTGAGCGATCACCGTTAGCTGTTACGCGAAACTTAGCTGTGAAAATACCGCGACGTGAACGAATAGTAGAAACTTTCACGTTAGTTACGCCTTCTATGCTTTCGCTGATGCTGGTTTTGCATTCAGTCAACAAAGCATTGTCTGATTTTTGGTCAGCAAGTGTAGAAACGGCGAAAACAAGAGTTGAAGCAAATACAGCAGATGTGATTAAGTTTTTCATAATGATCTCCTAGGAAGAGAGGTAAATGTAAAAAAGCAAAGTTAATTTGATTGCCTTCGAGCTTCATTGCTCTTTGGCACAATCGCATTTGACTCCTTTCTTAGAAGTAATTCTCCCGAATACTTAAACAGACCTACCGAATTTTAAAATTCGGTAGGTTTTTTAAGAATCCGCTAGTGTTTCAGCACGATATTTGGTTGGTGACACGCCAAATTCGGTTTGAAAGGCTGTATTGAAGGACGAAATTGAGCGAAAACCCACATCTAAAGCAATGCTTAGTACTGGAAGTCGAGTGTCTTCACGTAATCGAACCCCAGCTTCCTCGATTCGATAGTGATTCACGAACTGATTAAAGTTCCTATACCCTAGCTCTTGATTGATTTTCGCGCGCAATTTGTATTCTGGAACATTTAACATGTTGGCAAGACTTGCTACGCGCAGATCATGGTCTGCATAAAGCCGCTCGCTATCCATACGCGACAACAAATCTACCAATACCGGGTCCGTGGTCTTGCGAACTACGGGCATGGGCTGCCCAATTAGCACCCCTAAAGGGTTTTTGCGCAGAAAGGTATAGTTAATCGATATGCCTAACAAAAACGTAATGGCCGCAAATACAGTTGCCAAGATTATTGGCAAATCAAAGTTAGTGATGGTTTCGGCAATTGAAGCAAGAAAAGTAATTAGTGCTAGAAAAAATATAAAGATGTTTCGCATCTTATTACGCATCTCTACCAGATCGTTATCTTTACCGCGCCAGACCACATAAATGGCGACTGCTGCGATAAAGATCTTCAATAATCTTAACCAAAGTGGTGAGCCAGGCAATCCTATTAGGCCTAGCTGATAATAAAGCGAGGCACCTATCGAGAATGTAACCAGTGCCAACAACCAATGAGGGAACGTGCAGCCTTCTTCAAACAGAAACCATACAAAAATGAGCATCATACTGGGAGAAATTGTTGCGAAGAACCAAAAATATTGCAGTGCAGGCGCATCCAAGTGATCCTGGACGATGGGCATGAGCATATAGGTCAATACACCCACTTGTGAAAGAACGCCAATTACGCGAACCCGCAGTGGGTTTTGCGAAAATGCTAGGGTAAATATTAGTAGTAGAATTTGTGACGCAGCAAGAAGCCGCAAAGCGATATTGGCGATTTCCATTATTTAGGGTACAAAGCTCTCTGGTCGGTTCGAAGATAGTGTAATGCATCTAGGCAATCCAAAGACAGTTTTACTCAATCGTTAGAATCTCAATTCAAACAAATGCTTTGCTCGAGTAAGGCGAAAAAAAGCGGCGATAAATTAACAACAGCTGAGACACCCATTCTAAGATCCTTGCACAACACCCCTTAAAATGCAAAACTGACTCAGTCAGGACGACCAACTCAATCATACGGAGCAACGGATATGCCCCAACCACGAAAAACCCTTATATCGCTTAGCGACACCCCTTTTTATCACTGTATGTCTCGCTGTGTTCGGCGTGCATTTTTATGCGGTGTTGATGATTATTCTGGTATCAATTATGAGCATCGACGAGATTGGCTAGAATACAAACTTCACCGAACAGCCGACGCATTTGCCATAAGACTCTGTGCCTACGCGGTGATGAATAATCACTACCACGTTGTGCTCAATGTGCGCTCAGATATGGCTGCTTCTTGGAGTGACCATGAGGTAGTTGAGCGCTGGCACCGTCTGTTCTCAGGCACATCACTGTCTCAGCAGTTTGAGCTTGGTGAAGCTCTTTCTGATCCTGAAAAGGACCTGCTTAACACGGACATAGCCCTTTGGAGACAACGGCTTATGGACATATCGTGGTTCATACGCATCGTCAACGAATCGATCGCCCGCCGAGCTAACCATGAGGACAAATGCACAGGGCGCTTTTGGGAGGGCCGATTCAAAAGCCAAGCGCTGTTGGATGACAAAGCCCTATTGGCTTGCATGGCCTACGTAGACCTAAACCCAGTGAGAGCTGGCATTGCTAAGACACCTGAGTCATCTGAATTTACCTGTGTGAAACAGCGTATCGATTCACTTAGATCGCATAACTCTCCCCCTGCAACCATCGAAACGTTTGTTGGAACACAATCAGAAGCTATTGGCCTGCCCTTCTTACTCAAGGACTACCTAGAACTGATTGACTGGACTGGGCGAATATTGAGATCGGATAAGCGAGGATCAATGAGTAATCACCTGCCTCCGATCTTAGAACGCTTGGTGTTCGATACAAAAAACTGGAATGAACTTGCCACAAGGTTTGAAACCCATTTCTCCCATTGGGTAGGCCAAGAGCACGTCGTGAGAAAATGCTATAAGAATAGAAAATACCAACGAATACCGTCTACCAATGTGCACCGAACTCTTTTAGGGTAAGCCACTCCCCCTCATATCAATACCCATCGCGTTTGCGAGGGATAAACTCGCCTATTTGGAGGCTTTCTCAGTCACCGTTAAGATTTTGCCGGTGCTTGATTGCGGTTATACGAGGCTGGGTCTAGGAGGGTAAAAAACGATCATAAAAGGAGGTGCGTTCTGTACAATTCTGTACAAGGCTGCTTGGAGTGGGTGTCTTCGTTAGACTAGCCAAATCCAAGGCTTGATAGAGGGCGATAAAGAGCTGTCAGAGGTGCCGATTCCCCAACGAAGACCAAGACCCCTGCCGATAAATTATGAATCAAGCGCATTGAATCGAGATGACGCTATATATTTAGCTTATCTAAGTGGCGGCTACACATTAAAAGAAATTGGTGACTATTTTGGCTTACATTATTCTCGGGTAAGCCGAATAGTGAAGAGGGCAAAAGGCAAGACTTGACCCCCGTATTTGGACCTGAACCCCGTATTTGCAAATTATAGCGCTTTGCAATCTGATCCCTAAGTTAATCTGACAAGACCACGGGCCGACCTTGGAGCTAAGGTCTTGATCTAAAGTCAGTTTGTATTCGCGTTTTCTCGAAGATTCACGTAAACTGAAAATCGACTATTTTCGTGGTTGAAAAGATAGCGCGTTCGGTACGTTAACATCTGATTTTAAAGATAATATTTTTGTTAATTCTTCTTATTTTGTGGGAGGCTTACTAGTGTTAAGTTTATTAGGCGCTCTTGATAGAGCATTTAATAGGGTGCTAAAAAGCACTATTATAATATTAATGGTGGCTAATGCGGCTTTGCTGCCAGTGGCGTACGCGCAGCAATTATCACCCCAGAAAATGGCGCAGGTGATGGCCGCCATCAATAATATCTTACTGTCAGATCAAGATGCAACGATCCGGTTACCATCTGGAACGGCGATAGAACTTAAGATAGGCGATTTAGCCAATGGGCCCTATACAGTTACCAATCAGCAGAAAATATTTGGCCAATTCTCTCTTCAGGAACAAGGAATAGAGTTTTGTTTTGATGTCAGTGCCAATCAAGGTTTAAGCCCAGGGGATATTGTGGTGGAGGTTAATGGCCAGGCCGTTACCGCAATTGAAGGCAAGGATAATTGCTATCAGATTCCAGAATCGCAGCAACTCCTCGTTAATTATATTGTAATCCGAGTAACTAACCCTGCGATTATACTTAGCATCACACGCGTTGGGCTGGAGTCTGATAGCCCGGTTCATCTTGGCCTACCAAGAACGACTCGCGGTACTTGGAATGAGCGCGCAGTGCGCAAGGTCCTCAAGATATTTGCGTTTGGTGGCCATGCACAAGACGGTCAAATTCAGGATTGGGCAGATATGGACGCCTTTGACGCGATCCAAGAAATGCTGACTTTTGCAGAGCATAACCTTTTGTTATCACCGTTGGCACCGAGCGAAACATACACGGACAGCGCTGGTGAGGCAGGAAGTACTTTAGCCGCAGGAACCTTAACTCAATGGCTAACCTTTATTTCAAGTGACCTTTCCAATATCCCTTACCCCGCTATTGGCGATCGCGATCTATTAGGTCTTAATGGTAATAATTTTACTGATGCTTATAGCCGCATGATTACGGTGCGTGGGATGAATCCATTTCGACAGAAAATTGGTTTCTGGGAAACCAATTATCACTTAGCCACTAACCTAGATGCCTCCGTATCACGCCCACAAATGGCACGTTACTATGATGAAATCATGCAGGCTCATGAAGCCGGATTACCCTACCATCAAGTTATGGGGGTTGCGGCAAAATCGGCAGCTGTGGCAATGCAATATGGACATCGTTTCAACCGATGGAATTCGAATACCGAGGAGTGTGAGTGTAATGATGATTTTGCGCGTGAGATTCACCAGTTATATTACGGTATTTTTGGCGAAGGCGCACCTTACCATGAAAGCTTAACAATACCTGAAACGGCTAAGTTACTTACCGGTATGCAGGTTCATTATAACGATGGATTGCTTGGTGGTTATCCACTTGATGTCGACTTTCAGGCCAATGATCATCACACAGCTGGCGTCTATATATTTAAGCCTAAGGATGGTAGCCCGAATATTACAGGGGATAATGCTAAGGAAAAAATTGACGACTTGATGCCCATTTCTATGCAGCATCCTGAGTCCTTGCAAAATTTACCAGTGATGATCATTTCAGTGCTAGCCGATGATAATTTAAGTGAAGGGCGCAAAGATCAGCTTAGAGCAACATGGGCCTCAATGGGTGTAGATCGTAAATTGCTGGATTTTATTCATGCCTACGCTATTTCGAATTTGTTACATAGCCCAGAGCACTTTAAATATCTTACGACGTATGATCGAGTGCTGTATCTTGCCAACAAATCCAACTTAGAGAATATAGAGGCTTATCATGGAGGTGACTTTAGACTCGGTCGGACTGTAGGAGGTATTTTTTATGAAGATTCTGCTGGTGATTTCTTTAGACCCATCCATAATGTGTTTGGAGGGCAGACGGCTATCGAGGCATCCGATTCCAGTTTGGCGTTTGAAAACAATTTCAACCGCCTGACTCGGTATGAGGGCGACTTACGCCAAGCCACTGACTGTGATACTTGTGACCTAGGCCAGCCGTGGGAGAAAAAATGGGCAGCAGTTTTGCCACAAAGATCTGACGGCAATTTCTATGTGTCCGACATAGCCGAGTGGCTATGGAACCACGTGGTCGGAAACATGGATAACTACACAGAGCTTGAGCGTGCGCATTTATATGCGATCTTAGGTGCAGCGCGCATCGACCCAGGTAATTTCGAGGATGGTTTTCAAGCGTATGATTTCAATCTATTAATGTGTGTTGTTGCTGATCATGAATATAACCCTAAAAGCTTAAGCCCCGACGCAACAATAACAGATATATTGACTAGTGATCGCTGGAATGATTTTTGTCGTGGTGACGATGAAGGTGGTGATTTCTTAGCCCATGAACTTGCCGAACTGAATGCTCAGTACACAGGTGCTCTGATTGAAGGCAACCCTCAGATACAAAAGGTTCTAAGTGAGCTAGGAAACCTAACCATTCAATTGAATGCTTCTGGCGCTGAGCATTTGGACGATGGCTCACATTTGCGCCACAATGCTCGAGGACGTGTCAGTAGCGCGCTTGGTTTTATTTTCACCACGCCATTTGTTTTTGCGGAGGGGCAGTAATGAGTATCAATAATCTTAGTCGCAGACACTTTCTACAAACTGCCTTTTACTCAAGTGTGGCCTATGGGGCGGGAGCCCTCCCTTTATTATCGCCTAATGCGCAAGCGACGCCTGTGCCACTAAAAAACCGAATTTTGATCGATCTGTTTTTAAACGGTGGCCCTGACATGAGACACTTGATTGTGCCCGCATTTGATGCCACGGAGGATAGTTTTGGTGATAAATACTGGAGTAATCGTAGCCGTTCACATAGTTTAGCGATTACTGGTCAAACGGCGCAGCAACGCTGGGATAATGATTATTATCCGATTACGGTGGGTGGTAACAACTGGTCAGGAGGATTAGTTGATGCAGGCGGCTTAAATTCTGGAGTAACCTTCGGCATTTGGCGCGAGGCTGGTTGGCTGATTGATATGTTTAGATCAGGTAATGTGGCGTTAATCTTTAATGCTGTTGGCGGTACCAACGGTGCTCACGACTTGTCACAATTAATGATGTATCAAGGTGATGTGCTGGCATCATTGAACAACCAAGAACGATCGGGTTGGGGTGGCCGGTTGGCGCGCTCCGCGGGCGGTAACCCTATCGCCCTAACGAGTTCACCAAGCCCATTTACATTTGGCCCAGTAGGCAACGCGCCCGACTTCAGTTTAAATGGCATTGATAATTCTGACCTAATTGTTTTTGATGATACACGCGATATAGGTTTGTACGATCCGGGGGTTTTAAACTATCCATACTTTGACTTTGGCGGCAAGATGGCGCGTTCGGCAAAGTCCTATTATGCAGCACTGCGTACTGAGCAAATTAGCCATGCGTATCAAAAATTCTTGAGTCATGAATATAAAGTGCGTCAATTTGGTGAAGCGATTAAGCAACGAATAGATTCAACCCCCATCCCTGATCTAATTCAGGCACTCTATTCAGAAGTAATCGGCATTAATCCATATCCAGACAATGAAGGCACTGGTCGGCGAGTACTAAGGTGGGATAATTTAGGTCGTCAAATTAGAAATTCGTATGACATGATCGCCTGGAATGATGTATCGGTTACTATAGGTAACGAAATACTTAGTCTTGCGCCAAGAGTATTGTCGATGAGCTTTGGCGACGGTGGTTGGGACAGTCACGAGAACCAACGTCAAATTCCCGCGGGTTTAGCCAGCGACCCTAATGATCCTTATCTAGACCGGGGTATTGAAAATGGCTTTCGCGATATTTTTGGGGGTCAGTTTGGCAGTACTCCATCCAATTCATTGGCATTACACGGCGCTCTTTCAGCCTTATGGGCTAGCTTGAGTGCAGCAGATCGAAATCAAATTGTTATTACTATTGCAGGGGAGTTTGGTCGCCAAATTCGTGATAACGGCACTGGTGGCACAGATCATGGTAGAGGCAACTTAATGTTTGTTATCAGTGAGCGTTGTGCCGGTGGTGTTTATGGCGCTATGTTCCCGCAAGATGAAATTGTGAAATACGATGAAGCGCCTAATCGAACCCCGGATATAACACCACGTACTGAAATTGATCAATTTTTTGCCAAAGTGTGTGAATGGGTTGTACCGGGATCAGCAACGTCTGTGTTCCCTCGAATGTCTCCCGGCTATAGTGGCGATGCGCCTCTCATTGAAATACCGGGTATGTTTAACGATCTGTTGTCCTAGTGGTTTAATTCGCCTTAACAAGATTCTGGGATTCTAAATGGTTAGTGAAAGAAATAGGATTCCTACGTAATGTTTTTGCGCGCTGGAATATTAATCACTGTATTTGCATTGTCACTAATAACTTTGCCGGCATATGCTCGATTGGATATTCTAGGTATATGGCAAGTGTTGTATCCTGATTCTAATGCAGTTGATATTGGCGGCAGCGGTTGTCAAATCTGTCATCAGAGTGCGATGGGCAATGAACCTTGGAATGCCTATGGGTGGGGAATTCGTGAGAGAATACATAGTGGTTTCACTATAGAACAATCTATTAGGTTTGTAGGGGGCGAAGACCCTGACGGAAATAATGTTGAATCAATTGATGAAATCAGTAATGATTTTCAACCAGGTTGGACGGCAGGTAACAACAATACCATTTATTGTGAAAGTGTGATGGCAATGAATCCCTGTAATGGTTCAGCAACGTTGCCGAATCAACCGCCTCCCGACCCCTTACCAGAAAGCACTGCTTTGGATTTTCCACTTGCGGTCAACAATCCAATTCCTGATGCAATCCTTGGATCTGCAACCATTCTTGATTTGGTTGAAGTCGCGAATAATTTTAATGCCCCGGTTAAAGCCGTTAAAGCACCGGGGATAGATGGTAGTCTTTTTGTAGTTGAGCAAACGGGGAAAATATTTAGAGTCGATTTGTCTACAGGCCAGAAGACGTCGTTTTTAAACGTCAGTAATCGTCTGGTCGACATTAATAGCGGTTACGATGAACGTGGTTTATTAGGTTTGGAGTTTCATCCTGATTATGCAAACAACGGATTGTTTTACACCTATCAATCAGAGCCTGTTCGGACGGTAGACGATAACAATGTCGATTTTACTGTTGCGAACCCAAATCACCGCGCCTTTATTACTGAACATAAAGCGTCTGATCCAAGCTGTAATTCCTCGATCAGTGAGAAAAAAGATCTTTTAATTATCGACCAACCTGAGGCAAACCATAATGGCGGCGATCTTGCCTTTGACCAAAATGGTTATCTGTATATTTCTTTAGGAGATGGCGGCGGCGCAAATGATCGAGGCGATGGGCATGGAGTTCGGGGGAATGGACGAGATAAGGCGAGCCCTCTTGGCGCAATACTTCGTATAGATCCTCTTGGTAGTAATTCACAGAATACAAAATATGGTATTCCAAATAGCAACCCTTTTGTTGGCCAATCTGGTGTGGATGAAATTTATGCTTATGGGTTTAGAAATCCATATCGTATTTCGTTTGATAAGAATACGGATGAGTTATATGCCGCTGATGTAGGTCAAAATAAAATAGAAGAAATTGACTTTGTTACCATTGGTGGTAATTATGGCTGGAATTGGAAAGAAGGCAGTTTTGCTTTTTATAGTTCGAATAGTTCAGGAACCTATGTCAGCAATGTTGATCATCCTGGTCAACCTAATGATTTGATTGATCCTATCGGTGAATATGGTCGTCAAGATGGTATTGCAGTAACAGGAGGATATGTCTATCGCGGCTCTACTATTGGCGATAAAAACGGTGACTATATTTTTGGTGATTTCTCTGGCCCAAGTATTCAAACTGCAACAGGGCGAATATTTTCTCTTGATGTGACAAATGGCGACATCGAAGAGTTTGGCCTCGCCAACAATATCAACGGTTATATCACTGCTTTTGGACAAGATGCGGACAACGAACTTTATGTTCTTGTAAATGATCAGTTCACCCCCTCTGGGCAACAGGGTAGATTGATGAAATTGGTAGAGACTGGCAATACAGTCTCACCTCCGGTTTCTATTGGCGAATCCGCACAATGCCCACCAAGTGAGGGTCTCTGTTTTCCTATCAAAGCCGTCAGCGGAAATATTTCGTTAATCTGCTTGTAGGCATGTCATTTGTTTACAATAATATTCTTTTACCAGAAAAAAATATTATCAATGTCTTCAAGCCCTAATAAAACCAAAACAATAACGGGGTCAAGTTGCTCAATTAATGTATCCGTCAAACTATGGCAGGTTCATTCTGTCCCCCTTGTTCTTATATTTTTGAATGTGCGCGTAAACTCACCGTTGCTTTAAATCAAATTGTGTCGCCTCAAGCCACCAATGAATGGCTCGGACATACTTGGGTCACCGGTTATTCGATTTACGTTTTCAGCGTAAAGGTCAGCTGTTAAGAACGGATTAATCATGCCTGCAGAGGCAATAGCGGTCTTTGCTTCTTCGACCTTGTCTAATTCACAGCAGGCATTGGCAATTACAAAGTAGTTGTGAGCCCAGCCAGGTTGTCCGATCAGTGAGCTATTCGCTTGATCTATAGCGGCTTGATGGTTGCCGCGCGCTTGCTCAGCAATGGCTTTAAAAAATTCCCAATAGGGCGTTGACGGGTGGTTGGGCGCTATCTCCAGATTGTCTTCAATAATCTCGATAGCTTCCTCAGCGCCAGCTTTTCCTTTGGTGAGGCCTAGAAACAGCGCCAAATAGCCGCGCGCAATTAAGTTGAGTGGCGTTAGTTTTACGACCTTTCGCAACGCCATTTCGGCTTTTACTTTCTCTCCCAAGTTCTGCCAAGTAACCCCAGCGTTTTCTAGCACGTCTACATCGTTGGGGGCTTGCTTAAAGGCGCTTTCGATTACTTCGCTCGCTTCTTTAGCGGCTGCGTCATAGTCTGGCGCAATACGAATAGTCATTTGGTTGGCAAGAATCATAGCTAGCGCGGCTTTTGCTGTCGCATAGTCAGGATCGATTTTGATCGCCTTTCGTAATAGCTCACAGGCTTCGAGCATGGCTTCTGGAGAGAAAGAACTTAACCAGAAGAAATAGGCTTTTTGCACTAAACCCCAAGCATCGAGTTGCTGCGTGGGCGTGTCTTGAGCCATGAGTGATTCGGCCATTTTCACTTCGCCAAGAATAGCGCCAACAATTCGCTTAGCTATATCGTGCTGTACGTCAAAAATATATTCAATTTCGCGATCGTACTGCTGCGCCCAAATATCACGATCCTGCACGGCGTCATACAGATGGGCAATGACTCGAATACGACCACCTGCGTGATGCAAGCTTCCGGCTAAGATGTATCTAGTGTGGAGGGTTTCTGAAACCTCTTTGACATCCGCTTGGTTGGAGACAAAACCGTATGAGGTTGCTCGAGAGCTAACTCTAATCGCCGCTACCTTGGTGATGTGAGCAATAACTTCTGATGTGATGCCAGAGGCAATATATTCATCGACAGTGTTATTTGATTTGCAGTCAAACAGCAAAACTGACACAGAGTTGTGGCCAGACTTAAGCGCATCGGCATTGGCACTCGATTTTCCCGAAGGCTCGCCTTTCTTACTTTCTTTTATTTGGGCGATTCTGCGCTGACGCCGAACAGCGCTATAGCGCCTTACTATAGACGCAAAGACAAAGCTAAAAAACCATACATCACACCGATGATTACGGTGACCGCTGCAACAGCTGACAAGGCAGACTCGTTTATGGTTAACCAATTGATTAAACCGTCCAATTTACTCGCATCCTGTACAATATGTAATGTTTCTAATGACCGTGACCGTATCCAATCTAATTAAGCGACGCAAGCATTGTTTGTTTCAATCTAGACAATACTTTGTCTTAACCGTCATTATGACTGTGCCCAGCCTCTATTTATAACTATTGTATAGTCGCAAAGCAAAAAAAGTCCCAAAATAAAATGGGACTCTTTGCATTGTAACGGGGTTATTTAATGCGCTTTACGCACCTTTCCAGGCTGATAGTTAGCCTTAGTGCTTAACCGGCATAGCTAAAACAAACCATCGATTTGCCCTGCGTCATTAATATGAATAGCTTCAGCAGACGGTACGCTCGGTAGTCCAGGCATAGTCATAATCTCGCCACAAATCACAACGACAAAGCCGGCGCCCGCGGCTAATCGTACTTCGCGTACGGGAACCGAGTGATTGGTCGGCGCTCCCCGAAGATTCGGGTCAGTTGAAAAGCTATATTGAGTTTTCGCCATACAAACGGGTAGGTGCCCATAGCCTTGTTCTTCCCACTCCTTCAGTTGGTTTCGAATCTTCTTATCGGCGAGCACTTCGTCTGCGCGATAGATGCGTTTGGCGATGGTTTGAATCTTGTCGAACAAGCTCATTTCATCTGGGTATAAAGGTGCAAAGTTCGCCATGTCGGCATCTGCGATTTCAGCTACTCTAGTCGCCAGCTCTTTAGAGCCTTCTGAGCCAAACTCCCAATGCTTAGACACAATCGCTTGTGAGCCATGACTGTCAACATAGTCCTGAATAACCTTTATCTCAGCATCCGTGTCAGTAACGAAGTGATTGATGGCGACGACCACAGGAACCCCAAACGATTTTAGGTTTTCAATATGGCGGCCAAGGTTCGGGCAGCCATCCGCAACGGCATCAGTGTTTTCATCGCCCAAGTCGGCTTTAGCCACACCACCGTTCATTTTCATGGCGCGTACGGTAGCGACTAGAACTACTACACTTGGTGATAAACCGGCTTTACGGCATTTAATATTGAGAAATTTCTCTGCTCCTAAGTCGGCTCCAAAACCCGCTTCGGTCACTACGTAATCAGCTAGTTTGAGTGCGGTAGTGGTTGCGACTACCGAGTTACACCCATGAGCAATATTGGCGAACGGCCCACCATGTACGAATGCTGGATTGTTCTCTAGTGTCTGTACTAAGTTTGGTTGCATGGCTTGTTGCAAAAGAACCGTCATTGCGCCATCGGCCTTAATATCTCGCGCGTATACAGGTGACTTATCGCGGCGATAAGCAACAATAATATCGCCTAAGCGTTTTTGTAAGTCAGCAAGGTCATTGGATAAACACAGAATGGCCATCACCTCGGATGCGACTGTAATATCAAAACCGGTTTGACGAGGGGCTCCATTGGCAACCCCGCCTAGACTAGTGACCACATCTCGAAGTGCACGGTCATTCATATCCATCACACGACGCCATGTAACTCGGCGCGAATCAATATCCAGTTTGTTGCCCCAATAAATATGGTTGTCGATCATCGCCGACAGCAAATTGTGCGCCGAAGTGATGGCGTGAAAATCGCCCGTAAAATGAAGGTTCATTTCTTCCATTGGAACCACTTGGGCGTAACCGCCTCCGGCCGCTCCACCCTTCATGCCAAAACAAGGGCCAAGCGAAGCCTCTCGGATACACACGGCGGTTTTCTTGCCGATTAGGTTTAAGCCGTCCCCAAGTCCCACTGTGGTGGTGGTTTTCCCTTCGCCCGCCGGCGTAGGGTTGATCGCGGTAACCAGTATTAGTTTGCCGTCAGCGCGCGATTTCTGCGCCTTAATAAACTCAGCACTCACTTTGGCTTTGTCATGTCCAAACGGCAGGAGATGCTCTGTAGGTATTCCTAACTTTGCACCAACGTCTTGGATGAGCAGTTTGTTGGCCTCACGAGCGATTTCTATATCTGTTTTATAACCCATTGTTATCTCCTAACTAAGTGGGACATTTAATGTCGATATCTTTACGAATATCTATTGATGACGGTGACTTTAGGCGTATCGGTTGCGCGGCGCAAGTGGCACTTACTATGAAGCGCGGCCAATTTTGCAGAACAGCAATAAGTTGTTCGTCCAGCTAATGCGCAAATAATAGATACCCGCAATGTCCTGCACTGTCTCAAATACGACTTGTGCGTATTCAATTGCCAATTGTTCTATCAATGCCTAAACTCATGGGTCGAATTTGCGCTATATAACTACCCTTGACCATTTGCTGGCGTGCTTGTCGCAAAACACTCAACGATAGAGGGCATATTCGAGCAATGAACGGTGTCGCTTACAGGCTACATCGTAGGATTCAATTAGCGTAGATTCGTAATTTGTGCGGTATCGAAGCACCGCTTTATGGAACGAACAAGCCCTACAACTTTATAAGTCTGCGTCACAGCTACTGATTAGTGAAATGAAAACACATGTAAAAGCCCTTGTTATTGGCGGCGGCGCCGTTGGTGCTGGTATTGCTTACCATCTGGCAAAATATGGTTGGGAAGATGTCATGCTCGTGGAGCGCGATGAACTCACCTCTGGTTCGACATGGCATGCTGCTGGCCTACTGCCTTTGTTTAATATGGGCTACGCAACCAGCCACCTACACGACTACTCTGTTAAGTTTTATAAATCGTTAGAAGAAGAGACTGGTCTAAATGCGGGCTTTTCGGTCGTTGGGAATTTGCGCATGGCGCAAACCCAAGAACGTATGGACGAGTTCTTGTTGTACGGTTCTATTGCCGAAACCGTTGGTATTGAATATCACCGACTCACTCCTGCGCAAATCAAAGAACGCTGGCCACTTATTAGAACTGAAGACTTGGTGGGCGCAATTTATCATCCAGACGACGGCTATATTAATCCTGCTGACGTTACCATGGCGATGGCCAAAGGTGCTCGCCAACGCGGCGTGACAATCGAGCGCAAGTGGCAAGCCGACGGATATGAATGGACGGGCTCTGAATGGAAAGTCACTCTAACCAAAATGGTAGAGCAAGGCGGAAATTTGGTCTGCTCAGACGAGCAGGTAGTCGTTACGGCTGAACATGTGGTTACAGCCACTGGAAACCATGCACAGCGTACGGCCAAATTATTAGGCATTAAAATGCCTGCAGTACCCGTTGAGCATCAGTTTATTGTTACTGAGCCAGACCCAGAATTAGTGAAGTGGCGCGAAGCAGGTAATCCAGAACACCCTGTCGTACGCGACGCTGATGCACAGTCTTATGTGCGCGAAGAGCGTGGTGGGTGGATTCTCGGCGTCTATGAAAAATATGCACCAGCTTGCTTTCGCCACGGAGTACCCGATACGTTTCGTGCTGACCTGTTTCCTCTTGACCTAGAACGCATAGAAGATCAATACATGGCGATGATTCATCGCATCCCATCGTGTGAAACCAGTGGTCTTAAAGATGATTACAACGGGCCAATTTGTTATACGCCCGATGGCAATCCTCTTGTAGGACCCGCATCGGGCTTACGTAATATGTGGCTTGCGGAAGGCTTTAGTTTTGGCATCACTGCTGCAGGCGGCACCGGAAATTACTTGGCGCAAATGATGGTCAATGGCGAGGCCGAGATTGATATGGCATCGCTTGATCCAAAACGTTTTGGCAGTAATTGGATGACCAATGAATACGCGACTCGCAAAAACGAGGAGTGTTATGACCACGTTTACATTTTGCATCATCCGGATGAAGAGCGTCCTGCATGCCGACCTTTAAGAACATCACCTGCTTACGATCGGCAGAAGGCGCGTGGCGCACAGTTCGGCCATGTGAATGGTTGGGAACGCCCCAATTACTATGCTCCAAAGGGATTTAGTGACCACGACTCACGTTCGTTTCGGCGCGGGGGTTGGTGGCAGTACGCGGTAGAAGAAGCCAAGGCAATTCGTAATGGAGTAGGTTTAATCGACGCAACAGCCTTTACCAAACATGTTGTTAAAGGACCTGGTGCCACGGCGTTTCTCGACTGGTTTACCTGCAATGCATTACCCAAAGTTGGACGTATTAATTTGACCTATGCGCTTACCGGCGCAGGGACTACTCGAACCGAGTACACCATTGTTCGACAAACTGAAGACCAATACTATTTAGTATCAGCTGGCGCATGGACAGAATACGACGCCGACTATTTACGCAAGTCTGCACAGGATAAGCAAGACGAGTTTGGTTACATTGAAATACAGGACGTCACGACACAGTGGGGTGTGTTTGCAATTGCTGGGCCTAAGTCCCGCGATGTGCTTAAAAGTGTGATCGTTGATGCGGACCCAGAAACGGCGTTATCTAATAAGCGTTTCCCGTGGTTAACCTCCCGCTATATAGAATTGGGCATGTGTCCGGTTCATGCGATTCGTGTTGCTTATACGGGCGAACTGGGTTGGGAGTTGCATCATCCAATAGAAATGCAGAATTATCTTTTCGACTTGCTGGAGAAGGCCGGAGTTGAATTTGAAATGAAGCTAGTGGGTGCTCGTGCCCAAAACTGGTTGCGTCAAGAAAAGTCATACCGTGCATTTGGTACAGAGTTAGGTCGTGATGCAACGCCTGTTGAAGCAGACCTTCCTCGCTTTATCGACCTGAACAAAGAGTTTCAAGGTAAGGCTGAGATGGTGGCTACTGGCGTGCGATCTAAATGCGTTACGCTACTGATAGACGGCCCAAGTGATAGCGATCCTTGGGGTCGAGAAGCATTGTATGCTGATGACGTAAAAGTAGGACGATTGACGTCTGGCGGTTACTCCGTTGCTTTTGAGAAAAGTATTGGCATGGGGTACGTTAGCCCAGAACACAGCGCTATTGGCACGCGTTTAAAAGTGAAAATGTTGGGAGAATTATGGGATGCTGAAATTGTACAAGACAGTCCCTACGACCCCAAAAATGAAACAATAAGAGCAGATGCTTAGATGACAGTGATGAGCTGAGGTGTTTCTAGGCAAATTAATGGGTATTTAGCGGGTTGATAACGTATTTTTATTTGCTCAAAGAGTGATAAATAGTACGATAGATACACTTCTAAACAGCCTAACTATTGGAAAGGCAGCTATTAAGCAATGAGTTAATTCTCAAACGGTAAATATTATGAGTGATCAAGAAGATTTCAACTTAGCAGGCTTGGATAACAAAGAGTTAGTTGAACAAATTCAAGATGATCTGTACGACGGTCTAAACGATGAAGTCTATGAAGGTGTAGAGATTTTGTTGGACCGCGGTATTGACGCAAATGATGTGTTAGGCGATGCCTTAGTTGGCGGCATGAAGGTCGTTGGCGAAGATTTCCGAGATGGCATTTTGTTTGTTCCCGAAGTTTTGAAATGCGCGGGCGCGATGAAAAAAGGCATGAGCTTGCTGCGACCGATCTTGGCAAATAGCGCTATTGATATTTCACTCGGTAAGTTTGTGATTGGCACCGTAAAAGGAGACATTCACGACATTGGTAAGAACCTTGTTGGTATGATGCTTGAGGGCGCTGGCTTTGAAGTGATTGATCTGGGTATTAATAACCCTGTTGAGAATTATCTTGAGGCAATGGACGAGCACAAACCCGTGATTGTGGGAATGTCAGCTCTGCTTACAACGACTATGCCTTATATGGGCGTGGTGATTGAAGAAATGGACAAACGCGACTTGCTTAAAGATTTTCAAGTTATGGTCGGCGGAGCTCCTCTTAATCAAGAGTTTGCCGATGCGGTAGGTGCACATGCCTATGGTCGTGATGCTGCACGAAGTTCCGAGATGGCGTCATTGTATGCCGCAGGAAAACTGGCAGATCGGCAGAAAGCAGCTAATAGCTGACTTTTGAACAGCCCTGATGGTTTTCGCCATGGATAGTTTTTTCGATACTGTATTGAAACTTTGTTGTTTAAAGCGATGTTAGATTTTTTAGTAAAGCCAGACTCTAAACAGAGTTTGGCTTTTTTTGTATTGGGTAGACGTCATTGTTTATGACGAGTTGATTGCTATTTGTAAGTTGTGTCCTGATTGAGGAAATTGCGATGCTTGCACTAAAAACATCCTGGCTTGAGTTGCCTCTTGCCGATAATCCTAAAGCTATGTTTCATTACGCTTGGCTTAGAGATAATTGTTGCTGCGTTGAGTGTAAACACCCAACCACACACGAAAGAGTCTTGGCGACCTTTGATATACCAGACGATATCGCGCCGACCTCTGCAGACGTATCTGGCATCGATTCAGATAAAATATTACGTGTGGTCTGGAACCATAATCAACATGTCAGCGAATTCTCGATTAAATGGTTAGCTGAACACGATTACTCAGGCGGGGTTTGCTTGGCCGACTCTGCTGATCCAGCGCTGTTGCTTTGGGGTAAAGAGTTACACGAAAAGATCCCTCGATTTGACTATCAAAAACTTCATCAAGACCCTAGTCAATTGCTTGCGTGGGCTGAAGCTGTACGGGACATCGGTTTAACGATTGTGCAGGGAGCCCCGTTGGTTGAAGGAGAAATTGAGCGTTTTGCCGAGTACGTGGCGGTTGTACGAGAAACTATCTATGACCGTTTGCATAACGTGAAAGCAAGTCCAGGCGAATACAATGCGTATAACGTGGCGTCGACGACGCTTGAGTTAAAGCCACACACCGACATGCCTAATTACAATAATCCTCCTGGTGTGCAGATGTTTCACTTTCTTGCGAACGAAAGCGTTGGCGGTGAAAGTACCGCCGTTGATGGCTTCCACGTAGCAGAGCAGTTACGTAAAGAAGACTCTGAGGCTTTTAATATTCTGGCAAGAACTCCGGTGCGGTTCAAAATGGTCAGTTCTCGAGGTGACGTACAGGCGGCCAATCCGTTACTGACGCTAGACCCGTTAGGCAATCTTAAGGTGTTTCGATTTTCTAATCAGCTAGCAGAACCTCTTATGCTTAGCGTGGACGAAACAGAAGGCTTCTATCGCGCCTATCGCAAGTTGGGGCGGATGCTTGATTCAACTGATTACAAGATTCAGTTTCGGCTAAATACTGGAGATATTATGGTTACCAATAATCTGCGGGTGCTGCATGGGAGGAACTCATATGACGCAAATTCAGGCGCTCGACATTTGCAGTTGTCTTATATGGATTTCGACGATGTTTTAAGCCGAATTCGATTGCTTAAGTCAGCGACATAGACATTTTTAAACTATAGTTGGGCTTATGAAGACGGTGAATTTTACTCGAATGGAAGACGGTACTCAGGGCGAGTACGAGTTTTTGGATGCGCTTGAAGATCAGTTTAAAGAGCAATTACCAGAGCGCCTTATCGAAACTTTGGCGAGATTGGAAAACAGCATTTCCGGTTATCGGATATCTCGTCTAGAGCACAGCTTACAGGGTGCTACGCGAGCACAACGAGCAGGTGAATCTGAGCAGTACGTTGCCGCTATTTTGCTACACGATATAGGGGATGAACTAGCACCTTATTCACACAGCGAAATGGCAGCGGCCATTCTGAGGCCCTTTGTATCTGACGAGCTCTATTGGATAGTAAAGCATCACGGTGTTTTTCAAATGTATTACTACGCACACCATAGTGGTGGGGATCGGCACGCACGCGATCAGTTCAAGGACCATCCACATTATGCTGCGGCGGTTCGGTTCTGCCATAACTATGACCAAAACTGCTTTGACCCAGATTACTCATCTGAGTCTCTAGAATTCTTCAGGCCGTTATTACATCGCGTGTTCTCGCAACCGCGTTCTGACGACCAAGAGCAGCAAGCGCGCTACGGCAAAAAATGAACTCGAACGTTGTTATCACTCCATCGTATAAACGACTAGTTTTAGGTTGTGGTGCTTTAGTGCACGAGATGGTGGCCATTTTGAACCAAAATCCTAGAGTACAGGACGCAACCAAGCTACATTGTCTGCCCGCAAAGTTGCACAATACACCTCAGTTTATCGCTGTGAGAGTAGATGAATACCTCGCTGAACATGCTCATTTGTACGACGATATTTTTGTTGCTTACGGTGATTGTGGTACTGGGGGAGAGTTAGATCGGGTGTTGGCAAAGTATTCTGCTGAGCGCATGCCAGGCGCTCATTGTTATGAGTTTTATGCAGGCACCACGGCGTTCCAAGATTTAATTGAGTCAGAATTAGGGTCTTTTTTCTTGACCGACTATTTGGTAAAGAACTATAAGCGACTCGTAATAGAGGGGCTAGGGTTAGATCGGTATCCTGAATTGTTTGATGAGTACTTTAAACACTATAGAAAAATGGTCTATTTAGCTCAGACCAAAGATGAAAAACTAGATTTGTTGGCACGGCAATACGCCAAAGATTTTGGTTGGGAATACGAATACAGGTGGGTAGGCGTTAGCGGCATGAACCCCGTTGCCAATATCCCGATCGACCTCAAGGTTGAAGTGAGTGGTTGATGTAACTGCTTGAAGAAGGTAGCGCTCAGAGTCGAGGTCTGGCTCGGGGCTTGAATATATAAGACGACAAGGTTGTGAGCCATGTATCGAGCAAGACTTTTTGCCACTAGACACTCTAGAGCTTACGAAGCATTTTATAATGCCGTTGAGCCATTGGTGCTATTTGCTATTAAATGGCTAAGTAAATTATCTGGCGGACGGCTCGATGGCTTTATAACTTGGACTGAAAGTAAGACTAAAGGCCTTTTGTTCGATTGCCAAATGTGTGGTAATTGCGTTCTGTCGAGCACGGGAATGGCGTGCCCTATGAACTGTCCTAAAACAATTCGCAACGGCCCATGTGGTGGCGTCCGCGAAAATGGAAACTGCGAAGTTAAACCCGAGATGAAATGTGTTTGGGTTGAGGCTTGGGATGGTGCATCGCGCATGAAAGGTGGTGACAAGATCAATGAAGTTCAGTTTGCGGTTGACGTATCGCATCAAGGTTCTAGTGCTTGGCTGAATATGTTGAAGCAGCGAGAGCTCGAGGCTGCGGCTAAGGCTAAGCATGCAGCTGATCTTCAAGCCCCTTCAACCTAAATTCAGCGAGAGGAATTGCTATGACTCAATCCCCAGACCTGCATCAATTTGTTGAAGAGCCAGGTAGTCCCCTTGCGCCACGTGCAGGGCATGTTTCTCTTGGGCGGTTCGAGCGAGTTCTACGTGAAGGGCATTTCGCTGTAACCTCAGAGATAGCGCCACCCGATTCTGCCGATCCTGACGAAGTTCTTGTTCGCGCAATGGTATTTGACGATGTGACCGACGCAATTAACGCGACTGATGGTTCGGGAGCTAATTGTCATATGTCTAGTGTGGCAGTGTGTTCACTTTTGTCACGAGTTGGTTATTCGCCGATATTACAGATCTCTTGTCGCGACAAAAATCGCATAGCAATACAAGGGGACATTCTTGGTGCGGCGGCTTTAGGTGTTTGTAATGTGCTTGCGCTGACAGGAGATGATGTTTCTGCTGGCGATCACCCTGAAGCAAAACCAGTTTTTGATCTTGATAGCGTTTCGCTAACGACCACCATTTGTCATTTAAGAGACAAGTCACAATTTCTGAGCGGAAGAGCAATCGACACTGCACCGAAAATGTTCGCAGGGTCAACCATTAACCCTTTTGTTCCACCGGTTCAGTCTCGTCTAGCGCAACTGCGTAAAAAAATTAATGCAGGGGCTGAGTTTATCCAAACCCAGTATTGTTTTGACGTGGATGTGCTTAAGGATATGATGGCGCGTGCTGTCGATGAAGGCCTGATGGAAAAAGCTTACATGATTGCGGGAGTGGGAACATTAGCGTCCGCAAAGACCGCAAGATGGTTGCGTTCTAACGTGCCGGGTGTGAGTATTCCAGACCACATTATTGAACGCCTAGAAGGCGCGAAAAATCAAAAGCTGGAAGGCCAGAAAATATGCGTGGAGCTTATGCAGCAGTGCAAAGAGATAGTCGGCGTTAGCGGGGTTCACATAATGGCTTACAAGCAAGAAGAGTACGTTAAAGAAATGGTAATAGCGTCAGGTGTGCTTGATGGAAGAGTGTGTTGGGCACCGGGCAGATAGTTTATTACAGTATTAAGGTGATTTTAATAATAGGGTGGGTTCAAGAGCAGTGGCCGCCGAACTAAAAATAGACTCAAAGACAAGGAAATAAAAAAATGATTCACACACTTTTATCCTCGCATAAGCGCGAAGTAACTATTGGCTTTGATCGACCGTTCACAATGATCGGAGAGCGCATCAATCCCACAGGAAGAAAGATTCTTGCTGCGGAAATGAAAAACGGTGATTACAGCCGCGTTGAGGCTGATGCGATTGCGCAGGTTGCTGCAGGCGCACAGATGCTTGATGTTAATGCAGGTATTCCGTTGGCCGATGAGCCAGCGATCTTGGCTGAAGCCATTCGTCGTGTGCAGGCGGTCGTCGATGTACCTTTGTGTATCGATTCTTCAATTATCGAAGCATTGGAAGCGGGTCTATCAGTCTATCAAGGTCGAGCACTCGTTAACTCCACGACAGCTGAAGAAGAAGTTATGGAGAGAGTGTTGCCACTGGTAAAAAAATACGACGCGGCAGTAGTCGCCATTTCAAATGACGAAACAGGTATCTCAGAAGATCCTAACGTACGCTTTGAGATCGCTAAACGTATCGTCGAACGTGCCCAAGATTATGGCATCAAGCCTTGCGATGTAATCGTTGACCCCTTGGTCATGCCGATTGGCGCAATTGGCCAAGCGGGTGTTCAAGTGTTTCAACTGGTACGACGACTGCGCGAAGAGCTCAAAGTAAATACGACGTGTGGTGCTTCAAATATCAGTTTTGGCATTCCTAACCGTCATGGCATCAACAACGCCTTTCTGCCTATGGCGATAGCATCTGGCATGACTTCGGCGATCGTAAATCCATTGCATGCCGGTTTGGTGGATTCAGTACGCGCGGCCGACGTGCTTGCGGGTAATGATCCGGATTGTGAAAACTGGATTACTAATAATCGTGAGCCACCTAAAGAGGGGCAATCAGCAGGTGGACGCGAAGGACGTCGCCGTCGTCGCGGATAATCGTTAAGTCACCAATCGGATATAGAGTCTAAAATGGCGCAGTCTTTTTCCGGAGGGTGTGTTTGTGGTGGCGTTCGCTATACGGCCAATAAACTTCGCCCGCTCTGGTATTGTCATTGCGAGCAATGCCGACGCATGACCGGAAACTTTATGGCGGCATCCCAGGTTGACATCGCAGATATTAGTGTTGTCGGCTCGCCGAAATGGTTTTACGTGAGTGAAAAATCGCGTTACGGATTTTGCTCGGAATGCGGCTCGCAATTGTTTTGGCGAAATGATGACAACGACTATTTATCTGTTACGGGTGGCAGCTTAGACGCCTCGAAAGGATTGAAAGTTGGAGGACATATTTTCACTTGTGAGAAGGCAGAGTATGTAAAAATACCCGCTGAAGAACTGACATTTCTGACCTACTGGTCACAACCACCAGAGTAACCTAAGCTTTACTCTTATACCTAACGCCCCAAGACACAATCACCAGGACCTCCAATTGAAAAGCCAGCACCACGACTCTGATTCGCATCAAGTTATATTTACTCCTTCAGGGCTGTCCAGCCAAAGCTCGGAGAGCCAGACGGTATTGTCGGCCGCGCATGATGCTGGTGTTGCCATTCGTTCCTTATGCGGGGGTAACGGTAATTGTCGGCAATGTTGGATAAAGGTGATTGAAGGCTCGCACAGCAAACATGGTATTGAAGTTAAATCAGATCATGTATCGCCGCCCACTGAGCTCGAAGAGCGCTATCGTACAAAAATAGAACGATTCAAAGACATGCGCCTCGCCTGCCGAACGCATGTGTGTGGCGACCTGCTTATTGACGTACCTGAGTCTAGCCAAGAACATCTGACTAATATTTCGAAAAGTAATGCCAAGCGAGAGTATTCTCTAAACCCTGCGTTAACCCTAATTGATGTAGATCTTGCCGAAGCAACCATGGATGACAATCCAGCGGCAACTGAAAACCTGATAGAGCGATTAGCTGAACAAGGGATCACTGCAACAATAAATTTTCACGTATTGAATGGGTTACAGGACACAATCGAAACGGCTAAATCACGATTGACTGTCGCTCTGCGAGACGGTAATCAAGTGGTTGCGGTCTATCCCCGCTTAGAGGCAGACGCAGCTAGGGAAACGCAAAACAAGCCGATTAATGTGCTTGGCGCAGCGGTAGATATAGGTTCTACAACGTTAGCAGTCTATGTGCACGACCTGATCAGTGGAGAACTCATGTGGGAATCTTCAGCGATGAATCCACAGATTAAGTTTGGCGAAGACCTAATGAGTCGCGTTTCGTATGTGATGATGAACGAAGGCGGCGACCAACGTATGACGGACGCCGTACACGAAAAGCTAACAGCTATGTTTCATGCCGCCTGCGCAGATCTTAAAGTGGATAAAGATCGACTGCTTGAGATCGTACTGGTTGGCAATCCGATCATGCATCACCTGTTTTTTGGGTTATCGCCAGTGTCTCTGGGTCAAGCCCCCTTTACCGTTGCTAGTAGAGATTGGCAAGAGGTAAACGCAGCAGACTTAAAGCTCGATTTGCACCCTAGTGCTCGAATTGCATTTTTGCCTCTGATCGCGGGTCATGTTGGCGCCGATACGGCCGCCGCCTACTTAAGCGAGATTGATACAATGAAGTCGCAGACTGCGCTTCTTATTGATATCGGTACGAATGCCGAAATAATGTTGGCAAAAGATGGGCTCGTTTACGCCACATCTTCGCCCACGGGCCCTGCATTTGAAGGCGCAGAGATTAGCGCAGGCGTTAGAGCTTCGCACGGTGCGATTGAGCGCGTGCGTATAGATCCAGAGACGTTAGCCGTTCGTTATAAAATTATTGGCGTTGACCAATGGTCAGATGAGCCTGAGTTTATAGAAGCCAACCACAGAGCCATCGGGATCTGTGGTTCAGGAATTATTGAAGTCATGGTGTGCTTGGCTAAAGTCGGCCTCATCGATAAGGGCGGCTTGTTCGTACAAACCAAGGCACCAGAGCGGTTCGATAAGTCTGACAATAAAGTGCGCTTTCTGCTAATCGACCAAGGCGAGCATTCAATCTACATTGAGCAAATTGACGTGCGTTCAATTCAGCTTGCCAAAGCAGCCCTATTTGCGGGCGTACACTTGTTAATGGACTATTTGGAGTGCACTGAATTTGACTCAGTGTTGCTAGCAGGCGCATTCGGGGCGCATTTAGACCCTGATTACGTCGCGGATCTTGATCTAATACCAGGAGCGCAGAAACATCAGATTAAGTCCGTGGGTAACGCGGCGGGTGTTGGCGCGACCAAAGCTTTGTTAGATATCAATGAACGAGAGCGAATCAAACAAGAAGTTAAACTCGTGCGTAAAATTGAATCGGCGAATGAGCCAAAGTTTCAAGAATATTTTGTGGACGGAATGAAGTTTTCCGTTTCACCGGTTGCTGGACAACAAAGCCAACGAAACCGGCGTAGACGCCGATAGGTTTTTAGAAGCTTAAGAAAGGCTCAATAGAGCCAAAAGTGAGGAATACCATGCCTAGAGAACGACGAGAGAATCGCCGCCGCGGTGCAAAAACCGATGCCCCGCCAGTTCCAGTTACCCCGCCCTACATCAAGCGCAGGATCCCTTATTTTGAGATGCTCAATGATGATGAGCTGAGTATTATTGAACGCAATGCGGACACGATCCTTGAAGAAATTGGCATCGTCTATGGGGAAGATCCAGAAGCACGAGACTACTTTTTAAAAGCAGGCGCTACTGTCGAAGGTGAACTTGTTAAGTTTCCACGCGGCATGTGCCGCGAAATCATACAGAAAACAGCGAAGGCACAATTTACCCAGCACGCTCGTAACCCTGCGAAGAGTGTTGAGATCGGTGGCAACAACATGGTTCTGGTGCCCGCCTATGGACCTCCGTTTGTGTACAACCAAGACGAAGGCCGACGCTATGCCAATATTGACGATTTTCGTAACTTCGTAAAGCTGGCATATATGTCAGACAATCTTCACCATTCTGGTGGAACCGTCTGTGAACCAGTCGATTTACCGGTTAATAAGCGTCATTTTGACATGGTCTACTCGCATATTAAGTATTCCGACAAAGCCTTTATGGGCTCGGTAACAGCTGCTGAGCGCGCAGAAGACTCAGTGAGCATGGCAAAGATAGTGTTTGGCGATGAATTTGTGGATCAGAACTGTGTTTTGGTAAACCTTATTAACGCTAATTCGCCAATGACATTTGATGCAACGATGTTAGGCGCGCTTAAAGTGTACGCGCGGAATAATCAAGCCTGTATGGTGTCGCCGTTTATTATTTCAGGTGCTATGTCGCCCGTGTCAGCGGCTGGTGTAGCTGCACAGAGTTTAGCCGAAGCATTGTCGGCAATGGCACTTGTTCAACTGATACGCCCAGGCGCGCCGATGATTTACGGTAACTTTGTAAGCTCGATGAGCATGCAAACGGGTGCGCCGACATTCGGGTCACCAGAAGCCGCGCAAGTTATGAATATTGGTGCGGCCTTAGCGCGTCGCTTAGGCGTGCCTTTCAGAAGCGGTGGTGGTTTCACGTCATCTAAGCTGCCTGACGCACAGGCGGCGTATGAGGCCGCAAATACTCTAAATGCAACGCTGCACGCCGGTGTACATTTTGCATTGCATACTGCAGGCTGGCTCGAAGGCGGTCTGGCGATGGGGTATGAGAAATTTGTGATGGATGCAGACCAAGCAGGCATGGTTCGTATTGCTGCTGAAGGCATTGATATGTCTGAAAACGGTCAAGCGATGGATGCGCTGCGCGAAGTTGGACCAGGTAAGCATTTCTTAGGATGCGAGCATACCCAGCGCAATTTCAAGTCGGCGTTCTACCAATCTGCATTGTCAGACAACAACAGTTTTGAGCAATGGACTGAAGACGGCGGAACCGACATGGCGACGCGGGCAAATACTAAATACAAACAGATGCTCGCCGACTATGTACCGCCGGAACTTGATCCAGCGATTGATGAAGCATTAGTTGAATACATGGATAAACGCAAAGCGAGCTTCCCTGATTCGAATATTTCTTAGAATTGGGCCGCGGCCAGATATGTATAGTTATGGGCGGTACAGAGTTTTAGCGCATTGGTGCTTGTATATTTCAAACACTGATAGTGGAATGATTTAAACAAGCGCTAGGCCATGCGAAAAAACTGTAACGATGTGACGAAGGGTTGAAATATGCGTATGGCGATTTTTGATAAAATAAATTTGGACTCAATTAGGAGTACCAGAAACCCGATTTCGTCAGCAGCAGGTATGCCCAACGCGGCCTATACGGATTTAGAGCTATTTCACTTTGAACGGGACAGTGTCTTAAGCAAAACGTGGGCTGGATTAGAGTTTACGAGTGAGTTACCCCAGCCTGGCTACGCGATACCCATTGATTTTATGGGCATTCCATTAGTAGTGGTTCGTGATCACAACGACGAAATCAGAGTGTTTCATAACGTGTGTAGTCACCGCGGAATGGTGGTGGTGAATCAAGCGGGTCCGATCAAAAAGTTATTGCGCTGTCCCTATCATTCCTGGACCTATGATCTAAAAGGTTCGTTGAAGAGCACGCCTCATATTGGAGGGGTGGGTCAGAATAAAGTGACAGGCTTTGATTGCGGTTCGCATGGACTCAAAAATGTTAGCAGTGAGTGCTGGATGGGGATCGTATTTATAAACCTTTCGGGGAATGCGATGCCGTTTGCCGAGTTTATAGAGCCATTAAAAACCCGTTGGGAAGCGTTTACTGGCCAAGGTCAACTGGATCAAGTCGTGGTTTCAACGCACAGTAAGATGCAAATCGAAATCAAAGCAAATTGGAAACTGGCGATCGAAAACTACTGCGAGGCCTATCATTTGCCCTGGGTTCATCCAGACCTAAATAGTTACTCACCCTTGGAAGAACACGTTAACCTGCATATTAATGAATATATGACCGGGCAAGGTACCCTAAATTACACTCTGTCTAAAGTCGCAGGCACAACCTTGCCAAAGTTTGAGTTTTGGCCAGAAGATAAAATGACCGAGGGCGAGTATATTTCGCTTTACCCCAACTTGATGCTGGGCGTGCAAGTCGATCATGTCTTCGCGATTATTTTACATCCACAAGCACCCGATCATACCGTTGAGAAACTGCAAATCAGTTATGTAAATGAAACGGCGGCGGATCCTAAGTTCGAAGGCTGTCGCGCGGCCACAATGCAAGCTTGGAAGACTGTTTTTGAAGAAGATATCTCAGCAGTAGAGGGAATGCAAAGGGGGCGGCATAGTCCTGGGTTTGCCGGCGGCGCGTTTTCGCCTGTATTGGATCCACCCAGCCATGATTTTCATAAATGGGTGGCCATTGCGTACGAGAAAGCGCTTATAAATGGCACTCATGACGAACAATCTGAATAGGTATTATGGCGCATTTTTTAAACTTCATTAATGGGAAATGGGTGGATAGCCCTCAGTCAATTGAGGTCGAAGACCCAGCGACTCAGATAATCATTGGAACAGTGGCCTGCGCCAAGGAAGCGGAAGTTAATCAAGCCGTTATGGCCGCACGCGCTTGCGTTGACCGAGGCGATCTGAGCAAACCAAGGCCCGCACAGAGGGTCTCCTGGTTGCTGCGAATAGCCGATGAAATATTAAAATTGAAAGCACAAGGGGCGCCGTTATTGGTCGCCGAGAACGGTAAGACCTTAAGCGATGCATTCGCTGAGTTTGAAAATGCCGCGCGGTACTTTCAGTACTATGCCGGTATGGCGGACAAAATTGAAGGACGTTCGATTCCGTTAGGTGAAGACTTCATTGACTTTACAATCTATGAGCCGCTCGGAGTATCGGCACAAATCGTCCCCTGGAATTTTCCGGTTGATATCGCGGCACGGTCCTTAGCACCCGCTCTAGCCGCTGGAAATGCCGTCGTCATAAAATCACCTGAGTTAACGCCGCTCGCAATTACTCTACTTGCCAAAGCATGTGAAAACGCCCAACTACCTGTTGGTGCAGTCAATATGATTTGTGGCTATGGTCATGAGGCAGGAACGGCATTGGTCGGACACGGTGAAATAGATCAAATTGTCTTCACCGGCTCGGTGCCCACCGGACAGTCTATTCTAAGAGCGGCGGCTGATCGAGCACTGCCATGCGTAATGGAGTTGGGTGGCAAATCGGCTGCGGTGGTTTTCCCCGACGCAGATTTAGATGTGTTTATTGATAGCGTTGATTGGGGTATTTTCTTTAACGGCGGGCAGGTTTGTTCTGCGATGTCGCGAGTGTTGGTACACCAGGATATCCATGCTCAAGTGGTTTCCCAAGTTACCGCTCTGGCCAAACAACAGGTGGTTGGTCACGGTAGCGAGTCGAGCACGACGCTAACCCCGGTTTCCTCTTTAATGCAGAGGAACAAGGTCATTGAGCTGTGTGCCGCGAGCGTACAACAAGGTGCGCACATAGTAACGGGCGGCAGAGCTGTTGACCGCCTCGGCTATTTTGTGGAGCCGACCATTATTGACGGCGTTTCGCCTGAGAATGATCTTTTTAGAGAGGAGGTCTTTGGTCCGGTCTTAGCGATAACCACTTTTTCGACCGAGGAGGAAGCTTGGCAACTTGCTAATGCGACTGATTTTGGATTAGTAAATGGGATTTTCACGAATGATCTAAACATCGCCTTGCGTGGCGCCAAAGCGCTTAAGTGTGGACAAGTGTTTGTAAACGAATGGTACGCTGGAGGAGTAGAGACTCCTTTTGGCGGGGTCAAGATGTCGGGCTATGGGCGAGAGAAAGGCCAAGAAGCGCTCTATAGTTATGTGCAAACTAAAAACGTGGCGATTAAATTGATCTAGTCGCATCGTTGTCGCTTAACCCTAATAGTGGCTAAAGTGTCTATGAGGTTAGGATTAGAACGACACAATCAGCTGTGATTGTGTGATGTACGATCAACACAATTTGTAGCATTGTTTGTTAACCCAGGGTGCAATCCGAGAGAATTTGGCCGTCACGTTGCGATTGAAACTCTCGCTGCAGATTTGCGCTATTCGTTCTGGAAGTTGTTCAATTTCTTGACGACGACTTACCAATGCTATTTCTCGCGCGTGCTTACCGTTGTCTAGATCCGCTATCGATACCCCATCGAGTAAGTGGTCGTAACGAACTAGGCACAAAGCCGACAGTATTGCCCAGCCATGCCCTGCACCTACAAATTGCATAAGGGACTGCGTGCTGTCTAGTTCGAATTGAGCGTCAAATTCGATATTGACTCTGCGCGCGATAATGTCCGTTTGACCGCCTATGAGTGATTCCGGACTGTAGTGGATAAACGGTAATTCTCGAGCTAAGGATTGAATGTTCTTTCCATGCGCGCTGCTAGGTGCGATTACCAGAAACGGATCTCGTAGGAGTTTAACTCTGTCTAGGTGCGGTTCTTTAGATATCGGGTCGGCCGTGATCAAGAGGTCCAGGCTCCGACTCAAAAATGCGTCTGTAAGCGAAGCGTTTAATCCTGTTTTTAGTGCAACACGGCCAACTAACGGTTTTATTCCACCGACAATTTCCAGCCCAAGTGTGTCCGCGAAAGAGTCGATCATGCCTATATTTAAACGAGGTATTTGACCTGCTTGTTGACTCGACAAGCTGTTGATAATTTTCGTCGTCTCTGACAAAACATTATGAGCATATTGGAGTAAGCGCAAACCGGCTGGCGTAAGTTTGATGGGCTTAGAGCGCCTAATTATCAACGTGCACCGCGTGGATTCTTCTAGACTCATAATCGTTTGTGAGACCGCACTTTGTGTCACCTTTAGTTTCCGCGCGGCTTCAGACAGGGTGTCTGACTCTGATACAGCGACAAAAACTTCAAGGTTTGAAAATTCGACGAAGCGAGATCTGCGCATAGAAATGAATTGATGGTTTTTTGTATTTTATGAAGTAAAAATAATACACCTTTTAAGTTTAACTAATGAATAAATTGCTAAACTCTTTCGTAACGCCAACAACCTTGTAGAGATCTAAGTGCCATTCGGATTACTTAAATACGGCTTGCGGAAGGACTATCCAGCCAAGCACCACTTCACTCCGACTCAGAATTTAAAGTCGAGCTATGACGTGGTGATCATCGGCGCCGGAGGTCACGGTACGGGCATCGCGTATAACCTTGCGAAGTATCATGGAATTACCAACGTCGCGATTCTTGATAAAGGCTATTTGGGTGGGGGTAATACTGCCCGTAATACAGCCGTCATCCGCTCCAACTACTTAACCGAAGAAGGGGTTAATTTTTACCATGAATCGGTCAAACTTTTCGAAAACCTGAGTAATGAGTTTGGCTATAACGTCATGTATGAAAATCGAGGTCAGCTCACCTTGGCTCACAGTGACGCAACAATTCGCAGTTTTCGTTGGCGCGCTGAAGTGAACCAGCATCTTGGGGTTCGGTCCGAATTAGTTGATCGAAAAACCATTAAAGAACTCGTACCTCACTTGCGCATGGACGAAGATGCTCGCTTTCCGATTATGGCGGGTCTATGGCATGCCGATGGGGCCACTGCTCGTCATGATGCTGTTGTATGGGGGTACGCCAAAGGAGCGTGTGAGCGTGGCATCGAATTGCATCAACTAACGGAAGTACAGGGCTTTGAGTTTGATGCGGACAGAGTGGTTAAGGTTAAGACTAATCGCGGTGACATTCGCTGTGGCTGTGTAGTGCAGGCCGTTGCTGGAATGAGTTCGGTGGTGGCTGAAATGGCAGGTATAAAATTGCCCATTCATTCCTACCCCTTACAGGCCATGGTTACCCAGCCATACAAGCCCATGTTAGAGCCCCATGTCAGTTCTCCGCACTTGCACGTTTACACACATCAAACATCTAGAGGCGAGTTCGTGATTGGCGGTGGATCTGATCCTTACCCGCTGTACAACACGCGCGCTACGCTGGATATGAAAGAGACTTTGTCGTCGTCAATTTTAGAATTGTTCCCCTTTCTTGCGCAGGCGCGGATGTTGAGGCAGTGGGCAGGGATTACTGATATGACTCCAGACTACAGTCCAATTATGGGTAAGACACGTATAGAAAATTACTACTTAGATGCAGGGTGGGGAACGTGGGGTTTTAAAGCAACGCCAATTTGCGGTAAGACAATGGCGGAATTGGTTGCAACCAATATCACGCCAAAGCTCATAAAACCGTTTGCGTTAGAAAGGTTCTATCGTTTTTCGCAAGTTAATGAAGCGGGAGCAACAGCCGCGAGTCACTAAACACAGATCGAGTCAGTGCTAAGAAAGTAAAACCGACAATACGTAAAGACAAATGAAACAATTGAAGTGCCCATTAAACGGACTGCGGAACATAACTGAATTCACCTATGGAGGAGAATTTCATGTACAGCCAGACCCTGTTGAATGCACCAAAGAAGAATGGGTTGAGTACATATTCTTTCATGATAACCATGCAGGTGAAGTAGTTGAGTGGTGGTGTCATAGCGCGAGTTCATATTGGTTTGTTGCTAGACGCAATACGATTACCGATACGGTAATCGAAACCATGAGCGTCGCGGACCATATGGCAGACTCTACGGCAGGTCATGCCCCGGGCAATAATACATTAAAAGCCCAACAGGTGATAAATCGTGACTGAGCCGTTTAATCAAGCTAATCGGCTTGATGCCCCTTGGGGCATATTGATTGATCGAAATACCCCACTTTGCTTTAGTTTTGAAGGGAAAGCGGTCGATGGCTACCAAGGCGACACGATTGCCAGTGCCCTTATTGCTAATCAACAATGGTTGATGAGTCGCTCGTTCAAGTACCACCGCCCGCGCGGCCCATTAACGATGGCAGGGCAAGATGCCAATACTCTAGTGCAGCTGCCTTCTGCGCCCAATACGCTTGCCGATAAATACCTGGCTGTTAACGGCTTGCGGGTAATGGGGCAAAACTACAAAGGGTCATTGAAATACGATCGACTAGCCGTAAATGGCTTGTTCTCTCGGTTTCTGCCCGTCGGTTTCTATTACAAAGCCTTCTTTCGCCCACGTGGAATTTGGGATTATTGGGTCAAGATTATTCGTAAGCAAGCCGGTTTGGGAGTGATTGATGTCGACCATCAAGCGGTTTATAGAGACAAGCAATACTTATTCTGCGATGTCGCGGTGGTCGGTGCGGGCCCCGCAGGTTTGAGTGCTGCTCTAGCGGCAGCAGACTCAGGTGCTGATGTCATATTAATGGACGAGAACACGATATTGGGCGGCAGCTCAAATTATTCGCGATTGAGTCATCAACAATTAGAGCGCGTCGTGGATATTAAAACGCGAGTTGAGGCGCACCCCCGCATTAGAGTCTATCTAAATGCGACGTGTAACTCTTGGCATGCCGAACATTGGTTGGCTGTCGTCACTGAAAAGCGCTTATACAAATTGCGCGCTCAGCAATTGGTAATGGCAACAGGCGTATTTGAGCAACAAGCGATATTTAGAGGTAATGACATACCTGGCGTCATCATGGGCAGCGCAGCGCAAAGGCTATTACGGCTCTATGGTGTAAAACCAGGGCAGCGCGCTGTCGTATTAGCCGGAAACGACGAAGCTTATGCCGTGGCTCTCGATTTGTTAGAGGCGGGTGTTACGGTAGCCGCTGTAGTCGACTTGCGCGAAGCGTCACTAAATCTTTTACAGAGCGAAGCCCAGACCCGAGCTTGCCAAGCATTACTCTCGTCAGGTGTAGAGATACTACGTAACCATTCGGTATTTGAAGCTACGTCCAAAAACGGTCATTTGACGCAGGTTGATGTTCGTCAAATAGTCGCTCGCGGTGAATGTGCTCCTCATTCGAGAACCATTTGTTGTGACACTTTGTGCATGTCTGTCGGCTACATGCCGGTCTATCAATTAGTCTGCCAGGCCGGTGGTCAGCTTAGTTATGATGATGATTCCGCACGGTTTTCGTTATCTAATATAGTCGATGGCATGCACTTGAGTGGTTCGATGGTGGGGTTGTGGAATATTTCGAGTGTGATAGAAAACGGACAAGCTATAGGGTTTGCGGCAGCCGGCCAGTGTGCAAATAACGACGAGTCTAAACAAAGCAACGCTCAGTTTGATGTGCTGAACTTGGATGTCTTGCAAGACGTTGAAGCTCGTGGATTGAACCATCCATGGCCGATGTTTTTGCATCCCAAGGGTAAGGAATTTGTTGATTATGACGAGGATCTGCACGCGCGCGACATACTCAATGCAACGCGTGATGGATACGAACATATACAACTCGTTAAGCGTTACAGTACTTGTGGTATGGGGCCATCCCAAGGCAGACATTCCGCTCTTGCAGCCGCTCGCTTGGTTGCGGATATTACCCATAAGACGGTAGCCGAAACGGGCGTTACAACCGCGCGACCACCGTTCGCGTCGGAGCCATTGGGTGTAAACGCAGGTCGCTCATTTTACCCCCGAAAATACACATCGATGCAGCCCGCACATGAAGCAGCCAAAGCGGTATTTTTACAGGCCGGTAGCTGGTATCGGCCCGCGTATTATACGACGCCTAAGCTGAACGAAGCGCAAACAGTAACCCGAGAGAGCGCCATAATTGATGAAGTAAATCACGTGCGCAGTAAAGTCGGATTAGTAGACGTGTCGACACTTGGGGGAATCGATGTTCGTGGTCCAGATGCGGGCGAGCTGCTAAACCGCTTTTACACTTCAACATTCCATAAAGTTGCAGTAGGCAAGTCCAAATATGCCCTGTTAACAAACGAAGCTGGGGTTGTCATTGATGATGGCATCGCGTGCCGAATGGCCGAGGATCATTTCTACGTAACGGCAACCACCGGCGGCGTAGATCGGGTGTTTCAGACAATGCTTAAGTGGAACACTCTTTGGGCTCTGGATGTTGATATCGCGAATGTAACAACCGCATGGTGTGGCGTCAATCTTGCTGGACCGCTAGCAAGAAAAGTCTTGGAGAAGCTGTGCGATTGTTCGCTTAGCAACTCGGACTTTCCGTACATGGGAGTAAAGGAAGCAAGGGTCGCTGGTATACCGAGTAGGGTATTACGCGTAGGGTTTGTCGGTGAGTTGGGTTTCGAGATTCACGTGCCGCAACTTTATGGCGATGCGTTATGGTCGGCACTGTTGACGGCCGGTGAGCCCTATGGGATTCGGCCTTTTGGTATCGAGGCTCAACGCGTACTTAGGCTGGAAAAAGGCCACGTTATTATAGGTCAGGACACAGACGCAATGAGCACGCCACATGAGCTGCAAATGTCGTGGGCGGTTGCAAAGGACAAAGCCTTTTTCTTGGGCGCGCGTACTCTTACTGAATTGGCCGAGCGAGGCTTAGATCGTAAGTTAGTGGGCTTTACCTATGATAACTCTCTGGGGGAGATTAAAGAATCGCACCTTTTATTGGACGATAGCGTGGGCGTGTCAGCCGACAGTCGCAATGCGACAATGATTGGGCGCGTGACGTCGAGTGCCTATTCTCCAAGCTTAGGCTGTGGCATAGGTTTGGCGTACGTTACGCTGGGTAAGACGCTTGAGGGTAGTACTCTTTCGATTAAAATTGATGGCGGTCGCAGGGTAGTGGCAACGGTTGTCAAATTACCATTTTACGACCCACAACTTTTACGGCAGGAGATGTGATGACTATTCCTTCTATATCAGTGAAGAGCCCATTGCATGCAGACCACTTAGCTTTGGACGCTGAATTTACCGCGCGCGGTATTGGTAGTGCAGTTGCATACTATGGTGAGCAACACGCTGAGCAGTTTAATGAGCAGCTCAGCATTTTGGATCTTTCCTGCATCAACCGAATCGGATTTAAGGGTGTACAAACGTGCACTTGGTTAGAGCAGCAGGGGGTGACCCTGCCACAGACCCCAAATTCTGCAACGGTCTTACCTGCAGGACAGATTATGTTACGGCTTTCGTCTACCGAGCATTGGGTTTTGGATTCAGTCACCAAGGATTCGGACCTTTGCGGTCAACTACGAGACTCGCACAACAGATCGGACGTCAAGAGCTATTTATTAGAGCGTAATCACAGCCATGCGTGTTTCTATATCGTGAGTGAGCCAGGCAGTACGTCGGCCGCTGAGACTATGTCCAAAATCTGTGCGGTAGATCTGCGTCCGCATAGGTTTGCCAATTTGGCAATGGCTCAAACGTCAGTGGCTAGACTCAATGCGGTAGTCGTTAGGCATGATCATTTGGGTCGGTTGGCATACCTCATTTTAAGCGATATGACAGCCGCGCAATTTATGTGGCATAGCGTGTTAGATGCTATGCAAGAATTTGATGGCCGGCCCGCTGGTCTCAATGCAATAACATTAGAAGCGAAATAAGGCGCCGAGGACAGATGCTATGAATTTAACAGATAAGGGTTTAAATGGTGGTTTCCCCAACCATTCCAAATATGTGGTTGTGGGGGCAGGAATACATGGCTTGAGTTGCGCGTACCATTTAGCCTTGGAGCTCAAGGCTAGCGACAAGGGGAGTGGCAAAGACGTTATTATTTTAGATAAGTCCGGTATCGCCGCAGGTGCAACAGGTATTGCCTGTGGAGTTATTCGTAACAATTACTTTCAGCCGGCAATGCGTGAGTTAATGGCGCACAGTGTATCGGTATGGGAAAGCGACCCAGAGGCCTACTCTTATCATCCAGTGGGGTACATGCAAATTAGTTCTGAGACTATGCACTCAGACGTTACCTCTATTTATGAGCAACAGCAGCAAATTGGCTACTCATCTACTTTTATAGAAGGCGAGAAAGACTGCCAGAAGTATATGCAGGGGTTGTTCAGTGATTGGCAAGCCAAAAATATTACCAGTGTGTTGCACGAAGGGCCCGGTGGCTACGCAAATAATACTCGGGCTATGTATGGTTTAGCATCTAAGGCTGAGGCTGAAGGTGTTCGCATTATTACGGGTTGCGAGGTTACCGGATTTATTCGGGATAATTCAGGGGCGATCAGCTCAGTCGAAACGAATAAGGGTAATGTTGATTGCGACTATGTTGTGATTGGCGCAGGTCCGTGGGTGCGCAATTTTTGGGATATGTTGGAGTTACCGACCACCATCAGTATTCGTAATCAGATCAACAATGAGTTGAACGATAATATCCCAATGTGGATCTATTGGTCTTTGCAAGAAGGTGTATTGGGCGTTGATCCAAAACTCCAGGTGACCAATGATGGCAAGCTTCCCCCCGTAGTTCATGTGGACACCGACGCGCCGTTATACTGCGATGAAGATGGATCCTTAATCACAGATAAAATGTGGGGAATCTACTACAAGCCAGATTTTCACTTTGGAGGCGTACAAGGTGGAGCCGCCCCGTTTATAGTTGATAAACCAGCGGCTCAAGTCAGCATTGATCCTTACGGGCCTGAGTCGCCAGAATTCATCGTTGGCGATGACTTTGCTCGTATGTGGGTGAGCGCGTTAGCACACTGCCAAAAACGCTTTGAAGGGACAATGCCCAAATATAAACGTGAGCCGTCTGGCGGGATAGGATGTTTTACGCCAGACAGCTTTCCTGTATTCGATGTGTTTCATCAAAATTGTTATGTGATAGCCGACTCAAATCATGGTTACAAAATGCTAGGGGTAGGCAAGTTGGTGGCTGAAGATATATGCCGCGAGTCTGAGTCTAGTTTACTCAAACCGTTTCGATTTGCGCGGTATGAGAAGGGCGAGTTACACCCCATTTCAAACTCTCCATTCCCTTGGAGTTAGTTTTGTGGTTTTGGTTTTGGTATTGAGGGAAACATGAACGCTTGGACATATCTGCTTATCGGAATTATTTTTGAGGTAATTGGCACCAGTTCTATTAAACTGTCCAACGGCTTTACACATATTCCGTATGTTGCTCTCTGCATTGTTGGGTTTAGCGGTGCGCTGTATTGCGTTGCGATGGCGGTTAAAACTTTAGAGGTCAGTGTCGTATATGCAATTTGGTCTGGCGTTGGGATAGCGTTGATTACGATGATCGGGGTTGTTTTCTTTTCTGAATCCTTTAATCTACGTAAGCTTTTTTATATTGGCCTTATTGTTGCTGGTGTCATTGGTCTCAAGACCAGCAGTGATCCAATTGCCAGCCTTCCAGATGACAACACAACGAACTTTTAGGGTTTAAATGGGCATACTCCTCAATAACGCACCTTACGATAACGATCCGTGGGTGCATTATCTAAATCAATACTTGCCGGATATACCGGTATTTGTTTATCCCGATGTTCCTGATGTCAAGGCCGTAAAATATGCGGCGACTTGGGATCACCCGGCCGGTGATTTCGAAAGGTATCCTAATCTACGCGCAATCCTGCATCTGGGCGCAGGTATGGACTTGATCGATGCGCAGCCAACCTTGCCCGATGTGCCTATTGTGCGCTTGGTAGACCCTGAGGTTGGGCTTGATATGGCACAGTTTGCACTTTATTGGACACTGCACTTTCAGCGCAACTTTGAACAATACCGAACGCTGGCAAGAGACTCTCGCTGGGATCGCCTCGACTATATTAATTCGAAGCGTTATAACGTTGCGGTTGTTGGGTTAGGTTTAATTGGCACGCAGATTGCCCAAACAATAGCCTCTAATCGGTTCAAGGTGTTGGGATGGAGTCGCCGCTCGCAAATTCTTGAGGGTGTAACGAATCTAAATGGTGAGGACGGTCTTAAGCGGGCTCTTGAGCACGCGGATGTCGTAATTAACTGTTTACCCCTTAATGACAATACGCATCACTTTTTTGATAGCGAGAAACTTGCTTGGTTGAAGCAAGGAGCCAATATTATCAATATTTCTCGCGGCGGAGTGTTTGACGATACGGCTCTTATCGACGGTCTAAATAACGGCCGCATTGGTGCGGCAGCTCTTGACGTATTCGCGGTTGAACCCCTGCCTGAAGACCATGTGTACTGGCAAATGCCAAATGTATTTGTAACCCCACACATGTCTGGCGCCACCTATGCGCGCTCAGCGTGTCGAACCTTGGCTGACAATATTGAGCGGCTAGAGGCGGGCGAAGATCCGTTTCCAATCTATATACCCAAATCAAAGCAATCTTAGGTTTAGGTTAAGATGAACTAAGTTTGATTATTACTCGTCTAAATTAAATAGCTGTGTATTGCCACCGCGCGCAATTAAGTTATCGGTTTTTGTACGTTCTTCATATAGATGCGGCAGAAGGCTAGAGATGTTGTCGGGGTGTAGCGAAAACTCGTTAATGTCTATCGTGAGCGTAATAGCACCCTCATTCTGCGCTAGAGCTTTTCTAAGCTCTTCTTTACGCGGATGGTCGGCTTGCGCTAAGAGTACCGAAAGTCCTGCCGTACGTGCTTGATCAGCGCTGCAATAACTTATCAAATTAACTGCTTCAGGCGTTGTGATTAATTCCTGCACAGATTCTCGTAGAGAAGCGCTTATGTCGGTATCCACCACAACCACTTCGTTGCCAAGCTCGCATGCCAAAGCCGTAAGTTCGCTAATTGAGCGAGATGCTTGTGATGCCAGTATGCCAATTGCGCCTGCGGCCGAATAAGACAAAATATTTTCTTCGCCAGTAGGTCCGGGTAGAACTTTTGATTCTGTGAGATCGTTGGCTTTTGCTCGGATGATATCTGCGGTCATTTCAGGGTATGCATCCCGATCGGCCGTAGTGGATTGAAAGCGCGACAAATAAGCTGGTCCACCGGCTTTAGGGCCGGTTCCAGACAAGCCACTTCCTCCAAATGGGTTCGCGCCCACAACGGCACCAATGACATTGCGGTTGATATACGTATTGCCTGCATGGGTTTTGTTAAACACATACTCCGCAATGGTTTCTATACGGCTATGCACACCCAATGTTAGACCAAATCCGGTGCTGTTAATCTGCGCGATCACATCGTTGAGTGCATTGGCTTTATAACGAATGATGTGAACGACTGGCCCGAATACTTCTTGCTCTAAAACAGAGATGTTGTCAATTTCGACTATCGCAGGAGCAAAGAAGTTACCTTGTTGTTGAATGCCTTCTGGGATATCTATTCGATGGACGCTCGCGCCAACCTCTTTCATCTTAAGCAGATGCGCATCAAGGTTATCGCGTGCGCGTTGGTCAATAATGGGTCCGATGTCGGAGCTAAAGAATCGCGTATCACCAACATACACAGATTCACAAGCATCCTTGAGCATAGTGATTAATTTGTCAGCGATCTCATCTTGTACATACAGCACACGCAAGGCTGAACAACGTTGACCCGCACTGTGGAACGACGAACGGATAACATCGTCGACCACTTGCTCAGGCAATGCGGTTGAATCCACAATCATGCAGTTCTGGCCACCTGTCTCAGCAAGCAGCGGTACACTAGGGCCTTCACGTTGAGCTAGGGCGTGGTGAATGACTTGAGCGGTTTTAGTTGAGCCGGTAAATGCCACGCCGTTGATGCGCGCATCACCTAGAACTTGGTTACCAATGGTGGCGCCTAAGCCTTGCAGTAAATGTATTGCACTAGAAGGACAGCCCGCTTGTAACAACAGCTCTATGGCTCGCGTCGCGATCGCTGGCGTCTGTTCGGCAGGTTTGGCGATCACACAGTTGCCTGCGGCTAAGGCAGCGCTGATAGGGCCCACGAAGATTGCTAATGGAAAGTTCCATGGGCTCACACAAAACACGGTGCCCAAAGCCTGGCCATTAATGTAGTCAGGAGACTGTGCTTGGTTTGAATAGTGCCGGCAGAAGTCTACAGCTTCTCGCACCTCATCAATGGCATCCGCCAAGGTCCGACCTGCTTCTCTTGAAATTATGCCAATGAGTTCCGGGGTGTTCGCTTCGAGCGCATCAGCCCAAGCTTCTAAAATTGCGCCCCGGCCACTGGCGCCAAAGTCTTGCCAGTGTTGTTGGTATCCATGCGCCGCCATTAAAGATTCTTTAATTGCTTCGGCTGAAGCAAAGGTTACCTCGCCTGCATTATCGGTGTTGTCGCTTGGATTGCGAATAGCCACTTGCTCACCCTCTTGAGGGTTACCGCCGACGATTGTTTTACCAACCAGTGTTTCATTACGTTGTTGCTCTATGGCATTTAATAATAGGTTGAGATCAACGTCGTCGTCTAAATCAAAGCCTTTGGAGTTAATTCGGGGAATTGACTCACTTTGATACAAATCAATAGGCATTGGGATTTTTGGATGCCGGTATTTTGGTCGACGAGCAATGTCGTCGATTACATCTTTTACCAGCTCATCAAGAGGAGTGTTGTCATCTAAGAAACGGTTTACGAACGAACTGTTCGCGCCGTTCTCCAGTAGACGTCGTACCAAGTATGGAAGTAGATCTTCGTGTTTGCCAATAGGCGCATAAATACGAATAGCTTTGTCAGCGTGATCAGGGTGTTGCAATAAATGATGGTAAAGCAAATCGCCCATACCGTGCAGACGCTGAAATTCAAAATCCTTACAGTCAAGTAAATCGGCAAGTTGGATGAGCGCTGTTACAGTTTGCGCGTTGTGCGTCGCAAACTGAGAAAAGATTAGGTCAGACGCGTTCATTAATATTTTAGCGCACGCCATGTAACTAGCATCTGTATGGGCCTTGATCGTGAACACTGGATAGTCAGATAGACCTTGTTCTTGTGCGTGCTTAATCTCGGCATCCCAATAAGCGCCTTTCACTAAGCGCACCATGAGCTTACGGTCGTAGTGTTTAGAGACCTCGACTAACCAACGAGCAACACTTGGCGCACGTTTCTGATACGCCTGTAGTACAAAGCCTAGACCATCCCAACCGCGAAGCTCAGGTTCTTTTGCGAGCCTTTCGAAAATATCCAAAGACATTTCTAATCGAGCTGCTTCCTCGGCATCGATACTTAGCCCAATGTTGTGCTGCTTCGCCATGACACATAGGTGCTTAATTTTGCTGTATAGGTGTTTTTGTACAGACACTTTTTGCGCAACTTCATAACGAGGGTGTAGCGCCGATAACTTTACCGAGATGCCATCGGCGTCTGCTACAGAATCCGATATGCGAGTTTGTGAGCTGGCATGGCCAATCTTCTCTAAGGCATCCATATAAGATTTAAAATATCGCTCAGCGTCTTTCTTGGTCCGTGCGGCTTCGCCGAGCATGTCGTACGAATAACGAATTCTAGACTTAGGTTCGGAGCTTCTTACCTTGTTGGCTTGCTTGAAACCTTCATCTATTGAACGTCCTAAAACATATTGCCCGCCCATAATACGCATCGCCTGCATTACTGCTGAGCGGACTATTGGCTCACTTAAAGATGATGTAAGTTCTTTTATCCAGCTTGCAGGGCGCTGGGTAATGTCAGGGTCGAGTTGCACCATTTTGCCCGTTAGTATCATTCCCCAGGTCGCCGCATTAACGAAGAGCGAGCTAGAGTGGCCGGCATGGCCATACCAATCACCACTACTGATTTTTTCGGCAATTAGTCGATCCATATTAACGCTGTCAGGTACTCGTAAAAGTGCTTCGGCCAAACACATCAAAGCCACGCCCTCTTTATTAGAAAGCCCAAACTCCAAAAGAAAGGAATCTAATAAACTTTGATTGTCGGTGTCGGCGCGGCAGTCAGCGACCAAAAGCTTGGCCAAGTCAATGGCACCTTTGCGCTGCTCTAAAGGCAGCGCTGGGTCAGCAATCATTTTAGCGATAAAGTCGTGCTCATCGCAGTGTTTAAGTGCTGCAATCTCAGTTCGAAGTGGTAACAATGGTTCAGCTGACATAGTAGTGTTCCTTAGGGGAGGGCTTTGTTTTTATTATTCTTGTTCTTGTTCTTGTTCTTGTTCTTGTTCTTGTTTAGGTCGGTAAAAAATTACGTTCATTACTCATTCGACTAAAAACTTATCATGATCCAGTCACTGGACGTTATTTAATGCTAATTATTGCGATAATTCTTTGATATTACTTTCCATTTATAGTCTGTTTACGGCACATAATTTTGAAAATACAACTAAAAACAAAATATTAGCTAACAATGACAAAGAATCTTAAATCGCTAGATAAAGTAGATCGCCAGATACTAAGAGTACTGCAAGATGATGGCCGAATATCCAATGTCGATCTTGCCGAGAAAGTTCACCTAAGCCCGAGCCCTTGTCTTTCTCGGGTTAAGCGCCTGGAAGAAGCGGGTTATATCAAGGGCTATCGAGCTGAGTTGGATCCTAGCTTGCTTGGCTATGGTGCAGTTGCCTTTATCCAAGTTTCGCTGCAACGAACCACCGAGGATGTGTTTTCAGATTTCAAGCGCGAAGTAGCACAAGCGCCCATTGTTTCTGAGTGCTTTATGGTTGCGGGCGGTTATGACTATCTGATTAAGGTACGCTTTGAAGACAGCGAGGACTATCGCGCCGTTTTGGACCGTGTTGTGCGTTTTCCGGGGGTTGCTCAAACGCATACTTATATGGTGATCGAAGAAGTGAAGTCTGACGATCGCGTACCTGTATCTCTGTGACACGTCTCATTACAGCGAGCGCATTGGAATTGCCCGCTATCACGTTTGCAATTTTGATAGACTATATCTATACGCAGTACTCTCAAACAATAATTCAGGTGTCTTGGACTTGTCTTTCAAACGAAAGCATTTTCAGTGGATAACCTCTTAAGAGCTTTCATAAGCAGAGCTTTACTATTATGCAAACACAACAAGAAATAGCAGCACAGCTGCCTGCTCATTTGCGTGCTTTTATTGCACAGCAAGACTACTCAATTTACACCGACCGCGACCAGGCTGTATGGCGCTTCTTACTCCAAGGTTTAGGTAACAACCTTGGCGTTTCTGCGCATCCAGTGTATGCAAAGGGTCTTAAAAAAGCGGGGATAAGTGTGGAGCATATTCCGAGGATCGAAGAGATCAACGACGCGCTCACCGCAATGGACTGGAGTGCCGTTACGGTAGATGGCTTTTTACCGCCCGCCGTATTTATGGAGTTTCAAGCCTTAAAGGTTCTACCCATTGCCGTTGATATGCGCAGCTTTGCGCAGATGCTCTATACGCCCGCGCCCGACATTGTTCACGAATCAGCAGGGCATGCGCCTTTTATCGCCGACGTTGATTATGCGGAGTTTCTACAGCGTTTCGGAGAACTGGGTATGCGCGCCGTCGCGACCCGCCAAGACATGGATGCATATCTCGCAGTGCGTCGTCTTTCGGTCATTAAACAGCGAACAGACACTACACCAGAAGAAATAGCTAAAGCAGAGCAGGCCGTTGAAGATGCGAGTGCGGCGGTAACTGAATTGTCAGAGGCAGCACTTTTAGCACGCTTGCATTGGTGGACGGTTGAGTATGGCTTAGTCGGTACGGTTGATGAATATCACATTTTCGGAGCTGGGCTGCTGTCGTCTCTTGGCGAGAGTACCAATTGCTTAGACGATAAAACGGTAATCAAAAAGCCATTGACCGTAGACGCCATTAATCAAGGTTATGACATTACTAAAGAACAACCTCTGTTATACGTTACGCAAAACTGTCGTCACCTAACTCAAGTGTTGGAGGAGTTTGGTCGACAAATGTGTGTTAGCCAGGGTGGTTCACGTTCTTTGCGCACTGTCATTAAGGCGGTCACTGTAAATACGGCTCAACTTAACTCAGGCTTGGAAGTATCAGGTGTATTTACTGAAATGTTGACAGATGCTGTAGATAATCCAATCTTTATTAAAACGACGGGGCCTACTCAGCTTGCGTTCCAAGGTGCCGAGCTGCAATCACAGGGAGTGGCACATCACCCTCACGGATTTAGTACTCCGGTTGGTCGGTTGATTGATATGGAACGTTGCCTGAGCGAATACACGGTCGATGAATTACATAAGCACGGCATCACGATTGGCGAGAGGGTGGTTTTACGCTTTTTAAGCGGCATAGTGGTTGATGGCAAATTGACCGCAGTAACGCGTCGAAAACAACGTAACCTGATTTTCACCTTTACCGATTGCAGCATGCACGATCAAGAGGGGACTGTTTTATATGACCCTGAATGGGGCACATTCGACATGGCTGTTGGTGATTCAGTTGTGTCGGTTTTTGGTGGAGCCGCAGACCTAACGGCCTATGGTGCAGAAACATTGTTTGGCGAAATCATTAGTGTTGATAGCCAACCTAACCCTGTTGATCCAAAAGTGAATGCAATCTACGCTCATATTAGAAAGCTTAGAGAGTCGGTGGACACACAGAATGGTGCTACCAACATTCTGCCACAAGGAATAGCCAAAGAAGCCCACGAGCTTACCCCAAAGGCACTGCAGATAGCGGCCGATGACTGGTTGTTGTATTACGAGCTTTACGAGCTCGACCCCACTAATACTGTCGCAGAGCAGCAGCTAAAAGCATGTCTAGAAAAAGCTCAAAAGCACGGCGATCAGTCTACGCTCAGTTTGCTTAAGCAAGCCGAGCTTAACTTAGAAGCGGCACACGAAACCTAGTAACGCTAACGAGTTATTTTGTACAGCGTTCCGCTGGGGCCATCGGTAAGTATATAGATAGCGCCAGTGGGACCAACGCGTACATCTCTAATACGCGCTTTGATCTCAGGAAACATGCTGTGTTCTTCGCTGACGGCTTCCTCTTGCATTACTAACCGGCGCACATTTAGACCCATTAAACCGCCAACAAACAAATTGCCATTCCATTCAGGAAATAAGTCGCCTCGGTAAATCGCTAAACCAGATGGTGAAATTCCGGGCACCCATACTTTAATGCCATCAACCATTCCTGGTAAGGTTTTATAAGGGGATACACGAGTGCCGGAGTAATTTACGCCGTAGCTTGCCGCAGGCCAGCCGTAGTTACTGCCAGCGCTTATTACGTTAACCTCGTCGCCGCCTTTTGGTCCGTGTTCGTGCTGATATACAACGTCCGTTGCATAATCAACGGCCAATCCTTGTGGGTTGCGATGGCCATAAGACCATACGTAGCCGTCGCCACCTGATTGGTTTGAAAATGGGTTGTCGGCAGGCACCTCACCATCTTTAGTAAAACGTAAGATCTTGCCCAAATGGCTATTCTTGTCTTGTGCTGCATTCCGGTAATCACCACCATCTCCGGTGGAAAGTATAAGTGTATCGTCGGGTAAAAAGGCTAGACGTCCGCCATAGTGCTTGCCTGTATCAAAGGTTACTTTGCCCGTAAAAATTGGCGTTACATCGGTAAGTCCTTCTGCCCCTAACTGCGCCTTTATTACGCGTGTGGAATGCGCACTTGAATTGCCATGTGCAAAGCTTAAATAGAGAGTGTTGTTTTGTTCAAAATTGGGGTCAAGAACCACATCAAAGTAGCCGCCCTGTTTGAAGTAGTAGGTGTTGGGTGCTCCGGCAAGGGCCTCGCCTACCGTGCCGTCTGCGCTAACACGAATCAGCTTGCCCACTTTAAGAGCAATTAAGTAGTCGCCGTTGGGCAGGAACGCAATGGACCACGGTTGATTTAAATCGCTTGTTAGCGTTTCTACTTTGTAATCTAGTGCTTGCGCATGCGTTACAAATACGCAACTTGCTAAAAGAATGAAGATCAGTTTTCGCATGGTCTTGCCTCTGCTTGATTGGATGGGTAAAGTGTAAGGCCCTGGATGCGTACACGAAGTCAAAATTCATGATTAATAATTATTTCGCCCGTTATATTTTCGCTGTTGTTGTTACTTATTTGATAACGGTGCTTATAGTGAGCTATTTGAACACCAGCAGTATTGTTGCGATGGGTGTGGAAATGACTCTGTACGACAGGCTCAATACAGCATGGTTCGATCTGCTTGGTATGGCGAATTACTACTTGCCTATTATCGCTCTGTCTCTTGTTATCGCCTTCGTACTCATTAAGAAAGCACTCTACCGTTTGGTGGGCGATGGTGCTTTTTCATACGCGTTGTCAGGTTTTCTTGGTATCGCGGTTATGCATCTCACGCTAAAACACCTATTCGATTTATCGGTGTTTGATCTTACGCCGGCCTTACTTGGCTTGATGTTACAGTGCGCGGCCGGCGCTGTTGGTGGTTGGACATTCTATCGCTTACGCCCTTCTGGACAGGGTTAGACGTAATGGCTGTTTATACCGGAGATGTGCCTGCTGCGTTGCAGGGTTATCAGTATATCTTTGAGCGAGAAATTGCTTGGGGGGATATGGATGCCATGAAGCACGTTAACAATACTCGCTACTTGCATTTTTGCGAGTCGGCACGCATCGAGTTTTTACGTACTCAAACGCAATGGAATGATGACAGAATTCCAGGCGAAGCAGATGAGATAGGCTTAGCCCTCGCTGAGGTAAGCTGTAGATACAAAGCACCGGTGGTTTACCCCGATACATTATTGATAGGTCTGGGCGCACAAAAAATTGATGCGAATAGTTTTGAGCTCAAACACGTGATGTATTCACAGTCGCTGCAGTTGATAGCCGCTGAGAGCATCGCGCGTATGGTGAACTATAATTTTAAGGCTCTGCAAAGAGTGAGTTTCAATGATTCGCAAAACGAATTTTTGCAGCAATTTTCCACACCGAGTACACTTTAAGTCATCGGACGCTGGAGCCACTCTCCAGATAACTGCACCAGACAATCACTCTAGACAAACGAGAGGAAATTCATGAAAACTAAAGCAGCAGTCGCGTTTAAAGCAGGCGCACCCTTAGAGGTTGTAGATGTTGATTTACAGGGCCCTCAAGAAGGTGAAGTTCTTATAGAAATAAAAGCAACGGGTGTGTGTCACACTGATGCATTCACTTTGTCTGGTGATGATCCAGAAGGTGCATTTCCCGCCATTCTGGGGCACGAAGGCGCTGGCGTGGTGGTAGAAGTAGGAAAGGGCGTAAAGTCGGTTGAAGTGGGCGACCACGTAATACCGCTTTATACACCTGAATGCCGCGAGTGCGACTTCTGTCTTCACCCTAAGACCAACCTCTGCCAAAAAATTCGCGAGACTCAGGGCCAAGGCTTGATGCCCAATGGCACTAGCCGTTTCTCTTTAGACGGCGAACCTATTTTGCATTACATGGGCTGTTCGACTTTTTCTAACTACACGGTTATGCCGGAAATAGCGGTGGCGAAAGTCCGTAAAGATGCGCCGTTCGATAAAATTTGCTACATCGGTTGCGGTGTTACTACAGGCGTCGGCGCTGTAGCGTTTGATGCCAAGGTTGAGCCCGGCAGTAATGTAGTGGTGTTTGGATTGGGCGGTATTGGCTTAAATGTTATTCAGGGCGCTAAGATGGTCGGTGCCAACAAAATTATTGGCGTTGATCTAAATCCTGCGCGTGAGAACTTGGGCAAGCATTTTGGCATGACCCATTTTATTAATCCAAAAGACGTGGATAACGTGGTTGAAGCGATTATTGAACTGACGGGTGGCGGTGCGGACTACAGCTTTGAATGCATTGGTAACGTTAACACCATGCGACAAGCGTTAGAGTGCTGTCACAAAGGTTGGGGCGAATCGATGATCATTGGTGTCGCTGGTGCGGGACAAGAAATCGCCACTCGGCCTTTCCAACTAGTGACGGGACGAGTATGGCGAGGTACCGCTTTCGGTGGTGCACGTGGGCGTACCGATGTACCTAAAATTGTAGATTGGTACATGGATGGCAAGATCAATATTGATGATCTAATTACGCACACAATGCCACTGAGTGATATCAATCATGCGTTTCATCTGATGCACGAAGGTGAATCAATTCGCTCTGTTGTTTTATACGATTAGAGCGCATTACAGCCAATGCTAGACTGACGCTTTTTAACCAAAGCGTCAGACTCACTGCAAATCATAAGTTACCTGCGAGCTTGCCTGTTTTAGGCGTTCGTCAGTGGAGAATTATAAATGTTAGAAATAGCGTCCAACGTTAAGTGTTTTAACGGCCAGCAGATTCAATACAAACATAAGTCAGATTTTTTGGGCTGCGAGATGCAGTTTTCTGTATTCCTGCCACCCCAATCTGAGCACGAAGCCGTACCTGTTTTGTATTGGTTGTCAGGACTTACCTGCAATGATCAAAACTTTGTAACCAAAGCGGGTGCGCAACAATACGCTAGCGACTTAGGTATTGCGATTGTATGCCCGGACACTAGCCCGCGTGGCGATGGCGTGCCGGACGATCCAGAGGCTGCTTATGACTTTGGTTTGGGAGCCGGGTTTTACGTAAATGCGACACAGAAACCCTGGAACCAGCATTATAGGATGTACGATTATATCGTGCATGAGTTACCCAGTTTACTCAAGGAGGTCGATGGGCTCGATACGGGTCGTGCAAGCATCTCTGGGCATTCGATGGGTGGCCATGGAGCCTTAAGTATCGGTCTTAAAAATCCCGACAAATACCGTTCGGTTTCGGCCTTCTCGCCTATCGTTGCACCTACGCACTGCCCTTGGGGACAAAAAGCTCTAGGCAATTACATAGGCGCTGATAAAACAGCTTGGGCGGATTACGATAGTTGTGAGTTAGTGGCTAAAGCTTCCGAACAGCGACCGACGTTAGTCGATCAAGGTACCAGCGACAATTTTTTAGAAGAACAGCTTAAAACTGAACTGTTGGTTCAAGCGTGTGAGAAAGCCAACTATCCGATGACTATTCGGATGCAAGAAGGGTATGACCACTCGTACTTCTTTATCGCGACGTTTATTCAAAGCCACTTAGAATTTCACAGCCAGCACTTAAGTTAACGCGACTTGTCGTTTGACTAAACGCGAGCGCCTTAGCCAGCCTTAGCCTGCATCCATCGCGCGGCAGCAATCATCACGCTACCGATAATAAAGAAGGCGGCGCTTAGACCAATCAGGTTTATAAAGACTTGCATGTAACCATGCGCAGCCGCATCTAAGAAAGGGTAGGGGTATTGTTGCGAAAAGCTTGAGCGGATGAGCGCATAAACACTATAAATCAAAGGCCAAGCAATCCATTGGGCGGGTAAACGCCAGTGAAGATCAGAGCGGGTAATAAAGCACAGCCACCAAGTTAACGCCGCTATTGGCGCAATGGTGTGTACCAAGTGATCGGCTAGGAGCGCTAATCCTTGTGGGTCCCATAAATGCGCTAACAAAGCGTGATACACCAAACCAACCCCAGTGAGCGACATAACGAATGCACTGACCGTTGAGGTGCGGGGTGTCCTCTTGGCCCACGCAATACGAAACATAATGACCATCACAAAAAAGTTGGTCAGAACCGTAAAGAAACGCGAGAGTTCAATCAGCGCTGCGGAGATAGAGCCCAGGTCTATTGTGGATAAATAGATTCGCAATACGAGGCTACTGAAAATCAATAGCGCTATGGCTAGCGCAAAGCGTTTGGCGGTAAGAGTGTAAAGGTGCATTTGGAGCTCTATTAATGTCTATTAGTCTTAGACCTTATTAATAACACCGGTCGCATTCACTGGCAAGCCGATGTTTTCCTCGCTTTCGTGCAAGTATGGACTAGGGGTGCTAACATTTTTTCTAAGACCTATAAGCCTGGGGCCATCCAATTACCGTCTGAGTCAGCGTCTACAAAGATAGGGTTTGAAAATGCATAGGGACTTATATGGTCGTACACTTTTCTATAATCTTCGGTGACTGGTCCTTTTACCTCTATCGTCACAAAACTGTCTTTTTCGAACGAAAGAGTAGTGCTCAGTTTTTGCACGCGGAGCGTGTTATCCAGAGCCAACGTTTCGACTGTTTCGCCATTTATCTGGACTAACATCTCGGCTACGGGTATCCAGTCCGTGCTAATTACCGTAACGTCTAACTTGCCTGTCTTGCCAGTAATGGTTGATCCCATTTTCTGACCATTGACTGATACTTCTAGCAACGGTCCGTTAGAGCCATAGGCATCACCTTGCTTTAGTGTGCCTACAAACTCATCTAAATCGAATCCCGCAATGGAGTCATCGGTCATGGCCACCATTGTTCGTGGCACACCTACTTGTTCGTGATACCCGTGTGAGTCGCTGTTGGCGACGCCAACAATCTTGAAACCTTGCTTGAGGAATGAGAGCCAGTCTTTACGCACAGCGTCCAAGCGAACCTGATAATTTTCGTGCCCTGGGTTAATCACTTCCAAAATATCAAAATCGATGTCTCGTAAACCGGTCTCGGGGTCCGCCTCGATCAATGTGTTATTGGGTCTAGAGTCAATCGGTAGGTCTGGTTGATAAGGATGCCCTGCTACCCCCATGTGTTCTAAGAACTCTCCCTTATTAATATGGTCTTCATAGTCGTTTGGAAGCTCGCCACTCAAAGTGAGGTCGTTGCGGGGGTGATTGAGTTGCACCAACGCTTCAGGGTGTTTTTCACGGACGTGCGCAATAATTTCGCGCATTCGTTTATCTTCGTGATTTACCATGCCACGCGCGAACTCAAGTGGTTCAGGTGGGTACGGGAAAAAGTTTACATGCCCCGACGTGTACGGCAACCGTTTGGTGGGCAACAGACTTGTGACTTCAGAAGCGGGAATCGACACCATGCTATCAGCGAGTCCCATACGGGCAATAATGGGGTTAAAGTCTGTGGGTAGGTCATGCTCGCTCGACACCATTACTTCGGCGTGTTCAGCGGCGAAACTGCGAACTCGCTCTTGATCCGAAAATGTATTATCGAAACTGGTGCCAGAGTGAACGTGTAGGTCGCTCGAAATGTAGCCAATTGAATTCACTTGCCTTACGGGCACATCGATATCTAAGGTTACATTCTTAGCATCAGCAACGTTTAAAGTCGTGCGGGTTATAGAGTGCTCAGGGCCCTTGGTAGCAAGTACCTCGTATTGACCGACGGGAAGCAGTACATCTTTTCGGTCATCATCAAGACCAGCTAGAAAAACATGGTTGTTGCGATGGAGAGTCGTCAACCCATCAGCCTCCATAGTCGATGCTTGAGTAAGATGATCGTTAAAGCTCGGGTTGGGTGTGTCTCCAAGACCGAGAAAAATTAGCCGCATTGCTTCTCCTTGAGGCAAGGACACTTGAGCAATACTTGGTAGTTCTAATGTGCCAAGGTTAAGGGCTTCTTTTTGTACAGAAAAGGATGTTGTCGTGCTTCGATCGCCCAGGCCTAAGGTTCTCACCTGGTAGTCACCGCTAGGCAACAAAAAGTTAAGTTCGCCTGCCGAGTTGGGTATCACATGGGTAACGGGTGTTCCGTCGGCCAGTTCTACATGCACCGCAATTTCACGTTCTAGTGCTTTCGCAGTGACGGCGTAAACAGTTTGAGTAGTATTGGCTTTAAACAATTGATCGGTAATGCCGGCCACATCACCTCGTTTAGAGACGTAAATTGATTCGTTGAGAATCAATAAATCACCAAACCCTAAGGACAAGAGTGGTACCTGTAACAATTGAATCCAGCCGACCGATGAACCATCGCCAATATAGAATGAGTCACTTAGTACTAGCATCGCCGTCGACTCGTTATCAGCAAGAACAAAGTGAGGCAGGGCATATCGCTCACCATCGGCATTAACGCGCTGTGCGGACTCTAGCTGCCAACCATAACTAATGGGTGCTTCTACCGACGGCGGGGTTATTGTAATGATTGTATCTGCCGGGCGCGCTGCAACCGTCATCGCACTTACACCGCGAGAGACAAAATCTTCTTGCTGAAAACCGTTGGAGCGATTGATGTGTGTGCTTGAAAAAACGAAAGGTTCTAGCGCACGATAATTAAAGTGTAGAGGGGAAATTAAATTAAAGCTGTCTGAATCATCGAGCAATCTATACCGCTTCTCTATCTTTAATTCCGTCGGGCTCGCTGCATCAAAGTAATAGCGTACGGTCATTTCCGCGTTGTCATACGCAGAGACTACGTGTACCTCGTTGCCGTTAACGACGGATACCGATTGTGCGTCAAAGCGTTTGCCTTGCGACCCATCAACCAAGTCTCCTGTTTCTAAAAAATATTCGTCCGCACGACCACAAAAACCTAAATCTCTTAGACTTCCGCCTTTAGGCGAAAGCTGACCTTCGTGATCTACGTCAGAAATGACGGCACAGAGTGTGCCGTTACTAAAAAACCAATCGCCGATTCCACCAACTGCATCTGGGCCGCTGCGCATCGTGTCTGTTACGTTGCTGATGTCTATTTGAAACGCAACGACAGCTGAATTAGCAAACGTAGCACTGTGTATGAACAAAGATACGGTTACAGAAACGATGAACAATGAAAACTTACTTAGTGGCGCAATTAGACGCTTAGATAGAAATGAATACATGCTTGTTTCTTGGGGTTAGCTAAAAGGGGGCAGGAAATATTGATACAACAGCACACGCTAGTTACTTAATCGATCATCTTAATTGGCAACTTGATGGCTTGCAAGCAAGCGTGTTAGGCAAAATAGATATGGGACACGCGCAGGATTTTAATACAGAGAGTTCGCCGAAATGGCTACTGTTTGAGCGCTATCAACCGTTGGCGCAAGCAATAAGCGCGTTCAAGCCACCAGCATCTTTTAGTTCGATGTGCCGGTTTTCAATGTCGATTAAACCGTCGTGTTTAAAGCGTTTAAGTAAGCGGCTGACTGTCTCGGGGGTTAGCCCTAGATGGCTGGCTATGTCTTGTCGCGACATGGCTAAATTGAATGAGAGAGCAGAGTAACCTCTAAGTTCATAGCGGGTAGAAAGGTTGTTTAAAAAGCTGGCAAGTTTTTGTGCGGCCGTATGATCTGCGTTTTCAGCGTTGGCTTTATAAGACTCGTAAATATCTCGACTTAGTAAGCGCAGTAGTTGTCGTTGTAGGGCCGGAATGCTGGTGCAGAGTTGTGTGAGTTCATCGTAGTCCATACTGCACAACACCGCCGTGTCAAGCGCGATAGTGGTGCTGGAATAAGTGTCTGGATAGATGCCATCAAGACCTATTAGTTCACCGGGCAAGTGAAAGGCTGTGACATGCTCATTGCCTTGCCCGTCGATACGACTGGACTTAAAAGTGCCTGATTTTACAGCGTAGACCTTACTAAACCGCTCGCCTTGTTGGAATATGGCGTCGTTAACCTGTAGCGTTTCGGAAGACTGGATAAGGTTTTCAAGCAACTCAACATCAGTTTTCGCTATACCTAAGGGCAAGCAAATTTGGCTCATTGCACATTTCGAGCAGGAGTGAAGTTGAGCGTGTTTCATACAGATATAGGCATATTTGTCTGAAGAAAAAATTGAAGTTATAGGGCTTGAGAGAATTTAACCACATTTTCACTTTTTTGGCATGATGGATTAGTGTGTTTCGATCTAAATGACGGGGAGATATGCGTATTAGTCGCAAGATAGGCATCAAATTGTGAGGCCATCTGCCGGCGGAAATAAGCGCCGAGAGGAGTTATTTTCATGCTGTTTGATGATATTTCTACCAGACCATCTTCTATGCATCTTTCTAGGCTCGTGAGTTCGGCTGAAAAATAGTCGGCAAGAGTGACTTTTTCCGAAGCCTCCACGATATCCCAGGTATTGCGCTGTAGGTCGATCGAATTACGGCACATGATTTCCTGGATGATGTGCGCGCGAAGTACATCGTCATTGTCTAAGGTTACGCCCCGAGCTATCGGTAATTGCCCAGCAGCAATCGCCGAATTGTAGTTTGAGAGTTGTGTATGGTTTTGCGCAAATGAGTACTTAAACTGCGAGATTGCACTGGCGCCTACACCGACTAAGTCTGTGGTCGCGTTGGTGGTATAACCTTGAAAATTTCTTTGCAGCGTATTGTTTTGTAAAGCTTGAGCTAGGCTGTCCTGGGGCAGTGCAAAGTGATCCATGCCAATGTGTAGATAGCCGGCATTTAGCAAGGTGGTTCGAGTAATCTCAACGATCTCCATACGTTGCTCAACTGAGGGAATATCTTTGCGATTGATCAACTTCTGAGCCTTAATGCGCTCAGGCAAGTAGGCAAAATTATAAGCCGCAATGCGACTAACGCCTGCGTTAACGACTCGTTCTAAGGTATGCGCGAAACTCTTACTCGTTTGCAACGGTAGTCCAGTAATTAAGTCTACATTGACTGAGTTGCTCACCTCACTTGCGGCCGCGATAACCTCTAAGGTTTTACCTTCGTCTTGCACGCGATTGACGGCACGCTGCACGTTGTCGGCAAAGTCTTGAACCCCAATGCTAAAACGGTTAAAGCCGATATCAGCCAATTTAACGATGCCATTACCATCGATTGAGCGAGGGTCAATTTCGATTCCAATTTCTAATCGCGATGGAAGATCTAAATGAAACCTGGAGGCAATGCGCTCTACGATTTCGGCCAATTGCGTCTTGTTTAAAAAGTTCGGTGTTCCGCCACCAAAGTGAATCTGACTGAGCCGGCGGTCATCATCAAAAAGCGTTGAGCGAAGATCTATTTCATACAGCAAATTGTCAACGTATTGATTCACCTTGTGGTTTCCTTTCTGAGTATTCTCTGCTTGGGTAATTACTTTGTTACAACCGCAGAAATAGCACAGCGAATGGCAGAAGGGTACATGCACATACAACGACAAATTGCGTGGCATTAGAGTTTCGTTAGAAGATCTTGCCTGTTGCCTATAGTGATCAGGCGAATATTGCTCAGAAAACTGTGGTGCAGTCGGGTAGGACGTATAGCGCGGAATCGCCGTAACGTAACGTTGTAAAAGTGCTGGTGGTATCTCTAGGGCCGCGGTGTGCTGATTTTGGTTTAGCGAAGCGGCAACCTCAGTATGGCGCTGCGTATTGATTTGAGAGTCCTTCTCAATATCATTTGGAGGCGGTGTTGACGGTGTTAACGGTGTTGACATGGTGCTCTGCGACCTATTTTTGGCGAGTATTTTGTTATAGCGGTTAGCTTAATCCTCACGACTCGAAGGTAAATTGATCTAGATCAAGTCTTGTATTGTTCATTGCGTAAATAATCCTCTTGAAGCTAAAACCAATCCATCGCCGGTACTTAATGTGGCGTATGAAATAACGAACAGGTGACTCATGAGTGAAAGCTTGCAACAACACGGCCCTTATCACGATAAGGTAGTCCGTCAATTTACGTTAGCAACGGTCCTTTGGGGCGTTGTAGGCATGTTGGTCGGTTTACTAATTGCTGCTCAACTTGCTTGGCCCGTGCTCAATTTCGACATTCCATGGCTTACTTTCAGCCGCTTACGCCCATTGCATACAAATGCGGTGGTTTTTGCATTTGGGGGCAGTGCACTTTTTGCGACCAGTTATTACATTGTTCAGCGCACTTGCCATGCAAGCCTGTTTGCGCCAAAGCTTGCCGCGTTCACTTTTTGGGGTTGGCAGACAGTCATCGTCTTAGCGGCGATTACTTTGCCAATGGGTTTTACCCAATCTAAGGAATACGCCGAACTTATTTGGCCTATCGATATTTTGATTACGGTCGTGTGGGTAGCTTACGGAATCGTATTCTTCGGTACGTTAGTGAAGCGAAAGATGCCGCACATTTATGTCGCCAACTGGTTCTTTGCAGCGTACATCATCACTATTGCTGTGCTACATATTGTCAATAACTTGGCTATTCCAGTTAGTCTCACTGAGTCCTACCCTGTCTTTTCTGGGTCTGTGGATGCAATGACTCAATGGTGGTATGGGCATAACGCAGTGGGCTTTTTCTTGACGGCGGCATTCTTAGGAATGATGTATTACTTTGTGCCTAAGCAAGCTAATCGCCCCGTGTACTCGTACCGTTTATCGGTAGTGCATTTTTGGGCGTTGATCTCAATTTACATGTGGGCTGGCCCGCATCACTTACATTACACCGCGCTTCCTGATTGGGCTCAGTCTCTGGGCATGGTGTTCTCACTGATTTTGCTGGCACCGTCTTGGGGCGGCATGATCAACGGCATGATGACGCTCTCCGGTGCATGGCATAAATTACGCGACGATCCTATTTTGAAGTTCATGATCGTGTCGCTGTCATTTTATGGGATGTCGACGTTTGAAGGCCCGATGATGTCAATCAAAACGGTTAACGCATTATCGCATTACACCGACTGGACGATTGGTCACGTACATTCTGGCGCCTTGGGATGGGTAGCGTTCATCGTATTCGGGTCGATCTACTCGATGCTGCCAAAACTGTACGGTAAAAAAGAGATGTACAGTATTCCACTTATCAATCTGCATTTTTGGGTGAGTACGATAGGCGTTGTGGTTTATATCGCCTCTATGTGGATTGCCGGAGTTATGCAGGGTTTGATGTGGCGAGCGGTCAACGACGATGGAGGTCTCAGCTACGCATTTATTGAGAGCATTAAGACAACCTACCCATACTATGTAATGCGAGTGGGCGGGGGCTTATTGTTCTTCATCGGCATGCTGATTATGGTCTACAACGTGTACAAAACCATTTCTAAATCGGAGTCTCAAGTAAGCCTTGAGGGTTCATCGGTGGCGTCTAGCGCAGGAGTAAGTGCCTAATGAAACACGAAACTATAGAAAAAAACAGTGCATTGATGGGTGTGTTAATCGCTCTTGTGATCAGCGTCGCAGGTATCGCGGAGATTGTTCCGTTGATGTTCCAGGCGCAAACTACGCAACCTTCACCCGGTGTCATACCGTATCCAGCGGTAGAGTTAGCGGGTCGCGATGTGTATGTTTCCGAGGGCTGTTATAACTGCCACTCGCAAATGATCAGACCTTTCGTGTCTGAAAGTTTGCGCTATGGTCCACCTTCTTTGGCTGGAGAGTCTGTCTATGACAGGCCCTTTCAATGGGGTTCAAAAAGAACGGGGCCAGACCTTGCTCGAGTCGGTGGACGCTATACAGACGAATGGCATCTAGCGCACTTGATAAACCCTCGAGATCTAGTCCCTGAATCTAATATGCCCGGATTTCCCTGGCTGCAAGACAAAGAAGTCGACGGCGAGTTAATCACGACTAAGATGCGTGCGTTACGTTGGTTGGGCGATCCATATACGGACGAGCAAATTGCCAGTGCAAGCAGCGACGTTGAAGGTGTGACCGAAATGGATGCCCTTATCGCGTACTTGCAGTTCTTAGGCGTTGCCAACAATGGGAGGGCACAACAATGATGACCACAATCAATGGCGTGATGACAGGCGTCTTAATAGTAGTGTTCATTGCTATCTGGATTTGGGCTTGGAGCTCTAAAAACAATCAAGCGTTTGATGATCTATCGCATCTACCTTTAGAAGACGACCCTTCAGTAAACCCTGGCTCGGCAGGAGAAAAGAATCATGAGTAATTTTTGGAGTATTTTTGTCATTGTCCTAGTTGTGGGTAATATCCTTGGCATGGTGTGGTTACTGTTTTCAACCTCTAAGGGCAGTGATGTTAACGAAGCTGAAACGACTGGGCACGAATGGGATGGCATTAAAGAACTGAACAACCCATTGCCACGTTGGTGGTTGTGGTTGTTTGTCTTGACCATCGTTTACGCGGTAGGTTACCTCTACTTCTATCCTGGTTTAGGTTCGTATGAGGGTAGTTTAGGTTGGTCACAAAAAGGCGAGTTCGAACAAGCTATTGTTGAAAATAACGCACGCAAAGCAGAGTTTTACGCCGAATTTAAAGAAATGGACATTCCAGTTCTAGCCACAAGCGCTAAAGCGATGGAAGCGGCCGAACGATTATTTGGTAATAATTGCTCTACATGTCACGGTTCTGGTGGCGGCGGTGCCAAGGGTTTTCCAAACCTTACGGATGACGACTGGTTGTATAACAATGACCCCGCGTCTTTAGTCGCCACGCTTACTAATGGCCGAGCTGGGGTTATGCCGAATTTGAATTTGAGCCCGTCTGATGTAACTGTGATGGCGTACTATGTGAAGCACCTTGCTGGTGATGAAGTTAGCGAACACGTACAACTTGAAGGTAAGAAACGTTTTGCTACCTGCGCAGCATGTCATGGCCAAGATGGTACGGGCAATAAGGCATTAGGTGCGCCTAACTTGACGGATAACGTTTGGTTACACGGTAGTCGCATCGCCGATATTGAAAAAATATTGCGCGAAGGTAAACGGGGCAACATGCCGTCTTTTAAATCAATACTTTCTCAAGATGAGATACGTTTATTGAGTGCATACGTGCTCACGCTATCTAGCTCAGAAGAAGCGAGCGCAGAGTAATGGAAAAGATGGACCATAAAGCCAATAAATTGATCACGTTAGGAGTGGTTTTATGGGTGTCGTTTTTGTCAGCGGCGGTAGCGACTATGTTGTTCTTCGCTACTTTTGATCCCGTTGATTTGGGCGACATTGCGACCTTTCCGTTGTCTCTTGACCGGATGGGAGGCTACAGCGTGGGCTTTCTGTTGTTTTGGTTGTTATTGGCCGTCAATAGCTTGGCGGTAATTTGGTTGGCGCGGCGCCCCAATGAGCCGCGCGAGCATTAGGATAAAAGCACACCATGACTGATTCGCTCAACAAGATACCCGTGGAAGTTGCTCTGTATGAGAGCAGCGAGAAAATCTACCCACGAGAGACTAAAGGTCGGTTTCAGCGCTGGCGTATGTTGTGTGTTTACATGCTGTTGGGCTTGTACTACGCATTGCCGTGGGTGCAATGGGGTGATCGCCAAGCAATCTTGTTCGACTTGCCTGCGCGTAAGTTTCACATTTTCTTTTTAACTTTTTGGCCCCAAGACTTTATTTTTTTGACGCTGCTATTAATCATGGCAGGCCTATTACTGTTCTTCGCTACCGCTTTAGCGGGTCGAGTGTGGTGTGGGTATGCCTGCCCGCAAACGGTTTGGACTGAAGCCTTTATCTGGATGGAGCGTTGGGTAGAGGGCACTCGAGCGCAGCAAATGAAATTAACCGCAGCGCCGTGGTCTTTTACTAAAGTACGTAAGCGGGTTACTAAACAGTTCTTGTGGCTGACGTTTTCTTTGTTTACGGGCTTAACCTTTGTTGGCTACTTTCAGCCTATCTCGCAATTGTTTGTTGATTTCTTTAGCTGGGAGTTAACCGGTTGGGGACTATTCTGGGTTTTGTTTTACGGCTTTGCTACTTACGGAAACGCGGGTTTCATGCGCGAACAAGTTTGTAAGTACATGTGCCCCTACGCGCGATTTCAAAGTGCAATGTTTGATGCAGATACGCTAATCGTTGCCTATGACGCTGACCGCGGCGAACCGCGAGCCAGAGGCAGTAGACGCAAAGATGAATCGAGCGAGAATAAAGGCGATTGTATTGAATGCGGCATCTGCGTGCAGGTCTGCCCAACGGGTATCGATATTCGAGATGGCCTACAATATGAATGTATCGCGTGCGCGGCGTGTATCGATGGCTGCGACGAAGTGATGGATAAGGTCGGTCTACCTAGGGGGTTGATCAAGTACAGTACTGATGCTCTGGATAAGGGCAGCGAGAAAACTTTATTACAGACACTAATTCGCCCTCGCGTAATTATCTACTCAATTCTTTTGTCGGTAATTGCGATAGGATTTGTGACGGCGCTCTCAATGCGTGGAAATTTTTTAGTTGATGTTTTACGTGATCGCAATGCGTTCTATCGCTATTCGGAACAAGGCGAGATCCAAAACACCTACCAAATCCGAATAATGAATAAGAGCCAAACAACGCAGCTCTATATGCTTGATATGCGAGGCCTAGAGGGCGCAACGGCGGTATGGACAAAGTCATCCGAGCCAGGTGTCTCTCGAGAAGTTGGCGCTGGCGAGATAGGCGAGTTTTCGATTACAGTCAGTTTGCCAGAGACGGCAGACTACAAGCGATCACAAACAATAGAATTGCTCTTTAGCGAAACCGTGGGCGACAACGTAGATACGATTGTTGAGCCGGCTCGTTTTTGGGGTCCCCGTGACGTATCTCGCTGAGCAGCTACACACATCTATAATCTTTAGACTATTTAGGTCATCATTTCTATTCGTTTATTCAGCCAGTCTGGTTAATAAGTCTGTATAGAATATCGGAAGTAGAAAGGAATCAAGAACAATTTAGCGCAGCGTACGTTGCAATAGGATCGAATATGAACCAGCAAGTTGAAACAGAAAAGTGGTATCGCATTCCAATGGTTTGGCTGATGATTGGGCTGCCTATGGTCGCTGTTGTGGCTAGTTTGACTACTGTGGTGATTGCCTATAAAAACGCACCTCAAGTTATCTCCGCACCCAGTTCTACCTCCGGTGATTCAAATCACTAATGCAACCTCTATTGCTGGTGAACTCATTTGCTAAAAGGTTAGAGCACGCTGGGTTTATTAGAGTAAGTGCCTCTACATCTGCGGAGCACACGGGTGTCTAATGCCAATTCAGGTGTTTGCTATCACTGCCTGGAGCCTGTACCCAAGTTTTGCAGCATTACGACCGATATAGATGGCGTAAGCCAGCCTATGTGCTGTCTTGGATGTAAAGCCGCCGCCGAGTTTATTCAACAAAGGTCGCTCACTCGGTTCTACGAGCACAGGGATCGTGTAAACCAGCGCGACTTTTTTGGTACTCTCAACACCCAAGAACTTACGTCTCTGAACACTCAGGAGTGGCAATTTCTGGATGATGCTAGTAATACTCGCCGTGACGAATACATTCAAGTAGACAGTAAAGGTACTCGAAGCCTAAGTTTGCTAGTGCACGGTTTGTATTGTTCGAGCTGTGCGTGGTTGGTCGAACGTGCCTTACATTCAATATCATACGACATTCGGGTGCATGTCGAAGTGGACGCATTGAGAGTTAATTTACAGGTAATCGATCCTGATGTTGAGCTCGCGGACTTGCTAGTCACCATTACACGTTTGGGTTATCGACCCGAGCTAGTCCCTGCTAACGCCTGGTTTGAGTTAGAACAATCACATACGCAAGAGCGCACTGGGGCTCTTCGGCGATTAATGGTGGCAGGCTTTTGCATGATGCAGGTTATGACCTATGCGGCAGGCTCTTATTTGGCGGATGCTTCATCACAAGCGATGTTGCCTGAATACGAACGGTTCTTCTTATTGGTTAGTATGTTGGTGGCCACCCTTGCAGTGTTCTACTCTGGCAGGCCCTTTTTTAAAAATGCGTACAACGACTTAAAAAATGGTCACGTCGGCATGGACGTGCCCGTTGCGCTTGCCATTGGTGGTGCTTATTTGCCGAGCGTGTATGAAGTGTTAAGTCATAACGTTGGAGACGCAATAGGTGCGGTCTATTTTGATTCGGCCGTTATGTTCGTATTCTTTTTATCGATAGGGCGGTATGTCGAAATGCGAGCTAGGCATCACCTTGCTGACTCAAATGGTGAGATCAATCGCATGTTGCCAGATAAAATTACTGTGCAACGAGTCAATCGAGATCAGATCGAAGAGCATCGAATTGCCCCCAAACTTATAGAGCTATCTGATCGTATTACTTTAAATGTGGGTGACGTAGTGCCTTTTGATGCTCGTGTTGTCAACGGTGAAGGCTCCTTTGATGAGTCGCTCATGACAGGCGAATCGCTGGCTGTTGAGCATGAAGTTGGTGAGCAAGTGTATGTCGGCGCTAGATTGCTGCGTGGCGATGTCACGCTTTCAGCGAACAAAGTCTGGATCGAATCTTCGCTGTTTAAGATTAATCAACTGGTGCAAAATGCCAGTGCTGACACTGCTCCAACCAAGTTGTCGAAAGTAGGGCGCAATTTTGTGTTGTGGGTAATTATGCTAACCGTGTTGGTAGGCGCGGTGTGGTTTTATATAGCACCAGATCGTGTATTTCATATTGTGCTGGCTATGTTGGTAGCGTCATGCCCATGTGCGTTTTCGTTAGCAGCACCGGTAGGACGTACCGCAGCCGCGCACACGTTGAGACGCAGCGGCATACTGTTATCAAACCCAGAGGCACTTAATGTCGCGTCTAAGGTGTCGCATTGGTTGTTCGATAAAACAGGCACGTTGACGGTGGGTAAGCCCAGCGTTGAAAACATAACCGTGCTCAGCGATATGTCAGAGCAAGAGTGTCTGACTATGGTGGCTGATGTAGAGCATCATTCTGATCATAGTCTGGCTAATGCATTCGCAGGCTTCGCTAGCGAATTGGGTGATGACAAACTAGTAGAGGAATTTGTAGACGAGCCGGGCTGCGGTGTTCGAGCCCTGTACGCTGGCAAACCTGTGTTCATAGGAAAGCGATCTTGGGTTCTCGAACAAATAGCGAATACAGTACCAAACGAACATGCTGATGAATCACTTGCACAGGTGTCAAACTTGTCGAGCAACCACTACGGAGCAAGCGAAATAGCGGTAGCGTATGGGGGAGTTTTAGTTGCGGTTATTCATGTTAGAGACAGCGTGCGGGCATCGAGTTTCTCCGCGTTGAGACAACTTAGCGCTATGGGAGCGAGCGTAAGGGTGATCAGTGGTGATAAAGCGTCTGCTGTTGCGGCGGTTTGTGATGAGTTGTCCGTAAGCGACTATCAGGCGGATATGTTGCCTGCGGACAAACTCGCCGTACTTCGGCGCTTACAAAGGGGCGGCGGTGTGGTTGCTATGGTGGGCGACGGTGTTAACGATGCGCCGGTGCTTGCCGGCGCTGACCTGAGTGTTGCTCTGGCTACAGGTAGTGAGCTGAGTCAGTATCATGCTGATGTGGTTTTGCTAAATGGCGATCTAAACCAACTTACCCGCTTATACAGGGTGGCTCAGACAACCGAAAAAGTCACAAGGCAAAACCTTAATTGGGCATTGTTCTATAACGGTTTGGCCCTTCCTTTTGCAGCACTAGGTTTCCTCACGCCCTGGTTGGCGGCGCTGGGAATGTCCTTGAGTTCGTTGCTAGTAGTACTCAATGCGTTGCGAATAAAGCGCCAAACGAGTGACCGTCGAGCCAACCGAAAACGTGCTAGGCTATTGGCTCAAAAAGAGATTTAATAGAACGCGAGATGCGTTGATTAAGTGTTTTGAGCAAGTTACCTACAACATGTTGTTTGAGAATTAATAGTCGTACCAATACCTTATTGCTGCCATGGAAATAATATTCTTATTAATACCTCTCAGTTTGTTACTCGTTGGAGTAGCTATATGGGCGTTTTTTTGGGCGACTCGTTCAGGTCAGTTCGATGATTTGGATTCTCCTGCGTTGTCAATTCTCGACGACGATGATGACAATCCCAGCCTCGATTAAAGATACGTATTAGAGCTTGATTCCTTTATGAACCAAAACAAAAAAACCAAATCATGACATTTTGGTCGGCCTTAATTCTTGGTTTAGTCGCTAGCCCGCATTGCGCCGGAATGTGCGGAGGGTTACAGATGGCGTTTCAGAGCGGCACTCAGACCAGTGCGACTATTCGTTTCGTAAACCAGCAGCGTCTGCATTTGCTAATTCTCAATTTGGGGCGAATCTGTACTTATGTGATCGCTGGTGTATTGTTTGCTTGGCTAGGTCTAGCCTTTGTGAGCAGTCTCAATATTCCACAGATCAGTAACAGTTTAAGAGTTTTTGCGGCCTTAGTAATTGTCTTGATCGGCTTGCAGCTCTTGTTGCGCAGCCAACGGCCGTTTCATTTTCTTGAAGGTTTAGGGGCAGCGATCTGGAAGCCCATCAGCCGTTTAATCCGGCACGACGGTAGTTTGTATAGGCACAGTTTTGTCAGTGGTTTGGCGTGGGGATTTTTACCCTGTGGCTTGGTTTACGGCGTTGTTCTAACGGCTGTTTTTGCAGAAGGGTTTTGGGATAGCGGTCTTATTATGCTGGGGTTTGGGGTTGGTACTTTGCCTGCAATGCTGTTGACTGGGTCTGCCTATCAATGGTTTCGCACATGGAGTAGGTCAACATCAGTACAAACTACTGGCGGCATGTTCTTTGTGGTGGGTGGTCTGTTGATGCTGAGTGCCCCGTATTGGGTATCAAAAGAATTCTTAGAGGACTATCCAGAATTACTCAATATGGTGTTCTGCGTCACGTAAGGTCATAGTGATCACGCAATAAAAAACCCGCATACTCTTATCTAAAGCATGCGGGTTTCGATTACGGTAACAGCACTGTTAAGACATATCTTAATCTGTAACTGGCGGCTCTGAGTTTATTGCTCGCGCTTGCTCGGCTTTGGTCAATAGTGTGCGAGCCCAGTTATCCTTGTCGTTCAGAATACGAGCTGCTTCGGTATGAAATACTATATTCCAGTGCTCGTCTTCATCGGGCAAAGGGTTGTCTTCACGTGTGTCTTTGTCTACTGGCTCTAAGCCGAGTGAGGCACGATACTCATTTAGTTCCGCCAACGACGCGGCTTCTAGCTCAGCCCGCTCTGCTTTGCGTTTTTCCAGCTGTAAAGACAAACTCTTGCGATCTCGGTTGGCCATCACGCGTTCAGAATTTTTGCGTAAAAAGTTAAATGCACTAGAGGTTTGCGATCGTTCGTTGTGGTGAAGTTGCAATTCAGTTATCTGATCTGCCGGAATTTCTCCCGGCGTGTATCTTGCCGCCAAAATGGTAGACCAAGGCAGTGCGTTGTCGTAGGAGCGTTCGCCAAAATCCTCATCCTCTGTTCCAGAATTAAGTCTTATGTCAGGAACCACCCCCTTATATTGAGTACTGCCTCCGTTGATACGAAAAAATTGCGCTGTAGTGAATTTTATTTGGCTTTCGTGGTCAACGTTATCGCCGAAACGCAATGCTGATAAACGTTGTACAGTTCCTTTGCCAAAAGATCGCTCGCCAATCACAATTCCGCGCCCATAGTCTTGAATGGCCGCGGCAAAGATCTCCGATGCTGACGCACTATAGCGATCAATTAGAACAGCTAAAGGTCCGTTGTAAGCTATGCCACGGTCATCGTCACGCAATTCTTGGCGTTTGCGGTTAGATTGCACGACTTGTACTACTGGACCTGAATCAATGAATAAACCGGTTAAACTGATTGCTTCATTGAGATATCCGCCTCCATTACCACGTAAGTCGATAATTAAACCATCAGGGTTTTCAGATTCCATTTCCTTAATGAGCTTGGCGACATCGTAGGTCGTTGCAGCATAGGCCTCATTAGTGCCTGGACGCCCTGAACCCGAGTAAAAGGATGGGATGCTAATAACGCCGTATTTACGTTGTGCGTCGCGGTCAGGAATCTCGACGTAACTCAATTTAGCGGCCCGATCTTCAAGCTTTATAACATCGCGAACAATATTCACTTCTTCTGCAGGGCTGCCTGGAGGTGAGTCTCCATCAATAATATTTAGCCGAACTTTGGTTCCTTTGTCGCCACGAATCATCTTCACAACGTCTCTCAATCGCCATCCGATTACGTCAATCATCTCTTCGTCGTCTTGCGCGACGCCAACGATTTTGTCTTCGGCGTCTATCTTGCCGCTAGTTTCGGCAGGGCCACCCGTAATCGTACTGTTAACGATGGTGTGGTCGTCTTCGGAGCGTAGCTCGGCGCCGATACCTTGTAATGAAAGAGACATGCCTATACGAAAATTTTCAGCTGTGGCATGAGACATGTATTGCGTATGAGGACCAATTTCTTTGGTGTAGGCGTTCATAAACCATTCAAACACGTCGTCTGCATTGAGTTGGTATATGACATCACGTTGTCGAGCGTAACGACGATCAAGATTTTTTCGGGCTTCTTCCAATTCGGTTTCGCCCAATACTTGTTGGACAAAGTCGTTTTTAATTCTAAGGCGCCAGCGCTCGTTTAACTCTTCTTCAGTTTTAGTCCATTCGAGTTCCTCAGAGTCGATATTGATGTTTTCATCGACCTCAAAGGACATATCTTGCTCAATTAAAGCAGCGGCTTTTGCTGTACGTTCATCTAAACGCTTGCGATAGGTTTTGAAAATCGTAAAAGCAACTTCCGCATCTCTACGCTTTAAGAAGTCATCTATTTTGTAGCGATAAGGTTCAAAGCTACTGATGTCTGCTTGGGTGAAATACAGTTTGTTCGGATCGAGCATGTCGATATAAGTATCGAGCACGTTCGAAGAGAACTTATCGTTGAGTACACTTGGTTTGTAATGAGCGCGTTGTAAAAAGAATAGCGTCTGATGAACATCTTCGTGTAGTTCACGATTCATTGTGAGCTCACTGTCGTTAATCTCTTGGACCTCCGCGAGCGTTGGCGCCGAAACAATAAGCGCGAGTGCTAAAGCGCTAAGTAGCTTAGTAGAGGTTCTTGTGACTAAGTTCAATACATCATTCATTCGTTTACAACCTTATTAGTGTCAATTTTGTGCCGCGAGATAATGTTAACTCTGTTTCGCGAGGTCGGTTTAAAGTCTAGCCCAGAACCGAGATAGAAATAGTAAGTTCTGTCGCGCCCAATTTAGGTGATTCGAGCTATCACTTTGCGAGAAGCTGAGTTCTCGCCTATTAACGATAGCATGCTGAAGCCCTCAGTTTATTTGGACCAACCAAAACCAGACATCATTATAGAGCAATAGTGGGTATACACAGGCTATTGTCTATCCAAATGGTAATTCCGTTTGAATTGTTAGGTTCTGACCTTACACTCTACCTAAGCTCAAATGAGTTAAAAACGCCGTCTGTTTCGGCAATTAGACGTTCGAAACGAACGCTTTAAGCACACTTATAGTTTAGAAGGACGATATGGAATTAGTGATTAGCTCTTTACCAGCATTTTTGCTCGGACTTGTGCTTGGTGTTGTTGCGATGGCAATTTTTAATAAATTGCGTGGTGGCGCGGCAAATCCAGCAACGACTAAAGACGCATTCGACCAATATAAGGTTGACGTGGCAGAGCACTTTACCGAGACAGGTAAGAAATTCCAGAGTATGGCGAGTCAATATCAGGACTTGTACGAGCATCTTGCGGTTGGCGCACATACGTTGCTCGACAATGAGACGGCCACTAAGATGTTGGCGCCTCCGGAGCAAAGCAAATCTGCTGATAAGTCTAGCGACAAGTCTAGTGATAAGGGCAATACTAAGGCGGAAGCTGTAGCGAAGGCACAGGTGAAAGCTTCTGCAGGTTCTACGATGACTAAACCAGCTGATAATACGGCGGTGAATAAAAGTGGTTCGTTAGCAAGCAACTCAAAAGGCAGCGCGGCTAAAGCGTCTAATTCTTCATCATCTAGTGCTTCAACAGCGAAAACGTCAGAAAAGAAGCCAACGCAGAATCAGAGTAAGAAAAAATAGCCTATCTCTAAGGCAAGCTTTGCCTAGAATAGCCGACCTCGACAGAGGGATTCGCTCGGGCTCTAGGTAAATATCGCTTAAACTAGTCGCATAAAAAAGGACTTTAAGTGGATGGGCTTTGAATCAGGGCCACGAACTCAACGGCACCATTCATAAGCATTTGAATTGCGATTGCCACCAATATCATCCCCATCAATCGCTCTATGGCGATCAGGCCGCGATTGCGTAGGACTTTTGCCAGAGGTCCAGCACTTAATAGAATGATTCCTGTTACTAACCATGCGGCAAACAGAGCACCCAACCATTCAGGCCATCGATTAGGCTCGTTGTTCATAATCAGCAACAATGTCGCTAAAGCCGAAGGACCCGCCACATAGGGAATTGCTAATGGAACAATAAAAGGCTCTTCTTCGTTCGCGTGCTTCTTATCCCCATCATCCGAAGGAAAAATCATTTTGATGGCAATCAGAAACAAGATCACACCACCTGTGGTCGTTAACGCGGGTTCAGAAATATTCAGAGCGGAGAGAAACGCCTGCCCTGAAAACAGAAACAACACCATGATGCCTAACGCGATAAACAGTTCGCGCAAGATGACGCGCACTCGTCTTTCGATGGGTACGTTTTTCAATGCGGTTAGAAACAATGGGATGTTACCCAATGGATCCATTACTAAAAACAGCAGTAGCGCAGCAGATAAAAAAGTCATGATGTTATGTCCTTATTGCGAAGCATTGACGTGTCAAAGGGCTAGTAAAACTACCAGCCACTTGACGGTCTTTTTTTTGCTCTTCAAGCCAAGCGTTTAATGGTGCGAAATAATCAATTATCGCTCTGCCATCCATTTCGCGCTGCTAGGCAGTGCAAGTAGAGCAATTAAGCTTAATCTAAAAATGAGTTTTATAGATTTCATAGTTCCATCCTAATCAGCGCCATGCATCAATTTCTTGATGATGGGGGAAATTAACAACATGAACAGCGCTATGCCAAGGGCGATGTAACCCACATTGGAGTAGACCTCTATATACCCCGCTTTAGCAGCAGCGACATTGGTCATTTGACCCCCGATTGTTTCTGCGCCTGTAGTTCGAGCAATCACACCAGCTAAGAAGTTGGACAGGCCTGAATAAAGGAACCATGCGCCCATTGTCATACCGACTACGCGCGCGGGCGCAAGCTTGGTAACAGCTGAAAGGCCAACAGGTGACAACATCAACTCACCCATTGTGTGAATCCAATAGATCAAGAAGATAAAGAGTACTGGTGTAAGGCCAGTAGGACCTGAGGCTTTCATGCCCGCTACTAGCGCCAAAAAGCCTAGTCCAGCCATCGCCACACCAAACGCGAATTTAACCGGTGCAGATGGGTTTAGATTGCGTTTAGACAACCAAATCCACAGCCACGCTAATATAGGTGCGAATAAAATAATATAACCCGCATTAAGCGATTGAAATACTGGACCGGGAACTGACCAACCCAACATTTCACGGTCAACTAATCGACCTGTAAATAGGTTTAGCGATGAGCCTGCTTGCTCAAACAATGCCCAGAAAGGAATCTGCGCTAGTACAAAATAGATAGCAGCAAGCATTCTGTCTCGTTCTTCATTTTTTAAAGAAACGACGGCATAGCCAATTAATACAGCGAGCATGATAATGCCAAGAGGCAACATGATGCCGCCCATTAATTCAGCATTCATAACCAAGAACATTGAAACAGCGATGATGCCAAGCCCGATGAGGTAACACATTATTTCACGGTCGATAAACAAAAAGACTTTCTCTTTAAGCACTTCCATTGAAGGTGGCTCGGCTTTACCTTCTAACCAATGTTGGTAACGTAAGAATACGAATAGACCCATAGCCATACCAATGCCCGCTAAGCCGAAGCCATACTTCCAGCCATAGGTGATGCCCAAAATGCCGCAGGTAATAGACGATAAAAAGGCTCCTAAATTGATGCCCATGTAAAAGATCGTAAATCCAGAGTCGCGGCGAGTGTCGCCAAAGCCATAAAGCGCGCCGACAATGGTCGAAATGTTAGCTTTAAGAAAGCCAACACCGGCAATGATTAAGGCCAACGAAAAATACAACACATTGAGGTAAAACTCTTCGGTTACAACCTTAAGAGTAATATCTTCGCGCGGTACTACGTTTTCTAAACCAAAGGCTGCACCATCCTCAATGAACATCTCGGTTTCAGAAAAAGTGATGTAAGACTTAGTATCACCGCTCACCAATAGTTGACGGGCATCACCACCACGAGCGTCTAATTGTACTTCGTAGGTGGTATCACCATATTCCAATACTTGGCGCGATCCGTTGCCTTCAAAGGCCATGCCGAAGTGGCCAAGCACCAGCAGTATGGCCCCAAATGTAACGGCTTTGCGGGAGCCCAGATACTTATCAGCGAGCGAACCGCCAATGATGGTCATTACATAGACTAAGGCTGTGTAGGCGCCATAGAGTACAGCGGAACGTTCATCTGAAAACAAGAAATGTTGAGTTAGGTAAACGATCAATAGGCCACGCATTCCGTAGTAAGAAAAGCGCTCCCACATCTCTGTAAAGAAAAGAATGAACAGCCCTCGCGGGTGGCCCAATATGGTTTTTTCGTTGGTGGTTGTATTCATAGTTTTTATTATCTTTTTTAAGTTCGAATGACTAAAAATAGGGTTTTATTCAAGTTAATCGCACTGGGCGATAAAAATGACGACCCGCCGAGTATATAAGATAGTGAGACGAAGTAAATAAGCGGCTAGTCCGAAAAACATTATAGTGGTTGTTAGAGTATCTTGGATTGCGGCTTACAAAAGCGTATTCAAATCTCGTCACTATGGCGTATCTTAACTAGCGTATTTTTCCGCTGATCAGGACTTTGTGCCTCGAGGAATTGAAAGAGGAACGCTGTCCGAGACAGTGATGTGAGCTTTTGTAACCATCCTGATTTCGAGGACATATTGGCAACCTAACGCAGCTCCTTACGTCGATTTAATTGACGACCGCATAGTCTATGTACGATAGTTGGGCGGATTAAATGCTCCAAAGCCCATTACGTTTTGCGTGCCTTGTGTTATTAAGAACAACACTTTCCTATAAAAAGCTCAATACAACCCCAACTTACCTATGTTTAAACCGTACTTATCCCCGTATTTAAAACTGTGCTTAATCGTACCTATCGCCTTTCTTATTACATCTTGCGGGCAGGGCGAATCTAATGTTGAATCTGGAAATCGCCTCGGCATAGCACATATCGGCAATGGCGCGGAACCGCAGGGAATGGACCCGCATGTAGTTACCGGTGTCCCTGAAAGCAATATTATCAACGCAATTTTTGAAGGTCTTGTTTATAAAGACGCTTCGACACTAGAAGTGCAGCCTGGAGTAGCTGAGTCATGGGAAATAAGCGACGATGGTCGAATTTATACCTTCAATATCCGCAGGGATGCAAAATGGTCTAACGGCGATTCACTTACTGCTCAGGACTTTGTGTGGAGTTGGTGGCGTGGTTTACAACCGGCGTTGGGATCACAATATGTTTTTATGTTTTTCCCGATTAAAAACGCCGAAGCTTTCTTTAGAGGTGAAGTCACTGATTTTGATAAGGTTGGGGTGAAAGCTATAGATGACTATACGTTGCAGGTAGAGCTGAACAATCCAACGCCGTATTTTTTGCAGTTGATGGATCATTATTCAACCTTTCCTGTGCATCGCGCGACGATCGAAAAATTTGGTGAAGCGTGGGAGTCCTATACAGGTTGGACGCGCCCCCAGAATATTGTTAGCAACGGACCGTTTAAAATGGACTCGTGGCAGCTCAACCGCAACGTTAAAGTATCGCCAAACCCCCACTACTGGGATCATGACCGAATAAAGCTCAATGGCATTGTTTTTTACAGCACTGAGCTCAGCACTACCGAAGAGAGAATGTTTAGGGCAGGGCAGTTGCACTACACTAACGAGTCGTTAATTGATCGTATTCCCTACTATCGAGAGAACTACCCTGAACGCCTGCAGATTGCGCCCTATGTTGGCACCTATTTATATCGTCTTAATACCGAGGTAGAAGGGTTAGACGATCCGCGTGTGCGTCGGGCATTGGCTATGACCATTGACCGCGATCGTTTAGTGACCAATGTGCTTAATGACATTTTTACGCCTGCTTACTCAATAACTCCCCCAGGCCTACTTGGATATCAGCCGCCTAAGTTATTTGATTACGACCCAGAGGGCGCGCGTACCCTCCTAGCCGAGGCAGGTTACCCGAACGGCGAAGGTTTTCCGAGTTTTGAATTGCAGTACAACACGAGTGAGCAGCATCGCAAAGTTGCCATTGCGGTTCAGCAAATGTGGAACAAAGAATTGAACATCCAGGTTAATTTGCAAAATAAGGATTGGAAAGTCTATTTGGATGACGAGAACACAGGCAACTTTCAAATTTCAAGAGGGGGGTGGATCGCAGATTATGTCGATCCCAACAGTTTTTTGGATTTATGGATCACAGGTAGTGAGCTAAACCGAACTAATTGGGGTAATTCTGAGTACGATGAATTGGTGCTCCGAACCGCACCCGAAGCTAAGACGCGTGAAGAGCGATTTGCGGCATTCTATGAAGCTGAATCGATCATCTTAAAGGATATGCCTTTTATCCCGATCTACACTTATTCAAGCCATCACTTTAGGCATCCATCTTTAATCGGCTTGCCGCCTAACTTGATGAATTTCTACAATTTTCGCGACGTTTGGTTAGATCCCGATTGGGAACAAAAACTGAACGCCAAGCGAGCCGCAGCCGTCAGCAGTTCTTCAGGAGGCGCACAATGATCCGCTTTACTATCATGCGTTTGCTACAAGCGATACCCGTGCTGTTTACGGTCATTACCGTCACATTCTTTTTAATCCGCCAAGCACCAGGCGGTCCTTTTGATGCCGAAAAACCCGTGATACCTGCGGTTAAGCGAGCACTAGAAGCAAAATACAATCTCGACCAACCAATCTTTCAGCAATACCTGAGCTACTTTGGTGATCTATTTAAAGGCGATATGGGACCTTCGTTTAAATACCCTGGTTGGCAAGTGGAGGATTTGATTATGAGTGGCTTGCCTATTACGGCCGAGTTGGCTTTTTACGCGCTACTAGTGGCCTTGGTGATTGGTGTATTAGCCGGTTGCGTTGCGGCGCTTAAACCCAACAGCCCGCAAGATTACATTCCTATGTCGTTAGCCATGATTGGCATTTGTTTTCCAACATTTTTATTGGGGCCATTGCTCGTTTTGATTTTTGGTTTCGGTCTAAACCTGGTGCCGGTATCGGGTTGGGGCGATCTTCCGGGCGACAAAATTCTGCCTAGCATCACCTTAGGCGCGGCCTACGCAGCTTACGTAGCCCGTCTGACCAGAGGCGGAATGTTAGAAGTTTTAAATCAAGATTACATCCGTACAGCACGAGCCAAAGGCTTGCCCGAGTGGGTGGTGATTTGTAAGCACGCACTTCGTGGAGGATTGATTCCTACCGTGTCTTTCTTAGGGCCAGCTTTCGCGGGTCTTTTAGCTGGTTCCTTTGTTGTGGAAACGATTTTTCAAATACCGGGTCTAGGACGCTTCTATGTGCAAGCTGCATTTAACCGCGACTACACAATGATTCTGGGAACTACGATTTTTCTTTCCACCTTAATAGTAGTGTTCAATTTGTTATCGGATTTGCTCGCAACTTGGCTAAACCCAAGACTGCGTCAGCAATACAGTGGGGGTGGATCATGAGCGAACCACAATCAATAATTATCGAGGCCGAAAAGGGTACATCTCTTTGGGCCGATGCGTGGGTTAGGCTAAAGAACAATAAACTTGCTTTATTTGGCTTATATGTCGTGAGCTTTTTGATTGTTGTTGCGATTCTTACTCCGTGGATTGCGCCATATAGCTACGAAGCCCAAAACCTTGATCTTGGCGCGACGCCGCCTTCATGGGCGCATTGGTTTGGAACCGATTTGTTTGGGCGAGACCTGCTGACGCGGGTTATGTACGGTGGGCGAATTTCTCTTGCGGTAGGTATTCTCGCTACTTCGGTTGCCTTAGTGATTGGCGTTGCTTGGGGAACCGTCGCCGGTTATGTAGGCGGACGAACCGATGCGGTAATGATGCGAATTGTTGATGCGCTTTATGCGCTTCCGTTCATCATATTTATCATTTTGTTGATGGTGGTGTTTGGTAAAAGCATTCTGCTGCTCTTCTTAGCAATTGGTGCGGTTGAATGGTTGACTATGGCGCGCATCGTGCGTGGCCAAGTGTTGACCATCCGCAACCAAGAATATGTAGAGGCGGCTCGCTCTATGGGGTTATCTACTCCACATATCTTACGTAAGCATGTGGTACCTAATAGTCTGGGTCCAATCATTGTTTACGCAACGCTTACGGTTCCACAGGTGATGTTGTTGGAGGCGTTCTTAAGTTTTTTAGGTTTAGGTATTCAACCGCCCATGTCGTCATGGGGCTTGTTGATTTCTTATGGCGCCGAAGTGATGGAAGATACACCTTGGTTGCTTATTTTTCCGGGACTGGCGTTGTCGATTACGCTGTTTGCTTTGAACTTTTTGGGCGATGGCCTGAGAGATGCTTTAGATCCTAAAGCGTCCAAAGATTAGTCGACTCGGAGAATATTATGAGCATATTAGATGTTAAAAATTTGACCACTCGTTTTCACACGCGTAACGGCGTAGTTACGGCGGTGGATGATGTGAGTTTCAGTGTCGACAAAGGCGAGATTCTTGGGATCGTTGGCGAATCTGGTAGTGGTAAATCAGTAAGCTGTTATAGCTTGCTGGGTCTGATTCCCATGCCTCCTGGCAATATCGAATCTGGCGTAGCCTTATTTGAGGGCCGCGACTTGCTCGCGATGTCAGAAAGTGAGCTTCGAGCAGTTCGAGGTGATGATATCGCCATGATCTTTCAAGACCCCATGACCAGCCTCAATCCGTTTTTGACCATTGGTGAGCAGCTCATTGAGCCGCTGATCTATCATCGAGGTATAAAGAGGGCTGCGGCAAAAGCGCGTGCAATAGAGCTGATGGAAGAGACCGGTATTGTAAACGCCCAAGGGCGCTTTAACGCTTACCCTCATGAGTTCTCTGGCGGTATGCGCCAGCGCGTGATGATAGCAATGGCGCTGATTAATGAGCCTAAGTTGCTGATTGCCGATGAGCCAACCACTGCGCTTGATGTGACCATTCAAAAGCAGATATTGGAACTCATTGCCGATCTGCAGAAGCGTCGTGATTTAGCTGTTATCTTTATCTCACATGACCTAGGTGTGGTTCGTCATCTGGCAGATCGCGTGGTGGTAATGAAAGAAGGCAAAGTGGTAGAGCAAAATGTCACCGAATCGATCTTTGAAAATCCCCAAGACCAGTACACCCAAGACCTTTTAGATGCTATCCCCTCAGGCGAAAAGGTGAATGAAGACTTACGCGGTGATGAAATATTGATCGAAGTGTCGGGTTTAACCACTGAGTTTTTAGATCGAAACACAGGCAAGCCTTTTAAAGCAGTCGATGACGTGTCGTTCAATATTCAGCATAACGAAATTCTGGGTCTTGTAGGTGAATCAGGTTCGGGAAAATCGACTATAGGCCGCAGTATTCTGCAGTTGGTTGAGCCATCTTCTGGCTCAGTGTTGTTTAGAGGCGAAGAACTGCTAGGCCAGAGTGCCAAGCAACTCAAGCCAATACGCCGTCGAATGCAGATGATCTTTCAAGATCCTTACGCATCGCTTAATCCACGCATGACTGTGTATGACACTCTGGCAGAGCCTTTGTTGTATCACAACGTTGCTACGCGCGGCACTATCGATGCTCACGTATTAGAGCTTATGGATGACGTAGGTTTAGCGCGATCGGCGGTAAAAAAATACCCTCATGAATTCTCGGGCGGCCAGCGTCAACGAATCGCGATTGGTCGCGCTATTGCAACCAAGCCTGAGTTTATTGTGGCTGACGAACCGGTCTCGGCGCTTGATGTAACGATTCAGAAGCAAATACTTGAGCTGATTATGAATTTGGTGGCAAAACACAATCTAACTATGTTGTTCGTATCGCACGATTTGTCGGTGGTTCGTTCGTTGTGCGATCGTGTGTTAGTGCTGCAATACGGAAAAATTGTTGAAATAGGTGAAACCGAATCGCTCTGGAGTTCGTCTAAAGAGGATTACACCCAAAAACTCATGGCTGCTGTACACACGCTGTAGCCGATTAAATTAATCTCATTTGAATGAGGAAGTTATGAAAAATCAGAAAAAGTATGGACTACGCTTTTTGCTTGTAATCGGCAGTATTGTGACCCTGTTGATGGCGTCATCTATCAATGCCTATGCCGAAGATAAAGAAGGGCAGGTCCGTTGGGATCTAACCGACTTATTTGCAAACGATGCGGCTTGGGAGCAAGCATTTACTGAGATTCAAACCAAAATTAAAGCATTGGCTGATGATCAAAAAGGTTTCGGTAAGTCAGCGGCCAATATCGCCACTGTGTTTGAAAACCAATATGGCGCGCTCCAAGACTTTTACCGAGTATCTCTTTATGCCAGTTTATCTAACGACGAAGACCAACGCGACGCGGCGACCCAAGAGCGCAGAGCAAAGGTAGGTGCGCTGGGCACACAGTTTAGCGAAGCAACGTCATGGTTTGACCCCGCATTGATGACTTTGGGTGAGAAGAAGTTATTAAAATATCTAAAACAAGAAAAAAGGCTTGCGCCGTATGATAAGTATATTGAGGACCTTATAGAAGGTGCTCCGCATGTGCTTGATGAAAAGGGTGAGGCGTTAATGGCATCAGTGGGCGCGGTCACAAGTAGACCCAATCAAATTTATTCGTTATTGGCTAATGCCGACATCGAGTGGAAAGATGTGACAATGTCTGATGGCAAAACCGTAACGATAAGCCAAGCGGGCTATTCAGGTGCACGCTCTAGCGCAAATAGAGAAGACCGAAAGAAAGTATTTGATACCTTTTTTGGAACGTGGAAGAACTATGAAGACAGCATGGGCGCAATCCTAGCGTCTGAAGTTCAGTCCAATATCTTCCAAGCTAAAGCAAGAAACTACGATTCAGTATTACAAAAAGAACTGTCTCAAGAAAATCTTCCAGAAGCTGTTTATAGAACCTTGGTGTCGGAGGTAAACAATAGCCTGCCTACACTGCATCGTTATTTTAAATTGCGCGGTCGTATCTTGGGTGTTGACCAAATGCGCTATTACGATATCTATCCACCTTTGGTAGAAATGGATACCGATTTCAGTGTTGAAGCCTCCAAGGAGATAACATTAGAAGTTTTGAAGCCTTTAGGCGACGAATACAATGCGCATTTAAAGACTGCTCTGGATTCAAATTGGGCACACGTCTACCCACAGCCAGGTAAGCGTTCTGGCGCTTATATGAACGGGTCTGCCTACGGCTTACACCCGTATGTGCTGCTTAATCACAACGATGATTACAATTCATTGTCGACCTATGCTCATGAGTGGGGTCATGCGGTTCACACAATGTTGGCGCAAGAGGAGCAACCCTTCAGCAAGGCGTTCTATTCAACATTTACGGCAGAAATCGCATCCACGATAAACGAAATATTGTTAGAAGAGCATTTGATCGCCAATGCTGAAACCAAGCAAGAAAAATTGTTTTACTTGGGTCAAGCTCTGGAGTCTATCCGTGGCACGTTCTTTCGCCAAACGATGTTTGCTGAGTTTGAATTAGCCATTCACGAAGTTGGCGAACGTAATGAACCGTTAACAGGTGCTGTGCTCACTAAGATGTATGAAGAGCTACTGAAGAAGTATCACGGTCATGACCAAGGTGTGTTGTTGATCGAAGAGCCTTATACAATGGAATGGGCCTACATACCGCACTTCTACTACGACTTTTATGTGTTTCAATACGCGACCTCTATTTCAGGTGCGGCATGGTTTGCTGAAAAGTTCTTAAAAGGCGATGAATCGGCGCGTGACGCCCTGATTACAGTATTAAAGAAGGGTGGTTCTGATGACGCTTATTCAATACTCAAGGATGCAGGCTTAGATATGGCCACTCCAGAACCGTATCAAGCGCTCGTACGACGCATGGAAAATGTGATGGATCGCATCGAAGCGTTGTTGGATGAGTAAGTAACCATTAGAATAGCGTCATCTATGATGGGTTTAATAGTTGAACGATTACATGATCGGACAATTGAAAAAAAAGCCCGGTCATCGAAAGGTGACTGGGCTTTTTTATTGTGAAGAGGTGAGTTGACTTTCGCTCACAGGAAGGTTGAAACCCAAGCAAAAAACGCTAAATAAGCGCCTCTAGGCGCGGTCACAAATCTATGAGCAATGAACTAAATCAATTATTGAGTGCTGGACAGCAAGCATTGTCTCAGCAGGATTGGCCCACTGTAGAGCAGGTCAATGCGCAACTCCAAAAGAATTTCTCAAACATTGCCAACGCTCATTATTTCTCGGGGCTGGCATCTAGAGTAAAGAGTCAAGTGCCTGAGGCATTAGAGTCATTTAAGCAGGCTTTGAAACTCGACCCGCAACGATATGACATTGGAGTGGAGTTGGCCAATATGTATTCAATCAGCCGGCAAAATGGTTTAGCGGCCAAATTGTTAGAACAATACGTACCGAAGCTACACGACAGCCCTCGGTTTTTAGACTTGGCGGGCACTATTTACACTGAAATTGGTTTGTCTGAATTGGCCTTACCGTTATTCAAGCGAGCGTGTGAGCTGCAACCGGATGCGCAGATATTTAAAGCGAATTTAGCCACGTGCGCTATTTTTCTCGGCGACATAGAGCTTGGCGAAAAGCTTTACAAAGAGCTCTTGGCGTTAAACCCAGATCACCGTAAGAACCACTACCAATTGTCACGCCTTAAGACAGCAAAGGATACAGAGCATCTTGAGCAAATGCTTGATGTGATAAAGGGCTCAACGGACACTAAGCGCGATATTCCTATTCTTTTTGCGCTAGGCAAAGAATATGAAGATCTCGGCGAATGGGATAGAAGCTTCGAGTTTTATAAAAAAGCGTGCGACGGGGTAAGGACTCAAACGGGCTACAAAGTTCAAGACGACGTTGGCCTCATTGACGCGGTTATTGAATGTTACGGGGCTGACTATTTGTCCAAGCATCCTGCCGTCAGCTCTAAAGCCCAAGACAATGATCATAAGATGCGCGCTACGCCGATTTTTGTTCTTGGTTTACCGCGCACCGGCACGACACTCGTAGAGCGCATCATTTCGAGTCATTATGATGTTTCGAGCGTGGGTGAAACTACTTTCTTACAAACTGCGATCAGAAAAGCGGCTGGTTTGTCGAGCGGTATGAGCATAAACGCAGATGTCATGAGAACGGTTGCCGAAGAAGATCCGCGCCTTGTAGCCGAAGGTTATATGCAACGAATCGACTACCGCTTGGGAGAGGAAGGTTTCTTTATCGAGAAACTGCCGTTTAATTTTCCTTTTACTGGCCTCATCGCAGCGGCTTGGCCACAAGCCCGAATAGTGCATCTTGTGCGTCATCCGATGGACGCTTGTTTTTCTATGTACAAGCAAGTGTTTACGTGGGCTTATCATTTTTCCTATTCACTGGAGGATTTGGGTAACTACTACATTGCCTACAATCGTTTACGCCAGCATTGGAAACAGGTTCTAGGGGATCGCTTTGTCGAGGTCAGTTATGAAGCGCTAGTCAGTGATCAAGAAGCGCAAACCCGTCAATTGTTGGACGCACTTGATTTACCCTTCGACGAGGCGTGTTTGTCGTTTGAAAAAAATACTGCACCCAGTACTACCGCGAGCTCCGTTCAAGTTCGATCGAAAGTGCATAAGGGTTCGGTGGGCAAGTGGGAGCGATACCAAGCCCAACTAGCGCCATTAGAAAAGATTCTAATGGATGCGGGCATTGACTTGGATTCTTATAAAGCGTGAGCGCTGATCGTGCCCAGCTTAGCCGTGCTGCTCGCGAGGCCCTGAGTCGTGGAGACTTGGCCGCTGTACAGAATATCGCACGCAATTTGCTTGCCGCTTCGCCGCTTTACTCTGACGGGCACTATCTCTCGGCGCGTGTCGCGCTTGCACAGAGGCAGCTCAAGCTGGCGGTTAAATCGTTTCAAGAGTGTGTTAAGTTGGACTCAGGCCGACTCGATGCGGTGGTAGAGCTGGCTGACCTTTTGCTAAGAATGGGGCAACATGGCCAGAGCTGTGCGGTACTCAATGCTCACCAATCGAATCTCAAAAAGACATCGCGTGCTGCGTTTAGTGCGGCGGAGTTATACAGTCGATTGGGTTTGCATGAAGCGGCATTGCCTTTTTATAAAACAGCCAACGAGATTCAGCCCAAAGTAGAAAGCATAAAGGCCGGACTCGCTGCGTGCGCAACAAAGAACGGTGAGCTTAGCCTGGCTATAGAGTTGTACGAGAGCTTGTTGAATGCGAACCCTGCTAATCAGCGCAATCATTACGAGTTAAGTCGCTTGCGCAAAGCAACATCACAGGCGCATATTGATGTGATGCTAGAGCAGCTCGGCCAATTCGATCTGGCTGAAAAAGGCGAGGACTCCACAAATCATATCTTCTTACATTTTGCGATCGCAAAGGAGTATGAAGATTTAGAAGAGTGGCAAGCCAGCTTTGAGCATTACGCGAAGGGCGCTGAGTCGGCGGCGGCGAAGTCTCAGGCTGCAGGTTACGAGGTGACGCAAGACATCGCGGCGCTGGAAGCTTGCCGAGAGGTTTTTAATCAAAGCTGGATGCTAAACGATGGCCAGAGCGCTGAGGGCCCAAAAAGCGTACAGATTTCGGTTCACGATAAGACGCCTATATTTGTTGTTGGTTTGCCGCGCACGGGAACGACCTTGGTTGAGCGCATTTTAGCCAGCCACTCTCAGATTGGATCGGCGGATGAAACTTTCTTTTTACAGGCGGCCACGTCGAGAATGGTGCAAGCGCAAGGCGCAGGGGTTTCGGAGTCTTTGGCCGACACATTAAAAGCCGCGGCAGAGCTCCCTCCACAAAAGATAATGAACGCGTATCTAGAGTCGGTTGACTATCGTTTATCGGACCAACCGTTTTTTGTTGACAAGTACCCCTTCAACTTTCATTACTTAGGCATCGTCTCCAGGGCCATGCCTTCGGCCAAGATCGTGCTGCTTGAGCGTGACCCAATGGACGCTTGCGTCGCCATGTTTAGGCAACCCTATTTTAAATACTCGTATCGTTTAGAGGATTTGGCCGACTACTATCAAGCGTATCGTAGGCTTATTGATCATTGGTGCCGCGTCATTCCAAACATTTATGTAGTTACATACGAAAATTTAATAAACGACACTAATGCCCAAATTGATCAATTATTGACGTATATCGATGTCGATATTGAGCCGCAGTGCTATCGGTTTTTTGAAAATAAGGGTGCTTCTGCAACAGCAAGCTCGGTGCAAATTAGAGAGAAGGTGCATTCGAGATCGATCGGGAAATGGCGTAATTGGCAAAAACAGCTCAATTTATTAAACAAACGTCTACAAAGTAACTGAAAAGAGGGCTTGCAACCCATCCCTTTTGGTTAGACGGTTTAAGGTTCGGCCCTTGCGTAAAGTTCATGAATTTTCGTTTATCTGACGTTCAAAAAGCGAAACCGAATGGTTTGAGGTGGTTTTAACACCAACTAAATAGTTTTTTAACAACAAATTCATAACTTCTTAAACAGCTTGTAATAAAGAGCCATATCATTTAATGTCCTCTCATGGGTCTTTTGAGCGCTTTTTATAAAGCCCTCAAAAAACCTTAAAACCTATGTGAAACATAGCTTTCGAATCTTTTTGTTTGACGTTAGTTAGGCGAAAGGGGTTACCTTTGATACTCAAATTTATTGAAATAATCGAAGGTTAGCTGGTTTTGCATCTATTTGAGTTCACTCAAACAAATCTTACATTGAGGAGTGTGAAAAATGTTATTTGAGAAAAAACCCTTGAGCTTTGCAGTCAGTTGCGCCCTAACGGGTGTTGCAGTCAGCATGGTGTCAATGCAGGCAACTGCACAAGACGCCACTGACGAAGACAGCGCAGAGACACTTGAAGAGGTATATGTAACGGGTTCGCGTATTTCGCGTCCTAACCTCGACAGCGCTAGCCCAGTAACGGTTCTTACCAATACTGAGCTTGCTGTTACTGGTAGCACGGATATTGGAGCTTTGCTTCAACGTCTTCCTGCTGCATCTGGTTCACCAATCGGAACAACTACCAATAATGGTGGTGATGGATCGGTTCGTGTAGATCTACGTGGTTTGGGTACAGTACGTACTCTTACTCTAGTTAACGGTCGTCGTACTGTTGACCAAGGGGATTACCAAACTATTCCTTCAAACATGATTGAACGCGTCGAGATTTTGAAAGACGGCGGGTCAATCTTGTACGGAACTGATGCGGTTGCTGGTGTTGTAAACATCATTACTCGTGACAGCTACGAAGGTATAGAAGTTACTGCACAGCATAACTGGTTCGATAACACTAATGGCGCTGACACAACTACTGTCGGCATCGTTGCTGGTAAAGAATTTGATGGCGGTAACGTTGTTTTCGGTATGGAATATGTTGATCAAACTGAAGCCTTCCAACGCGATACTCCTTGGGAGTTCTTAACAGATTCGTTCTATATTTACCCAGAAGGATGCGAGAATAGTTTGTTAGAGCCTTATGGTTCTGGTGGTTGTTACCGTTTAGGTTCTTCGCGCGTTCCACAAAGCCGTTTAACATTTGTTAATCAAGGTAGATTTAACGTTGCGACGCCTGCGTCAGGCCCTTACCAAGCTGGTCTTATAGCACCAGGTGGCGGACCAAACTACAATTACGCTCCGGTTAACTACTTCCAGACTCCTTTTGAACGTACTAACGTGTTCGCGACGGCTGATTTCGATCTTCCTAACGACATCAAGTTCAAGTCTGAGTTCCGTGGCAACGTTCGTCAATCAGCGCAAGAGCTAGCCCCATTGCCTTACGCGTCTGGCGCGACTGGTGACCCAGGTCACAACGGTGTGTTCGACGGTGTTCCATACGTTGGTATTCATCAAAACAACTACTACTTGATGCAAGCGGTTGATCGTTACAACGCAGCAACGGGTGCAGGTTTAGTGTATGAGCCAGTGCGTGACGCGCGTCGTCGTATGATCGAGACGAATCGTCGTTTCGAGCAAGACGTTACTCAGTTCCAATTTGATACTGCCTTAGAAGGCGAATACAAAGACGTGAACTGGGAAGTGTATGCAAACAAAGGCTATCAGGCGACTCAAAGTGTTGACTTCGGTCAGTTCTCAGGTGTTGCGCTTAATAACGCCTTAGGCCCGTCAGCTGATTTAGATGGCAACGGACGCCCTGAGTGTTATACAGACATTTCTGATGCATCAACTTTGATCGCAGGCTGCGTTCCATTGAACTTGTTCGGTGGTGGTGTTGTTGATCGTCCAACTGGCGAAGTTCTTACTTCTTCATTGACTGAGGACATGGTTAACTATGTGTCTACGGATCTTGTTGATAATCTACGTACTGAGCAAACGCAATACGGTTTTTACCTAGACGGTGCATTCGGTGAGCTACAAGGTGGCGAAATCGGTTGGGCTGCGGGTTACAACTACCGCAAAGAAGAGGGTAAGTTCACTCCTGATTCAGCAAAAGCTCAAGATGCGGTTACTGGTAACACTGGTTCAGCATCTATTGGTAGTCTAACTAACCAAGCTGTATTTGTTGAGTTCTTGGCGCCTGTGTTTGATAACGGCACTCAAAGCTTAGAGATTGGCGGCGGTTTACGTTATGACGACTTCGACGCGTTTGACGGTGATGAAACATACTCATTGAGTGTGAAATTCGCTGCCACGGAAAGCCTCTCGTTACGTTCTACGTACGGAACTGTTTTCCGCGCACCATCGTTGTTTGCTCTTTACGGCGGCCTGTTTGATGGCTTCCCAACAGTAAACGACCCATGTGCGATCGCTCCTGGACAAGCTTTGCCTGCAGGCTGTGCGCAAGTTGCGGCACAACCTGATGCGCAAATTCTATCTCGCTCTGGTGGTAATCCAAATCTTCTTCCTGAAACGGGTGAAACATTTACGGCTGGCCTAGTTTGGACGCCTGAAATTGACAACCACAACTTAAGCTTTACGGTTGATTACTGGGACATCCAACTTGAAGATGGTATCGGTTCTTTGGGCGCGCAAGCAATCTTAGACCAATGTGCTGTCACTCTAAACCAAGACGCATGTGCGTTAATTACTCGTAGTCCTATCGACTACAGTGTTGATGTATTGCTGAACGGTGCTTTGAACTTAACTGAGCAAGGCGCTAAGGGTATTGACTTTGAGTTGGTTTGGGGAACTGAGAATGATCTAGGTACATGGGATGCTAAATTCCTTTGGACTCATCTTCTAGACCGTTCACGTACTCCAATTCCAGGAGATCCTGAAGAAGACTTGTCTGGTCGTTATACTGACCCGACAGCTGCTGATGGTGGTGCTCGTCCTGAGGACAAGATCAACGCTTCTCTAGCGTGGGGTAACGATAACGGTTTGACTGTTACTTACCTAGCTGAATGGGTTGGCGGAATGGATGCAGACACGTTCTGTAACTGTGGCGCTGGTAACCGTCCAGATGGTTCTTATGTTCAAGAGATCGACTCTGAGATCTATCATGACCTGATTGCTTCATATCAAGTTAACGATAATATGACTATCTCTGGTGGTATCACGAACATCACTGACGAAGCTCCTCCTTTCATCGAGGTTGGTTTCAACGGTGGTACTGATCCAGCAACATACCGTGAATTTGGTCGTGGAATGTATCTACGCCTAGTTTACGAAATGTAAGCGATTAGTCACTAAATGAGGCGGGGAGCAATCCTCGCTTCAGACTAGGAAAAGGCCGTGATTATCACGGCCTTTTTTTTCGCCCTGATTTTCTGCTTCTGTAGTACCTCGGCAAATGAGTACTGCGGCAAATGAGTGCTCCGGCAAATTCTCATAGGGCTCGAACGCGCAGGCGAGTGCGCAAACGTGCGAACTTCTCAGGTTTTAAGTGCATCTATTTTAGAGAAGAGTGTTTAACGCTCAAAGTACTTGGGCTGTCGAGTAATAAGGAGAAAACCGTATTAAAGGTTATTGCAAAGAGCTCGAGTGTGAGCCTGAGAACATCAGCTACTTGTCCTGTCTGCGTAGATAGTCGTCTGTGTCATCCGAGAGGTCGTTAAACCTTAGTGAAACTTTGGCGGATTGGTAAGAGGTAAACAAGGAGGTGAAGAGGAGAGTAACGCTGGAATTAGTTTTTAGCGAGCTCTAGTTAGACGAAGAAGGCTTGGCCTCTATTCATTAATTACATGTCCGCAGGGACTATTTGCTAGATTGAGGTATGGCTGCAAACTACCTTGAGCAACCGATGTCTAGCTAATAAGTGCCAATTGGTCAGCGAGGTTTACCAGAGGTCGTCTATTTCTGAAAGCTGAAACAGAGCTTCCGCTTTTTGTATTAGTTCGGTATTTTCAGGACTGTCTACGCCAATGTTCCGTTGCCACGTGTATGCAAAATGTCTAAGAGCCTGTCGTGGATTAGGAGCGACCGCGCCCTCTATACACATGGTTGGTGCGTCACCACACAGAACCCAAAAGAAGTTGGCAACTTTGCCTTTGACGCGAGCCTGACCAATGACCAGTGACTCGGGAAGTGCCCAAGCAGGTTTAGCCTCGATTAACAATTCGTCAAAAATACCGCGTTCCATTAAATCGTAAACGGCGGTTTCAAGTTGTTGTTTAACCCAATCTTCTGTTTTCGTATCCATTTAATTAAGCTGTTGTCTTAAGAGACAGTTTTGTATTTGTTTTTGATAGCACTCGGAACACTTGTGCCAGGGAATTATCTTAACCTGTGCGTTGAGCTTTAAACGCCCATGATAAGTGTACGTCTTGAGCGGTATCTATGATGGACCCGGCTATAGCAACGGAAAAGCCTTTAGTCTCAAAGTTTTCTTTAAGGGCATCAAACTGATCTTGATCTATTGCCGCGTTGAGCATTGACTGCATTCTTAGCTGGTACGCAGCAAGTTCATTTGCCATGCCCTTTAACCATTGGCCAATTTCGCTATGGTCATACTTTGCTAAATTCTCGACAATGTTCGCGACGTCATTGTAAAGTTTGTGAATCGTTCCTGCGGCAACGTCTACACCGTAATCCGTAAGAATAGATTCTACTGCCACAATGCTCTGATTGAAGGGTACGCACGCTTCTTTAAAGCGAAGTGTATTCTCAGGGCTATTTTCAGCCATTTGCGCAAATCCAAGATCCACGACCTTAGCGGTGTTGCCTAAAAACTTAGAATCCATTAGAGCCTGCGTGGCGTCGTGGTTATATTTGCTTTCAGCTTCAATAACACCACCTTGCATATGTACTACAAATATTGCCGTGCCATTTGGTGCAACCATGCGCGCGGCTTCATCAAACGCACCTAAACCAGCGTACTCCGTACCAAATTGACTTAGCACAAGGTCAAACCCTCCATCAGCCAAGGGTATCGGGCGCATATCACTTTCAATGGTGGTTATATTAGGCATTCTCGACGCAACATTGGCCAAGGCTGAACTGGACGCATCTAAGCAGTGCATGTCAATTTCTGTAGTACCCTTTAAACTTTCTACCAGTTGAGTTAGAGCGCCATTGCCGCAGGCTAAATCGAGCACTTTAAGGGGCTCGGAAGAGAGCAATAGGGCGCTCAAGTTCCTTTGCCAAAACTCCGACAACGCTGGTTGACTTGAGCCATGGTCTGAATAAGCATGTCCTGTTTGATCCCCTGACCAATAGGTGTTCCATGCTTCGGGAGTCTGATTGTCTTGAGTCATCGTTTTGATCTCTAGTGTTGATCTCTAGTTTTTAAGCTCTGGCGTGAATCTAACATGCGAAAAATTACATACTTGGCCCCAGGTTATGAGGGATTCTCACCGCCGTATTGTAATAGATTATGGAGAGATTAATGGCACGTAACCTAAAAGAATTTTAAGGGTTGCAGGATTCTCGGTCGACAAGCGTATCTTAAGTATCTAAACAAAACTTGGTATTACAGTTATGAAAAGACAAATCGCTTTAATAGCCACCCTCGTCCTTCTATGCAGTGTAGTTCATTCTACGTTGGCTCATGAGGATGCCGAACACACATCGTCATCATTGTCGGTAGATCGTGCTGACAGAGCAAGTACATTGCGTATGCAACACGAGAGGATGCGAGCACGGCACGAAAGTCGTATGGAGGGTTACCTTGCCAATAAGGTAGATACTGACCAAGATGGTCTGGTTAGCTATGACGAGTTTATGGCAAATGCTAAGGCACGTTTTGAAGCTTCTGATTTAAATGATGATGGCACGATTACGCTAGAAGAACGAAAACAGTCTGCCGAAATAATTCGCAAGAAGTATAGAGAAGCGATGCTCGAAGCAAAAGAGTCTCGTCTAGAGGCCAGAAAAGCCATGCGTAAGGAAGCAAGAGAATCGCTCCGCAATGAAGACAGCAAAGCTACGGATTCTCAGTAACGAACAATCGTGATGGGACGCTTGAACAACTTAAACGACGAAGAACTTATCGATGCCATCAAGCTACTTGATGAACAAGCGTTTACGATTTTGGTTGTTCGCCATACTCAGCGCTTTTTTAAGTTGGCGGTACAAACGCTGCAGAGTGTTAGTGATGCTGAGGACGTCGTACAAACGGCGTTCTTAAAGTTCTGGCAAAAGCCAACGGCATTTGATCCAGCTAAATCCAAATTCACCACTTGGTTTTACAGAGTCGTTGTAAATCAATGCAGAGACAAGCTTAAACAAAGACGAAGTTCTGACGACAGTGTCTCGGCCTACATTGAGTACTCCGCATCATCGCTACCGCAAAGTCATGCAGGCGAAGATCAAGGCCTGGAACGTCAGCAGAAAGTGTTGGAGCAACAGATCGCCTTAGAATATGCCATTGCAAGACTGGGGATTAATCAGCGAGAAGCTCTGAATTTAGTGTTTTATGCACATCTTTCACAGTCTGAAGCTGCACAAATTCTAGGTTTAAGCCTTAAAGCGCTTGAGTCAGTTCTGCACCGAGCCAAAAAGCAATTGAGCAAGGACATTGGTCGGTATCTGTCTGGGCAGGCTCTAGATGAGATTTCAGATATGAATCCCGGTAAGTGTGTTGACAATGTATCGAAGCATAGCTCTGTTTCTAGTTGTAGTTCAGCAAGTCCAACCCAATTGTTATATGGATATCAAACCCAGCAGACTTCAAAGATAAGAAGATGAATAAGGATTCAATTAATATTAATGAAATTCTATTTCGGCGAATCGATGCGCCTGAAGCATTCTCGTTGGAACAGTCGATAATCGCGCAAGTAAGCCGACCTCAACGCGAGCCTAAATCCGGCCTAACTTGGATTAAGCGTTTGTATGCCCACCAATCAATGCCTGTGTTGGTGAGCACGTTGTATATAGCGTTGGGAATTGCCTTATACACAACTGTGGGTGTCAAACAGGGGTTGGGTCCAGCTGTGAATATAAAAGACGCGACTTCAACTCTATTAACGAACGCTGAGTCAGCCGAACTCTTAGAACTCGAATTGCAGGAAATATGGTTGTTACAAGACGAGATGGTTCTTCTTTAAGCAATATTTACAGGCGCACGTCGTCCAGCTAAGCCGAGTTGATAACGAATATCAGTGATTCACGCAAGTGCGTGAGCCCCCTAAGCACTCAGATTTTGGTAGACTGCGTTTCGGACTTATTAACCTTTTTGCAGGAAACTTGGATATGACACACTCTGTTTTTATCGTCGGCGCGGCTAGAACCGCCATTGGTAGCTTTGGTGGTTCGTTACGTGGGCTCAGCCCAGCTTACTTGGGTGAGCACGTTACACGTGAAGTAGTATCGCGCAGTGGCGTCGAACTGGACTCAATACAATCACAGGTCGTTGGGCATGTTATTCGAACAGACATAAAAGATGCTTATATTGCTCGTCGAATTAGTTTAAACGCAGGACTGCCAGTACATACTCAGTCCTTGACCCTCAACCGTCTATGCGGTTCGGGTCTAGAAGCAATTACCTTTGCGAGCCAACAGATTCAGCTTGGCGAGGTGGGTGTTGCCGTTGCGGGAGGCGCAGAAAGCATGAGTTCTGCGGCGCATTTGCTAACGACTAATCGTTGGGGGCAGAAGATGGGTGACGGTGTAATTCAAGATGAGTTAACCGGTGCACTAACGGACCCGTTTGGTGTCGGACACATGGGTGTAACGGCCGAGAACCTGGCTGAAAAATACTCAATTACACGTGAGCAGCAAGATGAATTTGCATTGCTGAGTCAACAGCGTGCGGTCGCAGCGATCGCAGAAGGTCGTTTCGTAGATCAAATCGTGCCGATAACCCTTAAATCACGCAAGGGCGACACTGAATTCGCCACAGATGAGCATCCTAGGGCCGCGGCAAATTTAGATAGCCTATTGGCCTTAAAGCCTGTTTTTAAAAAAGATGGCAGTGTGACCGCTGGTAACGCTTCAGGTATAAATGACGGCGCGGCGATGGTAATGCTAGCAAGCGAAACAGAAGTCGAGCGTCAGCAGCTTAAGCCTATGGCGCGTGTGATTTCGTACGGACGTTGCGGCGTGCCAAATGAGATTATGGGCATTGGGCCAGTGGGTGCTACTAAGATTGCTCTAGATCGAGCGGGTCTAAAAGTTGAAGACTTAGATGTTATCGAGTCTAACGAGGCGTTTGCAGCCCAAGCTCTAGCCGTATCTAAAAACCTTGGCTTTGCGGCCGATCGCACCAACCCAAATGGTGGCGCTATAGCTTTGGGTCACCCCATTGGGGCGAGTGGTGCTGTACTTATGACAAAATTAGTTTATGAGCTCCAGCGTGTTAAAGGGCGATACGGGCTGGTTACTCTGTGCATTGGTGGCGGGCAAGGAATAGCGATGATCGTGGAAGCGGTCTAGTCATCTCGAATGAGCGTGGTATTTGACATCTCCGCGCTCAATTTCAGCCGTTCCCATTCAGGCGCAGCTAGCACTCGCTTTATTGTTAGTAGGCGATATCAAGGATTACGACAGTCTTAATTTCGCCGCCCAGATTGACGTCAAACTGGTCATCGATTGATTTTTTCAGTAGTGCTTTGGCTAACGGCGAATCCATCGAAATGTGTTTATTGGGAGTGTCCGTTTCATCTGGGCCAACAATTCGATAACGCTCTTCAACGTCGTTAATTTCGATCGTCACCCAAGCACCAAAAAAGACTTGTTGGGTGTTGCCAACTTTTTCAATTATTTTAAGGTCAGGCATGCGTTTTTGCAGATAGCGAATTCGCCGATCAATGCCGGCTTGTTCTTTCTTTCGGTATATATACTCCGCATTTTCCGAACGATCGCCTTCAGCGGCTGCGGCGGATAGCGCATCATTTACGATTCTGCGTTTGCTCCAAAGTGCTTTGAGTTCCTTTTCCAAAGCGGTATAGCCATCACGAGTGATGTACGCCGAAGATCGGGGGGCAGGGGGGCGCCATCGGCTCATAAAGCAGCTCGTTGTAGGGAGGTTGGCTTTCGAATAAATGTCATTGTGTTGAATTGATACTTGGTCTGCCAGAAAATTAGGTGTTTTATATATATGCCCACTAAGAGCTCTGAGAGTAAAACTCGCTAAAGGCTCTCAGATTAAAACTCGCTAAAGGCTCTCAGATTAAAACTCGCTAAAGGCTCTCAGATTAAAACTCGCTAAAGGCTCTCAGATTAAAACTCGCTAAAGGCTCTTTTCATTAAAAATAACATGAGTCTCTTCAGACTTGGTTTTTAACGCTTGATGAGTTTAATCGGCTCGCGCATACTTCTCCACCGTTTTCGTTTTTGAGTTACTCGATGAATCAAGGACAGCTCCTCGAGCAAGCACATACCGTACTGCGTGAAACATTCGGTTATGGCACGTTTCGCCTGCTTCAAGAAGAAGTAATTTCTTCTGTTTTTGCAGGCGAAGACAGCTTGGTTCTAATGCCAACAGGCGGGGGCAAGTCGCTGTGTTATCAAGTTCCGGCGCTTGTGTTACCAGGTTTGACTCTGGTGGTCTCGCCACTTATTGCTTTGATGCAAGACCAAGTTGAATCACTGCGCCAATCCGGCGTAGCGGCGGCGTATCTAAATTCAAGTCAATCGGCCAGCGATAGCGCAGCCGTAATACGCCAGCTCTATGATGAAGAGTTGAAGCTTTTATATGTAGCGCCTGAAAGATTATTGTTGGAGTCAACATTAGGTCGGCTGTCCCAAGTGACTGTCAGTCTTATAGCCATTGACGAAGCGCATTGTGTCTCTCAGTGGGGGCATGATTTTCGATCTGCCTATCTCGGTCTGCATGTGCTCAAGCAGGCATTCCCAAGTACGCCGCGTATTGCGCTAACGGCGACGGCTGATGCGCGAACCCAAACCGAAGTTATTCATAGGCTAGCACTTGCTGAACCTAGACGGTTTTTGTCAAGTTTTGACCGGCCTAATATCCGTTACCAAGTAAAAGTTAAAGGCGATGCAAAGTCGCAATTATTGACCTTTTTAAGTGGCTATCGGGGGCAGTCAGGTATTGTTTACTGCATGTCACGGAGCAAAGTCGATTCAATGGCGGCTTGGCTGTGTGGTAAAGGTTTTAAAGCTTTGCCCTACCATGCGGGCATGGATAACGTAACACGCGCAAAGAACCAACATGACTTTATCCACGCGGATGACGTAATTATGGTGGCGACCGTGGCATTTGGTATGGGGATCGACAAACCGGACGTACGCTTTGTCGCCCATTTAGACCTACCTAAAAGCCTAGAAGCCTATTATCAAGAAACGGGTCGAGCGGGCCGCGACGGTTTACCTAGCGAGGCGTGGATGGTCTATGGCCTGCAAGACGTTATGCGTATTGTGAAAATGGTGCAAGATTCTAGTGCCAACGAAGAAGTAAAACGTGTGGATCGCGCAAAAATCAACAGTTTATTAGGTTGGTGCGAATCAACTACCTGTCGACGTCGCGCGCTCTTGTTATATTTTGGTGAGCAGAGCGAGGGAGGGTGTGGCAATTGCGATATTTGTCTACAGCCGCCACGAACTTGGGATGCGACCGAAGCGGCGCAAAAATTATTGTCGACTGTCTATCGAACCGGTCAGCGCTTTGGTTCAGGTCAGGTGATTGATGTTCTACGCGGTAAAGACACGGCAAAAATAAGGCAATTTGGCCACCAACAGCTTAGTACTTACGGAATTGGAAGTGACCTTGCCGACGCGCAGTGGCGTTCAATTTTAAGGCAATTGCTAGTGCAGGGGTATTTGGCGATTAATGAGTCTCAATACGGGGCAATTCAACTGGAAGAAAAGAGTCGAGCGCTTCTCAAAGGCGATTTGAAGCTATACCTACGGGAAGATCTCTTGACCGCGTCGGATAAGAGTCGCCAATCCGCGGGCTCTGCCCGAAAAAACAGCGTGGCGCCAGCTGATGAGGATCTCTGGGAGGCGTTGCGAGAAAAACGCCGCGAGCTTGCAGAAGCCGCTGGTATTCCGCCCTATCAAATATTTCATGACGCAACGCTGATGGAGCTTATGGAGTTTAAGCCCACCAACGAAGCGGAGTTTTTGCAAATAAATGGTGTCGGTCAACACAAGCTCGGCTTGTATGGGACAGAGTTTTTAGAACTCATTGCTGAGTCCTAATCCAACATACTTCTATTAAGTCAGTGCTATGAGGTAATGCTTTAGGCTGTCTAAGACCTATCTGCTCGGACCTTTATAAGAGCGATTTTACGTTGTTTTAGAGTCAGCGCTGCTAAGCAAATTGACCAGAATAAGGTCATGCCGATTGCGACATTGATTACGCCGCCCCAGCCATACCTAAACAGTAGCCACCCGGCCGAAAAAGCGGCTATGGCTTGCACGCCAAACACCATGAAGTCATTACACGCTTGGACCTTAAATTTTTCCTCAGGTGTGTGGCTAAGCCCTAGTCGCGCGGTGCTCGTCATGAATAGAAAATTCCAGCCCATTCCAAGTAACACCAGTGCCCACCAGTAGTGCATGACTTCTTGGCCTGAGTAAGCAATTGTGCACATTATGAGGTAGCAGGCGAGCCCAGCAAATAGCAGGCTGGTGCTAAGACCCTGTTTGAGCAACTTGCCAGTGAGCAGCGAAGGCAAAAACATCGCTATGATATGAGCTTGAATAACCCACGCGGCATGACTAACTGTATGGCCCTCAAGTTCATGCATGCTGACTGGTGTAGCAGTCATAACCAACGCCATGATGCCAAAGCCAAAGCCTGCTGAACCCGCCGCAATGAGAAAGCTGGGTTGACGGACTATGGACCACAATGGCCGGCCGGTAGAGTTTTCTACGACAATCGGTTTGGCTTGCTCCGTGTATTGCGTTAATAGCAATAGCGCACCGCTAAGGATGCATACGAGTAGAATAAAAGAGCCTGTGAAATCAGCTGAGTCTGCAAACAGGTGTTGCCCATATTGACCCATCCATGGACCTAGAAAAGCGGCCGTAAGGTTGGCGAGTAAAGCCAAGGTTAATCCATCCGATTGTTGCTTTGTGCCGACGGCATTTTCCAAAATAATAAATCGTCCTTGCTGAGCGAAAGAAGCGTTCGCACCTAACAAGAACGCACCCAATACGAACAACCAGAAGTTTCCGATACTAACGGCATACGCCGCGAGTACAGCGGCGCCTATAGCCATGCTAAGCGAGATGGTTACACCGCGCTTGCGGCCAACCCGTTGCATCAACAGTGCAGCGGGTATGGACGCGCTTGCTGTGCCTATCACCACTACCGCGTAGGGAAGAGTCGCCATTGCAGCAGTGGGGGCGAGTTTAGCGCCAATCAAGCCAGCAATAAGGACCATCATTGACGTTGACCCAAAACTCAACGCCATCACAGCAGACATAACCCAAATGTTCTTGGGTAGGTTTAGCATGGTGAGAACTCTTCGCTTGATGCGCTCAAAGCTCTAGAGATTTTGTTCGAGACTTTTTGCAATTCTGCGGCGTTATACTGATACGCTGGCGCATGGCCCCATACAGGTGCTGGCCAAGCGGGATCGTCGTGGAGCCTCACAATATGGTGAACGTGTAGTTGAGGTACTACATTACCTAGGGCGCCAATATTTAGCTTATCGCCGCTAAATAGATGCATGATGGTTTGACCGATAAGGGCTGATTCGATGGTTAGCTGAGCTTGCTCGTGGTCTTTTAGCTGATAAATCTCGCTGATATTCGCGCGTTGTGGAACCGCTATGAGCCAAGGGTAGTTGGCGTCGTTCATTAATAAAACACGGCACAGCGGATATGTCCCCAAGGGGATTGTATCGAGTTCAAGTTGCGGGTGTAAAACAAAAGAAGTGGCCATAGGAGTGTCTATTACGTGACGTCTATTTGAGACGGCTAGCTTAGCGAGCGCTCATGATCTATTCAAGCAATTTGCTCTATACTCCCACAATGAGCAAATTAGATGATATCAGCGCACAGATTAAAGACCAGAAGCGTCCGCCAGTGGATCAATGGAAGCCTGAGCACGTTGGCGAAATCGATATTCGGATCGACACCAAAGGTCTTTGGTTTCACGAAGGTGATGTAATACAAAGGCCGGCATTGGTTAAGCTGTTCGCTTCAATATTATGGTTCGAGAACAACACCTATTACTTAGTCACCCCGGTAGAAAAACTCAAAATAGAGGTTTCTGATGTCCCCTTTTTGGTCAATCACTGCGAGCGAGTGGATGGCGTTTGGGTGGCTACCGATAATGTTCAAACTCAAACGATCATTGGTCCCGAAAACCCAGTTGAATTACGCAATTTCATTGATCAAAAGGTCCCTTATATTAATGTTCGTTATGACCTGTGGGCGCGCGTCAATCGCAGTGTTTACGTTGAATGGGTAAATGCAGCGTTGGACGAGTCAACGACTCTAAATGATCCAGTTCCGGCCGAGTTAGTACTTCGCAGCGGTGATTACCAATTTAAAGTCGCAGAGTAGGCCGTCACCTCCTTTACAGGACAAGTCCTCTGGCTTGTTGCTCTTGAATTGCTTCCTTGGTCGCGTTAAAGCTAGCGAAACGGCGAGGGCTAATGCTTCCATCTTGAACGGCTTGTGCCACCGCGCAGGCGGGTTCGCCTTCGTGACGGCAGTCGCGAAATTTGCAACGTGCCGCTGCAGAGTCAATTTCGATAAAACCTTGTTGTAAGTCGTTAACGCCTATATGCCAAAGGCTAAAGTCTCGAATTCCTGGGGAATCTATCAATTGGCCTCCACTAGATACGTGGAATAAGGTGGCTCTGACGGTCGTATGCGTTCCTTCCCCTGAGTGCTGAGATAAAGGGCCAACCTCTAAGTTTAGTTCTGGCATTAAGGTATTGATTAGGCTAGATTTGCCCACCCCTGATTGACCGACTACGATGCTCGTTCGGCCTTGTATTAGCTCAGGAAGATTGGCGAGTTCGGCCGCTTGGTGTCTAGAGCTGATAACACTAACCGTGTCATACCCCAAGTCTTGGTAATGCTGGAGAAGAGGGTCGATGCTTTGTCGGTTTTCTCTATCTAATAGATCGGCTTTGTTCAATACAAGTATTGGTCGCACCCTAAGCAGCTCTGCCGCAACTAGATATCGGTCGATCAAATTAGGTTGAGGAGTCGGAGCGCACGCAAAAACAATGAGCATTTGGTCGATGTTGGCGGCCATGGGTTTTAGGCGGCCAAAATTGTCCGGGCGTTCAAGTACACATGAGCGAGTTTGGCGAGAAACAATGACACCAGTCAGGCCAGGTGCGGCACGCCACACTACACGGTCACCTGCTACGATGGGTCCTAAGTTCATACGCGCAACACATCGATGAATTTCCCCTGCGTCAGCGCCTTCAAGTGCTTCGATCTCGAACTCCTTACTGTAACGGCTGCGAACTAACCCTGCTTGTTCACTGCTTAGCTGGCCCGATTGAAGCTGGCTCTCGAGGTCTCGTTGTTTTTTTTGTGAGCGGGCTTGGCGCTCTTCTTGAATCTTGTCTGCACGCCAACGCTGTCTTCGGTTTAATTTGCGTTCGCTCATTTTGGCGATTTAACCGTTGATTGCGCTATAGCACTAGAGACAAGAGTAAACGAGCTGCTTGCCTGAAATCCATCTACCAGCGCTTCTTTGTGCTGAGATGGCAATCGCTTAATATTTGACTCGCGTTTGCATGCCGCGCTGCGGTCCATGGCCGTTTCAACATAGGCTAAAGACACGGGTCGTCGTGCTCTGGTGTATTTGGCTGCTTTTTTTGAATTTTCATTGTGTTCTTCTACGCGTCGTTCGACGTCGGTTGTGACCCCAGTATAAAGACTGTTGTCTGCACAACGAAGCATGTATACGTACCAGGTTGAGCAGCCACTTTTAGGTAAAGCGTGATTGCTTCCAGATATGCTGTTGTTGCTATTGCTATTGCTGGACAAATTAGAGAGGCCTTTGATTATCTTGATCGTCGTACTAGTAAACCGCTTTGTGAGCGCTCGTTTAGCATGGGTCTTCTACAAAGGCATATTGTAAACCGAAAACCAGAAGATCCAGAGGTTAATCGCCTAGCCATCAATAACGCCAAAAAACCCATAATTCGATTAACAAAGATTCTGTGTTGTTGTATTGTCGAGTTTATAAATGTTTAAAATACAAGGTGTTAACGCACTTGTTTAACTTACTAGTATAAAAAGAGGCGCACACCACGCACCGTTATTGAGATTCGCGGTTTACTCGAGCATACTGATATACTAATTGCTCAGGCGTTGAATATTTCTTGAGTAGGTGTCACATCAGCATGCGATAGAAGGTATCGGTGCGTCAGATAATAAGATTTGTACTAGGGTGATGTCTCGAGACTCTCACACTAATATTGGCGTTTTCGCCATTCCAAGCTGGAAAAGGTGAAAACAATTAACGAAGTTGCCCCTCAAAAAGGTTCGCAGTCCGCTATGACAGGAACAAAGGTTATGGTGATCGACAACAGTAATACGATACGTATGACTGCCGAGACCATCTTAAAAAAAGAAGGGTTCGAAGTGTTCACCGCAACTGATGGTTTTCAAGCCATGTCAGTGATTGCTGACACTCGCCCCGACATTATCTTTGTCGACATTATGATGCCACGATTAGACGGGTATCAAACTTGCAAACTTATTAAAAATAATAAGCATTTTCGCGACACCCCAATCATTATGCTGTCTAGCAAAGACAGTTTGTTTGATAGAGCGCGCGGGCGTGTTGCTGGTTCAGATGAACATATTAACAAGCCCTTTACAAAAGCAGAACTGCTTCGTGCGATCGAGCGTTTTGTGTAGCGAGGTGACGGGTGGATTATTTGAATGAGAGGCTGAGTTACTGAGGCCTCTTCATTGCATTTTTTTATAATTTTTAGATTTATTAATCAACTTAGAACCTTACTGAAGATCCTATGGCTAATAATATAATACTTGTTGTCGATGATTCCAAAACGGACTATTTGTACGTTAAAAGGATTCTTGATCAGGGAGGCTACACAGTAGCCTATGCTGACTCGGGCGAGAGAGCTCTTGAAGAGGCAAAGAGGTTGTCGCCTGACTGCATCATCATGGATGTGGTTATGCCGCAAATGAACGGCTTTCAAGCTACGCGAGCTCTGAGTAAAGATCCGGCGACACAACAGATTCCTGTCATTATGCTGTCGTCTAAATCAGATCAGATTGATAAGGTATGGGCCGAGCGTCAAGGCGCCACCGACTATGTGGTTAAGCCGGCAAATCCCAAAGAATTACTCACTAAAGTGATGGCTGTGGTGGGTGCTTAGGGCACTCGCTGGATACCAAAGAACAATCAATCATGTCAATATCTAACGCCTTTCAAATACTGTCTAACTTGCAGCAGCAAGCAATTGCGTCTAATGAACTTGGAGAAAGGTTAGTTACGCACTCATCTGCAAGTCGTGGAATGGGCTTTATCATTAATGGCGAACGTTTTTTTTGCGACGCCGATCTAGTGCGCGAAGTAGCCGTGCCACAAGACCTAATTCCGGTGCCACAGTCTAAAGCTTGGATGCGCGGGATATTCAACTCAAAAGGAGTTCTTTTTTCTGTTGTTGATCTTGGAATGTTAGCTGGTATGGATAGGCCCGTAGTGTATCAACGTGGACACTTAATGATTCTTCGTCATGCCTCACGACAGTGCAGCTTACTGGTCAATAGGGTTGTTGGTTTTCGCAATTTTGATTTTGCCGGTGTTGGTCAGCGCGAACCCGATGCGCAGACTAATGAGCAGTGGTGGGAGAGTCTTAGTGCATTCATGGGTAAATCTGTCCATGAGGGCGGTGAGACTTGGCGCTATATAGACATCCAGAAGTTGATAGACTCAGAGGTGTTTCTTGAGGTTCAGTAAACGTTGTATTGCTAGCACTCTAGTAATCGACTTAAGTGATAGCTTTTTAATTTTCTAACTACAGACTAGACGAGACCTGTGCGAACTGGGTATCAATATGGCTAAAAATAAAAACGACAAACGAATTGAAGCGAACTTACTCGAACGAGTAGAAGATGATTTTGACGATAATCGCTTTGAAGAGGTTGTGTATGGCGAACAGGCAAACTCTTTGCAAGATTTACTTGACGCGCAGGCTGTCGATGCGCCTACCGAATTAGGTGATCTCGGCGATATCGAAGCGCAATTGGAATTGGCTCGCGAAACGCCAACGACAAACGCATCGGATTCTAAAAAGCGTAATTGGTTAATATTTACGGCTGCTATGTTTGGCTTAGCCATTTTGGCGAGTTTTGTGATTGTGCCTACGGTAACCCTCGAAAACCTACGTAAAGTTCAAGTAGTTGAAATATCCAACGAGGTAACCTTAACCAATACGGCAGCTCAACAAGCACTCAGACCTGCAGGATCCTTCGATTTAGTTCGAAGAGCCGCGAGTAATGCAGGAGATGTTGTTAATTCTATGGTGTCTAAAGACTCCCTAACAAAAACGCTCGCAAGTGCAATTTTTGGAAGGAATACAACTGATTCGAAAATCAGTTCAGCGTGGACAGACTACGAAACTCAGCTCAATGGGTTCTTAGCAACGGAAGAGTCGGTTAATGGTTTTAAATCTCAATTAGCAGAGTTTAATGCCGGCGTGAATGAGGCTCTTAATGAATCAGTCAGTTTTGTTGAGGTGGTCGCACAAGAAGGGCAGGCTCGAACGTCAGCAAGCGATAAAAACAGGTATTTAGCACTGAGTAAGGAGGCATCTGATTTAACGGGCATTCTTAGTCGTTTGAGTTTGTCGGGTAGAGCCTATTACGATGAAGGCAGTGACTTTGCGCAGCTTTCTCAGCAACAAGCGGGCTTGGTTGAGCGTTTGCTCGGTACCTTAGAGCAAATTGATGGCCAATCTGGGGCAGCAGTTAAATCTCTCGCAGATCCGTTGGCAGAACGGTTTACCGCTTTGAGAGACGTAGTAGCCGATATGGGAGCTAGTGTTTCGACACTAAGTGAGTCCGAGGCCACGGTTAATGGCCTTAAAGAGGCTGGTAGTGGTCTATTAGCCGAGCTAGCGAGCTCCAGCCAGTCCGGTTTGGGTGAAAGCGCAGGAGCGTTAAGTACAATCTTGCCGATTGTGTTCGCTCTATTGGGCGGCTTGGGACTCCTGCGTTATTCGCAAGCCCAAACGCAAACCATCGAAGATCGAGATGTGGGATTGTCGCAAACAGTAGCGCGTCAACAAGATTCTATTTTGAAACTACTTGATGAGATGAGTTCACTCGCAGACGGGGATTTAACTATTGAGGCTGAGGTAACTGACCAAATTACTGGAGCGATCGCAGACTCTGTAAACTTTGCTGTGATCGAGATGCGCCAGCTAGTGTCGCAAATTAACTCAGCTTCATTACAAGTGGCGCAAGAGTCCCAAACAGCGGTGCAAACAGCGAATCAGGTATCTACCTCGAACCGCGATCAAGCGACAAAAATTACCGAAACCGCACAAATAATGAATCGTTTGGCAGAGAACATGAGGCAAGTATCGGAACAAGCAGGGAGTTCATCACAGATGGCGCAGGAATCTATATTCGCTGCCAACCAGGGTGCTCAAGCGGTACGCGATACGATTCGTGGAATGGAAGACATGCGCGAGCAGATTCAAGATACTTCTAAGCGTATTAAACGCCTAGGGGAAAGCTCACAACGCATTGGAGATATCGTGGCCTTGATTGATGATATCGCTGAACAAACTAACATATTGTCGCTAAACGCTGCGATTCAAGCGTCGATGGCCGGTGAGGCTGGACGAGGCTTTGCGGTAGTTTCAAACGAAGTGCAAAATTTGGCGGAGCGCTCTACCGAGGCGACGAAAAGAATTGCCGACCTGGTGAAAACCATTCAAAACGATACGAACGATGCGGTAGCATCGATGGAAAAAGCAACCGAGCAAGTGGTTGCGGGTACAAGGGTTGCTGATACCGCAGGTGCAGCATTGACTGAGATTGAATCTGTTTCACAGCGATTATCGGATCTCGTAGGCCTGATTTCTACGGGCTCAAATGAGCAAGCGGCGTTGGTGACCGAGGTTTCCTCTGAGGTATCGAAAGTAAGCCAGACATCATCTGAAACCTCGACTAAGGCCGAGGAAGCAGCAAGCTCAATTTCTAAGCTGCTGGAGTTGTCGCGCGAGTTGGAAACGTCGGTTTCGCGATTTAAGTTACCTGCTGAGGAGCAGTCAGCGGTTTAGTTAGATATTTTTTTGATAAACACAGTCACACACTTGATACACACAGCGACACTCTTGATACACACAGCGATACTACGACGACATTCGATTAAATGGCCAATCATTCAAGCATAGACCTCGAAACCTTTAAGTGGGTAAAGGGCGAAGTTGACGTCACCTTGCTGCGTGCCGAAGAGCAAGTGCAGCAGTACGTCCGCTCGGACGATAAGGTTGATTTGGTCAATTTGGTTAACAATTTGCATCAAGTCGTTGGTTCTCTACAAATGTTGGAATTAAAGTCGCTCTCGACACTTCTTCTAGAAACAGAAGAGCTCGTTGAAGATTTTATTCAGAAGGGCAGTTCAATTCGCAAAGCCTCATTCGTAGTTTTGGTCGATAGTTCATTAGGACTGTTACGCGCAAATATGGCGCGTATCGAACAAGGCCAAGCTGAGAGATCGATAGAAATAGTCGAGCTCGTGAACCAAGTTCGCGCGGTTCGCGGGCAAGATGAAATCGAGATATCATCATTATTCTCACCTGGCATCGAAGTATTCCCTCAAGTAAACGCAGAAAGTGCATTACGCGACAAGGTCTACACCAAGCGAGCCGGCGTTCTACGTAATCATTATCAGTTGGCTCTACTCGACTTCTTAAAAGATAAGCCCAAACCAGGCGCAGAGAAAATGCGCTCGGTGTTCGAAAAAGTATTTGCAATGAGCGCATTTGGCTCAGTCGCTCGATTGTGGTGGGTTGCCACGGCTTACGCGGACTTTTTGAGTCTAAATAAAATAAATAATCGGGCGGTTCATACCCGTATTCTCCGCCAAATTGATGACCTGCTACGTGATCTCTCCAAGATGGGGGAGTCAGCCTTAGTTAGCGATCCTGCTGACGAACTCGTCAAGATTATGCTGTTCTATAGCGTTGCTGGGGAGCAGCGATCAGAACGAATGAGTGAAATTGTAGAGGCATTCAGACTGCAAGACTACTTTATAGAAACATCTTCGGTTGCATCCCAAGAAGAGCTCAATGAGCTCATGAAAAACTTGATCGCCTTGGCACCTGTCGCAAAAGCACGAGTGTCTAAAACTCGTGATCTTGCCACAGACTATTTTGAGTCAGAAGCGCCTTCTGATGAGCATTTAACATCCCTAATTGATGAACTGGCTGCGTTGCAATCGAGTGCTGAGCAACATAATGTCGGCCCTATTGCCGATTTGTGTAAGGAGGCGCAGGAGTTGGTTTCCAAAATTCGGTTGGGCGATGTCGTTGCAGATGATGAAACGGGTTTTCATTTGGCGTCAGCGATTATTTTTATCGATACTAGCGTTAGTTTTCCCAATGAATACGATGCCGATGCTCACGAAACCGGACAAGACAAGCTATTGGCATTGCGCGCGGTTCTTGACTCAACGTCAGGGAATGTTGCTCCAAATTCTGGGACGATGAATAGGCGCGAACGCAAAGAGCTGCTAAATGTGATCGGTTCGGAAATAGAACGGAATTTAAAAGAAGTAGAATCTCGTTTAGAGGCATTCGCTATAGATATGAATGACGCCGAACAGCTTGTTGGTATTGGCGATAAGGTCACGCAAGTACGAGGCGCGCTACAGGTATTGGGAGAGCAAAAGGTCAGTTTACTTTTGACTATTGCCGAACAAGAGTTCCGAGCGATTGAACGGCAAGATAAAGTCGCCACGTCAGAGCTCGTAGAGGCGCTGGCTATTTCGGTCGGAACAATCGAAGAGTATGTCCGAGGACTCAAATCGGGTCGCGTTGATATGGATTACATTCTAGATCGTTCGATTACCGATCTTGAAGTTGCCATTGGCAGAAGAGTAATGAGAGCCGACGTAGAGACATTGCTTGAGTCTGCATCGGGTTCACTTATAGCTTGGCTTGGCGATCAAAGTGATTTTGAGTTGTTCAACAAGTTAAAGTCATCTCATCGAGATCTAACTGTTCTTGCGAGAAAAACTAAGTTGATTAAAGTGGATCACTTAATCCGCGAACAAGATCGTTTGGTCGATGTTATCTCTCAAGAGCCAGCATTCTTGACCAACAATATCGTAGCAAACCTACAGAATAATATGGCTGAAATTACCGGCCTGGTGATTGAGCTTTACGGAACGGAAGAATCCTCAGAAGAGCTCATTGAATCGAATGAGTTTGTTAAACGAATTTCTGTCGATAAAGAAGATACGTCGGCCATTAAATTTCATGATGATATGGACCTCTCCGAGGTTGATGTCCCAATTAATATGGATGACATCGAGCAACATAGCTCGACTGTCTTAGGCAAGCAACATGCGGCGAATGAGCAAGGTGTACCGCGTGTAAATGACGCTGTATTTCAGGCTTTTGTTGAAGAAAGCGGAGAGTTGGTTGAAGAGTCTCGCCAATATCAGCGCGACTGTGAGGATGATTTAGACGATCGTAGTGCCATTCGAAATCTGCGGCGGGTATTTCATACGCTTAAGGGAAGTTCAAGAATGGTGGGGTTGGAGAATATTGGTGAAATCGCATGGTTGTGCGAATCAATGTTCAATTATGTGCTAGATACAGGTAAGCCAATGAGCTTCTCTGCGTTGGCTTTTTCACAAAAAGCAATGGATGAGATAGACCGGCATCGCCGACAAGGTTTCACATCGGGCGAAAAAATAAATATCACTTCATGGGGCAATGAAGCCCGTGACTTGTCAGTCGCGATCGACGAAAGTAACGACGCGCAAAAGCAAAAAGACGCACTGCCTACATTGAGTATTCCGGCGTCGTTGGCATCCGGTTCTCTAGTTGCTGAGGGCTCTTCATCCGCTGAGGACTCTCTAGTTGCTGAAGGCTCTTCATCCGCTGAGGGCTCTCTAGTTGCTGAAGGCTCTTCGTCAAAAGAGTTAGATGATGAGTTTGGTGTTGGTGGCATAGATTTGCAAGAAGAGGAAGATGATGTTCTTGAGCTCAACATTGAATACTCCGAGGATTTAGACGATCTAGACCTGAATGATGTTGATTTGTCGGATGTCGATTTGTCTGACGATGCGGTGAATATCTCTGTAGACCTTGATGAAAGATCCGATCCGCCAGTCGATGATCCTGAACTAGACGATGACGGCGAACTTCTACCTTATGATGCTCAAGAAGTCCTATTGCCTGAGTCTCAAGGCGACGAAGCAGAAGGTTCCAGTTATCTTAGTTTTCAGGTTATTGAAGATGAGGTAATGCGCGAAGTTTTTGTTGGCGAAGCGGCCGAGACATTGCGGTTGATGGCAGAAGAGATTGTGGATTTAGGTGCACCATACGAAGAAGATGACGCTCTATCGATAGGATTGCACACCCTGCTTGGTAATGCGCGAACACTTGGTTTAGAAGCGGTTGCAGCAGCATATGCAAAAGCTGAAGATTTTTGCCATATAAGACAGACCCAGTCTGCCAAGCTGAATGAGACAGACCAACACAGGTTTAGAGGGCTACTTGAGTTGACGCAAGAGTTTTTGGATAGCGCTCAAGACGAAGATCCTTATTTTGAAATTGATGAAAATAAGTGGCAAGCTCAGGCGCGAGTGTTCTCGGACGTCTCCGTTGACAATGACGTCGAAACTGAAATAACGCGAACGAGTAACATAGATGCAGCGCAAATTGATCTAGCTGCAATCAACCTTGAGCTTGATTCAATAAGCGATGAGGATGATCTACGTGAACTTAGTGAACTCATAGATCCGGATGCAGACAATAAAGCTATCGAATATGTAGATGCCGTCTCGCTGCTTGAAGCTGACTTAGATGAGGAAGGCACTGTCTTAGAGTTGTCAGACGATCTTGATGAGATCGAGGCATCGATCAAGGACTTTCGAGCTAGCGATCGAAGTGACGAAACTACTCGCGAATTTAGTGATTCTGACATTTTGGATGACGAGTTAACGGCAGATGACGATGATGAGCCGGTTCTAAAGCCGGAGACTGAATATCGCAGAACGTTGATTCCGGTTGACATTGGTGATCTTCTGGGTGACGAAGACGTAACTGGAGACGTAACTGGAGACGTAACTGGAGACGTAACTGGAGACGTAACTGGAGACGTAACTGGAGACGTAACTGAAGACGTAACTGAAGACGTAACTGAAGACGTAACTGGAGACGTAACTGAAGACGTAACTGAAGACGTAACTGAAGACGAAACCGAGGACGAAACCGAGGACGAAACCGAGGACGAAACCGAGGACGTAACCGAGGACGAAACCGAGGACGAAACCGAAGACGAAACCGAAGACGAAACCGAAGACGAAACCGAGGACGAAACCGAGGACGAAACCGAGGACGAAACCGAGGACGAAACCGAGGACGAAACCGAGGACGAAACCGAAGACGAAACCGAAGACGAAACCGAAGACGAAACCGAAGACGAAACCGAAGACGAAATCGAAGCACAAAGCTTTTCAGAAGACATTGAGATTTCTTCTGACTCAGCCAGCGAAGATGTTGACGAGGCGATTCAGCAGATTTTTGTTGAAGAGATGCGCGAGATCCACCATAAGCTAGACCACGATGTTGCGCAGCTTAGCGACCTAAAGCAATCTGCCCCAATAATGGCCAACGTAATGCGCTACCTGCACACGATTAAAGGAAGCTCCTTAATGGCGGAGGCCAATGTGTTGGGCGGCTTAACGCACTCACTAGAATCGTTCATCGAATCAAGTTTTATTCGCGATGTTGATGATCTAAAGCATATTCAAAACACCTTAGAGTTTTTTGTTGATGATTTCGATGCGGCTGTAGACAGCTACGAAAAGCGAAAAGACTTTGAACCGAGTGCGGAACTTAAAGAAAGGCTAGATACAGACTTGGCTCAATCTACCGACGCGACGACTAACGTGGCGGGTGCCGGTAGCGACTTAGTCGAATCTGGCCAAGATCAAGAGCACGATGACCTGGCGGTACAAGCTTCAGAGCCTGTTTTGCTGATGATGGGCCCGTCAGATTATATTGAGGGTATTGATAGCATTGATGCTGAGATAGAAAAAGTTTATACCGAGTGGCGCTCTGCGCGTAGCTGGTGGAAAGTTAGACCTCAGCTAGTAAAGCAAAGTAGAGAATTTTCTGAGTTAGCAAAACGTTATACGCCAGCTCAAAAAAATGCGCAATTTGTGGATGGTGTAGTCGACGTATTGAAGTTGATTCAGTTTAATTCAGTCGACCAGTTCGAAGATCGCAGTTCATCTATTAAGCAAATGATGAATGGCTTGTTAGGCGTTATGCGCGCCGACTCCGAGCAAGATAGCGACACAAGTCAAAAAGCGCTTGAGTTACAAATTGATTCATTGCAAAAACTTATTGAGAGCGACGCTCAAGCGATAGCCGAACAAGAAGTTGCGCAGAGTAACGCACAAGCTGAGGTTGATGAGGCGCAAGAGTCCACTCAAGACATGCGCAGTGAAGTTATTGATGCGGCTCTAAGAATTCGTTCGGATACACTCGATAGCTTAACTAACTTTGTTGGTGATGCGAGTATGAACCGCTCGCAGATGCGTGAAGACGTCACATCTTTAAAAGGCGTCGTCACTGAATTGTTTCGCAACGTCGAGCGATTTGGGACACAGTTACGCGAACTCGAGATCGAAGCTGATACGCGAATAACGGCTAGAGCCAAAGAGCAAGAAGTTGTGGATGTCGATGCGGAGTTTGATCCGCTCGAACTCGATAGATACACCAAGTTGCAACAGTTGTCGCGTGGTCTAACCGACAACTTAGATGAGTTGGGTGAGATTCAAGATGCACTAAATGATTTTGTCCACAAAACTGAATCATCTTTACAGCGTCAAGGTCGACTCAATAGAGACTTACAAGACGAGATCATGCAAGTTCGACTCGTGTCCTTTGGTGGTATTGCTCCACAATTACGTCAAGTAGCTAGACGTACTGCGCGAGAATTAGGCAAAGACGTTGAGCTTGATATCGTAGGCAGCGACGTTAAATTGGATAAAACCATTTTAGACGGTGTAACACCTGCCTTGGAGCATATGCTTCGAAATGCAATTGACCATGGGATTGAGCTTCCTGACGTGCGCCGAGCAGCGGGTAAGCCCGGCACGGGTAGAGTAGTGATCAGCTGTCGTCAGGTTTCCCGCGAAATCATTATCTCGGTAAAAGATGATGGTGCGGGGCTCGATCTAGATAAAATTCGAACTAAGGCTATCGAAGGTAAACTGCTTGAAGACGACCAAGATCTGAATCCTGAAGACATGATGATCTATATTTCTCAAAGCGGATTTAGCACGGCAGACAGATTAACCGAGATTTCGGGCCGAGGAATCGGAATGGATGTGGTTCAAACCAGTCTCCGACGACTCAGCGGGTCTATTCAATACGACCTTGAAAACAAAGATGCAGGTTCTGATTTTGTAATCAATTTACCGATATCGCTGGCGGTATCAAGCGCAATGTTTATAGAAGTAGGTGGTTCTGAATTTGCGATTCCCGCTCGTGTTATCGAGCGTATGGTTACACAAGATGTGAATTACCTGATTGAGCAACTTGCGACGGCAGATCCTATTACTGAAATTGACGGTAAGCGCTACAAGTTGATCGATCTAGCGGACTACTTAGGGTTCGAGTCAAAAATTGCGTCTATGAAAGGCAAGCGGTCAGTAATTTTGGTGGATTCTGGTGTTCAGAACATTGCGGTAATTGTTGATGATTTGCTGGATACTCAGGAAATTGTGGTTAAGAATCTTGGTGAGCATCTAGCTCGAATCCCTATTTATCAAGGTGCAACTATTCGACCTAATGGTAATGTGGCCTTGGTGCTAGATCTCGTTGGTATTTCGTACTACGAGTCAACAGTGGCCTTACCCGATCGTTCTCGCCGTGGTGTGCGAGCCTTACCGCTAGTGATGGTGGTTGATGACTCGCTCACTATTCGTAAGGCGGCTCAGCGTGACTTAACGGCGCTGGGTATCGATAGCGTTTTGGCGAAAAATGGGGTTGATGCGCAGCAGCAAGTTGCGCAGAACAAGCCCGATATGGTGCTGCTCGACATTGAGATGCCAGAAATGGACGGTTTCGAATTTCTAACGTGGTTGCGTACACAGAGCCAAGCAAAAGACTTACCTGTCGTTATGATTTCTTCGCGCTCGACGGCTAAATATATGGATAAAGCTCAATCTTTAGGGGCGGATGCTTTTCTTAGTAAACCCTATTTGTTGGACGATCTGATCGATCTATTTAATGAATACTTACCGCTCGAAGAAACGTTAAGTAAAGGGCAAGAGGTTTAGTACGGATATGTCAGATACATCACTTACTTGTTATAAAATTGATGCTGAACCATTTTCATTAATTTTGCCATCGGAATGTGTTGCAGAAATTGTTGCTGAGCCCATAATTACTGCGGACTCGAGTCAAAAAGCTCCATGGATGGCGGGCTATCTAACTTGGAATTCGCAAGAGATACCTTTGTTGTGTTTCGAGAACTTACTTGTGGCAGATTTTGAGAGACCCGAGGGTCGCCTAATCGTGACTATACTCAACCCAATCCCCAAAGCGGCACGTAAGACATATGGCGCATTGCTTAGTTTTGGTGAGGTTCAACAAATCACAATACCCAGTGATGTTGAAGATGTGGCTAGCCCTCAAGAGATTGATCGACGCCATGTTGAAGCTGCTTTAGCAGTCAATGGATCTATTTGTATCGTTCCGAGACTTGCGGCTTTAGGTGTGGCGTTCTCTTACTATTAGAGCTAACGATTCTGTAGCGACAGCATATTAGGTATTAAGTAAGTTGGTGCTTCAACTTAAACCGGCCCGCCACCCTCTATACTCGCCCCGCTTTTCAGTCAAATGCTGCCTGCTTGACAGTATTGCCAATATTTGTGTGAGCAAGAAGACATATCACGTTTAGTCTTTGTGTCTCATTTGATATAATCGACCCACTTACTGGTGGGTGCAGTATTCATTTCTTAATAGCCGAATCCCGCTACTTTCCCATTTTCAAGAAAGAATGGTTGTGAGTAAAACACCCTCCATTAATCGATTCTTAACCGTTAACGCCAACCAAATAACTCATATGTCCTCAGTTGATCGTCAAATCATGGCTAATGCCATCCGAATCCTCAGCGCAGATGCAGTACAACAAGCTAACTCAGGCCACCCAGGTGCACCTATGGGTATGGCGGACATCGCTGAAGTCTTGTGGAGTGATTTTTTCAACCACAACCCAGCCGACCCTAAGTGGCCAAACCGCGATCGTTTCATTTTATCTAATGGTCATGGCAGCATGTTGATTTATTCATTGTTGCACCTGAGCGGTTATGACGTGTCGCTGGACGATGTTAAAAACTTTCGTCAATTGCACTCAAAAACACCGGGCCATCCAGAGTACGGTTATACCCCCGGCATTGAAACGACTACTGGTCCTTTAGGTCAAGGCATCGCAAATGCGGTAGGAATGGCGATTGCAGAGCAAAAATACGCGGCGGAGTTTAATACTGCTGAGCATGCTTTAGTTGATCATTTTACTTATGTGTTTATGGGCGACGGTTGCATGATGGAAGGTGTTTCTCACGAAGCGTGTTCCTTGGCTGGCACATTAGGCCTGGGCAAGTTGGTTGCTTTCTGGGATGACAACGGTATTTCTATTGATGGTGAGGTAGGCGGCTGGTTTACAGACGATACCCAAGGCCGTTTTGAAGCATACGGCTGGCAGGTAATTGCTGATGTTGATGGTCATGACGCAGCGTCAATCAGTGCCGCCGTTAAAGCCGCCAGAGCAGATCAAAGGCGGCCAACACTTATTTGTTGTAAAACAGTAATTGGCAAAGGCTCGCCAAGCAAAGAAGGTAGCGAAAGCTGCCATGGTGCACCACTAGGTCAAGATGAACTTGCGCTTGTGCGCGAACGCCTTGATTGGTCGGCCGAACCATTTCATGTTCCGGCTGATGTTTATCAAGCGTGGGACGCCAAAACCGCTGGCCAAACTAAACAAGCTGAATGGCAGGCGATGTTCGACGCTTATGCCGCCGCTCACCCAGACAATGCCAAGGAGTTTGAGCGACGCATACAAGGGCACCTGCCTGCAAACTGGGCGAAGGATGCTGCAAAAATAGTTGCCGATACCAATACGGCAGCGGCAACTTTAGCAACGCGTAAATCTAGCCTGAATGCGTTAAACGATTTTGGTCCATTATTAAAGGAATTGATCGGCGGTTCAGCTGACTTAGCTGGTTCCAATTACACTATATGGTCAGGTTCAGAAGGTATCAGTCGCGACAATAAAGGCGGTAATTATGTCTATTTTGGCGTACGCGAGTTTGCAATGGCTGCAATCTGCAATGGACTTTCATTGTATGGCGGTTTGATTCCTTATGCGGGAACCTTCTTAGTGTTCTCTGATTACATGCGTAATGGAATGCGAATGTCAGCGTTGATGAAACAGCCGGTTATCTATGTTTTGACGCACGACTCAATAGGTTTGGGCGAAGACGGCCCGACTCACCAACCGGTAGAGCACTGTGCGAGTCTACGCTTGATTCCAAACATGAGTTTGTGGCGTCCCTGCGATGCAGTTGAGTCTGTTGTTTCGTGGAAGGTGGCGATCGAAAACCAGAGTCAACCGAGTAGTCTGGTTTTCTCACGTCAGAACTTACCGCATCAAGAAAGAACCGATCGACAGATTGCCGATATAGAACGCGGCGGCTATATATTGCGCGATTGCGAAGGCGAGCCAAGTCTTATCTTGATCGCGACAGGTTCTGAGGTCGCGTTAGCGATGGACTCAGTGTCAAAGCTCGAAGATAAAGGTGAGCGCGTTCGCGTTGTATCTATGCCTTGTACTGATCTTTTTGATGCGCAGGATGCGGCTTATAAAAGCGACGTGCTGCCGCTTAGTTGTGAGCGACGTATTGCTTTAGAAGCAGGGTCCAGCGATTACTGGTACAAATACGTAGGGCTGAGAGGCGCGGTAATTGGGATGACAAGTTTTGGTGAATCTGCTCCGGCAGATCAACTGTTTGTGCATTTTGGGTTTACTGTAGAGAACGTGGTGAGCACGGCAGCCGGTCTTGTTTAGTTTATTTACACGGTTGAAGGGTAGGGATTGAAATGCCAGTTTTAAAAATGCAAGAGCAAGATCTGAAAGGTAAGCGCTTGCTTATTCGACAAGATCTAAATGTACCAATGGATGGTGATCGTGTTGCCAACGATGCCCGTATCATTGCGTCGCTGCCTACGTTAAAAATGGCTCTCGAGCGCGGTGCCCACGTTATGGTTATGTCGCATTTGGGCCGACCTACAGAAGGCGAGTTCGATGAGCAGTATTCATTGGCTCCAGTTGCAGAATGTTTGGCTGAACACTTAGGGGTTCCGGTTCGCTTAGTTGGCGACTGGCTAGAAGGTGTTGATACTAAAGCTGGAGACGTCGTGTTATGCGAGAACGTGCGGTTTAACGTTGGTGAAAAATCCAACGACGAAAACCTGTCCAAGCGTATGGCGCAATTGTGTGATATCTACGTTATGGATGCTTTTGGCACGGCGCATCGAGCCCAAGCATCAACGCACGGAGTGGCAGAACTAGCGCCAATTGCGTGTGCAGGTCCGCTATTAGTCGCCGAGCTTGATGCACTCACCCGCGCGCTAGACAATCCAGCAAGGCCAGTGGTTGCTATTGTCGGTGGCTCAAAGGTATCGACGAAGCTTACTGTATTAGAAACGTTAAGCCAGCAAGTGGATCAGTTAATTGTAGGTGGTGGTATTGCCAATACTTTTATAGCCGCCGATGGCCATAGTGTTGGTAAGTCGCTTTATGAGGCTGATTTGGTTGATGAAGCCAAACGTTTAATGCGGGCGGCAGTCGCTAACGGTGGAAGAATTCCCGTGCCCACTGATGTTGTTTGTGCGGCAGAGTTTTCTGCGAATGCGCCAGCGCACTTACGTAAAGTTAATGGCGTGTTGGACAATGAAATGATTTTGGATATTGGGCCAGAGACGGCTAAGGAGCTTGCTGAAATTTTGGAGAGTGCCGGAACTATTGTTTGGAACGGCCCGGTAGGAGTGTTCGAGTTTGAAGCCTTCTCTGAAGGTACGGCTGTTGTTGCTAAGGCCATCGCAAAATCAAATGCATTTTCAATTGCGGGCGGCGGCGATACTGTAGCCGCCATTGAAAAATTTGGAGTGCAAGATCAAATATCTTATATTTCGACAGGCGGCGGAGCATTTCTGGAGTTTCTTGAAGGAAAGAAACTGCCTGCTGTTGACGTGTTAGAACGCAGAGCGTGCACTTAGGTTAACGCTCCTTCCAAATTATTCGGTGTTTGATGTTTATTAGCGCATCAAACACTTAAGCTTTAAGGATGCTTACAACAAACCAATGAGCGCACTTCCTCCTGTGTTCGACTCTAGGACTCAAGTGTTGATCCTTGGTTCAATGCCAGGCAAAAAGTCACTCGATCAAAACCAATACTATGCGCACCCTCAGAATGCTTTCTGGTCGATCATTTTGCAAGGAACGTCGTGCGACCTGAGCCATTCCTACGCAGAGCGTTTGGCGGCATTAGTAAAGCTGCGAGTTGGTGTGTGGGACGTATTAGCCGATTGTGAGCGATCAGGCAGTCTCGATAGCAATATAGTTCGAGGTAGCGAAGTATTTAACCCATTGGATGAGGTCGTCAAAAGTTTGCCTGCGTTAACTGGAGTGTTTTTTAATGGCCAAAAAGCTCAGCATTTATTCAATCGTCGCTTTAAACACCTAAGTAAAGAGAAGCGTCCTTGTTTTTCAGTTTTGCCCTCTACAAGTCCTGCATATGCTGCTATGTCGACGTCGCAAAAGAGTACAATCTGGAGTAAGGCATTAGGACAGCATGTAGAGCATTTTTCAGACGTATCTTTTACCTGAAGGTGTTTTATAGCTGAAGGCGTTTTATAGCTGAAGGCTCATCGACTATAACTAATACTAAATAATGAACGAAGAAAAATCCCCTTTTTGGGAAACTAAATCCCTGCAGGAAATGTCCCATGACGAATGGGAATCTTTGTGCGACGGTTGTGCAAAGTGCTGCTTGGTACAATTAGAAGACGAAGATACTCAACAGCTTGTATTTACAGATGTTGCGTGTGACCTTCTGGATTCGGGAACTTGCCGATGCACTGATTATTCCAATCGCAGTATTCGAGTGCCCGAATGCATGACGCTTACCCCAGAAAATGTAAACGAAGCAGCTGAATTCGCACCCTCTAGTTGTGCATACCGCTTACTGGCAATCGGCGAACCACTGCCCGAATGGCACCCACTCAAGACGGGTGATCCAAAGTCGACTATCTCTTCAGGTAACTCCGTTGCAATGCGGGTTAAGTTTTTGCGCGACGTCAACTCTGATGATTTAGAAGCTCACGTTGTTGACTGGCCACTAAGCAACAGTTAACAATTAAAAGAGTACCAATATTGTTAGTGACGACTTTCTATAGGTACGACGTCTACGCCTTTGAGTTGCCGCTTTGCTGATATTGCAGTATTGTTTGCTCAATCATCATTTTTTGATCAACCTTTTTATTATGCTTTTAAATTAAGTGAGGCTCACGTGATTTTGTCCCGATGGTACTGGTTTGGATTTGTAGGTAGTTTAGCACTGCTCGCTATCGCCTATTTTTATTTTCAATTGGAGCTCGGATTAGCGCCGTGCCCACTCTGTATGTTTCAACGCGGTGCATTAGTCGGAGTGGCGGCCTTCTGTTTGCTCGGCATATTGTTTTCGCCCAAAAAGGTTGGGTCCAAAGTATTGGCTTTTGGCGTCACTCTATCTTCAATTTTCGGATTGGCGATAGCAGGGAGGCAAGTTTGGTTACAGCATTTACCAGCAGACCAAGTGCCTGAGTGCGGACCTGATTTAGCATTTATGCTCGAAGCCTTTCCATTTCAACAGATGATTACGACCGTGCTAGCTGGCAGTGGTGAGTGTGCGGAAGTTCAGTGGACATTGCTTGGCATGAGTATGCCAACTTGGATGGTTGGTATTTTCGTTGTAATGACGCTATTGAGTTTAAAACTTTTGTTCCTTAAAGAAAGGAGTTATTTCTCAGGGAATTTTGGTCGATAGACAATTTAAAGCGCGTTTAGTGCGAGCGTTATTTATCCTGTTTCGGCCCCGCATCAAAGTTATTGATCCACTAGAATAAGAAGAATTGCAGTACTTGTAAGGAGTTTACAATGATAAAAACAAGCGGGTTAGACGCTGAATTTCAAACATCACTATCTCTGAATATGGACTTAAAGTCTCACATTTCAGGGCGCTTTCGATCAAGCAAAATAAAGTCTAAGCTCAGCACGGCGGTATTGACGGCGTGTTCGCTAATGCTTAGTGTGCCAAACGCGAGTGCTCAGCAGATCGCGCTGCTAGATACGGGTGTTGATCCTGATGCGGGGCTCAACATCGCAGGCGGATTTAATTATTTTCTAAACGACCCAGATACCAGCGATGTTTCGCCGCGCGAAGGTGAAGGTCATGGAACCGTTTCGGCACGTGTTGCGTCCGAGGCTTTTTCCGGAGAGATAGTACCTTTTGTCATTACAGATGGTCTGGCAGATGGCAATAGTGAATCACAGTCAACGCTGGCTCGTGACAGTGCGCTGTCCGATATATTGGGCAATAACTCTATTAGAGTTGTAGGTTTGAGCTGGGGAACTCCAGGCGTAACAGGAACTACTGCTTCGCTAATGCCTTCGCTTTCCAATGCAAACAAGGTCGTTGCGATCGTTGCGGGCAATGATGGGGCGAATCAGCCAAACGCCTTAGCGACAACGAGTTTCAATCTGCCCGGCGTTATCATTGTGGGTGGTACTGATTACAACGGTGATTTGTTGTTTTTTTCCAATCGAGCAGGCACAACGCAAGATAAGTTTGTCGCCGCTATTGGGATCCCTGAGCCTGACGGTGGCGATGGTGGAACATCGTGGGCTACGGCGCGCATTGCAGGAATCGCTGGAGCGGTGCTGCTTCAGAATCCAAACCTAACGGGGCAAGAAGTTGTCGATGTTATTTTGTCTTCGGCGGAAGATCGTGGTGACCCAGGTACTGATGCTGTCTATGGACGAGGCGTAATTTTAAGTGCATCACAAGTGTTGGATAATGTAATTGGACCGATTACTGTGCCGACGGTTCCCGATGAAAACGGCAGCGGAGGAAGTAGTGGCGGCGGTGGCGGTGGTGCCGGTCTTTTGTTAGGCGGCGCTCTTGTTGGCGCGCTTTTACTTGCGCGTAAGCCATCTAAAAGACTTGAAAAAACTTTGGTGCTTGATTCCTACGGTCGAACCTTTCAGTTAGATATTGGCGATCATGTTGCGATAGATGATGAGACTCTTGACCTAGATACGTTCTTCAATAGCCTTGAACAAACATCAGTTAATCAGTCTATATATCTACCGGGATTACGTACCGAGATTGGTGTTTCTGCTCTAGGACGGGCTACCCCACGCACAGACATGATTGCCTACTTCGCAATGCCGGATGACAAGGTAATCAATGACGGTCAAATGCAATATGCGTTTGCGTTATCGAGCCAATTGTCGCAAACAGTGAATTTGTCTATGGGGCATCGAGTGGATCCTAATTTGTATTTCGGCGGATTACGAGACCTCAATGATAGCGCTGATTTCGGTCGGGCATCGTTTCTAACGGGGCAGTCGTTTGGGTCTTTACTCAGTGGCTTTAGTAATCAAGCCAACTCTGTAGGGCTTAACTACCGCTCAAAGCAGCCATCGGGTTTTAACGCTAGTATGGGATTAGTGTCGGTTGATGAATCAGAGCGTTACGGAAAACAATCTTTTTCAAGCATTCTAGAGGGTGGTTACGAGTTCGCAGATAACGGCGGTCTTAAGGTTCAGTTTGGTCAGTTGCAAGAACGCGGTAGTTTGTTTGGTGGGGCAGCAGGAGGCATTTTTGGAGTCGAACAGGCGACTACCTATGCCATAAACTTAAATGGGCACATTAAGTTTTCTGCGCACACGGCTCTAGTTGCTAATTATGGAATCGGCAGAACGCGAGTTGAAGCAACAAGGACAAGCTTGCTCAGCGATTTTTCGTCATTGAGTAGTGACTGGTACAGTGTCGGCTTGGTGACTAATAAAGTGTGGTCGCATAGCGATCAGTTCGGTATATCGGTGTCTCAGCCCTTAAAAGTTCAATCAGGCTCGTTAAATTATTCGATTCCTGTTCAGCGTGATCAATTTGGCGATATCGCATTTGACACTGAGCGCGTTAACTTAGGCGAAGCAGATTCAAGCGAGCAACGTTTTGAAATGTACTATCGTAATAAAGTTGATCAAAAACTTGAGCTAGGTGCATTCCTGACTTTTCGCGATGACCCAAATCATACAACTGCGGCAGATGATGAATTAACCGTGATGTTTACACTTAAGTATCAACCTTGATTCGGACAGTTGCGCATTTGAGCTAAACTTCCTTCAGGTTCTGGTCTTGGATGGATTCAGTCGGTTAGTTGTCGGTTGGTTCACTCAAGCCTGTGCACTTAAGCGGTCATCATGCGCCGTTTGAGCTGGTCTTGATCGGTTTGCATAAGTATACTTTGCGCCCAATTCGCTGGACATGATAGCCCCAGTTGCGTCGTATACCGTGTATGCAATTTTCTAACAATTTGCTACCACCGCACGAGCATCATCGGTGTAATTTCTAGTAGCGATCAAACCATAACTAAAAGACAAGAGTCGACTGTGTTTCTTTACGATACCGAATCCAAAACAAAACGCGAGTTTCAACCATCCAACCCAGAAAACGTTACTATGTACGTCTGCGGTCCAACGGTTTACAGTTATGCGCATATTGGTAACGCACGCCCGGCGGTGGTGTTCGATATTCTTGCTCGAGTACTCAGGACCCAGTTTAAAGGCGTTACCTATGCTCGCAATATTACTGATATCGACGACAATATAAATGCCGCGGCAGCCAAAGCTGGAGTGGGTATCGATGTTATATCAGAGCGTTTTACACAAGCCTATCATGCTGACCTAGAAGCATTAGGCGTTTTACCCACAGATGTCGAACCCAAGGTCACCGATCACATTGATGAAATTCATCAGATGATCGAGTCTCTTATTGTTCAAGGGTATGCCTACGCGGCCAAAGGCCATGTTCTGTTTAGCGTTGAATCCTATAAAGACTATGGTGCGTTGAGTAAACGCGATCCAGAAGAGCTACTGGCGGGAGCCCGTGTTGATGTGGCAGCCTATAAGCGTAGCGCCGGTGATTTTGTGTTGTGGAAGCCGTCTGGTGAAGATCAGCCAGGATGGGACAGTCCTTGGGGTCGCGGTCGACCTGGTTGGCACATCGAATGCTCGGCTATGAGTGCTAAGCATTTAGGCGAAACAATTGATATTCATGGCGGAGGACACGACCTGGTCTTTCCTCACCACGAAAATGAACGTGCTCAAAGTGCTTGTGCACACGGTGTGCAGTATGTGCGTTTTTGGCTACACAATGGATTCGTGAACGTAAACCACGAAAAAATGTCTAAGTCTATTGGTAACGTTTTGTTGGTTAAGGATCTGCTTAAGCAAGCGCGTGGAGAAGCCATTCGCTATGTTTTGATGGCCGCACATTATCGAGCGCCACTGGATTGGAGCGACGATGTATTGCAACAAGCAGAGAGCAGTCTTGATCGTCTCTACGGAGCCTTACGACAACTGGGTAATGTTGAGATCAAGCGCACTACCGATGCGGAACGAGACGCCTTGATTCCGGCTGGCTTTAAAAACGCGATGTTAGACGATTTGAACACACCGATGGCATTAGCCGAACTGTTCTCGCTTTCTAAACAGGCGAATACGGCCACGGATATTGAGCACAAAAGATCCCTGAAAGCATCAATGCTAGCCTGCGGTTCGTGGTTAGGCATATTGCAACAAGACCCTGAGCATTGGTTTCAAGGCGTTACACATGCTAATGATGTCGATGCGAGTAAAATTGAACAAATGATCGAATCACGTAACACCGCAAAGGCTAGCAAAGACTGGTCTGTTGCAGATCGAATACGTGGTGAGCTTACCGCAATGGGGGTTGTCTTAGAAGATAGCGCTCAGGGCACAAAATGGAAATTGGACCGTTAGTTTTATGACTACTATTGCACAAGTGCAGGCTGAGCTAGTTGAAGAGTTCGCTTTGTTTGATGATTGGATGTCTCGCTATGAGTACGTTATCGATTTAGGTAAAACGCTACCTGAGTTTCCAGATGATTTGAAAACCGAGCAAAACCGTATTCGCGGATGCCAATCTCAAGTTTGGCTGGATATGGAATTTACTGATGGCCTATTGAATATTAAAGGCTGTAGTGATGCCGCTATCGTGTCGGGACTTGTTGCGATTGTTTTGAGAGTTTATAGCGGTCAAACACCTGAAGATATTTTAGCCGCCAAGCCAGACTTTATAGCCGACATTGGATTTACCGACCACCTAAGCCCGACTCGAAGTAACGGCTTACACTCTATGTTGCGCACCATCTATCAGCGTGCGGGGCAGTATTCAGCAGTGAATGGGTAGCTAAATAGCTTTCCCCGCCCATATTATTCAGTCTTTAGGGTAAACAGCCTGCATAAAGCAGAGCTAAACGGTGTTCATCTCGGTACAATTGCGGGCTAAGTGCCAAAATACCCTTCACCCCCAGACCGACTTATATACGATGGATAAGCAGTACGACCCACAGTTAATTGAAGAAACAATGCAGTCGCGCTGGGATGCCGACCAAACTTACCGTGCTGATGAAAGTGATGAGCGCGAAAAGTTTTATTGTCTCGAAATGTTTCCGTACCCCTCTGGCAAGCTCCACATGGGACATGTTAGGAATTACACAATTGGCGATGTCATCAGCCGTTACCAACGCCAGCTAGGCAAGAGTGTTTTACATCCAATGGGTTGGGATGCGTTTGGTCTGCCTGCTGAAAATGCGGCAATTCAAAACAAGACGGCACCGGCAAGTTGGACCCATAGCAATATTGCTCACATGCGGGAGCAACTCAAAAGACTTGGTTTTAGTTACGATTGGAACAGGGAGTTTGCAACCTGCGAACCCGACTATTATCGCTGGGAGCAATGGTTTTTTACGCAACTCTATGAGCGCGGGTTGGTTTATAACAAAGAAGCCGAAGTTAACTGGGATCCAATTGATCAAACCGTATTGGCTAATGAGCAAGTGATTGATGGGCGTGGATGGCGTTCTGGAGCCCTGGTCGTTAAGAAAAAAATTCCTCAGTGGTTTATTAAAATCACTGATTACGCCGAAGAATTGCTGGCGGGTCTAGACGACTTGGAAGGCTGGCCGGATGCGGTGAAAATAATGCAACGCAACTGGATCGGTAAATCCGTGGGCGCAGAAATTGAATTTACTGTAGCCGAAGCGGATCCATTGAGAGTGTTCACCACTAGGCCAGACACATTGATGGGTGCGACCTATCTAGCGGTTGCCGCTGACCACCCGCTGACAAAAGCGGCAGCCGAACACGATACGGCTGTACAAGCATTTCGAGAAGAGTGTCAGCAAATGTCGACACAGGAAGCTGATCTCGAAACTATGGAGAAAAAAGGCGTGCCTTTGGGTTTTTCGGCGATACACCCTGTAACGGGTGAGTCAGTCCCTATATGGAGCGCTAACTTCGTATTAATGAGTTATGGCACTGGCGCGGTAATGGCTGTTCCTGCGCATGACCAGCGCGATTACGAATTTGCTAGCAAGTATTCAATTGCTATTAAAGCGGTCGTTAAGCCCCTTGATGAAGACCTGGATATTAGCCAGGCGGCGTTCACTGAATACGGCGTCCTTATTGATTCTGGAGAATTTGATGGTCTGTCATCTGAGGAAGCAAAATCCGCGATTACCGCATGGTTGAGCGAACGTGATCTAGGCGCCGAGAAAATTAATTATAGATTACGCGATTGGGGCGTTTCTAGACAGCGCTATTGGGGTTGTCCTATTCCTTTTGTTTATGACGAAAACGATCAACCTGTACCTGCCCAGACGTTTCCGGTAGAGCTACCTACAGACGTCGTTATGGATGGCGTTGGTTCACCAATTAAATCTATGGCGTCGTTTATCGATACTGTTCACCCCGTTGACGGTACTCCAGCCCGTCGCGAAACAGATACATTTGACACCTTTTTTGAATCCAGTTGGTATTACGCTCGTTACTGTTGTCCAGACCTAGATACAGCTATGCTGGATCAACGTGCCAATCATTGGTTGCCGGTGGATCAGTATGTTGGTGGTATTGAACATGCGGTTATGCATTTACTGTATGCGAGATTTTTTCATAAGTTAATGCGCGACGTTGGTTTGATTGAGTCGGATGAGCCGTTCACTAATTTGCTAACGCAAGGAATGGTTACGGCCGAAACATTCTATCGCGATTCCGATGGCACCAAGCGAGAGTACTTTAATGCGACCGAGGTGGATATCGTTGTTAGTGAGCGCGGTGTGCCCGAGTCGGCGACACTGAAGAGTGACGGCAGTGTTGTCGAAATTGGTCCGATTGAGAAAATGTCAAAGTCTAAAAATAACGGCGTTGACCCTCAGCAAATGATCAACAAGTATGGTGCTGATACCGTACGACTTTTCACCATGTTTGCTGCGCCACCAGACCAGTCATTAGAGTGGAACGATGATGCAATTGCTGGCGCATCACGGTTTTTACGCCGAGTCTGGAATGTGCTGGATAGTAATGCTGACGTTATTTCCAAATATGGGTTTAGTGATTTTGCGTCCGTCTTCGGCTCTGAGTCCCCAACACAAGCGATTAATTCACAGACCAAAGCCGTCCGCTTGAATGTACATACCTTAATGAGTCGTGTGCTACGAGACTACGAACGCCAACAGTTTAATACCGTCGTAGCCGCGGCCATGGAATTAACCAACCTGATCGAAAAAACCAAGTGGTCGAGCCTAGGTGAGCACGCAGAGCTCACTTTGGCCGAAGCTCTAAGCGCACTTGTGCGGTTTTTGCTTCCTGTTACGCCACATGTTTGTGAATATGTTTTAAGCCAGTTGGATCAGCCGCGTTCTGCTGCTGCAGTAGGATGGTTAACAGTTGACGAATCTGCTCTCATCCAAGACGAAATTACATATGTAGTACAGGTCAATGGCAAGCTTCGAGGGCAAGTGTCTATGAGTGCCGATGCTCAAAAAGAACAGATAGAAGCCGCCGCGTTAGCGGATGAAAACGTTCAAAGGTTTACTCAGGACTTGAGCGTAGTAAAAGTAATAGTAGTTCCCAAAAAGCTTGTGAATATCGTTGTTAAGTAGATCTAACACGAAATTATAAGCGTTATGCTCTATAGGGAGTCAGTGGCGACAATTGTGGTCTTCTAGGAGATAACCACAAACAGGCTCTAGTATTAACCGCTTGATGCGCTAAAATGGCTCTTGTTAAACACAAACGATGATTATGATATGAATACACTGACAAAATATAGCGTTTCTTCAAACCCTTTACGCAACATCTCAATGAGAAACTATAAAGGCTTAAGCCGCGTACTCATTATTCTATTGATGTCTATGTCATTGAGTTCGTGCGGATTTCATTTGCGTGGAAACATTCCGTTACCTGAAATCATCAAAAACATGTTTGTAAAAGCACCTGAAGGTACGTTCAAGGACGGTTTAGAAGATGTTCTGACTAATGCCGGTGCAGAATTGGCGACTACTCAAGAAGGCGCTGATGTGATTTTGGTTGTTATGACGGCCGATACCCGACGTGATGTTGGTACATTAGATGAGCGCGGTTTGGCGAATAGTTACGACCTAACGTTTACTGTGCGCTACCAAATGGTTGACCAAGGCGGGGAAGTTGTACGCGAAACGAAAACGGTAAGAGAACGTCGCCGTTTTGATTTTGACCCAAACCTTGTCGTTGAGACTGAGTCTGAAGAGCGCGAACTTCAGGAAGACATGGAGCAAGACGTTGCTTTAAAAATTGTTCGTCAGTTGTCGACCATGACGCGCTTACAGCCTGTTGGTTCAGCTGCGCCAGATACCGAAGAAGCTGATTTAGAAGTTGAAGTTGAAGCTGAATCCAAAAGCTAGGGTAATAGCTAGCGAGAAAAAAGCATAGAGAAAACAAATTACCCCAGAACTCTAGGTAAAAGATACTTTAGGTAAAGGACGCGATGTAAAAATCTTTTCTGACCTGCTCGGTAGGTGGGTTCAGAAAACAGCTCTTTTAGACTGGCGCGCTTTGGCTCTGAATGCTTAATCTCACCTGCTAAAACTGCGATAACTGTATGAGTATTCCAATAGCACAATTGGGTGCATCCTTGGCTAATTCGGCCGAACAAGGATCAATCCCAAAGTTGATTCTTATTAATGGCAACGAACTGCTATTGATAGAAGAAGCTTTGGATGAACTTCGCAAAAGCCTAAAACCAATGGGTTTTGATGAAAGGCTCTCTTACCAGCTAGAACCCTCTTTTGACTGGAGTACCATTACTGGGCAAGGCCAAGCAATGTCACTTTTTTCAGAGCGCCGCCTTCTTGAGCTACGCGTTCCCAAATCACTAGGTGCACAAGGCGGCAAACAGCTTGCCGAGTATTGTGAGTCGGGCAGTGATGATTTGTTGGTAGTCATAATGCCGTTGCTGGACAAGCGTCAAAAGCAAGCAAAATGGTACAAGACTGTCGATGCTAGAGCACTGGTGGTTGATGTCTATGATATAGCGCCTGAGCATTTCGCCGGATGGATAAAGCAGCGTTTGCAAAGTAGAGCTTTGCGTGTGGAATCCGGTGTTATTGAGCAATTGGCAGTGATGACCGAAGGGAATTTACTTGCTGCTGCGCAAGAGATAGAAAAGCTACAGGTGCTAGCTACACAAGGCGCAGTTACTTTAGAGCTGCTGAACGAGTGCTTGGCAGACCACGCAAGGTTCGATGTGTATAACGTGTGTGATGTTTGTTTAGGCGGAGACTTTCAGCGTGCTGCTCGCATGTTGGCACGCCTTCAGTCAGAAGGGGTTGAACCCGTTATTATGAGCTGGGCCTTAGTGAGAGACATTCGTGCGATCAGCAAAGTTAAGCACGCGTTGAGCCAAGGACAAGATCAAAGGTCGGTATTTCAAGCCAATCAAATTTGGGGTAAGCGTCAACCAATTTTTAAAGCGGCACTACAACGAATATCCTTAGACGACAGTTATGTTCTTCTTGCCGAATCCGCTAAGCTGGACCAATCTATAAAAGGGCAGCGAGATCAAATTGAAGTTGGCCCAATCTGGTTTCAGATTAGCCGCTTGTGTTCGAGCCTCAGTGGCTTTGACAACAACTATAGAAGCAGCACAAATGGCGGAGACCCTAAGGGTTTTTCTAATGCCCTACAGCCAACGCTTTAAGCCTGTTAGATAAGTAAGATTAAACAGTTAAGATTAAATACCTGATCATTTGCGCACACTATGAGCCGTCAAAAACCCGTTATGGACCAACAAGACCCGCTATCTGTACAAGAGTATATGCACGAGCTCGGGCTTCGGGCGCGCGGCGCCGCAAAGCATATGGCGACTGCTCCCACCGCACAGAAAGATTCTGCCCTGCGAGCGATAGCAAATTCGTTACGATCTAACCAAGAGCATTTGCTTAAAGCCAATGCTAAAGACTTGAAAGCAGCGCAACGACTCGGCTTAGAGCCAGCATTGCTTGATCGCCTCGCCTTAACGGTGAGTGTCGTCGAAGCAATGGCTGTTGGCTGTGAGCAAGTTGCTGCATTGTCAGATCCTGTTGGGCAGATAAGCGATATGGCGTATCGACCGAGCGGGATTCAAGTTGGCAAAATGCGAGTCGCCTTAGGTGTGATTGGTATCATTTATGAATCACGACCTAACGTTACTGTCGATGCAGCAATTTTGGCGCTAAAGTCTGGTAATGCGACCATACTCCGTGGTGGGTCGGAATCTTTGTATTCTAATCAGGCAATTGCGGTCTGTATTCACGAAGGGTTGTTGGCCTCTGGGCTGCCTATCGACGCCGTACAAGTTGTCGCCACGAGTGATCGAGCAGCGGTTGGCTATTTGATTAGCATGCCTGAGTTCGTTGACGTAATAGTGCCGCGTGGTGGAAAAAGTTTAATAGAAAGGATAGCGCGCGATGCAACTGTTCCAACCATTAAACACTTGGACGGAATATGTCACGTCTACATTGACCAAGCGGCTGATTTAGACAAGGCTTTGGCTATCGCTGTAAATGCTAAAACTCATCGCTACGGCGTGTGCAATGCATTGGAAACATTACTAATACACAGCGATATTGCGCTGGAACTTCTCCCGCAGCTTGCTGACGAATACTTGGCGAGAGGCGTCGAACTGCGTTTGTGCAACCAAGGCTTAGATCTTTTGAATTCGCATCAACGGTTCCAATCGCAAACAGACTTGATTACAACGGCTACCGATGACGACTGGCAAACCGAATACCTTGCGCCCATTTTGGCGATTAAGTTAGTCGATAGTGCGGATCAAGCTATCGACCATATTGCGCTCTATAGCTCGCAACATACAGACTGCATTGTTACTGAAAGTCATTCTTTAGCGATGCGGTTTTTAAAAACGATTGATTCGGCATCGGTGATGATCAATGCATCCACTCGGTTTGCAGATGGGTTTGAATACGGTCTTGGCGCAGAGATAGGTATTAGTACTGATAAGCTCCATGCGCGCGGTCCGGTTGGTCTAGAAGGGCTAACCTCACAGAAATACATCGTTTTTGGCGATGGGCATATTAGACAATAGACCCTATGCCCGAAGGTAAATTACGACTCATTTTTGGCGGTACCTTTAATCCATTGCATAAAGGGCATACGGGGGCCATGGAAGCATTGGATGATGTGCTTAAATTTCACAGTGTGCACTTTGTTTTAAGCGCACGGCCCCCACATAAGAATGAAGTCAGCGCGTCAGTTCGTGATCGCTATACGATGTTGGAATTGGCGTTATCGGACTACGAGCATTTTTATGCGGACGATACAGAAATCATTCGTCCGACAATTTCTTATACAATCGATACAGTGCGTTCTTTTAAGAGGCGCTTTATCAACTCAAATTTGAGTATTGTGATTGGCGCAGACAGTCTGCTCAAGTTACATACTTGGTACCGGATCGAACAATGGATTGATGATATCAATTGGATTGTGCTTTCCAGGCCAGGCTACGATGTAGGTATAGCGAACCCTTTGCATGACAGGGTTGTCGCCACTTACGAAGAATTAAAAGCGTCGAAAGGTGGTGCAATTTGGGTGTTTGAGGGTTCAGACTTTCAGATATCCAGTACTGAACTCAGACGCTGTTTGCAAGCTGTGCCACATATAAATCAGGAACAGCAGGCATTGCTCGATTCATATCTTGCTCCACAAGTGCAAGAGTACATACACACACATTCACTATACCGATTATGAAACCAGAACAAATTAAGGACCACGTTATTGAGGCTCTCGAAAACGTTAAGGCACAAGAAATTCGTTGTATCGACATCAAGGATATTTCGGATTTTGCTGACTATATGATTGTAGCCAGCGGTACGTCAGATACACACGTTAAAGCGTTGGCGCGTTCGGCATCTGATGATCTGCGACGACTCGGAGTAATCCCATTAAATGAAGATGGCGCCGATATTGGCGAATGGGTCTTGGTGGATTTTGGCGACGTGGTTTTGCACGTTATGCGTCCCGAAGTTAGAGCCTATTACGATCTCGAAAAATTGTGGGATGAAGATGTACGAGAACTCGTTAAGAAGCATCGTGACGCCAGTACAGACCAATCTAGTTAAGAGTTGCGACTATCTTTAATCCAAGCTCGGCATAGGCAGAAGCCAACGTAATGAATATTAGTTTAATTGCTGTTGGAACTCGTATGCCCAACTGGGTTGAGACTGCGTTTAGCGAATATGCAAAACGTATGCCGCCTATCTGTAAATTAAGTTTGGTTGAGATTCCAGCAGGAAAGCGCGGTAAAAATGCCGATATCCCCAGAATCCTACGAGACGAAGCACAAGCGATTCGCGAGGCAGTGGCGCCACAGACCAAAATAATTGCGCTAGATCGAAAAGGTAAAGCAATTGACACACTCAGCTTAGCCCAGAGCCAGCAAAATTGGATCGACGAGAGCCAAGATATAGCCATCGTGATTGGTGGGCCCGAAGGAATAGACCAGAGTTTATTATCCGAGGCGTTTAGTACTTGGTCTTTATCAGCGCTAACGTTTGCGCACCCGTTGGTAAGGATAATGGTTGCCGAACAGCTTTATCGGGCGTGGAGTATTAATGCTAATCTCCCGTACCACAGGGGAGACTGATGAGTGCTTCGCCGCCCTTTGCTCTAGTGCTGGCTTCAGCATCGCCACGCCGCCAAGAGCTGCTTAATTCAGTGCAAGCAACGTTCACGGTCGAAGTCGCTGATATTGAAGAAAAGCGAGGGCACGACGAAGACCCAGACCAGTACGTACAGCGACTAGCTGCTGAGAAAGCCGGTGCTGTTCGGTTAAGACAAAATACAGCGACATCAAGTTCAGTCGTTATCATTGCCGCAGACACCATAGTAGTTAACGGTGCTGATATGACAGAGGTGCTTGAGAAGCCACAAGATTTTGCCGATGCCCAGCGAATGTGGTCGAGCCTAAGTGGTTCTGATCATGTGGTAATGACCGCTGTTTGTGTTAACGCGGTGAACCTAGCATCCGAGCCTGATACGCCATTCTCTAGTGTTACCGAGCTCGTTAAAAGCACGGTAAAAATGGCCAGTATCACGCCTGAGTCGATGCAACGTTATTGGGGCAGTGGCGAACCACACGACAAAGCGGGTGGGTATGCTCTGCAAGGAATGGCCAGTGCTTGGGTGCGCTCAATTTCTGGAAGTTCTAGCAACATAATTGGTCTGCCCATGTACGAAACTAATAATCTATTGCGTCCCTATCAGTTGAACTGGCTCTAGCATTGACTACCTTGGAATCGAGCTGCAAGATAGTTGTGCAAGAGTTAAATTAATTTGCGATGCGACTCTACTCGAACTGTTTCTTATTCAGTACAATTTTCTTCTTTTGAGGCCCATTGCAATAAATGCCCACAGATAAAACAATTCTTATTGACGACATCGGTGCGTTCACGCAGGTCGCTTGGCTTGCAGATGGTGAACTCGAGGACTATGAGGTCGAAGAAAAACACGCTGGCAGTCGTATCGGCGATGTGTATCTTGGGCATGTTGAACGTGTAATCGAAAGCCTAAATGCGGCGTTCGTTGATATAGGCGAAGAACGAGCTGCGTTTTTACCATTAGGGAGCGCGAAAGACTCTGGCCCAAGCATTTTTCCTGGCCAGCGTATCGCTGTGCAGTTGAAGCGGTTCGCAAGTGCTACAAAGGCGGCTCGCGTTAGCACAGATATTACTTTGGCCGGCTCGGCGTTAGTTTATAGGCCGAATGGTTCGGGGGTTACTGTGTCTAACCGTATTGCTGATAAACGGCTTAAGCGTGCTCTTCGCGATGAGTTGTTAGCGTGGCTTGCTGATAACAGTGTTGGTGGTGGTTTTATTATTCGATCAAGCGTCAGCGAAGTGTTAATTGATGCAGAAGATCACGAGGCTGATTTAATAAAAGAGATAGTCCAGAACGGTGTTCTTGCTGAAGCGAAGCGTCATGCGACCGCATGGCAGGATTCGCTTAAGTCTGTGGCGACAATGACCAAGCCACAGTGTTTAGTTCGTGCTCCTAACTTAATACAAAGAGTGTTTGCTCATGCCGATTCTCAAGAAGCAGAAATAGTCTTCTCTGCGCTAGAGCACGATCAATGGTTGGCTTCTCAAGGTTTCGATCCCCATTCTAACGACTCGAATGAATTAGGCGTTGCAGTGCTCTCTAAAGCTCATCAAGGACAAGATTCATTGTTCGACGCTTGGAGTGTTGGCGAGCAAGTTAGATCTCTGGGGGCACAGATGGTGAATCTACCTTCCGGTGGCAGCCTTGTTTTTGACCATAACGAAGCGATGACAACTGTTGATGTTAACTCGAGCGCGGCGATACAAGGCTCAAATGGAGATCTGGCATTACAAATAAATCTAGAAGCATGTGAAGCGCTCGCGACTCAAGCCCGTTTAAGAGATCTAGGCGGGCTATTGGTCATAGACTTTATCAATATGAAGTCAGACCTGGACCGGAAAAAAGTATTTAATGCGCTGTCATCAGCTTTAAAAAAAGACTCGGCACACACCAAAATCAGTAGCTTTTCGCAATTCGGCTTACTTGAAATGCAGCGAAGTCGAAGTGGCAACGGTCTACAAAGCCTATTGTTTGAAGAGTGCTCTTTGTGTCAAGGTAAAGGGTTTATGTCCACGGCTGTCGGTGTTGCAGACCAGATAGTCCGAGAACTCGTATGCTCGGCACGGAATGAGAGTGTCGCGGCTTACACGATTAAAGCACATCAGGCCGTTATCAGTGTTTTGCAGCTGGATTTGTCGGATGAATTACGTAAATTTGGAAACGATTACGAGTGTGAACTAACATTAAGCCCCGATACACAGTATTTGCAGTCAGATTACGATATCGTTCTGGCATAACTGCTGGATATAATCTGATCGTCTTACCGAGCGGATGGATCAGGCAAACATAGACACGCAGCAGCGCCTAGCTTTCAATGACTAAGACCCTCATTAGAATACTACTCACGATCGTATCGCTCTATATAGCGGCGTGGGTTTATGTGGGCATTCACTTTACACTTACATTTGCCGATAAAGAGAGTTTAGAAAAGAGTCTTCAAGGGAGTTTTGATGGTCGCGAAGTGAGTTTTTCAAAGGCTGATGTAAAGTGGCGAGCCTGGCAGTTACAAGTGCGTGTCGAAGATTTTAAAGTGGCGGGTGACCTTACTGACGTTCCGGCGCTGTCGTTTAAAAAACTTAGCGCCAGAGTAAACCCATGGTCATTCTTATTGTTGTGGCCGCAACTAGAAGGATTAGCCCTTGATTCACCGGAGCTAGAAATCGACACCACGCAGCCAGGAAAGGTTCGTATAGCGGGTATCGAAATGCGAAAGTCCGGACTTAAGCCATCAAACAAACGACGTATGTTGCAGTGGTTGCTCGACCAGAAAAATACCGCAGTACACAACGGATCGGTTGTTTGGCGTAAGGCAGACGGACAAATTCAACGTTATTCAAACATGAATTTTGTTTTCGATCGACAACAAGAAATGCGTGTTGTTACGGCCGGCGCGACGTCGGTTAAAGGGTCACTAGCCATAAACTTGAAAATGACGGGTGACATCGTCGAACAAGCTGATTGGGATGCCGAACTAGAAGTACTGGGTGGTGGCGATCAGCCATTACTTGGAAAAGATGATCTTGAAGTGTCTGTTATAGATGGGGTCGGTCAGCTTAAGTTAAAAGCATTGGATGTCGAGCGTATAACTGATTTCTTGGCATTGCTCGATATGGGCGCTCAGACTGACCTGTTTGTAGATCCAAATATTGGTGGCCGGTTAGAAGACGTGCGGTTCGTGTTTTCAGGGCCTTTGCTCAATCTCGCATCTTGGAATCTAAAGGCAACCGTGGTTGACTTGGCTTTGCGGCCGGTAGCGAGCGATGGCCGCTTTCCACGCCTACAAGGTCTAAACGGGTCGGTTGAGGCCTACTCTGACCATGGAGAATTACGCTTTATTGCTGATGATGCTTCTTTTGAGTGGGATCGTTATTTTGATTACCCGTTCCCTATTGCTCTTGCCGAGGGCGTGATCAATTGGCGGACTCTGGCAGATGGTCGAGTCCAAGTAAATCTGAATCAGGCTCAGTTCAAAGATGACGCCGTTTGGATTAAGCAGATAGGAGCAACCGCACACATCGGCAATTCGACTGAGAGAATTGATAGCTTTGGTGAGTTGTTTACTGTCGATTCGATATCAGACCTCGAGTTTGAAAAAGGCGGTGTTGTTGTTCCTTCGAATGGGTTTTCACCAAAGGCTATGCATTTAGATGCAAATGCAGAGTTTGATGTGTTTAATGTGGATTTATTAGATCGATATATTCCAACTATTGACCAGACTCAGAAGTTTAAAACGTGGTGGGTGAACTCGTTTAAACAAGGAACTGCTAAGGAAGGTGTTTTTGGTTTTTCAGGTTCGCTTGACAAGGAATCGTTTCGCAGTGGGGCCGTTGACATGAGCGCAACCGCTCAATTTGAAGACGTTGTACTAGATTATGGATACCAGCGCCAATGGCCCATGGTTGAGCGGGCTAGCGGGATCATTTCTCTTGAAGAGGGTGCTTTGATCGTAGATGCGCAAGAGGCCTATCTAGACGGCGATAAAATTTTCGATCCCGTTGTTAGAATCGACAACTTATTTAGATTAGATCGACAGTTGGAGGTCTCGGGCAAAGTCAGCAGCACGTTTGTAAAGGCCACCAAATTGATACTTCAAGGCCCTTTGTTCGAGCCAGAGAATCGACCTGAAGTATTGCCGGTTACGGCAACTAAGGGTACGGTCGATGTGGACATTGCACTGTCTTTGCCTTTAGCGGATGTCGATAGCTTCTCGTTAACAGGCTCGGCCGTTGTGACCGACGCTGCCATGATTTTGACTGGTGGCGTGCCTCTATCGCAGATTAATACTAATGTGCGGTTTTCAGAAGATCGTGTTGAGTCCGACCCAATGACTGTCGCATTCCTTGGCGGAGAAACCCAAGCGCAGCTCGAAACCATTGAGCCAGGCAAGCCACCCAAAATGCGTTTAAAGGCGCAGGGAACAATGCAATCGCCAGCACTTACTCCATGGCTGGGCGAACATCTGGTATCTAGATTGAGTGGTCAAACAGATTGGCAAGGAGAGATCATTTTTGATGTGCCCGAGGTATTGATCTTGGGCCGTTCTGATCTGCTGGGGCTCGCAATCAATGCTCCTCGACCCTTGGGTAAAAGGCGAAATCAAGCACGCGAACTAAACTTGGAGATGCGTTTTGGCAATGCCGATATGGAGCAAAACATTGACATTAAGTTTGCAGATAGAGCGAGAGTACAAATGCGGCAAAACGCCGATAACGGTAATAATGAGGAACGGTCTTTTTTCGATGCGGCCGAGATAAGCCTGGGGCACTTACGTGGCAATAACGATAAAGAGGGTGTTAACCTAAATATAGATTCGTCTAGGGTTGATCTAGATAATTGGATCGAAACAGTGATCGACCTGGCGAGTTTCGAAACAGTAGAGCAAACCGAGAATACCGACTTTTTGGACGCCATGCGTCGGATAGACGTTCGTTCTGACAACCCTATTTTATTAGGTCGTCAGTTTGGAAAATTCGAGTTGTCGGCGACCTCCTCAGATGGGAAGTATTGGTTCGGACGCATTGACGGCGATCGAGTGTCAGGTAACCTGCAAATGGAGCCACGTGCCGATTTAAGTCAGTTCCGTTTTGACCTAGACAAGCTCCATTTAGATGAAGTACCTGAAGAGGTTGTTGACCTACTGCCTATTGATAGATCACTCAGCACCAGTAACTATCCATCGATCGATATTACTATCGAAGACTTTAAAGTGGTTGAAATGGCGCTAGGTCGTTTGGTGTTTAAGGCGGGTACTGTGGGCGATGAATGGCTTATCGATACTATTATTCTTGAGGATCAAGGCGTTGTAACAACGGGTTCTGGAAGTTGGGTTAATAATTCAGAGTTGGGCAGTTTTACCCATATAGATTTTGATACCGACATTGAGGCGGCTGATGATGCCCTTGATTCGCTCGATTTCGCAGGCTTTTTACGTAAAGGTGACGGCTATGCGAAGGGTCGATTGGAATGGCAAGGGGCTCCCCATGAGTTTGATTATTCGCGTTTGAACGGCGATTTCGACCTGCGTATTCAAGACGGCGAGCTAACTCAAGTTGCGCCAGGAACCGGTCGCTTATTGGGTTTGCTCAATTTTAATGCATTGCTGCGGCGCGTTACGTTTGATTTTAGTGATGTTCTCGCTAGCGGTCTTAAGTTTGACAAAATGCACTACACTGGCGTTTTAGCCGAAGGCGAGGCCATTATGAGTGAAGCCTTCTTGCTTTCCCCAGCCGTGTTCGTCCGTATGGAGGGCAAGATAGACCTAGACGAAGAGCTTATCGACATGGAAATGCACGTAGCGCCAGAATTAGGTGGTAACTTGACCTTGCTCAGTGCGTTGGCAAATCCCACAGCAGGGGCGCTTATGTTCGTTTTGCAAAACGTGTTTAAAGACGAGATGCGCAATTCTAGTTTTATCTCATATAGAGCGGAGGGCAATTGGCAGGATTTTGAGTTTGTGGAAATAGACGGTGACTACCCTGAACTCGACAATTCTAGCAAACAAGAAATTGAAACAGAGCTTGAAGAATTACGCACAATCTCACGACCACAATTAACAGAATTGTTGCCAGTCGAAACCGTCGAAAACCAGCTAAATAGAGCAGATTAAAGTGACAGACGACAATAAAACATCACCGCAAACGATGCGTGTTGCTTGTGTTCAGCTCAACTCCAGTAGTGATGTCCGTCGCAATCTCGCATTGGTCGACCGGCAACTAGAATTAGCCCATTCGGCCAACGTGGATGTAGTGTTGCTGCCTGAAAATTTTGCGCAAATGCCGGTGTCATCTGATGAGCGCCACTCTGAGTTGTGGCTACCAAGCCACCCTGAGACAGAGGCGCCTGTTCAGCGCTTTTTGAGCGACGCTGCTGCGCGTCATAAACTGACTATTATTGCCGGCTCGGTGCCTATCAAACTGCGGCCAGAACAAAGCAAACCGTTCGCTCGTTGTATCGTTATAAATGCCGACGGAATGATTGCTGCGCGCTACGATAAGTTACATTTATTTGATGTCAGCACCGGCCACCTTACCTATCGCGAGTCTGATGACTTTCAAATAGGCTCCCTAGAGCAAATGGTGTCGACACCTGCTCAAAACGTCGTGAACGTGCAAACGGCCGACGTTTCGTGTTTGTTCGGTTTAACTATTTGCTACGATCTTCGTTTTCCTGAAATGTATCGTCAGCTATTGAGCGAGGGAGTCAGAGTTTTTATCGTGCCAGCGGCGTTTACTTACGAAACAGGTAGGCAACATTGGCAGGTGTTGTTACAGGCCAGAGCTATCGAAAATCAGTGTTATGTCATCGCCGCAGGTCAATGCGGAGAGCATGGATCTAAGAATTCACAACGGCCTAGACGAACATGGGGGCATTCCATGGTAATTGATCCAAATGGCGAGATAATTGCGTCCTTAAAACATGGAGAGGACTTGTTAATAGCCGACATTGACCTTACTAAACAAGAGATAACAAGACAGATATTCCCTGTGATAGATCATAGGCGGTTATAACTGATATGGCCTGCTCAGTTTGATCCCACTAAATCAACTTATTGGGTCATGCTATTAACGCGCTCGACCAGAAGATCCTTAACTTCGCGCCTAAATCCGCTGACAAACCCGTCCATAAATAGTTAGCCAAACTTACACTCAACCATAGAGACAGTAATGCAAGATAATAGTTTTTTCGATACCGCCGCAAGCGTACTTTTAGAACCGACGGGTTTAGAGACACACCACCTCGAAACACTTCTAGGGCGATTGTGTGATGTTCAAGGTAGTGATTTTGCCGATCTGTATTTTCAATACGCAAAACATGAGAGCTGGTCGTTAGACGAGGGCGTGGTTAAGAACGGTAGCTTTAGTATCGATAAAGGCTGCGGGCTTCGTTCGGTCGCAGGTGAAAAAACCGCATTTGCGTACAGTGAAGACCTTAACTACGCAGCGATCTTAGCCGCCGCTGATGTAGTCGAAGCTATTGGTCGACGCGGACAGGATTCAGCAATACCCAGCCTAAAGCGTGCACAAAGCCGAACGCCGCTGTATTCAGGTGTTGACCCGATTCAGCAAAAAGCTGATGCGGATAAAGTGGCTATGTTACACCTTGCCGATAAGTTTGCACGTGGTAAAGATACTCGCGTAAAAGAGGTGATGGCTAATATATCGAGCGTTTACGAAGTTATTTTGGTGGCTCGCAGCGACGGCAAACTTGTGCCTGATGTTCGACCACTTATTCGTTTTAACGTAAGCGTCATCGTTGAAGAAAATGGCAAGCGAGAACGCGGCAGTATGGGTGGCGGTGGTCGCATGGGTTTAGACTATTTTGATCCAGAACTAATCCAAGAGTATTCCGATGAGGCGGTACGACAGGCGTTAGTGAGTTTACACGCCGTTGATTCACCCGCAGGAACGATGGAGGTTGTGTTGGCTTCAGGATGGCCTGGCATTCTTTTACACGAAGCCGTGGGTCACGGATTAGAAGGGGACTTTAATCGTAAGGGTACTTCCGCATTCAGTGGCCGAATCGGCGAGCAAGTAGCATCAAAGCATTGCACTGTAGTTGACGATGGCACGTTGCAAGACAGACGTGGTTCGCTCACAACGGACGACGAGGGTAATGCGACCCAAAACACAGTGCTAATTGATAAAGGTATTTTAACGGGCTATATGCAAGACGAGCAAAACGCGCGCCTCATGGGCATGGGTCTTACAGGTAACGGGCGACGCGAATCCTTTGCGCATCTGCCAATGCCGCGCATGACCAACACATATATGCATGCGGGCGACTATGTCCCAGAGGAGATTATCGCATCGGTTAAGAAGGGCCTTTACGCCGTTAATTTTTCTGGTGGGCAGGTGGACATCACATCAGGTAAGTTTGTGTTTTCGTCTAGCGAGGCCTACTTGATCGAAAACGGTAAGGTCACTAAGCCCGTCAAAGGCGCAACACTGATCGGCAATGGCCCAGAGGCTATGCAAACTATCAGCATGGTTGGTAATGATATGGCACTTGATAGCGGTATCGGCGTGTGTGGAAAAGAAGGTCAAAGTGTTCCCGTCGGCGTTGGACAACCAACACTCAAGATGGATGCTCTAACTGTGGGAGGTGTTGAGCTATGAGCACATTGAACCTAACACAAGCGGCAGAGTACGCCTTAGAAGTGGCAAAGCGTGGTGGCGCAGATCAAGCCGAGGCGTCCCTTCATCAAGGTACCGGCTTGTCATTAACCGCAAGACAAAACGAGTTAGAAACCGTTGAGAAGCATAACGACGGACAGATCGTGGTTAGTGTCTACAATGACCATAAGACTGGATCAGCCAGCAGCGCTGACCTAACTCGAGACGGTATTAAAAGCACTGTGGAGGCTGCATTATCAATTGCTACGTTTACAGGTAAGGATGAATGCTTAGGGTTAGCCGACGCAGACCGCATGGCCACTAACCTGTATGACCTAGATCAAGACCATGCTTGGGACAAGACCGTTAAGGAGTTTAGTGAATTGGTCTTAGAGTGCGAGGCCGAGGCTCTTCGCCAAGACCCGAGAATTGTTAATAGCGAAGGTGCCTCTATATCGAGTTACCGAGGCTCTGGCGTTTATGCTAACAGCCACGGATTTCTGAGCGAAGGCAAGGGCAGCCAGCATAGTTTGTCGTGCTCAGTCATTGCGGCCGACGAAAACGGCATGCAACGCGACTACTGGTACGACGCAAACCGTAATCCAGCCAACTTGCAATCGGCACTAGAAATCGGTCGTCGTGCAGGCGAGCGAACGGTGGCTAGACTCGGTAGTCAGAAGATCGGCTCAACCACAGCACCGGTCTTATTCGACCCAGTCATGGCCAAGAGTTTAGTAGGTCATTTGCTGGGATCACTCAAAGGAGGAGCGATCTATAAGAAAGCGTCATTTATGCTGGATAAGATCGACCACACAATATTACCTGAGTTTTTCAATCTGTCAGAGAATCCACATCTAAAGGGCGGCAACAATAGTTCGTTGCATGATTCAGAAGGCGTCGCCACGCCCGCACAGCGAAGCATCGTTGAAAACGGCGTGTTGCAGAGCTATATTCTAGGGTCTTATACAGCACGCAAATTAGGCACACAATCGACGGCAAATGCAGGTGGTGTGCGTAATATTCGCTTGAGCAATACGGGCCAGGGTTTTTCGGATTTATTGAAAGAACTCAATACAGGTCTGTTGGTCACTGAACTGATTGGCTCTGGGGTCAATTCAGTAACTGGCGATTATTCGCGTGGGGCAGCTGGGTTTTGGATCGAGAATGGTGAACTGGCTTATCCCGTTGAAGAAATAACAATCGCAGGTAATTTGGTCAATATGTATAAAAACATTGTGGCCATCGGCAATGATACTGATGAAAGAGGGAACACACATTGTGGCTCAATATTGCTTGAAAGCATGACCATTGCCGGAAGTTAAGAGTATAATTTGCGTTCGTTTTTGGCCATAAACACCGAATAACATGCCTATTTATCAATATAAGTGTAAAAACTGCAGTCATTCTATGGAGGCGATCCAGAAAATGAGCGATTCACCTTTGCTGACGTGTCCGGAGTGCGGCGAAGAAAGCTTGAAGAAACAGCTTACCGCGGCCGCGTTCCAGCTAAAGGGTACGGGCTGGTACGCAACCGATTTTAAGAATTCGGGTAAACCTGCGGCAGCAAAAGATGTGAAAACAGATTCTTCTGTTGAAACTGCAAAATCAACGACGGCCGGCGCCACGAGTAGCAGTGATTCAAACTCTGCTGCTTCTAAGCCTTCTGCAGCAGCTTCGGAGTAAAAGGCTTGGCATTTTTACTGTATTACGTAAGGTCTTATATGACCAAGACCGGCAGTCTCTAAATTGATTAACAGCTAAGTCGCTGACCGAAATAAACCGTGGACACTACGCCACCAACACCTTCAAGTTAGATCTTGCGCTGTTGAAAAGGAATTAATCCTATGATGCTAAGATTACGCCGCTATTTTGTTGCCGGACTTTTAATCTGGTTACCTCTGGTTGCGACCTATTGGGTGATGATGTTTTCGATTCGCCTTATAGATCGTTCACTATTGTTATTGCCCGTTCGCTACCGACCTGAAACGTTAATCGGCTTTGAGATTCCTGGATTAGGCGTCATTCTTACGATAATGGCTGTCATAATAACGGGCTTTTTAGCGGCTAGTTTTTTTGGTCGAGGAATGGTTTCAGCGTGGGAATCAATACTCGCGCGAATTCCGTTAGTGCGTTCAATTTATGGAGCCGTGAAGCAAATCACTGCAAGCTTGTTCTCTGACGCGAGCAACTCCTTTAGAGAAGTTGTACTCGTTGAGTACCCACGTCGAGAAATGTGGATGCTGGCGTTTGTTACTGGCGAAACGCCGAAAAAAATCGAAGGCGTTCTTGGCGAGCCGTTAGTCAACATATATGTACCCACTACGCCTAACCCAACGTCGGGTTATTACATAATGGTGCCAGCGCGTGACATCAGACGACTCGACATAACGGTAGAGACTGGGCTTAAAATGATTCTGTCGGCTGGGGTTGTCAACCCAATTGATGGGCCTAATGCTAAAGCTGATTCGGACCAACAAGCCGAAGACGCAACCAAAGACTCTAAAATCAAATAAATACTCTTGAGATAGCCCTGCTATGTGGCCGTCAGAAATTCAATTTAATTACACACCTAAAGAAATAGAATGAAAACTTTAAGAAGCCACCGCTGTGGGCAAATCAATGAGTCCCATGTCGGCGAAATAATTTCAGTTGCTGGTTGGGCGCATCGTCGCCGCGACCATGGTGGAGTAATATTTATTGATCTACGTGACGCCACCGGTCTGCTGCAGGTTGTTGTTGATCCTGATGCAGAAGAAGCGTTTGCTTTAGCCGACACTGTGAGAAATGAGCACGTATTACAGGTCACCGCTAAAGTAAGAACAAGACCTGAGGGCACGCGAAACCCAGATCTACCGACCGGTATGGTCGAAGTCTATGCTACTGAGTTAACGGTGCTAAACCGGTCAGAACCAATTCCTTTTCAACTTGACGAAGATGATGTCAGCGAAGCGGTTAGGCTCAAATACCGTTACCTTGATCTGCGTCGCCCAGTAATGCAGAAAACCATTCGTATGCGCAGTGCGGTTACCAAATTTATGCGTGACTTTTTAGACGCGAAAGAATTCGTTGATATCGAAACGCCAATTTTAACGAAGTCTACGCCAGAAGGCGCAAGAGACTACTTGGTGCCAAGTCGAGTGCATGCAGGTGAGTTTTTTGCTCTGCCGCAGTCACCACAGCTTTTTAAGCAATTACTCATGGTTGCTGGCTTTGAGCGTTACTATCAAATTGCTCGCTGTTTTCGAGATGAAGATTTACGTGCCGATCGTCAACCTGAGTTCACTCAGCTCGACGTCGAAACGTCGTTTTTAAACGAAGACGAGATCATGGATATGATGGAACACATGATCTCGAAATTGTTTTCAGACGTCGCCGACATAGAGTTTGCCAAGCCGTTTCCTAAAATGACGTATGCACAGGCTATCGAAGACTACGGTATCGACCGTCCTGATTTGCGCATTCCTTTAAAGTTGGTGTCTGTCACTGACTTAATGAAGGGCGAAGATTTTAAGGTGTTCTCTAACCCTGCAAATTCAGACAAGGGTCGTGTAGCCGCATTGAAGATGCCAGGTGGATCAGCCAAAATGAGCCGCAAGGAAATTGATGACTGCGCAGATTTCGTTGGCAATTACGGCGCCAAAGGCTTGGCGTATATCAAAGTGAATGACGTTTCTAAAGGTCGCGAGGGTCTACAGTCACCGATTGTTAAGAACCTATCTGATGAATGTTTAGAGCAAGTGATGGCTCGTATAGATGCGCAAGACGGGGACTTAGTGTTCTTTGGTGCAGATACAGCAAAAGTCGTAAATGACTCCTTGGCGGCATTACGCGTAAAATTAGGCCACTCCTTAGGGTATAGCGAGTCTGAATGGGCGCCAGTTTGGGTTGTTGATTTCCCGATGTTTGAAGAAGACAGTGATGGCAATTGGACGTCGCTTCATCACCCATTTACTGCGCCAAAAGAAGATCAAATTGAACAACTCAAAACCGACCCTGGTAAAGTTCTTTCTCGCGCCTACGATATGGTCGTTAACGGCATGGAGTTAGGGGGCGGATCCATTCGTATTCACCAGACTGAAGTTCAATCTCAAGCGTTTACTGCGTTGGGTATAGGTACCGAAGAAGCCGAAGAGAAGTTTGGATTTTTGTTAGACGCTCTTCGATACGGCGCGCCTCCGCATGGTGGCATTGCTTTTGGTGTAGACCGCATTGTGGCGATGATGTCCGGGGTTGATTCGATTCGTGATGTTATTGCGTTCCCGAAAACGCAAAAAGCATCGTGTTTGTTAACGCAGGCTCCAAGCCCAGTAGACAGCACGCAACTACGTGATCTACACATACGGTTGCGCTCTAAAGCTCAAGCGGGTGCGCAAGATCAGTAGAGTTGTTACCACTAATGTGTCGCTTGAAGCGCTCAACACGCTGGCTATTCCAGCGCGTGCAGCGCATTTTGCGGAGCTAACAGACCTTGCACAGCTGCCCCTTTTACTCCAATTTGCGAGAGAGAGCGATCTAAACGTTTTTATATTGGGAGAGGGCAGTAACTGTGTATTTGCCAGTGATTATTCAGGCCTGGTAATACAACAACGTTTGCAAGGAATAGACGTACAAAGCGAATGCTCAGAACGTGTATTGGTCAAGGTTGCCGCAGGCGAAAACTGGCATGCTTTTGTACAGTGGTGTTTAGCCAATAACTTCCATGGTCTCGAAAATCTAGCGCTTATTCCTGGTACGGTGGGCGCTGCACCGATTCAGAATATTGGTGCTTATGGTGTAGAAGTAGAAACCTTTATCGAGCGAGTCCACGCAATCGAAATCGATTCAGGTAAAGCCGTACAGTTTTCACATGCTCAATGCCAGTTTGCCTATCGCGAAAGTGTATTTAAACGAGCCTTGCGCGACCGCGTAGTAATTACTCATGTCGAATTTTCATTACTAAAGCACTTTCTCGCTGTCAGCCACTATCCTTCTTTATCACAACAGCTTACGCAACCTGTGACTGCGCAGAGTCTATTCGATGCGGTTTGTACCGTACGTCGTTCGAAGCTTCCTGACCCAATCGAGATACCCAATGCAGGGAGCTTTTTTAAAAACCCTGTTATTAGCTCTGATCAACTTATTGAATTGCAGCGCTCGTTCCCTAGCGTAGTAAGTTACCCTGTTGAGAGCGAATTCAAAGTGGCAGCGGGTTGGTTGATAGATCAAGCTGGCTGGAAGCAAAAACAATTGGATTGCGTGATAGTGCATCATGACCAGGCTTTAGTCGTGACCAACCCTAAACATCGCCCAGGTGCGAGTGTTCTGCAGTATGCCTACAACATTCAAAGCGATATTAAACGACGCTTTGGAATAGATCTTGAGATAGAACCACGAGTGATTTGTTAATATTGATAGAGTAAAACACTATGCACGAGGTTAATCTTTGGTAATCCTAAAAAGTCTCTCTACACGGTCAGTAATAAGGTAGAACTTGATTAAGTTGTTTCACAGAGATGCGCCTAATGAATAGAAGTAAAAACAGCAATTGTAAGAGTTTGGTTTTTATATCAAATTTTAAATCAGGTCTTAATTCCGATCTAACCAGCAAGGATGTTGGAGGAAATTCAGTGACTGGCGCTGTCTGCCAAAAAGCCGCAGTTCTCTTAGTGTTTTCATTATTATGCGTATCGTCGTCTAGCTTTGCACAATGGGAGAACCTTTCTGACTTCACAGAATCGGAGTCAGAAGTCGAGCAAGTCCAAGGTGTCGGTGAACCAACAAGCCGTGTAGAGTTAAAAAAGAAAGAGTTTTTCAGAGCCATTAATGACGCTGCTCTAAACGCTGATATAGACGCCAACTATCAAGCTATTCAAGAATTATTAGCGCAAGGCAACGCATTTAACATAGCATTAGCCGAGCAGTACCTTAACTATGGTCTGTTATTGAGAGAAGCGGGCCGGTTAGATGAAGCCCAGCAGGCGTTAGTCGATGCTATGCACATCCAAAAAGTTAATTATGGGCTTTATGATGTTCGCCATAGGACAATTTTAAAGATGCTTTTCGACTTTAATTTTGAGCGCGAAAAACCGTTACGTGCCGAGGAGTATTTGAGTCGGCTGGTTTTGCTAGAAGAGCAACTTGGTACACCGCACAGCCAAATCACATTCGATATGCTGATTAGAATGGGGCACTACTACATTGACGCGTACTTGTGGACATCGAGCGGTACAGATGAGGCAATTGCTAGAATTACAGTGGCGACGCGTTATTTTCGCAAGTCCTTGGAAGAGTTTAAAGGCATGCCAATGAGTGAGAGGCTATTGCCTTATGGTGAGTATGCCTACTCTGAATTTTTGTTGAGTATTGAAACGGCTAAAAAGTCGGCCGTGTCTACTTTAGACTTTAATCGAAACAGTTCTAACTTAGATCAAAGGGCTCAAAGGGCGCGGATGAACAACATGCGCTCTCGACAAAACGCCACACAGGCTTTGGAACTGTTCTTAACAGATGCACAGGCTCAAGCTAATCTACCAATGGTCGTGAGAGCGCTGATATCGTTAGGCGACCTAAATCAAATGAGTGGTCGCTCCTCGCTTGCGAAGCGTTTTTATAAAAAGGCTTGGGATGCCGCGCAATCTTTGAGCGAAAGTGATCCTCAAAGAGTTCTGCTAAGCGAAGTGCATAAATTACCGAACTATTTATTCAGCAAGGAATGGACGCGTGCCGAACATCCTGAGAAAAGTCGGCTGGAAGTGCCCGTGATGCTGGCTTTAAATCCCTCTGGTAAAATCGAGAAGGTCGATCAGGTAGAGCCCCAAGGGCGTCTGAATAATGCTGTGTTTGCGCGGGTAAGACGTGCGCTTTTGAAATATTCTTTTCGCCCTCGTATTATTGATGGTGACTTCGTGAGTACCAATTCAGAATTATACAACGCAGAATTGCTTGTCGATAAGCGTTGGTTAGAACGTTTAATCGAAAAGAACAATCGAAACAAAAACACACAGGAAGAAGAAAGTAAAAACGGAGATCAACAATGACAGACCATGAGCTAACAGCAAAATGCGTTTGTGCCAAAGGTTCAGTTATAAACAAGTCGCCGTCGCGTGTCATTCTAGCCTTTAAGTCTAGGGCTGTCGTTGCATCAATACTGCTTGCGCTAGGGTTAAGTGCGTGCCAAACGCCAATTGGCGGTATTCCGCAAGGCGGACAAGGGTCACCATCGGGATCTGTGAAAGTACCTTCAATCCCGTCAGGAGGTGCGCCTTCAGGCGGGGACCCAAGCAGCATTCCCTCCGTTCCCAGCGCAAACCCATCGCAAGGCAAGAGCACCAAGCCATCAGAGCCGAGCACCACCCCATCAAATACACAGAATACGCCTGGTGACGGCGAGTCTGGTGCAAAGCCTTCAGCTAATAAAGGGCCTTCAGCTAATAAAGAGCCTTCAGCTAATAAAGAGCCGGCCAATGCAGACGCTGAACAAATACCTGGAGGAGAGGTCGCCCAAGGCTGGGTAGACGAAGACTGGGAGGCGGAGAATACTCAAGGCGCAACGCCTGGGCCATTTGAAGAAAATAAAACTGAATCTCCTGAGGTTGGTGGGCCAGAGCAACCCAATTTCGAAACTCAAGGGGGGCTCACTGAAGAAGAGATAGAAGAGCTCGAGAAAGAACTCGAGAAAAGCTTCAACGATTTTGATGCCGACATGCAACGCGAAAAAGACTTTGCCCAAGAGCGAGCAAACGAAAATACGTCTGACGGCAGTATTGGAGGCATTGGAGACTTTGAGGAGTATGACGAAGAGGCCGAATCCAGTGCCAACGAAACCTCAGAGTCTGCGAGCCAAGCAACTAACTCAACAAATGGATCAGCAAATAGTTCTGGTGCGAGTGGCGCAAGTAGTGATTCATCGCAAGCACCGAGTGGTGATGCCAATACCGCACAACAATCTTCGGGAGCTAAACCCAAAGATCTTGTTTTAGAAGACCAAGATGGTCCTATTGACTCTCGCGACAACGACGATGTGGTTGCAAAACAACTACGAGAATTGGCCGAGAACGAAACCGACCCAGCACTCAAAAAGCTGTATTGGCAAGATTACCGCAACTACAAGAGCGGTAACTAAATGACTATGGGCATTAGTACTTTCATACGTTCATTCGTCGTCTTGATTTCGACTGCTTTGTTAATATCGGGATGTACCACGTACGAATACAATCAATCATCAGTCGCACCGGTAACGTCTTTACCGAGTGACCATGTAATTGCGCTCGACGATCGCTTGCTGCTTGATGTCGGCATTGTTTTGTTTGATGCCGGAACAGAGCTCACAGATGATGTCTCTATTGAATATGCAAAGGTGCGAGCCAGTGAGGCGGTTTGGTTTTCTTCTAAACTAAAGGAAACGCTCGATCAAAGTCGTGCTTGGGGGATGGTGCGGGTTACGCCGTTAGACACAACGCCGTTTGATCTGAAGATCAGCGGTAAGTTGATCGAATCCAATGGCGAAACCATGATCGTGCAGGTTAAGGCTGTCGACGCGATTGGTGATGCGTGGTTAGACAACGTATACGAATATAGAGCATCGCATTATTCCTATGACACAGAAGTAGCGGTTCAACAAGACCCGTTTCAGCCATTGATGAACGAAGTCGCTAATGACCTATATGACGTTCTGACAAACCGAACTGTCGAAGACTTACTTAAAATGCGGCAGGTAAGTCGATTGCGTTTCGCTGGTTATTTCCTACCCAAGTTAGTAGACGACTATATAACTTCGGATGTGGGTGTTGATGGCGAAGGCGAAAAGATTGAGTTAGTGAGAGCGCCGGCCAGTGACGATCCTTTTATGGAAAAGGTTGCCGCTATTTATGACCGCAATCAGTTGTTTCTAGATGTAGTGCAAGATTATTACCGCGTGTTCAATAAAAATATGGCGGAGCCTTATAAAGAATGGCGTCGACTCAGTTACAAAGAAGTACAGTACGAACGTGTTCTTAGCGAGCAAGCTCGAAAAGAAAAAATTGCCGGCGTTGCCTTGTTGGTGGCCGGTGTGGTGAGTACGCAAGGCAGCGGTACGTCGGCGTTGGCGGCTCGTTATTTGGGATTAGTCAGCGGTGGTTACATATTTGCGAAAAGCTATGATAAAGACGCGCAGGCCTCGGTGCATGCTTCGGTGCTACGTGAGCTTGGTGCGTCTCTGGAAGGCGAACTAGCCCCAAGCATCGTTGATCTTCAGGATCGAACGGTGACTTTAGGGGGAACTGTTGAGCAACAGTTCGGGGCGTGGAAAGACACAATGCAACGTCTGTTTGAAGCAGAATTCAATCTAGATAGTCCAGACGCTGATCAACCTTCACAACCTTCGGTTTTACTTGATGAATCAAGCAAGGGCCGATTTGAAGCTAGTAATGAGTAGTTTTAGAGGTTCTGAATGACGAAGAACAAAACTCTAAACGCCCAGGGGTATCAGCCGCCGACTAGTCAAGGGCCTGCTAAACGTGCCGCCAGCGATGATCAAAAAGGCGGCGTAATTCGCTCAGCAAAGCCCGATATAGACAGCCAAGAACAGGCTTTTATCTGGTGGCGCTCTCAGCTACTTCTCATGGTCGTGGCGTTTGGCCTGTTGCTGCTCGGCGCGGGGCTTTTTACGCTACTCATGCCGCCAGGATCTACCCAGAGTCAAACAGAACAATCGATTGATGAGCCCCAAGCTATCAGCGCTAATAGCGAACCGACTAGCACAAATCAAGCTGATGAATCAGGAGGCACACCTTGGCAAGAACAACAGCGCGCAGAAGCGCGGGCTCAGTCTCAGTCTATTTTGTCTGAACTAGTCTCGCTTAAGCGATCGTTGCAAGAACGCAAAGTGCAAGAATGGGCTCAGGCCGATTTTGTGCACGGACTGGAGTTGGCTGAGCAAGGTGACGACCTTTACGCTCTGCAAGAATATCCGCAAGCGCTCGCAAAATATAAACAAGCACTCTCAGCTTTAGAAACAATAGATGCGAAAATACCCAGCGTTTTGAAAGCGTATGTTAGCGCAGCTAATCAAGGTATTGCCCAGTCTCGTTTTGAGCTTGCGCGACAAAAATTCCAGAAAGCGCTGGCACTAGACCCAAACCATATTCCTGCTCTAGCAGGCCTTGCAAGATTAGAGGTTTTACCGGAAGTGCTGAGCAAGCTCGCGAGCGCCGAGACGAATGTATTGCAGTACAACGAAACCCAAGATCCTAGTTATTTAGAGCGAGCCATAGAGGCCTACCAGAGTGCCATTGCCGCAGACACGCTAGCCAGCAGCGCCCAAGACAAACTCGAGAGTGCCGAACTGCAACTAGTCGAACATCGCTTTAACGCAGCAATGACTGCTGCGTTAAAGGCCTTGCTTGAGAGTAAGTACGCTACCGCGCAAACGCAGTTTAGTGCGGCTCTTCAAGAACATCCAGAACATGTACTAGCACAGCAGGGCCTTGAGCAAGCGTTAGCGCTCAATAAAGGCAACTCAATAAGCGGGATGTTTGATCAAGCAAGACGCTCACAAGCTCGCGAGAATTGGCAGCAAGCACAAAGCATATACCAAGCAATATTGCAGCGAGACCCAAGTCAAGCGAGTGCCCGAAGCGGGTTAGTACAGGCGAGAGTTCACGCCGAGTTAGATTTAGCTTTACGCGAATACCTTGAAAACCCAATGCATGTCACAGACCGAGCGCGAAGACCGCAAATCGATAAAACACTTTCACAGGCAAAGGGTATTAGTCGCCAAGGTAGGTTACTCGACAGTCAAATTAATCAGTTAGAAGCGCTCATGGAAGGCGCTGAAAAAGCGCTAATAGTAACGTTAACCTCAGACGCAGCGACTACCGTATTCTTGCTAAAGCGTGGCGCAAAACCGATTAAGTACTCACCGTTCGTCTCTAAGCAGCTTTCTCTGCTACCTGGTCGATATGCACTTTCTGGGCAAAGAGTAGGGTATCAAGATGTTCGTCAAGAGTTGTTAATACTGCCAAATGCGAAGGACGAACTGAATGTAGATATACGCAGCGAAACAGCACTTGAGTCTGGAGGGGGTGAATGAATAAGTCGAACACACCAAACACCAAAGACTCTCCAAGTTCGCTACGAGCCGCCGACTATCAGCCCCCAAGGGCTGGCGGAGTTGCTCAGAGCTCTTGGCAGTTAGGTTGGCAACATCTGGCTCTTATAAGTGCTATCGCGGTCTTAGCTCTATTTGTATTGTTCCTGATTTTTGCCCGCAGCATTCAAGTGACAGCGCAAGCCGATAACTTTCTCGAAGGTGAGCCGCGTCTTACTCTAGATGCAGACGTCGACTTAGATTCTTGGCTAAAACTACCCATAGGCAATCGCTTTCTAGTATTACCAGGAAGCCACTCGGTAGACGTCACGGTCCCTGGTTTCAAGGATGGTCAAAATACGTTAACTGTTGATGATGAGCGGTTTCAACAATTTGAAATCAAATTAGAAAGACTCCCTGGAATCTTGGATGTGTCACTGATCACACAACCCTCTGATCGAGCTGAAACGATTATTGAAGGAGCACAATTGAGTATAAGTGACGTGGTGCTTGGAGCGGTTCCAGGCGTCGTAGTCGACGTTCCTGCTGGGCGCAACGTACTGACGGTTGATGCACCTTTGTACCGCAAAGTGAGTCAAGACTTCACTGTGCTAGGGCAAGCTCAAACACAGCAGCTTAGTTTCTCTTTAGAGCCCGCCTGGGCGAGCTACCAATTTAGCTCGAATCAAACTGGTGTATCTTTAAGTATAGACGCCAAGGTGGTTGGCGAATTGCCGATGACGCTTCGTTTGGAAGAAGGCGCACATGAAATCGAATATACGAAGCCTTTGTTTGAACCGCTCACGCAAAACATTGTCGTTACCGCCGGCGAGGATGTTGTTGTGCCTAGTGTCGCTTTGCGACCGGCGCCGAGTCTTATAGAAATTAGCAGTAAACCTTTAGGTGCGGCGGTTCTAGTCAATTCAGAATATCGGGGTTTAACCCCCATTAAATTGAAGCTTACTTCAAAAACTAGTCATAACCTTCAACTGTATAAGCCAGGCTTTAAATTGGCCGAGCAATCTCTTGAACTAGAACCTAACCAATCCGCAACCATAGATTTTGCGCTGGTAGCCGATACTGTAGCGGTAACGCTCAGCGTAAGCCCAGCCAATGCACAAGTATCGATCAATGGTAAAGACTTAGAAGTGGCGGCGGGCGTCAGTAAACGCACACTTAATTTACCTACTTTGGCTCAAACCATAAAAGTATCAGCCCCAGGCTATGTAACTCAAACGCAGTCTATTATTCCGACGACTGCGGGTAGTCAAATAGTGTCGTTTGAACTACTTACTCATGAGCAAGATTATTGGGCACGACTACCTGACCAGTATAAGAATGCCGCCGGGGATACTATGCTGTTGTTCAAGGCGCCTGGTTTAGTGTCGATGGGATCGAGTCGTCGAGAAATAGGCCGACGCTCTAACGAAGTCCAATACGCGGCCGAATTGAGTAAGGCGTTTTATGTGAGCACGCTTGAAACGACCAATAGACAATACCGTCAGTTTAAATCAGCACACAGCTCGGGCAACTATCAGCGCAATAGCCTCGACCTGAACAGTTACCCAGTAGTGCGGGTAAGCTGGCAACAGGCTGCACTCTATTGCAACTGGTTAAGCGAACGTGAAAAACTTGAACCGTTCTACACGACTAAGTCAGGATTTGTGTCAGGCCACAACCCAAAATCAAATGGTTATCGTCTACTGACCGAGGCCGAATGGACGTGGCTGGCATCGCATGACTCTACATCGCGAAAAACCTTCCCGTGGGGCGATTCTCAAGAATTCCCAAAAGGCGAGAAGTTTGGCAACGTGGCCGATGAGCAAGCCAGAAATCTAATTAACTTCATACTCGAAGGGTATGATGATGGTTACAAAACCGCGGCCGCAGTAGGTTCGTTTTCTGCCAATGCGAAAGGCCTTTTTGATCTTTATGGCAACGTGGCTGAATGGACCCATGATTGGTACGGTGCGCAGGGATCAAAACCGTCTGATGGCTCAACGGTAGTTGACCCATTGGGCCCCAATATTGGTGAGTACCGCGTGGTTAAAGGACCGAGTTGGGCGCGTGGGTACTTACCTCAGTTGCGACTCGCTTATAGAGATTCCACGGCCAAAGGGCGGCACGATATTGGTTTTCGGGTAGCACGTTATGCACACCCGTAGAGATGAAAGCAGGTTAAATGTTTTGGTTCTTTTTAACTGAGTATAAATATGAGCAAGTCTTTATTGATACTTATAAGTGTTTCGTTAGTTGGGGTTACGCCATCGCTCTGGGCTCAGTCTGGAAGTCCCGTTCCTGTGTCCAAACAGGTAGAGGAATCAGATCAGTCTTTAGATGCAGAAAAATCTTTAGAAGGAGTCCGGTCTTTAGAAACTGAACAAGCATTAGACGCTAGCGTAAGTGATGCCAATACAGCTAACGCGCAAGAGAATACACAAGCCAGGGCTGAGGTTAATACTAGTACAGTGGTGAACGAAACTAAGGGTACGCAAGAAAATCCCGTAGAGGCGGGTCAAGCGTCCAGCAAGGGTACTTTTAAGCCGTCGGAAGAAATCGTTGAAGACCAAGCCGTGTCCTTCCCCCTTGATATATAAGAGTAGCTATACAAGAGAATAACTATGACTTTTCATAAATCCGAATTTTTCTATCAGATCGTTGCCTTCGTTCTATCTGCCATTGTTGTTCATACCGTATACGTTGGTTTGGTACGACCCAACGCAGAACTGGTGCTGGCGGCAGAGCGTCAAGCGGTTGCCGAGCAAATGGCTACAGGTAAAACTGTAGCGATAGAGCGCTCTGCATGGGTTGTGCTTAAAGACTACGAACAAGAGAGTTGTTTCATATTAATGTTTTGGGTGCTCGCGATTATCGGTTTAAAGGCACAAGGTGTTTCGGCGCAAAGAAGTTTGCTGTCACAGCGGCTATTGTCTTTGGAGGATGGTCGACGGGTGTTGCCTGAAGACGTGCGAAAAATGTCACGTCCGTTAGAGGCGCTACCCTTGCCACAACGAGAGTTTCTGTTACCGCGAGCCTTACGGGGGGCATTGTCGCGCTACGGCGCAACTAAGTCAGTACACGATGTGTCGAGTGCAGTCAGAGACATATGCGAAGACGAAGCCGACCGACTCGATTCAGAGCTATCGATGGTGCGCTACATCACATGGGCAATTCCCTCCATCGGCTTTATTGGCACTGTTCGCGGCATCGGTGCGGCATTAGGCAATGCGCATGAGGCAGTGGCGGGCAACATCGCGCCCGTTACAGCAAGCCTCGGAGTCGCCTTTAACTCAACCTTTGTTGCGCTGCTCATTAGTATCGTCATTATGTTTTTAACTCATCAAATTACTCTAATGCAGGAGCGTATGGTCCGCGAAGTTCAAGACTACTGTGACCAGAGTTTGATCAACCACCTGCAAAACTAACGCTATGCATATATTGTTTGTTAACGACAACGCCCTTGAGCTTTATGCGCAAAAGCACTTATGCACAAGCCAAGGCTACGCCCTGCTTGATAGCACGAGTGACGCGGTTGTTTTTGATTTAGATGAAGCGGTTTCGAGCGATGCCTATTCCAATACTCGTCAGGCAATACGCTCGTTACACCTGCACCCTGAACGGGTTAATTCTCGTTATTGGCAGTATTGCGACGAATCCGCTATAGCCTCAAATGGCGCGGGACTAAGGCATTGTGCGGATTTAGTGTGGAGGCACCTTAGTGCACTCAAACAAAAATATTCGATCGGGCCGCTTATTATAGTAACGCCGTCGCATTATCAGGCACAGCAATTAGAGCTATTAATGGGGGTTGCGAATGCAGCAGGTGTTGAGCCGATTGCTGTCGTCAATAAAGCCGTACTGGCGATATCGCAAGTGGCCGATAGCGCCGATCAAGAATTAGCGCCGCGCACTTTCGCACATGTCGATATTCAATTACACCAAACTGTTATTAGTTATGTTGCGGTAACAGGGTCGGAAGTATCCTTACTTTCTCATGATGTTGTGGCCGGCTGTTCCATTTCCAAACTGCAAGATGCGGTACTGAATCATCTGCAAACTCGTTTCATAGAACAAGAACGGTTCGATCCATTACATCACGCCTCTACCGAACAACAATTATTTGATCAGCTTGATGTCGGCGCGCAGTCCATATCAGAACAAGGCTTCTTTAAGTTTTCGGCGGACTACAAGCAAAAGGTTTATTCGCAGAATTTGGATGAGCTGGGTTGGACGCAGGCGTGCACAGATTGTTTTGCGGCTTTGCCAGAAATCGATGGTCATGATGTAGTCGTTGATGCCAACGGAGCATTTCATTCAACGTTGATTTTAGCCTCTGCCGATGAGCGCTTTAACGAGGCTTTGTTGGTAAATAGTCCTGCGTTATTGCTAGCAACTACAAAATCGACAGTAGAAAGTGCCCTCAAATCACAGGGTTTAAAAGAGGATGGCACACAAGAGAGCATTATCAACCTAGACGCAGTACAGCTGTTACGTGACTCAAAGTTCGAAGAGAACGAAACGGCAAAAAGTATCGACGAGTCCAATGAGCAAGTTGAGCTTAATAGAGCGGCTGATGACTCAACCAACAGTGCGGCTACCCATGTGGCTATAAATGGCATTGCAATGCGCATTGATCGCGCGTCGGTTGGCTTTGATGGTGGAGTATTACAATTTACTGATAACGAGCCTAATATCCAACAGTTACTCGCGCAGGCAAGCTTAACAACAGCGTCAGGCTCGACAACTCAATTAACGTTGATGCCTGGCGAACGGCTAGTATCTGATTTAGGCGACGGCGTGCTAACGGCGCTTAGGATTATCGAGTAGCCATGGCGCGAAAATCCCGTACCACCTCCACCTTTAGTTTGTCTTTTCTCGACATTATGTCGTGTGGTCTCGGTGCGGCCGTCTTAATCTTTTTATTGCTTAAGCATGTAGTCGATGGGCCTGCGGTAATCACAGATCCAAAATCTTTGGCTGAAGCTAATCTCCTAGAAGAAGAGATTGTGCAAGGCGAAGAGCAGTTAGCGCGTATCCGAAACACTATTAGTGATGTAAGTGACGAGACGGTTACTGCGCAGGGGTTAGCTCGGCAGATAAGCGATGATCTTGAACAGTTAAAAAACCAAATAGATGACGAAACTCCTGAGTCAGTGGTTGACGCAGCCGGCTTACAAGCGCGCATCTCCCAGCTAGAACAGCAAAAGCGAGCGCTGGAAAATACGCGTATATCGGGCAGTAAGGCCTATGAGTTTTCGGGGGATGGTCAGCGCCAATACCTAACCGGAATTCGTATGTCGGGGCGCAATGTTTTAGTGTTAGTCGACTCTTCTGCCAGCATGTTAGACGACACTATCGTAAACATTGTACGCCGCCGTAGCCTTCCTGAAGTTGTTAAAAACCAATCGCCAAAATGGCTGCGCACCAAAGCGATTGCCCAGTGGGTGATTGCTAACCTGCCGTTACAAAGTGATTTTCAAATACTGAGTTTTAATTCAACCGTCACTCCAGTCATCGATAAGCAAGCGAATACGTGGTATCGAGTGACGGACCGAGTGTCGGTTGCCAAAGCAGTACAGGGCTTAGACAGCATTAGTCCCAATAACGGCACAAACTTACAAACGGCAATCGAAACCGCAATGAATATGCGCCCATTGCCGGACAATATTTTTTTGATCACCGATGGCCTACCAACATTGGCACGAGGTAGTGCCACAACGGGTTCGATAGATGGCCGAGAGCGAATGAACCTGTTCTACAAATCACTTGAATCGTTAGTCCCCAACATTCCAGTTAATACAATTTTGTTGCCACTTGAAGGTGACCCTTACGCGGCTGGGGTATATTGGTATCTGGCGCAAGCGAGCAATGGCTCGTTTTTGACTCCTGCGCGGGGGTGGCCATGAGTCGTCGTGCTAAGCGTTCTAGCGTTGATGCGAATATTTCGTTTTTGGATATTATTTGCTGCGGCTTTGGGGCAATCATTTTATTGTTAGTTATTGTTAAGCCTATGCAGCCTTTAGTTCTAGAAGATTCTGCAATTGAGCAGACGGGCCAAGTAAGAGCGTTACAGGAACGGTTATTCGCGATTCGTGGTCAGGTGGCGTATTTAGAAACTGAACTCACTGCGAAACAAGAGCAACTAGGTTCATCAGAACGCAGGGTTGCAATCTTACGGTCGGAGCTAGAATCATTGATGGCGCGATTAGCGGCCGCCGAAGGTGCCGGGACTGAAAGCCTAGCGTCGATAGATGATCTACAAATTGCATTACAGAGTTTGACTGCCGAAATGCGGTCGCTTCTTAGTCGCCGTAAAGCGAATAGCAACTATATTGGTGGTATACCGGTCGATAGCGAGTATGTCATCTTTATAATCGATACGTCAGGCAGTATGAAAAGTGTGGCTTGGCGCAGACTCATTAAAGAGGTTCGAAGCGTTTTGGCAATCTACCCTAGGGTGAAAGGTCTACAGATAATGGATGATCAAGGCCAATACATGTTTGAGCAATATCGCGGAGAATGGTTAACCGATTCGCCAGTATGGCGTCGCAGTATTATTGAACGCCTACCGACCTGGACTACGTTTAGCAACTCTAGTCCGGAACAAGGCATCTATACGGCGATTCGTAGCCACTTTAAGCTAGGCGATAAGATCAGTTTATATGTGTTCGGAGACGACTTTAACGGCAGTTCGATTGCTAGAACGGTAGATGTTGTGTCAACCTTAAATAAGCAGAACCGCGATGGAGAGACATTAGTCAGAATTCACACAGTCGGTTTTCCGGTGCACTTTAATGGATCACCAGGCGTAGACAGTAAGGCAATGCGATATGCCAATCTTATGCGTTTGCTAGCAGAGCAAAATAATGGTTCGTTTATTGGGCTCAATAATGTTAACTAAAAGAGGGTTCACGTTTCATTCGTTGATAAGCGCTAAGCTCTATCCACGATTTTGGAATGTTATAGATGTGACAAAACATAGAAACCAGATTATGCAAAATATAAAACATAGCTGTTTGTTGGTGGTTCTAATGTTGCTGTCTGCGTGTGCATCAAACGTTGTCGTCAATGGCGATATTCCCAAGCCTCTTATGCAACAGTTGCCGTTAACGGCTAAGCTCAATTTTAGTGAAGAGTTTCTGAACTACACTTATGTGGAACAAGATAAAAAACGAGTAATTAAGAGTTTAGATTTTGGGCAAGCACAAGTCGAACTCTTTAGGGTAGTCTTTGGTAGCGCGTTTAGATTAAGCGAGGGCAATACTACAGCCTCTGACATAGAGATAACGCCAAAGGTCCTAAGTATTCAATACAGTGCGCCTAGGGAAACGGCGTTAAATATTTATGAAGTGTTTGTAAAATATCGAATCACCATAAGCGACGCAAACCAACAGAAATTGGCTGATTGGGTTATCAAAGGTTATGGCAAGACGCCCACAGCATTTTTAAAAGGCGCCGATGCTGCATTTAATGCAGCTACGAACGTTGCTCTGCGTGATGTAGGTGCACAAATCAGTATTGGCTTACCGCTGCAAGCGAGTATTAAAGCACTTACGCTGGCCAAGTCATTTAACCGTGATGGCGTATCTACGTTACCAACTACATCCCCAACATCTTTCGCACTTCCAAGCACCGCATCTGAAGCAGAGGTCAAGGCTGCACGTGTGAAAGCACTAAAGGCGGCGCTTAAAGGGGCCATCAGAGCGGAGGGTCAAGAATGAGCTTGGACGTTATAGCAAAGTTTAGATCTCTGATATTTATGATAAGTGCGATTTCAGTGGGGGCTTGCACTACCGTCAGTGTTGACCATGTTCAATTGGCCAATCGTATTGATATCGCTAAAGGCGAATCTATAGTCATTTTAGGGCGTCACCATTCAGCAGAGTTCGAAACGGAACCAAGTTTAGTTTCCTGTGTTGGCGATAGGGTTCAAAATGGGGCGACCAAAGTATCCATTATTCCCGAAAAAGAATTCACTGATGGATTCTACCCGTATTTTGAATCACGCATCGCGCCGCTAAAAATTGACCGACTTAAAGACATTTTCTCAGTCCCTCTGGTTAAGCAGAAATTGCAAACCCTAGATTTGCGATACATGATTTGGATCGAAGGTTCTACCGAACGAACGGGTTCGGCAGGTAGCATGAGCTGTACCATCGCGCCAAATGGAGCGGCCTGTTTTGGGTTTGGTACGTTGGAAGACACCAGTGACTACGAAGCTATAATTTGGGACGTACAAAACTACAAAGAAGTTGCTCGAGTGAGCACCGAGGCTATAGGTACGTCTTACATTCCAGCATTTGTGATACCTCTGCCATTATTGGCTCGCGTTCAAGCTAACGCATGCCAAGGCATGGGCACCCAGTTGGTGGAGTTTTTTGAAGGCGAGTCAACAGGCCTAAAAGTTAGGCCGCAATAGTTCAGTCGTTCGAACATGTCCATGCGACGCGTACTTGCAGAATATAAATATGATCTTCACAATTAGCTACACACAACCGAACATGCTGACGCCCGCTCTAATTACGTCAGAGGGGCTATCGGTTAGATCAACGGTTAGATCAACGATGAGGCTAATAGTGAAACGTATTGCGCTGCTATTTTTTGCTATTTCAATGTTCTCGAACATTGAAATAGCGCAATCGGCAAAGCCAGAAGTAGCGGACTCGACTAAGACAGAACAAGATATAGCTGCGTCGTGGACTCATCCTAAGCCTCCACCAACGGGCAAGGTTCTTAGAGTGCACCAAGAGTTTATGGCTAACATCGACCTATATAAAGATGATGAATTACAGACTTACGTGCAGGCCTTAGGCGAACGCCTAGTCGAAGAGTCTGAAGACGCGGGCAAGGATTACTATTTCTTCGTTTTGGATTCCCCAGGGGTGAACGCCGTAACCCCAGGCTACGGTTTGGTGTATGTGTATCGGGGGTTGTTAACCTTGATGAATTCAGAAGCAGAGCTCGCTGGCGTGTTAGCGCACGAGATTGGTCATAACGTAGGTCGTCATCGCTCACGGACTATTGGCGAAATAACTTTAGGCAATGTAGGTGCTTTTGTCGCAGGCATATTGACCAATAGTGGCAACGTCATGAATTCAGTCGGTTTAGCTAATCAAGAGCGATTTTCTGAAAATCGACGAGATCGCGAACTTGAGGCCGATGCTTACGCTGCGGAATTTCTGTATGGCGCCGAATATGAGCCAACAGAATTTCTTTCGGCTCTCGGGGCTTTAAAGGACTACTCAGATTTTCAATCTCGCTTTGGCGATCAAAATACGTCTTATCACGGAACATTCTCAAGTCACCCGCGAGACGATAGACGTCTGCAAAACGTCGTAGCCAAAGCGGGTGCATTGCCGCCAGGAGAGGGGGCAGTGGGGCGGGAGCAATGGCGTGCTGTATCCGAGGGTATGATCGTTGGGCCCAATTACACAGGTAATAAGAAACCGACGCAAGAGCGCTTTTTGAATACAGCCTTAGGCATAACCTTTGTCTACCCCAAGGACTGGGACCTAAAAAGTAATGGTCAAGGCGTGTTACTCAAAGATCCACAGAACACCGTACAATTAAAGATCACCGCACGCTCAATCACTAATGCCACTAAGACAGTTCGAGAAGAGTTCGATACGCTTTATCCCAAGCCGGCCACTAAAAGCGTGGATTTAGAAGACGAGAACAAGAGCGTAATTGGCGTAATAGGCGCTGACCAAACCAGACGCTTAGCGCTCAAACGCATTGGTCGTTATGACTTTCAATTCGAAGGTATTGCTAAAAACAATGCATTAACCGCCGAGCAAGACAAAGCGTTGGTAGACATTATTATGGACTTTCGGAGATTTAGTCGCGCCGATCTACCCCCAGAAGCGATCACCCGAATCACTTACCAAAGACTTGAGCCGGGCGAAACATTTGCCAGTTTGGCGAAAGCGCTTGGGGACGATGAGGCGGGCGAACCAATGTTGCGGCTCATCAATGGTTATTACCCTCGCGGAGAGGCCGAACCAGGAACTTGGATAAAAGTGTTCACTAAAACGCCCAGCGGCAAGCAGTAGTGGTAAAATCACCGCTTTATAACTAACAATAAAGCTTTCTCATGGCCGGACATAGTAAGTGGGCAAATATCAAGCACCGCAAAGCTGCGCAAGATGCGAAGCGCGGAAAGGTTTTCACCAAGCATATTCGTGAAATTACGGTGGCGTCCCGTGAAGGCGGCGGTGATGTCGAAGCTAACCCTCGTCTACGCATTGCAGTAGACAAAGCGCTGGGTGCCAATATGACTCGTGACACTATTGATCGAGCCATAAAGCGTGGTACAGGTGATCTAGAAGGTGTTAGTTACGAGGACATTCGTTACGAAGGTTATGCACCCGCCGGCATAGCCATTTTGGTTGAATGCTCAACCGACAATAAAAATCGTACGGTCGCCGAGGTAAGACACGCATTTAGCAAATTCAACGGCAACATGGGCACAGAAGGTTCGGTTGCGTATATGTTTGACAGAATTGGCGTTATTAGCCTGCCTGCAGGCACTGACGAAGAAGTTGTAATGGAGCTAGTGTTGGATGCCGGAGCAGAGGATATAGAAACACTTGATGACGAGACAGTTGAAATTCAATGTCCGCCCGAAGTGTTCAATGCAGTGGTCAACACGTTGATCGAAGCGGGTATGGCGCCTGAATCATCAGAAGTATTGCAAAAGCCAACTAATGAAGTTGCACTGAGCGACGATGATGCCGAAAAAGTAATGAGATTGGTCGACGCATTAGAAGACCTTGATGATGTGCAAGACGTGTTCACAAACGCTGAATTCCCTGATTCAATGTTCGACGATCCTGAGTAGTCCTTTAGCTACCCATTGATTAAACAGTTGTGAATGACGCTCCCAGTAAATCTTCAATAATCCTTGGGATTGACCCCGGGTCGCAGATTACGGGCGTGGGGGTTATTCGGGTAACGGGTAATCAGCTTAAATACGTACACTGCGAGTCAGTTAGATTGCCCACGGGCGATTTAGGCGGTCGATTAAAAGCTTTATACAGCCGCTTAACTGTTTTGATTGAGCAAACACGGCCCGATGTGGTGTCGATTGAACGAGTGTTTCTTGCCAAAAACCCACAATCTGCATTGGTGTTAGGGCACGCTCGCGGGGCCGCAATGCTAGCAGCGGTAAATAACGATTTGCCCATTGTTGAGTACTCAGCAACCGAAATTAAAAAGGCGGTTGTTGGCAAAGGCCGAGCAGACAAACAACAAGTACAACATATGATGAGAGTATTGCTGAGCTTAACCACTAATCCAGAAGTCGACGCAGCAGACGCATTGGCTGCGGCTGTTTGCCATGCGTATCAACTGCAATATGCCAATACGCTCAAACGAGCAGGCTTGTCTAAATGATTGCCTGGTTGCAGGGTCGCCTTAGCGAAAAACTGGCCCCATGGATGATCATTGACGTGCAAGGCGTGGGCTACGAACTCGAAGCGCCGTTATCGGTGTTTTATGATTTACCCGCAACGGGCGAAGAAGTCTCTGTTTATGTTCACATGGTGGTGCGCGAAGACGCGCAATTGCTGTATGGATTTGCCAATAAGCAGCAGCGTGATGTGTTCCGCATGCTGATTAAGATGAACGGCGTTGGGCCAAAAGTGGCGTTGGCCGTGTTGTCTACTTTAAGTATTCAAGAGTTGGCAGCGTGTGCTGTCAATCAAGACGTTGCGGTACTCACGAAGGTGCCGGGTATAGGCCAAAAAACAGCTCTACGACTCTTGGTTGAATTGGAGGATCGGTTGGAGAAAGACTTCTCTGACGTGAGCGTGGCGACGGGTTCTGTTGCAAGTCACACGGGCGATGCCATAAGCGCTCTGGTGCAGTTAGGTTATAAGAGCGGTGATGCAAGTAAGGTCGTTCGCGGACTCGGTGCTGATTTAAGCAGCGAAGAAATGATCCGACAAGCGTTGCGTATTTTGTCTGGCAATGTACTCTGAATGCTCTGATGCGGTCTCTGTTCTATAGTTGCGCTAGTAGTTGAGCTAGACTCATACTGAGTACACTAATTTCGAAAACTAAGCTCATGAATGAAGAAAAACCAATAGATCCAGTTTTGCAGGTAGGCGACGACGATGTGGTCGACCGTGCTCTGCGTCCGCAGACCTTGCAGGAGTTTGTTGGCCAGCCAAAATTAAAAGAGCAGTTGGATATTTTTATACAGGCCGCATGTGCTCGCAAAGAATCGTTGGATCATGTTTTGCTGTTTGGCCCACCAGGCCTAGGTAAGACTACGTTATCAAACATTATCGCTCGTGAAATGGGCGCTACGCTCCGCCAAACGTCGGGGCCCGTATTAGAGCGAGCTGGTGATCTGGCAGCAGTGCTGACTAATCTTGAACCCAATGACGTGTTGTTTATTGATGAAATTCATCGACTCAGCCCTGCGGTAGAAGAAATTTTATATCCAGCCATGGAAGACTATCAGCTAGATATTATGATTGGCGATGGCCCAGCCGCAAGAACGGTAAAGCTTTCGCTTCCGCCATTCACTTTAATCGGGGCAACGACTCGAGCGGGGCTATTAACGTCACCATTGCGTGATCGCTTCGGTATTGTACAAAGACTTGAGTACTACAATACGGATGATCTAGCGCACATTGTTAAACGCTCGAGCGGTATATTAAATATCCCTGCCGAACCAAAAGGCATTGACACCATAGCCAAACGCTCACGAGGAACACCGCGAATCGCTAATCGCCTATTACGTAGGGTTAGGGATTACGCACAAGTAAAAGGCGATGGCACCATATCTGAAAACATTGCCTCAAAAGCACTCGACATGATGGAGGTTGACCCACACGGTTTGGACTGGATGGATAGAGAGTTATTGCGCTCCATTATGGAAAAATTTGATGGCGGCCCAGTCGGCATCGGCAGTCTTGCAGCGGCAGTGGGTGAAGAGCGCGGCACAATTGAAGACGTGATCGAGCCTTACTTGATCCAGCAAGGCTTTATGATGCGTACGCCACGTGGTCGCATGGTCACCAAACGCACATGGGCTTACTTTGGTTTGAGTAATCCCAAGCAGGATGCTCAACCGCAGGCTCGTCTATTTTCAAACGACTAGGCGTCTGTAATCTACAAGCTAAAAGCGACAACTTATAATCCACAGCCCACGCTATGCGCAATACGATGAGAGTCTAAGCATGTTTACGACGTCTGTAAGAATCTATTATGAAGACACCGACGCAGGTGGCATTGTTTACCATGCGAATTATCTCAAATATATGGAACGGAGTCGGTGCGACTGGCTCGATTCGCTCGGATTTGGTGTCACAGATTTAATCGAAAACGAAGACCTAATGTTTGTCGTTAAGGAGGCACAACTGTTGTACGAAAAACCCGCCAAATTATTCGATCAATTGACGGTAAAAACACGAGCATTGCACGTAGGTAAGGTTAAATTAATTGCCGAGCAAACTATCTATAATTACGATCAATTACTTTGTAAAGGTGTCATAAAGCTAGCGACTTTACGAGGGTCTTCGTATACATTAGCGCCAATGTCAGCGGCTCTTCAGCAAGCTCTAAAGAACGATACTGAGGGGCTTTAACTGAAAAGGCTAAAGGCTTTAAATTAAAGACGCTTCTGGCTTTAAACCCAAATCTACACAACCAAATTCTAAGGGCTTTATAGAGACATTATTTAGCCTAGCCTTCGAAGGCAACCGAGTGTTTAACAACGCCTAAAAAACAACCTCGTTAGAACCGAGAGATAAAACATGAGTAACACTGCTGTTTACGCCCAACAATTGATTTCAGACCCTGCGTCCGCAGAAGCCGTTACGGAAACGGCTGCAGCGGTGGCAACGCATGCGGCGGATAGCATGTCGATCATTACCTTGATATCTGAGGCGAGTTTGACGGTTCAATTCGTCATGCTTATTTTATTGCTTGCATCGATGTTTTCTTGGTCAGTTATTTTCACCAAGTTTATGACCCTTCGTAAAGAACGTTCGTTGACCAATAAGTTCGAGAAAGAATTTTGGTCAGGCGGTAGCATGCAGGCGTTGTATAAACAGTATGCGGCTGAACGTGAGGTTACGTCGGGCATGTCAGAGATATTCGTTTCTGGGTATCGTGAATATCAGCGTCTTACCGAACGGGGTTACGCGAACAACGCCGACCTATTAGACGGTGTGCAGCGTGCAATGCGTGTTGAATTGAGCCGCGAGATCGAACACCTAGAATCACAAATACCCTTTTTGGCTACTGTCGGCTCAACCAGCCCTTACGTAGGCTTATTCGGCACGGTCTGGGGCATTATGAATTCGTTCCGTGCACTAGGACTTCAAACTCAACAAGCTACAGTAGCGAGCGTTGCACCAGGCATCGCTGAAGCTCTGATTGCTACAGCCATGGGCTTGTTTGCCGCTATTCCTGCCGTAATCGCGTACAACCGTTTTTCAACTGATGTCGAAAAGCTCATAGGTAAGTACGAGATTTTTATGGAAGAGTTTGTGAGTATAGTTAACCGCCAGCTTACTGTTGAGAAAAAGCCCAGCTAGAGCCTGAGAACCGCAATGAGCTATAGAGACCGAAAACGTAAGCAGATAGCCGAGATCAACGTGGTGCCTTACATCGACGTGATGTTAGTGCTATTGATCATCTTTATGGTAACGGCGCCGCTTTTAACTGAAGGCGTAAAAGTGGATTTGCCAGAAACTAATGCAAATCCTGTAGCTTACAACGAGGATGCACCAGAGCCATTCATATTATCAGTAGATGCAGATGGCAAGTACTACATAGACGATTTGGAAAAGACCAAGCAAGAGATATTGATCTATGCGACCGCGCTCTATCAAGAAAAACCAACAACTGACTTTTTGGTCCGTGGTGATAAAAGTGCAGCGTACAACGATGTATTACAAGCGATGGTAGTGCTTAAAGAAGCAGGTGTTGATTCTGTTAGTTTGATTACATCGCCCTTGGCGTTAGACGAATAGTTACCCGCGTACTCATCATATAAACAATTAGATAAAAGATGGCAAATAGACGAGACAGATTAGGCAAAACTAAGAAGGCAACTTCTTATGTGTTAGCTGTTGCTATTCATGCTGCCATTTTGGGGTTAATGGTATTTAATTTTGCGGGAGACCCCGAACGGATAGAAGCGTTTGACGCAGATAAGATTGATGTCGTTAAAGCCAGTGCGGTTGATGAAAGCGAAATTCAAAAGCAAGTTGATCAGATAAAAAAGGCTGATCAACAGCGCGAAAAAGAGCGCCAAGACCGTCTTGATGAATTAGAGCGGATGCAAGACGAGGCCGACAAGAAGAAAGAAGATCTTGCCGAACTCGATAAAAAGCAAAAAGATGAAATAGCTAAAACTGAAAAGTTAGAAGCTGAGCGTGAAGCTATTGCTCTTAAAAAGAAGGAAGAAGAACTAAAGGCCGAGCAAGAACGTAAAGATCGAGAGGCACAAGCCAAGCGAGAAAAAGAACGCTTAGCCAAACAAAAACGTGAACGCGAAGAAGCAGAGCGAAAACGCAAAGCGGCCGAAGAAAAGAAACGCCAAGAAGCTCAAGAGTTGTTTCAACAGCAACTTCAGGCTGAACAACAAGCTTTAGCTGACAAACGTGCGAAAGAAAGAACCACTACAGCATTGAATCAAGCGATTTCAAGGATTGGTGAAAAAATTAAGTCGTTACGTACCATTGCCCCAGGGGTTGATCCTTGGCGGACATCGGTAGTACTGATTAAGATGAATGGTCAAGGCCAGGTTATTTCAGCTAACACAATCGAGTCTAGTGGTGATCCACGTTATGACCAAGACTCAGAGTCGGCCGTATATAAAGCCAGCCCTTTACCATTGCCTGATCAAACTCTATATCCAGACGCGTATAGACGGATTGTGGATACTCCGCTTGAACTTGAGATTAAGGCTAACTGATGTTTAAAACGCATTGATTTTAAAGCTGCGCTGTTTATAGGGCTGCGCTGATTTAAAGGCTCGGTACGTATTAGATCTTTACGATTAAATAAACGAGGAACACACATGAAAATAAAATACTATCTCCCACTATTTCTGATTGCGCTAACACAATGCTTAACGGCAACTGTCAGTGCACAGAATTTGCGTGGAGTAGTCGAAGGCGGTCAAGTGCGTGGCATGCCCATAGCCATTGTGCCGTTTAAACTCATGTCTGCACCGTCATCAAGCACAACTGAGATGCCTCAGCTAGATAAAATCATTAACCGAAATCTCTATGCGAGCGGTAAATTCGAGCCATTGCCGAGCGAAAAGTTTTTGTCGTTCCCTTCGCGCAAAGAAGAAGTACGAGCCAAAGATTGGCGCCTAATTGATGCGGATGCGCTGGTGATTGGCGAAATTTGGAATATCGAAAAAGACCTTTACGAAGTCCAATTCAGAATTTTTGATGTTCGTCGTGACGTCGAAATCGGCACAGGCCATCGAATTCCAAGCATTAAACTGTCTAATTTTCGTTCGGCGGCGCACATCATCAGTGACCAAGTCTATAAGTCGTTGACCGGACGTCCCGGTGCATTCAATTCCAGAATTGCTTATGTCAAAAAGTCTACTCCAGAATACCAACGCGACCGTTTTCAGCTGTTAGTTGCAGATTGGGACGGTTACGGTTCGGTTGAAGTGTATGGTTCTTGGAAGCCTCTGTTATCCCCAACCTGGTCTCCAGACGGGTCCAAAATAGCCTTTGTTTCGTTTTCAAAGGATGGCGCAATTGTTCAGGTGCATGATTTGAACCGCGGGAAGTCTGAAGTAATTGCTGCCTTCAAGGGCGTAAACTCAGCGCCCGCATGGTCCCCAGACGGCACTAAGTTGGCGTACTCAACATCACGACATGGCAGTCCAGACATTTACGTATACGACTTTGCTACTCGAACACATCAGCGTATTAATACCCATTGGGGTATTGACACCGAACCTTCGTGGACACCAGATGGTAAAGCCATAATGCATACGTCTAGTCGTTCTGGAAAAGCACAGGTTTACCGCTACGACATCGCTACAGAAGAGCTCGTTCGCCAGACATTTGAGGGCGACCAGAATTCAGATGCGTCGTTAGATTTTGATGGAAAACGTATGGTAATGGTGCATGATGGTGGCGAGATAGTCGTTGCAGACGCTCAAACGGGAGAATTGCAGTGGATAACATCTTCGAAATTTGATGAATCTCCTAGTTTTTCTCCGAATGGAGACATGGTATTGTATGCAACGGAGTATACTTATCAGCCTAAGCTGATGGTGTCTTCTTCTGACGGGCGCATTAAGACTCCCTTAGAATTTGTTAGTGGTGATGTGCGTGAGCCGGCGTGGTCATCACTTTTAAGGTAATTTTCGGCAAACTAAACACTCTTGGAGAGAAATATAATGAATCGCAAATTTGGTTTACTGATCACCTTGGCAATGGCACTTGTGTTGTCTGCATGTGCAAGCAAAGTTGAGCAAGTGTCTACTGAAGAGCCGACTGTTGTTGTGGATAACAATGCATTTGGTACTGGTTATTCTGCAGCCGATCTTGAAGCGATGGGCATCATGGGTAATCCTTTAGATTATAAGACACTGTATTTTGAGTATGACAGTTCAGCAATGGATCAAAAATCAGACGTTATTGCACGCGCTCACGCTCGTGAAATGGCTCGTCGTGGTGGCGTTTCTGCAGAACTACATGGACACGCAGATGAGCGTGGCTCACGTGGATACAACCTTGCACTGAGCGAGCGTCGTGGAAACACGGTTAGCTCTGCAATGGGCAACGAAGGCACAGGTGGCAGCCAACTTAAGGTTGTTGCACACGGTGAAGAAGCACCAGCTGACGCAGCTCATAACGATGCTGCTTGGGCTAAAAACCGTCGTGTAGAAATTAACTACTAGACGCTTTTAAGGTATTACCAGAATGGCCTCTTTTTAGGGGCCATTTCTGTTTCTGCTACTTCGACTCACGTTCGACTTATGTCTCAACTTAGGGTTGAACATAAGCCTCGATTTTAACCTCAAGTTCCTCGCGTTATTTCCTTGTTCCATTTGCTCTAAAGTAGATTTATTAGTCCCCGAAAGCGTGCGTTATCTCTGATTATTTGCGATTTCAGTAAATTTGATGCACCGCTTGGCGAACATCACTTTGCTTTTTTGCCGTTTTACGCTAACTTAAGTGCCTAAGCCTGTATCGCTGTGGTGCTTGGGTAGCTGATATTGTTACCTGTACTCAACCGCCAACTTTACAGTTGGCTTGCAGGCTGTTTGAAAACTAAAAAGTGAACTCAGCTGAAACCTTGGTTTAGCCTTTATCTAATACTTGTATCTATACGCAATTACTGCGCCTTCAAGTAATCTTTTGTAGAGAATATTATAGTCTTTATCCCCATGGCCTTTGGGGTGGGGCTGTGGAGTTAGTCGAATTATGAAACTGTTACCTATTTGCTCTGTAGTGTTTGCAATGGCACTAGCCCCCTCGTTTGCGTTCGCGCATCGGTCAGATACGGCGGCCATTGAAGAACACTCTCGGATTCAAAATGAACTGCAAAGAAATATTCAATCTATGCAAAGTGAGATGGCGGAACTGCGTAATCTTATCGAACGACAGCAATTTGAATTGTCTAAGCTAAAAAGGGAACAACCTACTGGTGCAAGCCGCAACAGCCCATACGTTTCGGGTGAGCCGCGTTTTGTTCCTGGTGATAACGGTCTAGAGCCGGCCGCCCCTCAGCGTGGTTATACGCCCTATGACTCAAATGTTGGTTCCAACTCGCCGACCGGACAAGCGTATCCTAGGGTTGATAATACCCAGGCCGACGATGGCTATCCTGCTGCGCAAGGTTCTTATCCCGCTGAAGGCTCTTATCCTGCTGAAGGCTCTTATCCCGCTGAAGGCTCTTATCCTGCTGAAGGCTCTTATCCCGCTGAAGGCTCTCAAAGCGGCTATCCAAGTACGGAAGAACGTGTTTTAAGCCCAAATGCGCCTCCCCCTGGGTCTTCTCAGTTTCCCCCGGTTGAAGAGCGCCAAATTGGCGGTGCACCGGCATCTACCGATTCGAGTGCCTTGAATGTGCCCAATAGTGATTCTACATACGCCGATTCTTCGTCTGTAGGCTCAGTTGTAGAAAGTATTCCGCCTTCGACAGGCGCCGCTACTCAAGGTGGTGTAACGGGTGGACCTGCGATTGTTGGTCTGCCAATTGAAGCCGTGCCGAGTGGTGGTGTTATTGCTTTGCCAAATGATTCTGCGCCCAGTCCTGCCGCTCAACCAAGCAATGCGTCGAACACACCGCTTAACGAGACAAACGAAACGGCGGGTGACAATGCTATTGAGGCCACGTTAAGCGAGAACGATTTGTATCAGCAAGCGTTCAGCCTTTTGAGTCAATCTAAACATAGCGAAGCGATTGAAGTATTTACTCAGCAAATTGAAGACTTTCCTTATGGTGAGTACGCCGATGATGCCAACTACTGGATAGCTGAATCAAAGTACGTTAACCGCGATCTTGACGAAGCGAAAAAGTATTTCAAAGTGATCATGGACGAATATAAACAAAGTCCACGCTTGCCCGACGCTATGTTAAAAACAGCGTATATAGAGGCTGAGCGTGGCAATAAGATTGAGGCAAGATTGTTACTGCAGGATATTTTGCAGTTTCACCCGCGGACTAATGCTGCCATCTCAGCTAAAAATCGTTTGGCGGAGTTAGATTCTTAACTACCTAAAACCTAGGAACCTAATTATTAGTCAGCGGATTAGTAGCCAGCTAGGTTTTAGGCAAGAGCAAGAGTAATTGATTAGCCGTTTTGTGTGCGGCGTATTCCAACTAGTTATAACCACAGTAATCTAGCTGTGGTCTTATCCGCATAAGCGGTAAACAGGTTTTGCGGCATGTCCCTTAAAATCACCGAGATATTTCATTCTATTCAAGGCGAATCTGCGAATGTAGGTTTTCCGACAGTGTTTGTACGCCTTACCGGCTGCCCAATGCGATGCACCTATTGCGATACCGCATACGCATTCCATGGGGGCGAACGCCTAGAGCTAGACGCCATTGTCAGTTCGGTTACGGCTCATCATGCTAAATACGTCTGCGTGACCGGTGGCGAGCCTCTGGCGCAACCTGACTGCTGGCCTCTAATGACACGGCTTTGTGATTTAGGCTTAAGAGTATCTTTAGAAACGGGCGGAGCGATTAGTATCGCTAAAGTCGACCCGCGTGTGCATATAGTGCTGGATGTTAAAACGCCAGATTCTGGCGAAGAGCCCAAAAACACTTATGCTAACTTCGATCTAATTGAGCCTAAAGACAGCCTCAAATTCGTTATATGCAGTCGCAACGACTATGAGTGGGCACGTAATAAGGTTCGCTCTGAACGGTTAAATGAGCGTTGCGAAATTCTCTTTTCACCGTCGTCAGAACAGCTAGACCCCACGGCGCTGGCCGAGTGGATACTTGAGGACCGTATGCCGGTTCGATTCCAGGTTCAGTTACATAAGATACTTTGGCAGGATGCCCAAGGTAAGTAGACTTAAATAGAGTTAAAAAGACGATTAACAATGACTACACAAGATACCCCTAGAGCCGTTGTGCTTGTGTCCGGTGGGCTCGATTCAGCAACAGTTATGGCCATTGCTCGTGAGCAAGGATATGCATGCTACGCACTAAGTTTGGATTACGGACAAAGACATCGCGTAGAATTAGAGCGCGCTCAACGAGTGGCAAACAACAGTGGTGCTATTGAGCATCGCGTTATACGGATCGACATCGGCGGGTTCGGTGGCTCGGCACTCACTGATAATTCTATTGATGTGCCGACTCAAGAAACTGAAGCGATCCCCATTACCTATGTGCCTGCTCGCAATACGGTATTTTTATCGGTCGCTTTGGGTTGGGCTGAGGTGCTAGGCGCGGATGCCATTTTTATTGGGGCTAACGCCGTAGACTATTCGGGCTACCCAGATTGTCGCCCAGAGTATCTTGAAGCGTTTCAAACCATGGCGAACTTAGCCACTAAAGCCGGTGTTGAAGGGCGCGGTATTAAGATTCTTGCTCCGTTAGTCAGCCTAACCAAAGCCGAAATTATCAAGACGGGTTTAGAGTTAGGAGTGAACTATGCTGATACCGTCTCTTGCTACAACCCTAGCGAATTTGGCGAGCCTTGCTTGGAATGTGATTCTTGCAGAATCCGTCTCGCAGGCTTTGCAGAGGCTGGCATTGCCGATCCTGCAATTGATTAGGTGAGCGACTCCTACCGCTTTAAAGTCGGCATGGCCGACTGGCACACGCCTGTTTATTCAGTACGCAAAGAGGCATCAAATCATGCTGTTGAGAATACGGTTCACGAAAGCCCCACCCTTGGAATAGACCTTACTGCTGGCGAACACCTTGTGATCGTGGGCAGCAGTGGTTGTGGTAAATCAACTCTATTGCGTAAGCTCGCCGATTCGGCTGAGCTATCTAAGCAAAACGGTAATGGATTCTCTGTCGGCTTGCTCATGCAAGAGGGCGCATTGCTAGATCATCTAAACGTACGCCAAAACCTTGAGTTGATTATTCGGCACGCGAACACTAACAAATCTCATGTTGCAGACCTAGCGGAGCTGACTGACTCGTTAAAGCTTGATCCAGAAATACTCGATAAAAAGGTTGGCGAACTGAGTGGCGGTCAAATTCGCCGCATTGCCATTGCCAGAGCTCTACTGCTAAAGCCCCAGGTTTTACTGTACGACGAACCCGACGCAGGTTTAGATGTAGCCAACTTGTTTACGTTAGCGTCATTGGTGAATTCTCTATTAAGTACTCAGGGTGGTCAGAACCAAGCTGCGGCAATCACAGTTTCACACAACCCAATCTATATCGCCCGTACAGCAACTCGTGTTGCCCAGCTTAAGAACGGCGTATTAGAAACACTCTTCAACTGGCAAACACCGGCAAATTCACAGGATCAAGCCCAACAACGTCAAGCTCAGTTAATAGCGCGGCTGAGTGAGCCAGAGCTGGCAACAACTCAGGCAGCACTTAAGTCAGCTCTTAAGTCGACAACAACGTCGTTAACACTAGGGCCGCTTAACGTCTATGGTTTACGTATTACTCAGTTTCTGAAGAGCCTAATAGGCGTATTGAGCGGCGTTCTTCAACCTACACGCTCTTTCAGAGACTCACTCAAGGTCTTTGCCTTTGGTTTGGGCTTAAGCTTTATGAGCGGTGCAGTCTTTTTCGCTTTAGTGGGTTTAATGTTGGGGGCGACTACCCTTGCGGTGGTTAAACTGCTATCCGATACAGCACTCACGGGCTGGATTTCATGGTTTGTTAACCCCGAGGATATTCTAGACATGATGGGCGGGCGCTATGCCCTGTATCTCGGACCTGCAGTGGGTACAATGTTGTTCGCAGCGCGTTCTGGTGGCTTAGTGTCAAATTGGCTGGGCGAGCGAGTAAGAAGCCGACAGCTTGACGGCTTGCGCTACTTACACGTACCCGTTCATGCTTATATGGTTACACCATTACTGTTAGCTACTAGTATTGGTACTGCATTGAATGTAGCCTGGTTTACTGTGGCGGTATGGTGGGGAGGAGTACTGGGAGCAGGAGAGTTTTTTGCAATGACTGACGCCGTAAGCAGGCTGCATGTAGATCTATACGATATCGAGCAGAGTCGCGCGTTATTAAAAACTGTTTTTTACAGCCTATTTAGCGGTTTTATTGTAATAAGCTTCGCCTTTATGCCCAAAACTTCTGGCGCTCAAGTCAACACAGATACGACTAGCGCCATCGTTTGGTCGACAATCTGCGTGGCATTGTTCGAACTTCTCATCGTTCTCAACTAAAAAAGCGCATAAGTATGTAAAATGCCTGTAAAAAGGGTTGACCATAGCCACTTCAACCAAGATAATCGCACCTCATTTTTTGGCAGAGTTCATCACGCTGTATAATCAAAGAATGAGTACACTATCTGAGCATGTTGGATAGTAAATAAGACTTAACCCAAGAAAGATGATTTGGGTTGTTTATAGAGTCTTAGTTTGAGAAATGGGGCGTTAGCTCAGTTGGTAGAGCATCTGACTTTTAATCAGGTGGTCGCGCGTTCGAGCCGCGCACGCCCCACCACTCAAATAATCATACAAAACAATAGCTTAAAAAGGATTTTGGGCTTATTGAAATCCCTTGATTTGATTAAAAAATAGCCAGAAGGTACAATTTGGGTACACTCACAAGTTAATAAGGTACACCATAGCCACTTTCACAAAGACCAGTTCTGGACGTTGGAAAGCGATTATCCGTCGCAAAGGGTGGCCTATTGTCTCAAAGAATTTTCGAATCAAGAGAGACGCCGAGGATTGGGCTCGTACTACTGAAGATGAAATTGTTCGTGGAATTTATGTACAAAGGAGTGATTCTGAAAATATAACCGTAGCAGAAGCTCTAGATCGATACCTTAAAGAGATCACACCAACTAAGAAACTATCTACCCGACGTGGCGATTATGTTCAAGCCAAACAGCTTAACTCACATTTTGGCCGATTTAGCTTAGCAGTTCTAAATGCTGAAAAAATAGCCGTATTCAGAGATCACCGATTATCCGAAGGTAAAAGCAATAACACGGTTCGGCTAGAGTTAGCCTTACTCAGCCATCTCTACAACACCGCTATTCGTGAATGGGGAATGGGTTTAACCGTCAACCCAGTGACTAACGTCAGAAAGCCCGCTGCCGGTGAAGGTAGAAACCGAAGACTTGAAGGCGATGAAGAAGAACGATTAATCGCCGCCTGTGAAGAACATAGCAATCCGTTCTTAGCTTGGATCGTAAAGCTTGCTCTTTATACCGCAATGAGGCGAGGCGAAATTCTCTCACTAACTAAAAACGATATAAATCTTACGAAGAGAGTCATCACTCTTAGTGACACTAAAAATCATTCGGTCCGAACAGTGCCGCTCACAGATAACGCGTTTCAAACTATAAAGGCGGCTCTCAAATTCAATGCGCGGCCAAAGGATACAAAGCTTCTATTTTATGGCGAGCCTGGCCGTGAAGGGGTTCGTAAGGGTTACACGATCAATCGTGTATGGACAAGTGCCCTCGAAAGGGCAGAGATTGAAAATTTCAGATTTCACGATTTACGGCATGAAGCAACTAGTCGGTTCGTTGAAGCTGGTTTGTCTGATCAGGCGGTGGCATCAATAACTGGTCATAAATCTATGCAGATGCTTAGGCGATATACTCATCTTAGAAGCGAAGATTTGGTTAGTAAGATTAAAAGTATTTAGTCTGCGGATTGATAGATATACTCAGTTTTGATTTAAAAAACATTAGAAATACGAGAGTAATTGTAAATGCTGTGGAAGCCGTTTCAACATGGGAGTAACGAATACTCGTTAGGCCATCTGGACTCATTTGAATGGCACTTTGAAGCGCCTGCCAGCGGCAAGCGGCCAAACCGGCTATATAAATTTCACGTGACATTTTCAATGCATTGTTTTACTCGTGATCCGCTGCCGAGTGAAACTACTGATAATAGTTTGTGGTACTCTGGGCCGAAAGAGCGTCGATTATTTTGTTTCGACAGATATGAGTTAACACACCAACTCCCCGAGATTGTTAGAGATATGGGGAACCGACCCTGTTTCGTGACTAAACACGACAACTTTTTTACGATTGAAATTACTCTGCAAAGCGGTTTGACTGTGGAATACGAAGTTTATTTTGACGTAACAAAGGCCTCCAGAAGAGGGTGGCTTAATCTGGTAGTGCAGAGCGCTTACGTAAGAACCGCTGGCTACCGAAGTCAGCAACCAAGAAAGAGAAAGATTCGATTAGATGTGATAGCGTACAAGCGACGACTAAATCAGGATATTCGACCTGGGGAGTAGGCAAAACAAAGCCCGCTCGTAGGCGGGCTTTCCGGTACTCTTAGCTTGCGCTCATCTCCAGACCCGCTGGAGACCTGTTTCCAGGTGGTACAACCACACTGCCGAAGCAGCACCGTTTATATGATTGCCTGATTATTATGGGGGCTGTTCTACCAAATGTAAACGGTATTTATCAATCAAAACTATAAATTTGGCCAAATTACAGCGTAAACATAGATTTGCATAAGACCGCTTATTATTTATTTTGAGCTTACCTTAGGCTTGGGGCTTGTAGTGAACGGGCTGCCAGACCATTCATGTGGCTAACTTTTGATTTGATTGAATGTACCAAAAAAAGGTACAGTTAGATATGCCTAAGAAGAATGCACATATTGGTTCATCGTTTGATGACCTACTTGCAGAAATGGACAATCTTACTGGGGTGTACAATCGGCCATCCCCTAGGAGAAAAATCCCATTTCCTTCATGCGTCTGACCGCCTGGGTGCGCCGGCGCACCCCCAATTTACCGTAAGCGGACTGCAGATGGGACTTGACTGTATGAATGGAGACCGTCTGATTATCGGCGATCTCCTTGTTGGAAAGACCGTCAACCATTAGCTTAAGTGTGGCCATCTCCCGCTGGGTGAACTGCTCGATTATCTCGTTATAGGGAGCATTGGACAATGCCGCAGGGGCAGCGCTAGCGGCGAATTGGGTCTGTTGCTCACCGGCGAGAATTCGCTGTAGCTGCTGGCGCAACAACATATTGTCGCTATCGCTGTCGATAGATTCTACCTTTTCCTGCAGCTGGGCTAACAGATGCAGTACGCCCGGTCCCTCATCGCGGTATAGCTGAATCACACAGTTGTTCGGGTCCAGCGCCAGCGCTCTCTCCAGCACTTCCTTGGCCGCATCGACATAGCCACTCTCGGCCAACGCGCTTGCAAGAAGCACAGCGGTCTCCAGAGACCGCAGAATTCTGCCTTGGCCGGATAAACTTTTAAATTGTGCTCTCAGTCCATCAATAACATCGGCTGCATTCCCTTGGGCAATGGATACACGGGCAGCTGCCATGGAAAACCATTCCTCTACCTGCACACCCCAAGGTTCATCCGCCAGGAGAGATTCATGCGCCTGGCGCCAGGAATTGAAAAGCGCCACTGCCTGCTTCTGCTCGCCGAGTGCAATCAGCAACCATACCTTCTCATGCAAAATACAAGCATTCAGTCTTGCCCAGCTTCTAGAGTCGGCCATCTGCTGTGCGTCATCGAGTAAGGCCAACGCGCGATTGTATTTTCCCATTGCGTGAAGCTGGCGAACCCGGTTGCGCAGCACAGCGATCATTATGTCGGCACAAGCCAGAGTGCGTTGGACCTCCAACCCCTGCTCAAACAAGCGCTGCGCCTTCTCCCCATCCCCCAACTGATAATGGAGTGCTGCGAGTACCGACTCCATCAGAGCAATCAATTGAGAGCCACTTCCTACCCGCTCACGCAAGCGCTCGATTTCCGCTTCCAGGGTCACTGCACCGATTTCCAGTTGGGCTCGGGCAAAGGCCACCAGCGCTTGGAACAAAGCGGCATTGGCCTGCGTATAAGCTATATCGGAAACTTCTGGCAGGTTGAGTATCCAGCGACACTGCTGCAAAGCCTCATCGTAACGTTGCTGATTGAAGTAGATCCAGGCCTGCGCAATCCTGAAGGTCGCCACTATATGGAATGGCTCGGGCGGCGCTTGCGGTAACCATTTGGCAACCACAGTCTCAACGGCAGACAGGTCTTCGGCAAAGAAGTGCGTAGCCGTTTCAATGGCTTTCAATTCAACCAAGAGCGGTCCCTCGTCATCCTGACGCATGGCAATGTCCTGCGAGACCTCATCAAGTATTCGCCTGGCCTGGGGGATGCGGTTATTTAGCACCTCCAGCCACGCCATCTGCACCAATATCTCATGACTGCTATGAAGCAGACCTTCGGGAAGTCGCCGTACCAGCCCAAAAAATAGCGGCAGGTAACCCTGAGTCACGAGCAGCATGCCATGTTCTTCTAGCAACTCCTGCGCCCGCTCCTCTTCATTACCACTGGCCGCATGCTGAATCGCCTCCACCATAAGCTCCTGCTCCTCAAACCAGAGACTCGCGCGCCTGTGCAATTCAGCCTTTTCCCGGGGAAAATTGATTTCAAGCTGTTTGACGAGAAAATTGTGAAACAGGGGGTGTAGTCGGAACCAGTCAGTATGATCATCTAACTTCTGCAATAGCGGACGCAGCTCGATGTGATTCAGCAAGTTCTCGCCCGGCCGACCTTCACCGACGATAGCCTCGCACAGGGGAGCCGACAGCCGTTTGACAATGGCCGTCCGGGTAAGAAAATCCGCCAGCTCCTTTGGCATCAACGCCATTATCTCCTCTGAGAGAAAATCGGCGGAGCACTAAAGCAAAATGCATCGCTGATTCCCGCAAAGATAAATTATAGACAATATCTCTCACATAGAGACCATCATTTGGGTATTGCTGGAATTCGGCAGGCACATGGGTTGCGCTATTACTATGCACAGCAGCGCTACATTGTATTAAGTAACGGTCTTATGCCGCCAATGTTATGTGACGGTGAAAAACCAATACTGACTCAAACAGAGCAAGAACTAGATTTGAAGGCGAGGCTAATCGTTTCTCAAGAACTAGGTCACGACAGAATTAGTGTCACTTGCAACTATTTGGGTTAGCGAAAAAAAGCTCATTTCTCGTTCGATCTTACCCACAGAATTTCACTCCCCAACAGTTAACGGATTTTTTGGCTGATCCTTTTTTAATGGCTTCGCCATAGTCATGAAATTATGTGGATAAGGTCTACAGCTCTCATGTGGAAAAAGTCATGGATAACTCCTGCGGAGTTAACACACAACTTTTACGCACAATCGAGCAAAGCCTCGACTATATTCGTGAAGAATTTATAAGTTTTGGTTATTGGAATAAAAAATTACCGAGTGAATTAATTATTAATGCAATTCACGCCACTCTCAGTATTTGAATAATCGCGTTGAGCGGTCTCGTTAATCAGTGTGTATCGAGAGCGCTGAGGAGTTTCAAATCCGTGAAGTAGGCTCCTATTTACTTTAGTCACTATTTCCAACTTAGTACAAATGCGTTCACCCAATACACGCTTATTTTACAGTCGTTGAATCAATATATTTCTACTAATTTTTACTCAAAGAGAATCCTTCGGATGGGTAGATAATTTTTGTGTTGAGAGAATTATCTTTTATTATTTGAGGAGTGAATTCTGCCAAAGTTTTAATCATTTCTTTTGCTGCTGGAGATAGGGTTGTGTTTTTACGAGTAATGATACCAATGTCTCTAGTTTCCAGCGGTTTAGTCAAAGCGAACGACTTGATGATAGGGTCATTGGGAACGGCTAGCGATGGTAGAACTGTAATGCCGACGTTTGATTTGAGCATAGCGATTAATGTTGTCGTGTTAGAAAATTCGAATTTTGGGTTGCCAATAGCGCTCTGCATTTTCAATGACTGGGTTAATCCAGATCCCATGAAACTATATTTAGAAAGCTTATCCCAAGTTACTGATCTATTGTGTACTGCAATTTCATGATCTCTGTGACATACAACTTTATAGGTGTCTTCTAAGAATGGGTGAAAGCTCAGTTTTTTATTTGCATGCCATAGACTCGCTATACCGAAGTCCACTTCGTTTGTTTCAACTCGGCTTTGAACGCCCTTAGAGTTGTCGTCGTAAACATGAATGCTGACATCTGGGTGGTTAGACGAAAACCTACGGATTATTTCCGGCATTACCTTTGAGGCTATTGATGCCACAACGGCAATGCTGACGTGGCCATAGCGACAATCTGCAACTGCGGTCATATCAGACATGGCCAAATCGAAATCAAGTATGAGTTTATTCACAATGGGCAGAAAGTTCTGTCCCTCTTTGGTTAAAGATACAGATCGAGTCGTACGCTCTAGTAAAGAAATGCCAATATAATCTTCGAGTTGTTTAACGGCTAGAGTAATCGCTGGCTGTGTTCGAGAAAGCTCATCTGCAGCTTGATTAAAGCTTCCAAGCTTTGCGACGACACAGAACGTTCGTAAATGATTGAGTGTAATGCTGTGATGTTTCATGGCTGTGTCACCGACTCCTGGTTTGTGATGCAAACGGTGTATATTATTATTTGGGCGTTAGAGTTCGATGATCGATTAATAAGTTAAAAATATCAATTGATATGATAAATTAATTGGAATTATTAAAGTAAAAGAGGTCAAATCTAGGATTATAAATAACACACTATGCATTTCTATAAGCTAGTCGCGCGCTGCATAGTCTAAGTTTGACCGACGAGTCAATGCAAAATACTAACCAGGAAGAAACATGACTATTATTAAGCATGAGAATTATATCGATGGCAAATGGGTGGCCAGCGAAACCTACACCGATAATATTAGCCCATCTGATCTGAATGACATTATCGGTAGTTATGCTCGCGGCGGTGTACGCGAGACAGAGCTCGCGATAGCCGCGGCTAATACGGCATTCGCTGGATGGAGTAACTCTGCCCCCGAAGAGCGCAAGGCTGTCTTAGATAAAATTGGCGCTGAGCTAATTGAGCGAAGTGCGGAGCTAGGCGAACTCCTCGCTCGTGAAGAAGGTAAGACGATTGCTGAAGGCGTAGGCGAGGTATATCGTTCTGGTCAATTCTTTCAATATTATGCAGCCGAAACGCTTCGTCAAATGGGCGAAGTAACTGATTCAGTTCGTCCAGGTGTCGATGTCGAAGCGAGGCGAGAGGCATTGGGAGTTATCGGTATTGTGACACCGTGGAATTTCCCTATGGCAGTTGCTGCGTGGAAAGTCGCACCTGCACTAGCTTATGGAAACACAGTGGTATTGAAGCCGGCAGAAATTGTGCCGGCTAGCGCGTGGGCTCTTGCTGAAATCATAAGCCGCAGCGGTCTTCCCGAGGGTGTATTTAACCTAGTAATGGGGCCAGGCAGAGAAGTTGGTGAGGCGATTAGTACTTCAAAAGACGTTGATGCAGTCACATTCACAGGCTCGGTGCCAGTGGGGCGCCGTATTGCCAAAAATGTAATTGAAAACATGGGCAAAATTCAACTGGAGATGGGGAGTAAAAATGCGCTGGTAGTTCTCAATGACGCTAATTTAGACACAGCTGTTCAATGTGCTATAGCTGGAGCATTTTCAGGTACTGGCCAAAAGTGCACCGCCTCATCAAGATTGATCGTTGAAGAAGGGGTTTATGATGACTTTATCGATTTGATGGTTAAGGAGATGAAAAAGCTCAAAGTTGGTAACCCAATGGAAGAGGGAATGCAAATTGGTTCTCTTGCGAGCGAGTCACAGTTCAACGATGTGCTTGGCTATATTGAACTGGCTAAGTCAGAGGGTGCTGTTTTAGTAGCCGGTGGAGATACTTTAGATATTCAGCCAAAAGGATACTACCTTGCACCGACCCTTTTCAAAGATACTTCTAATGATATGAAAGTAAATCGTGAAGAGATTTTTGGTCCAGTGGCCTGTGTCATTAAGGCACGAGATTACGATCATGCTTTGGAAATGGCAAATGACTCAGAATTTGGTTTAACGGCCGGCATTATTACCGAGTCTCTTGCTCGTTCTGCACACTTTAAACGGCACGCTAAATCAGGTTGCGTTATGGTTAACTTACCAACGGCCGGAACAGATTATCATGTGCCGTTTGGTGGAAGGAAAAACTCAAGTTATGGGTCGCGTGAGCAAGGCACTTATGCTGCTGAATTTTATACAGTTGTTAAAACCAACTACAGCAAGCCGTACTAATCAGGGGGTAATGCAATGTCTGATCAAAATGTCATTGTCGATGGGTTGCAGTATGTTAATTGGGACCGAAGACTATTCGAAAAGACTCGTGACAGTGGTATCAATGCCGTTCATGTAACGATCGCCTATTGGGAAAATTTTCGGGAAGTGGTTGAGAACATAACTCAGTGGCATCGCCATTTTGAAAACAATGCCGATTTGATTATGCCGGCACGCAGCGCTGCAGACGTGCTAGAGGCAAAAAAGCAGAATAAGGTTGGTATTATTTTTGGCTTTCAAAATTGCTCACCAATTGAAGATGACCTTTCGTTGATCAAGGTATTGCACGAGCTAGGCGTTAGAATTATGCAGCTTACTTATAATAACCAAAGCTTATTAGCGACGGGTTGTTATGAAGAGCATGATTCTGGAGTCACACGATTTGGTAAGCAGGCGATTAGAGAAATGAACCGAGTCGGTATGGTTATCGATATGTCTCATTCTGCTGAGCGCTCTACCTTAGAAGCGATTGATATATCCGAGCGACCGATTGCTATCACACATGCGAACCCTCTCTTTTTTCACAATGCTCTTCGGAATAAATCCAATGACATCTTAAAAGCTCTCGGTGAATCGGGTGGCATTATAGGGTTTAGCTTATACCCATTTCATTTAAAGAATGGTTCTGATTGCACCTTACAAGATTTTTGCCAGATGATTGTAGACGCGGCTGACATAGTCGGCATTAACCAAGTGGCTATTGGCTCTGATTTATGTGAGCAGTGGGATTATTCAAAACTTGAATGGATGCGAAGCGGGCGTTGGACATTTGGTGCTGATTACGGTGAGGGGTCAGCCGCAAAAAAGGAATGGCCCAAGCAGCCTGATTGGTTTACCGGGTCGCAAGATATTAAAAATATAGCGACGGGTCTATCCGCCGTAGGACTAGATAGCAATGATGTTAATAAAGTTATGGGAACGAATTGGTTGAACTTTTTTGATCATTCGTTCGACCCACGTTGTAATAAATAAGCGTGCTGCGAAAATTATGAGTGATATTGATAGAAGTCAAAAACGAGACCACGATACCGTCATTGAGTCGTCGCAGGCGACACGGCAAATAGATTGGAAAACGCAATGTATAAGTGGTGGTTTCTTGATTGCTTTTTTGGTGGTCGCGTCAACAAGTATGGAGTTGTTATCACAGGCAGTAAATGTAGCGTTCAATTGGTCAACCCAGTTATTCGGAGCCTATTGGCAGTTTTTATTATTAGCAACCTTCTTGATTGGAATAGCTCTTGCGATTAGTCCTTACGGCAAAGCTAAGTTAGGGGGTATGGCGCAGCCGGAAATTAGTACATTTAAGTGGCTGAGCATGATTATGTGTACTCTTTTAGCTGGAGGAGGCGTTTTTTTTGCAGCCGCTGAGCCGATTGCACACTATGTTTCAACGCCGCCGCATTTCTTAGGTAATGCGGATTCTTTAAATCCCGTTTATGTAAGTTTGGCGCAAAGTTATTTGCATTGGGGGTTTTTGGCATGGGCCATATTAGGGAGCTTGACGACCACCGTGCTCATGTATTTGCACTATGAAAAAGGCTTGCCATTAAGACCGAGAACCTTACTGTATCCAGTGTTTGGGCAACGAGTTGTTACAGGCTGGATTGGGTCAATTGTCGATGCTTGTTGTATTGTATCTGTTGCTGCAGGAACCATCGGGCCAATCGGTTTTACTGGGCTTCAAGTGGGGTATGGTCTGTCTGAAATCATTGATATCGATAATAGTTCGACACTTCATCTTTCGATAATATTTGCGCTTGTGGGAATCGCTACTATCTCAGCTATTTCAGGGATCAATCGAGGAATTCAGTTCCTCAGTGCTCTGAATATTATTATCGCCATCGGTTTGATGGTATTCATTTTTGCGTTTGGGCCTACCTCTTTCATACTAACGAGCTTTGTAGAATCGTCAGTTCTCCATCTCAAAGAATTTTTTCCGATGACTGTCTTTCGAGGTGATAAACAGTGGCTAGATAGTTGGACTGTCTTTTTCTGGGGCTGGTTTCTAGGCTATGGTCCTCTCATGGCGATGTTTATAAGTCGCATCTCAAAAGGGCGCAGCATTCGACAGATAGTATTGTGTTTGTCTGTATTGGCGCCGGTGGTAACCGCATTCTGGTTTACGATCGTTGGCGGTTCTGGGTTGTTTTATGAAACAAGCTCCCCCGGAAGTGTTGTTGCGTCGTTTGAGGGTTTTAATATGCCGGCGGCTCTACTTGCGATTAGCCAACAATTGCCCATGGGTTTTATAGTGTCGTGTTTATTTCTTGTGCTAACGACACTTTTCGTAATTACCACAACGGACTCTATGGCGTATACGATTTCTATGGTTGTTGTCGGGTCAGATTCTCCACCAACTCCTTTGAGAGCATTCTGGTGCGTCATGATGGGGGTTATCGCCGCAATATTAGTGTCGCTAGGGTCTGGAGGAATAGGCGCGCTGCAATCTTTTATTGTCGTAACCGCTGTTCCTGTCTCTTTGGTTTTGTTGCCATCATTGTGGGCGGCACCTTCCATCGCAAGAAAATTGTGGATTGAACAGTCGAGTACCGGGGCATGATGAAGTTCAGGAGCTAAATATGATTGAGTTAATTAAAGAGTCTGGCATCCCTCTATTGCCCACAAGGCCTCCAGCGACAGTGATGGATATAAATCGTTTAGGAAGCATGCACCAGTGTCGGCTGAGTTTTATGCGAAGTCTCATGCGAAAAGTTATGCGAGAGAAATGGTCGATTAAACCAAGCGTCATAAAGCTTGATGATCATGGTTATGGTGTGATTGTCTATCGAGTCGACACAGGTAAAAATATTTATAGTTTTGTACTTTTCTCTAACCACCTCGATGACGATAAGCGTAATGACCGAGTAATCGCAGAAGAGTGGGACGTCACCATGACGTTGTGTATTGGTGATGTTACACGTGATGACATTGACCAAATGCGCGAAAACGTACCCAAGCAAGAAGCGGGTCGCGTAAACTCAAAAATGATCGTCTTGTCACGAGGCAATAAGAGCTCTCGCAATTTTGACTATGTTGTTTCTGAGCTTTCTTCTGGGCATCAGCCTGATAAGCAGATGCTCACAAAAGTTGGTTATCTTTATAGAACAACCGCTGTTTACGGAAGCGGTAAGTTTGGCATGGCCGACTGGGAAAAAGTAAAACAAACCTGCCCCGAATTCGCAACCCCGTTCTCGGCTGAGATGTTTGTGTGTTTTATGCTAAGGCACTTTAGTATTGATCAAGCCGAGCGCTTGGCATCCATTCAGTCACCAAGCACCGCTGTAGCTATGGATGATGACATAAAACGCTATATTGGCATTGGCAACTCAACCGGCCTAGGGATGGCACCTTTTTTGATTCGACACCCTAAACTTATCAGTCGGTGGTTGTGGGTGCGTGAGCAGGCGTTAGCAAGAATAAGTACCTTTGGCGATGTAAATAGAGATAAGGTTAACAAGCTAGTAAAAATTTTTGTTAAAGCCCAAAAACACTTGGAAGAAACAGAAGTTCCAGATGAAATACAGACCAAACGCAATGACGTGCTTAAATCCGAATTAGCGCAGGTAATTGCCTTCTTACCTGATTTCAGTTGCGCCAATCAACGATGGGATACTTTCGTAGAGCATATTGGCACGCATTTTAGTTTTGAAACTCAAGAAGTGGTTAGTTCTTCCTTAATGGAGCTATACCCTGATTTAGTGGATGACCTAGAAGACAATTTGACTGTCGATGAACACTATAGACTGCAACCTGCGATGACGTTGTCTGAACTAAAGCAGATAATTGAGGTCAGCTATGATTGGGCCTTGGAAATCGATTTTTCAACTAAAGATGCTAATCATTTCTTCTGGTATTTTTCCGAGGAAAAAATGGAGCCCCGTTTGGGAGACCGATATAACGAACCGGGAGAAGACAAAGAAATGCCACTAATAATCGGCCGCCTTGTACGTGATTGCTATAACAAACTTATGGATGACGTCGTTGAATATAGCCCGAATGAAATGATCGCCTATTTTTTGCTCAGACGACCAGAACTAAGCGGTATTGTGACTAGAATTCAAGCAATGTCAGCTGAGCCGATGGGTGAAATCCGAGGCAACCTTGCTGATATTAATATGCGCCCCTTAGACTTATTGCGCTGTAAATTGTCTTTCTTTGGCGTTAGTAAATTTGATCCAAAGTCGAAGCTTTGGGTGAGGAACACTATGTTTCAAGGCGCTCCAATAGTGTCTGATATAGGCAAAACGTATCATGATGATTGGTACTTTCCAGTTGCTAGTGGTGTGTAGTAATAATGAAGATTTCAAAGAACGAATTGACCTCGTTGCTAAAGCAAGCCTTTCAGGGGTGTGGCTTCAGCGCTGGTGTCTATGAAACGGCTGCAACTACAGTGGTTTGGTGTAAGACCCATGGTTTTGATATTTCATCGGCTTTAACGGCTGAGAAAATGGCTGGCTTCCAGGCTCATACAAAATCCAATGTCAAAATTTTAGTTGATAGCCAAGACGAGTTGTCTGTTGATTTTGGTGGAGATAGTTTTATTGTCTCTGGCGTTCTTATGGCTGAATTGGTTTACGCTAAATCTATTGCTGCTGGCTTATGTTTGGGTAAGTTTATTGATTGCCCAGATCGAAAACTAGTCTCAAAAAGCGTTGCTGATTTTGGACAACGGGGCGTTCATTGCACAGCCTATTGGCGCGACAATGAGGATCCAAATTTAATAAATGTGACGCGAACGGTTGATGGTAACTGGTGTCCTGAATACGCTCGGTATCTCTCTGCTGAGCCTAGCGATAAACGAGTAGTAGAGCTTGATCAATCGTCGCTCTATTTGGTTTGCGCAGACACCTCTGCTGCTATGGACGAGTACCTTTTAAGCGAGTGCGACGAAATTATAGGCAAGCCATTTCAGTATTGGCTGTCCGAAGGTATTAAGGCCAATGAGAGATCCTCTTTAATGGATGGTATCGACATCACACCTGAACTCTGGGATTTACTCGGGGGGTATCGAGATAAAGTGCTTGTTGAGTCTACTGATGAATCACGAAAAGGTGCCGGCGCATAGTTACTGAATGGCTCGCCAGGGTTAGATTAACCGTAGCGTACAACGAGAAAGTTTTTGTTTTTAAAAAGTTGCGTAGGCGGCGGCGAGAGCTTTTATTTTCTAACCTAAACCACAAAAATTACTTATATGATTGAACACAACTTAAGTCTTGAAGACGTAAAACTAATCACCGAACAAGCCTTGATTGGCGCCGGCACTAATGAAGAGAATGCGAAATCTGTTGCTAGATCAACAGTATTGGCTGAGCGCGATGGAATTCGAAGTCATGGCCTGATGTATGTGCCGATTTACGCCGAACATGTGCAGTGTGGCAAAGTTGATGGCAATGCTCAGCCGGTTGTGTCTAGCAAGCGCAAAGGTGCCATAACGGTTGACGCTAAACACGGCTTTGCGCACCCAGCTATCGACGCGGGGTGGAGCGCACTGGTCGAAGCGACTAAGGAAGTCGGTATCGCCGCGTTAACCATCCATAATTCCTATAATTGCGGTGTCTTAGGTCACCATTCTCAGCGCATAGCAGAAGAAGGTTTTGTGGGGTTGTGCTTTACCCACGCACCAGCGTCAATTGCTCCCATAGGAGCGAAAACTGCGGTAATTGGAACGAACCCATTTGGATTTTCTGTTCCAGATGGTAACGGCGGAGTGGCATTGTCGATTGACCAATCGGCAAGTGCTGTCGCTAAGTCAGAGATATTGATGCGTTCAAGAACTGGGGAATCGATTGAAGAAGGCTGGGCTCTAGATCAAAATGGTAATCCGACGACCGACGCTAATGAAGCTCTTAAAGGGTCTATGGTTCCTTCTGGCGGGTACAAGGGGTTTGGGGTCGGTTTGATGGTCGAAGTGTTGGCGTCATGTTTGGCTGGGGCCGTACTAAGCAAAGAGGCAAGCCCATTTTCTGGAACACAAGGCGGACCTCCAAGTACGGGGCAGTGCTTTATCGCATTTGACCCATCCGCGTTTTCAAACCAAGGTTTTGCAAAACAAATTAACTCACTAGTTGATTCGATCGAGAGTCAAGAAGGTGCACATTTACCCGGTTCAAAAGGTAAGCGCAATCGACTTGAAACGGAAACACGGGGTGTTGTTGTAACAGATGATTTACTTGTGCGAATCCGGACCTTTATAGGCACCTAGTTTTTAAAACACCTCTCTACCGCCGCTAATTCAGTTTATGCGGTAGATTCGCGATAACTAAAAATAATATTTTCCTATATAAAGAACTTATCTATTAGCTGGACTTATTAATTGATTTAATTTTCTGATTGGAAACAATCGAATATTTATTTGATTATCGATGCTTAATAGTTAAAGCAATCAAAGAGAGGATAGCGTCAATGAATAAAAAAACTAAAATTAGTGTCGCAATAGCTGTATGTTTAGCAGGATCGAGTGGCATTGCTCATGCAAAGCCCGCGCTTGAAGAGATAGTGGTAACAGCTACGAAACGTAGCGCGAGCGCTCAGGATGTTCCTGTGGCAGTTACCGCATTGGGCGGCGAGTCGTTAGAACAACTGAACGTTACCAGTTTTGACGACTATGTAAAATATTTACCGAATGTGACAAGCGGTGGTCGCGGCCCCGGCCAAAACGAAATTTATATTCGTGGTGTTGCTTCCGATGCGAGTACCATTTCGGTAGCCGAGGCTCAAGGAAGTGCTCCTACCGTGGCTTTGTATTTAGATGAGCAACCCGTTTCTGCAGGCGGTCGTAATCTCGATATTTACGTAACCGATATCGAACGTGTAGAAGTATTGGGTGGCCCACAGGGCACCTTGTTTGGCGCAAGTTCTGAAGCAGGCACAGTGCGTATTATTACTAATAAACCCAATCTTGGCGCCTTCGAAGCGGGTGTGGATGCGAGCATTTCGAGCACCAAAAGTGGTGATGCAAGTAACTCGACTGAAGCCTATATTAATATTCCTTTTATCGAAGACAAATTGGCTGTTCGGATCGCTGCATACAATGACAATCAAGGCGGTTATATTGATAATGTACTTGGAGTGACCACAATTGATCCCGTCGTCGTAAATCAAAATCGAGCTCCCTTTGGCGTGGGCGTTCCAACCGATGGAAGCATTTCTATTGAATCAGCGAGTAACTTAGCCTTGGTTGAAGATGACTTCAATGATGCAAGCTATCAAGGTGCACGAATTGGTGTTAAATATGCGATCAACGATAACTGGGATGTTTTATTACAACATACACAGCAAACTTTAAAAGCTGATGGTGTGTTTGATTTCGACCCTGCTGTCGGTGACTTGCAAGTTCAGCGCTTCTTTGAAGATGAATTAGAGGACGAGTTAGGTCTTACAACGTGGACTGTAGACGGTCGCATTGGAGCGTTAGAGTTGGTCTACACAGGTGGTTTCGTTGATCGTGAGGTATCTCAATCAATTGACTATACCGGCTACAACAACGTTGGTAGCTACGTTGGTACCTACACCTGTCTCTACAACGCCTCTTACGTTGCAACAGAATGTTTGAACCCCGTTAAAGCCTTTACTAATGAGATTGATAGTACTCGCAATACTCATGAAATTCGAATCAATACTGATCCAGATAAGCGTGTGCGTTTGACGGCAGGTGTTTTCTATGACGATCAAGAGATCAACTCTGATGGAACCTTCGTTTATTTAGGCGCGGCCGATGCGTTTAACACAGGTCGAGGTAATTTCGGCCATCGTATAAGAAACCCACTTGCTCAAGTGGGCGGAGATATTAATAGTATTACGTTAAATGATCCTACAGCGCGTCAGCCTGGAGAAGGGTTTATTAATGATATTCGCCGCAGCGAAGAACAAATTGCTGTTTTTGGTGAAGTCAGCTTTGATATTACCGATGCGTGGACCGCAACGGTTGGCGCGCGCTATTATGACATTGAAGTTGATCTTGATGGTTTCGCTGGCGGAGCTTTTAGTGGTGCCGCACGTAATTTAGACGTTAATGCTCCTCCCATAGAAACAGATGATACGATTGGCAAATTTAACTTAAGTTATAAGTTAAGCGATGACGTTTTACTTTACGCCACTTACTCTGAAGGTTTTCGCCCTCCTGGCGCTAACCGCAGTGGTGGTGAAGCAGCTAACAACACAGCGTTTGGAAATATTCCAGATGGGTTTGAAACAGATGACGTTCAGAACGTTGAGTTTGGTTGGAAAGCTGACTTGTTAGATGGTCGGTTGCGTTGGAATGGAACCATTTACTCAGTCGACTGGACTGATATTCAGGTTGCACGTTTTGACCCAACGAATCTGACAATTACCACATTTGTAGACAATGCGATTGACGCCGAAATTTTTGGGGTAGAAACAGATGTCTCTTATTTGGTCAATGACAACTTAACATTGCATGCCGCTGCCTCGTATAACGACACGGAGATTACGGCGATTAATCAGGCAATCTTCGCTAACCAGCTTCCGCCATTGGGTAGCCCTCTGCCGCTAACGCCTGAGTATCAGTTCAATCTACGTTTACGTCATGAAGGCGAGATCGGCGATTATCAAAGCTTTTGGCAAGTTGGTGTAGTTCACGCCGATGATACTGTTAGTGCCTTATTGTTGGATGATGCTATGCCGCAAGAGTCGTATACAATTTGGGACGTTTCAGCAGGGGTTGGCAAAGACCAGTGGAGTGTTGAGTTATTTGTTGAAAATGCCTCGGACGAGCGTGCCCAATTGAACTTTAATTCACAAGATGACGTCCCTCGCATCACAACCAATCGTCCACGGACTGTTGGCTTACGTTTTTCATATGATTTTGAATAGACGTTAACTTCAAGCTAGTTCATTAAAAGGGCAGGCCATATGGTTTGCCCTTTTTTTGCTCTATGATAGTGTTTTTTCTGTGGCCAAAGTTTCAGCATATAAAGCGTTAGCTGGTGATATTCAAGTGTGGTCAGCGGACTTATGTTTTAGAAAACCCAAAACGATTTGTAGAGGTAGTTATGAATACCGGGGAACCGTTTCAAGCTCAATCAAGTGATGATTTGATTCACAAGGCAAAGCAACGAATACAACAAGGCCAGATTTCTGAAGCTGAAGGTGTGGTGTTGGAGTTGCTAAACCAAGATCAAGATCAAGATAATGTCGAAGGCCTCTATCTTTTAGCGGTCTGTCAGCGATATCTGAAAAAAACCGCAAAAGCATTAGAAACATTAGAAAAACTTAAAGGTGTGAGCCCATCTTATGGTCGAGCATTTCAAGAGCAAGGGCATATTTACCGTCAGCAACAGGATATTATGCCGGCAATGGACGCCTATAAGCAGGCCGTGCTGCTTAACCCTGCGTTATTGGCGTGTTGGCAGGCTTTAGCTGATTTGTATTTAGAGCAAGGTGATCATTTGGCTGCAAATGAGATGCGTGAACAAGTGCAATACCTATCATCGTTGCCGATGGAATTGCTAAGCGTTACTAGTATGATTCATGAAGGTAAGCTGTATAAAGCAGAACAACTATGCCGCAGTTATTTGCAGAAAATACCTCACCATGCTGATGCTATGAGGCTGTTGGCTGATATTGGTGCGAGGATGCAGGTACTGGATGACGCCGAATTTTTGTTGGAAAGCTGTGTTGAGTTTCATCCGGATAATAAGATGGCGCGTTTTGACTACGCAAACTTACTCAATAAGCGGCAAAAATTTAAAGAGGCGCTTGAGCAAATAGGAATTTTGCACGATGAAGCTCCAGATAATTTGGCTTTTAATCTGACCATGGCTAATGCCTATGTAGGTGCAGGCGATATAGAGGCTGCGTTGTTAACCTATGAAGAAGTGTTGCGACAAGCACCGAATAATCCGAATGTATTGTTGATGCAGGGGCATGCATTAAAAGCGGTTGCTAGGGTTGAAGAGGCGGTATCAGTCTATCGAGGCGCCTATAGTGTACGGCCAGATTTTGGGGATGCGTTTTGGAGCTTGGCAAACTTAAAGACGTATCGTTTTAATGATGAAGAAATTGAGATGATGAAAGAAAGGCAGTCGGATAAGAAGACTGTGTTAATAGACCGAATTCACTTTTGTTTCGCACTAGGCAAAGCGTTTGAGGATCGTGAAGAATATGCCGTGGCCATGGAGTATTACCAACTTGGTAATAGCTTGAAAGTGCAGGAGAGCCGCTATAGCGCTGACATTGTTGACAAAGAGTTTCAGGCTCAAATTCAGGTATGTAATGGCGAATTGTTTGACAAGCATGACGGGCGAGGGAGTGCGGCATCTGACCCCATATTTATCGTTGGTTTGCCAAGGGCCGGTTCTACTTTACTGGAGCAAATATTGTCATCACACTCGCAAGTTGATGGAACCATGGAGTTGCCCAATGTTATTGCGATTATGAATAAGCTTAATGGGCGGCGTAAAGTTGGTGACGAGCAGCGCTACCCAGCAATCTTAAACGATTTATCCGCAGATCAACTTGCCCAACTTGGCGAGGAATACATTAGTGGCACTCAAATCTACCGCCAGGGCGCAGCCTATTTCATTGATAAGATGCCAAATAACTTTCGTCATATTGGACTGATTCATACGATATTACCGAATGCAAAAATCATTGATGCTCGACGGCATCCAATGGCGTGTTGTTTTAGCGGCTTTAAGCAGTTGTTTGCAGAGGGTCAGGAATTCACTTATGGGCAGAAAGATATTGGACGCTATTACAAAAATTATGTCGAGTTAATGGATCATTGGGATGAGGTTTTACCAGGCAAAGTGCTGCGAGTGCACTATGAAGATGTGGTTAATGGTCTGGAATCTCAGGTTCATCGAATCTTAGAGTATTGCGGTTTGGCATTTGAAGAAAGCTGTATGAATTTTCACCAAACAGAACGAGCAGTCAAAACACCGAGTTCAGAGCAGGTACGACAACCAATATTTAAATCAGGCATTGAGCAGTGGAAAAATTTTGAACCCTATTTAGATCAATTGCGAGGTTCTCTTGGAAGCGTTGTTGATGCTTATGACGCCTATTTAGATAGTGGGTCTCAACCTGCGCTTGATTCATGAGTAGCTGTTCTTTGATAGTCTGACTAACTTCTGAGCTTTGCATAATAAAATTAGAGCCTGAAGCATTAATTGCGGTGACAATTTCGCCGACTTGATTTAGTAGTGGCACGGCAATAGCGATTGCGTGATCTGGATTCGCTTATTGCATAGCCACACTCTCTTTCGAGCAACCTTGCTCAAGTAGTTCATATCAACCAATGTTTGCACTATTCGATAAATTGACGACGCGCTCACCCTGAGACGAACACTAAAATCTTTAGTGTTTAATACTCTTTGTTAAGGTGTAAACATTTCAATTATTTTTAAGCCCCTCGCTAATGCTGCGACAGTGTAATCAGGTTGTCGGCAGGCAGGTTTGTCATGGTTGCTTGTCTAAAAAAATTAATATGAAAATCTTATTAATTGATTAAATTTATTAATTCGGAATATAAGTTATTTGGACTGATAATGTATCAATGAATTAAGTATTGTTAAATTAACTTTTAAAGTAATAATTTGACTCATACGTGGAAAATATTTCCATATATAAATAATAAAACTGAATTGATCATGCCTATTAAAAATGTGAAGTCGAACGAGTTTGTACTCAAAGCAACTTGCCCTGCGATGGGGGGCATCGTTGCTTCAGTGACATCTTTCTTATGGTCAAAGAGTTGCTATATCTCCGAACTAAACCAATTTGATGACCCCGATACGGGGCGCTTTTTTATGCGATTGGTCTGTAGAGTGGATGACAATGGCATCGAAATAGAACAGATTCAAAGCGAGTTCGCTTCTATTGCGAAAGAGTTTGATATGAAGTGGGATATCTTCGATCGGTCTATCTTAAGTAAGGTTTTGATCATGGTTAGTAAATCTGATCATTGTCTGACGAATCTATTGTACCGATATCATAAAGGCGAACTGCCTATAGAGATCACAGCGATTGTGTCGAACCATAAAGACTTGAGACCAATGGCCGAGCGTGAAGGAATTCGTTTCGTTCATTTGCCCGTTACCAAAGAGAACAAGCGTGAGCAAGAATTAGCCTTGTTGGATATAGTTAAGGAGACGAAAACAGATTTGGTTGTATTAGCTCGCTATATGCAGGTTTTGACCGATAACCTTTGTAAAGAGCTATCAGGTAAGGCGATCAACATTCATCATTCATTTCTTCCAAGTTTTAAAGGCGCGCGCCCATATCATCAAGCTCATGCGCGAGGCGTAAAGTTAATCGGTGCTACTGCGCATTATGTGACTTCTGATTTGGATGAAGGGCCAATTATTGAACAAGCCGTTCAGCCAGTAGATCACACATTCGGAGCCGATCACTTAGTTTCTGTTGGTCGGGATACTGAAACTATTGCGCTTGCACGAGCGGTGAAGCTACATATCGATCACCGAGTATTTCTCGATGGAAATAAAACATTAGTGTTCAAATAAACCTTGGCAAGTGAATGTGATGAATAAGCTAATTGATGGAATAGCTGTTTCTCAAACTGTTGATGTCGATTTTGATGATGTCAAATCACAGGCACCCTATATAACTCTAGTGCCTGGTTGGGTTGGCCCAATGACGTTTGCGTGTCTAATGCGCAACACAATTGTGGCCGCTAAGGCGCAGCTCTAATCATGATTATTCAATGTCCATATCAATCGCACACTGTTACGACTGCTCAGACATTGTTATTAAACTGTTTATATAGGAGGAGCATTTAATGCCGTTCTCGTTACTCAAATATGGCCTAAGCGGAGATTATCCGTTTGAAAAACACCCTGATTTACCGCAGCCAACTAAGCTTAAAAAACACTATGATGTCGTCATTATTGGCGGTGGAGGTCACGGTGTTGCAATTGCTTACTACCTAGCAAAGTACCACGGTATAACAAACGTCGCCATACTTGAAAAAGGTTATCTCGGCGGTGGAAATACCGCACGTAATACGGCGGTTATACGCTCCAACTACTTGACTTCAGAAGGGGTAAAATTTTATAGCGAGTCGGTTAAGATGTTTAAGAAGCTCTCAAATGAGTTTGACTTTAATATCATGTATTCGCAGCGTGGTCAGCTCACTTTGGCGCATACCGACGCCGCCATTCGTGGGTTTAGACAACGCGCCGAGGTTAATAAACATTTTGGCGGTCGTACTGAGTTAATTGGCGCGAAAGAAATTAAAGAGCTTGTTCCGACTCTAAACATGAACCCAGGTCATTTACCGGTTCTGGCCGGCCTATGGCATATGGACGGCGCAACAGCGAGGCATGATGCCGTGGCTTGGGGTTACGCAAAAGGTGCTACTCAGCGCGGTGTTGAGTTACACCAACTGACTGAGGTGACGGGCATCAATATTGTCAACGGCAAAGTCACTGGTGTAGAGACAAGTAAAGGGACTGTAGAGTGTGGCAGTGCGGTGCAGGCCGTTGCTGGTCATAGTTCTTTACTTGCCGCAAAAGCTGGGTTTAGATTGCCGATCACCACGTATCCATTGCAAGCGATGGTAACGCAGCCAGTCAAACCATTTTTAGATCAGATGGTCAGTTCATCGGCGCTGCATTGCTATGTGCAACAGACCGGCCGAGGTGAAATTGTGTTTGGTGGCGGGTCCGATCCGTACCCGCTTTACAACACACGTTCAACCCTTGAATTGAAAGAGAGCTTGCTGGCCAGTGCTATCGAAATGTTTCCGTTTATGGCTAATCTAAGAATGCTTCGACAGTGGGCCGGCATCACCGATATGACCGCCGATTACAGCCCAATCATGGGCTTAAGCCCGGTTGAAAACTATTACTTAGACGCCGGTTGGGGAACCTGGGGCTTTAAGGCTACGCCTATCTGCGGCAAAACCATGGCCGAGCTTATCGCCAGCGGTGGCAAAGTGCCAGAACTCATCGCGCCATTCGCAATGGATCGTTTTGATGAGTTTCGCCAAGTTAACGAAATGGGCGCTACCGCCGCCAGCCACTAAACAGGCTAGGGTCTTACTATGAAAATCATGACTTGCCCTATGAACGGGCCTCGAAATATCAGTGAATTTGTCTACGGCGGGGAGGTGCAAGAAATGCCCGACCCCAATAACTGCAGTGACCGAGAATGGGCTGAATACGTGTTCTATTCTGATAATGCGATTCAGGTAGTGCGCGAGTGGTGGATGCATTCGGCCTCCAGTTATTGGTTTATCGCTGAGCGGCACACCGGCAGTGACGAGATACTAAAAACCTACCCTAGTACCGAGTTATTTAAAGAGCGTGTCGAATTCGCAGCTAAAGCGACGGGGCAAACCTCATGAGTAATCGAATGCGTTTAGCGGCTCCGATGGGTTTGCTTATTAATCGAAATCAGCATGTGACTTTCAAATTTGAAGGCAAGCAATACGATGGTTATCACGGCGATAATATTGCCAGCGCATTGTTAGCCAATCAACAATGGTTGATGTCACGCTCATTCAAATATCATAGACCGCGTGCGCCGCTCACGATGGCCGGGCATGATGCGAACACCCTAATTCAGCTCGGCGGAGAGCCGAATGTATTGGCTGACCGTGTAGCGCCGAGTCAAGGCGACATTATTGAAGGGCAGAATTACTCTGGGTCGTTAGAAAACGATCGAGATTCAATACTCGGATATTTCGGTCGCTTTATGCCAGTGGGCTTTTACTATCGCGCGTTCTTTAAACCGTATGGCGTTTGGGAAAAATGGGAAAGTGTGATTCGTAAAAAAGCTGGCTTGGGGAAACTAGATCTAAATTTCGAACCGGAATATTACGATAAAGTCTATTTGTTTAAAGACGTTGTTGTTGTTGGTGCCGGACCCGCCGGTCTCAGTGCTGCGTTAACCGCTGCTGACGCGGGTGCCAGTGTGCAGATTGTCGACGAGCACCCAATTTTGGGCGGCTCTCTGAGTTATCATCGTTTCGATCTTGAGGGCAAAATTGCTGACCAAACTCGTTCAGATTTAGTCGCTAAAGTTGAAGCGCATCCCAATATTGAAGTGACCTTGAACGCTACGTGTAATGCTTGGTTTGCCGATAACTACTTACCGGTTATTCAAGGCAAGCGCATGTACAAAGTGCGCGCTAAGGAATGCATTGTTGCCTCGGGCGCATTTGAACAGCATGTTGTATTCAGAAACAACGACTTGCCGGGCATTGTCGTGTGTAGTGCGGTTTCACGTTTAATGAAGCTTTACGCAGTCAAACCTGGCCGTCGCGCGGTATTGCTGACCGGTAATGATGACGCGTATTTCACCGCACTTGATTTGTACGAACAGGGCGTTGAAGTGGCTGCGATTGTCGATATGCGAGCACAAGGCGGGGCGCAATCAGTGACTGCCGCAGTGCAAAACCTAGGGATTAAAATCACCTTAGGTTCCACTGTCTATGAAGCCCTAGCCACGAAAGGCAATAAGCATATACGTGGTGTTGATGTTCGCGCTATCAGCGGTCAAGGTGAAGTGGATGCTCAATCGAATTTGATTGACTGCGATTTACTGTGTGTGTCGTCTGGATTTATGCCGTCGTACTCGCTTCTATGCCAAGCGGGTGGTCAGCTGTCTTACGATGACGAAACTGCGGCGTTCAATTTGTCGAATTTACCCGCTCATTTACACATCGCCGGTTCGGTGAATGGTATTCATTCATTGACCGCGGTGATTCGTGATGGCGAACGTTCTGCGGTAGATGCCTTGCAGAACTTAGGTCACGATGTGGCGTCTATTGAGCCTATTGAGTGTGATAAACAGACTAATTTTGACTGGCCAATTTTCAAACATCCGAAAGGCAAAGACTTTGTCGATTTTGATGAAGACTTGCAAGTAAAAGACATTATTAATGCTACCCGTATTGGCTATCGCGATATCCAATTGGTTAAGCGTTTTTCAACGCTCGGCATGGGTCCCTCGCAAGGGCGTCACTCAGCTCTACCAGCAGCTCGATTGGTTGCCAAAAGTACCCAACGAACCGTATCGCAAACTGGCGTAACAACCGCTCGGCCGCCTTACGCGCCAGAAAAGTTAGCGCATATTGCCGGCCGTATTTTTGACCCAGTTCGCCGTACCGCAATGCATGATCGCCACATTGAGATGGGCGCCAAAATGATGCCAGCTGGTAATTGGCAGCGACCTGCGTTCTACGGCAAACCCGAAGACAGAGATAAGTGCATTTGGGCTGAGTCAGAACACGTACGCAACAAAGTTGGCGTGATCGACGTCAGCACCTTAGGCGGTATCGAATTACGCGGCCCCGATGCGGCGGAGTTTATGAACCGCATGTACACCTTCGCATTTCTAAAGCAACCGGTGGGTAAAACACGTTACGCCGTGCTTACCAACGAACACGGGGTTGTGGTTGACGATGGTGTGGCGTGCAGAATTGCCGATGATCACTTCTATGTAACGGCAACCACTGGCGGCGTTGGCGGCGTCTACAGCGATATGCTCAAGTGGAATGCTCAATGGCGCTTAGACGTAGACATTGCCAATGTTACCGCAGCATTTTCAGCAATCAACTTGGCGGGACCTGACTCTCGCAAAGTGCTGGAAAAAATCGCCAGTGATGTTGATTTATCAGCCGAAGGCTTTCCGCATCTGGCCTACCGTGAAGGTTCGGTGGCTGGCATTCCTGCGCGCTTACTGCGAGTTGGTTTTGTTGGTGAATTAGGTTATGAAATCCACGTGCCAACAAGTTACGGTGAAGCCTTATGGGACGCCGTAATTGAAGCCGGCAAGGAGCATGATATCAAGCCGTTTGGTGTTGAAACTCAGCGCCTCTTGCGCCTCGAGAAAGGTCATATCATTGTTAGCCAAGACACCGACAGCATGAGCCACCCTGGTGAGCTCGATCTCGGGTGGGCGATTGCACGCAAAAAGCCTTTTTACGTAGGCGGTCGATCGGTTGATATTGTGATGGCGCGTAAACAGACTCGCAAGTTAGTCGGTTTTACGCTTCCAAAAGGAAGTGCTAAACCTGAAGAGGGTCACTTGGTGTTAAGCGGCGATGACATTAGTGGCAACATCACGTCTTGTGAATACTCCCCAACCGTGGATTCAATTGTCGGCTTGGCATTTGTTAGCATCGACCAATGTGAGGTTGGTTCTAAGTTTGAAGTTCGTACTGACAATAATGTGATGGTCAATGCCCGCGTGGTTAAATTGCCGTTTTATGACGCTGATGGTAAGCGACAGGAGTTATGAAAATGAGTGAATCTAGACAGTTTCAACGACGCAGTTTCGTTGCAAGAAAGCTTGAAGGAAGCGAGTTTCTAAATATCAATGACGGCGCCGTAATGGTGAAAGCTTTGGCTAACGCCTCAGACAATCAAGTTCAACAGTCAGGCTTAATTGATTTGTCGGTAGCGCAGAGGTTCGGTTTTCGAGGCTTGAACGCAGCGCAACACATGCAGGCCTGCGACTACCCAGTGCCGAGTAAGCCTAACTTATGTGATGTCGGCCGTAATGGTGAGCTGGTACTAAGGCTTGGTGAGACTGAGTATTGGGTTCTCTCCAACCCTCAGGAGTTAGAGCAAACGCCTAATTATCAAGCGCCAGTGTTGGATAAGTGCTACTCATTGTTTTGCCAAAATAGCCATTCATGGTTGATGATGGTAGGCCCGTCTTTAGCTGAAACCATGGCTAAGATTTGCGGCGTGGATTTATCCTCGTCACAGTTCCCTGTTGGCCATGTTTGTCAAACCTCTGTGGCTAGAATAAACGCTGTGATTGTTCATCATGAGATTAACAACAAATCAGTATTTTCAATTTTAAGCGACAGTGCATCGGCCGTATATTTGTGGGAAGCGTTGCTTGATGCGATGACCGAATTCAACGGTTGTGCTATGGGCTTGAGCGCTATTACCTAGTGTTGTAGGCTTGTGTACGATTCTGCTCATAAGAATATTGAACTACATTTCGATTCGTCCTCAGACATCGAAATATTGGAAATTTATTCGCTTAGCGCAACTTTTTGGTATCTACGCTAACTAAAACTCTGCTTTTTAAAATTCATATATTGTATAACGACCTTCGTTCTAAATACGATTTACGGCTTACATAACAACCCTAGCTATTCAATCTCAGTCGTTTTGGATAAGACGAAAGTGCGAGAATCAAAATTGCGAAGTAGCTCATTGGTGTATGTAACTTTTACATTAGTTAAATGGGTACAAATTAGGTACACCGCTCAGTTTGCATAAATTGCCCTAAAGTAGCTTAAGCTACTGATATTAAAGAGATTGGTGTTATAACTAATTAGCGTTATAAGGCCTTGATTGTATTAAGTTTATAGTCTCAGGCAGCTACTTTTAATCAGGTGGTCGCGCGTTCGAGCCGCGCACGCCCCACCACTCAAATAAAAATAACCGCCCTCGTGGCGGTTTTTTTATTTGTGTAGTGGGTTGTTGCTGGATAGAACTAACCTTCGACAAATTCGTCAGGAACGAATTTGGACGGCCAAAGGCCGGTTGCGAAGCAACGCGACTCAGGATGAGGAGCGCCGCCGCGCAGACAGAAGGTAAAGTTAAGTAGATATAACTTTGAAAACAATGCTCAAATGCCACCACTCAAACAAAAATAACCAACTCCAATAACGGTTTTTTTATTTGTGTTGGGAAGTGTTGCCGGCACGAACTAACCTTCGACAAATTCGTCAGGAACTAATTTGGACGGCCAAAGGCCGGTTGCGAAGCAACGCGACTCAGGACGAGGAGCGCAACCGCGCAAATAAGAAGAAAAGTTAAGTAGATGTTCCTGCGGCCATAAGGCAGATCAGGGAAGCCTATTTATTCGCTTATAAAACGCCGAGTGAATGGGTAAACGCTGGACGGTGCTCGAGAGATTAGGCACGCTCATGCGGATTTGACAAGCGAGCGTTATCGCGAGAAAGATAAAAGAAGCTTTACGTTTTTCAAATCCATTTTTTGAATTTGAAAAACAAAGTTATTAAACCAGTAGCAATAAACATAATCACCACTGCAATTAAAAATCCGTTGACATTGTTTATGCCAGGAAGTCCACCGACATTCATACCTAATAGGCCGGTTACAAAAGTTAACGGTAAAAATATGGCCGCCACGATAGACAGCACGTACATGCGACTATTTTGTTGTTGCGCGAGCTGACTTAAAAAAGCTTCCTGTAACACAATTGCCCGCTCTCGTGCCAAATCCAGATCCTCTAAATAGCGCGAAACTCGATCGGACTCTTCGCGCAATCGTTGTCGGTCGCGGTCATTTAATATATCACTGTCTATGTGATACAAACGATCTAGTGCGTCTCTCTGAGGCGCGAGAAATCGACGTACAGAGGCTATTTGCCTGCGCAGGGATCCGAGTTGTGCACGCATTTGGTCAGGCGCAATGGTTTCTAGGTGGTCTTCAATCTCGCCAAGTTCGTCTTCCAAACGATTAACAAAATCTCCTATCCGATTGGCCAGCGATTCTATTAAGTTGGTCAGAAATTCGCCAGGGCTCCGCGGGCCAGTGTTGTCATTCATTGTGTCGACAATGTCTTGAATAGCCAACATTTTTCGTACGCGCGCGCTAAGGATTCGGTCTTTCTCGACCCACACACGAATAGACACCATGTCTTCAGCATCTTCTCCTGGATTGTGATTAACGCCACGTAAAACGACTAAGAGCCCGCCATGGGCCGCAAAAGAACGCGGTCGAGTCTCCTCGGCAGAGAGCGCTTGAAAAGTTAGCTTATCGATATTGGCATCGTTACGAAGCCATTCTTTTGATTCAACCTGATTTAGGTCAAGGTGCTGCCAGAGACTAGCACCATCAAGGGCGGGCGCTGCGGCTTTATCCCGATCGAGCTGAATCGATGTCTTGTCTCCGTTTAAGTAATACTGGTGTAAAAACTTCATAACCGCCTCCGTCTAACTCTAGCCTGTGTGCATCACTAAACTAATTTTTCTCTTGAGTGTGCAGATGAATATCCATTTGTGGGAACGCGATTACCACATCATTAGCTGCAAATATCTCGGAAATTCTAAAACGTATATCACTACGAATAGAACGTAACGTTTTTGCTCCCATCACGTGGCTCCAAAAATAAACATCAAAAATCAGCGCGCTATCACCAAAATCCTCGAACACATATTCGGGAGGTGGGGTGTCCAGAACTTCCGCTACTCCAGACACTGCTTCTTTCATTAACTCGACTACTTGCATGGGGTTACTGCCGTACGCCACCCCAATGCGCAATGAGGTTCTAATGTTTCGGTCCAACAAAGTCCAATTGATAACGGTAGTTTCAAGAAGGGTGCTGTTAGGTACCAGCATGTGTACACCGTCCGTTCTATGAATCAGCGTAGAACGAGCGCCCACTTCCGATACGGTGCCCATGTTGCCATCGATTTCGATAAAATCATTAATTCTAATGGGGCGTTCAGCGATTAAAATCCAGCCACTAATAAAGTTATTGATTATGTTCTGTGCACCAAATCCAACCCCAATCGCAATTGCCCCGGTGGCAAACGCGAAAGCTGTTATCGGAATACCCAGAACGCTCAATATGGTTAACGCAACCAATACTAATATCAAGTAGAACGACACCCTTTTGATGATGTGTATTACGTCCGGTTGAATTTTACTATTGGCCAAACGTCGCGCTAAAAAAAACTCCGTTAAACGGCTCAAGAGGTAACCGCCCAGCATCGACACCAAGACCAACATAATGCCTTCAACAGATATGAAGAAACCCGACTTGGTTGTGATTAGGGTGGTGTTCCAAATTTTGCTTAACATTTCAATCATGAGATATTCTTTTGCGTTCGCGCTGAGTGGTCGAACTTTCTGTGGGCAGAATCAAAGTCTACCTTACTCTTAGACATTTGTGGGTATAACCCCAGCTCGAAGCACTCTCACTGAAACAAAATCTGATGATTTTGTGCTTTTGTTTAGAGCGATTAACTTATAAAGTCTAAACTTGTGGTGGCGATAGTTTAAGGATCTAGTGAATGGATATTAATGCGATAAAGACCTTCTTGGAAGTCGCGAAAACACGTCATTTTGGACATGCGGCCAACGCATTGTTTGTTTCGCAGTCTACAGTGAGTGCTCGCATTCGATCTTTGGAAGAGTCTATTGGTGCAGAGTTGTTTATTCGTGAGCGCGGCAACATTCGATTGTCGCCAAGTGGCGAGGCGTTAATGACCTACGCACAAGGTATTACTACTTTGTGGGCGAGGGCTCAACAGGAAATAGCTAGCCCGCAGGGGGCACGTGAAACCATCGCGTTTGGTGGTTTGTCTGGGTTGTGGGATATAACTTTGCAGAATTGGCTGCACCAGATATCCGAAAGTCATCCGAGTCTTGCAATTTCAGCCGACATTTTTAGTGCAGAGACTCTGGTCGATCGGCTGACCAAAGGCGCATTAGATATCGCCTTTTTGTACGATGCGCCTCAAAGTGTAAATTTGACCGCAAAGCAGCTTAAACCAATTAAGTTATTGATGGTCAGCTCAGAGCCGATGCAAGAGCTCAGTGAAAATTGGCATGAGCACTTTATACGAGTTGATTGGGGTATGAATTTTGCTGTTCAATTTGCAGCTGAATTCCCAGACATTAAGTCTAGTCGCATGATGACTGGTTTAGGTAGGATTGCCCAAGAGCAGTTGAAACGAGTCAATGGTTTTGCGTATTTAGCGGAACCGGCTGTGCGAGCAGACCTAGACGCAGGTGAGTTGTACACCGTTCCAAACATGCCAGTGTTTAAGCGTAAGGCCTACGCCATCTTTAACCATGACAGTGCCAAGAGTGCGTTAGTGCAAGAATTATTGGAAGCACTCTAAGTTTAACTAGCTCAGATAAAGGCTGTTAGGCCCGCCATCACTGATCGGATATTCCGATTAAATTGATCTAAATAATTTGTTTTACAGGATGTAGCCTCTAGGTTAACAATCTCAGTTGCAGGGGTTTCCTGCTTTTGAATCCATAATTACTGAGATTACAGCCATGGGCAAACGAAAAGAACGTAGTAATGATTTCGACTATGAAGATGATGTTGCACAAGCATTGTTTGGTGACATTGATTTAGACGACGAAGATTTTTTCGAGCAATTCCAACCAAAACGATCCAGAGCCAAAAGCCGTCGTAGTCGCGACGCTCGCCGCAGGATTGAGGAGTACCGTGAAGAGAAAGAATTAGCGCGTCGCCTCCACGAATTTTACGACGACGAGTAATTTATCGAATAACTTGAATACGCAAAAGCCGCATTGACATCCCGTCATGCGGCTTTTCTTTTGGGAATGGCCTGTTAAGTGCGTGCTAGGGGTTGGTTTCTTGATCATTAGGCGCAATGGCAACCGACATACTGCCCGGCCCTAAGTTAATCGCAGCACCCATCGTCATGACTCCAAGCAGAAGCGTTACGCCTTTAGCAGCGCAGACTTTCTCTAGTAGCTTAAAGTTACTGAATTCAGGCATTTTGCTGATGTCCCCTGCATAACTGATATTTACCCAGGGTAGCTTCAAACCTTCGCGCACCCGATCAGAACAGTACCCTAGTACTCGGTCAACAGAGTTGTCGAAACCACGACTTTTCACATCAACAACCTGTATCTCTTCGTTTTGATTGTTGCCGATGGGCGCCAAGTTGAGCTTATCGGCTACCCATGCGACAGGGTAAGACACAGTCTCATTACCTTTTGATTTAGCGTGTTGGCGTGTGTATATGGGATCACGCACGATGGTAAAAGATTTAATGTACTGCTTGAAATCTTCAATCGATTCTTTGGCTTTGTTATAACTAGATGACTCAGCAAGCACTTCGTCTGAATAGATAGCTAAAAGTCCTTGTCCTGCCGCTAGGCTTGCCGAGCTCATGCAAGTCATTTGAAACGGGCGATCCATCGCATATTCCTTGCGTACCTTATGTGCGTCTTGGGCTACCTTAAACGTAACCGACCTATAGCTCTCATAGATGGGGCTATACGCCATCCCAAGTGTTTGGCACAACGCCACGTCGTACTTGGGAACAATTTCCTTGAACAGGTAATGTCTAATCTCGGCTTCAGTCGACGAAATTGTTTTTGCCTTAGTGTTCACGTTAATGAGTCCGCTTTTATGCAGGCCACTAAGGATCTTTTCATTGTGGGTGTCGATGTACTTTTTGCCTTCCACGATAATCGACAAGGGGATGATTTCCAGCTTGCGTCGGCGAATCTCTTCTTCAGGCAGGCAGGCTACTGAGTCGAGAATGAGTACATAATTCATTATTTAGTCCCTCGCATTGAGAGACAAGTATTGCAAAAGATCACAATAATGAGAAGCTGATCTTGCATAAGCGCTAACAAGCGCCGTTTGGCCGAAGTTTAAAGTTGGTTGTAATCAGCTAAAAATTCATCGAATGGCGCTTCATCAGCCGCCTCACGATCAGCTTGCTCTTGAACAGAAGTGGCTGCTGCGGAATCAAATAGTTCTTGTCGCTCCGCGCTTAATCCGCCCTTTAATAGTGATTCGGTGTGCTGTTCCGCAAGATCATTAATCAGGTCGTAGAATTCTCGCCCCGATTCAATTTCCGCCATAACCCGTCCCGAAGGGGTATTGGCTGGATCTTTGGCCTTGTCGCGCTGTGCGTTGACCGCATCGGCGTATTGGGTTCCACCATGCGCTTGGTCAAGGTAATGCGCGCATTTTTCAGTGCCATCAAGAATATGATCGACCCAGTCGACCACAGTTTTCTGAGTGCCGCAGTATTTGAGTTTTAAGCCAGGTTCGCGTCCGCGGTTGATAATCACACTGCGATTCTCAGCAATTTCCGCCCACTCGTTCGGACATTGCGCGGCACTGTGCGTCAGCAAACAATGCAGTACAAAAGCATCTAAGAAGCGAGACTCGGTGGCATCAATGCCCACTGGCAAGAATGGATTAATATCCAGCGCACGCACCTCAATGTACTCTACACCGCCACGTGCCAACGCATTAACGGGTCGTTCACCGCTGTCGGCTACTCGTTTAGGCCGGATCTCGCTGTAATACTCATTTTCAATTTGAAGAATGTTGGCGTTCAGCTGTTGGTAGTTACCGTTACTATCTTTAACGCCAATTTTTTCATAGGCCGGATACGACTTTTGTACCGCATTGGATAGTGTCGCAATGTAGTCCTTTAACGAATCGTAGCCAATATGCAAATCTTGCTGTGCTGAGTTGGTATACCCAAGGTCGCTCATGCGCAAGGAGGTTGCGTAAGGTAAACCCCACGTATTTTTTCCATACTGTTCGAGCTTAGGCGTACGGTCGCCAAAGAAGCTCGAATCCAATACTGGCGAAGCGCCAAAAAGGTAATACAACACCCAAGAATGGCGGTGAAAATTTCTAATCAGATGAAAATACTGTTCAGAGCGAAAATCGCGCTCAGATTTTGTGTCGTTTAATTGTTCTTGATAGGCCAGCCAAAATTCTTTGGGCAGCGATACATTATAATGAATGCCAGCGATTGCCTGCATTATTCGGCCATAACGTACATCGAGCCCGCGGCGGTAGATGTTCTTAATCACACCTACGTTGGAGCTTCCATATTGAGCTATGGGAATGCTCTTAGCACCGTTTATTCGGCAGGGCATACTGGCAGGCCAGACTTTTTCATCCGGAAGCTTGGCTAGAGTAAATGCATGTAGGTCGCTCAAGCACTTCAGGCTTCCTTCAATAGACTCTTGTTTAGGCGTAATGAATTCGAGCAAGGCCTCAGAATAGTCCGTTGTAATGTAAGGGTGCGTCAATGTCGACCCCAAAGACTTAGGATGGGGGCTTTGCGAAATAAGGCCGTCTTTGGTATATCGCAGGCCTTCTTTTTCGATGCCTCGCGCAATACCTGTTAATGCGGCGGTAGCTTTGTCGTTGAGTATAGTGGAAGTTTTAGTAGTCATACGATCTTAGCCAATCTAATCAGGTTTGCAGTGCAAACGGTTATTTCGTCGAGGCCAACTCTGCGAGGCCGCCGAATTCTAAGAGCGCTAGTATTAAAAGCGCCATCAATACCGCCCCTTCAGAAACACTGTAAAAGTGACTTCATAACGGCGCTCGCCGAGTATAGCTAAAAGTTACAGGTGGCGCGAAGTAACATTAGAAGTAACGTGTTAGTTTAACAAAGCCGTAATGCAGATACGCTTCATGTGTGTGCATGTACTCCAATTTTGATTTACAGTGTCAGGAACAGCCTGTTATCTACGGTCATACCTTACAATGGTTGACACATTTGCACAGGCGAGTAACCACAGATACAAGGAACGATACCATGTTGACTGTTACCCCTTCAGGGCAAGCTTGTGGCGCAATTGTAGAAGGCGTCAATTTAAACAAGACTTTATCGCTTGCCGAGCTGCAAGCGATTCAAGAGGCATGGTGGGAGCATCACGTACTCAGTTTTCCTGATCAACAGCTCAATGACGATGACTTGGAACGAGTTACGCAGAGCCTTGGGCACTTTGGCGAAGAGCCATTCTTCGAGCCAATCGATGGCCGCGAACACATCTGCGCTGTATCGCGCCGCTCCGACGAACAAGCTCCTTTGTTTGCCGAAGCGTGGCACACCGACTGGAGCTTTTTAGAGCATCCACCTATAGGCACTTGTTTGTACGGTATTACCATCCCCCCCAAAGGAGGCGATACGAGTTTTATTGACCAGCACAAAGCTTTTGAGTTCATGCCAGACGATCTGCGTTCTCGCATTGCTGATCTAACGGCTTTACACAGCGCCGTATTAGCCTATTCGCCAGAAGGAGCGTATGGCGCTGGTGACAGTAGGGACCGGAGTATGCGCATTGTTTATTCCGAAAAGGCTAAAGAAGTACGCCCACATCCGTTAGTACAAACTCACCCAGAATCGCGTAAAAAAATGCTGTTTGGCTGTCTCGGTTATATTGTTGGTATCGAAGGGATGGCCGAAGAGCACGCTACAAAACTATTAACGGAGCTATATGAGTGGCAAACACGACCAGAGTTTCAGTATCACCACGCGTGGCACGAACATACCTTGCTGCTGTGGGACAACCGTAGTGTGCTGCATCGAGCAAATGGCGGTTATGACGGCTTTGACCGTTTGTTGCATAGAACAACGATCTATGCCGAGCAGTCAAGCTGATCGCGGTTTTAAGAGGACGCTCTTGTCCGCATAGAATTTGAAAATCCTGCCGATGTTGTCGCTAGTATATAAACGGCTAAAAACTGAATTTAGACTCTATTTTTCACTAATTTTGCTTTCGCTAAACGCGCTTGTGCTTTACGATGCGCGCCTTATCGCTGAGTACTCCATAGAGGAGTTTTTGCATGCCAAATAAACCACTTATTTTAATCGAGAATGCTAATCTCTTTGCTCCCCAAGCATTGGGAAAGCAGTGTGTATTGATTGGTGGTGGCAAGATCCTGTCGATTACTTCAGAGCCACCCAAGCTAGACGACGATCTAGTTGAGCGCATCGATGCCAAGGGTCAAACCGTAGTGCCTGGTTTTATCGACGCACATACGCATGTTACGGGTGGTGGGGGCGAAGCAGGCTTTGCTACTCGCGTGCCTCCTGTGCCGATGAGTCAATTTACTCGAGCGGGTGTTACTACAGTAGTCGGTCTATTAGGTACAGACGACATTGTGCGCAACACCGAGTCGGTGGTTGCTCAGGTCTATGCTTTACGCGAAGAGGGTATGTCAGCCTATTGTTATACGGGCGGTTACCATCTGCCGTTAACAACCTTAACGGGCTCGGTACGTAGCGATATTGTATTTGTAGATCCCATTATTGCTGTGGGTGAATTTGCTATTAGCGATCATCGCTCTAGCCAACCCACTTTAAACGAGCTACTGAAAATAGCCTCAGAAGCGCACGTGGCGCATCTGATGACGGGCAAGGCGGGTGTGGTGCATTTACACCTTGGCGATGGTGCGCGTGGTCTTGACTTGGTTAGGCAAGCGTTGGATGAGTCAGAGATACCACCGCGCGTGTTCAACCCAACGCATGTAAACCGACGCCGAGAATTATTTGACGAAGCATGTGCGCTCACTAAGTTGGGCTGCACCATAGACATTACGGCGTTCGAGACTGGCGATGTTGGTTACGAGCCTTTAGCCGCAGTATTGAAGTATTTTGATGGTGGCTTTGATCCGAGCAAACTGACGATCAGTTCAGACGGTGGCGGATGCCTCCCCGATTTTGATGCCCACGGGCGACTGTTGCGTATGGACTTTGCCAATTCATCGGCATTAACCAATGTGTTCTATGAACTACAGCAATCGGCTTTGGCCTTACACGAGTATCTGCCTTGTTTTACAAGCAACGTTGCAGATCTAATGTGTTTGCCTTCAAAAGGCCGTATTGCGAAAGACTGTGACGCCGATCTGGTGATACTGAATTCTGCTGGTGAGATTGATCATGTGATGGCACTAGGTCGTTGGCACATGTTTGCACAGCAACAACTTATTAAAGGAACTTTTGAATAATCCTATGCCATCTCCAAACATCCACGGTACGCAACGCGGCTATGTCATTCCTATAGGCGGCGCTGAAGAAAAAGTTAACAACCCAAAAATATTGCAGCGTTTTGTCGACCTATGTGGCGGCTCCAAAGCGGTGATCAGTATTATCCCCACGGCTTCGCAACTTGAAGATACCGGCGAGCGTTACGAAGAAATATTCTACGATCTTGGTGTCGCTAAAGCCGTTGCTCTGCCAATAAGTGACCGCGAAGATGCTAATCGTAAAGATTACGTTGAGCAGTTAGAACGCAGTCACGGTATTTTTGTAACCGGTGGCAATCAGTTACGCCTTTCTACTATTTTAGGCGGTACTGAGGTTGCGAAAGCTATTCGTCAGTTAAATGCCATGGGCGTTCACTATGCCGGTACATCAGCGGGTGCCGCTATTGTGTCACAGCACATGATTACGGGTGGCAGCATGGGCGTTGTGCCTACTGAAGACGGCGTGAACTTAGCGCCCGGTCTCGGCCTGAATAACACCCTCGTTATTGATCAACACTTTAATGAACGCAACCGTTTGGCTAGATTGTTGTCGGCAGTATCGTACAACCCTTTCCTTATTGGATTGGGTTTAGATGAAGACACGGCCGCATTTATTGGACCTGATAACATATTTACTGTTGAGGGCAGCGGTGCAATCACCGTCATTGACCCATCAAAGGTAAAGCATTCATCTATGGCCGAAGCTGACCCAGGCGCGGCATTGACTTTGGTTAATATTAAGATGCATTTTTTGGCCGCTGGTGGGCGTTTTGATATTGAATCACGTGAAGCAATCTTAGATTAGGCTTAACCGTAACGCGGCAGTTGGTTAAATTGTAGGCATCGCCTCAGCCGTTTAACTCTGCCTTTTTACTCCGTACAGAGTGCTCTGCCTTTATTCCCGTGCGCTTTGGGGTTACGATAGTGTCTGTGCGCCCTAATGCAGGGATTATTTGGCGCGCAAACGCTTTTTACTAATCGCTCATACTCTAGTCTACGACGCATAGTTTTTGTCTCTGCGCTTTTGTATTTGAGCATAGTATAGAAGCGCACAGCCGTTCTCTCGCATTGATTAAATTCAGCTAAAAACACATCTAACTATTACATTTCACTATGAAAATACTAAGTAGCAACGTCTATGTAGGGCCAAACATTTACGCTAACTTTCCAGTTATTCGACACGAAATTGATATTGGGATACTCGAAGAGTGGCCATCAGTTAGGTTAGGAAAAGGTTTTATTGATGGACTGATTGACGCAATCCCAACCTTACAAGAACACGGCTGTTCATACGGCACAGAAGGTGGGCTGGTTCGACGCATGCGCGAAGACGAGGGCACCTGGATAGGACATATTTTAGAGCACGTTGCGTTAGAACTACAAAACCTTGCTGGATCGACAGTCACGTTTGGCCGAACGCGAGGCACTGGCGATCTTGGTTGTTACAATGTTGTATACCAATATCAGCAAAGAGATGTAGGTATTGAGGCGGGTAGCTTAGCGATGCGCCTGTTAACTCAGTTGATGCCGGCCGAAGTTTTAGGCTTAATGGGTAAAGAAATTGATTCTGAGTTTAATTTTCAGGAAGAGCTGCACGACTTTGTACGTATGGCTCAGCGCAAAGAGTTTGGTCCAAGTACAGGCTCGTTAGTGGCTGCAGCGGAAGAACGCGAGATTCCCTGGTTGCGATTAAACAGTAATAGCCTAGTCCAATTTGGTCACGGTAAGTATCAACAACGAATTCAAGCTACGATTACCAGCGAAACCAAGCACATTGCTGTTGAAATATCGTGCGACAAAGAAGACACCCACAACTTACTAAGCGACCTTGGTTTACCTGTGCCACACCAAGAGACCGTATACCGTGAGAGTCAAGCTATTCGTGCTGCTCATCGAATTGGGTACCCAGTGGTTGTGAAGCCTCTAAATGCAAACCATGGTCGCGGTGTAAGTATTAACCTTAACGAGGACCATGAAGTGGCTACAGCCTTTGCAGCCGCCCAAGACGTAGGCACAAGCCGCGCTGTATTACTCGAAAGCTACATAACAGGCTTTGATCACCGCATGTTAGTTGTGAACAACGAGCTTGTTGCGGTAGCCAAGCGAGTACCAGGGCATGTAATTGGTGATGGTAAATCTACCATTGCTGAATTGATTGATGTGGTTAACCAAGACCCACGTCGCGGTATTGGCCACGAAAAAGTCTTAACGCGCTTAGAGCTAGATAGCCAAGCGTTACGTTTGCTTGAAGAGGGCGGATACAACCAAAGCAGTGTGTTAGATAAAGACCAAGTGTTTTTCTTACGCTCTACCGCGAACCTGTCAACAGGCGGTACTGCAATAGACGTAACCGACTCCGTACATCCAGATAACCGAGCAATGGCCATTCGAGCGATTCGTGCCATCGGATTAGACATTGGTGGTGTCGACTTTTTAACCGACGATATCAGCCAGTCTTATAAAGAAATCGGTGGTGGTATTTGCGAATGTAATGCCGCGCCAGGTTTTCGTATGCATGTGGCGCCCAGCGAAGGTCAGCCGCGTGACGTTGCTGGCAAGGTTATGGAGATGTTATTTCCAGCTGGAACCAATGCCAAGATTCCTGTAGCCGCAATTACCGGAACTAACGGTAAAACAACAACATCCCGCATGTTGGCCAGCATTATGAAAAGTGCTGGATTTATTACGGGTATGACATCAACCGATGGTGTTTATGTCGATGGCCATTTAACTGTTAAAGGCGATATGACCGGGCCAGTAGCGGCACAGATTGTGTTACGTGACCCTAGTGTTGATTTCGCGATTATGGAAACAGCACGTGGCGGCATCGTAAAACGAGGCTTAGGCTACAACGAATGTAATGTTGGCGCGTGTTTAAATATTAGCGCAGACCACTTAGGTTTACGCGGTGTCGAAACTCTTGAACAGCTAGCCCACATCAAACGGGTGGTCGTTGAAGTGGCGCGTGATTGCGTCGTCCTAAATGCCGATGATCCCTTGTGCCTGCAAATGGCCGACTTTTGTGATGCCAAGCGCATTTGCTACATTACAATGGATTCAGGTCATGGCTTAGTACGCGAACACATACGTAGCGGCGGTTTAGCTGTGGTTCTAGAAAAAGCCATCAATGGCGACATGATCACCATTTATGACAATGGCGCGCATATTCCATTATTGTGGACGCATTTGATTCCGGCCACTATCGAAGGCAAAGCAATGCACAACGTTCAAAATGCTATGTTTGCGGCGGCAATGGCCTATAGTTTTGATACCAATCTAGATGATATTCGCCAAGGTCTACGCATATTCAACACGTCGTTCTATCAAGCGCCGGGTCGTTTAAATATATTTGACGAGCATTCGTTTAAAGTCATCCTCGATTACGCACACAACCCTGCAGCGATCAAAACGTTGACTGAAATGGTCACGCGTTTTGATGTTTCGGGAGTTCGCCGACTCGTTATGGCTATTCCGGGTGACAGGCGCGATGAAGATGCCGTTGATGCAGCAAAAATTGTTGCTCAGCACTACGACTACTTCCTTCTTAAGTCTGACGACAACCCACGTGGTCGCGCTCCAGATGAGTTGCCTAAGCTAATCAAGGCAACGTTGATGGACGAGGGTGTTGATGAATCACGCATCCAAATCATTGTGTCAGAAGAAGAAGCTGTTCAAAAAGCTTTAGAAGACAGTGAGTCTGGTGATTTGCTCGTAGTCTTAGGTGACGAAATTACGCGTTGCTGGAAGCAAATCATCCATTTCGGCGATGCACCTGAAGCTAAACCTGCACAAGAGAAAGCGATAGAAAAACCAACTAAGAAATCGGCCGAGTCGATAGAGCACAGCTTTAAGCTCGAAGAAGGCCAGTCTTTAGTCCACGATGATCGTGGCGTTCGCTTAGTAGTAGAGCGTGACGAAGACTCAGATTAGTACTTGAAATAGGTCTTCACCGATGAAAATAGTGTTTGACGAAGTTCGTCGTTTAACGGGTCCTAATCTGCTCTGGGAGCACCCAGGTGCGATCATTGATGTGCTGGGTGAGGATATTGGTAACCCAGCATTATCAGCAGCCTGGCTAAAGTGGTCTCGCGTTATTTTGGATGAGTTTGGCTGGATCGACAGCCAGAGTATCGCGCGCGTTTTTTCAGGCGGCGCGAGTTTAGCGATTAGCGCTCCAACCGATGCGCTTTATACCGCGTGTGACCTGGCGGAACTGATTTGGACGTGTTGCGACGCTGAGTTAAGCGGCTCGCCAATCCTTGACTGGCATGCTGCGCTAGCGGATGTACGTAGCGCCTTAACCGAAGAAGCGAACCCAAGATTACTTGAACTCATTGAGCGAGCGAGCGCAGAAGAGTGTTTGGCGCTAAGCGATGAAGATGAGTTTAGTTTGGGCGCAGGCGCTTCGGCTCAAACTTGGTCGGTCGATAGCTTGCCAGACCCAGCGACCGTCAATTGGTCACAGTTCAGCTCCATACCCATTGCCTACGTTACCGGCACTAATGGTAAATCCACTAGTGTACGTTTGGCCGCTGAAATTGCGCTTTCGGCAGGGCTTCAAGCAGGCCTTACTTCAACCGATTTCATTCGTGTGGGTGCTAGCATTTTGGGTGAAGGAGACTATTCTGGACCCAGTGGTGCGCGCACATTGTTACGCGATAACCGATGCGAAATTGCTTTTCTTGAGGTGGCAAGAGGTGGCATCTTACGTCGTGGTTTACCTATCAATAAGGTAGATGCGGCACTTATTACCAATGTGGCCAGTGATCATTTGGGGCAGTATGGAATCGACACGGTTGATGAGCTGGCGCAGGTTAAATTTGTTGTCGGCAAGGCGCTGAACGAACACGGAGTGCTGGTTGTTAACGCGGACAATGAATTGACCGTTAACGAAACAAAAAGATTTTGTGAACAGCAAAAAGTAAACCTTTGTTGGTTTAGCAAAGACCTGAACAATCCTTTGATAGCAGCTCAGGTCGAAAACGGCGGCCGAGTTGTCTACGTAGAAGGCTCGATGGTTGTCTATCGTCATGGGGACCAGCGTACTGACGTACTTACGGTGACCGACATTCCAATGACATTTGATGGTCATGCCCAGCACAATGTTGAAAATGTTTTAGGTGTGGTGGGTTTGTGTGTGGCGCTGGGTATATCCTTCGATGCTATTCGGGCTGGACTAAAGAGCTTTGCTAGCGACCCGAGCGATAACCCCGGTCGAGGCAATCTTTATAAAATTAGCGGTGCACAAGTGGTCGTTGATTTCGCACATAATCAGCACAGCATGGAAGCCGTCGTCAATTTGGTTGAGAACATGCCGGCGAAAAGGCGTTTGGTTATGTTCGGGCACGCGGGGGATCGCAGCGACAAGGACATAATGGATGTGACCGACGCTGTATTCAAAATACGAGCCGATTATTATCTTCTGTGTGAGTACGAAAATTATCTACGCGGCAGAGAGTTGGGCGCGATTCCTGTGCTAATGGATTCACGCCTAAAAGAGCTTGGGGTAGATGACGCCGATATCGTTCGTGTGAACGATTCGTTGTCTGGCGCTAAATGGGCAATGGACAATGCTCAGCCTGGCGATGTTGTATTGCTGTTTGTCTTAGATAACCGAGAAGCGGTGCATCAGTTTTTGTCAGGTCTAGAGTCGAGCTAGAGTTGAGCAAAGCTGCTCATAGTATTCAGATGCACATTTTTAACGCGTTGGGTGCTTTCACAGATGATGGGGCGCATACAGGAGTAAGTGAATTAGTCTAGGTTAAGGATTTGACTTAGAGTTATCTTATCAAGCATCAAAGGGTCAAGTCTTGAATTGTGAAATTGAATGAGTTCAAGATTCAAGACATGACCGCTCCGCCTTCTCCTATCAACCGCCGATAGAATCTACTTTAATTGAATCAGCCATAATTTTTAGAGAATCTCTGCGTACATCCAATTTATTTTGGGCGTAATATTTTGCAGGCAGTTCAGCAAGATCGCTGGCGACTTTCATCGCAGCAGCCATCAACTGTTCTTGTGGTACCAATGCATCTAAAAAGCCAGCTGTAACGGCTTCGCTTGGTGTACAGGGCACCGACTGAACGATCCGCTTAATGTGTTCTTGGCGATTTAGTCTAGATTTTGCGATTTCCATTAACAGGTCGCCAAACGGCATATTGATTGCGGTTTCAGGCAATCGCACAAAATACTCGGTGTCTGCACCGATGCGCGTATCAGCTACCATTAGCATAAATGCACCTAAGCCAATCGCGTGACCATCGCATGCCGCGACAAGTGGTTTCGGGAATGAGTAGAACCTGTATAACATTCCTAGCCCACGCTCAATCATCGCTTTTCCGGCTTCGGGGTCAGCTTGGATGATTTTGAGATCGTAGCCCGCCGAGAACATACCCGTGCGCCCAGCAAGAACCACTGCATCGGCTTCTTTCTCAGCTTTGTCTAAGAAGCTATCAATGGCATCCATAAAGTCTGGGTTTACCGCGTTGGCTTTACCATTATCAAATGTAATGACTGCAATGTTGTCTTTAAGTTCGTAGTTCACTGTCTCGCTCCGACGTGTTTGTTTAGGGGGCACATGATACTGGCAAATTAATTCAGATCAATAAGGATTACTCCAGTAATGGCGTTGTGGCGCGATAGCGTTATAATCGCGCCTATCCTAATGCTAACGAGAGCTAGCCATGACCCACTATTCAATCGCCAATATTTTTAAACAAGCCGCCACAGTAGGCGACACCGTCACCGTTAAAGGCTGGGTACGAACCCGCCGAACGTCGAAAGCAGGCATCTCTTTTGTAGCCGTGCACGATGGTTCGTGTTTCGACGCTATCCAATTAGTCGTACCAGAATCACTAGCCAACTACGAATCCGACGTGCTCAATCTAGGTGCAGGCTGCGCAGTTATAGCATCGGGCGTTCTGGTGGAATCAGAAGGGCAGGGCCAAGCGCTTGAAATTCAGGCCACAGAGCTCGAAGTTGTAGGCTGGGTCGACGAGCCAGAAACCTATCCAATCGCTAAAAAGCGCCACACCTTCGAGTATTTGCGTACCCAGGCGCACTTGCGCCCGCGTACTAATGCCATTGGCGCGGTAACACGAGTACGGAATACCTTAGCCAATGCTATTCATAACTATTTCTACAATGATGGCTTTCATTGGGTCAATACCCCAATCATCACGAGTAGCGATTGCGAAGGCGCCGGTGAATTATTTAGAGTGTCGACACTAGACCTTAATAACATACCGCGCACAGACAAAGGCGAGGTTGATTTTCAGTCAGATTTTTTCGCCACAGAAAGTTTTCTAACAGTATCTGGCCAGCTCAATGTGGAGTCGTACTGTTTAGCCATGTCTAAGGTTTATACCTTTGGGCCAACTTTTCGTGCCGAAAATTCAAACACGAGCCGTCATTTGGCGGAGTTTTGGATGGTTGAGCCAGAGATCGCGTTCGCAGATTTAAATGACGACGCTTTGCTCGCCGAAGATTTTTTAAAGCATTGCATTAAGGCGGTACTGACCGAACGGGCTGACGACATGGCGTTCTTTGCGCAACGTGTAGATAAAACCGTACTCGATCGTCTGCAAGCGGTAGTCGACACACCGTTTACCCACATGGACTACACCGACGCAATCGACATTCTAAAAGCCAGCGGCAAGTCGTTTGAGTACCCAGTAGAGTGGGGCATTGACTTAGCCTCAGAGCACGAACGCTTTTTGTGCGAAGAGCACATCAACGGTCCTGTGGTGTTGAAGAACTATCCCAAAGAAATTAAGGCATTTTACATGCGCATGAACGACGACGAGAAAACCGTCGCTGCAATGGATGTATTAGTTCCAGGAATCGGTGAGCTCATCGGTGGCAGTCAACGCGAAGAACGACTCGACGTGTTGGATATGCGCTTCCCAGACCAAGAAATGCGCGAGCACCTATGGTGGTATCGGGATCTACGCCGCTACGGCACTGTCCCGCACGCAGGTTTTGGATTAGGCTTTGAACGCTTGATTAACTACGTCACTGGCATGGAAAACATTCGCGACGTAATACCGTTCCCGCGCACTCCCGGCTCAGCTCAGTTTTAAGGAAAGTTGAGAGCCAAATCTACATATTGCTAGGGTGGACGAAATCAGAGACTTAGTGATTGGGGAGCATCGACTGATCGGCGATATTATTGGCGATAGTTTCGCTGACGATCCCGTTAATAAATGGGTCTTTTGGTCACGCGAGAGCATGACTCATTACTACACGCTCGTTGCTAAAAAGCTCTATTTACAGAAAGGCTTCGGACACGTACTTGACTCAGCGAACGCAGGCACACTTTGGCTGCCGCCAGGAATAAAGAAAGATATTCCTGTTTACCGCAGTCTAGATATTGCCGCATCAATGGTCTACTTCGGCTCGTTTCGTTCTGTTTTTCGAGGAATGGCAGTGGAGGCAGGTTTAGTCGCTAAAAAGCCTAAAGAACCTCATTTCTTCTTGTTTGCTATCGGTACTCGTCCAAGCGAGCAAGGTAAGGGGCTTGGGTCACAAGTAATGGCAGAAGGGCTGAAAATAGTTGATCAGGCTAATATGCCTGCATACCTGGAAAGCAGTAAAGAACAAAACATTCCGTTTTATAAGCGGTTTGGTTTTGAGATCGTCGAAAAAACCACACCCGCAAAAGATGGACCACCGCTCTGGTTGATGTGGCGTGAGTCTCGTTCAAGCTGATCGCACCGTCTTTGCCAAGCATAAAAGAGTATTTTTGAAAAAGAGCGACGTTTAACTCTTAGTGATCTGTGCAAAATCAGAACCACTTGGCTTCTGAAATACCCTCAAATCAAACTCTTTTGCCACGGCGAATAAGTGGTCAAATATATCCGCTTGTATCGCCTCGTATTTAATCCAATCTTTCTCAGAACTAAACGCGTATATCTCTATCGGTAAGCCAGCTTCGCTGGGAGCCAGTTGGCGCACCAATACGGTAAGTGATTGATTAATCTGTGGGTGGTTTTTTAAGTAGGCAACAATATACGCTCTGAACGTGCCAACATTTGTAATACGACGTCCGTTAACCAACGACTCTTGAGCATGGGCTTGAGTGGCATTGTATTGGTCTAGCTCTGTGCGTTTAGATGCTATGTATTCCTTTATGTAATCAATTTTGCTGAATCGAGCCAGTCGTTCTTCGTTACAAAAGCCAATTGAATTCACATCAAGAAAGATCGAACGTTTGATTCGACGCCCGCCAGATTCTTGCATGCCGCGCCAGTTCTTAAACGACTCATTAATCAAGCTTTGAGTAGGAACGGTAGTAATGGTCTTATCAAAGTTACGAACCTTCACCGTGGTTAAACCAATTTCCATGATGTCGCCATCGGCATTATGCTGCGGAATTTCCACCCAGTCACCAATTCCAACAATGTTGTTATAGCTGAGTTGGATGCCTGCTACAAAGCCCAGTATTGGGTCTTTAAAGACCAACATCAATACAGCGGTCATAGCGCCTAAGCCAGCAAACAACTTGAGCGGCGATTCGCCGATGACCAATGACACAATGATGATAATTGTGAAGAAGTAGGTGATTAACTTAGCAACTTGAGCAAAGCCCTGAATCGGTATTCTTTTGGATACAGAAAAAGACCCGTACATATCCAACAGAGAATCGATCACTGAAATCACTACAAGCGCTAGAACGATCACGCTATAGGTCTCGATAGCGGTGGTGATAAAACCTACCAAGACTGGGTAATCTTGCAGCGTGGTTGGCATCAGCTGGTAGATAACCCAACTCGGCGCTAAATAGGCTAAGCGTTCAAACACCCTGCGGTGAATAAGAACATCGTCTAAGTCTGATTTGGTTTTAGCAAACAGTTTGTGTATTGAGTATACGAATACACGATTAGCAACAACGTAAGCAATAGCCGCGAGTAGTAATACCAAAGCAGCGGCTATTGTAGGGTCGGCCCAATGTGCGTGCTCGCTGACGTTGGGTATTTTATCTACCCACGATGTGATTATTTGATTCATGTTTTTTGGTGTGCGTTTAGGGTTTGCTCTTGAGGCAATCAGAGACGGAGTACATGACACCACTACCATGACTCTTGTTCGTCAAGGATCGTGATAGTGCCTTCTTAGGCTACCATTTTCAAGAACGCTAAATTTTCTTCAATTACCTGGCCTAGTTTTCTTGGCGGTACTCAAATGGCAAGATGGGGGATGTAACTCATGCTCCGACCGTGATGCATTAGCGCTTTGTTTAACGGCTCCTTAGATATTTCCTTAGGCGAACTCGTGTGTAGGCAGATAACTTGAAAAGAAAGTGGCGTATCCGAGAGTACAGTTTTATTGTGCTCTCGGATACACGGTCTTTACTTATAAAAGCTATACATAGCGCTAACCGTGGACTGCAGCGTAACCAGGTTCACCGCCAAAGGTGTACAGGTTTTCAGTCTTAACTACATCGAATCCCGCTTCAATAAGACGGTGTTGCAACGCCAGCACTTCGCTAAACTTAAGCGGTACATTGTCATCTAAGAGCTTGGAGCGCGACGCCCAAACTTCGGCAACTCGAATGGTTGGCTCTTCGTTTACATGGGCTTTAAAGATTACTTCAAATGCTTTAGATAGAAGCGCTGCATCGGTTGGGATCGAAATTACAATTTGGGACGCCCGAGTTTCTTGAACCGTTCCCTCTGCCCCAGCGTGTGAGCCTTCGAGAGCTCTGAACCGTTGATATCCGCTGTCTCGAACATACGAGCAACAATCATAGGGCCCTTGCGTAATCGAAAGGTTTTCTTCGAGCGCCTTTAATACCCCATCTACGCCGGCGGTGGGTGTGTCGATTGTCACAACCCATTCTCGAGTAAGTGTGGCTGGCGGCATATCGAGTTCGTCTAATACGTGGGCATTGTTCATGAGTTGTTCTCTTGAGGCTGGCAGTGTAAGTCTAATTTCAGTATTCCACAGGGTGTTAGCGGGTACAACTTAAGCTACCCATGTTGTTTAGCCATGTATACGTGTCAACGGACACGGGATGGTGGTCATGTATGATTCGTCTTTAATTGATATAAAGGTCGAACACTATGAATAAGAACCAACCTGTGTGGCTAGAAGTGGCCCTAAACGGCGCTGCTGGAACAGCGTTCCAGCCGAATATCCCAATTACTGTAGATGCGATAGTAAAAGAAGGTATAGCGTGTGCAAAAGCGGGTGCGGCTATTGTGCATGTGCATGCCTACAATGAAGCGGGGCAGGGGGTTGAAGACGCTGATCTTTATACGCGTATTATCGAAGGCATTCGTGAGCAGGTTGATGTCATCGTCTACCCTACGCTTAGTTTGTTTGGCGATATTGATCAGCGTTACGCGCCAGTCCAAACCCTTATTGATCGCGGGTTATTGGAGTGTGGGGTGGTCGATCCTGGAAGCGTTAATATTACCCACACTAGCCAAATTGCGGCTGGTCAAGACGGTATTGCCTACGTAAATCCCGACAGCCACATTCGTCATGGTTTGGCTTTGGCCGAAGCACATAATTGGCGACCTGCTTACGCTATCTATGAACCGGGTTTTGCGAGGCTTGGTGCAGCATTAGCGTTGCAGTTCCCAAAACTCTTACAACCCGTCTACCGAATTATGCTGTCGGATAATTTATTATTTGGTATGGAGCCGAATGAACGTGCGGTGCGCTTTTATGCAGATATGTTGGGCGAGCTAGTGCCGAACGCGCCCTGGATGTTATCGGGCCTAGATGCTGACGTAACCGCCGTAACTCCTCTGGCGTTAGAGCTTGGTGCTCATCTTCGTGTTGGATTAGAAGACGCCCCCTTTGGTGCACCGACTAGCAATCTACAAATGGTTGAAGAGGCTGTGCGTATAATTGAACAACAACCTCGGCCGCTTGCATCGGTCGGTGATGTGCGAGCACACGCATAGACATTAACTCGAATCTATTTGTTAACTTGAATCTAGCCAAGCGCTCTAATCTAAGAACGCGCTTGCACTGGGGTCAGGTTTGCGATAAAAAACATATAATCAATCAATGCCATATTTTACTGAGGGAGACTCTCATGCAGGCCAAATTTTCTAAGATGTCAGAAAGCACCGCTGACGACTGGGCAGTAATCGCCAACGAAGCGAAACAGATGGCTGCGGGCCTCCCAGATCGAATTCTTACTCATATGGAACTGTTGCAGGGTGACTTTGGTGGCTTTCCAGTCGACCGCCTGCAACACTGTTTGCAAACCGCAGAGCTCGCGGCAGACGGAGGCGAAGACGACGAATACGTTGTATGTGCCCTACTGCATGACATAGGCGACACATTAGGTAGCGCCAATCATGCCGATGTGAGCGCGGCGATTTTGGAGCCATTTGTGAGCGATGAGAATCATTGGATGATCAAGCATCATGCTATTTTCCAAGGCTACAACTTTTTTCATTACTTAGGAATGGATCGCAATATGCGCGATCAATTTCTTGATCACCCTAATTATCATCGTACCGCTCGCTTTATCGCTCGCTATGACGATCTAGCGTTTGATGCGTCTAAACCTAGGCTTGAGTTAGCTTTATTCGAAGACATGGTTAAGCGTGTTTTCGCCACGCCAAAGAAGAGCTTATATAAAGAAGCTATGGAGTCTTAAGGGGTTCATAGCGGCTAGATCATAACGCCAGCGAATAAGGGAGCCGATTAAGCTCCCTTTTTTAGTAGTTCTTTATACTAATGTTAATGTTATTGATAACGATTCGCATTTGCATGCAGATAAAAAAGAAGGTATTATTTCGTTATTGATAGACACATTTAACAACATTGATTGAAGCATATGTTCGTTTGCCTTTGTAAAGCAGTAACAGACCACGACATCCATAGCGCCGTAGAAGGCGGTGTGAGTTCGTTCGAAGAGTTGCAAGATCATACTGATGTCAGCACTTCCTGCGGCCAGTGTGCGTGCGAAGCTCGATCTGTCTTTGACGAGAAAATCGCTCTAGAAGCCAGCAAACACGCTTCGTACAACGCGCCTTCTATTGTTTTGCAAAGCAGCTAAACCAAACTCCCGCTTGGTTTAGCATCGCTAATTTTCTCTAGTTCTTGTCTCTTCTCGCAATAATCTGGATGTTCAAATCCAGTTTAGTAATCTAAGCGTCCCAGTTAAGTATTACTTTGCCCGATTGGCCTGATGCCATTGCATCAAACCCTTGCTGAAAATCATCTATAGGGAATTGATGTGTTAGTAGGGGGGTGATATCTAAGCCGCTCTGAATCAAGCTGGCCATTTTGTACCATGTCTCAAACATCTCTCTACCGTAAACACCCTTAATCTCAAGGCCTTTGAAGATGACTTTGGTCCAATCAATGGGCATTTCGCCGGGTGGTATTCCAAGCATGGCAATCTTGCCACCGTGGTTCATGGTGTCGAGCATTGATTTGAATGCGCTAGGTACGCCAGACATTTCGAGTCCTACATCAAAGCCTTCAGTCATGCCTAGTTCTTTCATGATGTCGCGCAACGATTCGCTACCCACGTTTACGGTTCGCGTAGCGCCCATTTTTTTGGCAAGGTCTAAACGAAAGTCATTAACGTCAGTAATAACCACATGTCGCGCGCCCACATGCTTTGCAACCGCCGCGGCCATAATTCCAATAGGGCCTGCGCCTGTAATTAGAACGTCTTCGCCTATTAGATTAAAAGACAGCGCCGTGTGTACAGCGTTACCAAATGGGTCAAAGATTGCAGCAAGATCATCGCTTATATCTGCGGGAATCTTAAAGGCATTGAATGCAGGAATCGCTAGGTACTCAGCAAATGCACCTTGTCGATTAACGCCAACACCCACAGTATTACGACAAAGGTGGCGTCTGCCAGCGCGGCAATTACGGCAATGCCCACAGGTAATGTGGCCTTCACCAGAAACTCGGTCGCCAATTTTAAAGCCGGCAACTTCTTCGCCAATCTCCACGACTTCGCCTACGTATTCGTGTCCCACTATCATAGGGACAGGAATGGTGTTCTGTGACCATTCATCCCAATGGTAAATGTGCATGTCCGTGCCACAGATCGCGGTTTTACTAATCTTTATGAGTAGGTCGTTATGTCCCACGGTCGGTTTCTCGGCCGTAGTCATCCAGATTCCTGGCTTTGCTTCTAACTTGGACAGTGCTTTCATAGTCTTATTGTTTTTAATTTATGTGAGCTAGTAAACCTATATGTTTCTGCGTTGCTGACTAAAACAGCTTCAATTCTTTGGCCACATCAATAAACACATCAACAACAGTGTCGATTTGCTCAATGGTATGCGCGGCCGACATTTGTGTTCTGATTCGAGCTTGGCCTTTTGGTACTACAGGAAAAGAGAATCCCACTACATAAATGCCACGCTCAAGCATTTTGGTCGACATTTGCGCAGCGACTTTAGCATCGCCCAGCATAACGGGGATAATGGCATGGTCTGCGCCGGCAAGCGTAAAACCAGCTTCGGCCATTCTCTTTCTAAAATGTGTGCTATTGCGACGTAGGCTGTTACGTAACTCGTCTCCGTCCTTAAGTAGGTCGAGCACCTTAATCGATGCATTAACAATGGCGGGGGCTAGAGAATTGGAAAAAAGGTAGGGTCTAGAGCGCTGACGCAGCCAATCAACCACTTCTTTGCTTGCCGAGGTATAACCGCCTGATGCGCCGCCAAGAGCTTTGCCTAATGTGCCAGTGATAATATCAACACGGCCCATTACCTCACAGTGCTCATGCGAGCCACGACCTGCGGCACCTACAAAGCCAACCGCGTGTGAGTCGTCAACCATAACCATGGCGCCATACTGATCCGCAAGGTCACAAATGCCACGTAGGTTAGCGATTACGCCATCCATCGAGAACACGCCATCGGTGGCAATGAGTATATGTTCCGCTTTATTTTTTTTTGCTTGTTTGAGCGCCGCTTCTAACTCAGCCATGTTGTTGTTCGCGTAGCGATAACGTTGCGCTTTGCAGAGCCGAACACCGTCAATAATACTGGCGTGATTTAAAGCGTCGCTGATGATGGCGTCTTGAGGGCCTAGCAGGGTTTCGAAGAGACCCGCATTAGCATCAAAGCACGACGAGTACAGAATGGTGTCTTGCATGCCAAGAAACTCACTAATGCTCGCTTCTAGCTTTTTGTGAATGTCTTGCGTACCGCAGATAAAGCGAACCGACGCCATCCCAAACCCATGTTCGTCTAAGCCTTGCTTGGCAGCCGCTATTAATTCTGGATGATTGGCTAGGCCTAGGTAATTGTTCGCACAGAAGTTTAATAATGCAGGCGCTTGGTCAGTTGAAATCTGTGCTTGCTGAGCAGATGTAATAATACGCTCAGATTTATACAGGCCTTCGTCATGCAGCTCTTCGAGTTGTTTGGCTAGTTTTTGATTGAAATTGTCCATTTTGGCGGTATCTAGGTTTGTGCGAGCGGCGGTGCTCTTTGAGAGAGTCTATAGCATGCTCTTTAGGTTTTGAGGGTAGATGCGTACAAATTTAAGTCATTTGGAGATTAAAAACGAAACAATATTTTTAGTCTTCTTTGCGTAATTGTGCGGCAAATTTGTTCGCTATTGGGTAAAATCCGCGCCAATCTTAATTGTTAATCGTTTCAGTGGAGAATTTATGTCTAAGTTTCGCGCAGGTGTTTTATTCGGTGAAGAGATCGATGAGGTTTATGCAGACGCTAAACTCAATCAATATGCGCTACCCGCAGTAAACGTTGTTAGTACCAGTACCGTTAACGCGGTTATGGAAGCTGCTGCGAAGGTTAACTCTCCAGTTATCGTTCAGCTGTCTTTCGGTGGCGGTCAATTTTACGCCGGTAAGAGCTTGCCTAATGACAATTTCGAGGCATCAGTGGTTGGGTGCATATCCGCAGCTAAACACGTGAATGACCTAGCCGAAATGTACGGTATTTCGGTAATCATGCACACGGATCATTGTTCGTTAGTTAATATTTCTTGGATCGATCAATTGTTGGATTATCAAGAAATCTACTACGAACAGCATGGACGCCCTTTATTTAGCTCGCACATGCTCGATCTGTCTGAACAAACGTTAGAGGAAAATATAGAAATATGTGAGCGATACTTTCAGCGTATGGCCGCTATTGAAATTGGCCTTGAGATCGAACTCGGTATAACCGGTGGCGAAGAAGACGGCGTTGATAACAGCGACGTAGACGTGAGCAAGCTCTATACGCAGCCTGAAGATGTTTACTATGCGTACGAGCGTTTAAACAGTATTGGTAACGCCTTTTCGGTTGCCGCTGCGTTTGGCAATGTGCACGGCGTATATAGGCCAGGCAACGTAAAGCTCTCGCCTGGAATACTACGCGACTCTCAAGCTTATGTAGGCGAAAAGATCGGCGCATCCGTGCCTAACCCTGTTAGCTTTGTCTTTCATGGAGGCTCGGGTTCGTCTCAGGCCGACATCCGAGAAGCGATCGGATATGGCGTGATTAAAATGAACCTTGATACCGACATGCAATGGGCGTTTAACTCTGGTTTGCGAGATTATTTCTCAAAATTCAAAGATTACCTTGGCGGCCAAATTGGTAACCCTGAGGGCGACGACGTCCCTAACAAGAAATATTACGACCCACGTAAATCATTACGCCAAGGCGAAGAATATTTTATTGAACGTCTTGTAAGCTCCTTCACAGATTTAAACTGTTTAAACCGAAACGCTTAAGCGCACCTCTGGTTGGCTGGTTTGAGATCGTGATTAAGCGCTAAAGCGGTGTAAAACGACTCACTGAAGCGATAAATCGTATGCTTTACGATTGGGCATTGGCACCAAGTTAGATAGAATACGCGCCCCCGCAAATTAAGGGGGTGGAGAACAGCAATGACGATCGAAATATTACCCGGAAGCATTACCCTAGCGAGCAAGGCGAAAGCCAATGCTGCTGCACCGAATATGGCTGCTGAAATAACAGCGCCTAAACAGGACGTACAAAAGGCCGATGGCCCGCAGAAGAAGGTCTTTATTAAAACCTTTGGCTGCCAAATGAACGACTACGATTCAAATCGGATGTTTGACGCTTTGCATAGTTCGCACAATGCGGTGCGCACTCTCGACGAAACTGACGCCGACATCATCTTGCTTAATACTTGCTCTGTGCGCGAGAAAGCACAAGAGAAGGTCTTCTCTCAGCTCGGCCGCTGGAAAAAATACAAGGATGACCGACCTGACCTAATTATTGGAGTGGGTGGTTGTGTGGCGAGCCAAGAAGGCGACAATATTATTAAACGCGCCCCATATGTCGATTTAGTCTTTGGCCCACAGACATTGCACCGCTTGCCGAAAATGGTTGCTGATGCGACGTCTAATCACAGCAAAGAAGTTGATATCACTTTTCCAGAGATCGAGAAATTTGATGCTTTGCCTGCGCCAAAAGTAGAAGGCGTTACGGCCTACGTATCTATTATGGAAGGCTGTAGTAAGTACTGCTCATTTTGTGTTGTGCCGTATACACGTGGCGAAGAATTCTCGCGACCATTTGATGATGTGTTAGCCGAGGTCGTTGCGCTCGCCGAGCAAGGTATTCGCGAAGTAACTCTGTTAGGCCAAAACGTTAATGCTTATTGGGGTCAGATGCACGACGGAAGCATGGCTGATTTTGCCTTGTTGATTCGTTACGTTGCCGAGATCGAAGGTATTGAGCGTTTACGCTACACCACGTCGCATCCTCTTGAGTTTAGCGACAGTTTGATCAAAGTGTATGCGGATGTGCCCAAGTTAGTAGACCACCTGCATTTGCCAGTACAGTCTGGTTCGGATCGAATATTGGCCGCCATGAAACGACGTTACAAGGCCTCGGACTACGTGGCCATTATTGAAAAGATTCGCAAGATCAGGCCGAACATTTCTATGTCGTCCGACTTTATTATTGGTTTCCCTGGGGAAACCGATGAAGACTTTGAGCAAACCATGGAGTTGATCGAAACGATCGGCTACGACCAGTCATTTAGCTTTATCTACAGCGCTCGCCCGGGTACTCCGGCCGCAGATCTTGTTGATGACGTGCCGATGGACGTTAAGAAAGAACGCTTGCAACGTTTACAGCAGCGCATTAACGAAATGGCGACAGACATATCAGCTTCAATGGTCGGTACTGTACAAAAAGTATTGGTCGACAGGCCTGCACGAAAAGACCCAAGGCAGATATCAGGGCGTACCGAGAATAATCGAGTGGTCAATTTTGATGGGCCGCACGACCTTATCGGAGGGTTCGCTCATGTGTTGATCACAGAAGCATTGCCTAACTCTTTGCGAGGCGAGCTAATCTAATTATCGTGTGATGCGTGCCCGGGGTGAGTGTCCGCGTGGCGTTAATACTACATACATTAATATTGACCTATTCGTCATCACTTTATGTCATCGTTGGACTTGTGTTCAAAGACGGCTTGGATTATAAAATGAGTATGAATTTCGCCAAACTTACTGCTTGTGATTAGACGCGTATGCTAATGATCACGTCACCGATTCTCGTTAGATTTGATGTTACGAGAGGAGTGGCGACCGAGCATCTATTTAATGGAACCAAAGACCTTCTTAATAGAACCAAACACCCAGTCAATCATTCTGAGTTGTGGTTATGGCGGACGACTTACGGATTAGGTTTGTACACTCAATGGATGAGTACTTCTGTGATAGAAAAACGTTTTGTCAGAATCCCCCAAGCATTGCGTATTAGTCCTGAGCCTAGTGATAACCAATTTAGCATGAACAGCCATGTTAACGGCTGTGCGAACGAATTTGCCAGTCTTACCCATTTCATGAGGACCATTTTTTGAACCAAGCCTTACCTGCTAAAACGATTACCCTTGGTAGCGCCGATAAGCCAGTCAGCAACACCCGGTTATTGAGTCTGTGTGGTGAGCGTCACCACAATATAAATGTTATCGAGAACGAACTTGATGTTAAGTGCTACCAACAAGGCAGTGATTTTGTGCTGCAAGGTAATAGTCAACAAATTACTATTGCTGGCAAAGTAATCAAAAAACTGTATAGCATGACAAAAGGAAACAAGGATATTCAAGAGCCGGAGATCTATCAGGTGATCAATAATATGTCAGAAACATCAACCGAAGCCAGCAACGCCGAAGTCAGTCGCGCGGTCGTTCAAGCACCATTAAAACAAGTCGTTGCGCGTTCGCAAACGCAAAACGAATATATGAATGCCGTCGACAAATTTGATGTGGTGTTCGGTGTTGGCCCAGCGGGCACGGGTAAGACTTACCTCGCAGTAGCGAAGGCAGTTCAAGCACTTATGGACGAAGAAGTTAAACGCATAATATTAGTGCGGCCTGTGGTTGAGGCGGGTGAGCATTTGGGCTTTTTGCCTGGCGATATAGGACAAAAAATTGACCCTTATTTACGTCCCTTATATGACGCTCTTTATGAGTTGTTGGGTTTTGAGCGAGTTGCTAAGTTGATCGAACGTAATGCAATTGAGTTGGCGCCTTTGGCTTATATGCGCGGTCGCACACTGTCCGATGCTTTTGTCATTATGGATGAGGCTCAGAACACTACTATTGCGCAGATGAAAATGCTGCTGACCCGAATAGGTTTTGGTTCAAAAGTGGTGATTACCGGTGACTTATCACAGGTAGACTTACCTAAAGGAACCTATTCGGGGCTAAAGCAAGGCTTGACTATTCTGAGCAATATAAAGGGTATTCATGTCACTAAGTTTACTGGACGCGATATTGTACGACACCCGATGGTGCAGAAAATTGTAGAGGCTTACGACAAACATGAACGTAGCGTCTGAGCTAGCTCCGCTACTTGTCGATCTTCAAATTGCATTAGGCGACGATCAAGTAGAACTTCCTTCGGCCCAAAATTTTAGTACATGGGCTGAGGCCGCTTACCAAGCCATACCTCATACGGGGCGGGGCGGGGCGGAGGTTACTATCAGGCTAGTGTCCGTAGACGAGATGGTTGAACTAAATGAAACTTACAGGGGCAAGTCGGGGTCTACCAATGTGTTGTCGTTTCCGTTTGAGCCGAGCTTCGGAATCCCAGACGATTTCCAAATAGGAGACGGCGTTGACCCTCTGAACGACGTACCAGAGTTACCATTATTAGGTGATTTAGTGATTTGTCACCAAGTTGTAAGCCTTGAGGCGGTGCATCAATCTAAGCAACTAAAGCAACATTACGCACATATGGTGGTGCATGGTGTATTACACTTATGTGGTTACGACCATCAGATTGATGAAGAAGCTGTTAAAATGGAGCAGCTCGAAATACAGATTCTTGCATCGATGCAAATACCCAATCCCTACACTTGATTTTGATGCATCGTCATTAGTTCTAAATAACCTTTCGATTCAGTTCGATGTTAAATAACTAAAATTTAACTCGATACAACTCAACCCAACCTAGACCCATAGAATGAACTCTCCTGAAAAACCTCCGTCGTCACGGAGTTTTAGCCAAAAGTTAAAGTCTCTAATGTTCGGCATCCTTCCTACCCAAAGGGCAGAATCACGCGCCGATATTCTCGAAAACCTCAAACACGCTGAAGAAGACGGAATCGTCGCTCGTGATGCGTACGACATGATGCAGCGTGTTATGTATGTTTCTGATCTAAAAGTTCGAGACATTATGATTCCGCGCAGCAGTATGGTGTCGATCAAGCGCGACGACTCTCTTGATGAATGTCTAGACGCGATGGTCGAAAGCGGACATTCCCGCTTTCCAGTAGTAGACGAAGAAAAAGACCAAATTGTAGGCACATTGTTAGCAAAGGACCTGCTGGCGTTTTTTGATGACGACCACAAGCCGCGCTTTTCATTAAGAGACCTTACTCGACCGGTTGTATTTGTGCCTGAAAGTAAGCGGCTCAATGTTCTGTTAAGTGATTTTCGCGAGAATCGAAATCACATGGCGGTGGTGGTTGATGAGTTCAGTAATGTCGCGGGTTTAGTGACTATTGAAGATGTACTCGAACAGATTGTTGGCGATATCGAAGACGAGCACGATATTGAAGAAGAAGAAAGCTTAATAAGAGTTTTAGATGATGGCGAGACCATTGTTAAAGCCTTGCTGCCTGTCGAGGAGTTCAATGAATATTTTAGAACCTATTTGCACGACAACGGCAGCGATACCATTGGTGGACTCATTTCGCAGCAGTTAGGGCACATTCCTCAACGTGACGAAGTCGTTGAGATTGATGGTTTTCGTTTTGAAGTGGTCCACGCAGACACACGTCGTGTGTATCTGATTCGAGTGTCTAATGAAACTATCGATTAAGCTTTGCATGACGTATAACTGTTGTCGGGTTGGCGGATGAGCGAGACTAAAACAGTTTATTTGATTGATGCCAGCATCTACATATTTAGAGCTTGGTTCTCGGTGCCCGATACAATGCGTGGCACCGACGGCCAACCTGTAAATGCCATTTATGGCTTCACTCGATTTTTGGCTGAATTTGCTGAACGTAGCCAAGCTTCTCACGTTGCCATCGCGTTTGACGAAAGCTTAACCACGTCGTTCCGAAATGAAATGTACCCGCAGTACAAAATGAATCGAGAGTTACCGCCAGCCGAACTCAAGATGCAGTTTGAGTTGTGTCGAAAAATAGCTGAAGCTGCAGGCTTTTACTGCGTTAGTCATGACCGATATGAAGCAGACGATCTGATAGCAACACTATGCCTGCAGATGCGCGACCACGGATTTAGATCGGGCGTTGTGACAGGCGATAAGGATCTTACGCAATTGTTGCAAGGCAGCGACTTTTGGTGGGACTTTGCGCGTAACGTACAGCTAGACAAAGCGGGCGTGTTCGACAAGTTTGGCGTACCAGCATCCGCAATTCAAGATTATTTGGGCTTGTGCGGTGACGCTGTCGATAACATTCCTGGTGTGCCAGGGGTCGGCCCTAAAACAGCCGTTGCTCTGCTGGAAGAGTATGGTTCCGTTGAAAATGTATTTGATAATCTTGGTGCGGTTGCAGGTTTGCCTGTGCGTGGCGCTAAGACGTTAAGAGCAAAGCTAGAGCCATTTAAAGAGCAAGCCTTACTGTCTAAGGAGTTGGCAACTGTATGCTATACAGCACCGATCACGGTCTCCGCCGATTCTCTGAGACGACATCAGGCCGAAATGAGCTCACTATTAGAAATGGGGCATGTGATGGGTGGCCGAGGCGAAGGTCTGTTTCATCGGTTGGCGCATTCAGCTCGGACTATTCAGACTTTCTCTTAATGACAATTCTGGTCTAGGGCTTGTCCCATGACAAGGGTTTTGTAATGATTGCCGTTTCTAAGGTGATAAGTCTTTTTCGCAGGGCCAATTATTGTTAGCTGGTTTTTAGTTTTAAATAACCATTCATTTTTATATTGCCGAATTTCGGCCAAGGCTTGATTCAATGTACGAAGAATTTTTTGGATTAACAGAGCGACCTTTTTCGATCGCGCCTGATCCACAGTATCTGTACATGAGCAAATCGCACAAAGAGGCGATGGCGCATCTCTCATATGGGTTGACCCAAGGGGGCGGTTTTATTGTTCTAACTGGTGAGGTAGGCACCGGTAAGACCACGCTTTGTCGCACACTACTGCAAGACCTCCCCGAGAGTACTGATGTAGCGCTCATTCTTAATGCAACACTCGATGAATCCGAATTGTTGCAAACGCTGTGCGACGAGCTCAAGGTCAGTTACCAAGAGGGCGAGTCACACAAAAGGCTAACAGACCTTATTAATGAGCGGCTGCTGGCTAGTTTCGCGAAGAATCGGCAAACAGTATTGATTATTGACGAAGCACAATTGTTGAGCCGAGATGTCCTTGAGCAAATTCGCTTACTCACTAATTTAGAAACAACTAAGACCAAGTTGCTCAAAATTATTTTGATCGGCCAGCCTGAGCTCAACGAAGTTTTACGACGTAAAGACTTGCGGCAATTAGCGCAGCGAGTTACTGCGAGGTACCACTTAGGCGCTCTTAAAGACAACGATGTCGAAGCGTATCTGAATAGGCGTTTGTCTGTAGCGGGCTCTAAGCAGCCTGTGTTTACTCGCCAAGCTATAGACCAGTTGCGTAAGGCCACCGAAGGCATCCCAAGACGAATCAATGTATTGGCCGATCATAGTATGTTGGCGGCTTATGCCAAAAGCAGTCGATGGGTTGACGCAGCGATGGTTAGAGCTGCCGCCTCGGAGGTTTTATTACCTAACTCTGAAGACAATGTTACGATTCTGGGAAGAGTGTTCTCTCGGGCAAAAATGCGTTGGTGGGTATTTGTTGGACTTGTGCTTTTATTCAACGGGTTGGTTTGGTGGGCGTTAATGGTGTCAGCTCCACAACGGGAAGCCGTTATGACAGCCGGGTTGACCCAGTCTGAAACCCCTCATTCGGCAGACAACAACTCCGAACCTCAAGGTTTTGAGCCTGAATATGCGGTCGAGACAGCTAATGCTGATGATGACTTAGGCGATGGAACCGAGGCGCTAGATGAATCGTTGGAAGGTAGCGACGACGTTTCAGTGATTCCAGAATCCAATGCGGTCACATTCAACACAACGGAATCTGGCGTTGCTATCGTCGGTGACCAGACATCGGACTCGCCGTCTGACTCGATTTCAAGCCAGTTATCGGCTCCCGTAACGGGCAAGGTTATGTCGTCATCAGTTTATTTAGACGACTCTCCCGACATACCAGACGTGGCGCTTTTGCAAGACGTTCCTAAAGAGGTATCCATACAGTCATCGGAGCTATTGGCCAGTGGCGACCAAAGCAACCAAGATAAACCAGATGCTCCGCAGCAGCTCATGGATATACTGGCGACTAGCGCCAATATGACTACCAGAAGTCGCGCATTCCAACGTCTAGCGGGTCTGTGGAGCGTATCTTTTGAAGAGCCTACATTGGATCCATACTGTCGTTTGCTTAATGATTCAGGCCTCGCTTGTTTAGACGTTAGCAATTGGTCAGAGCTGGTTGTGTTTAACCGACCGAGTATTGTCGTTTTGTCGGCCGATGAGACTTTGCACCGAGCCATTGTTCAGTCGGTAGTGGGCCAGAATGTCAATTTATTAATCGGTGAACGAGAAATACTGGTGGATCGTGCCACATTCGAGTCGGTATGGACTGGTAGTGCAGTGGCTCTTTGGCGCTATAATGGATTTGATGATAGCGTTTGGGGGTTAGGCGCTAGTGGCGCGAAAGTCTTGCAGGCTAAGCAGCGCTTAGAGCTTACTTTGCAGCGTTTAGGTTTGCCAACACTAGAGCAGCCAAATTCAGATCGGTTTGACACCGATACAGCGCAGAAGTTGGTCGCTTTGCAAAGTCGATACGGTCTGACCGCCGATGGTGAACTGGGCACGCAAACTAAGTTACTGATCAACGAAGTATTGAGTAATGGTGTCACGCCTACTCTGGTCAATCGATTCTCTTCAATCTGATAAGAGCCTATACTCTAGTTTCCGTCAGTTTCAAAAGTATCAATAAGTTTCAGAAGTCTTATTTATCCGTTCGGCCACATCAACCTTACACAATTATTATGTCAACGATTCTCGAAGCACTTAAAAAATCCGAGCGCGAGCGTAAGCTCAGCGATATACCCACGCTAAGTGACATGCCTGCTATCGAAGAGCCTAGTCCATTCAAGTGGATAGGTTTGACTATTGTGGGTTTGTTCGCCGTGTCATTGCTGGCGGCATTTATTGTAATGACTCTGACGTCTGCAGACACTTCTACCGTTGCTGGTGCTAAAGTGGTTTCCGTTCAAGAAAGTGCCGCGACAGCATCGCTCAGTGTGTTGAGCTACTCCGAGAACCCCGAGCAACGTTTTGCAATCATTAATGACAAGTTGGTGCGTGAGGGAGACTTTCTTGCTACAGGTATAAAAATCGAACAAATATTGACTGATCGGGTAACGTTGATTGTTAAGGGCGATCGCATGTCTTTAAAACCATAATCTGTTTTCCAGAATTTTAATGCATGTTTAATGCGCCTAGTTTGCTTAATAAGAAAACTAACTTTCGTTATACTCCCCCCCGTTTCTGATTCCCTAAATTTAACCCGCAAGACGTAACCTTAAGGCGTCCAACTAATTATGAGTCTGCAATCTGAGGTCGCCAAAAGGCGCACCTTCGCCATTATTTCGCACCCCGATGCCGGTAAGACAACGCTTACCGAGCGGCTTCTGCTGTCTGGTGGTGCGATTCAAATGGCGGGAAATGTTAAGTCTCGAAAATCAGGCCGTCACGCAACCTCCGACTGGATGGAACTCGAAAAGCAACGCGGTATCTCGGTTACATCATCTGTGATGCAATTCGAGTACGACGGTAAGATGATCAACTTGCTCGACACCCCAGGCCACGCTGACTTCTCAGAAGACACGTATAGAACCTTAACGGCCGTTGATTCTGCGTTAATGGTGATCGACATAGCTAAGGGTGTAGAAGAACGTACGATTAAGCTGATGGACGTGTGCCGCTTGCGGACCACGCCCATCATGACATTCGTTAATAAGATGGATCGTGAGGGGCGCGACCCAATCGAAATCATGGACGAAGTAGAGTCAGTGCTCGACATATTGTGCGCACCTATGACATGGCCTATTGGTGGCGGTAAGCAATTTCGCGGCGTTTATCGTTTATACGATGACACGTTACATTTGTTTTCAGGTCGTCCAGGCAACTCAAAAACCGAAGATGTGTTTGTAAAAGGTATTAATTCAGCCGAAGCTGAGCAAGCGTTAGGTGGAAAAATTACTGAGCTTCGCGATGAGCTAGAACTGCTTGAGGCTGCGAGTAATGCCTTTGATTTAGAGCTTTATCGTAGCGGTGTGCTTACGCCGGTGTTTTTCGGTTCGGCTATTTCTAATTTGGGCGTAGATGAGTTAATGGCAAATTTTGCCAAGCATGCGCCACCACCACAGGGTCGCGAGGCCGAGACTCGAAAAGTAGAGTCAAGCGAAGAAGTGTTCACAGGATTTGTGTTTAAGATTCAAGCCAACATGGATCCTTCTCATCACGACCGCATTGCGTTTTTAAGAGTGACCTCGGGTCGATTCGAAAAAGGTAAAAAGCTGCGGCATGTAAGAATTAAGCGCGATGTGGTTATTAATAATGCCAGCTCGTTCATGGCGGCTAAGCGAGACCAAGCCGATAGCGCTTATGCGGGCGACATTCTGGGTTTTCATAATCACGGAACTATTCAAATCGGTGATACGTTCACCGAAGGCGAAGAGCTAAAGTTTACGGGTATCCCTAACTTTGCGCCTGAGCTCTTTAGACGTGTGCAGCTCAAAGATCCGCTGCGTGCTAAAGCATTACAAAAGGGTTTGATCCAGTTAAGTGAAGAAGGAGCAACTCAGGTGTTTCGTCCAATGATCAATAATGATTTGATCTTGGGTGCGGTCGGTGTATTGCAGTTTGATGTAGTGGCTCATCGTCTTAAAAACGAATATAACGTCGAAAGCCTGTTCGAGCCAGTGCAAGTGGCAACGGCGCGTTGGTTGCGTTTTCCAGACGCAAAAACCGAGCAAGACTTTTTGAGGAAGAACGAAGCAAATGTTGCGCTCGATGGTGCAGAACACATAACGTATATTGCGCCTAATATGGTTAACCTGCAGTTAACTATGGACCGCTGGCCAAAAGTTGAGTTTATGAAGACTCGCGAGATTTAACTATCTCTGCGATGTTTTTGGATCGCGTTGTTCGAAATAGCCAGCGAATAGCGATACAACTCGCAGACAAGCTAACACCACAAACACAAATTTAAACAACGACTGGAAAACCATGATTGTTACTCGCTTCCCCCCAAGCCCTACAGGTTACTTGCATTTAGGCGGCGCCCGCACGGCGCTCTATTCGTGGCTGCATGCTCGCCAGAGTGAAGGTAAGTTTGTGCTTCGGATTGAAGACACAGATTTAGAGCGTTCTACGCCTGAGGCTGTTCAAGCGATTCTTGATGGTATGGAATGGCTCGGACTTGATTACGACGAAGGGCCTTTTTATCAGACCCAACGATTCGATCGTTACAGAGAAGTGACCCAGCAGTTGCTTGCAACCGACCATGCATACCATTGTGAATGTTCTAGAGAAAGGCTAGACATGATGCGTGAAGAGCAAAGAGCAGCTGGGCAAAAGCCTAAGTATGACGGCCGTTGCCGTGACCTTAATCTTGAGCCAAGCGAGCAAACGGTAGTGCGTTTTAAGAACCCTCTTTTGGGCGAGGTCGTTATTGAGGACCAAGTAAAGGGCAATATCGTGGTTTCTAATCAAGAGCTAGATGACTTGATCATCGCGCGTCCTGACGGCGTTCCAACTTACAACTTGACCGTTGTTGTAGATGATTGGGACATGGGCATTACTCATGTGATTCGTGGCGACGACCATGTAAACAACACGCCGCGCCAAATCAATATTCTTAGAGCGTTGAAGGCTGATGTACCTGCGTACGCGCACGTGCCTATGATTTTAGGCGAAGATGGCGCACGTCTTTCAAAACGTCACGGGGCTGTTAGCGTTATGCAGTATCGCGATGACGGTATATTGCCCGAGGCGTTGCTCAATTATTTAGTGCGGTTAGGCTGGTCACACGGTGATCAAGAGCTGTTCAGCATGGACGAGCTCATGACCCTGTTTAAGATTGAAGACGTAAGCAAGGCTCCGTCAGCGTTTAATGTCGAAAAGCTTTTGTGGGTGAACCATGAAAAAATTAAAGCTATGCCGTTGGATGAGTTGGCGGATAAAGCGGATTGGTATTTTCAGTCGGCGGGCATTACTCTTAAGGGCTATAGCAATGCGCTGGCAGTATTGGGCTTAATGCGCGACCGGTGCCATACCTTGCTAGAACTTGTAAAACAGAGCACGTTTTTCTTTAAGGGTGTCGAAAACTACGCCGAACCAGCGGTTAAAAAATGGATTAAAGAGGGTACGGGTGAATTGTTACAGGCGCTTGTCGAACGTTTGGATTCAGTTACTGATTGGCAGGCTGAATCAATTCAGTCTGAGTTGCAGACGTTGGTTAAAGAGCGCGAGTTAGGTTTTGCCAAGTTGGCGCAACCCATTCGAATTGCAGTGACGGGCGATGCAAATTCGCCATCAATAGACCAGACGCTCGAAGTGCTTGGCAAGAGCGAAAGCTTGCTACGCTTGCGCGCAGCGGCCGATCATTTTTCCACTTAGGTCGCCGACACCCAAAGCAAAAAACGCCTAAGCTCACGGTTGACTTCTGCGCTAACACCCCCGTTAGCGCAGCATTTCTTTGCGTGTTAGCACGCAATACTTAATCACGCCCGCCGACTGACGACTGCGAACAAGTTTACGAACGAAAATATTCGTTAATATCGAAACTAGCTATCTGCATAGTCTTAACGAACATGACAGCATCGTCACTCTTGCCCATCAAGTCCTTAAGCCTGATAGGATTTATAAATATTGGGTGCGGTTAAGTCTTTGATTTAGATTTGGTTTTACCTTTTTGCTAGACAGTTTTCAGCTGCAGTTAGCGCGGTTTTTCAGGCCAAGAGTCGGTTTAAATTGGCTGACAATTTGTTTAGTAATTGTTAAAAAAGATGCCACTAAATTGCCACTAGTTTGCTATTCCGAAAGTTAATAGCGCTCTGTACGAAGATAGGGCTTGGCTTATCACCTCATTCCAGTATAGACTTTGATGCTCAAGTTCTGCACAAGACAGAGCCTGCAGTAAAAAGAAAAATGGTCTCTTCTCGAGTCTCGACGAGTTCAGAGTGTATGGTTTTGCTCCAAGATTTGTTACGGATTAAGTAAGAAGGCCAACCATGGGAGGCGGCGCAAGATTCAAATGAATCTTACGTCGTTGATAAGTTGTACAGTCTGTTTTGAGTTTTTATTCTTTACGGTTTGTGCATAGACGCTTACGAATATCCAGCGCCAGTGTTGTAGCAATGTAGTTGCGACGTTGTGGTTAGGTAGAGGTTATAGCTCTTTAGCGGCCCGCTTTATCCTTTGTCAGGATTCGGTGAGTAGCGATATTTGAGCCATAATCTTAGTGGGTAGTTATCCTTCCTTTCATCGGTGCTTTCTAGGCACCAGTTTTCTTCTTTCTGTTGATGCTTACTTTTGTGTTGCTGGCAATCGCATCGAAGTTCAATGTGATTGCAGGCGACTTGGCAGAATGCGTTTATTGTTTTAGACGCTTATTGAATTAAAGAAGATCTGGCTTAGTTTTAGTGGCTGAATGTTATGCCTTAGCTCTAGGTCGTTTTTAGAAGTAGGTGGTTAGTTGCAGGCGCGCAGTTAAACGCAGGCACTTAACAGCAAGCTTTTTAAAACGTGGGTCGATTTTTAACGAATCGAGAAAAGTGCTACTAGATCCCTAATAGTGTTTTGATCGGTATTTACTGAATCTAGCAAACTAGGTTTCATTACAAGAGGTTATTTTGAAAATGAAAAAAACTTTGTTGAATTGGACGAGTCGAGCTGTGGCAGTTGTTGCCATTGGCCTGGTCTCTACAATCGTCTCGGCGCAGTCAGCGAGCGGACAATCTGTAGATCAGGTTTTCGCACGTGAACTCAAGTTGGTAGAGGGCCTTAAGGTCTATAACGACCAGCTCAATGCACAGTTGAGAGCTCAAGGCGTTGCGCGAGCAGAAATTCTTAAGTCTATCGAAGACTCAAAAGGCCTCGAAGAGCAGGTTGCTCCTTTGTTGAGCACTATGCTTTCAGCTTTGGATAAATTTGTTCAAGCTGATTTGCCGTTTCATCAAGAAGATCGAATGGACAGCATTGGCCGACTTAAGGCTCTTATGAGTAATCCAGAAGCGCGTACTTCAGATCGCTTCCGCAATATTATGGACATCTACACGTCTGAGATCGAATATGGTAATACGTTCGAAGCTTACCGTGGTTCGATTCCTGTTGATGGCGAAGATACTGTTCTTGATATTTTGCGTATTGGTCGCTTGTCGTTGTACGCCCAAACAGATGATCGCAAGCGATCGTTTATGTGGGATAAAGCGTCTGGACAGTGGGTTGACATTGATTCGCATCGCGACATCCGTACAGCCATTAAAGTTGCAAGCAAAACGGTAGCTCCAGAGTTATTGAGCTTGCCAGTTTCTGCGCCGGAGGGAACATAGTATGAAGGGTTTATTCACGACAGCAGCATTTTTAGCTGCACTAGCGGTGATGCCAATTCAAGCGCAAACGGTTGATCAATTATATGACCAAGTGCGCAGTGGTAACTTCGAAAAATCAGAAGCTGCAATCGAAATGGAAAAACGTTTCGCATCTGCAGGTGCCGGCAAACAAGCGATTGTTGAGCAGTTGCGCGCACAACGCGCTCAGTTAGAAGCACAAGCTAACTCAACTGAAGACCAATTTGCGGTTAACGACGAAGCTCTAAATGCTTTACGTAACAACCGTGAAAAAGCTTTAGGCGATCTTAAAGAGCTTTTTGGAGCTGTACAGCAAGTATTAGGCGAAGCCGAAGCAGGCTTTTCAACGTCAGTAATTTCTGCGCAATTCCCCACTCGCACAGACTCTTTCGACGAGATTTCTGCAAAAGTATCTAACCAGAGTAACGAGTTAGTAACGGCTGCTGAGATCGAAAGTGTATGGCAAGCGGTATTCGCCGAAATGGTAGAGCAAGGCAAGGTTGCACGATTCTCAACTCCGGTCGCTACAGCGTCTGGTGGTAAAGAGGAGCAATCGGTTGTGCGTGTTGGTAGTTTTAACCTAATCGGAGACGGAACGTACTTAAGTTACGGAGCTGGTTCGGTTGCTGAGCTTCCGCGCCAACCCTCAGGTGCTGCATCAGGTCAAGCGGCTAGTCTTTATGGCGCAAGCGCTGGTGAAGTGGTTGAGTTCTCGATTGACCCTACTAAAGGAACTTTGTTAGGTTCTTTGGTTGAGTCACCGAGTCTTATGGAGCGTGTTAACCAGGGTGGTACGGTTGGTTACATCATTTTAAGTGTTGGTTTTATCGCAGCGCTAATCGCGTTCTATAAAATCTTTACACTCTTTGGTGTTGCTTCAGCAGTTCAGAAGCAAGCCAAGAACCCAGACTCACCTAGCTCGAACAATCCATTAGGACGCGTTCTGAAAGCCGTTACTGATAACCCGAAATCGGATACAGAAGCAATGGAGTTACGTTTGTCTGAAGCGATTATGAAAGAAACGCCAAAATTAACATCATGGTTGATGTTTATTAAGATCGTTTCGGTTGTTGCACCATTGGCGGGTCTATTAGGTACGGTACTCGGTATGATCGAGACGTTCCAATCGATCACATTGTTTGGTGCTGGCGATCCTAAGTTGATGGCTGGTGGTATTTCAACTGCACTTGTAACCACAGTATGTGGTCTTGTGGTTGCGATTCCGATCGTACTTCTCCATACAGCAGCGGCCAGTAAGGCAAAGCGTGTTGAGGAAATTCTAGAAGAACAAGCGGCCGGTATGGTTGCTCGTAAACTAGAGAAGTAATCACGATATAGCTTGGCCGCAGTAAAAATTTTGCCGCGGCCAGGTTAATACCGACAGAGGTTTATATGCCAGATTTTATTGTAGCGATTCCTGAGCACATCCGAGATTTTATGGAGCTTGGCGGTCCAGTTCTGTATCTTATTGCCGCACTCTTATTAGTGATGTGGTATATGATTTTGGAGCGTATTTTCTATTTTCGTGGTCCTCACAAAGACGCTGTTAAAGCAGCGATTCACGAGTGGGAAGCTCGCTCAGAACGTAACTCTTGGGCAGCGCATCAAGTACGTGAACAGCTCATTTCGTCCGTTGCCTCTAAGGCAAAGGAAAACCTATCTATGATTCAAGCTTGCGTAGCCTTAGCTCCGTTGTTTGGATTGTTGGGTACGGTGACGGGAATGATCGAAGTGTTCCAAGTAATGGCTATTAGTGGATCTTCGAACGCGCGTGCTATGGCCGGTGGCGTATCACGAGCGACGGTACCTACTATGGCGGGCATGGTTGCAGCTCTTTCCGGCTTGTTCTTAAGTTTTTGGTTGTTGAGACGCGCTGAACAAGAGCGAGAATCATTAAGCGAAAACCTAACGCTGGATCATTAAAAGAGGTATGGCACTCACAGCGTTCAAAAACGCAACATGTGAGCCACGCTCTTAGCATTAACTAACGAGACACATCAATGAGACGAATTCGTAAAAAGCAAGAGGAAGACGCAAAGATCGATATCACGCCCATGCTGGACGTGGTTTTCATCATGCTTATTTTCTTCATCGTAACCGCAAGCTTTATTAAGGAGAGTGGCGTAAATGTTGAGAAACCAGAAGCCGTTACTTCAATCAAAAAGCCAAAAGCGACTATCTTATTGGCGATTGATGCAAACGACGAGATCTGGCTTGATAAAAACAACATTGACCCGCGCGCTATTAAAGCAACGATTGGACGCCTAAGAGCAGAAAATCCAGAGGGTGAAGTTGTGGTTCAGGCAGATGTCGAATCAACAGCTGAGGCGGTCATTAAAGTTATTGACGCCCTTAAAGATGCTGGAATTGAAATTCCTTCTATCGCTACTAAATCGGAGTAAGGCAAATGGCTAGAAATATTCAATCTTTTGCTCTCGCTATTTTGATTACCCTAGGGTTAATCCTGGGGATGTACGGACTGATTAAGATGGATGAGCCTGAGCTGGGCGAGAGTAGCGATTCTATTCTCCCTAGTTTCAATCAAGCACCAGAAAACGACGAAGTACGCACGATTGCACCGAAGCCTGATCGTCCCGACGATATTCAAGAGGCTCCAGATGTTCCTGAAACTGAGATCATCCCGGATAATCTCGATATCGACGCGGATCTTTCGATGGGTGCGGTTCAAATCGGCATTAACCGTGAATTGTCAGGCTTTAACTCAGCTGATGGTGAGTTTTTGCCAATTTTTCGCCCCCCACCGATCTATCCACGACGAGCGGCAGAACGCGGCTTGTGCGGTTCAGTTGAATTAGAGTTTACTGTGACAGCTGATGGTGGAGTAGTCGACCCAGTTGTTACGTCAAGTACATCGTCTATGTTTGAATCTGCGGCTAAGAAGGCGTCACTCAAATACAAGTACAAACCGCGGCAAGTTGGCGGAAAACCAGTTGATGTGTTTAACGTGCCGATTCGTGTTGTGTTTGAAATGGAAGATGGCTGTTAGTCGAATAATATCGACCTGTTAAAAGCGGCAGTACGACTCCCGCTCACACAAATACAGCAAGTTTAACCAGTCAGTTTTAGAGGTTATCTATTATGAAATTAGTATCTGAAAAAACCAAGCAAGAGAACTATATGGCTATCGTTCGACGATATTCATTAGTTTCAGTAATCGCTATTGGTGTTGTTGCAGCGGTTCCTTTTACGCCTATCTTGAGTAACGATTCTGTCGCGCAAGCGCAAGAAGAAGAGGCTGCGCCACCCAAAAGAGGTACTCGCGTCCTCTCTATTCGCCAAAAGCACATGAAGTCGTTTGAAGCGATTAATGAGGCTTTTGAAGTAGAAAACTATACAGAAGTAAGCAATCTACTCAGAAAGGTAGAAGCGGACCAAGAACTCAACAATATTGAAAAATATTATGTCTACGTATTCAGAGGTAATATCGCTTTTTCTCGTGATGACCTGCAGGGAGCGTTGCGTGAGTTCAAGGCGATTACAACCGTTCGCGAAGGCGTTCCTGTTGGCAACTACAATGCAAATCTTTACACAATTGCTCAGGTCTATTTTTCGTTAGAAAACTACTCTGAGGCATTAAATTACGCAAGACAGTGGTTTAACACACAAGAATCTCCTAGCGCAGATGGCTATATGCTGATTGGTCAAGCTCAGTACATGCTTAAGCGTTACGATGATGCGCTGCCAAATGTTCAACAAGGTATCAATAAGTATGTCGAGGTTGGAGCCATCCCTAAAGAAGGTTGGTTAAACTTATTGAGCAATATTTATCGTCAAAAGGACCAATTCGACAAGATGGTACCGGTTCTTAAACAATTGGTTCAGCATTATCCGAAAAAGACGTATCTAATTACCTTGGCGGGTGTCTATAACGAATTAGAGCAACAAACGAAAATGACTGCTTTGTACCAAGCTATGTATGACCAAGGACTTCTGACGAGCGAGTCAGAGCTGGTAACACTTGCTTCCCTAAAGCTGTCTGAGGACAACCCGTATAAAGCGAGCGAAGTTATGAAAAAAGGCTTTGATTCGGGCATTGTAAAGAAGAACCTAAAGAACTATCGAACTTTTGCGCAAGCGTTATATGCTGCTCGCGAGTACGAAGACGCGTTGGTTCCACTTGCGCAAGCAGCGAAAATGTCAACTGATGGCAAACTCTATGACCAATTAGGGCAATCGTATTTGGCGCTTAATCGTTGGAAAGAAGCAGAGTCTGCTTTTAAGAGTGCGTTGAGTAAGGGCAAATTGGGAGACGGTATTGGCAACACAAAAGTTAGTCTCGGGTCTGTCCAGTTTGAGCAAAAAAATTATGAAGCGGCCAAAAAGACTTTTCAGTCTGCAACGCAACATGACAAGGTTTCGGATATTGCAGGAAAGTGGGCTAAGTACGTCGATAATGAAGTTATGCGACTTGCCGAACTCAGAAAAGAAATTGTAATTAACACTGACGTAGAGCCGGTGTCTGGATAGTGAAATCCGTTTTACTTACCATTCCGAGTGTTTTATTTACAACAGAGCCACGAATCCATGGCTGGATTAGAGGATTAATATGAGTTCTTACGGACTACCAAAAATGAATATAAGACTTTCAGTAATTGCCTGCGTTGCAGGACTCGGGTTTGCTACGGTTTCGCTAGCGGACCCGACAGACGACATAGTTAACTCGGGTTTAAGTCGAGCTAAAGCAGCTGCTGCTTCTCAAGCTCGCATTAACCAAGTTTCTGAAGCAACTGAAAAAGTGATTAGCCGTTACCAACAGCAGTCGAAGTTGGTTGATAGCTTGAAATCTTACAATGACAGAATGCGCAGAACCATAACGGCTCAAACAGACGCAATGGCAAAGCTCGAGCGCTCTATTGAAGATGCGTCATTAATTGAACGCCAAATTGTTCCGCTAATGATGCGCATGATTGAGGGTTTAGATGCCTTTGTAAAAGCTGATCTACCGTTCCAGAAACAAGTACGACAAGATCGAGTCGATCGTATTAGAGGCTATTTAACCAATGCTAATATTTCGGCGGCTGAACGTTTTAGACAAGTACTGCAAGCCTATTCGTTTGAGGCGGGATACGGAAAGACGCTAAACGCTTATACAGACAGCATTACTGTCGAAGGCGAAAGTTTGTCAGTAAATGTTTTGCAGATTGGTCGGACTGGTTTGTATTATCAAACTCTTGATGGTGCGAAAACGGGTCATTGGGACAGAGCATCGTCGGCATGGCAAGAGTTAGATTCTTCTTATGCAGATGGGGTTAATCACGCGATTCGAGTTGTACAAGGTAAAGAGCCATCCGAATCACTGCTGGAATTGCCGATAGCGGCTCCGGAGGCTAACTAATGCGAGGCTTAATAAATAATAAAATTATGGCTCGAATGGGCCTGATCGCTTTAATTGCTCTATTTGCGTCTTTTAACGTAAGCGTAGTCAATGCTCAAGCTGAGGCAGCGGCCCCAGCCGAAAAGCAAACGGCTGCACGTGGACTCAATATCAACGAAATTTTGTCGGCGGTAAGCCGAGCATCGTCGGCTGATGGACGCGCTAATGCAGCTCGTGAGCAAAAGTTTAAGGCTGAGCAAGGTCGCCAACAAGGTCGTTTGAACGCAATGACCAACGAACGCGCTCGTCAAGAACGTATTAGCGACCAACTAGACGCCGAATATGCCGTTAACAAGATTACCATTGAGGAATTGCAGGGTGAGTTAGCTAAAGAGCTCGGTGACTTGCAGCAATTGTTTGGTGTGATTCAGCAGAATGCCTCCGAAGCGCAAGAAGACTATAAAACGTCATTGATTAGTGCAGAGTATCGCGGTCGTTCTGAAAAGCTTCAGATAATGGTAGGCAAGATGGCCAGCTTGACTGAGCTAGTCAGCATGGATGAGATTGAAGACCTTTGGGTTGAATTTCAAAATGAAATGACTGAACAAGGCAAGATCAAGACCATCACAGTTCCAGTAAACGTTAAGGTAGGCACCGAGACAGATGAAGAAGGTACTGAGTACCCAGTTTATGAAGCTACTGACCAGCGTGTTACGCGAGTTGGTGTATTTAATGCCGTTTTCGACGATCAAATTGCGATTTTTAACGAAGACGTTGGATTAGTTGCGCTTGACCGTAGTATGGGTGGCGATTTTGTTTCCATGTCAAAAGATTTACAAAGTGCGACCAGTGGTGTGGTTCCATTTAAGCTTGACCCGTCTGGTGGTGTTGGAAATGGTATTTTGCGCGCATTGGTTAAACAGCCGAGCATCTTTGAGAAAGTTCAAGAAGGTGGGATTGTTGGTTACGTAATTCTATTCTTAGGTCTAATTGCCTTAATAATTGCGGCTATTAGGTTCATTGCGTTAAGTGGCATTAAGTCTGCGGTTGATAAACAAGCTAAGGATCTAAAACGACCTTCTATTGCTAACCCACTAGGTCGTATTTTAAGTGTCTATCAAGATAATCCTAAGTCCGATGCTGAGTCTATGGAACTGAAATTGGGTGAAGTTTTGCTCAAGGAATCGCCTGGAATTACCAAGTGGATCATGATCATTAAGATCATCGCTGTGGTAGCGCCATTACTTGGTCTACTCGGAACCGTAACGGGCATGATTCAAACCTTCCAAGCGATTACGCTTTATGGAGCGGGTGACCCACAAACTATGGCGGGTGGTATATCACAAGCCTTGGTTACAACCGTACTCGGCTTAGTCGTTGCGATTCCATCAGTGTTCTTACATTGGTTGACATCGTCGAAAGCTAAAGTGATTGAAGAGACTCTCGAAGAACACGTTCTTGGTTTAGTCGCGGATCAAAATGACGAAGTTGGTCATCACTAGTCCTTGTACTAGTTTGAACGAGCTTATTAATATAAAAGTATTAGAGGAATGACCGAATGAGACGATTAGGTAAAGCCCAGAATGAAGAAGAAACCGATATCGACATCACCCCGATGTTGGACGTTGTTTTCATCATGCTTATTTTCTTTATTGTAACGGCGAGCTTTGTGAAGGAGTCAGCGATTCCTTTGAATAAGCCGCCTGCCGTGGACACGCCGCCGGACCCAGATTCGCCTAGACCAATTGTGGTAGAGGTAACCGATTTGAGTGAAATTAAAATTCAAAATCGTTTGGTAGATCCGCGCGCTGTTAAACCAACAATAGTGCGTTTACGAGCTGAGAGCCCTGAGTCGGGTGTAGTGGTTAAAGTTGATCCAGAAGCAAAAACAAGAGCCATTATGGAAGCCGTAGACGGCATTCGTGATGCGAAGGTTTTTGATTCAACTATATCGATGAAAAAGTCTTAGACGTTCAGGCTTATTCTATAGAGTATTTTCCCAGCTGGGCATTTCCTCGCTAGAATAGTAAGGTATGGTCTGAGACCAAAGGCGGCGTAACTTAGTTACGCCGTTTTTTTTGGTTCAGTTTTGTATTTTTATAGCGTGTAAGCAGTTACTAAAATCCGGAAGGTCAAACCTATCCAAAACGGCGAAAGCATTTAAAGAAGCCATACCATCCATAGCAGCAAAACTAAGATGTATTTGATAAACAAGGTCTCTTAGAATATTGTTTTCTACCGATACTAAGACACACATTCAGGTCTAAAAGAACATAAACAAAAATATGATAAATATAGCAATTAACGGGTTTGGCAGAATCGGTAGAAATATCGTTAGAGCGATATATGAATACGATTTAGGTGATCAGTTTAGGGTAGTCGCTATTAATGACCTTGCCCCACTTGATACCAGTGTGCATCTTCTAAAATACGACAGTACGCACGGACGATTTAATGCTGATGTAAGAATAAAAGACGATGCTCTGCATATAAACGATGATGTTGTTGCTGCATTTAACGAACGAGAGCCAGAAAATCTACCCTGGGCAAAGCTTAAGGTAGATGTTGTGATGGAATGTACTGGTTTCTTTCGTACGGTTGAAGGCGCAAATAAGCACGTAGCAGCAGGTGCTAAGCAAGTGCTCATTTCGGCGCCAGGAAAGGGCGATATCAAGACAATTGTATATGGGGTTAATGAGCAATCGATAGATGCATCTGATTCTATAATCTCAAATGCCTCGTGTTCGACCAATTGTCTAGCGCATATTGCCTACGCAATCGAACAATCCGTTGGTATTGAATATGGTCTGGTGAATACTGTACACGCTTATACCAATACACAGCGTTTACTGGACACAGCGCACAAGGACAAACGCAGGGGTAGAGCTGCCGCAACGTCGTTAATTCCGACGAGCACCGGCTCTGCGAAGGCTATTGGCAAAGTAATACCGAGCCTTGATGGAAAACTAGACGCTGTCGCGGTTCGGGTTCCGACCATTAATGTGTCATTACTAGACCTTTGTTTTGTACCCACACAAAACATAGAGGTTGATGAACTTAATTCGCTATTCGAGAAATACAAAATGGGACGAGAATCCGTCTTTGACCTGAGTTTCGACCCCTTGGTGTCTATTGACTACAACCATGATCCGCGTTCGTGCGTGGTCGATGGTTTACAGACTCGCAAGGTAGGCCAAATGATCAAGGTGCTAGCTTGGTACGACAACGAGTGGGGCTTTTCTAATAGAATGTTAGATACGGCTCAGACAATGTATACCGCAAAAGCTAAGGTCTAAAACATTGGATAGGCGTGCAACTCAGTCAAAATCATAAGGAGACGGTAAAAATGTCTAAACCATCAGCATATTCTCTTAGCGCTCATAATAGCCTAAAGCAACTAGCGGAAAAGAACGCTTCAACGGGTTTAATCAAGAAATTCGATTCTGACTCAGACCGAGTTAATAGGTATACGTTTGACCTTGGTGCATTTAGTCTGGACCTAAGTAAAACGCATATAGATTCCACCCTTGTACAGGCATATACACAAATCGCTAAAGACATCGATTTTGGCTCAAACCGATCGCAATTTCTTAATGGTTTTCCAATTAATGCGACTGAAAATAGACCTGTATTACACACTTTGCTCAGACAAGACGAAGCTGCTTTTGGTGAAAAACTCGATCCTAAGGTTGCCAAGCAGGCGGTAGATTCCCGCGCAGCTTTCAAGGCTCAGATCATCCAGATTAACAATCGTATCAGCCGTAGCGACCACCCAATTACCGATTTAATTCACATAGGTATAGGCGGATCTTCTTTGGGCACTCAGTTGGTTTATGAAGCTTTAAAACCGTTAAACAGCTCTCTGCGAGTACACTTTGTTAGTAATATCGATGCCCATCAATTGCTTGAGGTCCTTGCTATTTGTAAGGCTCAATCAACCTTAGTATTCGGTATATCCAAAACGTTTACTACTGCTGAAACTCTAAAGAACGTAACGTCGGTGCTGCAATGGATGCAGGGACTAGGTGCAGCGAATCCTATGTCTAGGCTATACGCAGTTACAGCAAATCCTGAGGCGGCGCACCAATTTGGAGTGAACGTAGATCATGTAGTTTCTTTTCCAACCTGGGTCGGCGGACGTTACTCAGTGTGGTCGTCGGTATCGATTACCGCGGCTCTTATGATGGGCGAACAACGGTTTGATGAGTTTTTACAGGGTGCAGCTTCCATAGATAAGCACTTTGCAGAGACAAATCCAGAAAACAATATACCGTTTCTAAGTGCGTGCTTGGATCATTACTATTGTAATTATTCTGGAGCTAAGAGCCGAGCAATTTTCGCTTACGATCACCGTTTAAGATCACTTGTGCCTTATTTGCAGCAATTGGAAACAGAAAGCAACGGCAAAGACAGACAAAGGAACGGTGAACCGGTAGACCAATTAACCTCGCCTGTAGTTTGGGGTGGGGTAGGGACGGATGTGCAACACTCAGTGTTTCAAATGTTACATCAAGGAACGTCACTCATTCCGTCTGAATTCATTCTCATTGTTAAACCAGACCACAAGCTTACTGATCATCATTCAACCTTGCTCGCAAACGGAATAGCTCAAACAGCGGCACTGCTAGTTGGGCAAGACGCTGATGACATCAGAGCGGTTGAGCCGGAGACAGAGGGAAATGACTTGGTTTTAAAAGCCAAGACTTTTTCGGGAAATCGGCCTTCGACCACCTTTCTACTTGAGCAATTATCGCCATTTTCCCTAGGGGCACTGCTCGCTTTCTACGAGCATAGGACCTACTGCTTTGGGCAACTGGTCAATATTAACTCGTTCGACCAAATGGGCGTTGAGTTGGGCAAGCGATTAGCGAATGATGTGGCTTCGTCTTTAGAAGTCGATGGCGATCAATCAGCATTCGATCCATCAACGCAATCAATTATCGCGCGGATCAAGGGTAATTAGAGTAGCAAACACCGTCTTAAGATCATTCTAAGGATTAATTACTCATCTTCGAGCATCGATTACTCAAGTAAGTTCGTTAATATCCAGACGCAATGCTAAGGCCTATTACCCCTCTATCTTAAAGTGCATGCGGGTAGACTTATCCAAAGTCTCTACTGCGCTACCGGTTTGCATATCCATTGCAGGCAGAAACTTCCAGCCTTGAATTGCGTTCAAGGCTGCCGAATCAAATACCTTTGCTGGCTTACTATTGGTCACCTTAAGCTGCACAGGGTGACCTTCAGTATCGATTCGAAAGCTAACTTCAACCCAGCTTTCAATGCCTCGATCTAACGCCCGTGATGGATATTTAGCGGCGACACGGCTTGAGCACTTTTGACGAAAATTGTTTCAAGCCGCTCTAACAAACTTTCATGTGTCGACCGACTGATGGTTTTATTACCGATAGCTTCGAGTAATAGAGAATAGGCATTTCCTTTTGCAGGAGGAAATAGATTGCCCTTGCTTAGAGCTTCTTCGATTTGAGCGCTACTCTTAGACTCGTTTTCTAGAGTCGATTGCATCGAAGGGTCATTGTCTAAGCGACCCGCTAAAGATTCGTATTGAGTACGCGCGCTCGCTAACGCCTTTGTGTTGCTTGAATCGCGTAATGATTGAAAATGCTCAGTTACTTGCTTACCCGCTCGATCGAAATGGCTTTCTAAGCTGCGATCTAATGGAGCGATTTTCTGGAAAGCGTCGAGATGAGCGTAAGCGTCTAAATAGTTTCCATCCGAGATCATTTTCGGGTAATTCTGCAACAGTTTATCGGCCAACTGCTTGCTTCCTGAATAGGCGCGATTATTGTAGGGGTCTTCGTTGAGCGCAAGGTTGAAGTAGTACGCTGCGTTATCTTTCACGGGTGATATCAAACGGCCTTCTTTTAGGGCAATTTCGCCTAGATCAACGGTCAAATTAATATCATTACCAGTTGTAGCTTTAAGAGGGTCAATACTAAGACTACCCACGCCATTTTCAGAGTCGGCAATTGATGTTTCACTATCTACATTGTTATTGCTCTCTTGAGTTTCTACAATATTGTCTCTGCCTAGAGTTGCCTCAGGCGTACCGTTAGATAAAAAGTACCAGCCCGCCACACATAACGCAGCGATACTAAAGCCAATTAGAACGACCGAACGGTTTGAGTCTGACTTCTGTGCAGACGCTGTAGATGCCCAAGTACGTTCAGAAACCACTCCACTATGGTTCTGAAAAAAACCGAGCGCAGGTTCTAACGAAAGTGCCAATTGCTTTACGCTTACGGGCGTTTTAAACGCGCGATAAATAAGTGGTTGTACGCTAGGGTCTAATGCTTGATTAATATCATCGGTATCGCCAGTGACTATCAGTGAAGCACGCGGCCACTCCGCTTTAAACTGCTTAATCGTATTGTGTTGATTGGCGCGCGCAATAGTCGCCAAATCCAATATGAGAATAGCAAGTTGAGATGAACCCAAATGAGTTTGGGTTACTTGCACGTCAGTAAGCTCACCAGAGCTTTTATCACTCAGCTTTAAGTGATCTACTGCGCAATCCAAAGGATTGTTTGCTCTAATATTTTCGAAGAGGACATTGTCCTCACTTATAACTAAGACGCTATTTTTTTCGTTCATTGTTGTCTGATTAGATTAATTATTATTGTGCGTTTCAGTTGAAAAAAGGTTTCGGGTTCCTAAGCGCCAATTTTCTATTCATAGTTTTTCACAATGGTCAGTAATGCATGCCCCCCATTCTGACCAATCCCTCATTTCGTATCCTCTACAGTAAGGTTAACGATTTTGCTTTTTAGCGCTTGCTGCCTTCATTGCAGTCAGTTTGCGCTGATAACGCGACTGTACAATATCGCTTATGACCAAAATAAACAGCACAAAGTAGAACGTTGTTTTGCTCATTTGCACAACATCGTTACCGAATAACTTCATGTGTGATAAGTGCCCTCCCTCTGAGATCAGCATCACCCCTACTAGAAATAGTATAAACAAGCCAAGTACTTCGTACATACGGTTTTTCTGCAGGAACTCAGATACCGTGTCAGCGAGCACCACCATCAATAAGCCGCCGATTAGAATAGCGGTAGCCATTATGGCAAACACCTTAGTGATCGCCATCGCGCTTAAAATAGAATCAAACGAGAACACCACGTTCATGGTTACTATCCACATTACAACAAACCATACAGGTTTGGCTTTTCGTTCCTCACCGTTCATTTCTTCTAACGTCATCATGTGCAAAATTTCTTTCATCGCCGTATAGAGAATAAATATGCCTCCAAACAGCACAATGATGGCGTGTAAGTTAAACGTGGCGCTAACAATGCCTGCCCACTGAATAGACAAAATCTCATTCTGGAACGCCTTGATCATGTTCAACAGAAGGAATAGCAAGATTATACGTAGAGCAACGGCGATAATAATGCCCCAGAAGCGCACTCTAGCTTGATGTTCTTTTGGTGCTCGTTGGCTTTCTAATGAAATGTATAAAAGATTGTCAAAGCCGAGCACGGCCTGCAGCACGACTAAAAGGGCTAAGTCTACTAAGTTTGCAATTGTAAAAATTTCAGTCATGGCGATACGCCTATTGAATTAGTTTGATTCTGAATATGCTTTATTGTTTTAGCTACTTGAAGGGCTTTTAGTGTAACCATGCTAATGGTGATAAAGGCCCTCCATGGCTTTGATTATTGGAGCTTCCATCGGCACGTTTGACCCGCATAGAACGGCACAATTGTCTCGCCGTCCCAAAGCTTAATGTGTTCTGGAATAACCCAGTCTTGCTCAATTAAAGTGATACGCTGCGAGTTCATATCTAAGCCATAAAAGCGTGGGCCATGTTCGCTAGCAAAAGCTTCCAATTTGTCGAGTGCGCCAAGGTCATCAAAGATTTGCGCGTACAGTTCTATTGCACTCCAGGCGCTATAACACCCAGCACAACCACAGGGTGATTCCTTAGCCGATCGCGTATGAGGCGCAGAATCTGTGCCTAAAAAGAATTTTGACGAACCACTCTTAATGACTTCTTGTAATCTCAACTTGTGAGTATTGCGTTTGAGTATAGGCAAACAATAGTTGTGTGGTCGTATACCGCCAACCAATAAATCGTTGCGATCCAACATCAAATGCTGTGGCGTTATGGTTGCGCCAACGCGCTCGCTACAGCTCAATACAAAATCGGCAGCATCGGCTGTCGTAATGTGTTCGAACACTATTTTCAAGCCAGAGACAGCTTGAGTTAAGGGTGCAAGGTGTTCATCAATAAATTGCTTTTCTCGGTCAAAGATATCCGTTTGCAGGTCAGTCACTTCGCCGTGGATCAAAAGCGGCATTCCTAATTCAGCCATTTCCTCAAATACCGGATAGAGGGGTGTTAAACCAGTTACGGCCGCATCAGAATTAGTTGTTGCGCCAGCGGGGTACAATTTGACTGCACTTACACCAGATTCAACGGCCGCTCGTATATCGGCTACACTCGTTTGATCCGTCAAATACAGTGTCATCAGAGGCATAAAATCAGACCCAGCAGGTCTAGCATCCATAATCCGCTGCTTGTAGCGTAGGGCTTGTTCCGCGTTTACCACTGGCGGAACCAAGTTAGGCATAACAATGGCGCGTGCAAAACAGCGAGCAGTAGCGGGCACTGTTTCATTCAGCATCTGACCATCGCGAAAATGTAAATGCCAGTCGTCGGGTTTTCGTAAGGTAATAGCGCGCATATTGAGCTGAATTAGGAGAAATTATTGTTCAATTATACGAAATTTTCCAACTTGAACCTGACTTTGTGGCTTGCCGTCGTAAATAAGACACCTTTGGTCACGCAATGGTTTAGACTTTGCACCGCATTCGCTACAATCCGCCTCCTGTATTGGAATGCTGAGTTTTTGCGGTCACGATTGTCATGTTCAATAATAATGACTGAATAAAGCTAAACTCCAACTCAAACCTATTCCTTAACGTAAACGTATAACTATAAAGTTCGCAATGGATATTAAAATCAGTTTCCCCGATGGTGCGGTGCGTGAATTCGCAGCGCCGACTACAGGTATGGCGATCGCCAACGACATAAGCAGCGGTTTGCGCCGCAATGCGGTCGCGGTCAAAGTGAATGGCGCGTTATGGGACCTAACGCGAGAGATCGCCGCAGATGCTCAGGTTGAGATAGTGACACGTGACACCGATGAAGGGCTCGAGGTTCTTCGCCACGACGCGGCACATATTATGGCCGAAGCGGTAAAAGAACTGTTTCCAGAAACGCAGGTTACCATTGGCCCGGCTATCGAAGACGGGTTCTATTACGACTTTGCTCGCGAAGAGGCTTTTACGCCCGACGATCTTGTGACTATCGAAACTCGTATGCGAGACATTGTAAGGCGCAACGAAACTATCGAGCGCGAAATTTGGGACCGCCAACAAGCGATTGATTATTTTAAGTCGATAGGCGAAGAGTACAAAGCCGAAATTATTACCGACCTACCCGAAACCGAAGAGCTTTCTATTTACCGGCAGGGCGAGTTTCTGGATTTATGTGTTGGGCCACACTTGCCTTCTACGGGCATATTGCGAGATGGTTTTAAGCTCACTAAGCTAGCAGGTGCGTATTGGCGCGGTGATTCCAATAATGCGCAACTACAACGTATTTACGGAACGGCTTGGTCTGATAAAAAGCAACTCAAAGCGTACCTAAAACGTATGGAAGAGGCCGAAAAGCGCGACCATCGAAAACTGGGTAAAACATTGGACCTGTTTCATATTCAAGATGAAGCACCGGGTAGCGTGTTCTGGCACCCAAAAGGTTGGGCGCTGTATCAAGTTGTTCAGCAATACATGGCCGATCGTCAGTACGAGCGTGGTTATAAAGAAATAAAGACGCCGATTCTGGTCGATTTCTCATTATGGGAAAGATCTGGTCACGCTGAAAAATTCAGCGATGACATGTTTACGCTCGAAACCGATGACCGCCGTTATGCTATTAAGCCAATGAACTGCCCTTGTCATGTTCAGGTGTACAACCAAGGCTTAAAAAGTTATCGAGATCTACCACTCAAACTCGCCGAATTCGGTTCTTGCCATCGCAATGAGATGTCGGGTGCACTCCACGGAATTATGCGTGTACGAAGCTTTGTGCAAGACGATGCACATGTATTTTGTACCGAAGAGCAAATTCAGTCAGAAGTTACTGAGTTTATTGATTTTCTGCATGCGGTTTATAAAGATTTTGGGTTTACTGAAATTGTTTATAAGTTGTCGACCCGTCCTGAGTTACGAGTAGGTGATGACGAGGTATGGGATCGCTCCGAAAAAGCATTAGAGAAGGCATTAAACGATAATGGCCTAGACTGGGATCTGCAGCCTGGAGAAGGTGCGTTCTACGGACCCAAGATTGAGTTTTCTCTAAAAGACTGTATTGGTCGTCTTTGGCAGTGTGGCACCATGCAGGTCGATTTCTCGACTCCAGGAAGGCTCGGTGCTGAATATGTGGCCGAAGACGGTTCTAAGAAAGCCCCGGTAATGCTGCATAGAGCCATTTTGGGTTCGATTGAACGATTCTTAGGGATACTCATTGAGCAACATGCTGGGGCTATGCCTGCATGGTTAGCACCACAACAAGTAATGATCGCTACCATTGTGACTGATGCGAATGATTACGCTGAAGAAGTATGTGCGGCGCTAAGAGCGCATGGTATTCGAGCCGAAGTAGATCTACGTAACGAAAAAATTGGTTACAAGGTTCGAGAACATAGTTTACAAAAGATCCCAGCTATTCTCGCTATTGGTATGCGCGAGGCCGAAGAAAAAACTCTGGCGGTTCGACGTTTTGGTAGTCAGAACCAAACAACGATGACGCTTGATGACTTTATTACTAGCTTTACTCAAGAAGTTGAGAACCGTGAACTAATGGCGGCAACACCAAACGCTGAATAATCTTTATGTGATCTTTTTATTAAATACATAGAGTAGTTTAGTAAACACAAAGATTAGTTAGCAAACACATAGATTTGATTAAGGCTTGGTTAACCTTCGCCTGATTAAACTTAACCCTCTTTATGCTTTACCACCTTAAATATTACTGGAGAATTTTATGACACTTTCCTTACGAACACTTGCGCTGATTGCAGTGGTGCTACTTGGATCAGCCTCTTTTACTCAGGCAGAAGACCTTGATATGACTACCGACAAAGCACAGCTCGGTTACACTTATGGCGTACAAATTGGCCAGGAGTTGGTCAATAGCGGGTTAGCTAAAGACATTGAACTAGCGGCTGTATTGGCGGCAATCACTGATATTACCAGTGGCAAAGAATCTAAGATTTCTCTTGAGCAGCAGCAAGCGGCTCAACAAAAATATCAAGACAAGCAGATCGCTGCGTACGAAGTAATGGCTTCTACCAACAAAGCTATGAGCGATGCCTACATGGTTGAGAACGCCAAAAAAGCAGGCGTTAAGACGACTGAAAGTGGCCTTCAATACGAAATACTTCGCGAAGGTAAAGGTGCTGCAACAACTAATAATAGTATGGTTAAAGTTCACTACACTGGCAAAATGATAGACGGTTCGACGTTCGACAGTTCATACGACCGAGGTGAGCCAGCTACTTTTTCAGCCGGAGCGGTTATTCCAGGTTTTAGCGAAGGCTTACAATTGATGAAAGAAGGCGGCAAGATTCGTCTACACATACCAGCAGACATGGCTTATGGCGATCGAGCTCCTGAATCAATTGGCCCGAATCAAGCGCTAATATTCGAAGTTGAGCTTATCGAAGTAAAAGATGCACCAAAGCCAGCCGTACCGACTGAATAAGCAATAATTGTAAACGCTCTCTTTGTACTTTGTGTTGCAAAGGAGAGCGTATTACAGTCGCTACGCGACGCACTAAAAATAGTGAGATAGCCCTAAATGTCAAATTCCAATACAACAGATTCAGCGAACATAAATCCCGTGTTGTATTACAGCGCGTTTTGTTATTTTTGCCAGAAGGTGATGATGTTTATGTGTCAACGGGGTATTGAGCTAGAAACGCGCAGCACCTCTGAACGCGAACATGCAATGACTTTGCGCGAAGGTGGTGGCAAGACTCAGGTCCCTTGCTTACGTATTGGTGAGGGTAGCAATGCTAAATGGTTGTACGAGTCGGATGACATCATCCGTTACTTGCAGGCCAATCATTCTTAGGCTCGTGTTTTCAAGCAATAAAAAAGCCCGCAATGCGGGCTTTTTTATTGCAGCTATTGAAGCGGCTTACTTAAGCGCAGCAAATATCGTATCTCTAATCGCTTCGACATCGCCAATACCGTTGATCTCTACGTATTTTGGGGCATCATCAGATTCACTGTTGGCGTAGTCTTGATAGTAGCTGACTAAGGGCTCAGTTTGCTCATGGTAGACCTCCAAACGCTTTTTGACTGTATCTTCTTGGTCATCGTCGCGCTGCACCAATGGCTCACCTGAGACGTCGTCGATCCCTTCTTCTAGCGGGGGGTTGTATATAACGTGGTACGTACGTCCAGAGGCTAAGTGTGCACGGCGTCCGCTCATACGTTTAATGATTTCTTCATCGTCAACGCTAATCTCCACAACATAATCAATTGAAATGTCGTTTGAGCGCATTGCGTCGGCCTGTGGGATGGTGCGTGGAAAACCATCTAGTAGGTAACCTTTGGCACAATCATCTTCTTGTAGACGCTCCTTGATAAGGCCAATCATAATGTCATCAGATACTAGTTTGCCCGCATCCATAATGGCTTTAGCTTGCACACCAAATTTAGAACCGGCTTCAACAGCAGCGCGCAACATATCGCCTGTGGAAATCTGGGGTATCGAAAACTCTTCAGTTAAAAATGTCGCTTGCGTACCTTTGCCGGCACCTGGGCCGCCTAATAAAATTAGTCTCATGAAAATCTACTCATTGTTGTGCCTAAACTAGTTTAGGCGGGTGGAGATAGCGCTCAGCGCTTAATACGGAACCATCAAAAGGCCAAGCCTTTAAGCGGATTTAAGCTGTAACAGCCACGCAATAAAGAGGTGGCTATAGTTCGAAACATAAAGTCCCAAACAAAAAAAGGTGTTAAACATAAGTGCGTATTACCAAAAAGATACGCCCTAATCGGACTTTTCTAGGCTCCTTTAAGACCATTTAAAATTCTTAAGGTTGCCGCTAAAACGCCTTCAAACTCTGAAGGGTCGCGTAATTTAGCACAGTTTGGCGATTCCTCAAAAGTCGATGGGCCCATATCCACCTAAAACGCGTGAATGGCAGTTATAACTGCGATAAACTCGAGCGGATCAATACTGGTCTCAAAGCTGAACATATTTGTTAAGTTGTCAGTTAATTCAAAAGGTCAGCCTCTTCAGCTAATGAAGCTGGAAACCTCGAAAACGAGTCATCAAAAGCACAAAAGAGTACTCCCAAGTGCAGAATAGCTATGGAAAACACCAACAAGATCGCAACACGCTACCCAGAAGACGCGCAACAGGCCAATGTTGGTCTAGATACTATTGATCTAGGCACAGCACACACCTTAGATGAGCTTTTTCGTGAACGGGTGCGACGAACGCCTGAAGGCATGGCGTATTCGCAATTTGATGCGCAAGCCGAGCAGTGGGTAACGTTAAACTGGGCCGAAGTCGCAAGCCAGGTTGAACGATGGCAGGTTGCGTTTAGAGACTGCGGACTGGTAAAGGGCGACCGCGTAGCAATTTGCTATAAAAACAGTATTGAATGGGTGCTCTTTGATCAAGCAGCCTTGCGCCTAGGGCTTGTTGTCGTGCCTCTGTACACAGCAGACTGACCCGATAATATTGCGTATGTGATTTCCCATTCGGGCTCTAAAATGGTGTTCTTTACAAACCGAGCAACGTGGTTGTCGGTCTTAGATAGCAAAGAAGATGTTTCCTGCGTTAAGCACGCTGTGGTAATGCAAATAGCCCCTGGCGCTAAAGACGAAGCGGCTAAAGCTAAGGATGTGACATTGCTCAGTGATTGGCTCCCAGAGTATGGCGAGCACTTAGAGCGTGGTGTAACGGATCGCAACGATCTCGCATCGATTGTGTATACATCGGGCACCACCGGGCGACCCAAAGGCGTTATGTTGACGCATAATAATTTTCTCTCAAATGCCAGCAATGGGATGCATAGCGTAGCGGTAACGCCGCAAGATCAGTTTTTGTCTTTTTTACCCATGTCACACGCACTTGAACGAACTGTTGGGTATTACTGCCCTATGATGTGTGGCGCTTCGGTCGCATTTAACCGCTCTATTCCGCAATTGGCGCAGGACTTGGTGGCAATACGGCCGACTGTAGTGGTTTCTGTACCAAGGATTTTTGAGCGGATTCATAATCAAATCTATGGTGGCCTTCCGCAGATGTCGGCGATTAAACGGGCGTTGTTTAAGGCGGCTATTAAAATAGGTTGGCGGCGCTTTGAATACTCACAAGGTATCTCGTCATGGAGCCCTAGCTTGCTTCTCCATCCGTTGTTAGATCGCTTAGTCGGTAAGGCAGTTCGCGAAAAGTTGGGCGGACGAATGCGTTATGTCGTCGTTGGCGGAGCTGCGCTAAGCGCGAATGTCTCTAAAACGTTCATCTCGTTGGGACTAGAGCTTTTACAGGGCTATGGCCTAACTGAATCTAGCCCCATTGCCAGTGTTAATACGGTAAATGACAACAGGCCGGATTCAATTGGCTTACCACTGCACGGTGTGACACTTAAGCTCGGTGACAATGATGAGCTCTTGATTCGAGGCGATAATGTTATGGCGGGTTACTGGCGAAACGAGAAAGACACTAAAAAAGCGATTATTGAAGACAGCGATGGGCGTTGGTTAAAAACTGGAGATGTCGCATCGATTGATGACCAAGGTTTTGTCAGAATCGTTGGCCGAATTAAAGATATTTTGTTACTGGCTAATGGCGAAAAAGTACCGCCAAGCGATATCGAGGCAGCGATCGCAAACGATCCACTATTCGAGCAGGTTGTTGTATTGGGCGAAGGCCGTTCATACCTAGCGGCTATCGTGGTTGTAGAACCAGAGCTGTGGAAACAAATGTGCTCTGAGCAAGGTTGGATCGACCAAGACATTACTCGTCCAGACGTTGTAACAGCGCTGCTTGCCAGAGTTAAGCTGCAAATGGGGCAGTTTCCTGGCTATGCTCGCATTCGTAAGCTTTATGCAACATCCGAAGAGTGGACTGTTGAGTCTGGGCTCATGACGCCCACCTTAAAGGTAAAGCGTCCACAAGTGATGGAACGTTACGCTAAAGAAATCGCGGCACTTTATTTAGGCCACAATCTCTACAAGTCTGATTAACTGATGAGTTTTAAGCATTCAGCCCGACGAGCCCTGGTTATTGCCGGGCGCGCAATCGTAACACTCACTGTTGCGGTTTTGCTCGTGTACTACAGTGATTATGGGTTAAACGATAATAGTTCTAAAAACAGCTCAAACCAGAACGCCGATAAGAATGCCAATAAGAGTGCTGAGCGCGATTCAGATGCAGAACAGTCAATGTCCACTAGCAAAATTAAAAATTATGCGGATGCGCGCAAAGTGTTTTGGCGGCAACTATATCGTGGTTCTTTTACGACCCTTTATTGCGGACAACGTTTTAATGCTATGCCTGCCAGAGGTGTGAACATTGAACACGTGTTTCCGATGGGTTGGGCTACCAACTCAATAGGCTGTGGAACTCGCGACCAATGCCGCTCAAATGCCCTATTCAATCAAATTGAATCCGACCTGCATAACCTGTATCCAAGTCGGTCCGATGTGAATACAGCGAGATTGAGCTTTCGCTTTGCAAATATCGCCGGAGAAGTCCGAGAATTTGGAGCGGATTGCGATTTCGAAGTCAGTAAACGACAACGTGCCGTAGAGCCTCGCCCGGATATTAGAGGTGACATAGCCCGTACCATGTTCTATATGGTCGATCGTTACCCTCAAGCCAAACTAGAAATATTTTCCAAGCAACAACGATTACTAAAAGAGTGGCATAGAGCCGACCCGCCTAGCGCAGAAGAGCGTGCTCGCAACGACGCCATTGAGCGGATACAGGGTAATCGAAACCCTTATGTAGACGCTCCAAATTCTCTCTAGAGCGTCTTTAATCTGATAAAAATCGTTAACTCTTCACGTTTTAGGCGCTATTAGCCTTAAGCTAGAAGGTTGTTGCGGTCTTTACGCGGTAACATACTTAACTAGGCACTAGGCACCGGCACTGAGCAAAATGATGGCTCAGAGCACCGCGAGTAGAGAGTCAGATTTTAAGGTTGAGTTTGAGAACCAAATCCTACGCCTACCTTATCTGAAACAAGCATACTCGTAACGTAACACCACATTTAATAACATGATGAGAGGTTCCATTGATGACTAAACGACTAAGACACAACTCCGTTATGCGAGGCGTTCTGCATGGCCTGCTATTAGCAAGTGCGGCGATTGTATTAACGGCATGCGGCGACAAAGGGTTTACGGTAACCACCGAGTTTGCCTCGCCTAAAGGCATCGAAGTCGGCGAAGCCGTCATGTACGAGGGACAACAAGTGGGCGAAGTAAGTTCCATAGAAGAAGGTCTGAATAGCACCAAGGTTGAGCTTGCGCTTATACCAGAACAGGTCGCTTTATTTCATTCTAAGTCGGTGGTAGTCGTCAATACTATGGAAGAGGGCACTCCTGTCGAAATTTATAACCGAACAACAACCGACCCTGTTGCATTACAAGAAGGGCAAGAACTGCAGGGCCTAAATTCAATGTTTGAGTTGGGCGCATGGATGGTTGGCGACGCAATTCAAATAGGCTCAGGTACCTTGTCTGACTTATTCGAATCTTTTACGGGTTATATACAAGGCGAGCAGTTTCAGAGTGACAAAGAACAAGTACAGCAACAGCTTTCGTCTGCAGCGCTGGCAGCAAAGGAAGCCGTAAGCAGTGTAGAGGTAGACATCAATCAAGCCCTACAAGAGCTGAAAGCATCTGAAGGTGAAATGGCTGCAGCGATCAGCCAAATGGGCGACGAGCTGTCGCCTGTCGTACGCGAACTCACTGACAGCGGCAGCCAACTTATTGCGCAACTTGAGCAATTTGCACAAAACCTGGAAACCCAAGCACAGGAAAATCCTGATTTTGGCAAAGAGTTGATGCAAAGTTTGGTCGATGTGTTCGAGCAATTAGACGCTGAAATTAATGGTCAAATAACCATTGATACAGACGAAGGTTCTAAAACCTACGATCTTGATTCGCAGAGCACTGATTCAGTTGAGGAAGTCGATTCAGTGGACGGCTCTCCATCAGCTGAAGGCTCTCAATCGGCTGAAGGCTCTCCATCGGCTGAAGGCTCTCAATAATTAGCTAGCGACCTCGTAAAACACGACACTACGAGACATCTGCTCAACGGTTTTAGTCATGTGTTTGCATCGACCGGTTGAACGCATCTCTCGTTTCGGTCACTCGATGCTCGATATGGGAGTCCGCAATTATGAAAAGGTGTAGGAAGGCAACGATGAGGAAAATTATTACGATCGGGTTTTCACTAAGCTTGCTAAGTTGTTCTTCTCTAAAAGTGGCAGACGATGACCTATCAACAACAATCAATGCGCAAAGAATTACTCAAGAGTCATTAGTAATTGATACACACCTTGATACGCCAAGTCGCCTTTTAAATTATCCATTAGATTTATCTAAACGTACGACTGGAGGTCACTTTGATTATGAGAGGGCAAGTAAAGGAGGACTAAATCTAGCCTTTATGGCGTTATTTGTGCCTCAGATATACCAATCAGATCGTAAAGCCAAAGACCACGCGCTTCAACTTTTGCAGATGGTCGAAGATTGGATACAAAAATCTCCAGACAAGTTCAGTTTGGTACGCTCAGCGAGCGATGCTAAACAGCTTCTGAATAATTTAAAAGTCGGTCTTGCTATTGGCCTAGAGAACGGTGCCGCTATAGGATCAGATTTATCAAATATATCTTACTTTTCAGATCGAGGAGTTAATTACATTGGACTTACTCATAGCAAGCACAATCAAATAGGCGACTCATCAGGCGAGAATACACCGCAATGGCACGGATTGAGCCCATTTGGTCGCCTTGCTGTTCTAGAGATGCAAAGGAAAGGGGTAGTGATTGATATATCTCACGTCGCTGACTCGACTTTCTATCAAGTGTTAAGTCTTGTTAGTGTTCCGATAATTGCGTCGCATTCTTCCTGCCGCGAGCTGACTCCAGAGTACCCGCGTAACATGACCGACGACATGCTCAGAGCCTTGGCAAAAAATGGTGGTGTTGTTCAAATAAACTTTGGGGCATCCTTTTTGAAAACGGAATATAAAGAGTTTGAGGATAAGCTATGGGATAACTACGATAAATATTTGAACGAAAATAGTGTTGCCGATTTCAGTAGTGAGTCGGCAGCGTTTCTGGATCATTGGCAATCAGTTATGAAGCTGGGGAGTGCGAAGGATTTGGTTGATCATATCGATCACGCTGTCAAAGTTGCAGGCATCGATCATGTTGGACTTGGCTCAGATTTTGACGGGGTAATATTAACGACAACTGATGTGCCTGATGTGACTGGATACCCTGTTGTAGTAGCAGAACTGTTACGACGAGGTTACTCTGAGTCTGATATACGGAAAATTCTTAGCAAAAATATTATGCGAGTCTGGAGAGAGGTGGAGGCTTATTCCAGTCAACGGATGCTCCAATCAGGATGACTATAGTCACTCGTATAATGGCAAAATGTTTTAAGGCGAAGGCGGGGCAAGTCCCTATTCATTTAACGGTTTTGCTTGCCCCAGGTATCTCGTAAGCTAACCGTGCGATTCATCACCAATTTGCCGCTCTCCATTTCGCTGTCTTCTTCATCAAAGCAAAAATAACCGACGCGCTCAAACTGAAAGCGGTCTTGCGCGCTTGCACTCAACACGCTCGGCTCTAGCTTGGCGTTTGGATAGACCGTCAACGACTCTGGGTTTATTAATGCGGTAAAATCTTCGGCGGCCGCTGGGTTCGGATCTGTGAATAATCGGTCGTAAACGCGCACTTCTGCGCCTACTGCCTCATCTGCGTTAACCCAGTGAATAATCCCTTTAATCTTACGGCCGTCAGCTGTTTTGCCGCGCGCCGATAATGGGTCATAGGTGCAGTGCAGCTCAACCACTTTGCCTGCATCGTCAGTAACAAACTCGTTACAGGTAATCGCATAGCCATAACGTAGGCGTACTTCGCGCCCTGGGCCCAACCTAAAATAGTCAGCAGGAGGGTCGAGCATAAAGTCATCCTGCTCAATATAAACTTCTTTGCCAAAGTTCAACGTACGCTTGCCTAAAGACTCGTCTTTAGGATGGTTAGCGACTTCAAAGCCTTCGGTTTGACCCTCAGGGTAATTGGTAATAACCACCTTTAGCGGATCTGTTACACCAAATACGCGTTTGGCCGTTGCTTCTAAGTCGTGACGGATCGCATTTTCCAGAATCGCCATATCAATGGTGCTGTCTTTTTTGGTGACCCCAATTTCGGCGCAATAGTCACGAATAGACTTAGGTGTATAGCCTCGTCGTTTTAGCCCCACCAATGTAGTCATTCGTGGGTCGTTCCAGCCCGATACGTGGCCTTCGTTCACCAACTGAATAAGCTTGCGCTTACTCGCCATCGCATACTCAAGGTTCGATCGCCCAAATTCAATTTGTCTGGGAAGAGTCTTACCTTTCTCGCCGGTAATTGTTTGTTCGATGGTTATGTTGGCAAGCACCCAGTTATACAGCTCGCGGTTGTCCTGGAATTCCAACGTACACAGCGAATGGGTAATCCCCTCTAGGGCATCAGATATACAGTGTGTAAAATCGTACATCGGATAAATACACCACTTGTCGCCGGCGCGGTAATGATGTGCAAAGCGAATTCGGTACAAAATAGGATCGCGCATTACAAAGTTTGGCGACTCCATATCAATTTTGGCGCGCAGCGTATAGTCGCCTTCTTTAAATTCGCCGGCTTTCATGCGTTCAAATAAGTCGCGGTTTTGCGCAATAGGTCGATCGCGATTGGGGCTGTTCTTGCCCTTCTCGGTCAATGTGCCGCGATACTCGCGCATTTGCTCTGCGTTTAAATCATCGACATACGCTAAACCCTTATCGATTAACTCTAAAGCAAATCCATACAAATGCTCGTAATAGTCACTGGCGTAGCACAAGCGGTCCCATTCAAAACCTAACCACTCAACACTAGCTCTAATCGACTCCATGAACTCGGTCGATTCTTTTTCGGGGTTGGTGTCATCAAAACGTAAGTTGCAATGGCCGCCAAGATCCTTAGCCAAGCCAAAATTCAGACAAATAGATTTAGCGTGCCCCAGATGTAAATAACCATTAGGCTCCGGTGGAAAACGCGTGTAGATCTCGGGGTATTGTCCGTTTCTTACGTCGTTGCCGGCGATGGCTTTAATAAAGTGATTGGGTGCTGCTTTGGTTTTGCTCATTGGGTTAGCCTGCGCAGATGCGCTGCCATTAGTATTGCGCTGTGTAAAGCACGTCTATTAGATTTGTTTCAAACGCTCAGAGCAAATCTGATCTAAACGCTAAGTAATCGCGCGGATTATAAACCTGTTGCGTCTAGATAACAGCACGCATGTGTCTATTCAGATGCCACTTCGGGCTTTTTCTGCTGCTCTTCGTTTGCGGACTCGTCGTCGGGTGAGATTGCTGACGTGTTACTACTCTGATTAGGCTGGGCTGGGATCTGAGCCGAAGCTTGACCTCCAGATTCCTGAGTAGGATGACCCGCAAATTGAATAGCGGATCGTTTAATGCTCTGATCCGCTGAGCTAAACTCGGTTTGTTGCAAAATAGGTGTAGCCAGTGATATCCCAGAGCGACTTGCCTCAGCCAGCACGTACCCACGAAAAATCTGTCGTATTGCAGGCAATCGTTTTACATCTTTGGTGTAATAGAACACAGCCCACGTTACCGCGTAATCGCCGGTGTCTTGCACAAAAATTTCGGGTTCGTACTGTTCTTCGCGAGAGTTCTCTGACTGATCGATGTCTGCAAAAGCACGCATAATCATCGACCTTACTTCCTCCTGAGAATGCTTGTAGTCAATATTAAAGGTCAGACATTCGCGCAACCCCCTGGCAGACGCAAAGCGCGATAAGTTTTGTAGACTGCAATCTCTGAGCCTAGCGTTGCGCAACATCAACCTATGGTTGTTAACCAAATCCAAACATTCTGTGTGGAAAACCTTAGTCTTAAAAATAGTGGCGAACACCGTTTTGCCATCCACATCAAACTGAACCACATCGCCTTCTTCGCACAAGCGGCTATTAAGAATAATCAGGCCGCTGACTATATCGGGCGCCCAGCTCGCTTGGGTCATGGCGAGTAATAAGCCGATAATACCGATTGCACCCCCAGCTTCCAATAATGAGTTAAGCCCCAAGATGCGCAAACAGCTTACAATCGCGACTATCGTTACGATAGCGGCAACAAATAGACTCAAACCACGACTGGAATACGTATCTGAGATTGTCGTCTTGTCGTTAGTCGTTCGTTTTTTGCCAAACTTTAAACGAATGAAAAAGTTGATGACATGCGTCAAAAATATCGCAAAGTAGATAACAATCAAAGATTGCGTAATCTTAGATAAGGCATCGTAGCGGTGCGCGAGCAATACGTTAATAACTACCGCGGCCACGATCATTAGATTAAGCGCGCGCATCATCGCTACGCGGTTCTCTAAACCATCGTCATCATTCAACCATTTACTGATCGGGTGAGCCAGTACCAGTAAAGCTGCACTTAAGCTGAGTACGACTAAATCAAATGGGGTAAAACTCGATAAAAGCGAAGTAATGTTCATGTGCTCATTATAAAGAACAAATCGTTACGCTACCGAAAAGCTTTAGCGCCTGAAATGCGTCTTACCGCGATATACGCTAGAAATACGGTTCCTGATCCATTTCAAAGCAAATCAACACTACTCTTTATTCACTTTGCCAATATCAGTTATAGTATGCATCCGCAATTTGAGGGGTTACACCATATGTGTCCCTCGTATACTCTGCGGTCTTGAAATCAACTAACGCTTTGAACAGGGAGAAAGCGAATGATTATCAGTGTTCCTAAGGAATCCTATAAAGGTGAGCGACGTGTTGCGCTAACACCTGAATCTGCCTCACAAATCCAAAAGCTCGGCCACACTCTACGCATTGAGTCTGGCGCAGGTAAAAACGCCGAATTCAGCGACGCTGATTACGAAGCCGCTGGCGTAGAGGTTATTAAAGGCGACGACATCTGGACGAAAACAGATATCGTCATGAAAGTTCGCGGTGTATCAGCAGCAGAAGCTAAAAAGCTTTCGGCTGGACAAACGGTGATGAGCTTTTTCTGGCCTGCACAAAACGAAAAGCTGCTGGCTCAATTAGCTGAGGCTAAAGTAAATGTAATTGCCATGGACAGCGTGCCGCGTTTATCGCGTTCGCAAAAAATGGATGCATTGAGTTCAATGGCCAACATTGGTGGTTATCGCGCGGTTGTTGAAGCGGCCGGTCAGTTCGGCCGATTCTTTACCGGGCAAGTCACTGCTGCGGGTAAAGTTCCACCAGCCAAAGTCATGGTTATTGGCGCAGGTGTTGCCGGTTTAGCCGCGATTGGCGCCGCCAAGAGCATGGGCGCTATCGTAAGAGCCTTCGATACTAGACTAGAAGCCAAGGAACAGGTCGAAAGCTTGGGTGCGGAATTTCTAGAGTTAGAATTCGAAGAAGACGGTTCTGGCGAAGGTGGTTACGCTAAAACCATGAGTAAAGAGTTTATTGATGCCGAAATGGCCATGTTCCGTGAACAAGCCAAAGAGATCGACATCATTATTACTACCGCCCTGATTCCAGGCCGCCCAGCGCCAGAGCTTATTACCAAAGATATGGTAGAGAGCATGAAGTCGGGTAGCGTTATTGTGGATCTTGCTGCGGAGCAAGGCGGTAACTGTAAGCTTTCTAAAGCCGATAAAATTGTTACGCACAAAGGCGTAAAAATTATTGGTTACACCGACTTACCTAGCCGCTTAGCAACTCAGGCGTCGCAGTTATACAGTACTAACTTACGTCACATGTTGACCGACCTTACGCCTAACAAAGACGGCAAGGTCAATATCAATATGAAGGACGAAGTGATCCGTGGCGCCACGGTAGCACACAAAGGTAAGGTCACATGGCCAGCGCCTGCGCCTAAGCTGTCGGCGGCTCCTGCTAAGCCTAAAGTAGCGGCTCCAGCACCAGAACCCAAACCAGAGCTCAGTGCGGCGACCAAAGCCAAAATGAGCTTAGGCGCAATGGCCTTGGCCGTATTAGCCTTGTTGGGTGTCGGTTCAGTTGCGCCAGCTGAGTTTATGAGTCACTTCACAGTGTTCGTCTTGGCTTGTTTTATTGGTTATCAAGTTATCTGGAGTGTTACCCCTGCTCTACACACGCCGCTCATGAGCGTGACCAATGCCATCTCGGGCATTATTGTAGTGGGTGCTCTGTTACAGATTTCCTCTTCGTCTGGTGCCGTTGTGATTTTGGCATTTATTGCGGTCCTGATCGCGTCTATCAACATTGTGGGTGGCTTTATGGTTACCCAGCGTATGTTGAAAATGTTTAACAAAGGTTAGGAGTTTAGATCATGACGATAGAAACACTTTCTAGTTCAGGCGGCACTATTAGTGCGGCATACATTGTTTCGGCCATTCTGTTTATTCTCAGTTTGTCGGGTCTTAGTAACCAAGAAACATCTCGCCGTGGCAATATGTACGGCATCATCGGTATGGCAATCGCCATCATTGCTACGATATTTAATCCAGCGGTCAATAGTTACGCTTGGTTGATTGTTGCCATGGTTGTTGGTGGTGGTATTGGTTCGCGCATGGCGGCTAAAGTCGAAATGACGCAAATGCCAGAGCTGGTTGCTATCTTGCACAGTTTTGTTGGTATGGCTGCTGTATTGGTTGGCTTCGCGACTTACTTCGATCCTACTAGCGCCTTAGTCGGCGCGGCAAAAACCATCCACAACGTAGAGATCTATCTGGGCGTCTTGATTGGTGCTGTGACCTTTACCGGTTCGGTTGTCGCCTTTGGTAAGTTAAGCGGCAAGATCGGCAGCAAGCCATTAATGTTGCCAGCGCGTCACTTCTTAAATTTAGGAATTTTGATTGCTTGTATTCTGATAGGCAGCTGGTTCTTAGGCGCAGACACAGGCGCAGGCACTGTTGCCTTGTTGCTCATGACGTTGCTCGCATTTGCGTTCGGCGTACACATGGTTATGGCGATTGGCGGAGCAGATATGCCTGTTGTTATATCTATGCTTAACAGCTACTCAGGTTGGGCGGCGGCCGCAACTGGCTTTATGCTCTCTAACGACTTGTTGATTATCGTTGGTGCATTAGTCGGTAGTTCTGGCGCAATTCTTAGCTACATCATGTGTCGTGCGATGAACCGTAACTTTGTAAGCGTAATCATGGGTGGTTTTGGTACCACTTCTGGTGGCGGCGAAGAAGAAGGGGAGCAAGGCGAAGCCATTGCTATTCAAGCTGACGAAGTTGCCCAAATGTGTGCCGACGCCGATCAAGTTGTTATTGTGCCGGGTTACGGTATGGCAGTTGCCAATGCTCAACACCCAGTATCAGACCTGACTAAGATGTTATTGGATCGCGGTGTTAATGTTCGATTTGCTATTCATCCAGTCGCCGGCCGTATGCCGGGTCACATGAATGTACTATTGGCTGAAGCTAACGTGTCGTACGACTTAGTGCTAGAGATGGACGAGATCAACGACGAGCTAGACAAGGTCGACGTGGTTATCGTAATAGGCGCTAACGACATTGTTAACCCTGCGGCTCTAGAAAATCCAAACAGCCCAATTGCTGGAATGCCAGTATTGGAAGTGTGGAATGCTAAAACGGTTATTGTTTCTAAGCGAAGCATGGCTACAGGTTACGCGGGCGTAGAAAATCCATTGTTCTTTAAAGACAATACGCGCATGTTGTTTGGCGACGCTAAAGACAGTGTTGACGCTATTCGGCAGGCGCTTTCTACTAGCTAAGCTTTAGCTAATAGCTATTTAAAACTATGCAAAGCCCACCCTAATCAGGTGGGCTTTGTCGTTCTAGTACTGCGCACAATAGCGCGTGTATGTTTTAATATCGGTTCATCAGTACGTTATTTATTTCCAGTTATTCGATTTTACTTCGGTCACTATGATTTCAGATGCCTGTTCAAGCTAGCCCACTAGATCATCGCTTTTGTGTTGCCCCGATGCTTGATTGCACGGATCGGCACTCGCGCTTTCTGTTTAGATTAATTTCTAAACGAGCTGTGTTGTATACCGAAATGGTAACAACAGGCGCTTTGCTATTTGGCGACGTACCTCGGTTCTTGAACTTTAATCACGCGGAGCATCCTCTGGCGCTCCAGCTCGGTGGCAGCGAACCCGACGCTATGGCACGTTGTGCAGAGTTGGCACAAGAATGGCAATACGACGAAGTAAACATCAATGTCGGTTGCCCCAGCGACCGAGTACAGTCTGGCGCATTTGGAGCCTGTTTGATGCAGAGCCCAGACTTGGTCGCAGACAACGTAAGAGCAATGTCGGCCGTAACGGATATACCTGTCACTATTAAATGCCGTATTGGTATAGACGAACAAGAGCCTCGCGATGCGCTTTGGGCATTAGTAGACGCGAGCGCTAACGCAGGGTGCACCACATTTATTGTGCATGCCCGTAAAGCATGGCTTAAAGGCTTAAGCCCAAAAGAGAATCGAGATGTTCCGCCACTCGACTACGATTTGGTTTACACGCTGAAACAAGACTTCCCTGAGTTAAAAATTGTGCTCAATGGCGGTATTACCACACTTGAGCAATCGGCTGAACACTTGGCCCAAGTGGACGGAGTAATGATGGGGCGCGAAGCCTATTCAAATCCCTACATAATGCGCGACGTTGATCGGCGAATATACGGCGTGGGTGATGAGCCAGTGCCCCGCGACCAAGTATTTGAAAATTATCTAAAATATGCCGCTAAGACTTGCGCAAGTGGAGTGCGGCTTAATCACTTAACCCGTCACGCTGTTGGTCTGTATCACGGCGAACCACGTTCACGCCTGTGGCGGCGCTACCTCAGCGAAAACGCCCATTTGCCTGGGTCGGATGAACAAGTAATGAAAGACGCCTATCTAGCAATGATCGGCGGGGCTTAGGCTTTGTAACGATAGCGCCTAACACCTAACACCTAACACCTAACACCTAACACCTAACACCTAGCACCTAACACCTAACACCTAGCACCTAGCACTTAGCACTTAGCACCAGGCTGAGTATTGTTTTGGGTTAATTATTGTTGTTCATTAATCCGCCGTTCATCTAATTTAAGTACACTAAGGCTTAACTTCCCAGAAGTGCATCCAGTCTCAGCGTGAGCTGGAGCGGTAATTGTATTAACCGGCAAAACTGCCAAGAGATAGTCAGCATGTTATTTGTACGATGGATTTTGGGTTTTATATTAACCCTCAGTATTGTTCTGGCTTTGGCCGTTGTGTTACTGCCGCGCTGGTTCAACCCCAATGATTATCGTGATGACATTGAGCTGCAACTCAACAAGGCTACTGGGCGCGAGATTGCATTAGACGGCAATCTGCAATTATCGGTTTTTCCATGGTTAGGTGTACGCACCGAAGCCGTAAAGGTCAGTCAGCCACGCGAGATCGGCGGCGACTTTATGCGCATTGACTCTGCACAAATACGTTTGCAGTTAATGCCACTGCTTAATCGTCGCATCGAGCTAGACACCATTTTGTTAGACGGCGCTTACATTCACTACATTAGCGTAAACGAGCAGCTCAATAGCCTTACGTTTAATGATGAGTCAACGGTTGCCGTGGCGGCGATTAATAAAGGTTCAAGCGGTGCAGACTCAGCGGCTAACTCAGCGTCGCCCTCAAATGTGGGCTTTAGCGCTAATGATGTGTTTTTAAAAGGCGTGGATGTTCGCAACGCCACACTAGACTATGAAGACCGCAGCGCGAAATCCAGAACCAAGATTAGCGAGTTTAATGCCAATATTGGCAGTGTGTTGTCAGGTGAGTTAACGCCGTTCTCGCTCAGTGGTGTGCTTCAATCTGCGCCCAGCACTCAATCAACCAGCGCTGCAACAGCAAGTGCATTACCCACGAGATTCACCGCGGACGGTAATGTGATTGTGGGCCAAGAAGGCAAGTCGATCGTAGTAAGCGACCTTAAAAGCACACTGGATGATAGTGAGCAAAAAATCGATATTGCCTCGGCTAAAGTAAGCGTAGCCGATTTCGCCCGCATAAACGCTCAAAATACCAAGATTAATATCAGTGGCACAAGCATCGCGTTACCGATTGAGCTTAATGCACCTGACCTAAGCGTTGATCTCGAATCTGAGGTTCTTCAAATGCAGAATCTGGTCGCGCTGTTAGGGCTTACAGCCTCAAGAACAACAATAAATGTTAGCGATTTAGTGGTACGTGATGCAATCAGCGATCCTAAATACACCTTAAACCTTAACGTTCCTACTCATTCGCTACTCAATACTCTTAAAGCGCTAGACATAGACTACCAGCCCACCGGTAAGCAGGCGCTCAAAAAAGTGGCTATAAAGGCCAAGCTAACCGGCACGTCCGACAGCGTTAAAGTAAGCAATGGTGTGGTTAATCTAGACTCAAGTGTTGCGGCCATATCAGGCCAAGTTAATAATTTCTCAGATCCAGCATTTAGACTGGATCTAGAAATCGACTCTCTCAATTTAGACGACTACTTACCGCTTGATGAAAGTGGCGAAACAACAAAGGCCGAAGAAACATCCTTGGCCACCGTATTGGTATTACCCATGGCAGTATTCGAGGGTTTTGTTGCTGATGCCAAGCTGAGCGTTAAGAGCTTAAGTTCTGGCGGGATGATGCTTGACGATGTAGTAGTCGACGTTAAGTCAGATAAAGCTAAGGTGGTTATTAAGCCTAGAGCGAACCTGTTTGAAGGAAAGCTCGCGGGTGATATTGCCTATGGACAAGAGTTTGGTGTGCCGACGTTACGCATTAAAAACGAAATCGACCTTGTTAGTTTGGGCGAGTTACTGAGCTCAGCTCAAATAACAGACCAGTTAACAGGCTTAGGTTCTTTGGTAATGGACTTGGTAGTTACTGAACGCGATGGTAAGCAGTTTAACGAAGGGACGATAAAACTATTCGCCAAAAATGGTGCTCTCAAAGGCGTAGACGTAAAGAATGTGCTCGATACTACGTATGCCCAGTACAAGACGCTCCAAAGTACCTTGCGCAGCAAAGACAGCAGCGCTCCCTTGGCATCGTCGGAGTCTCAACCCGCAGCATCACCAACTAGCACAGCGACTGATGCCGATACTGAAACAAGTAGCGAAACAGGCACAGGTAAGAGCAGTGCTGCGGATGAAACACGTTTTGCCGAACTTTTGGGCACGTTTAACGTAAAAGATTTTCTTATTACCAACACTGATTTCAGTTTAAGTGCACCCTTGTTTAAAGTGACGGGCGCAGGCCTTATTGATATCGCCGCGGAACAAATCGATTACACTGTTAATGTTGCGGTGGTAAACAACACCTCGGGTCAGGCAGGTGAAGCCATTGAAAAGCTCAAGGGGTTTACTATTCCCATTCGGTTTAGCGGCGCTTTGCTTGCACCGAAGTTCTCGGTAGACACAAAGGCGCTGTATCGTTCACTGCTTAAACGTGACGTAGACACAAAGAAAGGCGCTTTTCTTCAAGAGAAATATGGAATTGAAGGTGGCGAGAATCTTTCGACTAAGGAAACAGCAAAGCAAATTTTGTTAGACAAGCTTTTAAAGCCGAATAAAGAAAAGACACCAGCAACTCAAGAGCGGTCGATGACAGGAAACGAAGGTTCGCAGTCAACTGCTGTTCTGCCAGCAGGCGCTCAGCCAGCTAATTCTTCTGAGTCGCCCGTGCAAGAGTCAGTAGAGCGACCAATGCAGCCGCGCGCTACTAGCGAAGTAACTGATCCAGCTATTGCCGCAACTATTGATCCTGCAACGGGCGAAGCTATTCCAGCCGAGCCGAAACCGCTCGACAAAGATGCTCTGAAAAAGGAATTAGGCAAGAAACTATTGGATGAGTTATTCAAGTAGGGGCTGTGTTCAGGGCTAAGCGCGTGTAGAATCACGCGTTTAGCCTATAACCGCTGGTTAAAGAGAGTGCCCTAATGGCGGGCTCTTAGCTCCAGCATTTTCTATATCCAATACCATACTAATATCATGTCTGAGACCAATAAAAAACTGAACAAGCACAGTGCTACAATCACCCAGCCAAAGTCACAGGGTGCGGGTCAAGCAATGTTGTACGGCACGGGTTTAACTCGTGAAGACATGAACAAAGCGCAAGTCGGCATTGCGAGTGTTTGGTGGGAAGGCAATACCTGCAATATGCACTTAAACGATTTAGCTGCTCATGTTAAGAAAGGGGTGCATGAGGCTGGTTTGGTGGGTATGCGTTTTAATACTATTGGCGTGAGCGACGGTACAACTAATGGCACCAGTGGCATGGCGTATTCGTTACAGTCGCGCGACATTATTGCTGACTCAATCGAAACAGTCGTTGCGGCGCAGTTTTACGATGGCCTAATTGCTATTCCTGGCTGCGACAAAAACATGCCGGGTTGCGTAATGGCGATGGCGCGTTTAAACCGCCCCTCTATTATGGTCTACGGTGGTTCTATTAAACCGGGTCACCACAAAGGCGAAACACTGGATATTATTTCGGCGTTTCAAGCCTATGGTCAGTTTATTGTCGAAACCATCACTGAGGATGATCGCCAGCAGATTATCGAAAAATCTTGCCCAGGCGCGGGTGCTTGCGGTGGTATGTACACCGCCAACACAATGGCGAGTGCTATCGAAGCCATGGGCATGAGCCTACCTTATAGTGCGTCAGCACCTGCGGTTGACCCAGAAAAGATTGACGAATGTGAGCGTGCGGGAGCGGCTCTTAAGCATCTATTAGAAATTGATCTAAAGCCGCGCGATATTATGACGCGCGCTGCGTTCGAAAATGCCATGGTGGTTATTACCGCTCTTGGCGGTTCTACCAACGCCGTGTTGCATCTTATCGCCATGGCAAGAGCGTTAGATATTGATTTAACCGTGGATGATTTCCAAGCGGTAAGCGATCGCGTACCGTTTCTTGCAGACCTGAAGCCTAGCGGCCAATACGTTATGCAAGATCTGCATAATGTGGGTGGCACACCGGCGGTCATGAAGTTCTTGCTTGATAACGGACTGCTTGACGGTGACTGCATGACGGTTACCGGCAAAACACTTGCCGAGAATCTAGAGAATGTAGCTGAACTAAGCGAAGGCCAAGGGGTTATTAAACCTATCGACCAACCCATGAAGAGAACAGGCCATATTCAAATACTCAAAGGTAATTTGGCTCCCGGCGGCTCCGTTGCAAAAGTAACGGGTAAAGAGGGCGAAAAATTTGTTGGCCCCGCTAAGGTATTTGATGGCGAGGTGGCGATGATTGCAGCATTAGAGCAAGGTGAGATCGAGCGTGGAGACGTTATTATTATTCGTTACGAAGGCCCCAAAGGAGGGCCTGGCATGCCAGAGATGCTTAAGCCAACTTCGGCCATTATGGGTGCAGGTCTTGGTGAGCATGTTGCGATGATTACCGATGGCCGTTTCTCAGGCGGATCGCACGGATTTATTGTGGGTCATGTAGTGCCCGAAGCACAAGAAGGCGGCGCTATCGCACTAGTCGAAAACGGCGATATAATTACGCTAGACGCGGTTAATAACATAATTGCTGTGGACATTGATGATGCCGTGATCAACGCTCGTCGAGAAAAGTGGCAAGCTCCTGCATTAAAAGCGACCAGAGGTACTTTGTTTAAGTACATAAAAAATGTTAGTGACGCGTCTAAGGGTTGTGTTACCGACGAGTAAATATTTGTACGCCGTTGCCGATTATTCTTTCACATATGTATATACTTGAATGGACGCCTTTAACACGGTAGAGTTCTATCTGTGTAGGGGGGGGTAAGAAAGGGGTGCAGGGTTGTCAAAGTATCCTTGACGGTTTAAAAATCCAGAGTATTTAGGGTTGTTCCTAGCCTAGTTATTATTGATCGTCTCAAGATATATGTTTTAAAAGCTGTATTCTGCGAACGCGGCTATTAAATTGTTAGACATTGTAAATGCTTTAGCTAGGGTTAAAACATTGCTGTTAAAGAGCGTTACAATCCATGTTACCTTGCGCCTTCACTGCAGATGCTGTGCGTGACAATAATGATAAGGGCTCTTAGGCCTCTAAGCGACATGAATCAAACGATTGGAACAGGAAACACCGAAGCTTGCCCGAATTGCGGCTCGTTTATGGTGGTTGCGGCGCGCGCTAAATCCGGCGCGCGAGTCAGCGATAAAGACGAGACCATGATAGGATCGTCTGATGTTACCCTGGGTTCCACTAAGCGCAAAAAGCTGAGATGCGTTGAATGCGGTACTAAGTTTCGCCCGAGCAGCGTTAAGGTTCATTCTTGGAAAACGCCCATTGGAGTATTTCTTATTATTCTATTGGTTGGGCTTTCGGTGCGGGCGTTTTATCAATTCTCGGCCATGCAAGATGGCATTGATAGCGAGCCTGATACACAGTCAGCGTCAAGCTCTTCGGATAAGCCAGTTGTTGAACCCTGTTTAGGCGCAGTACAAAACACGCCATACGCTGATGACCAGAGCGCCACCCAAGAATTAGAAGACGTTCTTGAGCAAGCACCTTCTGATGTAGAAGCGGGTATCTCAGAAACTAATAACTCAAATACTAGTGACTCAAGTCCTAGGGCAACAGGGCTGTATGATCAAAAACAAGAAATTGTCGAGCCTAGCCAAGCAGAATTAGAGCGGCTGGACTTGGAACTTGCAGAACGGACAGCGTCAAGCCAAGAGCAGGTTCAGCGCGTAGAGCAATCATTAAGTAATGCAGATCAAGAAGAGCGAATAGCATTGTTGCGCGTAACGGTGGCGCAGTCCTTAGAGACATGGCGCGCAGCGTGGGAAAGCGGCGACTTGGAAACTTATTTAAACTCGTATGCGCAAGGCTATACACCGAGCAGCGACATTTCCAATGCAACTTGGCGGAGCCAACGTAAATATCGTCTTGCCCATAGTCTGCCAAGGCAAATCACCCTAAGTAACTTTGATACGCAATGCGACCTAGACGGTGCTAAATGCGTTGTTGAATTCGACCAGCTCTTCGAGGCTCCGCTTTTCACAGAAACGTCTCGTAAGCGCTTAGAGTTTGCCGCTGTTTCGGCGGATGACTTTAAACTTATTGCAGAAACGTCGCTCGACTAAAGACAAGCAGCTGGAAGGTTGTCGAAGATCAGCGACACTTAATGCTGATCTGGGAATTACGGCAATAGGGCATTAAAGTGTGCAGATGAACCAAAACCAATACAGGCCATTAGCCGACCGGCTAAGACCCACCACGCTTGACGAAGTGATGGGTCAGCAACATTTGCTGGCCAACGGTAAACCATTGCACAGCGCACTAAGCGAAGGCAAGTTGCACTCTATGGTGTTCTGGGGGCCTCCTGGTACAGGTAAAACCACCTTGGCTAGATTGCTTGCTCTGCGCGCCGATGCAAATTTTGTGGCGCTCTCGGCCGTTTTGTCTGGGGTTAAGGATATACGCGAAGCCATTGCGGCCGCGGCCGCCAACCAAGCCGCTAACTTTGGACGTACCGTATTATTTGTTGACGAGGTGCATCGTTTTAACAAAGCTCAACAGGATGCATTTCTGCCGCACATCGAAGACGGCACAATTTTATTTGTTGGCGCAACCACCGAAAACCCCTCGTTCGAATTAAACAACGCTTTACTCAGTCGCTTGCGAGTGTACGTATTAAAGTCATTGCAAGAGTCAGACCTAGGCGTGTTGATTGATCGTGCTTTGTCGTCTGAGCAAGGTCTGATGGCCGGTGACAAAGCGAACTCAGTTCCATTCACTATGGACACTGACGCAAAGCTCGCCCTAGCCAAAGCAGCAGACGGTGACGCTAGGCGGGTACTTACGCTATTAGAGATCGCGGGTGATTTAGCCGAGGACCGACACATTTCTAGCGACCTGCTAACCGAAGTGATTGCGGGTGGCAGCGTTCGTCGTTTCGATAAAGGCGGTGACGCGTTCTTTGACCAAATTTCGGCCTTGCATAAGTCAGTGCGAGGCTCAGACCCCGACGCCGCGTTGTACTGGCTGTGCCGTATGCTTGACGGTGGTTGTGATCCTAGGTACATAGCTCGACGCCTAGTGCGTATGGCGTCTGAAGATATAGGCAATGCCGACCCTCGTGCGTTAGAACTAACGCTAAACGCGTGGAATGTACAAGAGCGTTTGGGTAGTCCGGAAGGCGAATTGGCTCTGGCGCAAGCTGTGGTTTACTTGAGTATTGCGGCCAAGAGTAATGCGGTTTATTCGGCGTATAAGCGGGCGATGTCGCTGGCTCAGTCCAGTGGTTCGTTGGATGTGCCGTTGCATATCCGCAATGCGCCTACACAACTGATGAAGGATTTGGAATTTGGCAAGGACTACCGATACGCGCATGACGAGACCGACGGCTTCGCGGCAGGCGAGACTTATGTGCCTGACACAGTCCAAGCGACCTTGCTGGAACAGCCCTTGTACCAGCCCGTAGAACGCGGAATGGAAATTAAGATAAAGGAAAAAATGGATCGTTTGCGCTCACTCAATGAAGCAGCGCGCAACAAAGGTTAGGCTTAGTTTGTTTGCCTAGCTTGGCTCTTTCTTGGAGCAAGCCTTACACGTGCCGTGTACTTCGATCACAGGCTCGTTGTGAATAAAGCCTAATTGCTCTGCACCACTTTCAATGGCTTGCGCAACCGCTTCGCTATGCAGTTCGGCGGTATGGCCGCAGTGTTGGCAGATGTAAAACTGACATTGGTGACTGGCCTCGGGGCTAGGGCAGCCGATAAAAGCATTCATTGACTCCAGCCGATGCACAAGCTTTGCCGACACCAAAAAATCTAATGCACGATAGGCCGTAGGCGGAGCGGGCTTATGACCTTTGCTCTGCAGTTGTTGAAGGATGTCGTAAGCGCCTATAGGATTATGCGACGACCATATTATTTCTAATACTTGGCGGCGCAGTTCAGTGAGCTTTAATCCTTTGCGCGCGCACTCAGCTTCGGCCGTCTCAATTGCGCTAACCTGGCAATGGTCGTGGTCGTGCTGACCTCTAAAGGGTGAAATAACGCGGGCTTTAGGCATATCTATAAATAGTTGTATGGAATTGCGTATCCAGCTTGATATCAATCTGGACGCTGACCTATTTTGGTTGAAAGTCGATGTTGGTACAGTACTGGCTTAGCTCAGGCGTTTGCGCATCACTTAAATACCAACTCAAACAACGGCTTTTCTGTAGCTTACCAAAGATCCGCACTAAGCCTTGGTTTTGTTTAATGCTGGCTTTAGTGGCCTCGGCTGTCGCCTTGTCTGAGAAAGACCCATAGACAAAATAGGTCCAAAACCGGCCTCTTGATATGGCTTCCAATTGATGTAAACGAGGGTCGCTAGAAAAGGATAACCGATCTAAAAATGCGACTACGCCAGCGGGCTCATCAAAGCTAGCCAACTGAATAGTGAAATGCAGTGGCTGCTGCGAGAACAACCAATCATGGTGTTCGTTGGCATTCTCACGCAGTGATGGAGTAAAGGGGTTGATTGGCCCCGAACTAACCGAACTCGATGTTGTTGCGGGTTTGCGGCTTGGTGGCGCTGTTGGTGTTTTTGCCTGACGTTTAACTTGTGTCTGAGGCTTCGCTTTGGCTACCTGACCGTTACGGCTTTCTAATGCAGATAATTCCGAGGTTTTGACCCAAGCCTTAAAGCGGCGCGGTGAGGTGACGCGATACCATCCTTTACGGTTGCCCAATACCGAAACTGTTTCGTTGAGTTTGAATAGGTCGAGAAATGTTTCGTCGGCGACAATAGGCACTGATCGTGCTCGCACATTGGTGCCTTTAATCGTTCCGATGTCGTCAGTGAGCTCTAAAAAGTCTTGGTGTACCCATACTGGAAAACCATTGTTGTGTGTAACGATGGTCCAGTCGTTGTCACGTTTAACAACATTGAGCTGTCGCACATCCTTGGTTAACGCGATTAACACGCTTCGAACGCCAGGGTTGCTGTACAGAGCTACGCTGCGAGTAGCGGGCGGTTTAGACGCAGACCGCTTAGGCGCACTAAATTCCGTTCCAATGGCAGATTCAGAAGTTGTTGATGCAGGTGTACTGGATTCGCTTTGCTCTTGTCGCACCACAGCTTTTGATGTTGACGTTGGCTGGACCTGCGATGGGGCAGGTTTGGGCTGTGATGCCGCTGACTGGTTGCGCGATACCACAGGGTTGTCGTTAGGCGACTTAGCTATGGTTTTAGGTGTGTCAGACAGCTTTGACAACCGCGATCCGCTCGATGCTTCTTTGGCTTTGTTTTTAACATCGTCTGGTAACTTGGCAACAATCTCTCGCTCAGTTACGGGTACGTCGCTTGCTCGGTCGCGCGCAGGGTTTTCACTGACAGCTATCTGTTGTTTGGGTTCCGAACTAGACTCTAATTTAGTCTGTGGAGTAGGGGCATTGTTACTAACGGCATTATTATTAGTAGAAGCATTGCTCGTAGTGGTCTGGGCCAAAGATTCTGCGGGCGTAACCCGCGAAACAAAGTCAGAAGACTCATCAGCCCGGTTTGGCTTGTTGCTGGCTAACGCCGAGGCCAGGTCTGCTTGTGCGGCTTCTCGATTGGCTTTTTCGCGTGCCTGCGCGAGCAACTTGTCTAAGTTTTCGTCCCAGCCTAGCTCAACCAATATGGCGGCCGACTTAGGTTCGCCATTAGCGGTGGCTCGTTCAAACCAACGTTTGGCTTCTTTTTCGTCTTTCTCTAAGCCTATGCCCAGGTAGGTCGCGCGGCCAATATTAAACTGCGCTAAGGGATGGTCTTGCTTAGCTGCTTTTAACCACCAACTTACTGCTTCGTTTTCGTTTTTGTTAACACCTTGTCCGGTTAAATACTGATGGCCAAGATTGTATTGTGCCAACGGATGTCCTTGGCGAGCGGCTTGTTTGTACCAATACACGGCTTGTTCATAGTCTGGCTCGCTGAACTGGTCGTTGGTGAATAACACACCCACTTTAAATTGCGCGTCACGGTCGCCTTCGTAGGCCGCGAGCATCCAATGGTCTAATTCTTTCTTATACTTGGCTTCTAGATTTTCCTCGCTAGTGGCAATGCCAAATTCTGTTTGGGCGTTAGCGGTAGCAGACCAAGCCGCTGTTAAGACGACGGCAAGCAGTAGTAAAAGCATTTTTGATGCAACGCCAGCAGACGCCGACACAAAGCAAATATGCACCAACAACTTAGAGCGCACTCTATGGCGAATGGGCGAAAATGACAGGAGGGCAGAGTGACTACTCGGTTTAATCATTGTTACTTTGCTAGCCCTCAGTCAAAAATTGAATTTTAAAGCGGCGTATAAAGCTACTTTAACGTGGCTTAAGTCTAACACTTTTTAGGCCAAACTAAGATTTGTGCGAAACTGACAACGCAAATTTTTGATTTCTTTACGATCTCGAAAATAAATTGCATTTCCTTGCAAGAACTACTTGCGTGAAAAACGCTTACACATTATCTTATGGTTTCTGTCGAAACAAACCACAATATGTAGTGGTTTTTCGAATATTGACTGCTTTAAGCGTGTGTTCACCAACTATTAATTTGTTGAGCATTTTTCTATAAAACGCCGATAAGTGTCTGAATTAATTACGTTCTCGCTGATGCTCACTGCCCACTAAACTGCAACGATTTGAATTGAACCTCACGGTTCAGTCCCCCTTGTTATGTTTGTGCGCAAATCACTTTTTTGTGAATTAGCGAGACCCGAATAACATACACACTAATTTGCCAACTTAGATGTACTCGAGGGGTTTCTCTTTAGTCTAGGTTAGTCTGCAAAGCGCCATACAAAGGGCTCCAACTTGCGAAGGTTGGCCGCTCATGTCAGGTTTATTAAAGCTTCAGAACGTTTGAAGATTTTTGCTTAGCATGCTCAGACCCAGATTAAGACTGCCCGATAACTAATAAAAATAAATACGAGTGCACTATTAATAACATGCGTAATAGTAATAACACGCGTAATAGTACGCGATCGAATAACCGAGGAAGGAAGAGATGGCCAAAGCCGCTAATAACACGACTAATAACAACAGTAAGTCCCAAACTACCAAAACTGCCACCGCCCAAGACAATACCAATGGCAATGGATTGGTGCAGTCTGGTAAGGGCGGCGAGAAAAAACTTCGACTAATGGACTTGCAAGCAACATCAGCAGACATCTGGGATAAGAAGTACAGACTTAAAGACAAAAACGGCAAGGCCGTTGACGAAGCAACCAATGATACGTTCGAGCGCGTAGCCACGGCATTGTCTGGTGTAGAGCAAACTGAAGTGCTGCAAGAGCATTGGTATAAGCGTTTTGTATGGGCCTTGGAGCACGGCGCATTGCCTGCTGGGCGTATTATCTCAAATGCAGGCGCGCAAGCGTATAAACCTGCCACGTCGACCATTAACTGTACTGTGTCTGGAACCATTACCGATTCCATGCACGACATACTGAACAAAAACCACGAAGCCGGCATGACCCTAAAAGCGGGCTGCGGTATTGGTTACGAATTTTCTACGCTACGCCCAAAAGGCGCGTATGTGTCTGGCGCAGGTGCTTACACCTCTGGACCATTGTCGTTTATGGATATCTTCGACAAGATGTGTTTTACAGTGTCGTCGGCTGGCGGACGTCGTGGCGCACAAATGGCCACGTTTGATATTAGCCATCCAGACGTATTAGAATTTATTCGCGCGAAACGCGAAGACGGCCGTTTACGTCAGTTCAACTTGTCGCTGTTAATCACTACCGAATTTATCGAAGCCGTTAAAGCCGACGGCGACTGGCACTTGTCATTCCCAATCTCAGCAAAAGAAGCCAAAACAGATGGCATAGACGTTTATAAGTCTAAAGACATCTTGTGGCGTCGTTTTCCTGTGGAAGATGGCTACATCAAAAACGATCAAGGTCTAACTGCCTGCAAAATCTACAACACCATTCCTGCGTCGCGTTTGTGGGACTCCATTATGGCGTCTACGTACGACTTTGCTGAGCCTGGTTTTATCTTGATCGACGAAGTAAACACTAAGAATAACAACTGGTTCGACGAAACTATTCGCGCCACCAACCCTTGCGGCGAGCAGCCACTACCGCCCTACGGCAGTTGTCTTTTAGGATCAGTTAACCTAACTAAGTTTGTTAACAATCCGTTCTCTTCAGAAGCAGAATTCGATTGGGAAAAATACGGCGAAGTGGTTTCGGTCTTTACTCGTATGTTAGACAACGTGGTCGAAATTAACGGCCTACCATTAGAAGGCCAGCGCGCCGAGATCGAGCGCAAGCGTCGTCATGGCATGGGCTTTTTAGGTCTAGGTTCAACCGCAACAATGTTGGGCATGACGTATGGCGACGATGCATCGGTAGAGTTTACCGAACGCGTAGCGCGCGAAATGGCAATGGCGGGCTGGAATCAAGCACTGGAGCTGTCTAAAGAAAAAGGCGCTGCGCCAATCATGAGCGAGGAGTTTGAGGTTACGACCGAAATGCTAACTCTTCGCCCAGAAATGAAAAAAGACGGTTATAAAGCAGGCGACACGGTAACTGGCGCGGTACTGCACGCTAAGTACAGCCGTTACATGCAACAGATTGCGGGCATTGATGCCGAGCTAGTCGACGAGCTTTCTAAGCACGGCGCGCGCTTTACGCACCACAGCTCTATTGCACCTACAGGCACTATCTCACTGTCTATGGCGAACAACGCCAGCAACGGCATTGAGCCAAGCTTTGCGCACCACTATTCGCGTAACGTTATTCGCGAGGGTCGTAAGACTAAAGAAAAAGTAGATGTGTTCTCGTATGAGCTATTGGCGTACCGCGAAGTAGTCAACGCAAACGCGATGCCTTTCTCTGAAAAGCCAGAAGAGCAGCTGCCGGCAAATTTTGTCACATCTGACGTTATCACGCCAAAGCAACACGTAGACATACAAGCCGCTGCGCAAAAGTGGGTTGATTCAAGTATTTCTAAAACGGCGAACGTACCAACAGACTACCCGTACGAAGACTTTAAAGACATCTACATGTACGCCTACGAGAAAGGCTTAAAAGGCTGTACTACATTCCGTTTTAACCCAGAAGCTTTCCAAGGCGTATTGGTTAAAGAAGACGACCTTGAGAACACCCTCTACCAATTTACATTGGACGATGGCTCAACGGTCGAATTTAAAGGCAACGAAGAAGTTGAATACGACGGCGAAACGCACACAGCGGCCAACTTGTTCGACGCGCTTAAAGAAGGCTATTACGGCAAGTTCTAACACTGGCTTAATAGACGACACCGCTAATAGACGATAAAACTAATAGACGATAAAACAACACGAAAGACAGCGCTAGCTCAAGTTATAACAGGCAGCCAGCGCCACAGAATAAGTGCCGCACAGCGGTAGTAGAGGAAGATCATGGTTAAACAAATCAAAGGCAAAATCACAGGCTACGCGGTTAAGTCCGCAGAAGAGCAAGCGCGCATTGCAACAGCATTAGAAAACGAAGCACAGCTTAAAAAAGCCGACGTCGTGCGTATGCACGAATCAGTAAAGCGCCCAGAGATGCTAGTAGGCTCAACTTACAAAGTAAAAACACCCGTCACTGAACACGCAATGTACATCACCATCAACGACATTATCCTAAACGAAGGCACCGAGCACGAAGCACGCAGACCTTTCGAAGTCTTCATCAATTCTAAGAACATGGATAACTTTCAGTGGGTGGTCGCGCTAACACGTCTCATCTCAGCGGTATTCCGCAAAGGCGGCGACACCACATTTATGGTCGAAGAGCTCAAAGCGGTATTCGACCCTAAAGGCGGTTACTTCAAACCAGGCGGCGTATTCATGCCATCAATCGTAGCCGAGATCGGCCACGCCATCGAACGCCACATGCAAATGATCGGCATGATCAAATCCGACAAACTGGATGACCATCAGAAAGAGTTTTTGGCTAAAAAGCGTAAAGAGATTGATGCAGCGCAAGACCATGCAGATGGTAAGGAAGTCGAAGTAGGGGCTTTTCCTAAGAACTCTACTGTGTGTGTGAAGTGTTCTACTAAGGCTGTGGTGTTGATGGATGGGTGTATGACGTGTCTCTCATGCGGCGACTCCAAGTGCGGGTAGTGACGCTTCGCCAAAAACGTTGATCCTGCGTTGGACGACATTCTGAAAACGGTTACGTACATGAGTACGCGCCCTTGTTTCAGAATATCGTCCGCCTTGTCTGAACGCTTTTGGCTTGGTCACCTGATGACACGGCGCGAGTTACGTTGATCCTGCGTTGGAAAATGATTTTAGAACAGTCACGTACATGAGTACGCTCCCTTATCTAAAATCACTTTCCGCCTTGTCTGAACGCAACTCGCTTGGTCATCGCTTCGTTTTGGCCCGTAAACCTTGATGTACGCTCCCTTATCTCAGAACGCAACCCGCCTTGTCTGAACGCCTCTCGCTCGGTCATCGCTTCGTTTTTGCATCGAAAAAATTGAGCCCGCGGTGAACGCTTTTGGCTTGGTCACCTGATGACACGGCGCGAGTTAGGTTGATCCTGCGTTGGAAAATGATTTTAGAACAGTCACGTGCACTTGTGCGCTCCCTTATCTAAAATCACCAACCAAAAGATGTCGGTTAAGCGTTCTCGCCATAATAAAATCAGTGGTTTAAGTGCGAGGTTCTCTACTTTGCTAAGTTCCACGCCTTTTAGAAACTTAGTTGACATTGCTGTTCCACAAAACAATTTGTGCCAACGTTCTGCTACTTCCTTAGGCGTCCAGCTTTGTGCAAGATCTGTTCTCACGTTAAGAACTACGTGGTAGTGGTTACTCATGATCGCGTAGGCGCATATCTTAATTGCGAAGACATTAGCGACTAGTAAAAGTTGTTCTTCTAACCATTCGCGTCGGTGTTCAAAACACTGACCTGAATAGTCGTCTTTGCCACACAGGAACGCTCGTCGTACACAGCGTGAAACGCAGTGATAATAAGGTGTATCAGACAACGAGATTAATTGGCTACGAGGCCTTGGCATAAGAACTCAAGAATGTTCAGAGATACTTAAGTGTCATTCTTTCCTGGAATTTGAACAAGTCTTAAAAGTGGGTGTCCAAGTAAGATTCGCAAGTAAGATTCGTATTAAAAGTGGGTGTCCAAGTAAGATTCGTACAACAAGGCCTCCAGGTAGCGTTCGCAGAGTTGGATACTGCTTTATCTCAAGTGATGCCGCTAATTGAGAATGAAATTGAGCTTAAGGGGTGAGTTTAAGGGGTCAGAGCCGAATTAAAGAGCCTAACGCAGATAGGCATCTTTAGAAACCGTCAAAATAGTCACCAATAATTTCTATAGCGGAACTAACCTGTTCGGCTGATATACCTTTATACAATACCAATCGCGCCACCTTGTCGCCCGTAAACAGTAAGCCACGAGCCTTACAAAACTCCAGGAAGGCGTTGCCATCGCCGTTATCACAACTGAGAAACACCATATTAGTATGTGCCGTGCCACCGATCACTGTGAGCCCCTCGATTGACGATAAGCCTGCGACCAGCAATTGCGCATGCTCATGATCTTGCTGCAAGCGACTTACGTTGTGCTCCAAGGCGAATAAGCCTGCGGCGGCAAGTACACCGGCTTGGCGCATACCGCCACCAACCATTTTGCGCCAGCGGCGGGCTTCGTCGATTACCGCTTTGCTCGACACTAACACCGAGCCAACGGGTGCGCCGAGGCCCTTACTTAGACAGATTGAAACCGAATCAAATTTACCAGTGATACTGGCAATATCAGCTTGTTGTGCAACCGCCGCGTTGAATACACGCGCGCCGTCTAAATGAAAAATCAAGCCATGCAGAACGGCGAGCTCGCGAGCTGAATCAATGTAGTCGCTGGAAATAACTTTTCCGCCAATGGTGTTCTCCAACGCTAACAATTTTGATTTTGCAAAATGAACGTCATCTGCCTTAATAGCCGCCTCAATCTTGGCGAGACTTATTGTGCCATCCGCGTCATGTTCGATTGGCTGTGGTTGAATGCTCCCTAACACGGCCGCACCGCCGGCCTCATAGCGATAGGTGTGCGCGTTCTGGCCCACGATGTACTCATCACCACGTTGACAATGCGCCAACAACGCCACCAAATTGCTCTGTGTGCCACTAGGGAAGAACAATCCCGCCTCATGCCCTGCTTGCTCCGCCAACATTGCCTGCAATCGATTGACGGTGGGGTCTTCACCGAACACATCATCACCAACCTCGGCATCTGCCATAGCGCGCCGCATGGCAGCACATGGCGTGGTAAAGGTGTCGCTGCGTAAATCTATTGGGGTTTGAGTGTGTGGCATGGTTTCCAGTAAGGCTTTATTTAATTTCAGGAATAGATAGTACGTTAAACCATCGCCGATCCCCAGCATTGTGTCTCGTCAAACTAGCCAAAAACTAACCTAGACTCCCACCGATCTAGACATGTATGGATAGTCTCGTGGGTGTCCGGATAGCCGTTAACCTTGGCGATAGCGTGAGCTTTTCTTGGGGGTTGAATATTGATTTGGCCAGTTGAGGTGGAATTTAAGGAGTAAACTAGAGGGGATGAAATAGGGCAAGTAAATGTTGTCGAATTTTAAGAGCTTCCTAGATCAAGAACTGAATGGCGAATAACGACAGGTTTAAACGTATGAAGACTATAAAACTACAAGAATGGGCGCTATTCGCCGAGGTGCTGGGAGGCATAGCCATTGTCATTACACTGATCTTCTTGGTGTTGGAAACGCGCGCGAATACGAACGCGATTCAGGTTCAGACTTATCAATCGCTGACCGCCGAGTTAAACACTGTAAGATTTGAGAATATGAAAACTCAAAACATGGGCGCATTATTTCAATACACAAAGAAGCCGTTTAACGAACTAACGGATCACCAAAAATATCGTTTGATTATGATAACTGAGGCCACATGGGGAGTTTACGAAAGCGCGTTTTATGCAAATGAACGGAACGTGTTAGGTAAAAATGAATGGGGGAGGTTTGAAGCGGCCATTTGTCGAAATTATCATGTAGACAAAACGCTTTGGTATCCTGAAACGGCCGGCCCGAGTTCTCTCGATGCTACGGCCTTAAACGGTATAGCTCGAAACGTAACGCCAAAGTTTAGAGAGTACGTTGAGTCCTTTTGCATTAACTAACTTAGGCATTTACCATTGGATGCCAAATTCAATAAGCTTACACTCAGTTGAAATACAAATGAATATACGCAATCTAATAATAATTTTAGCGCTTGTCTCAATAGCGGTTTATTTTTTTGAGAGTGTGGATGTTGAGCGACAAGCTCTTCCCACTATTGAGGTAGTGGTAGCTCCTACCAGCTACTCTGTCGGCAGGGAACGGTCGAGAGACTTAGTGGCGCTCGTAACCAAAATCAAGCAGCAGCGAGGCGAGAATGTCGACGTTATTCTGCTGGTGGAGGATGGTGTTGGCTTTGAAAGACTCACAAAATCAATGACTGTTTTGAAAGACAATGGTTTTGAAACGGTTGATTTAGTTAACCGAAACTAGTCATAAAATAATAAATAGGCATTGATGCAGTCCTAACACCCTTAAGGGCGCACACCTCGCTTTGTTTATTTGCGTCCAAAGAGACGATCCAAACATTGTTTATGAAAGTCTTCGTCGCTAGCCGTCTGCATTAATCCCAGCGTCTGTGCTTTTAAGAAGAAGCCTTTGGCGGGCAGCCCAGAACGATTTCGTGAAACGACTAATGCCGCGCGTTGTGGTTGGTCGTTTTTGTAGTCGTATTCCATTAATGCTTCAAGCAGCAAGGCAGCTTTGTGTATACGCAGGGGAGCCGCTACTTCAATGGCATCGGCCGTTTCAATATAGGTAACTAAAACGCGCTGCTGGCGGCACGAATCCAAATAACGCATCAGTCTAGTGAACTGGTGCTCGATGTCTTGTGTTTGTTTGTTGTTGCTATGTGCCTCAGCTGCGATGGGCTCAGAGGGATTCATTTTAGGCCGACGTTGTTTTTCTCGAGTACTCGTTCGGCTCGATAACTAGAGCGTACTAGCGGACCAGACACGACCTCTAGAAAACCCTTTGCTAGGCCTTCGTTACGAAACACCTCAAACTGCTCAGGCGTTACATATCGTTCTACGGGTAAGTGATTTGCTGTTGGTCGCAGGTATTGCCCAAACGTCACAATATCAACATTAATGCTGCGTAGATCGTCCATGCACTCTCGCACTTCGTCATCGGTCTCGCCCAGCCCCAACATTAAACTCGTTTTGACCAATACGTCGGGCCTATGTTTTTTAGCGTGTGCGAGCACACTCAAGGTCTGATCATAACTGGCTCTTGGATCGCGCACAGGATGCGTTAAACGCCGCACGGTTTCGACGTTTTGAGCGAAAACCGTAAGCCCCGAATCAACGACTGTTTCAATACACTCTAAGCGGCCCTGAAAATCTGGAGTGAGTGCTTCGACAGCCGTCTGTGGGTTCACCTCTTTAATGGCCCGCACGCAAGCTGCATAGTGCGCCGCGCCGCCATCATCTAGATCGTCGCGATCAACCGACGTTAATACAATGTAGTTGAGTTCCATCAAGCGCACAGACTCAGCCGCATTGGCGGGTTCTTCTAGATCTAACCAGCCGCGAGGGTTGCCAGTATCTACAGAACAGAAGCGACATGCGCGCGTACAGACATCACCCATAAGCATGATGGTAGCGGTGCCTGCATTCCAGCACTCCCCGATATTAGGGCATTTAGATTCTTCGCAGACCGTGGCCAGACGGTTGGCTTTAACATTGCTGAGAACCTGCGCGTATTTGCCTCCAGAAGGAATACGCACACGTATCCAGTCTGGCTTGCGCTCAAGAGGAGCGGGATTGTCACCACCCTTACTCTTAATACCGTCGCGAATGGCCGTAAAGCCTTGAGGTTTCTGCACTTTCTCACCGCTTTTGACGGTGACCGGTATTGATTTCAATTTGCTTAAATTGTCCATTCTTAAATTGTACAACAGCTTAGGTTTAAACAAGCCAAAATTATTCCTGTTCTACTGAGAGACTAGCGAGTACATATATGGATACCTCCCCATTGTAAAGGTATAGCAAAGCCTTATCGATGCTTTGCATCGATTCCTTGTTAACGAATGATTGCCACCGCGCGTGTCTGATAAAAACAGGTTGCGCTGACATATATACGGCTTCTCTATGATCATCAGTAAATTGTGATCGAGCCCAGATGAAGATCCGCACCTGAACCGCCTAAACAGACGCTCGGTTTCGTTTTGAACCTTGTCCTCGACAGGCTCTGCTCAGGTGGGATTAACCCTTTATCTCATAAGTAACGGCAACAGTGAATGGTCTTTCGTTAAGTTATTGGTACAGCTTGTTTGTGGTGCTTTTGCAGTCCGTTCTCACACAGGCATTGGTCGATACGCTTCTTGTTTGTGCAGTAGTACCCAGACCAGTCGAGCCAGTCGATTAGCTATGGCTACGGTTGCTATTTTGCCGCCCCGACGTTGTTTGATCCGACTCGCCCATCGGCATAAAGCATCGTCTGGCCGTTTATCACAGACACCCAGTAATGCGCGAGCACCATGGATTAGTTGTTTGCGTAAATATGGATCACCACGCTTGCTGATACCCTGCATCTGCGAGCGTAGGCCACTTGCGCTGAGCTTGGGCGTCAGCCCAAGGTTTACCGCAAGTGATCGCGCCTTACTAAACTGTGATCCGTTGCCAAACTTGCACACCAGAGCTGTGGCGTTGATTACTCCGATACCAGGAATCGTACTAATAATCTGGCAATGAGGATCGCTTTTGAGGTACTCGCGAAGCGTTGCTTCAATAGCCTCCGTGCGGTCACGTAACAGTTGCAGTTCATCAAGTGATCGTTGTACTTCATCCTTAATCAACGGTGATAATTCATCGGTGTTTAGAGCAAGCTCTATTAGGGCAACAAAGCCCTTGTTGCCCTTAGCACTAATTAATCCGTACTCGGCCAACAACCCTCTGACTTGATTCATTAAGCCGGTACGGTTGCAGACCAAGCGTTCGCGGATCCGGTGCAGAGACTGGATGTCTTGTTGGTGTTGAGTTTTAACCGGGACATCAATCATGTTGGGCCGCTGCGCGGCCTCAATGATGGCAATCGCGTCATTAGCATCGGTTTTATTGCCGCGCGTAAACGGCTTTACGTGTTGTGCTGGGATGAGCCGAACCGTATGCCCAAGAGCTTCGCATACCCTCGCCCAATAGTGTGCGGTATAGCATGCCTCCATCACCACCACAGACGGTAGTTGTTGAGTCATAAACTCGACGAGTTTTGATCGATTAAGTTTCTTGTTGGATGTGATTTTTTGGCCGTGTTGAACGGCTACTTGAAATACAGTCTTTGCCAAATCAACGCCAATAACGGTATGATTATTCATAGGTGGATACCTCGCAGTTGGTTATAGTAAACCTCATTTTGGCACATTGATGCCGTAAGACGAGGTATCCATCTCATCAGACGCTTTTGATATGCAGGCTATATTTAAATACATCAATCTGAAATGAACATAGATTATCTAAAACTTGCCGGCGCTTTGAGCTTTATTGCCGCTGCCATGCACTTAGCGATCATTTTCGGCGGT